>Ga0224555_1000076_pt1 | contig 124115 bp, 103 predicted proteins | sample 714S23034metaG_FD_180687 | JGI IMG/M metagenome (GOLD analysis project Ga0224555, IMG submission 180687) | Peat soil microbial communities from Stordalen Mire, Sweden - 717 S2 30-34 | ecosystem: Environmental > Terrestrial > Soil > Wetlands > Peat | place: Sweden: Norrbotten County, Stordalen... | reverse complement strand
CGATGTCGGCTGAGTCCACGGTGTCGCGGAACTATCTGGACTGGCTGCTGGCGGTGCCGTGGAAGAAGCGCTCGAAGGAGATTCGCTCGATTGCACACGCGGAGACGATCCTGAATACGGACCACTACGGGCTGGAGAAGATCAAGGAGCGGATTCTGGAGTTCCTGGCGGTGCGCCAGTTGGTGAAGAATCCGAAGGGATCGATTCTGTGCTTCGTCGGGCCTCCCGGCGTGGGCAAGACCTCGCTGGGAATGTCGATCGCCAAGGCCACGGGGCGGAAGTTTGTGCGCATGAGCCTGGGCGGCGTACGCGACGAGGCTGAGATTCGCGGGCATCGGCGGACGTACATCGGTGCGCTGCCGGGGCAGATCATCCAGTCGATGAAGAAGGCGGGGACGAAGAACCCGGTCTTCATGCTGGACGAGATCGACAAGATGGCCTCGGACTTTCGCGGCGATCCGGCGAGCGCGTTGCTGGAGGTCCTGGACCCGGAGCAGAATGGCTCGTTCCAGGACCACTATCTCGACGTGGAGTACGACCTTTCGAACGTGCTGTTTGTGACGACGGCAAACGTACTGCACACCATTCCCAGCGCCTTGCAGGACCGCATGGAGATTCTGCGGCTGCATGGGTACACCGAGCTGGAGAAGATGGAGATCGCCAAGCAGTACCTGGTGCGCAAGCAGCGCGTTGGCACGGGGCTGACCGAGGAGCAGATCGTCTTCGAGGACGATGCGCTGCGGGCGATCATTCGCGGCTACACGCGCGAGGCCGGAGTGCGCAATCTGGAGCGCGAGATCGGCAATGTGTGCCGCAAGGTGGCGCGCAAGGTGGTGGAGAGCGGGGCAAAGCATCGCGAGCTGTTGACCGGCGAGAACCTGAGCGAACTGCTGGGCGTAGAGAAGTTCCGCGACTCGCAGGTGCATGAGAAGAGCGAGATCGGCCTGGTCACCGGCCTTGCATGGACCGAGGTCGGCGGGACGATCCTGCAGACCGAGGTGCAGATTCTCGACGGCAAGGGCAAGTTGACGACCACCGGGCAGCTCGGCGAGGTGATGCAGGAGTCGGCGCAGGCGGCGCTCAGCTACATCCGCTCACGCGCGCAATACCTGGGGCTGAGCAGGGAGTTCTATCGCCACGTCGACATTCACGTCCACGTTCCCGAGGGCGCGATTCCGAAGGACGGGCCGTCGGCGGGAATTACGCTGGCAACTGGGTTGGCCAGTGCGCTGACCAGGATCAAGGTGCGGCGCAACATTGCGATGACCGGCGAGATCACGCTGCGCGGCAAGGTTCTGGCGATCGGCGGACTGAAGGAGAAGCTGCTGGCAGCGCACCGCGCGGGAATTTTCGAGGTGATCGTGCCCGAGGACAACCGCAAGGACATGGCCGACATGCCGGAGTTGCTGAAGACCGAGATGAAGCTGCATTTTGTCGAGCAGATGGACCAGGTACTGCAGATTGCGCTGGAAGAGAAACTTCCGGAGTTGAAAGAAGAGACTCTGGAGGTTCTGGCCGCGACGATGCCGCCGATGATGCCTGAGACGCTGCCCCTCTCTCCGCAGTAGAACAGTTGCCGGATTGTAGCGGTTCTTCTGAGCTGCTGTTGAGGTACCCCCCCCCTGGTGGCAATAGCGTAAAGTATTCAAAAAATGCAAGTTAAGCACGCGCTAAGCGCGCGAGACGTATAAAAGGCGAAGATTCGGCTGGTTTCGGTTGCTCCCGTCATTCGGGCCTTCCTTGCGGCGACTGCGATCACACTGCGCGCTGCATGTGGGATGTATCTCAAACCTTGCGGTTGCGGCAGCAAGATTGCGCGGCGGCGGCGGTCATGGGGGGGAGGCTGACGGAGGCGAGGTGGATGCGGTGGAGGAGCGCGTCGGCTTGTTTGGGCGGCAGGAAACCGGCTGCGATGGCCTGGATGACGCGGTTGAGCGCGCGCAGGATGGAGGGACGATCCGGGAGGGAGCCGAGGCGGATTGTATGGGGCCTGAGAGCTCGCAGGCGTCGGCGGGCTCGCAGCTCGAGGTCGTGGTGATAATGGCAGTGGGGAAGACGGGCGTGCGCGAAGTGTCGGCAGGGGGTTCCGTCGGACTTGGAGGCGGAGCAAAGTTTGTGTTTCATGGATTCTCCTCAAAAAGTTAAAAAAGTCTGGACTTAAGTTATTTGCAATCAACGAGTTGGAAATATTGCACTGTAAAGTATGACAAAAAAAGGACTTAATGGATATCGATTAGAAAACAAAGAGGAAAGGCCCAGGGGTTAATTCCCTGGGCCTTTCCTCTTTTCTGATCCTAGTTAAATTATAGCAGGTTGAGGAAACTAGTATGCCAACTATTTTTAACTATTAAGTAATTTAGATGGAATTAGTTACGGGGAAATTGGAGGGTCGAGGGTCTTGACAAGCGGATTTGCTGGGGTTTTTGGGGTAAGGAAAGGCCCGGGGCTAAAGCCCCTTGATTCAATTGGCCTTATTCATGGGGCTGAAGCCCCCTGCTCCCTCCGAAAGACAAAAACAGGGGGAGCTGCATCCCACCCTTCCGCGGTGAGACTGCGGAAGGATGGGGCACCCGGCAGCGGTCACCCGGCAAGGGCAAATACGGAGATTCTGGCTGCGCCAGAATGACGACAAGAACAAACAACAACCAAAACAAATGCGGGGGTCCCTCCACTGCGACGGCAAAGTGCGCCGCCTCCGGTCGGGATGACGGAGTGAGTGTGACGCACCGGTCGGGATGACGGCAGTTTTGGGTTGCTCCGGTCGGGATGACGGAGTTTGAGGATGGCGGTTACTTTGCGGGCAAGGGGGGAAGGCCGAGTGCGGCGCGGAGTTGCTGGAACAGGTGCGCCGCCTGGGCGGAGTCTTCCTGGGCGACCTGTTGGTCGAGTACTTCGGCTGCGCCGGGCTTATTTTTAGCTTGCTGTTCTTCCTGGGTTGCGCGCTGGATGTAGTCTGTGAGGCTCTGTGGGACTTTCATGTTCCGTTGTTTGTAATGCCTTTGGAGGGCGATGTACTTGTCCAGTTCTGCTGAGTTGCCACTGGCGCCGGCTGGCTGGCTGGCCGCCTCCGCGCTTTGCATCAGGAGCACGGCGCGCTGCAGCATTGCTTCGACCTCGGCGTCGCGCGTGGTGTGGATCTGCGACTGGGCATTGCGGAGATCCGCCAGGGTATCGCTCTCGGTGTTGGCGGGATCGACCGCGGCGGTGAGCGACTCCTTGAGGCCGGGGCTGATGAAGACATGGTCGAAGCGCCAATATCCGGCGTATCCCAGGCCAAGCAGAAGGATGGGCCACACGATCCTGGGGACGCGGAAGGTCGATAACACTGGCATTGGAGATCGCCTCTAGATTGGAACAGCGAATTTTACTTCCACATGAAGTAGAAGCCTGGGGCCTGGTCGAGGAGCTTGGAGGGGTTGGGGAAGAGGCTGTCCGAGTCGTCGGAGAGGGCGGCGAGGAGGCCTTTTTTATCGCTGGCTGGGCGTGCGATGGTGGGCTCTCCCTTGATGCCGACGGAGCTGGCGGTGTCCATGAGGGCGACGCGGAAGCCGCCGACCTTGTCGATGAGGCCCAGGGGGAGGGACTGCTGTCCGGTCCAGACCTGGCCGGTGGCCAGCGGACGGATCTTGTCGTCCGTGGAGTGGCGGCCGGTGGCGACGTCATGGACGAACTGGCCGTACATGTTGTCGACGACGGACTGGAAGTAGGCCTGCTCCTCGGGGGTCATCTCGCGGGTTGGGTCGCCGGCGTCCTTGAGGGTGCCGGCGTGGATGACGACGTTCTTGAGCTTGGCCCACTTGAGCAGGTCGCCGTAGTTGGTCCACTCCATGATGACACCGATGGAGCCGACGACGGATGCGTTGTTGGCGTAGATCTTGTCGCAACCGCTGGCGATGTAGTAGGCACCGGATGCGCCGACGGACTCGACCGAGGCGACGATGGGCTTGTTCTTGTCGTGGCGGACGCGGACGACCTCGTTGTATATCTCCTGGCTGGCGGCGGCGCCACCGCCTGGGGAGTTGATGTGCAGGATGATGGCCTTGATGGAGGAGTCGTCGCCGAACTTGCGGATCTGGGTGTCGACCTTGTCGGCGTCGAGGATGACACCGTCGATGTCGATGACGCCGATCTTCGAGCCGCCGCTGAATCCGTCGATGGAGGCTGAGGAGTCGCCGCTGACGCTTTTGACGATGGACCAGACGAGCGCGGTGAAGAGCAGAGCGACGGCGGCAAGGGAGCCTCCGAGGATGGAGACCCAGAACCATGCGGAGTGACGGCGGCGCGGCGGCTGGGGGTAGGCGGGCCAGGGCGATGGTTGCGCGTAAGGGGCTGCTGGCGCGCAGGGCGCGGCCTGGGCGCAGGAAGCGCCATCGGGCGGAGCGTAGGCGTAGGGCGGGGCGTAGGCGTAGGGCGGGGCGTACGCGTAGGGCGGAGCGGCGGGCGGGGTGGCTGTGGCGGGCTGTGGCGGCAGTGGAGTGTCGGCGGTGGGCGGCTGAGGCGGGGTGGGAATATCTTCCGGCATAATTTGCAGTTTAGACTATTTTTCCCCTTGGGATGGGTAAGAAGTTTTGGCTTGCGGAGGGGGCGAGGTACGCGAAATCCGGTTTCCCCATGAAAAAATGGGTGGAACGCTGTTTGTGCGGCTAATCTGGTGGTTGAATCGTACACAGGTTGCAGCAGGACAAAATACTACTTTGCATTGTCCGCGGACCTGGCCGTATCCGCGGGATGGATGCGGGCGACGAATGAAGATATTGGGGAATGAATGGCAACTCCGCAGTTGAGCATTGTGATTCCGGCGTACAACGAGAGCGCGCGCATCGAGCAGACGCTGGAACGGGTGATGTCGTGCGTCGAACGGCAGGGATGGGACGCCGAGGTGCTGGTGGTCGATGACGGCTCGACCGACCGGACGGTGGAGATTGTGCGCGGCTGGATGGCGCGGACCCCGCGACTTCATCTGATACAGAACGAAGGGAATCGCGGCAAGGGCTACAGTGTGCGCAATGGGCTGCTACAGGCCACAGGCGAGGTGGTGATGTTTACCGACGCGGACCTGTCGGCACCGATGGAAGAGGCGGAACGGCTGCTGACGGCGATCCGGGATGGTGCGGACGTGGCCATCGGATCGAGGTGGATGGACCGCACACGGCAGACCATCCACCAACCGCTGTACCGGCGGTTCTTCGGGCGATGCTTCAACGGAGTGACGCGGACGGTGATGGGGCTTCCGTTCAAGGACACACAGTGCGGGTTCAAGGCGTTCACGCGGGCGTCGGCGCAGGCGATCTTCCGGTTGCAGCGGATCGAACGGTGGGGGTTCGACCCGGAGATTCTGTTTATCGCACGCAAGCTGGGATACAACATTCGCGAGGTGCCGGTGACGTGGGGACACGACGAGCGCAGCCGGATGAGCTATCTGAAGGACGGCATGAAGATGCTGGAGGAGATGGCGGCGATCCGGGGCAACTCGATTGCAGGGCGGTACGACCGGGACATCGCGGCGCTGAAGGACACCAGCGCAATGGTGACTCCGCCGGTGAAGCAAGGGAAGACCAACGTCAGCATTTAGAGCGAGGCAGGTGGGACGCGGGTTCAGGGGGCTGGGGTGAGCGAGTGGGGGATGTAGGGTTCGGCGGTGAGGACGGTGGAGAGCATGAAGCACTCTCTTTCGGAGAACTGGGCGCGGAATGCGGGGGAGTTGAGGGTCGACTGGCGCTGTTCGGATGGCATCTCGCGAAGGTCGAGGATGGCACGGACCACGACTTGTCGACGAGGGGCGGGAAGAGTGCTCAACTGTTGCATGGCGGAGTTCCATTGCTGACGCTGGGGCGGAGTCATGTGCTCCAGGGCCTCGTTGCGTTCGAGCATCCGGGCGCGCTGTTGCGGAGTCATGCTGTTGAACCGGGCCAACTGGTCACGATAGTGCTGTTGGGTTTGCGGGGGCAGCTCGTGAAAGCCAGGCAAGTCCTCCAGTGCGCGCTGCTGCTCGGCCAGTGGGAGATTACTGTGGTTGGCCATCCACTGCGGAATATGTTCCTGATTCTGGGCGGGTCTGGCGGCGGGGCGATCCGGCACGGAACGCGAAGCCCTGGGGGCAGGCTGGGGTAGCGGAGAAGGTTTGGGGCCGCGGGCCAGCGCCGGCGCGGCGGCAAACAGCAGAACGAATGCCGTGCCAAGACAGAACCGGATTGGAAGATGCAATTTCATGATGAGTTTCTTGCGCCTGGCGGAAGCAAAACAACGAACGGGCGATGCTGTATGGGCGGAATCCTTCCGGATGGGATCTTATTCCATTTTCATTTACATTCCCCGGCCCCCCTTGCTGCAACTGGAAGTCTACTGCGAAGGACGAGAATTGTGAAGATTTTTTAGCATCCTTTCCGGCCTGAATCTTTCCATGCTCATTTCTCCAATCTGCAATCTCTCTTCCGCGGCCTGCGGGAAGAGGCGATTGCAAGGCAGACAGCCAGTATCCGCGAGGACGTACTTATATCCGATGAGATGTGGCGCCACTGTCTGCGGCGGGCGCGTCGTCCTGGAGGAGCTGATCCATCTGTTGCAGCGCCTGCTCGTTCTTGTCGAGCAGTTGGAAGTCGTTGACGACCGCGGAAGCCTGAACCGGGTGAGGATGCTGGAAGGTGGCGATGCCGAAGCTGCCTCCACCGACGACGAGCACAAGGGCCAGTGCCCCTGCAAGCGCGGGGCGGAGGTGGCGGCCGGTATTGAAGAGCAGGCGCGTTCTGAGCCGCTGGAACCAGCCGTCGGAGGGGGCGGACTGGGCCTCGCGGAAGCGGACGGCCAGCTTCTGGTCGAAGTAAGGCGAGACCTCGGGGGCCTGCCAGGAGTCGAGCAGAGAGATGGTGGCCTGGAGCGTGGCGAGTTGATGCGCGCAGGCGGCGCAGGCGGCGATGTGGTCGCGTGCGGCGGCGTTTTCGGGCGCGGCGGTCTCCAGCAACAGATTGGGCAGAGCGGCATGGCAGAGTTTGCAGTTCATCGCGGTTGTTCCTTTCCTTCGGCGACGCATCTTGTAGCAGCCTTGCGCGTCTTGCTGTGTAAAGCGGGCGGCGAGTTCAACCGCCGTTCATCCGTTCAATCGAACTCCTGCGAAAGCAGGCCCTGCAAATAGGGGGCGAGTCGTCATCAACAAAATATTCCTCTAGATAAACTCCTTCAACTTCTCGCGCAGGGTCTGGTAGGCGCGGAAGAGCAATGATTTGGTGGCGGACTCGCTGAGCTTGAGGACGTCACCGATCTGTTTGTAGTCCATGCCCTCGTACTTGTGCATGAGGACGGCCATGCGCTGGCGTTCAGGGAGCGCCATGACGTGCTGGCGGATGGCGCTCATGCGTTCACGGCGAAGCAGGCTGTCCTCGGCGCTAATGGTGGTATCTGCGACGTCGGGCGCAAGGCCGGTGTCGGGGTCCGCCTGATCGAGGTAGATGGTGGAGGCGGCGCGCTCGTGGCGTGTGTCGCGGGCGTAGTTGACGCCGAGGTTGGTGGCGATGCGATAGAGCCAGGTGCTGAAGCGGGCCTCGGCGCGGTATGTCTGGCGCGAACGGTAGACACGCAGGAAGACCTCCTGGGCAAGCTCCTCTGCAATGGCCTGGTTGTGCACCATGCGGTACATGAAGTTGACGATGGGCCTGCGGTACTTCTGAATGAGAAAATCGAAGCCGGACAAATTGCCATCGCGCAGCTCCAACATGATGGCGGAGTCTTCCATCTCTGGGAAGTGCGCCGATCCCTGCGCGACAGATGGCTGTAGGACCCCATCGAGAAGACCCGGGTTGACGGCCAGCGTTGCCATATCTTCCATAACCCCGTCTTCGTCGTGAGGTTGCGCTGTCGCGTCAAAATCCGCCTGAATTTTGTCGTCGGGCCGGTCGCCGGGCCGGTCGTCCGCGAGGACGTGCCGAGCGCCGTGAAGAGGCGTTCCGGCGGGATGGGACGACGGGGGGTGGGGACCGGGCGGATTCTGCGGCGGAGGGGACATCTGGCTTGCCTATTGTACTTGGCGGGCACGTGAGCTGGATTGGTGGAAGTTGCCGCGGCAGAGCGGTTTCATAGTTGGCGGTTCCGGGGCGCTCGTCGCTCGCGTGGTTTTCCCTCAAGGAAAACCACACTGCACGATCCTGGCCAGGCCACAGGATCCGTGAAACCGCGTCTAGTGTAGCGGGGCATCCCCGTGTATGCTGGATAGGTACGGTGTTGCCGGATGCCGGATGGGCTCCAGGCGCGTGCCGGGCGCATAACTCAGCGGTAGAGTGCCACCTTCACACGGTGGAAGTCGTAGGTTCGAATCCTGCTGTGCCCACCATAACCAAATCAATCACAATAAGAGGCTTAGAAGCTAGTGAGCGATCGGAACGCCGGTCCATTCAGAGCTGATCTGCTGAAGATGTAGAGGCGCTACAAACAAAATACTGAGATTCTGGCTGCGCCAGAATGACGACTTGAAACAAGCCGCAGGTCTGCTGATTCCTGACGCTCTACTTATTTTGTGTGGAACATAGCCATGGCTTCAATTTCCACCAGTAGTTCCGGCCTGCATAGTTTTGCTTGAATCCCGGTAGAAGCCGGGAATGGATTCAGTCCCTGCTCACGATAGAAGTCATTTCTTCCACGGTTGAAGTCGGCATAGTCGCGGTCGATGTCGCGCAGGAAACAGCGCGTGCGCACCACGTCCTTCCAGGTGGCTCCCTCGACCTCCAGGAGCGCGGTGATGTTGTCGAAGGTGCGGCGCAGTTGCGCACTGAAGTCGCCGATATGCACCGATCTTCCGTGTTCATCGATGCTGGCCGTGCCGGAGATCAGCAGCATGGTGATGCCATTGAAGTCCAGGCGCAGGCCACGGGAGAAGGCGCTGCCGTAATCGGATGCTTCGTCCAGCGCGTTCAGGTTGGTGATGGCTCGGCGGGCAATCGGCGTGTGTGTTTCTATTGGCTTTTCCAGGTCAAGCAGCATGGTCATCGGTTCCCTTCGTGGTTCCCGTAGAAAATCGTGTTACTTCGGTTGTTGCAACGCAGCGGAGTCATGGGTTGCATCTGGCTGGGCCCCGGCTGCGAAGACTTCAAAGGGCAGCGCCGGCATTAACATAGTCTGGGACACAACTTTTCCGTTGCCCTGCGGGTTTGGACGCTCAATGATGGTCGAGATCAGCAGGTTTCCACGCAGCCCAGAGGCAGCCGTAGCCTTGTCCGCCATCAGGTAGATGGCAACTCCGCCCTCGACAGGCGTTGTGCGGCTGATCGCGATGCCCGGCGGCGGATCGTTCAGCTCAAACTTCACTTGTCCGTTCAGAGCGGGCGGCAGATCGAACCTCACCATTGCGGGGCGCCCTTGCAGCAACTCCAGTGGATGGTCCCAGGAAGCGGCCCATCCCGCGGGACGCCTCTGCTGTCCACTCACCGTCAACAGCATCTCTGTGGTTGTCACCAGATGGTGATAGAAGAAGGCCTGCTCCCAATCGTCTGCGGGGAGGCTGCTACGCTGCACTTGTTTGCCTCCGACCGTGGCGAAACCTAGCAGCGACAGATGGCTGGTGCGGTTGCCGCCCTGGAGGGGAACGCTCAGCGTCATCGGCACCTGCGACTGGTTGCCGGGAACCACATCGCCGCTGAGCTGGAAGCCTTGAGGAGCATCCTTGAGCTTGACCACAATGTCGCCGTCGAAACCGCCAAGGCGCAGTGCGTGGACGGTGATCGGCACGACCGATCCAGCGCGTGCGTTGATGCTGGAAGGCGTGATGCGCAGTTCAAAGTCGGGCTGCGGAGCGCTCACGCGCAGGCGATAGGCATACTGCGGGCCGCCGTTCCGCTGCGTATCGCCAAGGCGCAGAAAGTAGCTGCCATCGGCGGGAAGATGAACCAGAATGCGCGAGTCTGCCTGATCGGTGATGAGGCCGGCGCTCTCGTCGGCGAAGTCGTCGTTGGAGGCAAGCACCTTGCCACTGGCGTCCGTCAGCGCGAGGATTGAGTCGAGCGGCGAATCGAGCCTGCGCGCATAGACCTCGGCCTCGACTTGGTCTCCGGCCTTTCCCTTGAACTGGAAGTACTCCCACTCGCCGGGCTGGTTCACTTGCCCATTCACGATCGCTGGCAGCGAAATCTTCTGCGCATCTGCCCGCGAATGAATCTGGTCCTTCGCAGCGCTCTCGGGCAGAGTGTCCAGGGCAAAGGGCCGCGCGTCCAGCTCCACTCCTTGCGGTGCAAGCAACTCAACGCCCTTGTCTTTGCTGCGCGAATGCTGGGTTATCCGCGACTGGCCCAGGTTCCATCCGGTGAACTCCACTGGCGTTTTTGCGCCGGCCCTGCCGCCCAGGGGAAACATGCCGGTCACAAATGGAATCTCGCCCAGTGCCACTCGGTACACGAAGTCCTCGCGACCGCGATAGATCGAGTCGTGAATCGCGAGGGTGTATTCGCCGTCGGCCGGAATCTCGTAGAGCAGGACTGGGTCGGGATGAAAACTGTAATGGTCTGCGTATTGCAGTTCCTTGCCACTGGCGTCGTAGAGCGTCAGCGAGGCCTGGAACCAGCCCGGAACCGCATCGGCGATGTAGGGAATCAGTTCGCGAGCGCTGGCCTGCACCACCAGGCGCTCGCCCTTGTGCGCATGAAAGCGATACTGGTCCACGCCGCCCGGAGCGACTTGTCCGTTGACCAACAGAGGCGTTGTCAGCTCGACGACGGGCGTTGGTGGAGGGTTATTCGTCGTGCCTTTATTGGGCTGCTTCAGTTGCTCGTCGAGGTCGCTCTGGGTCACGCTTCCGGCTGGCGGCTTGCTCCACTCCGGCAGCCGGCCCACGATAAAGTACAGCGGATTGGTGATGCCATTGGCCGCGGCCAGTCGCAGTTCGCGCTGTCCGGCCGGCGCATCGGAGGAGATAGTGACCTTCAGCCGGACCTTCTCCGCGATGGACACGTTGGCCGTACGCTTCTGGAAGAGCAGCAACTTCTGGCGCAGATCGCGAACTTCGCCCAACTCCGCGCCGGTCAGCTTCATTGCGGAAGATCCGGTCGCTGCCGCGGGTTCCGGATTATTTACAGCATTATTTGCAGCATTATTCGCAGAACTATTTGCCGGACTGGGATTATTTGTCGTAATAGTTGCCGTATTATTCGGAGAATTAACCGGCGTATTATTAGCGGGACTTACCGCGGGAGCAATTATTCCTTTCTGTTTGTCCATCAACACCTTCAGCCGGTCGCGCATGGTGCTGGCCTCTCCGGGCTGGATCGGCTTGACCCACTCCAGCACAGAGACGCTCACCCCATTGCCTGTGATCAGCGCGCCACTGACGCCGTTCAGGAACTGGCCGCCAACCACCATTTCGAAGCTGGTGCCCTGCTCTCCGCCCGCCGGATAGACATAGCCAGCATGAGGCGCGCCTTGCTGTGCCGACGCAAAAGTTGCGCAGCAGGCAAGCAGGCTCATGACGCAGGCATTTTTGCAGCGCAAGATCACACCAGCTCCTTCAGTAATCCGGCCATTGGCAGACCTTCGGCCTTCGAGGGGATCGTGGTGACGTCGAGTCCTTCGGGATGGGGCAGGCGCGCATCCGGCGGGATTCCCATCTGCTGGTAGATGCTGCCGATCAGATCCAGCGGATAAACGGGCCTGCTCTTCACCTCTTCGCCACGCGCGTCGGACGAGCCGACCACGCGCCCGCCCTGGAATCCGCCGCCCGCCACCAGTGCGCTGAAGACCGATCCCCAGTGATTGCGTCCGCCGTTCCACGGGGCCTCCCAGTCCACCTTTGGCTTGCGTCCGAACTCGCCGCACCACCACACTACCGTGCTCTCCAGCAACCCGCGGTCCGAGAGGTCCTGCAAGAGAGTGGACAAACCCTTGTCCATCTCCGGCAGGCGACGGCGCATGGTCTGGAAGTTCTGCTTATGCGTGTCCCAACCCGCGTTGTAGTTGATGGTGACGTACGGGACGCCTTTCTCCACCAGCCTGCGCGCGGCCAGACAGGACTGCCCGAAGGTGGTTCTTCCGTAGCGGTCGCGCAGGTCGTCTTTCTCCTGCGATAGGTCGAAGACCTTGCCCGCGTCGCCGAGGATCAGCTCATAAGCCTGTTTTTCTGTGGCATCGAGCGCGGCGATCTGCGGATCGTCCTTCAATGCATGGCCCAGCGAATCCAGTTGATGTAGCAGCGCGCGGCGGTCCTTCTGGCGCTGGTCGCTGACGCCGGGAACGACCACTCCCTCGACCGCGAAGCGCGCCTGATTCGGATCGCCGCCCGTGGCAAATGGCTTGTACTGCTGGCCCATGAAACCCTCTTCGGCGAAGCGGCCCTGCGGCTCCGTCAGCACGATGTAGGGCGGGATGAGTCCCGTGTATCCGGCGCGGGTTCCCTTGAAGAGCGAGACCACCGCGCCGACATTGGGGAAGACATCGTGGCCGCCGCTCAGCCGCCCCGTCTGCACCGTGTAGGACGCTGTCTCGTGCGCATAGAGACCATGCGTCATGCTGCGAATCAGCGAGTATTTATCAGCCTGCTTAGCCAGCAGCGGCATCAATTCGCCGATCTGGATACCGCTGACGTTGGTGGCGATCGGATGATCGAGAGGGCCGCTATAGTCGGAGCCGGCCTCCGGCTTGGGATCGAATGTGTCCAGATGCGCCGGGCCACCCCACATCCATATCTGGATGACGGACTTTGCCCTGCCGGTCGTCACCAACGGAGCGGGAGTTGTAGCCCACGCAGGCAGGCTGAAGCCGCGTGCCATCAAAGCCGCCGCGCTCAAAAATGAGCCTTGCATCAGAGTGCGCCGCGTCAACGAGCGGACCGTTGGTTCTGTTCCGTATATCTCATCCTTCTTCATGGCATTGTTCCTTCCGACTGCGACTACTTAGAACGTATCGGTAAAAATCGCTTAGTGTCGATAGAGAAACTCCGTGCTGTTGATCATGGCCCAGGCCAGGTCAGTCACCGCGTCCCGCCGCGGCCCCGATTGCAGGCGCTGTTTGGCGATGGCGCGTTCTTCCGCCGACGGCGTCCGCGAAAGAATCGTCAGATAGAGCGAGTCGATCAGATCGTCGCCGCTCTTCGCATTCCGTAGCAGGTCCTGCAACGCCGTGCCCTGCTGAATCTTCTTCTGGATATGCGACGAATTCAGCATGTGCAGCCGCTGCGCGTCGGTAGATGTGTTGTTGCGCTCGGTTTCGAGCCCGGTGTCGCGCGCAGGCTTGCCGAACTGCTCCAGAAACGCGCTGGTGATGCTGCCATCGGGCAGGCTGATGGCGCGCTGTCCCTGCGGCATGAAGGTGAAGGGCTCGGGAATCGCGCTGGAATAGTCCTCGCTGGTCCCCGTCACCTGGCAGAGCGCATCGATCAGCACCTCGGCGTCGAGCCTGCGCGGTGCGTACGATGCAAAATGCGCGCGACTCTTCGCCGCATCGCCCTGCGGCAGCGAAGAGAGCTGGTAGGTCTCCGAGGTCAGGATCAGCCGGTAGATATGTTTCAGATTGAAGTGCGAACGCACCAGCTCCTGCTGCAGATAGTTGAGCAGCGCGGCGTTCTCCACCGTGGCACCCGGTCCCGTTTCATCCGGATCGGCGGTCAGCCCGCGGCCCATCAGCCAGAACCAGACGCGGTTCACAATCGCCCTGCTGAACCACGGATTGCCGGGCGTCATGAGCCAGTCGGCAAAGACCTTGCGCGGGTCCTCATCCCCATCCAGCCTCACCCGCTTTCCGTCGGGAAGAACTGCAACCCGCGGCAGGCTTACGGTTGCCAGCTCCGCAGCCGTCCGCTTGACGCCACCCTCCTCGCCCGCCGGGTCGAAGAAGACGATCTCTTCCTTCCACTCCCGCGTCGGCTTGTATCCCACATGGGAGAAGAAGACCGCCATCTGGTCCAGCTTTGCCGGCGGCCAGTTCTCCGCCTTCGTCCCCATGAAGGTCAGCGCGACGGTTTGCGCAATCGTCTTTGGGGCCTTGTCTTGCATTGCGCGGTAGAAGTTGGCCGGGGCCACCAGGAAATTGCTTCCGCTTGCCGTCAACAGTTCCCGGGCAAACTCGTCGTAGGGCTTGTCCTCGTGCAGCGACTCGCGAATCCAGTGGTGATAACTCTGCGCCGCGTTGGGCCACAGTTCGATGGGGAACTCGGCCTTGATGCGTAGCGCGTCGCTCCAGCGCATGGCCCAGTAGTCGGCAAACTCATCGCGCTCCAGCAACTCGTCGATCAACTGGCTGCGCTTGCGCGGGTCCGTGTCCGCGAGAAACTTCTGTGCCTCGGCGGCTGTCGGCAGGGTGCCAATCCCGTCCAGATAGGCGCGCCGCACAAACACTGCATCGGACGAGAGACGCGCGGGCTCCACGCCCATCTGCTTCCAGTGCGCGAAGACCAGCTCGTCAATGCGGTTCTGCGGAGCCAGCGCCGTCGGCGCTTCAAATATTGGGTCTATCCCGGAGGCCGCGGTCTTCTGGGCGCGCGCCGTTCCCGAAGCCAGGAACGCCATCGTCGTTGCCGCAATCCAGAATTGCTTCATGCCGCACCAACTTGATTCAACTCACGCCCGAACCTGTATTGAGAGACTTCCGTGCGGTCAGTATATAGGCCATGCCCGGCCCTGGTTCCGTGCAGCTATCAGTGCAAACCCATAGGCAGGGAGAATGTTTCGACTCAAAGCTCATAAACCAGATGGCAACGGTAGACCCAACATTGCCGCGGTTCGCGATCGAGACGCAACGGTCATTCGGGACCGATGGTTGAGGGGTCTCGGCGTTGAGTGAGGCCTGTGGATCGTTTCTTAGCCCACACCATGCGGAACAGCGCTACTGGACCCATTCATCGTCTTGTTTTCATGGGATACACCCTGCGCTTTGGCAAGCCTTCTGGGATTGCGAGCGTCGTTTCTAAAGCACTTGTGGTGTTTCAAAAGGGTCAATCGATGTGATGACGTCGAGCATCCTTTTGGAGCCGTGCCTGGGAATACAATATGGGAACCACCCCATTTTGAAATCCCTGGAATGGAAACGTGGACATGGAAGTGTCCCCAGTTTCCGAACCGGATTCAAAATCACCAGATCGAATTGCTGCAACGTTGGCGCCACAGACTTTTGGCGACCTTTTTGAAAACTATAACCGATCGCTCAGGCGCGGGCCGGGCATCGCCGTATTTCCCGGAGGATTGTGATGTGTCGAAAGTTGTTGGAACTCAGTGGACCTCAGTCTTCAAGAGGCCGCCAGAGCAAATTTGTGCCATGCGTTCAGCAGAGATTCATGCTTGCGAGATGGTTCGCGATCGCAATTCTGCTTCTGATTTCCTCTCACTGCCTGGCGCAGTACACCACGGGACTGGTTCAAGGCTCCGTGCTGGATCCATCGGGAGCGCTGGTCAAGAACGCTTCGGTTGAGATGAAGAGCCTGGAAACAGGGGAGGACCGCACCTTTCCCCGCACCCCCAGTGGCCTCTATTCATTCACTGCTGTACCTCCAGGCCGATACCGACTTCGCGTCACGGCGACGGGCTTTGCTTCTCCATCCGCCGATATCGCCGTTTCCACCAGCCAAACCACCACACAGAACTTCACGCTACAGATTGGACAAGCGTCCACCACCGTCGATGTCCAGGCGGATCGAGCGCCACTGCTCGATGCCTCCGATCCTTTGCGAGGCGTAACTTACAACGAGACCGAGGTTGGCACACTTCCCAATCTCAACCGCAACATCAACAGTCTGGTGATTCTTGCTTCCGGGGCCACGCCGACCTTCAATCCTCGCGGAGGGCAGTTCACCACGATCAATGGCGCGCAGGCTGGCCAGATCAACGCGAATGGTGGACGCTCCAAGTCCACCTCCACTCAGCTCGACTATACGGACGCGAACGACTGGGAGTTCGGCGGCGTCGCGCTTGCAACCGAACCCACGCCCGACATGCTCGGCGAGTTCCAGGTGCTCACCAACAACTGGGCCGCGGAGTACGGGGTGAAATCCACAGCGGAGATCGTCATGGTCAGCCGAAGCGGAAGCAACTCGCTGCACGGCACCGCATACGACTTTATGCAGAACGCCGCATTGAACGCGCGGGACTACTTCGACACCACGGGCAGACCCGACCCCCTGGTCCAGAACTACTACGGCTTCACCCTCGGCGGCCCGATCCTGCGCAATCGAACTTTCTTCTTCGCCGGGTACGAGGGCCGGTCAACCCATGGCGCAGGCACCACACTGGTGGCGGACCTGCCGACCGCAGCCGCTCGCAGCTCCGTTACGTCGCCCACGGTTCAAGACCTGCTGCAATTGCTCCCTCTTCCCACGGCCGCAACCAGCGACCCGCTCATCGGCACGTCCTCCATCGCCGAGCCCAATCCTTCAACCGGGAACCAATATCTGCTGCGCGCCGATCATTCCTTCTCCGCCAGAAACTACCTGACTCTGCGCTTCTACAGCAACTCCGGCACATACGTCGAACGTGTCTCCAACTACTCCCTGCCTCAGGACGACGCCAGCTTCGATCCGGTCGGCAGGAATGCCATGATCGCCGACACCTGGACGCCGCGTTCCAACAGCACAAACGAGCTGCGTCTTGCCTACGGACGGTCGAGCGCCCTCTTTGAACCGCTTACTCAGCCGGCGACGCCACGCTTCAACGTCACCGGACTGGTCGGCTTCGGCACGGTGTCCTACTGGCCCCAGGGGCGCGTCTTCAACGTCTATCAATTGAGCGACGCATACAGTTGGGTCCACGGGCGGCATATCGTGAAGGCCGGCTTCGATCTGCGCCATATCGAAGACAACTCACTCAACTACACGGATGCCCTGGGCGCATTCACCTTCACCTCGGTGAACGACTTTCTGGCTGGCACGATCGCCAGCTACACACAGGAGTTTGGCAACACTTACCGCGGGTTTCGTGAAAACTATAACGGCGTTTTCGTGCAGGACGATTGGAAGCTGAGGCCCCCCGTGACCCTGAATCTTGGCCTGCGCTATGAATATCAAGGCAGCCAGAGCGACGCCAACCATCAGCAGTCGGTGCTGGACATCGCAGGGACGGGGAAGATCGGTCAACTGGGCAGCGGGCCGCTCGGCGTCTTCAACACGCAGAATCCTCTGATCGACGCGCATCCCGGTCTGCTGGCGCCGCGCTTTGGCTTTGCGTGGGACCCTGAGAATGGAAAATTTGTGGTCCGCGGCGGCTATGGCATCTATTACGATTCGCTCATCTTCAACGGCCTGGAATCTGGCCGAACCGCGCCGCCCACCGATTACACAGGCACGCTCAGCAGCTTCACCGGAAGCAACATCCTCGCCAACCTCCTGGCAGGCACAGCTCCACTGCAGACGACTTTGGCCGCACAGGCCGGCAGCTTCAACAATGTCACCAACCTTGGCAGCGTAGTCTCTGAGAACCCCCACATCCGCAATCCTTACGAACAGCAATACAGCTTCGGCGTTGAGGTTCGCATTGCAGCGTCGATCATGGCGGACCTGTCCTATGTTGGGTCGCGCGGGTCGGCCCTCACCACCTATGAGCCGATCAACTCGACGCTGCCGGCGGACCGTCCCGCTCCGGCTGCCAGCGCTGCCGATCAAGCCAATCGGCTCACACAGTTCCAGGCGTTTTATGCCTCCGAGAATGGGCCGGGCAATCCCCGCATCGATCCTCGCTTCAACGACGTCAGCTACATCAGCGACACCGGTAGTTCCACGTACAACTCGCTGCAAGCTGCTGTGTCGAAAAGTCTGACCCATGGGCTGCTTTTGCGCGCCTCCTATACATGGTCGCATTCCATCGACAACAGTTCCGATTACACCCCGGCCCAGGGCGCACTGGATACCAACTTCGAGCAGGACCAATTCAATCCCGGAGCGGAGCGCGGGAACTCCGACTTCGATGTCCGTCACCGTTTTGTTCTGTCTCACGTCTGGCAGGTTCCCGTCTTCCGCAACCAAAAGGGCATCGAAGGGCACATCCTCGGCGGCTGGACGTTTGCTTCCGTCAACCAGTTTCAGTCCGGCCTACCGTTCACGGTCATCACGGGCTCGGTTGCGGGAATCCCGGACGCGAATATGGACGGCAATACAGTCTCGGGCCTCGATAACTCCCGGCCCAACTGCGCCGTTGGCGGCTCGTTCACCATGGGCAACCCGGCGTCGAACACGAAGTACATCCCGGTTCTGCTCGGCAACAATGGAAACTGCGGCCGAAACACGGTCCGCTTGAATAAGTTCATCAACTTCGATTGGACCTTTTCCAAGAACATCCGCGTCTTCGAAAGAGGATTGCTCAACTCCGGCCCGTGGAACCTTGAATATCGCGCCGACCTGTTCAACGCGTTCAACAATCCGTATCTCTCGGTTTCGGGCACCAACTTCCTGAACCTCTCGAGCCCGGGCTTTGGCCTTTACGACACCGCAGCCGCCAGCCGGCGCATTCAGATGGCCCTCAAACTCAACTGGTAATCGTGCTTCAGGCTTCACGCGCGCGATCTCGCGCCGGTGGAAGCGATGATGGGTGGCTTTGCTGAAAAGGCCAGCCATATCGAGAGAGTAAGAGCCAGCAGGACTGCGCCTGCGATGGCAAGGAAGGCTGCCAGGTATCCATAGAGGTGGATGATGACACCGGCGATGGGGCCGGAGAGGAAGAAGGAGAGGTCGATGAAGGCGGAGTAGACACCAAGCACCGATCCGCGCACCGATGTGGGGAAGACGTTGGCAGCCTCGACGGCTAGTGCTGGAAAGACAAAGGAGAAGCCGAGACCAGCAAGCCCGCAGCCCGCGTAGGCCATTCCAGGAGAGTTGCCGAATCCGAGCAGGAGAAGGCCAGCCAGCTCCACGATGAAGGAGACGATGGCGACGGGAAATCCTCCGAAGCGCTCGATGACACCGGGGAAGACAAGACGCACGCCCATAAACGAGATGCCGTAGATGGTGAGTGAGAGTGCTGCTCCCTGCCAACCGCGATGGATAAAGTAAAGAGTGATGAAGGTGCCGATGATGCCAAATCCCATGCCTCCGAGAGCGAGTGCAAGGCCGTAGGGAGTGACGCGCAGGAGAATTCGGCGCAGAGGCAGAGGTGCAGGATGGCCTTTGAGCGGAGCAGTCGGCGCCAAGCCAGTTGCGACGACATAGCTTGCAATGCAGACAAGAAGGATGAGGAGACCGGCACCGGCGAATCCCCAGCGCGATCCGAGAAGGATGCCAACCGGCGCGCCTATGGCGAGCGCAAGATAGTTGGCGACTCCGTTCCAGGAGATGACGCGAGCCGTTCGCTCGCTGCCCACGCGGCCGATGCCCCACATGGTGGAGCCCGTGGAGGTCATGCTTTCGCCGACGCCGAGAACCAGGCGGCTGAGCACAAGGCTGTCGATGCTGAACCAGAAGGAGTGCTTGAGCAGAGCGGCAAGGAGAAGAAAGAATCCACTGGCGGCGCAGAAGAGCAGGCCATAGCGGACAGTCTGTCGTGGGCCGCGCGTATCTGCCATGCGCCCTGCACGCGGGCGACTGGCAAACGTGGCGATGTATTGAATGCTGACCAGAAGCCCAGCTATGGAGGCATTGACGCCTAATTGCAGGTGGGCATACGTGGGCAGTAACGCAAGAGGAACGCCGACTGTGAAGTAGGCGACAAAAGTAAAGCCGACTACCGGAAGGATGCGACGCGTGACTTGGTTATCTGGAATCAGTTGCGGTGCGGATTCTTGAATGCTGGATGTTGACACAATGCGAAAGGGGAAAAACAGGTCTTATGTTTATTGTAATAGGGGTGAGCGGCTCAATTGCGGGGCGAGGTCCTGGTACTACGGTGTTAGTGCAATGACTTCGCGATCAGTTCAGCACAGGTAGTTAGTCCCAGCGTGCTATTGACGCAAAGGTGATAGAGCCGGCGATCCAGCCAATCGCTGCCAAAATAGTGTTGCGTATAGTGCGCGCGATCGGAGTCCATGCGTTGCAACAGTGCCCGCAGGTCATGCTCGCGCGGATGACGGAGCTTCATCCGTTCCACTCTTTCCGCCAGCGGTGCATACACCAGCGCGTGAAGAACATGTGGACTATGCCGCAATACGCACTGCGAACCGCGCCCGATGACAACACAGTTGCCGACTCTGGCGGCCTCATGAATCACTCGCGCAGTGGCCTGTTGCACTTTGTCGTAATCCAGTGACGAAACGGGCACTGTCAACGACATCTCGAAGCCTTGCAGCGCGTTCTTCCACCAGGAACGCGACTTTTCGTCGGCAGCCTCGATCCAATCGCACCGTACCTGCCCCGCCACGGCGGCACGCTCAATGATCTGCTTGTCCAGAAACTCCCAGCCCAGAAGCTCTGCTATCCTGCGCCCGATGTCTGCGCCCCCGCTGCCGTACTCTCTTGCAATCGTCAAAACGTTGAACATGCCGCCATCCTTTCCCACTTTTAGAAAACCATGCCGTCTGCTACCCCTCACCCGCTGTTGCCCCTCAGAGTATCCTGCGAGCGCATTCGCGCGCCATGAAACAACAAGACAAGCGGTACGCAGAGCAGCGCGAGATACCCCAGCCATCGAAAATTATCGATATAGGCGAGCAGGGACGCCTGCCGCTGCATGTTCTGGTAGAGCGCCCCCAGGGCCTTTTGATGGGCGGTGTATGGATCCGTCCCGCTCAGGGACAATTTTGCTTGCATCCCATGAAGCATAGCAAGTACGCCGGAATTTCCCGCCGTGATGTTGGCCGCCAGAAAGTTCTGATGGGTCTGCGAGCCACGCACCAGCATGGTCGTGACACTGGAGATGCCGATGCTGCCCCCAAGGTTTCGCATCAGGTTGTAGATGCCGGACGCATTGCCGATCTCCTGTTTGCGCAGCCTGCCCATGGCCATGGTGGTCATGGGAACAAAGATAAGGCCTCCGGAAAATCCGTTGAGTACGTTCGGGATGACGATCGACACCATGGAGACACCAAGGTTGATATGACTCAACATAATAGTGGAGTAGCCGAGTATGGCGAAACCGGCTGCAACCATCAGGCGCCCGTCGACATATTTGACCAGAATCCCGGCCACGATCATGGAAACCAGCGAGCCGATGCCGCGTGGACTGACGGCCAGACCGCTGTCCAGCGCGGGATAGCCCATCAGGGTCTGCAGAAACAACGGTAAAAGGGCCGTAGTTCCATAGAGCACAAAGCCGTAGATGCCAGTGATCAACGTCCCTACGCAGAAGTTGCGGTTGGCGAGCACACGCAGTTGCACAATGGGCTCGGGGTCCGTGAATTCGCGGATAATAAATACTACAAATGCGATTACGGAAATTGCAGTGATCCACCGGATCCAGGTCGCGGCAAACCAGTCGGCCTCCTGTCCCTTGTCCAGCAGCAACTGCAATGTGCCCAGCCATAGGGCCATCAACCCGAAACCGAGATAGTCGATTGCGCCTCGAAATGCCTGCCTGATGTAGGGAGGGTCTTCGATGTACAGGTTGACCATAATCAGGGCCAGCAAACCCACCGGAAGATTGATGTAAAAGATCCATCGCCAGGAATAGCTGTCGGTGATCCATCCTCCCAGAGTCGGGCCGATCACCGGGGCAACCACAATTCCCGCGCCGTAGACCGCCATCGCCGTGCCATGCTGGCGCGGCGGAAAACTCTCCAGCAAAATGGACTGGGCCAGGGGCTGCATGCCGCCGCCGCCGAAGCCTTGCAGGACCCGCGCCAGGATCAGCATTGGCAGGTTGATGGCAATCCCGCATAGCAGCGAGGCCCCGGTAAACACCACGATCGAAATCATGAACAGACGTTTGCGCCCAATGCGCCGCGTGATCCATCCGGCGGCGGGAAGCATGATTGCGTTGGAGACGAGGTAGCTGGTCAGGACCCACGTCGATTCATCCGTGGAAGCTGAGAGATTTCCCGCGATATGCGGCAGTGCCACGTTGGCAACCGAGGAATCGAGCACCACCATGAAGGTCGCGATCATCACCGATACCGCGATCATCCACGGATTCGCCGCAGGCTTCCACTCAGCCTGTTCACCCTCCGTATTTGTTGGGACATTAACGAGCGTGCTCACGCGGCCTTCCCTTGATATTGTTTCACCGGGCAGGCGCTGGCAACCATGACGAGCATCACGGTTGCTGGCATGGCAAAGCCTGGATGGGACGATCGAACCCGGCTCGAACAGTCAATACCATTTGAGAATTGGCATGTACACCGCCGGCTGGCACGACACAATCTCGCGGCATTGCAGGTAGAGTGGTTACGGCAGGACCACAAGAGGCGAGGGAGAATTTTTCCGTGGGATGAAGCGGGGTTGGCTGCGGAGGATTGGGAGGGAGTGGCTGGCGGTGCGGGTGAAGCGGCCGCCGGGGCCCGTTCCGACGGTGCGGCCGAGGCTCTCGATGCGGGCGCGCAGGCAGGTGTTGCACTGCGTGGCGTCCTCGTCGATGCAGGCTTTGCCGGGGTAGATCTGGTACATCTGGCGGTAGGGCGCGGGGGTGAGGACGGGCATGAAGACGTTGGCTCCGCTCTGGAGACCGTGCTCGCGGCCGTCGAGTGTATTGATAGTGGCGAGCGCCGTGGTGCTGGGAAGGTTCGCCTCCGGGCAGACCAGGCGGGTGAGAGCGACGGCCTTGAGGACCATCCACTCGCTGCTGGGGACCTGATCCGCGCCGGCGGTAGGTGCATTGGGCGCGCCGAGGGGCGTGTCGGGATGGGAGAGGAAGGGGCCGATGCCGACCATGTCGAGGTCGAGAGATTCGAAAAGCTCGATGTCGCGGGCGAGCATTTCATAGGTTTGGCCAGGGATTCCCGCCATGACTCCGCTGCCTATCTCGTAGCCGAGGTCGCGCAGTTCGCGCAGCAGACTGACGCGGTCACTGACGGCCGAGCCACGGCGTGGATGAATTGCGGCGTAGAGCGCGGGGTCGGATGTCTCGAAGCGCAGAAGGTATCGGTCTGCGCCTGCTTCGCGCCAGAGGCGGAGCTCGTCGGAGTGGCGTTCGCCGAGGCTGAGGGTGATGGCGAGCGGGGTTTCTTGTTTGATGGTGCGAAGGACCTCGGCGAGCCACGCGGCCTCGATGCCGAAGTCTTCGCCGGACTGCAGGACGACGGTGCCGAAGCCGAGGTCGACCGCGGAGCGCGCGCCGGCGAGAATCTCTTCGCGCGACATGCGATAGCGGGGCATGGAGCGGGCGGAGCGCAGGCCGCAGTAATGGCACTGGCGCACGCAGTAGCTGGAGATCTCGATGAGGCCGCGGAGGTGGATGTCGTCGCCGACGTGGGTGCGACGGACCTCATCGGCACGGGCGAAGAGAGTCGCCAGCGCGGCGGGATCGGACTCGCGCAGCCAGTGGAGGATCTCTTCGTGGGTCAAACGAGGCATCTCAGCGACTCCGAGTGGAATTGGAACCTGTCTCGCTGCGAGAAAACAAGCAACGACGAAATACGGAGATTCTGGCTGCGCCAGAATGACGAACAAAAACAGACAACGGCAACAGCCCTAGCACAAACGTTATTCCATCCCCCCATCGCGATGTTGCCGCGATGGATGGGGCACCCAGTTCGTCGCTTTTAAAACATGCCACGGCTCCTACACATAGACATCGCGCTTGCCGGAGCGCACGGCGGCGATCATGGGCTTGGCGATGCGCTGCTGCTTGTCGTCCATCTCGGCGATGTGGGTGAGAATGAGCTTCTCGCCGGCAGCCTTGGTTTCGGGGCTGGCGTAGTCCTCCAGATACTCGGTGAAGGTGGAGAGAGCGTTGGGCTCGCAGTGGTACTTGATCTCGCCGGGCTTGGCCACGTCCATGAAGTCGGAGCCGGTGCGGCCGAGGCGGTAGCAGGCGGTGCAGAAGGAGGGGGTAAAGCCCATCTCGGCGATCTCGCGGACGATGTCGTCGGTGGGGCGTGTTTCGCCGACGGCGAACTGGGCCTTGTAAAAGTCTCCCTTTGAGCGCTCATAGCCGCCCGGATCGGTGCGGCTTCCCGCGGACATCTGGGAGATGCCAAGCTGCAAGCACTTGTGGCGAATTTCGGACGTCTCGCGCGTGGACATAATCATTCCTGTGTAAGGAACGGCGAGGCGCAGAATTGCAACCAGCTTGAGGAAGTCGGCGTCGGAGACCTTCCACGGAGTGGTGGCTGTGAAGTCCGTGCCCGACGCGGGTTCCAGACGGGGAATGCTGATGGTGTGCGGGCCGCAGGCAAAGCGCTCTTCCAGATGATGGATGTGCTGCAACATGGCGAGCACCTCGAAGCGCCAGTCGTAGATGCCGAGGAGCGGGCCGATGCCCACGTCGTCGATACCGGCCTCCATGGCGCGGTCCATCACCGTGGCGCGCCAGTCGTAGTCGGACTTCTTGCCGTGGAGATGGACCTTTGCGTAGGTCTCGCGGTGATAGGTCTCCTGGAAGCACTGGTAGGTGCCGATGCCGGTGGCCTTCAGCTTGCGGAAGTCCTCGACGGAGAGGGGCGCGATGTTGACGTTGACGCGGCGAATCTCGCCGTTTCCGCTGTGCGTGGCGTAGATGGTCTCGATGGCCTTGTAGATGTAGTCCAGGCTGTTATGGTCCGGGTAGGCCTCGCCGGCGACCAGAAGAATTCGCTTGTGCCCCAGCTCTTCGATGGCTTTGGTCTCGGCGGCAATCTCTTCCTGCGAGAGCGTGACGCGCTTCAACTCCTTATTGCTGGCGCGATAGGCGCAGTAGCTGCACTCGTTGGCGCAGCGGTTGCTGATGTAGAGCGGCACAAAGAGAACCACGCGGGAGCCGTAGATCTCTTCCTTGACGGCGCGGGCGGTGTGGAAGAGCTCTTCGGTCAGCTCGGGGTTCTGCAAGGCGATGAGTGTGGCGACCTCGTCGAAGGTGAGGCCCTGCATCTCGCGGGCCTTGTCGAAGATGGCGCGGACACGGGCGGGCTCGGGCTGCGCGGTATGGCTGAGGCAATCGAAGATTGCCTGGTCGTTGATGTAGGTAGCCTGTTCGGCAACTGCTGTCATCGAAGCTCCTCAGCACGGTTGGACGGTGCTGCGCCGCCTGCGGATTGGCAGGCCAGTCACGGGGTTGTCTCGCGGCTGCGAGCGCGCTTCTGTATCGCAAGCGACGCTGTATTGAGAGATAACACGCGGCGATAACGGCTCGCAGTGATATGGGTCACAGGGGCGAGGCAAAGGCGGGAATTTTGAGGGAGAAAGGTGTGGAGAGCAGTGGCGTCCACGAATGCATCGGGATCCTTCACTGCGTTCAGGATGACGGCAAGAACAAACAACGGCGAAAACAGTTCCAGGCAAGTACTTAGAAGTGCTCCCAGTGGAGGAGGCCGGCGAGGGGGCGTTTTTCGATGGAGGGGAACTCGGCGGGGTGGCCGACGGAGACGATGGTGATGAGGGTGTGGGTTGCAGGTGCGCCGAAGGCCTTGGCGACGGCGGGGGCGTAGGGCTGCGGCGCGCCGGCGACCCAACAGGCACCCAGGCCGTGCGCTTCGGCGGCGAGAAGAAGGTTCTCGGTGGCGGCGCAGCAGTCTTCCACCGCACAGGAGGTTTGACGCGCGAGGACCAAGACACAGAAGGCGGCGTTGGCGATGAACTCGGCGTGGCCGAGGAGCTGCGGAATGCGCGCGAGGGAGGATTTTTCGGTGAGGACGACGAACTCCCAGGGCTGGTCGTTCATGGCGGTGGGGGCAAGGCGCGCGCAGTCGACGATCTCTTCAATAATCTGGCGGTCGACCGGCTGCGGGGTGTAGGCGCGGATGCTGCGGCGCGAGTGCATGACTTCGATGGCGGTCTTCATGGGTGCTCCGTGTGAGTTGTCGTCTCTTATGTTAAGGCAAAGGCGGGGCGATAGCTGAGACGCCGGTCACAGCGCAAGATTGGCGGACCATGCGATGATTGGCGCATCGGGCAATCTGGACCGACAATAGAGGATGCAGCGAGACACGGCGGGAGAGTACAGAATGAGCCAGCGCGAACGCAGCGAAGAAGATTCACTCGGCACGCGCGCGCTGCCCGTGGAGGCGCGGTACGGCATTCACACGGCGCGGGCGTTGGAGAACTTTCCGCTGGCCGGGCGCGTGGTGCATCCGGCGCTGGCACGGGCCTTTGGCGCGGTGAAGCTGGCCTGTGCGCTGACCAATCGCGCGCTGGGCGCGTGGGCCGGAGACGCGGCTAAGGCGGACGCGATCGAGCAGACCTGCCGCGAGCTGAGCGAGGGCGAGCTGGCGGGTGAGATCGTCGTCGACGCGCTACAGGGCGGCGCGGGAACCAGCACCAACATGAACGTCAATGAGGTGCTGGCCAATCGCGCGCTGGAGATTCTGGGCTTGCAGCATGGCGAGTACGGGCGCGTCTCTCCGCTGGACGACATCAATCTGCACCAGTCCACAAATGACACCTACCCGACTGCGCTGAGACTGGCCGCGATCCGGCTGCTGCATGAGTTGGAGAAGAAGGTTGTTGCGTTGCAGGAGTCGTTTCAGCGGGCGGAGCGGCGCTTCGCGCATGTGGTGAAGGTGGGGCGGACCGAGTATCAGGATGCGGTGCTGACGACGCTGGGCCGCGAGATGAGCGCCTATGCCGAGGCGGTGAACCGCGACCGCTGGCGCATCTATAAATGCGAAGAACGGCTGCGGGTGGTGAACCTGGGCGGGACGGCGATCGGCACCGGGCTGGGCGCGCCGCGCGAGTTCATCTTCCGCGCCGTGGAGCAGTTGCGCGGGCTGACCGGGATTGGATTCGCGCGCGCGGAAAATTTAGTCGAGGCGACGCAGAACACGGACGTCTTCGCGGAGGTCTCGGGGATTCTGCGGGCGCACGCGGTTTCTCTGATTAAAATTTGTACCGACCTGCGGCTGCTCTCGTCGGGGCCGGACGCGGGGTTGGGGGAGATTCGTCTGCCGGCGCGGCAGGCGGGCTCGTCGATCATGCCGGGGAAGGTGAACCCGGTGATTCCCGAGGCCGCGACCCAGGCGGCAATGAAGGCAATGGGAAACGACAGCGTGATCGCGGTGGCGTGCGCAGCGGGGAGCCTGGAGCTGAATGCGTTTCTGCCGCTGATCGCCGATTGCCTGCTGGAGAATTTGGAGGTGCTGGCGCGGGCGGACGATCTGCTGGCGCGTTACTGCGTGGATGGGATTGAGGCCGACGAGGAGCGGTGTCGCGCTCATGTGGAGAACTCGACGGCGGCGGCGACCGCGCTGGTTCCTACGCTGGGATACGAGCGCGCGGGCGAGGTTGCTCGGCTGGCAAAGGAGCAGGGGAAGACGCTGCGTTTAGTTGTTACAGAATTGGGTTGGATGAACGCGGCGGAGTTCGACGAGGCAATCAGTCCGGAGGCGGTCTGCCGGCTGGGTTCGCCTGAGCGCAGAGTCGCTGAGGAGTCAAAAAAATGAGCACTACGCCCAAGGGACTGCGATTGCATATCGGTTTTTTTGGCCGGCGCAATGTGGGCAAATCGAGTCTGTTGAACGCGATTACGCGGCAGCATGTCTCGATTGTGTCGGATGTGGCGGGGACGACGACCGACCCGGTGGAGAAGCCGATGGAGTTGCTTCCGCTGGGGCCGGTGCTGTTTATCGATACGGCGGGGATCGACGAAGCAGGGGGACTGGGCGCTTCTGAAAAGCTGGGGGCCCTGCGTGTGGAGAAGACGCGGCAGGCGCTGGAGCGGACGGAGATTGCTGTGCTGGTGGCGGAGGCTGGAGTGTGGGGGGAGTTTGAAGACGGGCTGCTGGCGGATTTTGCCACGCGGCAGACACCGGCCATTGTGGTCATTAATAAGACGGACTTTGCAGTTGCGGATGCGGCGCTGGTGGAGCGGTTGCGCGCAAGCAAGTTGCGCGTGGTTCTGGCGTCGGCGATTACGGGGGTGGGGCTGCCGGAGCTGCGCGAGGCGCTGCTGGATCTGGCCCCGGCGGACTTTATCGATTCGCCGGCGATTGTTGGCGATCTGGTGGGGCCGGGCGAACTGGCGGTTCTGGTGGTGCCCATCGACAAAGAAGCGCCCAAGGGGCGGCTGATCCTGCCCCAGGTGCAGGCCATCCGCGACCTGCTGGACGGCGACGCGCTGTGCATGGTGGTCAAAGAGCGCGAGCTGAGGAGTGCGCTCGACCGGCTGAAAACTCCGCCCAAGCTGGTGGTGACCGACTCGCAGGCATTTCTGAAGGTTGCAGCGGACACGCCGGTCGATGTGCCGCTGACCAGCTTTTCGATTCTGATGGCGCGCTTCAAGGGCGACCTGACGGCGCAGGTGGAGGGGACGCTGGCCATCGAGCGGCTGCGCAGCGGGGACCGGGTGCTGATCGCCGAGGCTTGCACGCACCACCCCATCGGCGAGGACATCGGGCGGGTGAAGATTCCGCGCTGGCTGACGCAATATACCGGGGTGAAGCTGGAGTTTGAGACGGTGCAGGGGCGCGACTTTCCCGAGGACCTGAGCAGCTACAAGCTGGTGGTCCACTGCGGAGCGTGCATGTGGAACCGGCGGCAGATGCTGAGCCGCATTCTGCAATGCCAGCACGCGGGAGTCGCCATGACGAACTATGGGTTGACGATTGCGTACAGCCTGGGGATCTTTGCGCGGGCGCTGGAGCCGTTTCCCGATGCGCTGGCGCGCTATCGGGCGCTGGCTGACGCGAAGGCACACTGAGCTGATCGTAGGATGCGAAGACGCCTCTCCGGGGATTTGCGGGGAGAGGCCGATAATCGGGCGGCGGCGGAGAGTATCTCTGTGAATCACAGGGGATTACGCGGCAAACCGGGGAGTTGCGCGTTTTCTCTAACACACAAAAATAAATGGGTAGTATGACGGCCATCACATACACCGTTTAACCCGCACTGATATTGTTTCCGCAGTCGCTAGCTGTTACCAACAGGAGTGGCGCCTGGATTCGCGGGGAATACCGCTGAAACATACAGTAAACAGCATAGTATTTCCCCGCAATAGGCCGTGCGCCGCAGAAGGTACGCCAAGTAGGACATCCTTCCCTGGGGCGCAAGGCCTGGAAAGCGCGGCGGACGAGGAACGATGAGCACACCCATTGATGTAGCAACGACAGTGAAGGGTGCGGCACCCAAGGCCGCGGCAGACCCCAAAGACGAGATCACCCTGATCGCAAACAAGTGGAAGAACAAGCGGGGCAGCCTGATAATGGCGCTGCACGACCTGCAAAGCAGGGTTGGCTATGTGCCGCGCGAATCGGCCATGAGGCTGGGGCGCGAGATGGGCGTGCCCCTGGCGCGCATCTATGAAGTGGTCACCTTCTACAACTATTTCAAGCTGGAGGCACCGGGCAAGTACGTCATCTCGGTGTGCCTGGGCACGGCGTGCCACATCAAGGGGTCTGCCGAACTGCTTGCCGGGATGGAAAAGGAATTGAACGTCCATGAAGGCCAGAGCACGCCGGACAAGGAGTATCACCTGCAGGCCGTTCGCTGCCTGGGCTGTTGCGGTCTGGCGCCATTGGTTTCGGTGAACGGCAAGGTCTACGCCAAGCTAAAGACCAATGACAGCCATCATGTGATCGAGCGCATCCAGATCGACAAGCCCATGGCCGAAGCCGACCATGAATCTCTCGCCGAATAAACACCCGCCAGCGGGAGTTTTTTTCAATCGAACCGATCGAACCACAGGAAGATTATGAAACCTGAAGAACTTGAAGTAAAAGCGGCCGCGGAGCTTGCCAAGCAGCAAGCGTTCGATGTGCGCCTGTTCACATGCTCGAGCAGAGGCTGTCAATCGTCCGAGGCCCTGGGTGTCATCACCGGGCTCAAGGCGGAGTTGAAGGCCAAACATCTCGAATCCAGAGTACAGGTAAACGGCAGTGGATGCATGGGGCTTTGCAGCAAGGGCCCGCTGGTGCGCATGACCTCGAAAACGCAGAAGGACATCCTCTTCTCCGAGATCAAGCCGGAGATGGCGGGTATGATCGTCGACCAGGTTGTGGTTCCGGTGCTGGAGGGCAAGAAGATCGAGAAGCCGGGCGGCGATCTGGAACGCCACACTCTGAACCTGAGCGATCCGTTCTTCGCCATGCAGGTGTACTCGGTGCTGGAGAACAACGGCAAGATGGATCCGGAGAAGCTGGACGACTACATTGCGCGCGACGGCTATAAAGCGCTGCGCAAGGCGCTGACGATGAGCGCCGAGGACATATGCAAGGAGATGCTGGCCAGTGGCTTGCGCGGGCGCGGCGGCGCGGGGTTCCCGACCGGACTGAAGTGGGACCTGACGCGCAATGTGGAGTCGGAGGTGAAGTACATCATCTGCAACGGCGACGAGGGCGATCCCGGCGCGTTTATGGACGGATCGGTGCTGGAGGGCGATCCTCACGCCGTGATCGAGGGCATGTTGATTGCAGCGCGCGCCATGAACGCAACCAATGGCGTCTTCTACATTCGCGCCGAATATCCGCTAGCCGTGGAGCGGGTGGAGAAGGCATTGCGCCAGGCGCGCGCCGCCGGACTGATCGGCAAGAACGTGATGGACTCCGGCTGGGCCTTCGACTTTGAAATTCGCCTCGGCGCGGGAGCGTTTGTGTGCGGCGAAGAGACGGCGCTGATCGCGTCGATCGAGGGCAAGCGCGGCACGCCGCGTCCGCGTCCGCCTTTCCCCGCGGTGAAGGGACTGTGGGACCAGCCAAGCTGCATCAACAACGTGGAGACGCTGGCCAACGTGCCCATCATCCTACAGAAGGGCGCGCAGTGGTTTGCGTCGCGCGGCACGGAGAAGTCCAAGGGGACGAAGCTGTTCGCGCTGACCGGCAAGAGCAAGAACAATGGGCTGGTCGAGGTGCCGATGGGCATGACGCTGCGCGATGTGATCGAAAAGATCGGCGGCGGCACGGACAGCGGCCTTAAGATCAAGGCGATCCAGACCGGCGGGCCCTCGGGCGGCATGATTCCCGAGCACCAGTTCGACACACCGGTGAGCTACGAGAACCTGCAGCAGCTTGGATCCATGATGGGCTCCGGCGGCATGATCGTGATCGACGAGCACGACAGCGTGGTGGAACTGGCCCAGTTCTATCTGGACTTCTGCGTCGATGAGTCCTGCGGCAAGTGCGCTCCCTGCCGGATCGGCGGGACGCAGATGCTGCATCTGCTGAACAAGATCGTAGATGGCAAGGGGACTGCGGAGGACATCAAGACGATCCGCAAGGTCGCCAAGGCGATGCAAAAGGCATCGCTCTGCGCCCTGGGCCAAACCGCACCCAACCCGACGCTGTCCGCGATTCGCCATTTCGAGCATGAGTTCACCGAGCGGCTGCTGCCGGTCGCCACCACTAAAGCCTGACCACTACGGATCGAGAAAAAGCCGCCATGAGCAATACAATTCACGCCACGATCAACGGGTTGCCCGTCGCAGTCGCCAAGGACACCACCATTCTGGACGCCGCGCGCCAGGTCCATGTACGCATTCCCACGCTGTGCAAGCATCCCGATCTGGATGCCACGGCGGCCTGCGGAATCTGCATCGTGCAGATTAAGAACAACGGCAAGATGCTGCGCGCCTGTTGCACGTCCGTCGAAGACAAGATGGAGGTCCTGACGGAGACGCCGGAGATCGTCGATGTGCGGCGTTCGGTGCTGGAGCTGATTCTGTCGCGGCACCCCAACGAGTGCCTGACCTGCCTGCGCAACCAGAACTGCGAACTGCAAACCCTGGCCGCCGACTTCGGGCTGACGTGGGCAGGGCTGGACAGCATCGTTCCGGAACACCCGATCGACGACTCGACGCACAGCATTGTGCTGGACTCGCGCAAGTGCATCACCTGCGGACGGTGCATCCAGGTGTGCCAGCAGGACCAGAACGTGTGGGCGCTGAGCTTCCTGAACCGCGGATTTGAGACACGCATCGCCGCCGCCGGAGACATTCCACTGTGGGACTCGCCCTGCGTGCGTTGCGGCCAGTGCTCCGCGCACTGCCCAACAGGGGCCATCGTGGAGTACGACGAGTCGGTGAAGGTGTGGGAGAAGCTGGAGGACCCGGATGCATACTGCGTGGTGCAGATTGCGCCCGCCGTACGCGTGGCCGTGGGCGAGGCCTTTGGCTTTCCGGTGGGCGCGAACCTGACGGGCAAGATCTACGCCGCGCTTCGCCGCATGGGCTTCAGGGCGGTCTTCGACACCAACTTCGGCGCCGACCTGACCATCATCGAAGAGGCTACCGAGTTCAAATCGCGCCTGCTGGAAGGCAAGGGCGTGCTGCCGCTGATCACAAGCTGCTGCCCCGGCTGGGTCAACTTCATGGAGAAGTTCCACGGCGATATGATCCAGCACTTCTCCAGTTGCAAGTCGCCGCACGCCATGGTTGGCGCGCTCACCAAGACTTACTACGCGCAGAAGCAGGGGATCGATCCGGCCAAGATCTACATGGTCTCGATCATGCCCTGCACGGCGAAGAAGTCGGAGATCATCCGCAGCAAGGAGATGTATTCCTCCGGCTATCAGGATGTGGATGTATCGATCACCACGCGCGAGTTTGCGCGCATGATCAAGCAGTCCGGCATCGACTTCGCGACCATTCCCAACGAGCCGTGCGACCACATCCTGGGCATGTACACGGGCGCGGCGACGATCTTCGGCGCGACCGGCGGCGTGATGGAGGCTGCGCTGCGCACGGCGTACTTCTACGTCACCGGAGCGGACGCTCCCAAGGTAGACTTCACGGCGACGCGGGGGTTGAAGGGGGTCAAGGAAGCCTCCATCGATGTGGCCGGCACGACCGTTCGTATCGCCGTGGCCCACGGACTGGCCAACGTCGAGCAGGTGATCGACAAGATCCGCGCAGCCAAGGAAGCGGGCGAGGAGCCGCCGTACCACTTCGTCGAGGTGATGGCCTGCCCCGGCGGTTGCGTGGGCGGAGGCGGACAGCCCTACGGTGCCACCAACGAACTGCGCATCAAGCGGGCCGAGGGACTCTACAGCGAGGACTTCGCCGACCAGTTGCGCTGTAGCCACCACAACCCGTACATCAAGCAGTTGTACGACGAGTTCCTGGACGCGCCGGCCAGCCACAAGGCGGAGCAGTTGCTGCACACCGGCTACCAGGTTCTGCCCGAGTATAAGCGGTAGGATACGGCAGCCAATACGCACTCCCAGACACCCCCTGCCCAAACGGGCAGAGGGTGTCTCGCGTTGAGAGGCATGAGATGAGAGATGAACGAGTAAACCGGCCCATGCAATTCATCCAACTCAGGACCGGATAGAAACAGTTATTCAATTTGGCGCGAGTCCTATTGGCCGCGGGGCCCGTCTATGGATTGGTTGCCCTCAACATGGAATCGATTGCCACCGCCGCGGAAATCTTCTCCGCGGCGAGGTCTGTTGGGAGCGGGCCTGAGCGTGACAACGCCGAGTGTTGAGGGCGGTGCGATTTGCCTCAAATACGGTGCAAGCGCCAAGTTTCACGAAGAGAGTGATCCCTGTCACTGGTCAGGGCAGGTCTGCAACCGTTACAATCTTGGAGACTAGAGAAAACCCAATTCCGCGTTTTTTGCATCTGAATTACGCGCCTCATTGAAGGAGACCCACCGCGCCATGAAATTGACTGCACGAATTTCCGTTTCAGTAGCACTGCTGGTGTTGCTTGGAACATCGACCGGTTGCGACAAGTTGAAGTCGCGCGACCAGATTAACAAGGGGGTTGCGGCGTTCAAGAACGCCCAGTATGAGGAGGCGGTGAGCAACTTTCAGACCGCGGTGAGGCTCGACCCTACCTCTGAAAACGCCAAGCTCTACCTGGCCACGTCGTACGCCTACCAGGTGGTTCCGAACCTGTTGACGCCGGAGAACCTGGACTTCGCGCAGAAGGCGCTGGATGGGTTCAATGAGGTGCTGGCGAAGAGCCCGGAAGACCTGACGGCGCTGAAGCAGGTGGCGTCGATCGATCGCAACATCCAGAAGTTCGATGAGGCCAAGGCTTACGAGTTGAAGGTCATCAAGGTGGCGCCGGACGATCCGGAGGCCTACTACATCGTCGGATTCGTGGACTGGACTCTGTCATACAAGAATGCTGTCGCGGTCCTTGCAGCGGATGGGTTGACCGACGATGGCTCAGGCAACAAGAAGATGACCAAGGGCGCATGCGCGAAGATGCAGGCGGCCAATACGGACCTGACAAACGAGGGCCTTCAATTCCTGAACAAGGCGGTCGATCTGAACCCGACCTACGACGATGCCATGCAGTACATCCAGCTCACATACCGCCGCAAGGCCGACCTGGAGTGCGGCAACGAGCCGGCGCGCAAGGCCGATATGGCGCAGGTGGATCTGTGGAGCAATAAAGCCATGGGCGCGCGCAAGGAGAACGAGTTGAAGAAGGAACAGAAGGCGGGCGGCGGCGTCTCGATGTAACAGCCGTTTGCTTCAATCAACAGGAAAGGCCTCCCGGCAAAGTGCGGGAGGCTTTTCTGTCTGTGCCGGTGGTGGATAGGATTCTCTCTCGCTTGCGGACTGGTTGGCAGGCTACAATCCGAAAGCAGTCAATGCAAACGGAGGGACGCAATGGATGAGGTCGGGGTTGTGGTGGATGGGCCGCGCGGCCTGAGCCAGATCGAGCGGGTGGTAGACACGTTTGTCGCGCCAACGGCGGCGTTCAAGGACATTCTGCGCAGTACATCGTGGTGGCTGCCGTTTGTGCTGCTGTTGGTTGCCTCGATTGGCACCGGCGTCGTAGTAGAGCGGCAGGTCGGATTCGAGCAGGTCTACCAGAACCAGGTTCGCATGAGCCCGAAGACCCAGGAGCGCATGGCAGACATGACGCCGCAGCAGAGGGCACAAGGCGAAAAGATCTCCATCGCGGCAACGAAGTACTTCACCTACGGCAGCTTCGTTGCGATCACGGTGTTCCTGGCGCTGTATTCCCTGCTCCTTTGGGCGTCATTCAATTTTGGACTGGGAGCCAAGACCACTTTCTCACAGGTGTTTGCGGTGACGATGTATGCGTCGCTGCCCTACCTGCTGATATCGCTGTTGACGGTCTTGTCGCTGTGTTTTGGCGGGAACGCCGAAGGCTACGACTACAAGAATCCCGTGGCTACAAACCTGGCTTACATCTTGCCGGATATTGCTCCGTGGATGAAGGGGCTGCTGCAATCGTTCGACATTGTGAAGTTGTGGTCGGTTCTGCTCCAGGTGATCGGCATGGCCATCATTGCGAAGAAGACGATTGCGCAGTCGGCGGTGATCGTGGGCATCTTCTGGCTGATCGGCGTGGTGGTGACGATTGCAGGTGCCGCGTTCAGCTAGACAAAGGCTTAACACCGATTTGCACCGATGAAACCGATTCAAGAGCCAGAGCTTGGCTGAGGATTTGCACAGATTCAGCGATGTAGTATCCCGCGAGTGAAGGACGGAAAAAAAGAAAATGCGGGGATTCTTCGCTACGCTCAGAATGACAACTAGAACTGGCGACGGTGAACTGCGCTGGCGGTCTACTCGATCCAGCGGCGGAAGACGAGTGAACCGTTGGTGCCACCGAAGCCGAATGAGTTGGAGAGGGCGTAGTCGATCCTGGCGGGCTGAGGCTTGTTGGGGACGTAGTTCAGGCGGCAGACAGGATCGACCTGGTCAAGGTTCATGGTGGGCGGAGCGATCTGGTTGAGCATGGCCATGATGGTGATGCCGGCCTCCAAGCCTCCCGCGCCACCCAGCAGGTGGCCGGTCATGGATTTGGTGGAGCTGACCAGCAGGGTGTGGTTGAGCGCGCGCTCGCCGAAGACGTTTTCAATGGCCTTGGATTCGAGCGAGTCGCCAACCGGGGTCCCTGTGGCGTGGGCGTTGACGTAGTCGATCTTGTCCGGCGAGATGCCGGCGACCTTGAGTGCGGCGTTCATGGCGCGGCGGCATCCCTCGCCCTCGGGGGCCATGCCGGTCATGTGGTATGCGTCGGCGGACATGCCGTAGCCAATAATCTCGGCAAGGATGTGTGCTCCGCGGGCGCGGGCCATCTCCAGCTCTTCGAGGATGAGAATTCCGGCTCCCTCGCCGCAGACGAAGCCGTCCCGGTCCTTGTCCCAGGGGCGGCAGGCGTGGGTGGGGTCGTCGTTGCGCGTGGAGAGGGCCTTCATGGCGGCGAAGCCTCCGACGCTCAGGGGTGTGATGGCTGCCTCGGTGCCTCCGGCGATCATGGCGTCTGCGTCTCCGCGCTCGATGATGCGGAAGGCATCGCCGATGGAGTGGGCCGAAGAGGCGCATGCGGTTGCGGTGGCCTCGTTGGGGCCGCGCGCGCCGAAGCGGATGGAGACGTGGCCGGCAGCGAGGTTGACGATGGATCCGGGGATGAAGAAGGGCGAGATCTTGCGCGGACCTCCGGCCAGCATGTTCGTGTGTTCGCGCTCGATGACATCGAAGCCGCCGATTCCCGAGCCGATATGGACGCCGACGAGGTCACGGTTCGACTCGTCGATCTTGAGGCCGGACTGGTCCATCGCCTCCTGCGCCGCGGCAATCGCAAAATGGATGAAGCGTCCCATCTTGCGAGCCTCTTTCTTCTCGATGAAGAGCAGCGGGTCAAAGTCCTTGACCTCGGCGGCGATGCGCACCGGATGGCCGGTGAGATCGAATGCCTTGATCTCCGCCATACCGCTGCGGCCCGCGAGCAGGCCCTGCCAGACTTCAGGCGCGGTCTTGCCGACCCCGCAGACGAGGCCGATACCGGTGACGACGACCCTTCGCCGCCAGGGTTGCTGCTCTATCGGGTGCGTGGCTTCCATTGTTACTTGGCGCCCTTCTGGTTCTTCTCGATGTAGTCGACGGCGTCCTTGACGGTCTTGATCTTCTCGGCGTCCTCGTCGGGGATCTGAATGTCGAAGGCCTCTTCGAACTGCATGACCAGTTCTACGACATCGAGCGAGTCTGCGCCGAGATCCTCCTGAAAGCTGGCGCCTGGGGTGACTTCGGCTTCATCCACCTGAAGCTGCTCGACGATAATCTGTTTTACCTTTTCATCAACTGCTGCCATTTCGTTCTCCTATGTGTGCTACTTTTCAAGCCCGATGCGGGCCGGTCCCAATTGCGATGTGGGCCGGGCCGTGGTTTGCAAAGACGCGGTGTGCGGTATGCACAAGTCTCAAGGATACCGAGCGCCTAGCCGAGTGTAAAGCAAAGCGGGGGATATTGGTGCAAGGTCCGCCCCAGGAACCGCGCTTCGACCGGCCGCATTTGCCGCCGACGGCACTTTATCTTGGGGTTTAGCGAACAACTGGCGTAAATTTGTGGAATGCAAATAATGATGGCGGTCTGGTTCGCGATGGGATGTGCGGCGGGTGCGGTGGTGGCATGGCTGATTGCAAACGGTCGCGCACAGGGAGCAAGCGCGGAGTTGGCTGCGCGGGAGTCGGAGCTGGCAGGGCTTCGCACCTTGATCGAAGAGAAAGAGCTGGGCCTGACCGCGAAGGAAGATGAGTTGAGGGCAGAGCGCGAGCGAGGCAGGGCAGCGGGCGAAGAGCTTGCCGGGGTGCGCGCGAAGCTGGAGGCGACAGGAGAAAAAATTCAGGCGCTGATGGACATGGAGACGAGCTTGAAGACCAGCTTTGAGGCGCTGGCTGCGAGCGCGCTGGATGCGAACAGTCGGCGGCTGATGCAACTTTCGCAGCAGCAGTTGGAGAATCAGCAGAGGCAGGCGACGAGCAAGCTGAATGAGAAGCAGACCGCCATCGAGACACTGCTCAAGCCGATGCAGGAGTCGCTGGCAAAGTTTGCGACGCAGAGTCAGGATTTGGAGTTGAAGCGCGAGGGGGCCTACGCCGCCGTCCTCACCGAGGTGCAGAACATCCAGCGTTCGCACGCCGATCTGCGCAAGGAGACAACGCAGTTGGTGCAGGCTCTGCGGGCACCGAAGGCCCGGGGAAACTGGGGAGAGCTGCAACTGAAGAAGTGCGTCGAGTTTGCCGGAATGGTGCAGTACGCCTCGTTCGATGTCGAGCGCTTCGTTCGCGGCGAGGACGCGGGCTACCGGCCCGATCTCGTCGTCAAGATGCCCAACGGGCGGACGATTATCGTTGACGCAAAGACTCCGCTCGACGCGTTCCTCGACGCCAGCAATGCCGAGGACGAGGTGGTTCGCACCGGCAAGCTGGTGGCCCACGCGGCTCGCGTGCGCGAGCACTTGAAGGATCTCTCCAGCAAGGCGTACTGGCGTCAGTTCGTCGACTCGCCGGACTTCGTCGTCTGCTTTCTGCCCAGCGAGGTGCTCTTCAGCGCTGCGCTCGAGCAGGACCCCTCGCTGATCGAGTTCAGCGCAAGTTCGGGCGTTTTACTTGCTACGCCGACTACGCTGATTGCTCTGCTGAAGGCCGTAGCCTTCGGCTGGCAGCAATCGGAGATCGCCAAGAATGCCGATGCGATTCGCGACACCGCTCTCGCCGTGTATGGAAAACTTGCGGGCATATACGAGGACTTTATTGATCTGGGAAATCGGTTGAAAGCGGCAGGTGGATGCTATGACGATATTGTCACCAAGATCGATGGGCGCGGCGGCGTCTTTTCCATCGCGCGCAAGCTGCGGGAACTGGGAATTGGGGAAAAGGATTTGGAGGACAGCAAGAAAGGCAAGCTCAAAGCGACCGGATTTACGTTGAGACCTATGGAGTCGGAGGACTGGCAGCCGGGACTCGCGCTTGCCGCCGACGCGGAGGACGCAACGGAATAGAGCCGCCCGAAAATTTAAGAAAGAGGCTTGGGCGGCTGCGTACTAATGGCTACAGCGGCGAGGATGCGATCGGCGAGGGCGGCGGCATCGCGGGCGGTGCCGACGTCGTGGACGCGGAGAATGTGGGCTCCGGCGAGGATTGCGGCGGTATTGGCTGCGGTGGTCGCGTCCTGCAATGCGCGCATCGGTTCTGCTTGCGGCTGATCTTCCTGCTGCGAGGCGCGGCGCAGAAAGCCTTTGCGCGAGAGGCCGGCGAGCAACGGGAAGCCGAGGGCGTGCATGGCGTCGAGGTGGGCGAGCAGGGGAAAGTTCTCGTCGAAGGTCTTGCCGAAGCCGAAGCCGGGGTCGAGGACGATGGCATCGCGTGCGATGCCTGCGGCGAGCGCTGCTTCGCTGCGGGCGCGGAGTTCGCGGAGAACGAGCGGAGTGACTTCGGCGGGCGCGAGAGCGGGTAAAGAGCGCCACTCTTGCGGGCGGCCTCGCGTGTGCATCAGGACGACACCACAGTTAAGTGTTGCGCAGGTCGCGGCCATCGCTTCGTCCCAGAGCAGACCGCTGACATCGTTGACGATCTCCGCGCCAGCTTCGATGGCGAGGCGTGCAGTCGAAGCGTGGTATGTATCGATGGAAAGAATCGCGTCGGGCCGCGCCGCGAGGACCGCTCGCAGCACGGGCAGAACGCGCGCCTGCTCCTCGGCTGGAGTGACAGGCGTTGCGTTGGGACGTGTCGATTCGCCGCCGAGGTCGAGGATGTCCGCGCCTTCGTCGAGCATCTGGAGCGCGTGGGTGAGCGCGGCGCGCGGATCGAGAAAGCGGCCGCCGTCGGAGAAGGAATCAGGTGTCGCGTTCAGGATTCCCATCACCAGCGTGCGCGGACCGAGCGCGAGGCTGCGCGTGCGAAGTCGCCAGTCGAAGCGGGAGCGAACGGCAAACGGCATACGAACTCCTGCGGATAGACTTCAGGCGAAGATGACGGTCTTGTTGGCGTAGGAGAGGATGCGGTGGTCGAGGTGCCATTGCACGGCGCGAGAGAGGACCATGCGCTCCAGGTCGCGTCCCTTCTGGATGAGGCTTGGAAGCTGGTCGTTCTGCGAGATGCGCGCAACATCCTGCTCGATGATGGGGCCTTCGTCCAGCTCGGCGGTGACGTAATGGCTGGTTGCGCCGATCAGCTTGACGCCGCGCGCAAAGGCTGCGTGATACGGCTTTGCACCGGTGAATGCGGGCAGGAACGAGTGGTGGACGTTGATGATGCGCAGCGGATATGCGTCCACGAACCTGGGTGAGAGGATCTGCATGTAGCGCGCGAGAACGATGAGGTCGATCTTGTGTGCGGCAAGCAGGGCAAGCTGCTCGGCTTCCACCTGCTGCTTGTTGTCGCGCGTGATGGGCATGAAGTGGAACGGAACTTTGTGGAAGTCGGCGAGCGGGCGCGCTGCCTCGTGGTTGCTGACGATGAGCGCGAGGTTGCAGCGGAACTCGCCTGCCTTGTGGCGATGCAGCAGATCGACGAGGCAGTGATGATACTGCGAGACGAAGAGAGCGACGTTCTGCTGCGCCTCGGCGAACTCGATGCGCCAGTTCATCTGGAAGTCGTGCGCGATGGGCGCGAAGGCGGCGCGGAAGGCTGCTTCGGTGAAGCTGGCGGCTTCGGTGACGAACTCGACGCGCATGAAGAAGAGGCCAAGTTCGACGTCCTGATGTTGGTCGGCGTTGAGGATGTTGATGTCGTAACGCTCGACCAGAAAGTTGATGATGGTGACGACGATTCCCTTGCGGTCGGGACAATCGATGAGGAGGATTGCGGTTTTGGGATTCGGATTGGGCATGATTTTCCGCGCGAATGAGTTGGTTGAACCAGATTACCTGATTGCGAAAACGGCTTACTGGCGTGACCTGATCCTGGGAGTTGAGTTTGCATTTCGTCGCGGTCGACGATTGTTCGTCATTTGTTCGTTAGTTGTTCGCCCCCTCCCCCTGCCATCCCCTTGGGGGTATTTTGGGTGTAATTTATTTATTTTGAATGACCTGGCTGGTTGATGTACCACCAAAGTATTCTAAATAAATAAATTATGGATAAGACATTCAAAACAAATGAGATGCTCCCGTAGTATTCGCCGGATGCAACTCGTCGGGCTGGATTTCTTTTCCACTATTTTAATTCTACGCGTTTGAGCATAACTACTATGCCAACTATTTTTCGGAGATAAGTGATTGGTGGGGTGTGGGTTAGGGGGATTTTTTGGCATCGAGGGTCTTGACATGCGGATTTGCTGGGGTTTTTGAGGAAAATTTCTTCAGCGCGATACGACCGCGATGAATGGGGCACCTGGCGTGAACTTTTGCTCGATCCGACGCGATCCAGATAGGGCATTGGATTACCTATCTGTGCTAGGCTTGTATTGTGTCGCCAAAGATACGGTTGCGGAAGACGAAAGATGAAGTGGCGTTAGTCTCCTGCGCGAGCGGTCCTGGGGTCATTCGCGAAGAGGTTTGGGAGAACGAGGCGGGCAATGCTGTCCGCTACAACCTCGCCTTCATCAACCATATTCTGTACCCCAAAGATAACGGACGTGTGCTCGGCTACGACAACGCGCATGGACCGCATCACCGTCACTTCTTTGGGACGGTTGAACCGGTTGCGGCGGCAGGTTTCGAGGCCGTGGCAAAGTTGTTCTACGCAGAGGTCAAGGAATTGAGGAAGAGAAAATCATGAACTTCACCATTCATACCGACGGCTTCGATGGCTTCAGTGAGCGTTCGCTTGAGAGGGCGCGAAAGATGGACCGGGGAGAGCGCATCGAGCCCTCATTCGGCATCACGTTCGAGTCGCCAATGCAGATGTTCGAGGTTCTGACGGCAGCGCGCGTACGAATGGTGGAGGTGGCGCGGACGAAGCCCTACTCTGTGACAGCGCTGGCGAAGAAGCTGAAGCGCGACACGAAGTCGGTGCGGCGCGATGTGCAGAAGCTGGAGCAGGCAGGAGTGCTGCGCACGCGGCAGGCGATCAATCCGGGGCATGGACGGGTGAAGATCGTGGAGCCGGTGGCGCAGAGCTTCGAGCTGCGGGCGAGATTCTAGGGCTGGGGGTGGGAGAGCGGTTCGCGCGAGGCACCTGCCCACTCATCGCATGAGACAAAGACGCGATGAATGGGGCACCCGACATCGCAGATACTCAATTCAGAGATATAACGGTCATCTTGTCATATAGGCATGGAAGGTTTCCCGATAGTATTCGAAATTGGCTTCTCCGTTTTACCTTCGGCGTGGTGGAGGCGCATTCGAGTTTGATGCCGGGGTCGTAAAACACAACTCCGGCATGAACCGCCCGAAGGAACCTCACAAAGTCAGTTCCTTCTCCCAAGCGCACGATGTCTGCAAATCTATATGAAAGCCGAGGCTCCTTGTGGCACATTGACGGGACGTACACGGCCTTGGCGTGCTTACGGCTCCAATGCCGAAGGAGGTCGCTGAACTTCCATTCAGCAGCAGGTAGCTTTTCATCGCCGTAGAGAAGAGAGATGCCACCATTACCGTCCATTGTTCCTTTGTCAGGATGAAATCCGGTTGTAATCAGTCGCACCCCGGTAAGGTGATAGGGTATTCCGTAAACATATTTCCCTCCAAAGTTTAAACGGTCAACCTTCCCACTCTGGTCAGGATACCCATATCGTCTAATGAACTGCTCTACGCCGTCTTCGACATAGATGCCCGCAGTCGGCTCAGGGGTCATGAGTGTAATCACCGCTCCCTTGTTCGACAGCTTATCGGCGAGTCCTACGAACGACGTTACGGAATGTTGTTTCACTTCCCAGCCCAAGAAGTCCGGCTCAGCACGGCTGTTGGGACAAATATCAAGCTCCGCCTCCAGGGTATAGCCACCGCAATTTGGAGCCAGACAAGGCAGGATATTTCCGCCCTTGTCGAGTCGTTTTGAAACGATCCAGCCCTTTTGCGCAATATCAAAAAGCTTTTCCATCAATTGCTGCTTCGTGTTTATCCGTGGAAGTTGTGAAGTAATGTCGAATAATACACCGCGCTTCTCGCAGTGCTGAACACTTTCGCCTAGTTCATGAAAGATTTCAGTTCCCTTTACAGCTAGGTAAGCGAATACTTCTCCGCTTTGCTCGTTGACTCCAAGCAGCAGGATTCGGGGAGGGATTATGTAGCCCTCTTTGCGGGGAGTCATGAGTTTAGATGGAGCGTCTTTGCACCCGGCGAGAAAGCCGGAGAGTCTCACCTCTGGATACTGAGGATAAAGAATCAACTTGGTTTCCGGCGCAACAAAAGGAAGGAGATCATCATTCAACCACGCAAAATTAAGACTTGTCTTATACCGGATGCGATCACCTTCACCCTCCGAGGTCAGTTCACCATGCGGTAATAGGTGTAGTCCCTCGAAGCTCTTACTTAGATAGGGCTGGTTCTTATTGTTGTCGTTTGGAGCTAGAACTTTGACGTAAGCGGCAGTGCTGCCCAAATCTACGAGTCGCCCGAGAACATCGCTCAGATTCGGTTTGCTATCCGGCATTTTGTTTTTGTGTCCTTCCCAACGCACGCTTGAGATTCTTCACCACTTTCACGTCGTCCCGAAGTTCATGTTCCCAAATACGCAAAGTTATCCACCCCAAAGCTCGAAGCTGCTTTGACACCAAGCGGTCTCGATCTCGATTTCCAAACAGTTTCTTTGACCAGAACTCCGCATTATTCTTTGGGAGATTTCCACATTTTGGACAGAGATGCCAAAAGCAGCCATCGACAAATATGGCCAGTTTTGATTGCCTAAACACGAAATCTGGACGCCCCGGTAAAGACTGGTGCCGACGCCATCCAGCGATGCTGGCCGAGCGCATGATCGTGATGAGGCGAACCTCTGTAGAAAGGTTCTCTCTTCCCCGAATCCGGGACATGACTACCGACCTTTGAGCCTCAGTAAAAACATCTGCCATTGGTCACATCACAAGCGAGGAAGAGGTCATCGCTCTTGTCTGGCTAAACACGTCGCGTTCGCTTGCTTTAAGAATCTTGCGGTTTGAAAGAGAAGCAACTACTTCCCTGGCTACTTCTGCAACAAGCGGGACGACGACAGAATTCCCGAACTGCTTGTATGCCTGGGTGTCTGAAACGGGTATCGCAAACGACTCTGGGAAACCCATCAGCCTAGCGCATTCACGTGGCGTCAAGCGTCGAGGATTCTTGCCGCGCTGCGGAATGAGAATCTCCGAGCCGTCCTTGTAATACCTTGCGCTGAGTGTTCGGGTTATACCGTCAAGTTGTGCTTCACCAAAACCGAACCCATTTCCTGCGAGTTGATGCTTGACCTTATAATTCTGAAGATAGCCCCAGAGCTTGTCCGAGAGGGTATATTTCGGGTCAACCTTTTTATCAAGGATGTCTCTAACCATAGGCTTCTGATCCAAAAGCATCGGAAAACTAAGTGGGCGTGGTTCTCTAAACCCAACTATGAAAACTCGCTCGCGGTGCTGAGGAACAACGAACTTGGCATCCAGAAGAAGTGGAGGATAGACGTAGTATCCGAGGTCATCACGAAGAGTCTCATAGATGACAGCCATTGTGCGGCCTTTATCGTGGTTGAGCAGGTTCTTGACATTTTCTAAAACGAAAGCCGCAGGTCGGGTATTGCGAATCAGCCGAGCTACCTCAAAGAAAAGGGTTCCTTGGGTTTTGTCTTCAAATCCATGCGGACGGCCCAGGCTGTTCTTTTTGGATACGCCGGAAATTGAAAAGGGCTGACAAGGGAAGCCTCCTAGCAGGATGTCATATACCCCGAGTTGCGTTCCATCAACGTCGTGAATATCCTCTGCAATTGTCCGGAGGTCAAAGAAATTTGCGGCATAAGTCTTTCTGGCGTATGCATTCCAATCACACGAAAAGACGCAATCGCAACCAGCCGACTCGAAGCCGAGGCGCATTCCCCCAATTCCACAAAAGAGGTCTACAAACGAAAGTCTTGACATGTACCCCCCGGCTTCAAGTTACTGCGAATAATCGCAAAATGGAATACCAAACTGGCTCGGTTATCCACAGGCACGCTGGAACGGCATACTCGCACATACTTGCCTAGAAATGGTTCGTAGCTCTGGAATGCTGATCAGTGCTCAACTCCAGCACAATTATCATCATACTTCCATTCATGGAATCAGAAGAAATTCAATCTCTCTGCCGCCATCACCGGTTCGGACAGGTTTACCTACTTGATGTCGCGCCAGTTGGGGCCGAGGGCTACTTCGGCGAGGATGGGGACGGTGAAGGCGGCGACGTGTTCCATCTCCTGCTTGACGAGGGCTTGCAGTTCTTCGGCCTCGGCGGGGAGGACGTCGAAGAGGAGTTCGTCGTGTATCTGGAGGGTCATGCGAGAGCGGAGGTTGCGGCGCGTGATCTCGGCGTCGATACGGATCATGGCCAGCTTGATGAGGTCGGCGGCGGTGCCCTGCAGGGGCGTGTTGATGGCGGTGCGCTCGGCGAAGCCTCGCTGATTGGGGTTGCGCGAAGAGATGTCTGGGATGGGGCGGACGCGGCCAAAGTATGTGCGGACGGATTGGTCGCGGCGGACGGTTTCCAGCGTGCGGTCGATGAAGCGGCGGACGCCGGCGTAGCGGGCAAAGTAGGTCTCAATATATTGCCTGGCGATCTTCTGGTCGATGCCGAGCTGCGCGGCCAGGCCGAAGGGCGAGATGCCGTAGACGATGCCGAAGTTGACGGCCTTGGCGCGGGCGCGCGTCTCCTTGTCGAGCTGGGCGACGGGGATGCCGAAGACCTCGGAGGCGGTGAGGGTGTGGATGTCCTGCCCTGTGCGGTAGGCGTTGAGCAGGAGCGGGTCCTGCGAGAAGTGCGCCATGAGGCGCAGCTCGATCTGCGAGTAGTCGGCGGAGAGGAGCAGGTTGCCGGGAGCGGGTATGAACGCCGCGCGAATCTCGCGGCCGAGCGCGGTGCGGACGGGGATATTTTGCAGGTTCGGGTTCGTCGACGAGAGGCGGCCGGTGGCCGTTCCGACCTGGTTGAATGTGGTGTGGACGCGGCCCTCGGAGTCGACGAGGTGCGGCAGTGAATCCAGATATGTAGAACGGAGCTTGGCGAGCTGGCGATGCTCGAGGACGAGCGCGGGGACGGGGTGATGCTCGGCGAGTTCTTCGAGGACGTCCTGCGCGGTGGAGATGACCTTGCCCTTGCCGTGCTTCGAGGGCTTGGGAAGAAGCATCCGGTTGAAGAGCACGTCGCCGAGCTGCTTGGGCGAGTTGAGATTGAAGCGATGGCCAGAGCCGGCGAAGATGCGCTCGGCGAGGGTGTCCATCTCGACGGCGAGGCGCGTGGACATGGCGGAGAGGACAGCCGTATCGATGCGGACGCCCGCCTGTTCCATGCGCAGGAGGACGGGGACGAGCGGGAGATCCATGGTGCGGTAGAGGTGGAGGAGCGGGTGGGCGGTGGTTGGAGAAGCAGATCCCTCCGCGTCGCTGCGGGATGACAACAAAGGAGAGCTGCGGGATGACGACTCCGCATCGCTACGGGATGACAAAGTGTTAGTGGATGACGAGGCGGAGAAGGCGGCGTCGCTCTCGGCCATCTGCGTGGCGAAGACGCGGGCGAGACGGACGATGGCGGCGGCGGCTTCGGGGAGACGATTGGGGTCGGTGGGATTGGACTTGGTGGGCTGATGAATTAATGCGCGATTCGTGGAGCGGGCGGCGATGTCGGCGAGCGTGTGCGAGGCGTGCGTGGGATTGATGAGGTAACTCTGGAGCATCACGTCGGTGATGTCGCCGCGCAGGGTGATGTTGTGCAGGGCGAGGGCGCGCAGGACAGACTTGAGATCGTGGACGAGCTTGGGGAGGGTCGCGTCTTCGAGCGCGGCGCGGAGAGCGGGTGCGTCGAGGGAGGTCTCGATGGCGGAGGCGCCGTCGATGGAGAGGCCGAGACGGATTGCGGGATCGGGAGACGGCGGAGAGTTTGCATCCCACCCATCGCTAGCCACCCCAGCAAGCGAAGACCGCTCGCCGGGGGCCCCGGATGACTGCGATGGATGGGGCACCCGAGCATTTGTGTGCGACGCTTCGGGCGCGGCGAACATGTACATCGTCTCGGCGGGGAGCGGTTCGGGTTCGGCGTCGGGGTCGGAGTCGGCGGAAAGTTCTTCCGAGATTGCGCGGGCATCTTCAAAGATCACAATCGCCAAGCCGCGCGGTGGTTGCTGGTTGTTGGTTGTTGGTTGTTGGTTGAGAAGCGATCGCGCTTCGGCGAGGAGCGCGGCGAGCTGGGCTTCGGTGGGGCTGAGGTTGAACTCCAGGGCGGCGTTGTCGGGTGCGGGGGCGAGGGCCTGGAGCAGGGTGGTGAATTCGAGCTCGCTGAAGAGCTCGCGGCAGGCTGCGTTGTCGAGGGGCTGGGTGCGCATCGCGTCGAGGGAGAACTCGATGGGCACTGCGGTGTGGATCGTCACCAGCTCCTTCGAGAGCAAAATATTGTCGCGATTATTTTGTAACGATTCGCGATACGTTTTGCGCTTGATGGAGTCGGGTGTGGAGACGGCGGCGTCGAGCGCAGTCTCCACGCTGCCGAACTGCTGGATGAGTTCGACGGAGCCTTTGTCGCCGATACCGGGCGCGCCGGGGATGTTGTCGACGGCGTCGCCGCGCAGAGCCATCACGTCGATGACGCGATCAGGTGGGACGCCGAGGACGCTCTCGACGCCGGCGGGATCGAGGACGAGGTTGTCCTTGGTCGGGTTGAGGATGCTGACCTCGGGCGTGACCAGCTGCATCATGTCCTTGTCGGAGGAGACGACGAAGACGCGGTGGCCGAGCGCGGAGAGACGCGCGGCGAGCGTGCCGATGACATCGTCGGCCTCGAAGCCCTCGTAGCTGAGGATAGGGATGCGGAAGGCTTCCAGCGCGCGACGGATGTAGGGGAGCTGCTGGATGAGGTCGGGCGGCGTCTCGACGCGGTTGGCCTTGTAGCCGGCGTAGTCCACCTCGTCGAACTGCTGCGTCTTCGCGTTCCAGCGGCGCAGAGGCTTCATCTCGCGTGCGCGCTCGTCGCGGAAGACGGGGCCGTGCAAGTCGTATACGGCGGCCAGAAGCTGCGGGGCGAAGTCCTTGCGCAGCTTGTTGATCATGTTGACGAAGACGTAGGTGGCCGCGGTGGGGATGCCGGTGCGCGTCGTCATGGGGCGCTGGCGCTGCATGGCGTGATAGGCGCGGAAGATGAAGGCCATCGAATCGAGAAGATAGATGGGCGGCTTGGCGGCGTCGGTGCTGGGTTCACTCTTCATTGCAGGTTGAGGATACCAGTTGCGCGGCGGCGCAGGAATGGAGCGGATTGGCGCAGGAAAACTGTTGTATGCGGAGGGCCGGACGGCTAAAGTAAGGGTGTGGGCTCGAAGACGTTTGACGGCGTGTGGTTTATCTCGTATATGCGCGACCATCTGCCGCCGCATGTGCACGGTGAATACGCGGAGACGACCGTCGTTGTCGACCTGCTGCCTGACGGGACGGTTCGGCGTTCGCGTCGATGGGACTCCGTGGAACCGGCTAACGCAAAGCGAAGCGATATACGGCGTATTCTTGAAGTAGCGGCGGCCCATGCCGCTGAGTTGAAGCAGCTTTGGGAGAAGACTCATGGACCGGCATCCTAACGACCTGACGACGGACGAAGAGATCGACGCAGCGATTGAGCAGGCGAAGCAGCATGAAGATGAGCCGCGCATCGTTGAGGCCGTCTTCCGGCCTGAGCCGGAGCTGGACCTCCTGATGTTGCGACTGAACGACGGGCGGCGACTGGTACTTCCGCGCGAGGAATTGCCGGAGTTGAAGAATGCCACACCGGAGCAGTCTGTAGATTTAGTGGTGGGGCGGCACGGAAGGCATGTCTGGTGGCCGCAGTTGGATGATGGAATCTATCTGCCGAACCTCTTGGAAGAGCGAAGCGGCACCGGGCGTGGGGTCGCGGCGTAGAGCGTCTCGAAGAGTAGATGGGCGGGAGCGGTCGCCCAGCCCAGCGAGCCAAGTCCGCTCGCCGGGGACTCCGGTCGCGCCTTCGCGCGATGCACCCATCTCAGAATCGAGAGTTGGGGCACCCGGCACCCGGCCTGTTTTCGGTTGATCGGGTGGTCTGCCGGGCGTAAATTGTAGATGTGGGCTCAAAAACTTTCGACGGCATTCATTTTTCGGCCTACGCGGACGACCATTTGCCGGCCCATATACACGGGAAGTATGCGGAGACGGAAGTGGTCATCGAACTTGGCGAAGATGAGGTTCGATTTGCGCGAAGATGGGACCACACTCGCCCTCGGAATGCGAAGGCGTCGGATGTGAAGAAGATATTTTCTGCCGCAGCCAGGCACAGGGCAGAATTGAAGGCGTTATGGGAGGTCACTCATGGCTGAATGTCGCATGCCGACGGACCAGGAGATCGACGCGGCTTTGCAGGCGGCACGGAACGCGCCGGATGAGCCGCGGATCGTCGAAGCGGTATATCGCTCTGAGCCGGAGCTCGACTTGTTCGTTCTGAAGATCAGCGACGGGCGGAGGCTGGTGCTTCCCAGGGAGAATCTGCAAGCGCTCAAAGGATCGACGCCGGAGCAGGCGGCGGAGTTCGTCGTGGGGCAGTACGGCACGGACATCTGGTGGCCGCAGTTGGATGAGGGCCACTACTTGCCGAACCTGCTGGAGCATCGCTACGGGAACGATCGGTGGATGGCGGCGTTGCAACTGCGCGGGGTCGCGGCGTAGAGCGTCGGGAAGAGTGGAAGAGCGGGAGCGGTCGCCCACCCCAGCGAGCCAAGTTCGCTCGCCGGGGACCCCGGTCGCCCACCCCAGCGAGTCAAGTCCGCTCGCCGGGGACCCCGGTTGCGCCTTCGCGCGATGATCCCATCTCAGAATCGAGAGTTGGGGCACCCGGCAAACGCACGATGTGTTAAGATCCCTATAGGGTGCAAACATGGCGATTAGAGTCCAAAGGTCAGATTCTCAGGCTTCGTTGATAGACTTACGGAGCGTATCCCAAGTTTTTCATGACATCTATTTTCATCTCTATACGAATAGTAGGGTTAGCCGTGCTGAGTCGATTCTAGGCGACCTCTCGCTTCTCCTACTTTGCAAGATAGCGACGGAAAAACAGGGTACGGATGAACTCGTAAAGGAATACCTTTCCGGCAGCGGAACAGCGAATACAAATCTGTTGCCATTATTGGGTGATTTGAAGGAGAGTCCCCTTTGGAAATCTGAAACGTTCAAGCTTGATGATAAATCTTTGCGAATGGCTCTTACCGAGTTGGAGGGAATTAGCCTAACCGCCTCGCCTGCTCACGTCCTCGGCGAGGCATTTCAGGCCCTAATTGGACCTGGCATAAGAGGCGACAAGGGCCAGTTCTTCACACCCCGGTCTCTTGTCCAGGCAATGACTACGATCTTAGCCGTTCAACCGCACGAGAAAATACTTGACCCGGCATGTGGCACCGGTGGGTTCTTGGCACAAGCTAACTCTGGCTTTTCCCGATCATCTGATGGACGAACACCGAAGATTTTTGGGGTTGACAAAGATCAGGGGTTGGCACGTCTATCAGAGGCTCTACTGTCTGCGCTCGCCCCGGGTAGTGCTCGTATTGGATCGTTCAATTCCTTAGACTTCGATGCTTGGGATCGAGAAATGGGGTTCAATCCTGAAGGACAATTCGATGTGGTGCTCACAAATCCACCCTTTGGGGCAAAAATTGCCGTAACCGATCACAACATTCTCCGCAGGTATGACCTTGGTTCATCGTGGGTCCAGTCAAGTGAAGGCAATTGGATCCAAACCCGATCTGTAGCAAATGTCCAAGATCCACAAATACTCTTTCTGGAATTTTGCGTGCGGTGCCTCAAGCCAGATGGGAGGCTTGGGATTGTTTTACCCGAGGGGTTATTCGGAAACAAGCAGACCTCGTATGTCTGGGATTGGTTAGAAACAAAAGGAAAAATCGATGCGCTCCTTGACTGTCCTCGCACAACATTTCAGCCTGGAACAGACACTAAAACCAATGTCCTCTTTTTTACCCGTACCGAGTTTCCGCAGGATAGAAAGGCTCGCATTGCTGTCGCACTTCACTGTGGACATGATCGGCGAGGGCGCGATGTATCGAATTCAGGAAGCGATCACACGGATGATTTCAAGCCTTTGGCCCAATCTTTTTCAAGATTTGGGAGCACTTCTTGGCAATCTGTCGATCTGACCGGGCTCAGATATCTAGTACCGCGTTACTTCGTGAACGCTCCCCCCTTGGATCAGAATGAAAAGGATGTTGTCCTGAATGCCCGGTTGACAACGTTGGGAGAGCTTTTGGCGGAGGGCGTCATTTCGGTCCGAAAAGGCAACGAAGTAGGATCAGAAGCATATGGCACAGGAGAGGTTCCGTTCGTCAGAACCTCCGATATTGCCAACTTTGAAATATCTACCGATCCAACGAAAGCTGTGAGTGAAGACATATATCTCCGCTATAAGAAAGCTCAAGGGCTCAGAACTGGAGATATTTTGATGGTCGTAGATGGTCGCTATCGAATAGGTGCTACAGCGATCCTTGAAGAACACAATTCAAGATGTGTGGTGCAGAGTCACTTGAGGATCATAAGTGTCCGACGTCACGATTTACTTGACCCATATGAACTCCTGTTTGCTCTCAACTTGCCATCAGTGCGTTTGAAGATTCGCAGCTTGGTCTTTATCCAGTCTACTTTGGGGACGTTGGGAAGTAGGCTATTGGAATTGCAAATCCCGCTTCTCCACGGTGATGGCCCTTGGCGCAACCGTCTGGATAGGTTCAGAGAGACCTTGCGCAGCCGTGCTGAAATGTTGTCGACGCTCAAGTCGATGACTGCGCCGGAAGTCGAACTCTAGAGTTCACCGGTCCGTTGCAAGATCGTCTTGATCCAAGCGTAAAACTCTTTGACGCTTCGATCTCCTTGCGCAATATTGCAGAGTCGATGAGCAAAACCGACGTTCTTAGCAGTGTGCGAGCGTGGGCTTGAATGCGCGGTTTCGATCTCCGCCTTTCCTCTGCGAGCGAGGGCGAAGTCGTCATAATCCAGTGGGGCCTTACACACCAAGCAAACCGTCGAGCCGCCGACAATAGGTCCAAAAAAACTCTCTAAATATGACTTTATTTCTGGTGTTGGCGCGGGTGCGTGAGCCATTCCGTATGTTGAGTATGTCAAGTTCATCGCAACATTCATGCATTGGTCGTAAGTCGCGGCCTTGTCGCGCAATTTCGAAACAACGATGGGCTTAAGCATGTCCATTTTGATTCCGAGCGCGTTTAGCTCTTGGTCGGATAAGAGCATTACCCACCTTGAAATACGGTTTGGACCTGCATCTTCGCTCTTCCAAGCGGCACCGGTGGTCTTGGTCGAGTCCCTCATGATCTTCTTTGCAACTTTGGGCGAACAGGTCGCTAGGTGCCGCAAGTAAGGAAACTCCTCGCACTTACCCGAATGACCATCTTCTCTGAAGCATCGATGAAGATCGAGGGGGTCGTATTTGCTATTCGCACGGTTTCGCAGTGGCTTTCCACAGAGCTTCATGCCTGATCGCCTCGTGCACAGAGGTCTTCAACCTTTTCGAAGAGGGTAGAAGTTGGAACATCCAATGCATCTGCGAGGGCACAGATATTTTGAAGGCTTATGTTCCGCTCACCTCGCTCGACACTACCGAGATAGGCGCGGTTCAACCCGCTTATCGCAGCAAGGGAATCCTGCGAAAGCGACTTGGCTTCGCGGTAGCTTCTGATTGCGAGACCGAAGGCTCGCTGTGGTGTTATCGTTCTGCGCACTCCTTAGAGTGGCAGAAGGCGCAAGTAGATTCCACCGCGTTTAGGGAGCTTGACACATCGTGCACTCAAACGATAGCTCCTTAGTTCATTGCAAAATGGCGGTGTTGGGGAGGTGCTGGGCTATGCGAGACTGCCACTCGGCGGGGCCGGTGGTGTGGACGCTGGAGCCGAGCGAGTCGACGGCGACGGTGACGGGCATGTCGACGACATCGAACTCGTAGATGGCCTCCATGCCGAGGTCGGCGAAGGCGAGGACGCGGGCGGAGTGGATGGCCTTGGAGATGAGGTAGGCCGCGCCGCCGACGGCGATGAGGTAGACGGAGTGGAACTCGCGGATGGCGGCGATGGCCTCTGGCCCGCGCTCGGCTTTTCCGATCATTCCCAGGAGACCCGTAGAGGCGAGGACCTGGCGGGTGAACTTGTCCATGCGCGTGGCGGTGGTGGGGCCGGCGGGGCCGACTGCCTCGTCGCCGACGGCCTGGACCGGGCCAACGTAGTAGAGGAAGCGGCCGCGCAGGTCGACGGGGAGGGTTTCGCCGCGGTTGAGCATGTCGGTGAGGCGCTTGTGCGCGGCGTCGCGGCCGGTGAGGAGCGAGCCGGTGAGCAGGATGACTTCGCCGGGCTTCCATGTCTGGATGTCTTCGCGCGTAACAGTCGCGAGATTGACGCGGCGGGCGTTCTGCGGGGCGTAGGTGAGCTTGGGCCAGGCGTCGAGCGAGGGGGGCGCGACAGAGACTGGGCCAGAGCCGTCGAGCCGGATGTGCAGATGGCGCGTGGCGGCGCAGTTGGGGATCATCGCAACGGGAAGGTTGGCCGCGTGGGTGGGGCAGTCGAGGATCTTGACGTCGAGGACGGTGGTGAGGCCGCCGAGGCCCTGCGCGCCGATGCCAAGCTGGTTGATCCGGTTATATAGCTCGATGCGGAGCTTCTCGATGTTGGTCTGCGGACTGCGGGCGATGAGTTCGTGCATGTCGATGGGGGCCATGAGCGACTCCTTGGCGAGGACCATGGATTTTTCGGCGGTGCCTCCGATGCCGATGCCGAGCATTCCCGGCGGGCACCAGCCGGCTCCCATGGTGGGGACGGTGCGGACGACCCAGTCTGCGAGGGAGTCGGTGGGGTTGAGCATGGCGAACTTGGCCTTCGCCTCGCTGCCGCCGCCCTTGCTGGCGACGGTGATGTCGAGCGCGCTGCCTTCGACCAGCTCGACGACGACCATGGCGGGCGTGTTGTCGCCGGTGTTCTTGCGGGTGAATGCCGGGTCGGCGAGGATGCTGGGGCGAAGGAGATTGTCGGGGTTGAGCCACGCCTCGCGGGTGCCTTGGTCGATCATCTGCTGGAGGGACATCATGCCGTGCGTGGCGGAGGGCGCCCACTGGACCTCCATGCCGACCTTGACGAATGCGGTGACGATGCCGGTGTCCTGGCAGATGGGACGATGGCCCTCGGCGCACATGCGGGAGTTGATGAGGATCTGCGCGATGGCGTCCTTGGCGGCGTGGGACTGCTCGTGCTCGTAGGCGCGGGCGAGGTTGGCGATGTAGTCGACGGGGTGGTAGAAGCTGATGTATTGCAGCGCGTCGGCTACGGAGCGGATTACGTCGTCCTGGCGGATGATGGTCATAGAGGCCTCCGCATCATTCTAGAGCGTATTCACGGCAGATGTATCGCGGTCCCGAAGGACAAATACGGAGATTCTGGCTTCGCCAGAATGACGGCGTGAATGGCTTCGCCAGAATGACGACTCTTGGGGGCGCGCCAGAATGACGACGCAAGGGTTCAGGCTCTACGCAAACAGCAGTTACATAATCGTGATCTGTGGGTGCAGCTATTTCTGGCGGCCGAAGCGGTAGACCACGCCCATCTCGAAGCCGGCGTTGTTCTGGAGCGAGCCGCCAAAGGTGGTGGCGGTGTAGCTGGGCGTGATGCGGAAGGCGAGGTTGGGGTAGAGGTTGAGGTCGAGGCTGCCGCCGATGGAGAAGGCCGGGCGCGCGCTGGTGGAGGGCCAGAGGCCGAGGTTGGCGGCGGAGATGCCCTTCGAGTCGCCATCGAACTTGCCGATGGCTGTGCCGCCAAGGACGAAGCCGCTGAGGGCGGTCTTCTGGCGCAGGCGGAAGCGATAGGTGGGGCCGACGAGGAAGGGATACTCGGAGATCTGCGGGCGGCCAACCTGGGTGGCGAATCGGTTGAGGTTCTCGATCTTGGCGTTGCCGTAGGCGCCGCGCAACTCGCCGGTGAGGCCGAGGTTGCGATTGAAGTAGTAGGTGGTGTTCATCCAGAAGGCGATCTCGCTGTTCTTCTGGTTGAACTGGCCGGAGCGGAAACGAAGATAACCGCCGCCGCCGGCGACCTCCCAGCGATGGGTGTAGGTATCGGCGATCTGGCGGGCGATGCGGGCCTTGCGATTTGCGTTGGTCTGGATGGTGCGGCTCGTGTTCTGCGCGAGGGCGGAGGAGGACGCGAATGCGGCGACCAACAAGAGTGCTGGCAAAAGCTGTATGCTACGAACGAAACGGGACGGCGAACGAAAGATCAACGAGAACTCCTGCGCGCCCCCATTTTTGGACCCGTTGGAGGCGGGGTGGGCGCGGCGGAGTTGTCCGTCGGGAGCCACTACCTATTAGAACATCCAACGCGGCGTTTGGAGTACCTGGGGGGCGCGGCGGGATTAGAAGGAGAGGATTCGCATGGCGAAGAGCAGGGGTTCGGGCGGCGGAGGCGGTAAGGTATTTCTGGGGTTCCTGCTGTGTGTGTTGGTGATTGTAGCGGGCGCGGCGGTGTTTCTGCGATGGGGCCCGGTGCCGGTGGCGACCGCCGACAAGCCGTTCCCGTTCGAGAAGGCGATTGTGAGCGTGCCGCTGAATGCGCGGATCGCAAGCCAGATGCAGCCCGCGCCGTTCGGCAGCGGCGAGGACGCGTTCGAGGGCGGGGCGCATGTGTACCACACGCAGTGCGCGGGCTGCCACGGCACGCCGGGGCACGATGTGGCGTTTGCGAAGGAGATGTATCCCACAGCGCCGCAGTTGTGGAAGAAGCACGCCACGGGCAATGTGGTGGGCGTGAGCGACGACGAGCCGGGCGAGATTTATTGGAAGGTGGCCAACGGGATTCGGCTGACCGGGATGCCCGCGTTCAACCATGTTCTCTCGGACACCGAGATGTGGCAGGTGACGCTGCTGCTGAAGAACGCGGACCAGCAGTTGCCCGATCCGGTGATGAAGATTCTGAGTACGCCATAGAGCGAAAGCGGCTTACTTCAACGAGTACGATGCGGCGGTGACGAACTGGAAGCTGTTTTTCCGGAAGCCGGCGGATGGGCGTTGAGGTAAAGGATAAAGTAGCATTCTTGCAGGAGCCGTCGATAATGAACCCCATCATGCGTGTCGTTGGAACAGTGCTTCGGCTGGTTGGAATCTCGAGCCCGGAGGACACGCGGCCCAAGGCGAAGAGTTCGGCGGAGCCGCCATCGTGGCGCAAGCCTGCCGAGCCAAAAGCTCCTCCATCGCAGGAGCAAGAAAAATAGTTCGCGCTGGGCGAGGGATGCCGGTTGCAGGGCGTGCGATGCCGGCTTCGGCAAAGCGTGCTATTGCAGGCTCAGGAATTGCTGCAGGCTGTCTGCGGCGAGGGCCGTGGCGCGGGCCATGCTGAGCTTGGCGAGGTTGTGGGCGAAGACACTGTTGATGCTGTCCAGATCGGCTGAGGTGAGCGACTCCTGCGCCTGGATGACTTCGACGTTGTCGGTGACGCCGGCGTCGAAGCGCTGTCGGGTGAGGTCGAGGGTCTCCTTGTTGACCTGAAGATTGCGCTGGGCCAGCTTCACCTGGCTGGTTGCGGCCTGAAGATCGAGGAAGGCGTTGCGGACATCGCTCTCCACCTGGCCCTTGAGGTCGTCCAGTTCGGACTGGCGCTGGGCGAGCGTGGCCTGGGCGGATTTGATGTCGCCCTCGGTGCGGCCTCCCTGCCAGATGGGAATGCTGAGCGTGGCGGCGGCGGAAAACGTTGCGCTGGCCTGCGCGGGGTTGGTGCCGATGGCGCCATAGTTTCCATTGATAGAGAGCGAGGGCAGGCGCTCGTCGTGTGCGGCGGAGAGGGCGCGCTGGGCGACGCGAACCTGCGCCTCGGCGGCCTTGATGTCGGCGCGGCGATCGAGGGCCTGATGGATGGCGTCATCGAGGGTGAGCGAGGGCGCGGCGGCGAAGGGAACCTCGTCGGTGAGGTCGTAGGCGTCGTTGGGCGGAAGACCGATGCTGCGGGCGAGAGCGATCTTCTGCTTGGCCAGTTCGGTCTCCAGCGAGATGACGCGCTGCTGCTGGGTGAGCTGCTCGACCTCGCTGCGATCGACGTCGATCTGCGGTGAAAGGCCGACGGCGCGCTTCTGCTGCGTCTGCTGGAAGAGCGCGGTTGCGGTGTCGAGCTGGGCGTGGGCGGAGGCAACGCGCTCTCTGGTTGCGATGATCTGGAGATACTCGCCACAGACCGCGAGGACAACCGCGTCTCGCGCATCGCGGGCGGAGAACTGCGCGGCGTGGACGGATTCGCTGGAGGCGCGGAAGTTATTCCATGCGGTGAGATCGACAACCGACTGCGTGACGTTGCCGCGCAGATCGATGTTGTTGTACGGGCCGACGATGGTGGGGAAGCTGAAGCCGGGGATGGGAATGTGAATGCGCAGGCCCTCGGCGGCGAGATTGGCCTGTTGCAGCGATTCGGCGAGATAGCCGCTGACGTTGGGAAGCAGCGCGCTGCGTGCGATCTCGCTCTGGCCCTGGGCCTGGCGCACGGTGCGGTTCAGGTTGGTCGCGCCGAGGTTGAAGTTGAGGCCACGCTCGACGGCGTCGCGCAGCGAGAGCTTGCCGTTGAATGGAAGTTTCGCCGTGCTCGAAGAACTGCCGGTGTAAGGGCCCTGAATCTGCACCGAGGGATTGATGGTGGTGACGCTGTTGGTGGTCCCGGCGATGGGGGCCTCGATCGCGGTGACGGAGCCACTGTTGCCGGCGCGGCCGGAGAGAGGCAGCGGCGCGGCCAGCGTATGCTGTGGCTGCGCTGCGCTCTGGGCAGAGGCTTGGGTTGGCAACGCGATGGTTGCGAGGCATGCGACCAGCGCGATTGCAGCAATGGAAAGTGTCGGGGCGATTTTTATCTTCGAGTGATTCATGGCGGGATTCCTGTCTCAGGAGTTATTTAAGCGGCGGCATAAGAACAAACAACAGCAAAAACATAAGGCAAAATGCGGGGATTCTTCGCTACGCTCAGAATGACAACCTCTCAATAGCATGGGTGAAAACCTCTAGCTGAGTTGCTTGCGGAAGCGCGTGATGCTGATCGCGACCAGAACGACGGTGAAGAGGAGCAGGCCGAGAAAGTTGGGCCAGAGGTCCATGAAGCCGCTTCCCTTCAGCGTGCTTCCGCGAACGATGACGGCGAAGTGATGGACCGGGTTGAGCACGGTGAGAGGTTGCAGCCACTTGGGCATGGCCTCGACGGGATTGAGCGCGCCGGAGAGCGAGGCGAGTGGCGGGTTGATGAAGAAGCAGGTAAGTTGCGCTTGTTGCGCCGATTTGCTGAACGTGGCGATGACGGTGCCGATGCTGATGCCGGAGAGAATGCAGAGGCAGCCCGCGCCGAGCAGAAGCAGAAGGTTGCCGCGGAACGGAACTCCGAAGACCAATCGGACGACGGCGAGGGCCGCGAACATCATCAGGGAGAGCAGCAGGAAGAGCGGCGCGATCTTGGCGATGATGATCTCTGTGGTGCTGGCGGGCGACATGAGGAGCTGTTCGATGGTCCCGGCCTCGCGCTCACGCACCATGGCGGCGGAGGCGACGATGGTGCTGTTGAGGATGAGAAGCAGACCAAGCACGCCGGTGACGATGAACCAGGAATCGACCAGGCCAGGGTTGAACAGAAACGCGGGCTGAAGCGCAACCTGGCCGCGGCGGGCGAGGCTGTCGGCTGCGACAGGCTGCACCTGAAGGCGAATTCCCTGCTGCATCAGCCCGCTGTTATAGCTCTGCAGGACGCCCTCGGCGTAGCCGCGGGCGATGGTGGCTGTGTTGGCGTTGGTGGCGTTCAGCAGAAATTGCACGGTGGTGGGACGCTGGCGCGCGAGGTCGCGCGCGTAGTCGTAGGGGACGACCACTCCGGCGTCGGCATCGCCACGGCTGACCGCGTCGCCCAGCTGGCCGACCGAGGGGTAGGTGCCGGCGAGGCGAAAGCTCTTGCTCTCGGTGAGGGTGGAGACCAGCTCGCGGCTCTCCGGCGTTCGGCTGTCGTCCACCACGGCGAGGCGCACATCGGAGACGTTGGCGCTGAGCGCGAAGCCGAAGAGCGTGAGCTGCAGCACCGGCGGCAGGACAAGCGAGAGCTGCAACCGGCGGTCGCGGCGAATCTGGTTGAACTCCTTGCGCACCAGGGCGAGCAGGCGGTAGTTGAAGAGGCGATTGAGGAGGTCTCTCATGGCTAGGCCTTCACCTGCATGCGTCTCATGCCGCGCCACGCAAGCAAGTAGAAGATGGCGCCGATGATGGCGATGAAGAGGACCTTGTACCAGACGGCGGGCCAGCCTCCGCCCTGCAGCAACGCGTCGCGCACGATCTCGATGTAGTAGCGGCCCCAGACGATGTTGGAGATCCAGCGCAGGGCGATGGGAATGTTCTGGATGGGAAACATGAGGCCGGAGAGAAGAAAGACGAGCAAGAATCCGCCGAGCGCAACCGCCTGCAGGGCCGCAGTCTGATTGGGAATGATCGCGCCGATCATGGTGCCGAACGAGGACACGCAGAAGGTGTAGAGGATGGTGGCGATGATGAAGGGGGTGGGATCTCCGGCAAAGCTGAGGCCAAAGTAAGTAAACAGAAGCGAAGACATGACGAGCGCCTCACCGAGCGCGACGGCCATGAAGGCAAGAATCTTGCCCAGCAGAAACTCTTGCGCGGAGATGCTGGAGACGTAGACCTGAAGGATCGTCTTCTGCTCGGTCTCCTTCGCCATGGTCATCGCGGCCAGCAGCGGCGGGAACATGGAGATGGCCAGCACAAAGATTCCGGGGCCGTAGAACTTCTTCGACGAGAGGCCGGGATTGAACCACAGGCGGATGGCGGCCTGCACGGGCGCAGCATGGCTGCCGCTGGCGAGCTGCCGGTTGTACGCGGCGGTGATCAGGCTGGCGTCTCCGGAGACCAGCTTGGCGGTGTTGGCGTCGGACGCGTCCAGCATGAATTGCACGGGCGCCTGGACTCCACGCGCCAGGTCGCGGCCAAAGTGGGGCGGGATGATGAGCACGGCCCGCGCGGCGTTCGAGGCGAGCGCCTCTTCGGCGGACTTGTCGACGGGCCACGCGACGACGTGGAAGGAGATGGAGGCGCGGAAGGCGTCGATGAAATTGTTGGAGGCCGAGGAGCCGTCGAAGTCCTGCACCACGATGGGGAGATTGCTGACCGTGAGCGAGAGCGCCGCGCTCATCAGCAGAAGCATGACCACGGGGAGCGCCAGGGCGAGCGCCAGCGTGCGCCAGTCGCGAACGATCTGTGTGAGTTCTTTTCGCACCTGCGCGACGATTCGTCTCATTGCCGCTCCTGTTGCTTTCGCTGATTCTGTTTATTTCTCAATTCACTTCTCAATGGCCACCTTGCCTTCGAGGCGCGCCTTCTCCACGATGGAGATGAAGACGTCTTCCAGCGAGAAGCGGTCTTCGCGCGCGCTGATGACGTGCAGGCCGTTGGCTTCGAGTTGTTGCGTGGTCTGACGGATGGCAACGTCCGGCGCGTCTTCGCTGATGAGGTGAAGACGCTTTCCGAAGAGCGAGACGCGCCAGCTTTCGCCGTTGCGCTTGAGCAGGTCGACGGCGCGTTGCGGCTGGTCCACGATGAACTGAATTAAATGTCCGGACTGGCGTGCCTTGATGCCGCTGGGCGTTCCCTCGGCGACGAGATGGCCTGCGACCATCATGCCCAGGCGGTTGCACTGCTCGGCCTCTTCGAGATAGTGCGTGGTGACGAGGATGGCGGCGCCGCCGTCGGCCAGCCGGTTGATCATCGTCCAGAAGGCGCGGCGGGCAAGCGGATCGACGCCGGAGGTGGGTTCGTCGAGGAAGAGAATGTCGGGCTCGTGCATGATGGCGGCGCCGAAGGCCACGCGCTGCTTCCAGCCGCCGGGCAGGCTGCCGGTGATCTGGTCCTGCTTTCCCTCGAGGCCGGAAAAAGACAGCACCCAGCGGATCTTCTCCTCGCGCTCCGCGTCGGGGACGCCGTAGACGCCGGCGAAGAAGTCGAGGTTCTGGCGGATTGACAGGTCATCGTATAAGGAGAACTTCTGCGACATGTAACCAATGCGCTTGCGCACCGCCTCCGAGCGCAGGTCCTGCTGCGCGCCGGCGAGCTCCATGGTGCCGCTGGTTGGGTCGAGCAGGCCGCAGAGTATTCGGATGGTTGTCGTCTTGCCCGCGCCGTTGGCCCCAAGCAGGCCGTAGACCTCGCCGTTGCGAATCTGCAGGCTGACGTCTTTTACCGCGGTGAACTCGCCAAACTCCTTGACCAGATTGGTTGCTCCGATTGCGATTTGACCGCGTAGATCGCTGTGATCGTGGCGCGCGGGGAACTCGGCTGTGTCGGCATTCTGGCCCAACGCGCGCAGCTGGGCGACGAAGGTATTCTCCAGCGTGGGTTGATCGACGTGCATCTCGTCGATGGAGAGTCCGGCGCGGGACAACTCTTCGGTGACTCGCTGCTGCACCTGGTCAGGATCGCGGACGAGCAGGTCGAGGCGATCGCCGAAGCGCTGCACGTCCATGATGTCTTTGCCAGGACCGGCTTCGGCGGAGAGAATTCTCTCCGTCTTGCGCAGGTCCGGCGTGCGCAGCTCGATGCGTTTTGCGTCGAGGCTGTCGCAGAGTTCCTCCGCCGTGCCGATGCGCAGGATCTCGCCTTGGTGCATGAAACCGATGCGATGGCATCGCTCCGCCTCATCGAGGTACGGCGTGGCGACCAGGATGGTGAGGCCCTCCGACGACAGGTGAGCGAGCACGTCCCAGAACTCGCGGCGCGAGACGGGATCGACGCCGGTGGTTGGCTCGTCGAGCAGCAGGATGTGGGGCTGCGGAACCAGCGCGCAGATCAGCGAGAGCTTCTGCCTCATGCCGCCGCTCAACTTTCCGGCGAGGCGGTCGGCGAATCGGTGCATGTCGAACATGCGCAGGTATTGCTGGCCGCGATCGAGGATCGCCTGCGGGTCAATGCGGCGCAGATCGCCGCTGTATCGAATGTTTTCAGCGACCGTGAGGTCGGGATAGAGGCTGAAGCTCTGCGTCAGGTAGCCGGTCTGCGAGCGCATCTCGCGCGCCGGACGGCCAAAGATGTTGGCGACGCCGGAGGTCGCCTCCATCACGCCTGCGAGAATTTGGAAGGTCGTGGTCTTGCCCGCGCCATCCGGGCCGATGAGGCCGAAGATCTCGCGCGGACGGACTTCAAAGTCGATTCCGCGCACGGCTTCGAGCGGTCCATAACGCTTCGTCAGGCTGCGAGCCTCAATGGCTGGCGGCACGGAGCTGCTCTGCGCGGCATCGCGTTGGAGTACGCGGTCTGGAGTCGCGGCAATCACTTATGGCTGACCTTTGGCCAGGTGTCGCCACTGACCAGGACTTCGCCGTCGACGGGCATTCCGGGCTTGGCGAACCCGAAGCCTGCCTTCAACTCCAACTTGATGCCGACCACCTGCTTGATGCGGTCGTCGCGGAAGTAGGTGTTCTCCGGCGTGAAGGTTGCCTGCGGATCGATCCGCGAAACATAGGCGTCGACCGGCTGCTGCGGGTTTGAGTCGAGGTAGACGCGCGCTGGCTGGCCGACCTTGACCTTGCCGATCTCGCCCTCCGGAACAAAGCCGCGCAGATAGACCTTGCTCAGATCCAGCAGCGTGATGACTGCGGTTCCCGCGGGAATGACTTCGCCCGGCTCGGCTGCGCGCGTCACCACGGTTCCGGTGAATGGCGCGCGTATGGTGAGGTCGTTGCGATTGTCATCCGCCTCGGCAAGCTGGGCGCGGGCCTGTTCTGTCTGCGCGGCTGCGCTGGCGACTTCGGCCTGCTGCTCAGCGATCTGGCGTTTCACCAGCGCAACCTGCGACTCGCGGATGTTGGGGTTGGCGAGCATTCCCTGCGCGGTGGTCAGCTCTGCCTGCGCCGCATCGACACGGCGCTTCGTCGCGGCAACCACGGCGGCCTGCTGATCGGCGGTGGTTGCGGCCTGCAGGCCCTGGCGCTCCGAAACTGCGCCGGACTTTGCGAGGCGCGTGTACGCCTCCTTGTCGAACGAGGCGATCTGATAGGCGGCCTGCTGTTGCACCAGGTCGGCCTGCGCGGCGGCCAGCTCGGCCTCGGCCTGATGGACGTGGCCTTCGGTGTCGAACTTCGACTGGCCCACCTGTAACTTGCTCTGGTCCAACTGCTGCTGGAGGACGGCGATCTGCTGGCGCGCGGCTTCACCCTTGGCTTCGGCAGCCGTGAGCGCATCCTGGGCCTGATCCTCGCGCGCGCGAATCTGCGCGTCGTCAAGAATAGCGATCACATCTCCGGCGTTGACGCTGTCGCCCTCGCGCACGCGAACCTCAAGGATGCGGCCGGTGGTCTTGGAGGCAACGGCGGAGTCGTCGCCCTCAATGCGTCCGCTGACGGCGACGATGCTGGCGGGTAGCGCGGGCGTGGAGAAGAAGACGCGCCAGATGACGAGGCCGACAACAATCAGCAGCACGACGCCGCCTGCAATCTTCAACCATCGACGGCGTTGGGTTGCGGCTGCTTCGAGTGCGTCCGGCGTTGCAGGTTCGGCAGTGCCTGGAGCGGCACCCTTGGCGGCGTCTGGCTGCGGCTTCGGCTCGGCCTGCTGCGACAGGCCCAGAGGTGTGGGTTCGGTCATTTACTTGCCCTCGGTTTTACTGCTGGTCTGGTTCGTTTGATGCTTCGCGCGGAAGTCTTCGAGCGGAAGTTTTGAATATAGGAGAGTGAGAAGTCCGCGATGTGGTCCGCGATGCGCTCCACCTGTTCTGGCGTCATCTCGAACTCCGGCCAGATTGCAGTCACCAGAGGGCCGGCCAGCGCGTAAACCATGATCTGCCCCAACAGGCTGATCGCACATAGACGCGTGTTCTCGTCCTCCGCGGGCAGGCCGATCATCCCCCCGATGAGTTCGAGCAGGCGGTGAAACAATGGCTGGCCCGCTTTATTCACAAGCCGCCGGAGCGCCGGCGTTGGCTGCGCCAGCTCATGGGCCATTATCCGGAAGTTCCAGTCTGGCCGGTCCCCATGGAACAGGCTGTGCAGACGGGCGCGGATGACAGCCCGGAGGACCTCTTCCGCGGGCGCATCCTGGTCGATAACGGTCTGCGCCGCCTGGAATTCGGCGATGCGCGCGGATTGGCGCACCACCTCGGTATAGAGACCCAGCTTATCGCCGAAGTGATAGTTGACGGCGGCGACGTTGGCATCGGCCGCGACGCATATCTGGCGGATGGTAGCGGCGCGATAGCCGCGGTCGGCGAAGATGCGCCCCGCAACGTCCAGCAGTTTATCGCGCGTGGGGTCGGCATCCGTTGATTTATGGCGGCGCTCGACGGTCTTCATTTTGAGTTGCGAGCGAGACCTGTTCATTCAAACAATAGTATAAAACAACTGTTTGAATTCGTCAAATGGCCACACCGATGCCTGAACCGGCAGGAGAGATGTTCTCAATTAGAGGTATCGCAGTCCAATAAGACAAATACGGAGATTCTGGCTTCGCCAGAATGACGATTTGATTATTCCGTTTCTACTCAAAAAGGGTAAAAGCCACGGATGGCGAACCTACTCCTTGACGTTGACGCCGAGGGCTTTCATCTTGCGGTAGAGGTGGGAGCGTTCCAGGCCGAGGGCTTCGGCGGCGCGGGTAACATTGCCACTGCATTCATCTAATTTCTTCAGGATGTAGTCGCGTTCGTATGCTTCGCGGGCTTCGAGCAGGGTGGAGAACTCCTCATTGCGGGATGCGAACTTCGCGGAGTCGCGAGCAGCCTCGCGCGAGACCAGCGGAGGAATGTGCTTGCGCTCGATGCGCTGGGCCTTGGGGTTAAGGATGAGCACGCGCTCGACCAGGTTGCGCAGTTCGCGGACGTTGCCGGGCCAGTGGTACTGGCGCAGCGTGTCGAGCGCGTCGGGGTGCATCTCCACATGCGGGCGGCCATACTGCTGGCCAAACTCCTGCAGGAACTCCTTGACCAGCAGCGGAATGTCTTCCTTGCGGTCGCGCAGCGGCGGGACGAAAAAGGGGATGACGTTGAGGCGGTAGAAGAGGTCTTCGCGGAAGTTGCCGCGCGCGATCTCCTCTTCGAGATCCTTGTTGGTGGCGGCGATGACGCGCACATCGACATGGATGGGCTGGGTTGCGCCGACGGGCAGGAAGCTCTGTTCGTCGAGCGCGCGCAGGACGCGGGCCTGCGTCTTGAGGCTCATGTCGCCGACCTCGTCGAGGAAGAGGGTGCCACCGTCGGCTCTCTCAAATGTCCCGCGTTTTTCCAGTGGCGCGCCCAACCCGGTTGAGCCGGCGGGCATGGCCCCGCGTCGGTAGCCGAAGAGCTCGGTCTCGATGTGGTCCTCGGGGATGGCGGCGCAGTTCAGCTCGACGAAGACGCGGTCTTTGCGCAGGCTCTCGGCGTGCATGGCGCGTCCGATGAGTTCTTTTCCCGTTCCACTCTCGCCATAGATGAGAACGCGGCCGTTGGTGGGGGCCATCAGCTTGATCTGCTGGCGCAGGGCCTTCATGGGGACGCTGTTGCCGGTGACGCACGCGCGGAAGCTGAACTGGCGGACGAACTCCTGGTTGTCCACGCGGAGCTGGCGCGCGTTGATGGCGTTCTTGAGCACGATGAGGGTGCGGTCGAGCGAGAGCGGCTTCTCCAGGAAGTCGTATGCGCCGAGCTTGGTGGCGCGCACAGCGGCTTCGATGGTGCCGTGGCCGCTGATGATGACGACCTCGGGCAGGTGCGCGGAGTCCATCTGGCGGATGTCGGCGAGCGCGTCGAGGCCGTCACGGTCGGGCAGCCAGATGTCGAGCAGAACGACATCGTATGGCGCATCGGCGAGCAGAGTGAGGGCTTCGCCGGCGGTGGCGGCGGTGGTGACGAGGTAGCCCTCTTCGCTGAGGATGCCTTCCAGCGAGTCGCGGATTTCGGATTCATCGTCAACGATGAGAACGTGGTTCATAGGCTAGGTCCGAGGTGCAAGGTTCGAGGTTCAAGGTGCGTTGCGGTTTAGGAAGTCGTGGATACGATCGTTGCTATTGAGGTCTCAGGAGATGCTTCGGAATCGGGTTCGGCGGCGGGGCGGAGTTCGATGATGAACTTTGCGCCGGCGGGGTGGTTTTTTTCGGCGCGGATGGTTCCCTGCTGCTCCTGAACGATCTTGGCGGCGATGGCGAGGCCGAGGCCGGTGCCGCGCTGCTTGGTGGAGAAATAGGGGAGGAAGAGGCGCTCGCGCATCTCGTCGGTGAGGCCGGAGCCGGTGTCGGAGACGGTGAGCTCGACCATGCCGCTCGGGAGCAGCGCGGTGGTGATGCGCAGCTCGCGGAGGAGCGATTGCTGCATGGCCTCGGCGGCGTTGTCGATGAGGTTGCCGAGAGCGCGCTTTGTGGCCTCGGGGTCGGCGAGGACGAGTGGGAGAGCGGGCGCGAGGTGCTGGATGAGGCGGATGTTCTGCAGGCGGCCGGCAAAGAGGGCGAGCGAGTTCTCCACGATGGGGTTGAGGTCCGTGGGACGCGGCTGCGCGGTGGGAAACTGCGCCAGCGAGGCGAACTGGTCCACCAGCGAGCGCATGGAATCGACCGCCGAGCTGATGACCTCGCTGGAGCGGCGGATGACGGCGATGGAGGGCGATTCGAGCTGCGCGGAGGCGAGGGTTGCGCCGAGGCGGTCGATGTGGCGATGAATCTGTTCCGCGGAAAGCGAGATGGGCGTCAGCGGGTTCTTGATCTCGTGGGCCACGCGGCGGGCAACCTCCTTCCATGCGGACTGCTTCTGCGCGCGCAGCAGCTCGGTGGCGTTTTCCAGCACCAGGACGTAGCCGTGGTGGATGCGTTCGCTTCCCACTCCGGTCTCGAGCTGCGCGACGGTGGCCATCAGGTACATGGTGCCTCCGCTCTGCACGCCGTTACCGGCGACCGTCATCTCCATCTCGCCGGAGGCTGAGCCCATGCGGTGGCTGCGCTGCAGCAGGTGGTCCAGCGTCTCCATGGCCTCGGCGGGGAAGATGGTTTCGATGGAGCTGCCGATGAACGGTGTCTGGCCGCCGGGATCGAGCATCTCGGTCAGTGCGCGGTTGGCCAGCACCACACAGCGGCTGGTGTCGAGCGTGGCGACACCGTTGGGGATGGTCTCCAGCATGGTCTCCAACTCGCTACTGCGTGCTTCGAGCGTGGCGTTGGCGGTCGAGAGCTGTAGCGTGGAACTCTCGACGGCGTGGCGGCTGTCCTCCAGATCGGAGGCCATGCGGTTGAAGCTGCGCACCAGGTCGCCGAGCTCTTCGGTGGCGCTCTCGCCCACGCGATGCGCGTAGTCTCCAGCGGCGATGGCTTCCATTGCGTCGGCCAACGCCTCCACCGGTTTGGTCACCTGCTTGGAGAGGTGAAGTGCAAGCCAGGTGCAGGCGAAGAGCGCCAGGCTGGTCATCATCATTAGCAGTTGAACATAGAGGGTGCGCACCTGACGACGCTGGGCGTAGGACTTCAAGTAGTCGCCGACGGCGCTTTGAAAACGGGTGACGGTGGCGGAGATGCCGTTCGGCATAGGCAGGCCGACGACCACGATCCCGCCTTGCTTCATGCCGGCGGCGCCGAGTGCGTAGTCGGTGTCGCCCTGCGAGAAGATCGGAAGGTCGCTGCGCTGCGCCGCGGCGAGAATGGCGGCATCGGTGGACTCATTCACCGCGCGAATGTCGCCGGGTTTGTGGACGGACTGCGCGGCAGAACTGCCATCGCCATCCTCATTGCTTATGGTTTGGTCCGAGAGCCAGGGCTTGACCTGGGCCGGGACAGCGGTGCGCTGCGGCAGATGAAAGGCAGCGATGGGATGGCCTTCCCGGTATACGACGGCAAATCCGTTCTGCAGGGTGATCTCATGCTGGTGCAGGACGCGGTCGATGGCGTCCGAGCGGGGCACAAGGGCTTCGTTGACCGGACCGGCCCGGCGCGTGGAGGACCTCGCGGCGCGGTTGCTGGTTGCGCTGCCATCTGGCAACAGGGATGCAGCAATCGATTCGGCTTCAACGCGAGCATTGGCCGAGGTGTACTGGGCCAACTCCAGCACGAGCCGGTTTGAGTCGTAACGAATCTCATCGGGGTTCTGCGAGAACCAGCGTTCGACCGAGCGGTTCATCAGGTCGTAGCTGAAAAGAAACATGAAGACCAGGGGGATCAGCGAGACCAGCACCGCTCCCCACAACATGCGGGTGCGCAGGCGCGTTCCCATGACGCTCTTGCGCTGGTCCGCGTACAGCTTCAGCACGTTGCGAACCAGCAGAACCAGCACTGCGACAAAGATCAGGAAGGCGACAAACGAGAGTCCGACGAAGACCAGCGTCTCGCCAGTTGTGGCGGGGTTGAGAAATCTCAGATTGAAGGCGTTGAGCGCGGTAAAGGCGGCCAACAGCGCCAGCGCAACAGAGCCGAGCGCGATGCTGACGGTCTTCCTCCGGCTTGCGCTTCTGCCCATCGGCACCGGCCCTCCTCGCGGTGAGTCGATTATAGGCGGCGTGCCGCGATCCATGCGGATTGATCCCCTATTCGCCGAACCTTCTCGGCCAGCGGCGCGCGCCATGGATCACAGCGAGGATTTCAATGACTGTCAGGCGAATCCGATAGGCAACAATATAAGGAGTCCCGTTGACGACAAGTTCGCGGGTTCCGCGTCGCCGTCCCGGACGGCCCATCTCAGGAAAGCCGGACAGATTGTTCGTTGCATTGAGCAGGATCACGGCCTGCTGGTCCGCAGCCGGTTCGTTGGATTCCGCGATGTACTCGTGCAGGTCGGCTAGCTGCTCACTGGCCGGCGAGGTCCAGACGACAGGCAGCTTCATGCGCTTTTCTTCTTCTTGGACCACGACGCAACCATCTTCACAACTTCACTGTGGGGAATCACATCTCCCGCATCAGCCGCGCGGATGCCTTCGTCGATCAAGGCAAGGTGGTACTTCTGAAGCGAGAGGTACTGATCGACTGCTTCATTGAGGATGAAGCTGCGGTCTCGCTGCTGGTACTTGGCGGCGGAATCCAGTGCCGCAACTTTTTTTTCGGGGACGCGGAAGGTGAGGGTTTTCAGGTTCATTCCAGAATCATGCCTGAGAATACAAAAGAATACAAGAGAATACGTGAGAATATCTCGCGCTTGACTAGACCAGCTCGGCGACCGGCTGCCATTCGCGCTGCTGCGATTCGGCCACCGGCTTGCATGTGAGCGTGCCATGGAAGGTGTTGACGCCTTCGGCGATGCTTGCGTCCTCGCGGATCGCGCCGATTGCGCCCAGGTTCGCCAGCTTCAGCAGGTAGGGGAAGGTGGCGTTGGTCAGCGCCAGCGTCGATGTGTGGGGAACGGCGGCGGGCATGTTGGTGACGCAGTAGTGGACGACGCCATCGACCAGATACGACGGGTCTGAGTGGGTGGTCGGGCGGGCGGTCTCTACGCATCCTCCCTGGTCGATGGCCACATCCACAATCACCGCGCCCTTCTTCATCTTCCCAACCATGGCGCGCGTGACGAGCCTTGGCGCGGCCGCTCCGGGGATAAGGACGCCACCGATGACCAGATCGGCCGAACGCACGGCGCGTTCAATGTTGTAGCCGTTGGAGGCGAGTGTGTGCAGACGGCCGCCGAAGATGTCGTCCAGCTCGCGCAGGCGGTCCAGGTTGCGATCGATCAGCGTGACGCAAGCTCCCATGCCGAGGGCGATCCGCGCGGCATTGGTGCCGACGATGCCGCCGCCCAGGATCACGACGTTGCCGGGAGGAACGCCGGGAACGCCGCCCAGCAGCACGCCGCGGCCTCCGTGTTCCTTCTCCAGATAGGCCGCGCCCACCTGCACGCTCATGCGGCCGGCGACCTCGCTCATGGGAATCAGCAGCGGAAGCGCTCCGGCCCGGTCACGCACCGTCTCATAGGCGATGCCCGTGACATGGCGGGCCAGCAGTTCGTCGGTGAGGGCGCGCGCCGGCGCCAGGTGCAGGTAGGTAAAGATCGACAGTCCTTCGCGGAAGTGCCGGTACTCCTGCTCGATGGGCTCCTTGACCTTGACCACCATCTCGGCCAGCCGCCATACGTCGTGGGCGGAGCCGACGATCTCTGCCCCGGCGGACTGGAAGTCGTCGTCGGGCATGGCGCAGAGTTCGCCCGCGTTATGCTCCACCAGAACGGTATGCCCAGCCGCCACAAGCGCGTGGACGCCCGCCGGAGTGACGCCGACACGGCTCTCGTGGTCCTTCAATTCCTTCGGTACGCCAATAATCATGCTTCCAACGGTATCAAATACTCATGACTTGTGATCTCGCTAATCGTCTGCTTGTCAGCGGCGGATTAGTTTATAGTCCTTGGTGGCCTGTCTTCTGGACAAAGTGGTTCCACTATTGATACCATTTTCGACATGGCTTCTTCGTCGAAGATCCTCGATCGAATGCGCCGAGAGCCGACGAGTGTGAGGTTCTCCGATCTGCTGAAAGTCTGCGAGGAGTCTTTCGGCAAGCCGAGACAATCCGCCGGCAGTCACGTCATCTTCAAGACACCATGGCCTGGCGATCCGCGCGTAAATATCCAGAACGACAAGGGCAGGGCAAAGGCCTATCAGGTCAGGCAGGTGCTGCTGGCCATCGATCGGTTGAAGGAGGAGAAGAGATGAGCGTCGACCACTACACCTATCGCGTCACCTGGTCGCAGGAAGATGGAGAGTACCTGGGGCTGTGCATTGAACTTCCCTCGCTCTCATGGTTGGCTGCTACGCCGCTCAAGGCGTTGTCGGGCATCCGCCAGGTTGCCTCCGAAGCGGTTGCGGATATGCAATCGAATGGCGAGCCTGTCCCCATGCCACTGGCCGAGAAGCACTACAGCGGTGAGTTTCGCGTTCGAATCCCTCCGCAGGTCCACCGCTCACTGGCCATGCAGGCCGCGGATCAGGGCGTGAGTTTGAACCGTCTGGCAAGCGCAAAGCTGGCTGGTTCATAACACAGCACGCAAGAGGCACCTGTATTTATCAGCTCGAAGTCAAGAGATGGCTGGTTCATCATCGGTTCCCGGCTGAGGGCGGGTGGGAAGTAAATGTTGACGTCGACGCCATGGAGCGTGGAGACAAGGGGCAACAGCCCTCTGCGCCAAGCCGTACAATAGGAATTGATACGTTTTTTTCAGGAATGAATTAGCCAAATGTCTTTAGACGGTTATCAAATGCGGTACTCGCGCATCCACAACATGCGCTCGTTGTTCAGCCTTTTTTCCAATGACCTGGCCATCGACCTGGGGACGGCCAACACGCTTGTCTTCGCGCAGGGCAAGGGCATCGTGGTCAACGAGCCCTCCATCATCGCGGTCAACACCAATACAAATGAAGTCGAGGCGGTGGGCAAGGAGGCCAAGGAGATGCTCGGCCGCACGCCGGGCAACATCGTCGCCATCAAGCCCATGAAGGACGGCGTCATCGCCGACTTCCGCCACACCGAGAAGATGTTGAACTACTTCATCATGAAGGCGCACAACAACCGCAAGCGCATGGTGCATCCGCGCATTGTGATTGGCGTGCCGTCGGAGATCACTCAAGTGGAGAAGCGCGCGGTCATGGACTCCGCCTACCGCGCCAAGGCGAGCGAGGTGCATCTGGTCGAGCAGGCGATGGTGGCGGCCATTGGCGCAGGGCTGCCCATCACCGAGCCGGGCGGCAACATGGTGATCGATATCGGCGGCGGGACCACGGACATCGCCGTGATCTCGCTCTCCGGCATCGTCTACTCGAAGTCGGTGCGCATGGCCGGCAACCAGATGGACGAGGCCGTGGTGACCTACCTGAAGCGCAAGTACAACCTGCTGATCGGCGAGCGCACCGCCGAGCAGATCAAGATGGTGCTGGGCTCGGCCTACCCGCTGGACAAGCCGCTGACAATGGAGATCAAGGGGCGCAACCTGATCGAGGGCGTGCCCAAGACGATTACCATCGAGGACTCGGAGATTCGCGAGGCGCTGTCGGAGTGCATCTCGACCATCATCAACGCCATTCGCGTGGCACTGGAACGCACCCCGCCGGAGCTCTCGGCCGACATCTCCGACCGCGGCATCGTGCTCACCGGCGGCGGCGCGCTGATCAAAAATCTCGACAAACGCATCCGCGAAGAGACCGGCCTGCCAGTCTCGATCGCAGACGACCCGCTGGCCTCGGTCGTGCTGGGCACCGGCAAGATGCTCTCCGACTTCAAGCTGCTGCGCAAGATCTCGATCGACTGATCTGACGCGCCTGCTTGAAAAAAGCGCCGCACAGGATGGGTTGAGTGGCGATTGCAGCCTCGCCGGTGGTAGCATAGTTAGTAGAAGCAGTTAGACAGGGTTGAGACCGGGGATTTGACTCCCCGCGTGCCTGTCCCCTTCACTTCCCGGAATGGTTTACTGCCGGGACGCCAGATTCGGCCGGATGTCCCCGTATGGCGAGTGAAGGTTGCTGCAATTCAGGATTGGAGTTTCATCATGGCAGCCAAATGTGATCTCTGCGGCAAAGGTCCGCAGTTCGGCAACAACGTCTCCCACGCCAACAACACCACCCGGCGGCGCTGGAACGTGAACCTTCACCCGGTGAAGGCAACGATTGCGGGCGCAAGCAAGCGCATCCGCGTATGCAGCGGATGCATCAAGACGGGCAAGGTCGTCAAAGGCTAAGCACGCAAATCTTTCCAGCTTCACAACGCCTCAGTCGGCTGCATCGCGACTGGGGCTTTTCGTGTGTGTGCGGCAATTCACTTCTTCTCGAAAGCGAGCGAGGCGCTGTTGATGCAGTAGCGCAGGCCGGTGGGCTGCGGACCGTCGGTGAAGACGTGACCCAGATGAGCGCCGCAGGTGGAGCAGGTGACCTCGATGCGCCGCCTTCCCAGCGACAGGTCCTCATGCTCCTCGATGGCGTCGGGCGACTGGGGCAGCCAGAAGCTGGGCCAGCCGCAGCCCGAATCGAACTTGGTGCCGGAGGCGAACAGCGGCGCATGGCAGGCCCCGCAGTGATAGCTCCCGTCGTCGTGGGTATCCACCAGCGCGCCGGTAAATGGCCGCTCGGTTCCCTTCTGGCGCATCACATGGAACTGTTCGGGGGTGAGCAGCTCGCGCCACTCCGCCTCGGTCTTCCGCACTTTTTTCTTTGCCGTAATTCCTGAACCGGGTGTCGTATCTGTCATCTCTGAGGGCCTCTGTTTCATTCGATGCGCCGCAGGTTGCAGAGTCTCATCCCTGAGTTCGCGCACCACCTCGGCAACCAGCAACTGTTGTTACGGCTGCGCGGCGATCACTTCGATCTCCACCAGCGCGTCCTTGGGCAGGCGCGCCACCTCGACCGTGGAGCGCGCCGGCGGCACCACGCCCTCCGGCGCGAAGTAGTGTGCGTAGACCTCGTTCATGGCGGGGAAGTCGGCCATGTTCTTCAGGAACACGGTGGTCTTGACGACGTTCGCCATGTCCAGGCCAGCCTCTTCCAGCACAGCGGTCAGGTTGTCGAGCACGCGCGCGGTCTGCTCGCGAATGCCTCCCGCAACCAGCGCTCCCGTCTCCGGGTCGAGCGCCACCTGGCCGGAGGTGAAGAGCAGATCGCCCACGCGCACCGCCTGCGAGTACGGCCCGATCGCCCGGGGAGCCTGGGTGGTAGAGATCATCGTCTTGGTCTGTGCCATATCGCGCTTTCGTCTTCTGGAAGATGGCTCGATTGTCGCGCTTGCGGAGGTCTTGCGCAAGTTCGCCGGCTATCCCTCTTTATCGAAAGCTTATCCTGTCGGCGCAGGCGTCGGTACAATCAAGGCAGCCGAGTAAGATGGATGGAGTCTGTCGAGCCGTGTTTGCCGCGGTGGAGGGAAATTTGCGCAGAGAAAACGTTGCTGGCAATGCGGCATCGCAGGTCAGGGTCGCGCTTTGGGTCTATGCGTTGCTGGTTGCGTTGGTCACCTGGGCGAGTTGGAGCATCTACAACCGCAGCGGCGATGAGATGACTCGCCCGCTGTTCGGCAAAAGCGATCAGTTTCACGACCTGACGAACTATGTCGGCAAGACCAGGCATCTATACCATGGTTCCGCAGCCCTGGGTAGAGGATTTCCCGTGTTCAACTATCCTCCTCCCGGTGCCTTCGTCTTCAAGGTGCTGCTCCACACGTTCCCAGGCCATCCGATCAGGCCCTATCTTGTGTTTTTCGCGATCTGCATCCTGGGCTTTGCGCTGGTAGCATGGCGTGCCGGTCGCGCCAGCAGGGCGGTTCGGCTCTCCTTTGCCGCCGCGATCGGCACCACCGCCATATTGGGCTATCCGATGTGGTTCACCGCCGACCGGGGAAATATCGAGTGCGTCGTTTGGGCGCTGGCAGCGGCGGGTCTGTGCTTCCTGTTGCGAGCGAGGTACCGCACGGCGGCCGTGCTGATCGGGCTGGCGGCCTCGATCAAGCCGTTTTCCATCCTGTTTCTTCTTCTGCTGCTGGGCCGCCGCAAGTACAAGGCAGCGGCGCTTGGCGTGGCGACTGCGGGCCTGGTGGTGTTCGCGGCTCTGACGATCCTCGGACCGAACCCGTGGAAGGTGTATCGGGACCTGAAACCTAACGAATCTTACTATCTCGACAATTACGTCGGGAACTTGATGCAAAACGGCGAAGCACAATTCTGCCATTCCCTGCTGGACGGGATGAAGTCGGCCGCTCTGACCGTGGAGATGGGCGGCGTTCATCCGGTCAAGGCTCTCGTAGAGGTGCCAATATTGAGCGCGGAGCCCGGAGGATGGCACGTTGTCCACACATTGGTGCGCATTTACCCGTTCGTCGCAATCGCCGGGCTTGGGCTGCTGTTTGCGGTGTTCTACAGGATGCCGATGCTCAACCAACTGACCGCGCTGGGAGTGGCTGTCACGCTTTTCCCGCCAGTCGCCGCGGACTATTCGTTGCTTCACCTGTATCTCCCATTTGGGGCTCTGCTGGTGTTCTTGACGCGTGAGGTGGCCACCGGCAAGGTTGCCTTCTCTTACCACTCCATGCTCGCGCTGGCCGTGATCTATGCGCTGCTGTTCTCGCCCTTGACGTTCCTGATGCTCTATGCGGGGGACGCAAAGCTATTGCTTCTGCTCGCGCTGCTGGTTGTGGCGGCACGGTCGCCCATGCGCAGCGCGTACTTCGATGCTCCGCCGGGCGGGATGCAACGCAGGCCAATTGGCTAACCCAAGACCGGGCGGACTGGCCATCTACTGTCAGGAACCTGCCGTTCTTCCCCTTGAAGAGTCTCTGGACTCTATCGATATGCCGGCTACATCCTCGATGATGGTCAAGGGCTGCTTCTTCTGTTGCCGGTACATGCGGCCAAGATACTCACCGATGATGCCCAGGAGCATCGCATTGATGCTGATAGACGCGAGGATGAGCGCCGCGAGCGTGGCGAACCCGGCCGGCCATTGGGAGCCAAAGAGGATCTTTGCCGCGGCGTATCCGATGACCGAGAGCAGCATGATGGCGGAGACGGCAAGGCCAAAGTAAGTGGAGAACCGTAGTGGAACGACGGAGTGGTTGAGGATACCGTCCATTGCAAGCGAAACCAGTTTGGAGAATGGAAACTTGCTCTCGCCGCGCAGGCGCGCGTTGCGATCATAGGGGATGCCAACCTGCTTGAATCCGAGGGTGGCGATGGTTCCGCGCAGATAGGGCTGGGCGTCCTCGAAGCTCTTGAGCAGGTCGATGACGCGACGGCTGATCAAGCGGAAATCTCCAGCGTCGACGGGAATCTTCTCTTCGCTGAGCCGGTCTATGAGACGGTAGAAGAGAACGCGTTGGATGCTGATGATCCATGGTTCCTTTCGTTTGGTGCGGATACCGTATACGACGTCTGCTCCCTCTCGCCACTCCGCCAGAAATCGGCCAATCAGCTCAGGCGGGTCTTGCAGGTCGACGTCAATCTGGATTGCGGCATCCCCCCGAGCCTGAACGTAGCCGGTCATTATGGAACGTTGAAAGCCGAAGTTCCGGGAGAACCGAAAGGCCCTAACCCGCGAGTCGCGTTGTGCAAGGTCGCGTAGAAGGGGAAACGTCGCGTCCGTGCTGTGGTTATCTGTAAATACGAATTCGAACCGGTATTTGGATTCCAGCGTCTCTGTTGCTTCAGCTACGGCTGCATAGAAGGGAGCAATGTTCTTTTCTTCGTTGAATACGGGTACGACTATCGAGATGAGGGGGCGATTGGACACGTCTTCCGTCATTTGAAGTCCTTTTCCGGCGCTGTGGTGAGTTTGAGGGAAGCCCAAGTCTTAGCCAGCCCTTCGTCGAGATTGACGCAAGGGCGCCAGTTCAACGCTTCACGAGTTGTTTCCGCCACGGGCTCATAGGAGAAGATCTCACCTGTCTTATATGGGATTGCACCATATTGAATGAGTCCGGTGCAACGAGTGATGTCTTCTATTCGTTGCAGGCAATCCTTGACGGTTACGACTTCGCCAGAGGCAAGGTTATACGAGTGGCCATCAATACCCTCGGCTACCAGTGCAGACACAATCCCGCGCGCCACATCTTCCGCGTAGATGAAGTCCCGAGTTTGGCGTCCTTCAGTGACGTCTATTTCGCTGCCTGCTGCAAGTGCATGCATTACTTGAGGGATTAACATTCGCGGCGCCTGGCCTGGGCCGTAGACGACGGAGGGTCGCAGTACGACGACTGGGAGACGAAACGCGTTGTAAAACATTTTGGCATAGCCGGTTACGGCCGCCTTACTTGCACCGTAGGGAGAGGGCGGGTCAGCGATCGTGCAATCGTCGAATGGTCCGGTGACTGGGCCGAACTCCTCGCCAGAACCCATCAGAATTAGCCGCTTTACATTCAAATCTCCACAGGCATTCATGAGGTCGAGCGAAGGGAGGAGATTTTCCTCTGTAGTTCTGGCGACAGCGTCCGGCGTACGCTCCGTTGTGACGGCTGCGTGCAAGTGAACTACATAGTTCGGCGTCGAAGTTCGCACTGCGCTGACGATCTCGCTGGGGTGGTCGAACCAGATTTGCTCTGTTGACTCCAAGCTCGCGCCGTGTCTCAAGCCGCCGCGTTTCCGATCGACGATCGCGATCACGGTGGCGTTCGCTGCTCTGAGCTGGTCCAATACATGCCGGCCAATAAATCCAGTTGCCCCAGTCACCGCTACCCTCTGGGAACGAAGGTCGATTTGCCGCAAAGGATCCCCGGAATTGATCGTTGTCGAGAGCATGGTTAGAGCCTGGCTTTAGACTACATGTCGTAAGACTATCCGAAAATAAATCGAGCGCCACAGTCCCTCCAAATCAAGACGACGGTCGCTGTAGAGGCGAATCCGGAGGAACTGTCTTTTAAGATAAGATTGAGCGGTCGGGGCTGCCAACCGAGGCCGCAATTCGTGATCGAAGGGGAATGCTGTGGATATTGCGGAATTCGATCGGTTCGCCGATGAATATGACCAACTGCTTCGGCAAAGTATCGCCGTTACAGGCGAGAAGCCTGAATTCTTCCACGAGTACAAGATCAAGGTGCTGGGCAGGCTGGCGCAGGAACGCAATCTTCTGCCAGAAAGTATTCTGGACTTCGGGTCGGGCATCGGCAACTCCACTCCATTCTTCCGCCACTATTTCCCGACTGCTCCGTTAGCCAGCGCAGATCTCTCGCAGCGCAGTCTGGCTGTCGCAGAAACTCGCTTCCCCGGGATGGCAAAAGGATTGAGAATCGAAGACCAAAGAATCCCAGCCGATGACAATTCCTTCGATATTGCGTTCTCGGCCTGCGTCTTTCATCACATCCCGCATGAGGAGCACGCCCACTGGCTGCGCGAACTGCGCCGCGTCACGCGTCCCGGCGGGATGCTTGCCATCTTCGAGCACAACCCGCTGAATCCGCTGACCGTGCGTGCCGTCAATACATGCCCGTTTGACGAGAATGCCCGCCTGGTGCGGGCAAATGACCTGTTGCGGCGCTATCTCGATTGCGGATGGAAATATCCCAGGGTGCGGTATCACCTGTTCTTTCCCCATGCCCTGTCCGGCCTGCGGGTGCTGGAACCGTATCTCACCGGGATTCCGTTCGGCGGTCAGTATTCGCTGACTGCGGTCAAGCCGGATTAGCGGCAACACTTCCACGGTTCCAGTTGGTTCACAGGCCCCTTAGATCTTCTGCACGCGCTGGACGTCGTGGACTCCCTGCACGCGGCGCAGCTTGTCGACCAGGCGGTTGAGATGGCGGACATCGATGGTTTCGACGACGAAGTCCACCACCGCGCCGCCGTCGTCGGATACCTCCGAGCTGGAGGAGCGGATGTTGGTTCCCTCGTCGGAGATGATGGCGGTAAACTCCTTCAGCATTCCAGCGCGGTCGTCGCAGAGTACGGTGAGTTTGACGGGATAGGTCTGCGCCGCGCCTTGGGCTCCCGCATCACCGGGTAACGGCGCCCACTCGACCTGGATTCTGCGGTCCGACTCGTAGAGGAGATTTTGAACGTTGGGGCAACTGCGGGCATGCACCGCGACGCCCTTGCCGCGAGTGACGTAGCCGATAATCTCTTCGCCACGGATTGGGTTGCAACAGCGCGCGCGGTAGACCAGCAGGTCGTCCTGGCCCTCCACCTGGAGCGACTCCGACCCCCTGCCGAAGAAGACGCGCTTGACCGCGTCGGACATCTGTCCGAGTGTGTTGCCGACAACGCCCTCGGGTGCGGCCGGCTCGATGGCCATGGTCGATCCCGGCTCCAGCTTGTTCAGCACCTGGCGCGCGGAATACTTGCCGAAGCCGACACCGGCGAGCAGCTCGGCCTGCGAGCTGAGGCCGTACTCGGCGGCGACCTTGTCGTAGTCGGCCTCGTGATACTTGGAGAGCGCCATCTTGTACTTGCGCGCCTCGCGCTCCAGCAGCTTGCTGCCAACCTCCACGGCGCGCTCGCGCTGGTGCTCGTTGAGCCAGTGCTTGATCTTGTTGCGGGCGCGCGAACTCTTGGTGAAGCTGAGCCAGTCGCGGCTGGGAGAGTGGCCGGCCTGCGTGGTGATCTCGACGATGTCGCCGTTGCGCAGCTTGGTGCGCAGGGGGACGATGCGCCCGTTCACCTTGGCGCCGATGGTCGTATTGCCCACCTGGGTGTGGATGGTGTAGGCGAAGTCGATGGGGCTTGCGTCCTTGGGCAGGACCACCACCTTGCCCTTGGGAGTGAAGGTGTAGACCTCCTCCGGGTAGAGGTCGATCTTCAGCGTGGACATGAACTCGTTGGGGTCCGACATCTCGCGCTGCCACTCCATCAACTGGCGCACCCAGGCCAGGCGGGCCTCGTCCTTGGGTGTGACATTGTCTGCGGCCTTGTACTTCCAATGCGCCGCGATGCCCTCTTCCGCAACGCGGTGCATCTCTTCGGTGCGAATCTGCACCTCGAACTGATGGCCGCCGGGCGCGATCACCGTGGTATGCAGGCTCTGGTAAAGATTGGGCCGCGGCATGGCGATGAAGTCCTTGATGCGGCCCGGCACCGGGCGCCAGATGGAGTGCAGCAGGCCAAGCACAGCGTAGCAGTCCTGCACCGTCTGGCAGATGACGCGGATGGCAAGCAGGTCGTAGACCTGGTCCAGGGGGATCTTCTGTTCGGAGAGCTTCTGCTGGATGGAGTAAAGGCGCTTGATGCGCCACTCCACGCGGCCCGCGATCTTGTGCTCGGCCAGCTTGTCTTCCAGCGTCTTGACGACTCCCGCAAGGAAGACCTCACCCTCGCCGCGCAGCGCGTCCACCTCGGTGGAGAGCTGCTCATAGGCAAAGGGGTCGGTGTAGCGGAAGGCCAGGTCTTCCAGCTCGCCGCGCAGCTTGCCCATGCCAAGGCGGTGCGCCAGCGGCGCGTAAATGTCGAGCGTCTCCTTGGCAATCTTCTGCCGCTTCTCGCTGACCAGGTGCTCCAGGGTGCGCATATTATGCAGGCGGTCGGCCAGCTTGATGATGACGACGCGGACATCGGTGACCATGGCCAGCAGCATCTTGCGGATGTTCTCGGCCTGGTGGTCTTCGCGGTTGGCGAACTTGATCTTGTCCAGCTTGGTGACGCCCTCGACGATGTGCGCCACCTGCTCGCCGAAGCGCTTCTCGACCTCTTCGGTGGTCACATCGGTGTCTTCGACCGCGTCATGCAGCAGACCGGCGGCGATCGCGGTAGAGTCCATCTTCAGCTCCGCCAGCACAAGCCCAACCTCCAGCGGATGCACGACGTACGGCTCGCCGGAGGCTCGCTTCTGCCCCTCGTGCTGCTCCAGACAGAAGGCCCACGCATGGCGGATAATCTCCAGGTCGTCGCCCGGCCGGTTCTTATGGACTTCTGCGAGCAGACGCGTGAACTTTGCATCCATCTCGTCGATGGTCGCCGCGCTGGAGCCGGCAAGATGGCCTGCGGAAGACTCCTCCGCCGGGGGCGCTGCTGTAGCTTCGGGGTGGGCAATCGCAGCCTCGGCCGGAGGGTCCGGGCGCAGAGACTCCAGTGGAGGCGGGTGCGGCAGAGCTGCCTCACGCTCGATGCCTGCGTCCGTCGCGATGGAGTCGATCCTCTTCCCTTCCTGTCTGGAAGGTGCGGCATTCCCGGAGCTTCCCGGGGCCGCTGGAGTGATTGCCATGAGCCATTATAGAGGGCGCGGCAAAATGGCTGGGAAGAACTTGGTCGATCCGGCACCCTTGCAGTCCCGCGGAACCAGACTGGACCATCCGCTCCGGCAAAATAATTTCGTATAGCGTAGCGTTTCGGTATACGATGGTTGCGTGATCAGGAGCTTCCGGCACAAGGGCGTCCAGCGGTTCTTCGAGACCGGCTCGAAGGCAGGCATTCAGACGAAGCACGCGGCACGGCTTGCCATTCAACTCGACGTTCTGGATGATGCAGTCGGAGTTGAGGATATGCAGTGGCCTGGCTGGAAATGTCATGCTTTGCGTGGCGAGTTGGAGGGGCATTGGGCCGTGAGCGTGAGCGGCAATTGGCGTCTGACGTTTACGTTCGAAGGCAAGAACGCGGTGCTTGTCGATTATCAGGATTACCACTAGGAGATCGCTATGGGAATGTTTAATCCACCACATCCGGGTGCGTTGCTTGCCGACATTCTGGAGAACGGCAATCTGAGCGTAGGCAAGTCGGTGACTGCGTTGGCGAAGCATCTCAGAGTTACGCGAGCGACCCTTTCCAGAGTCATCAACGGGAGGTCTGCGGTGTCGGTCGATATGGCGCTGAAGCTTCAGGATGCTTTCGGCGTGCGGGCAGATCTATGGCTCAGCCTTCAGTTCAAGCGGGATCTATGGGTCGCGTCGCGTAAGAAGCGGAGGAAGGTGGCGAATGTGGTCACACCGGAACATCAGCACCAGAAGGCGGCCTGACCGGCTGCAATGCCCGGTGCCGGGACTCCCGCCGGTGATGATGGTCACAAACGGCCCCAGGCCCCGCCTGAGACAATAGGGAGAACTGCGCGAGGTTCAGATCTATGGCTACGGCTGCGGCACCAGAGGTGAAGACCATGCACACGCTCCCCGGGGATGCGGTGCGCCAGATTCAGTGGCGTTTTGCGGACCGCTTCGACCTGCAGATGCTGGTGCAGTCGTCGCGCGCGGTGGCGCGCACTACGGTGGCGCAGATGGTCGCGGCTGGCGAGCGCAATACCCACGAGTGGACCCCCGCCAAGGCCGAGATGATGGAGGCCTTCGATCGCGCCGGAATCACCGCTGCCTTCATGGAACCCGAGGAGGGCGGGTTTATCGCCGGTCCGAAGAACCTGGCGCTGTCTCTGGCTGCGTTTGAACTGGCGTGGGTGGATGGCGGCGCGGCGACGGGCAGCCTGGCGAGCTTTCTGGCGCTGGCCCCGATCCACGAGTGCGGCACCGCCGAGCAGGTCAGCCACTATAAGACGCTGGCCGCGCCTCCGCAGGCGGGCGAGGACCGCAAACCCTGGCGCGGAGCCTTCGCGCTGACCGAGCCGCTGCCCTACGTCGGCATCGACACCGGTATCCTGAGCGGCAAGCTGCGCATCGTCGAGTGGAAGGACGGCGCGGAGCCTCTGCTACAGGTCGACAAGCGCGGCCGCTTCATCACCAACATCGCCTTCGCCAACTTCGTCACCGCCGCTGTGACCTCCGACGATCCGCGCATCAAGGGCAGTTGCATGGTGATTCTGGAGGAGGGCGACGAGGGCATCTTCGACCGCGGAACGCCGACCAAGAAGCTGGTGCATCAGCTCTCGTCCACCGGCGACCCGATCTTCAACCTGAAGGTTCCGGCCAGCCGCATTGTGGGCGGATACACCGTGCAGGATGGCGTGATTGTGCCGAACTTCAGCCACGGCGAGGTGATCGAGGCGGTCTTCCGCCGCACGCGCGTCACTGTCGGCCTGATGACGGCAGCCAAGCTGCTGTCGGCGGTTGAGCCGGTGATCCGCTACCAGAGGGAGCGCTTCCACGGAGCGGCTGGCGTGAAGCCCGGCTCCATGCGCTACGAGCTTGGCATCCAGCAGCGCGAGGACGCGCTGCATCGGCTGGTCGACGTGTGGGCCATGGGCGAGGCCGCCGCGTCGCTGGGATTTGCCGCGGCAAGGATCTTCGACGTTCTGGAGCCGCTGGAGAAGCAGAAGAAAGCACTGATGAAGGAGCTTGGAGTCAGCGGCAAGCGGGCTGAGCACAAGGCTCTACAGGAGAGCGAGCAGCGGGCCATCGAACTGCTTGCGATCGACGCGAACGATCCTCGGCGCGAGGTGCTGGCCGCCGATCCCATGGTCGATTTTGTACTGAAGGACTCCGAGGCCGACGTACTCTGCCCCGCCACCAAGCTGTGGAACACCGGCGTCGGCGCCAACATGATGCGCGAGGCCGTCAGCCTGATGGGCGGCTATGGCATCACCGAGGACTGTCCCGGTTTCCTCGCCAACAAGTGGATGGACGCGCAGTTGGAAGCAACCTATGAAGGTCCCGAGGCGGTGCAGCGGCGACAGTTGACGCTGACCATGACGCGCGATGTCTTCCTGGCGCAGTTCCGCACCTGGATCGCCGAGATGCGCAGGATCGCCGGCGAGCATCCGGGGACCGGAGCATGCACACTGGCGTCGGCGATGGAGATGTGGCAATGGACGCTGGCGCATCTGCAGAACGCCACCGATCCTGCGGGCAACAAGCTCTATCACGGGCAGCGGCAGGGCGTGACCTTTGCGCTGGCCGATGCGCTCTGCTGGCTGCTGGCTTCGCGCTGCCAGATCCTTGACGTGCTGGAGTTGCAGGCCCGCGGCCCGGACGATGCGGTCGCCGCCGAGGGGCTGGAGGGGACCGTGCAGTTCCTCAGCGACCTCTGCCATGTACAGGCGGCGCGCGCGGCCGGCGAGGTCTCGCGCATCTCGGCCGATCTGGTCTTCGGCTACAACCTGCACCCGGCCTGGGATACGGAGGGCTGTAGTCACTGCTTTACGGCCCAGGAGCTGGAGGAGTTGGAGGAGACGATGCCGGGAATCTCCGCCTTCGCCACGGACGTGGTTGGCGCGGATGGCAGTCATCCCTCGAAAGCCGGGCCGTGCGCGGGCTGTGCCGGGTCAGGCGAGTTCCAGCGGATGCAGAACAAGCTCTGCACCTGCCTCAGCGGCTCGCGGCTGGCCAAGGACCGCGCCGCCGATACGGTGAGCAAGGTGATGATCCCCGCAGCCCTGGACTATCCCGCATGAGTGGCGAAGCCTCTGCCGAAAACGCAACGGCTGCCGAGGACGCCACGGCTCCAGAAAGCGCCGCGGCTCCATATGTAGATCGCGCAACGATGGAGGTGGACATCGCCTGCGTCGGCTTCGGCCCCGCGATGGGCGGCTTCCTCACCACGCTGACGCGCGAGTGGACCGCGCATCCCGACGATCCTGCGTTTGCCAGCCGGGTTGCGCCGGGAATGCCGCTGCAGGTTCTCTGCTACGAACGCGCGGACGATATTGCCGCCGGAGTCAGCGGCATCGTCACCAGCGCGCGGGGGATTCGCGCCAGCTTTCCCGAACTGAACCCGGCGGAGATTCCCATGGCCGCGCCGGTTGCCGAAGAGCGAGTGATGTATCTGCTCGACCCCATCGGAGCCAGTCGGCGGTCGTTCGCATTGCGCGCGGGCGATGCGGTACTGCGCGGATTGGGCGGGCTGCTGGGCGTCAAAGACAGTGCCTGCGAACTGCCGTGGACGCCCGCCTTCCTGCACAAGCACGGCGGGCTGCTGCTCTCGATGGGCCAGTTCAACCAGTGGGTCGGCGCGCAGTTGATGGCGACCGGGCTGGTGCAAATCTGGCCGGGAACGCCGGTGAGCGAGCCGATCTTCTACAGCGAGCCTTGCGCAGGCCGCAGACCTTGCGGAGGGGGCGACCCCTGCGCGAGTGCAATCAAGAAATGTTTCTCGGTCAAGGGGATTCGCCTCGCCGATCAGGGCGTGGACCGCACGGGCGCGCCCGCCGATGGATTCATGGCTGGGATGGACGTTCTCGCGCCGTTGACGGTGGTCGGCGATGGACCGGTGGGCGCGGTGGGCAACGCGCTCAACGAGCGGCTGGGAATGCCGCCGGGACACGCGCAGAGCGAGTGGGCGCTGGGAATGAAGATGGTCGTCGAGCTGCCCGAGAACACTCCGCTGAAGGTCGGCACCGTCTGGCATACCTTCGGATTTCCGGAGCCGGAGATCTTCGGCTTCCTCTATGTGCATCCGGACCGGCTGGCGTCAGTGGGAATCTTCGTCCCTTCGTGGATGGGCGATCCATCGCGCACGGCCTATCGCTATTTGCAGCACTACATTCAGCATCCCGCGCTGTGGCGCTATCTCAAAGACGGGACGCTGCGCTCCTGGGGCGCGAAGTCGTTGCAGGAGTCTGGCAAGCACGGCGAGCCGTTCCTGACGGGCGATGGATTCGCGCGCATCGGCGAAGGCTCCGGCAGCACAAATATGCTGACCAACTCTGGCGTGGACGAGGCGTGGACCACCGGCGTGCAACTCGGCGACGCGGTGGTGGAGCTGCTGCGCGCTGAGAAGCCCTTCACCCAGGAGAACCTCTTCGCCACCTACGTTGCGCGCCGCCACGCAAGCTCGCTGGAGCGCGAGGCAGAAGAGGCCAAGAACGCGCGCAATGGCTTCCACGGCGGCCTGGTGCGGGGAATGATCGGCATGGCGCTGGCTGGACTGACTGGCGGAAAGCTCTCGCTTGGCGGAAAGATTCCATCGGCGCAGGAGCAGATCCATCCCTTCTCGCCGGGCATAATCGCGGGCGTTGATGCGGTAGAGGTAGAGCGGCTAGCGGAGACCTCGCGTCTGGGCGGACGTCCGCTGCACGACGCGTTGATGACCGCGCGCGGCTGGCCGGAGATCGAACTGGACGGACGCCTTCTGGTGACGCAGCAGGACGCGCTTCTGATGGGCGGCAAGGTACAGGCAATGGCAGGCTTCGCCGACCACGTTGTCTTCCGCGACCCGGAGATCTGCAAAACATGCGGCGAGAGGACGTGCATCGCCATGTGCTCCGGGCAGGCCATTACGCAGGGCGCTGACAATTCAATCGCCTTCGAGCGCGAGAAGTGCGTCCACTGCGGCGCATGCCTGTGGAACTGCGCCCACGCGACCGACGGCGAGCACGCCAACATCGACTTCCGTGCCGGTTCCGGCGGCCTCCACTCGGCGGAAAACTGACCGTTCACGAGTATCATGGAGTGCTTAGGAAGGTGGCACAAAATGAGTTACTGCGTATTTCAATATGAGACTGAAATCAATATCGAGGATGTGAGGAAGTCGCTTGTTGATATGGTTTTTCGATGCCTTGAATCCAATAAACCAATAACCAAGGCTGAATTCTACGCGCGAATACCGAAGTTGCTTTCCGGAAGTTACCCCGAAAGAGCAGGAAAGAGTGTCAGGACTTCTCTTGACGCATTGCTTTGGAAGTATACGGAGCTTACAGGCAAGTATTGTGGCTGTCAGTATTGGAGTGCTAAGGCCAAATCTCTGTTCGATCAAGAACTGCGTGAAAAATATTGCGACTCACCGTCAATGAAGGACGCTTGCCTGCTCGCAAACTGTTTATGCAAGAAAGGATTACTAGACGACAAGAGGTTTGAGCACGAGCATGTGTTTCCGAAAAAAGCTCTTATCAAATTACTGAGAGGCTTGCCCGAATCTTCGATCTCTTCGGACAAGATTGGTGAGCTGTTAGATCGACTAGCTGTTGCGTGTGTTGTCTTGGGTAGTGAGCATCGATCAGTCAATAGTGTTGAAGAAAACAGCGACAATCCATGGCTGCGGTATAAGGGAGAGATTCGGCTCGTCCCAAACCTGGATTGGACGTCATCGCAAAGAGTTTTGATTGAACGAGCTGGGTTGGTATGAACTCTATTGAAGTAATCAATGCGCTGAGATCAGGTAAAGACTAATTCAAAGCAATCAAGGAAGAATAATGGCACAAGCATTGCAAATCGTGGTCTGCGCGGGCATCGTTCCCGATCCGCTTCAGACTCTGGAACCAGTCACCGGCCCCAATGGTCCAGGGCTGAAGAATGAGATGGTGCTGCCGGCGGTGCTCGATCCGTGGGCCGCGTGCGCGCTGTATGAGGCGGCGCAGTTGGTGGCAAAGAATCCGGGCAGCAAGCTCTGGCTGGTGAGCCTCGGCCCCAAGGCCAAGCTCCAGCAGGTGATGATGACGGTCGGCCAAAAGGCGGCGTTTGAGCTTGTCCCTGTAGACGGCCCCATCGGCGGCTTTCCCGACGCGCACTCGACCGCTGCCGCGTTGGCAGAGGCAATCGCCGCGCTGCCCGGCCTCGACCGCGAGCGGCTGCTTCTCTTTGGAGGATGGGAGTCGGCAACGCGCGGCGCGGGCGTCACTCTGCAACTCGTTGGCGAGCGGCTGGGGATTAGCGACCAGTTTCAGGGAGTCGACCAGATCACGCTACGCGACGACGGATCGTTCGAGGTGCTGGAGCGCGTCGAAGGCGGCAGGCACCAGGTCTCGGTCTGCGCGGGCGCGCCCGCGGTGCTGGGATGGGCCACCGGCAATCTTGCCGAGCCGCGCAACAATCCGCAGACCGGCATGGCGAATATGCGCGGCATCATGCCTGCGTTGCAGAAGGCCAAGCGCGTTGAGCTTGCGGCCAACGGCCTGAGCTACGTCTCGGTGGGCCTGCCCAAACAGCAGCGCGAGACGCGCGTCGAGAAAAATTTATCAGCCGATGAGATCGCAAGCGAACTCGTCGCATGGATTACGGCGGAGTGAGCACAATGGAGACGATTCTGGTACTGACGCACGTCGATGAAACTGGCTCGGCGTTGACGAAGGCCTCGCTGGAGGCCGTCACTGCTGGCGTGGAACTGGCGGGGCAACTCTCGGCCAAGCTGACGATTGGGATTCTTGGTCCCGCCTCCGTGGAAGCCGCGAACGCCGCGGCTGGGGCTGCTGCGGCTACGGGCGCGCGATTGCTGGCTGTCTCGGGTGAAGCCTTCGCGCAGCCGCGCTACGCAACCGACGCAGCGGGCGGCGAGGCCCTCGCGCGCGCGGCGCAGGCAAGCATTGTGCTGGCTCCGGGAAGCTCACGGTTTGTGCGCGTTGCCGCTGGAGTTGCACATCGCCTCGGCGGATTTATCGACACCCACATCACAGCTTTATCCAGCAACGACAGCGTGGACGCGACGCGCTGGTTCTATCGCCAACGCGTGGAGGCGGCCATCAGCCGCGAGGCGCGCCCGTGGTTCCTGCTGCTGGATGCGGGCAGCCATGCGCCCTTTGCGGACGAATCAGCCTCCGCGCAGGTTGAGGCAATCGCGGTCACTCTGCCCGCCGTTCGCACGACAGTCGAAGGCTTGCGCTCACCGATGCGCGACGCGCAGACGATCCGCCCGGACGCACGGCTGCTGTTTGTCGCTGGGGCGGGCTGGACCAAGAAGCAGCCCGACGGGCAGATTCACGTCGCCGAGGCCGGCGAACTGATCCTCGCGTTCCTGCGCCTCAGCGGCGCGTCGCTGGGCAGCAGCAAGTCGCTGGCGGACCAGAAGGCCGAGGGGCCCGGCGAGGAGCAATCTGTGCTTCCCTTCCTCACCCACATGAACCAGATCGGCCAGACCGGCTCGACGCCGCGCCACGCCAAGGGGCTCTCCACCTGCTGCCACGGCGAGGAGCCGCATGTTGTGGGCTGGCGCTTCATCGGGGAGCGGCGCGCCATCAGCCTGGACCCGAACTGCGGATGGACGCGCGGCAAGGCCGACGTGGTCTACGTCGCAGATGCGTTTCAGGTAATAGCCAAGGTGAATGCGCTGCTGGAGACGCGCAGCTCGTAGCGCGAACTTCAGACCATCCGCTCAGACGCGAGGCACCACCGAGAGATCGACGGTCCAGACATAGACGGCGATGGCCGCAAAGATAAAGAAGGCCGCGACCCATACGCGCCAATCCAGATGCGCGCGCTTCCAGTAAGGACGTTTCTGCGGTTCCGGCTCGTAGGTAGGAGTGAAGTCCGGCTCTTCGGGCTGATCTTCGCGATTGCTGTGCATGGTATTGCTCTCTCCTGCCTGCGGCTTGCAAGCCTGACGCATCCCTGGCCGCTTGCGCCAGAGGGACACAAGCTGTCTGATGCCGATTCTGCATACGGAGGATCGGGAAGGCTGCTTTTGCTCATCGACGAACGAATCGCGCAACAGTTTAGCTTGCGCCACCGCTGGTCATTCCACTGACGACCTCGACGGGCAGGATCCCCATATCGCGATAGATGGGCCGGATGGCTGCGCGCACGGCAGGCAGCCGTGTGGTGAACCACGCCGCGCCGACGAGCACTGCGGCCCCATTCAGGATCACGGTCATGGGCGCGCCAATCCAATGCGCCATGGTTCCGGCTAGCAGGCTGCCGAAGGGCGCCATGCCGACGAACGCGATGGTGTAGTAGCTCATCACGCGGCCGCGCTTGTCTTCGCTCACAATGGTCTGAATGATCGTATTGCTCGAAGCCATCCCCTGCATCATGCCGAAGCCCGCGACCAGCATCGTTGCCATCGACAGCCAGAATGTGTGCGAAAGGCCGAAGCCGATCAGTCCCGCGCCAAAGACCGCACTGGAGACGGCGATCTTCCGCCCCAACCCCAGAACGCTCCGCCGCGCGGCCAGAAGCAGCGCGCCCACCAGCGCGCCGGTGCCCATCGCGGCCATCAGGAAGCCGAAGGTGTGCGGGCCGCCGTGCAGCACGCGCGCCGCGAAGATCGGCATCAGCACCACGAAGGGCATCCCCATCAGGCTGACCACCGCGAAGAGCAGCAGAATGGTGCGGACGGGCACAAACTGCGAGACGTACGTCCAACCCTCTTTCAGTTCATGCAGCATGGAGGTGACGGCGCGCTTCCCTGTGGGGGCGTTAACGCGCATCATCAGCAGGGACGCGATGACGGCCAGATAGCTGATGCCGTCGATCAAAAAGCACCAGCCCTCGTTGCTGGCCGCGATGATGATTCCGGCCAGCGACGGCCCGATGAGCCGCGCCATGTTGACCATCGACGAGTTGATGGCGATGGCGTTGCCCAGATCGCGCCGGTCCTCCACCATCTGCACCAGGAAGGCCTGGCGGCCGGGCATATCGAACGCGTTGACGAGTCCCTGCACTATGCTGAGCGTGAGCACCCAGGGGATTGTGATGTGTCCCGATAGCGTCAGCGCGGCCAGAACGAGCGACTGCACCATGGCCAGCGTCTGCGTCCACACCAGCACCTTTTGCCGGTTCAGCCGGTCCACCCAGACGCCGGCGAAGGGGGCCAGCAGAAACGTCGGAATCTGTCCGGCGAAGCTGACCGTGCCCAGCAGCAGCGCCGATCCGGTGAGGCGGTAGACCAGCCAGCCGGTGGCGATGCGCGTCATCCATGTGCCGATCAGAGAGATGCTCTGCCCGCCGACGAAGAGCTGGAAGTTGCGATGGCGCAGCGCCCGCCACGAGTGCGAGGCGCGGCCTTCGGTACGTTGTCCCTCCGCGCTTGCGGGCTCCTCCGCGCTGGCGAGGTCGATTGCGCTGGACGAACTCGCCGCGCCGGGCTGCTCGACCGCTTCCGTGCCCGCGCCAGTTGGTTCTTCTGAGTCGCTCAAGTTTGCTTCCTCATTCACAGTTCGATTGCCGCCTCTCCCAGATTGCCGCCTCTCCCAGATTGCCGCCTTCGAACGCTGCAACCCGCGCTCGCCGCAGCCGGCAAGAGAACCGCTCCTCCTCCATTCTCTCGCATCGGATCGTGCGAGTGGGCAGGCCAGGAACTTTGGCGCGCCGGGGATAACACAAAAGTGTCACGCGGAAGTACCGCGAACGTTCGCGGAAAAATCGAAGTTAGGATGGTGAGGGGGATTCTCCTCGCCGATAGTACAAGTAGTGTGCGGCGCTGAAGACGGGTGCAAACCCACACATTTTTTTGGGTCCTCACCGTTCCGGCCCGGCCCCAAACTGCCGAGGTCACACCAGGAGAAATTACTATGCAGCATGCAGTAGCGTTGACGTTTGTTGTAGTTGCAGTTGCTCCCCTCATTGGCATCTGGTATGGACATGTGTGGGCGAAGGCCAATCGCATGACTCTGCGTACGACCTCCCCATCGACCGAGTAGAACAGACATGTCGCGTAGATCGGTCGTGCAAAATAGACCGGCCTCGAAGGGCTAAGAGAGGTGGGAGAGTCGCCAAACGGGCGCGCCCGCTCCTCTTCGACTCCTTGCTCCGCGCAGCAAAGTTGTAGAAAAATGTCCGCGATTCACGACACCCGCAATTCTTCTTTACGCTTTGTCTGCCCGCATTTTCTCTGCGCTTTGTCTGCCTGCATTTCGCTGCGTCCGCTGAACGCAGCTATGTAAGAAACTGCGGAACGAAGTATTCTGTAGAGTGTGAGCACAGAACAGATTAAAATCCAGCTTCCCGATGGGTCAGTGCGCGAAGTCGCGCGCGGGGTTACTCCCCTAGAAATCGCCACCAGCATCTCGCCCCGGCTTGCCGCCGCGGTCGTCATTGCGCGCATCCGTCCGCTTGCAGGTTCCACCCAGGTCTCGGGATCGATGCCTGCGGCACCCGCATCCGACGCCAGCTCGGACTCCGAAGCCGCCATGTACGGTGCGGCCGCTGCAGGCGACGACGGCACTCGCCTGGTGGACCTCGCGGCGCCGCTGCAGGAAGACGTGGAGCTGTGGCTGCTGAAGGAGGCCGACGAGGCCGCGCTCAAGGTGCTGCGCCACTCCGCCGCGCATGTGATGGCGACCGCGATTCTCGAACTGTTTCCCGAGACCAAGCTCGGCCACGGCCCTGCGACGGACAACGGATTCTTCTATGATGTCTACCGCGAGACGCCGTTCACCGAGGCCGATCTCGCTGCCATCGAAGTACGAATGGCCGAGGTCGTTGCGCGCAATGAGCCGTTCGTCCGCGTGGAAGAGCCGCGCGAGGCAGGGCTGAAGGACTACTCCACGCAGGGCGACTTCATGAAGGTCTACTTCATCGAGAAGTTCACAAAGCCCGGCGACGAAATCTCCTTATACAAGAATGGTGGCTTCACGGACTTCTGCCGCGGCCCGCACCTTCCCTCCACCGGTCGCGTGAAGGCCTTCAAGATCACCTCCATCGCCGGTGCCTACTGGCTGGGCGACGAGAAGAACCAGCAGCTCCAGCGCATCTACGGGACAGCGTTCTTTTCGAGCAAGGATTTAGACGCGCACTTCAAGCGGCTGGAAGAGATCAAGGCGCGCGACCATCGCGTCCTCGGCCGTCAGCTCGACCTATTCTCAATCCAGGAAGTCGCCGGCGCGGGGCTGATCTTCTGGCACCCCAAGGGCGGCCTCATCCGCAAGACGATGGAAGACTGGATGCGCGAGGAGTGCGTGCGGCGCGGTTACAGCCTCGTCTTCACGCCGCACATCATGCGCCGCGAACTGTGGAAGATCAGCGGCCACGAGGGCTACTACAACGAGAACATGTACCCGCCGATGGAGCTGGACGACGCCGAGTACCGGCTGAAGCCGATGAACTGCCCCGGCCACATCCTCATCTACAAGTCCAGCCCGCGCAGCTATCGCGACCTGCCGCTGCGCTACGCCGAGCTGGGTAACGTCTACCGCTACGAGCGGTCGGGCACGATGCACGGCCTGCTGCGGGTGCGCGGCTTTACGCAGGACGACGCGCATATCTTCTGCACGCCCGGCCAGATCGAGGACGAGGTCGTCGCCTGTATCGACTTCGCTCAGTCCGTGCTGGAAACCTTCGGCTTCAAAGAGTTCAAAGTCGAGCTTTCGACGTGGGACCCGGCCAAGCCGAAGGACTACACCGGCTCGGCCGAGAACTGGCAGAGCGCCACCGACTCGCTCCGCCACGCGCTCGAGCGCCGCGCGATTCCCTACCGCACCATCCCCGGCGAGGCCGCGTTCTATGGGCCCAAGATCGACATTAAGCTGGTGGATGTGCTGGGCCGCATGTGGCAACTCTCCACCGTGCAGTTCGACTTCAACCTGCCCGCGCGATTCCAGCTGGAGTACAAGGGCGAAGACGGCGAGTTGCATCAGCCGGTGATGGTTCACCGCGCCTTGTTCGGTTCTGTCGAACGCTTCTTCGGCGTGCTCATCGAGCACTACGCCGGAGCGTTTCCCTTCTGGCTCGCGCCGGTGCAGGTCGGCCTCGTTCCGATTTCGAGCGAGAAGCACCTGGTCTACGCGGAGAGCGTGAAGGCCACGCTCGAGGCCGCTGGCCTGCGCGTGGAACTTGACGCACGCAACGAGAAGATGAACGCCAAGATCCGCGACTTCGGCCTGCAGAAGGTCCCATTCATCCTCATCCTCGGCGACAAGGAAGCAGCCTCGAACAGCGTCAGCGTACGCACCCGCGGCAAAGGCGACCAGGGCAGCGTCACCCTAGACGCCTTCCTCGCCCGCGCAAAAAAACTACAGGACGAGCACGCCATGGTGCTGTAACAAACGCCAACGATCTCCAACTTTTACGGCATCCTCATCCAGATGTATTGGAGCGACCACGCTCCGCCGCACTTTCATGTGCGTTATTCTGGCTACAAGGCAACCGTCGACATCCAAAGTCTGACGATACTCACAGGCGGGCTGCCGCGTATCGCTGAGCGTCTGGTGCTCGAATGGGCCACGGAACATCAAGCCGAATTGATGGAGGACTGGAGACTATGCGAAATCAAGTCGCAGCCATTGCAGATCTCACCCCTGCCCTGACTCCGCCCATCGTCTGCGAGCATCCTGACGATGTCGCAGAGGTGCGTGCCGACAGGAATTACCGCCTCTCGGTCAAGTTCTTCGACGGCACCGCGGGCACGGTCGAGATGGCTGCGCTTGTCCACTCGCCCAACGCAGGCGTCTTCGCTGCCCTGGCCAATCCCGCTCTCTTCGCACAGGCACGCATCGAACTCGGCGCTGTCACCTGGCCCTGCGGCCCCGATCTCGCTCCCGATGCGATGTACGCCGCCCTTCGCCAACACGGCGTCTGGAAGCTCGAATAGCAGCGGCTCGGCATGCAGCGAGTGCTTGCAGCCATTCCGCATGAATCCAGGCAAAGGGCGCGCAAGGCTTGAACGATACTGACGCCGCGGCGGCCGTACAGGTCTATACTGTCTCTATGCAAAACGAGTTTACGGCGCTCATTGAGAAGCATGGAGAGTGGTATGTGGGGTTCTGTCCGGAGATTCCCGAGGCGAACGGACAGGGCAAGACCGTGGAGGACTGCCGTCAGAATCTTGCCGAGGCCATCGCTCTCGTCCTTCAGGACCGAAGAGAGGATGCTTTGCGGGACATCTCGAATACCGTGCTGCAGGAGAAAGTGACCATCGCGGCATGAACCGAGAAGCGCTGATTCGATATTTGCGTTCCCATGGATGCAGTCTGAAACGCGAAGGCGGCTCACACACAATCTGGGCGAGTCCCGCAGGCAAAATGCAAGTCGTTCCCCGGCACAACGAAATCGAAGATTTTCTGGCACGCGCCATCTGCCGCAAGCTGGATCTGCCCGATCCCAGACGGCATGATCGCTGATTCATGTTCATCCATCTCCTCTCTCTCGGCCGCGTGCCCTACGCTGAAGCGCTGGAAATCCAGCGGCGCGTCATCGCGGCGCGCAAGCAGGACCTCATTGGCGACACGCTCCTGCTGCTGGAGCATCCGCCGGTGCTCACGCTGGGCCGCAACGCATCGCGCGCCAACATTCTGGTCAGCGACGAGTGGCTGGCGAGCCGCGGAGTTGAAGTGCATGAGATTGATCGCGGCGGCGATGTGACCTACCATGGGCCCGGTCAGCTCATCGGCTACCCCATCGTCGATCTGCGCGGCGAGTGGCCTGGCAAGCGCGGCCCACATCTCGGCCCCGTCGATTTTGTCCGCCTCGTGGAGGAGGCGCTGATCCGCACCTGCGCCGACTTCGGCGTAATGGCCAAGCGCATTCCCAGGCTCACCGGCGTCTGGACGCTTGGAGGCACCCATGATTCGGGAAGCGACCATTCGCGCGGCAATGTGTCCGCAAGCGATGGTCGGCACGGCGAGATTCGCGAGAAGAAACTCAGCAAGATTGTGGAGAAGAAGCTGGCCGCAATTGGCGTCCACGTCTCGCAGGGAGTCACCTCGCACGGCTTTGCCTTGAACGTCACCACTGACCTCGGCGACTTCGATTGGATCGTGCCGTGCGGGATCAAGGACCACGGCGTCACCAGCCTTGAACTGGAGACCAGCCATCGAGGCCGACGCCAGCATCAGGAACCCACCATGGAACGCGCGATCCACGCCACCGCGCGCAACTTTGGGCGCGTCTTCCAGCGGCAGATGCTGTGGTGCGACTCCATTGAGCAACTCCTCGCGCAGTCACGCAATCGAGTGTGAAGGATAAAAAATAGGAGTGCCGCGTGCGCCCTCGCGAGCATCTATTCTGTGTAGCCGCGGTTCAACTCGCGCGCAGTGTTCGAGCGAGCCACCGGCCCCAAGCCTTATAATCCATAGGCGCACGGGCGCATTTGCAGCGCCCACCAACTCTGGAAGGAATCCGATGCCGACTGACGTAGTTATGCCCCAGATGGGCGAATCGATCACCGAAGGTACCCTCACAAAATGGCTCAAGAAGGTTGGCGACAAGGTCGAGCGCGACGAGCCGCTCTTCGAGATCTCCACCGACAAGGTGGACGCAGAGATTCCCTCCCCCGCGGCGGGAACGTTGCAGGAGATTAAGATCGCCGAGGGCGCAACAGTCCAGATCGACACGGTCGTCTGCGTCATCGCCGAGGGCGCGGGCAGTGCAGCCGCGCCGGCCCCTGCAGCCGCGACCGCAGCGGCTCCCGCAACCGCCGTCTCCCCGGCCGCTGCAGCGCCCCCATCACCGCCCGCAGCACCACCCGCAGCACCACCCGCAGCTTCGACTGGCAGTGCCGGCACAGACGTGCCCATGCCGCAGATGGGCGAATCCATCACCGAAGGCACCATCACCAAATGGCTCAAGAAAGTCGGCGACACTATCGAGCGCGACGAGCCTCTCTTCGAGATCTCCACCGACAAGGTAGACGCGGAGATCCCTTCGCCCGCGGCAGGAACGCTGACCGAGATCAAATTTCCCGAGGGCGCGACCGTCGGCATCAACACCGTTGTCGCCGTCATCGGCGGTGGCGCAGGCAAGCCCGTGACAGCGCCCGCACCCGCTGTGCCCACACCCGCGGCTCCCGCGTCGGCAGCCGTGGCCCCGGCAGCACCAGCCGCATCGGCAGCCCCAGTCGCCTCAGCAGCCACAGTCGCCTCAGCAGCCACAGTCGCATCGACAGCCTCAGGCGAGCGTCCGCGTTCCTCGCCGCTGGTGCGCAAGATCGCCAAGGACAACAGCGTCGATCTGGCCCAGGTCCCCGCAACCGGCCCCTCCGGGCGTATCACCAAGACGGACATTCTCGGCTACATCGAGAACCCCGCCGCGAAGCCCGCGCCCGCCGCCGCAGCTCCGGCGATGGCTCCCGCCACACCTGCTCCCATCCCTGGCAGCCTGGTCCCCATGACCAAGATGCGCAGCATCATCGCGCGGCGCATGGTCGAATCCAAGCACACCAGCCCGCACGTCCACACCGTCTTCAAGGTGGACATGACGCGCATCGTGCGCCTGCGCGAGCGCGAAAAGTCGAAGTACGAACAACGCAACGGCGTCAAGCTGACCTACATGCCGTTCATCGCGCGCGCCGCCATCGTCGCGCTGCGCAAGCACCCGATCGTCAACGCCACCATCGAGGGCGATTCCATCCGCTACAGCAGGAACATCAACATCGGCATCGCGGTGGCGCTGGAGTGGGGCCTCATCGTTCCCGTCATCAAGCAGGCCGAGGAGCAGAGCTTCCTGGGCATCGCGCGGTCTATCGCCGATGTCGCCGGGCGCGCGCGCGGAAAGAAGCTCGCGCCCGACGAGGTCTCCGGGGGCACCTTCACGCTGACCAACTCCGGCATCTTCGGCGAGCAGTTCGGTATGCCCATCATCAACCAGCCGCAGGCGGCCATCCTCGGCATCGGAGGCCTCAACAAGGAGGCCGCGGTCCTCACCGACAAGGAGGGCAACGACTCCATCGCCATCCGCTCCATCCAGCGGTTTGCGCTGGGCTTCGACCACCGCATCGTGGACGGCGCGGACGCCGGCAAGTTTATGGCCGACTTCAAATCCTATCTCGAAAACTGGGACGAAGAGATCGGCTAGGGATTCTTCAACCGAATTGTCGAGAGAAAACTCGATGTCATTCTGAGCGAAGCTCCCCCTTGAGAGTTGTCATTCCGAGCGCAGCGCCTCCTTGAGAATTGTCATTCTGACCCTGAGCTTGCCGAAGGGGAAGAATCCCCGAATTTTTGTTCGAAGCGCGACACACTACACCATCGGTAAAAATGCCCTATGCTGTCCTGCGCAGCAACCCAAACCCCAACCCACCCACCGTCACCAGCGCGCAGAAATACGAAAATAAATCGCCGTGCTCGGAATAAAAAGTGACATCGTGCTCATAGTCGAATCCTGCGCGAAGACTCGTCCGTCTATGTCGTAGCGCGGAAACTACGACCCGTCCATAGGGATCGATCGCCGCAGTCACCCCGGTATTGGTCGCGCGCAGCACCCAGCGACGGTTCTCGATTGCCCTCATGCGCACCATATTCAAGTGCTCCCACGCCGCGCTGGTGTCGCCATACCATCCATCGTCGGAGATATTCACCAGCACATCCGCGCCCATCCGCGCATATTGGCGCATCTCGTCGCCAAAGACCGACTCATAACAGATAAACGTACCGATGCGATGTCCACCGGTTGTAAAGACCGACCGCCGCGTTCCCGGATCGAGATCGCCTACATCGTCCAGCAGTTTTCCCGCAAAGAAGAACAGCTTCTTGTACGGAACATACTCGCCGAATGGCACCAGATGCATCTTGTCGTAGCGTCCTACGAAGCTCCCGTCCGGCTGGATAAAGTCCGCGGAATTATATAAGTCATACCCACGCTTCACGGCGCTGTCTGTATCGATCCCAAGATTGCCAACAATCATTGGCGCTTCCGCCGCGCGCGCCAGCCTGGAGATTGCCGCGCGAAACTCCGGATCGCTCTCAAGAAAACCGGTCGGGGCCTCAGGCCACACAATCAAATCCGTCGGCTGCAAATAACGCGCGCCGCCGGAATCCGCGCCCTGTTGTGAAGCAACGGAACCAGCGCACTGAGTTCCAGGCAGCTCAGGGATTCCATCGCAAACCTCGCCTGCCGGAGGAAAGAGACTTAGCTGCGAAAACGTCCGCAGCATCTCACTCTTTGTAAGCGGTGGCCCTTCGCTGGTCGCTTCCGCACCTACCTCCAGGTTCTCCTGCAGCAGGGTCGCCGTCGCTTGTGTTCCTTCATGGATTGGCGGAACAGCCCTTCTTGAAAAAACAACGTACAGCAGAACAATGGCCACGCAAGCCACCGTCAGCACCGGCCATGTGTAGCGCCGCTGCTTCAGATGAATCCGTAGCAGCCAAAGCGCATTCACCGCCGCAACCACAAACGAAATTCCATATACCCCGGTAATCGGAGCAAGCCGCGTCAGCAATAAATTATCTACCTGAGTGACGCCCAGCAGGTCCCACGGAAACCCCGTGATCCGCGACCGCGCCAACTCCACCGCAACCCAGGCAAATGGACTGAGCAGAAGCGCGCCTTGCACTCCCAGGTTCGCTCGCCGAAACGCGGCAATCAGCGAGCCGAAGAGCGCATGATAAAGCCCAAGGTAGAGGCAGAAGAGAACCAGAATCCCAGCCGCCGCAGGCTTTGCGATCCCACCATACAGGTGCATCGTCGCATAGACCCAGTAACAGTTCCCCAGGTACCAGACAAACCCAGAGACGTAGCCCAGCGCCGCGCCCTGAATCGCGCGAAGTGGCCGCCCATTGGCGTCTTTGCCGGTAAGTGCCAACAGCAGCGGAGTTAGCGCAACCCAGCAGAACGCCGTCCGCCAAACCGGAGCAGGGCCCGCAATAGGAAAGGGCAGCACCTGCAGCAAACCCGACAAAATAGCCAACACCCACAACCGAACCGGAATCAATCGCATTGCTATGCAGTCTAACATCGCGGCGCCATAGCCACTAGAGGCAGCCTCATATACATTCTGCATCGACAAGGCGGAGTTCGTGAGTCCGCGGACATCAATGAGACCGGTTCCAGCCCATGCGAACTACCCCTGCAGACCCCTCCTGCAACCCTCAGTCACACGGCCGATAGAACCCTGTCGTCGCACCTTGCAATAATAATTGATGGCATCACTTCTGTTGTGGCAGGACCAAAACTCCCAAGTCGTGCTGGCCTGAGCGAAGGCCAGAAACTCAGTATTTTTCTGTAGCGGAACTCATTCTATTTGCAAGACCCTTTCTATTTATGTATTCTTTGCATTGACGCACGTTACCGCACTTAGGCTCGGAGTTATCTCCTAAGTTAATGTTCGCAACCTATTGAAATATTCATGACAAGCACAGAAAATGCAGTGGGGAAGTTAATGCTCCATTGCAACAAGGAGGCAACACATGGAAGTAAGCCGTATTCTTGAGGAAATCGACTCTCAGATTTCAAAACTTCAACAGGCACGCGAACTGCTCTCGGGCACCGCCGTTAAGGTAAGCAAGGGCCGTGGCCGCCCCAAGGGAAGCAAGAATGCCAAACCCGCCGCCAAGGCCGCGCCTCGCAGACGCAAGATCAGCCCCGAGGGCCGCAAGCGCATCGCAGAAGCCATGAAGAAGCGCTGGGCAGAGCGCAGAAAACTGGCCGCAGCCGCAAAGTAGCAATTCCCCTGGTTCCCCGCAAGTTACTCCCGCAAGCAGGGCGCAGTGCTCACTCTACCGGAGAGCGCTGCGCCATTGTGTTCAATCCAAGGATTCTGCTACAAACTGCTGCAAGGGAGCAATCCACCTAGCGCGTAACCACAACCTCGCGCATGTTGTCCTTGGCCAGAAAAAAATGAAAGCTCTTGAACGACTCGAACAGCCTCTCAATCTGGCGGTTCGTAAAGTTTGTGAGCTGCGGATACTCCCCCGCTCGCTGCACGTCCACCTTGTTTGTGCCGGTCAGGTGGTAACGGTGGAAGCCCGTCTTTGCCGCCCCCGGTGTAGACAATCCCTTCGGCGGATGAAACATCGCCAGCATCTGTCCCTCCGGCACCATCACCGCGTGGATACGCTCCAGCACCGGCACCAGCAGCTCCTGGGGAAGGTAGTCCGCCGTGTCCCAGAACAAGACCACATCGAATCCACGCCCGGAAAAGTTCAGGTGCGCCGCCAGAAACCGGTCTACATCGAAGCGCATTCCCTCGCCGTTCTCCTGGGGAATGCTCCAATCGTGCTTTGACGCGTCCTCCACCAGGTTCGCCAGGTAGATGCTGTGCCCCAGTTCGGTAATAAAGTTGATGTTGGTCGACGACGTCGGACCAATATCCAGAACACGCAGCGACTCCTCGCCGCGCATCCGCTGCAGCAGTTGGCCCCATCCGCTGGAATACCGCGAGACGCGACCGTTCTCCGTTGCCGCGCCGCCTGCCTTGTCCTTGCCGCCAAAGAAGCTGGTCATCCCCCACTTCCTTCCCGCTCAGATCAGGTTCAGGACCGCAGTGTCCGTCGCGGGATACTGGGAGCCGGGCAGGCGCGACGAGACCTCCGCCGTCGCGGTCTCCAACAACTCAACCTTGCCCTTCATGCTCGCATTCTCTTCAATCGACAACCTCCCGGCGACGATGTCTCCCTTCACCACCGCCGACTCACGCAGCTCAATCCGCCCCGCCACGCGGAGATTGCCTTCGACCAGCCCGAAGATCACCATCTCCTGCGCGTCCATGTCCGCCATCACGCGCGCATTCGGCCCCACCGTCAGCCGGCTCTCGGGCAGCGAAACCGTCCCTTCCACCACGCCGTCCAAAAACAGGTCTTCTTTGCCTGTCACATCTCCTCGAATCGTGACGGACTTCCCAATAACGGTCGAACCCTCGGCTGGCTTCATCTGTTTGTCTCTCTCCCCGGCTGCAATGATGACACGAATACTTCACTTATCGTACTTGCCGAACTATACCAGTCCCGCGTTCCAAGGCAAACCCTCACATTAAACTCACGCTAAACTCAAGATGTATTCCTGAAGGCGTACCCCTCGTTCCGGGGCGAAGAAAACCTAACGTCTGATGTCCGCGTCAAACCCAGGTAGACGGCAGAATGCACTCGCCCCAAACGATGAGAACCGCAGCCTCGGCCGCCCAGCCCACAACCCGATCCCGTAATAATGCTTCGCGGCGGTCCGCGTCACAGCATTGCAGAGCCGTACGCCGCTTCCTCCTCGGCGCATGTTTCCTGGCGCTTGCAACTGCCGTCCCAGCAGCCTCGCCGCAGCCTCCCTCCGCAGCTCCTCTGCTCGACGGTCCCGCCCGCACCTGGGCCGTGGACTGCGCCAACAACGAATCCCTCGTCATCCAGCATCCCGGCTCCTTCCTGCGCTATCGCCTGCATGTGATCGACGAAAAAGGCGACCACCTCCGCGACCAGATCGAGACTTCCGAGGGCAGTGTCGGCCGCACCCTCCAGAGCAATGGCCGCCCCCTCACCCCGGCAGAGGACGCGGCGGAACGCCAGCGCCTCAACGACCTGCTCGCCTCGCCCGCCGCCTTTGCCCGCCACATCCGCAGCGAGCAGAATAACAAGCAGATGGGCGTCCATCTCCTCAAGCTGGTGCCCGACGCCATGCTCTGGAGCTACACTCCCGGCCAGCCGCAGCTCCCCAACCAGCCCGACGGCGACCCCGCCCTCATCGTCCTCGACTTCAAGCCTAACCCCGCCTGGTCGCCGCCAACCATGGAATCCGAGCCCCTCACCGGCCTCGAAGGCCGCCTCTGGATCGACCCGCGCACCCGCCGCATGGTCCGTCTGGAAGGCAGCCTCACGCGCGCCGTCAACATTGGCTGGGGCATCGTCGCCCACATCTATCCCGGAGGCACCGTCACCCTGCGGCAGGCCAACGTCGGAGGCCAGCGCTGGATCGTCGAACACATCGTCGAGCAGCTCAACCTGCGCGCTCTGCTGGTCAAGAACGTCCATCAGCGCCTCGTCTTCGACACCGCGGACTATCAGCCCGTCCCCGCCATGACCTACCAGCAAGCCATCCAGATCCTGCTCGACACACCGCTGCCCACTCGCTGACGCCCACCAGTCTCAAATTGCTACAGAGCGTCTGAGCGAGCAATGAATTCGTGACGATGCGCCGCAAGAAGTGAGAAGATAGCGGAGACATGGAAGCGACAGGTTTTGCAGTAGCCATCATGGCCGCGGGCAAGGGCACGCGGCTCAACAGCAAGCGGCCCAAGGTGCTGCACGAGGTTGGCGGACGCGCTCTGCTGCTGCATGTAATTGCAGCGGCAGAGACGCTGGTTCCCTCCAAAGAGATCTATTGCATCGTCGGCCACCAGGCGGAGCGCGTCGAGGCCGCGGTGGCCGCCACCGGCGTCTCGTTTGTCCCGCAACCGGACCAGCGCGGCACCGGCCACGCCATGCAGGTGCTCAAGGCCTGGCTGGAGCTTTCCGGCGCTCCGCTTCCAAAGCACTTGCTTGTTCTCTCGGGCGACGTTCCGCTGATCCGCCCGCAGACGCTCTCCGCGCTCTGTGAACAGCATCTGCGCGAGCACGCCGCAATGACCATCCTCACCGCTGTTCCCAAGGACCCAACCGGCTACGGCCGCGTCCTGCGCCGCGCCGCAGGTTCGCCCGAGGTCACGGCGATTGTCGAGCAAAAATCCCTCCGCCCAGACCAGCTCGCAGCGCCGGAGATCAACTCCGGAATCTACTGCTTCGAGACCGCGGCGCTGTTCAGTAAGCTCGACCTGATCTCCACCGACAACGCGCACGGCGAGTTCTACCTGACGGACGTCGCAGCCCTGCTGGTGGCCGGCGGCAAGCGCGTCGTCGCGCTTGAGGCCGCGAGCGTGGACGAGGTGCTGGGTGCCAACACCATCGCCGAGATGATGCATCTCGACCAGGCTATGCGCGCCGCCACCGCCCTCCGCCTGATGGCCCAGGGCGTCACCATCTTCCGCCCAGACACATGCGTCATCGACGCCGAAGTCACCGTCGGCCCGGACACCGTGATCGAGCCATACGTCCAGCTTCTGGGTGCGACGCGCATCGGCTCGGAGTGCCGCATCCGCTCCTACTCGGTGGTCCAGCACTCCGTCCTGGGCAACTGCGTCGTTGTGCGCAACGGATGCATTCTCGACCGCGCGGAGGTCGGCGACGGCGCGGTCCTCGGTCCCTACGCGCACCTCCGCCCGGAGAGCAGGATCGGCGAACTGGCCCACGTCGGCAACTTCTGCGAGACCAAGAAGACCACGCTGGGCCGCGGTTCCAAGGCCAACCACCTCACTTATCTGGGCGATGCGGTCATCGGAGCGGGCGTCAACGTCGGTGCCGGAGTCATCACCTGCAACTACGACGGCGCGCGCAAGCACACCACCACCATCGGCGACGGGGTCTTCGTCGGCTCCGACTCCACGCTGGTCGCACCGGTCAGCATCGGTGACGGAGCGTACGTCGGCGCGGGCTCCTGCATCACCCATCCCGTTCCCGCCGGAGCGCTGGCCATCGGCCGCGCCCACCAGGTCACCAAGGAGGGCTGGGTCGCAGCCCGCCGTGCCGCCCGGGCCGCTGCACGCGATGCAGACCAGTCCGGCACACAGTCCCCGGCCCACGCCATAGGGAAAAAGAAGTAACCCCACACCATTTCCGGCGTGATGCTCCGCGCCACGTTGCCGATAGACACCACATACCACTCGCGGCTTCGACCGGTCGCGTGACGGCAGCGCCACTGGACCGCTTTCGGATCGACTCGTGCCTCTGGAGAGAGCGGACCTGGTGAGCGACAGAAGTCCGCCCTGAACCGCAGGGTGGCGGAGAGCATTGGCCTATGCAGCAGGAAACCGCGCAGACGCAGCAGGGATTCATGCCAGCGCAACTGGGAGAGATGCGGCAGCAGGAAGCTGCCTCCGTGCGGCAGGATCACATTTTAGTGGTTGACGACGAAGCCCCGGTGCGCGGCGTTCTGGTCACCATGCTTGGGCACAGCGGATACGACGTCACCGCGGTGGCCAACGCCGAACAGGCCCTGCTCCATCTGCAGGACGACCCCGGCTGCGACCTCGTCCTCACCGACGTCATGATGCCCGGGGTCAACGGCCTCACCCTGCTCGATGTCGTCTGCCGCAACCACCCCGGCGTGCCCGTCGTCATGCTGACCGCGCTGCACGACATCCACGTCGCCACCAACGCCTTCCGCCGCGGCGCCATCGACTACCTGCTCAAGCCCTTCGATCGCACCCAGCTGCTGAATGTCGTGATCCGCGCACTGGAGCACGGCCGCCTGCTCAAGCAGAACGCCGCGTACCGCCAGAACCTGGAGCAGATCATCGGCTTCCGCACCAGCCGTCTGCGCACCACCATGCACGACCTGGAAAAAAGTTACGACATTACGCTGGAGGCCATGGGCGACGCGCTCGACCTGCGCGACACCGAGACCGAAGGCCACTCCCGCCGCGTCACCGCCTACACCATCGCCCTGGCCCGCGAGTTCGGCCTCGACCAGGAACAGTTGCGCATCATCGCGCGCGGCGCCTTCCTGCACGACATCGGCAAGATATCCACCCCCGACGCCATCCTGCTCAAACGCGGTGCGCTTACCGCCAATGAAACCGAGATCATGCGCCAGCACTGCGTGCGCGGATACGAGATGGTGCATAAGATCCCCTTCCTGCGCGAAGCATCCGAACTCGTCTACTCCCACCAGGAGAACTTCGACGGCTCCGGCTACCCGCGAGGCCTGCGCGGCGAAGAGATTCCGCTCGGCGCGCGAATCTTCTCCATCGCAGACACGCTCGACGCCATCACCTCCGACCGCCCCTACCGCAAGGGCCTCAGCTTCGCCCAAGCCCGCGAAGAGATCGCGCACTGCAGCGGTACCCAGTTCGATCCGAAGATCGTCAAGGTCTTCCTCGGTATGCCCCTCGAGCTGTGGAGCGACATACGCAAAGAGGTGGAACACGCCCCCGCCGGGACCTTTGGCGTGACCTTGTAGAACTTATCGTTTGAGGGCATAGAATCAGTTTCGCAGGCGGCGTCCGGATACCCAACAGGTAAAAGCCCCAGATTGATAACCTGGGGCTTTTGTGTTTAACAAGCCGTCGCGGTTGCGTCCAGTAGACCGCACGGCCTACCATCGGCTTGCGATCCACTCGCCGAGGCCGGACCCCATGCAACCCACCAAACAGAAGCTCTCCGAAAAACAACTTCACGACCTGCTGACCGAGCTGCCCGAGTGGGCGCTCGAAGACGGCAAGCTCGCCCGCAACTGGACACTGCCCACCTTCGTCGAGGCCATGGCCTTCGTCAACCGCGTGGCCCGGATCGCCGAAGAGGCCCAACACCACCCCGACATCGACATCCGCTACAACCTCGTCAGGCTTGCGCTGGTCTCGCACGACGCCGGCGGCATCACCGAACGAGACACCCGGATGGCGCGACAGCTCAGCGCCGCCTTCCCCACCTCTGCCTCCTGAGCCGCCCGTGCCACACCCACCCTGCTTGCGTGATACTCTTTTAATCCAGAGCGGCATTCGCTCCAAAGCTTCGTCCAGAACCGGCAAATCAGCCACCTCTGGTCGATATCAGTTGCGTCACTGGCCTCCCGGCACGGACAATCGACCGTTCGTGCCGCCTTTTTTGGCAAATCGCCGCCAATCGGCCCTTTCAGTTATTTTCTTCGCACCTCTGACGAAAATCCTGCATCCCATCTACAATCAGCGATAAGCTAGATGTAGCGCACATGCCCCAAGGAGACAACACGATGACAAAAGCTGATCTGGTCGACAAAGTAACCGCCCTCGGAGAACTCACCCGCCGCGATGGCGAGATCATCGTCGATACCCTCTTCGAGTCCGTCATCGGAGCGCTCAAGTCCGGAGACAAGATCGAGATCCGCGGCTTCGGCAGCTTCCGCACGCGCCAGCGCAACTCGCGCATCGGCCGCAACCCCAAGACCGGCGAGCGCGTCGACGTCCCAGCCAAGCGCGTCCCCTTCTTCAAACCATCGAAGGAGCTGCGCGACTCGGTCAACCCCGGCGGCGCCAAGAGCCCCGCGATCGCCAATGCCGTCAGCACAAACCCCGTCGACCCCCACCATCCGCCGGCCATGTAGAAACAGGGGTAAGGGATCAGGGGTAAGGGGTAAGCAATGTCTCACTTACCCCTTACCCCTGATCCCTTACCCCTTATCTCTTCGCCCCCGCCACAAACTCCACCGCCGTCTTCACAATGAAATCCAGCATCTCGTTCGTCAACCCCGGAAACACGCCGATCCAGAAGACCTGATTCATGACGAAGTCCGTATTCGTCAGCTCGCCCACCACGCGCGATTCCCATCCCTCATACGCCGGCTGGCGCAGCAGGTTTCCCGCAAACATCAGCCGCGTCCCGATCTTCCGCGCCTCCAGTGCTCCGGTCAGCTCGTCGCGCGTAAACGGTGCGCCGTGCCGCACGCCGATGGGAAAACCAAACCAGCTCGGGTCGGAACCCTCGCTCGCTTCGGGCAGAATCAGGAACTCCTCCAGCGGCTTCAGTGCCGCATGAAGATACGCGAAGTTCTCCTTGCGCCGCGCGATGAAGTGCGGCAATTTTGCGATCTGCGAGAGCCCGAGCGCCGCCGCCGTCTCGGTCGTCTTCAGGTTGTACCCGATGTGCGAGTAGGTGTACTTGTGGTCGTATCCACAGGGCAGCGTGCCAAGTTGCCACCCGAATCGCTTGCCGCAGGTGTTGTCCTTGCCCGGCTCGCACCAGCAGTCGCGCCCCCAGTCGCGGAAGCTATCGACGATCACCTGTAGGTTCAGCTTGTCGGTCAACACCGCACCGCCCTCGCCCATCGTAATGTGGTGCGCGGGATAGAAGCTCACCGTCGCGATGTCGCCAAACGTCCCCACCTTGCGTCCCTTCCAGGTCGAGCCCAGAGCGTCGCAGCAGTCCTCGATCAGCCACAGGTTGTACTTCCTGCAGAACGCCGTGACCGCATCCAGGTCGAAGACATTCCCCAGCGTGTGCGCGATCATCACCGCCTTCATCTTCGGGCTGTACGCAGCCTCCAGCTTCGTCGCGTCGATCTCATAAGTCGGCAGTGTTACATCGACGAAGACAGGCACCAGCCGGTTCTGAAAGATCGGATTCACCGTCGTGGGAAATCCCGCCGCAACGGTCAGCACTTCATCGCCCGGCTTCAGTTGCCGCGCGCCCAGCTTGGGCGATGTCAGCGCGCTCAGCGCGGCAAGGTTCGCGCTCGATCCCGAGTTCACCAGGCTCGCCGAACGCACGCCAACAAACTTCGCCAACCTGCGCTCAAACTCCTTGGCAAATCGCCCCGTTGTGAACCATCCATCCAACGCCGAGTCCACCACCGAGCAGATGTCTTCCGCCCCAATCACCTTGCCCGAAACCGGCACCACCGATGTCCCCGGCACAAACTCCCGCGCCGGAAACTTTGCCGCATGGTACTGCGCTGTCAACTCAAGAATCTGCCGCCGAAGCTCTTCCGCCGTATCGTCCATATCACTTAAGGATACACAACTGCCCGCATCTATTCCGCGCCAGCCCGCGATCTAGTGGTGACTCAGTTTGATTTACCTTGCTGTTTCACGGCAAAGTGCGTGACACTGGGTCATGCGATGGAGAGGCGAGGTAGTCCGGAAGCGGCATGTTCCAGAGCCTGAGAGACTGCGCGAGCAGGCGGCAAGCATGAAAGGCAAAGCGGACGCCCTCTTGCGGGAAGCCGATGCATTGCTTTCTGAAGCAGAGACATTAGAGGCGGCTAAAGCCGGGGAACAAACTTCAACTTCAAACTGAGCCACTACCCGCGATCTCACTGCGTCTGGTGCCACACCGCAGTTCGCCGAATCGCCTCCTCCAGCCCCACCGTCTCGCGCAACCCCAGCAGCATCTCCGCCCGCTCCACAGACGGCACATACCGCTCCGGCACCGCACCCGGCGCTGCCTGCTTCGCCACTCGGATATTTGTCGCCGGCGCAAGCGTCGCCGTCACAATCTCCGCCAGCTCGCGAATGCTCACATCCCTCGCCGAACCCACGTTGACCGCCAGCAGCGCCGGCGCGCGAAACAAGATCGTCCAGAGCCACACCGCAAGGTCCGCCGCATATAGATACGACCGCCGGGGCGTGCCATCGCCCGCAATCGAGATCGGCCGCCCAGCCAATACATCCCCAATAAAATTTCCAATCGCAAAGTGCGTGTCCAACGGAAGATGCGGCCCGCAGAAAGCCCAGCAGCGCGCAATCTTCACCTCAAACTCCAGCCCGTCTGCACGCGCTGCCTTCTGCCGGTTGATCTGATTCTGAAAGACAGCACACATCAGTTCCGCCGCCCGTTTGCCCTCCGCATGCATGTTCGCTGCGTTCAGCGGATCCGGCGCGCCGTCATAGCTCTCCGGCACATGCGTCAACTCCGCCGGTTGCCGTCCATACACCGCGCCCGAGCTGGTCAGCAGAAACTTCCGCGCCCCGCACTGGGCCGCAAACTTCAGCGTCCGCTCGGTCCCCGCCAGGATCGTCGACAGCATCTCCATCGGCTCTTCCGCCGCCTGCCGCGCGCTCGCCTCCATCGCGGCGTGAATCACAAATCGAAACTCGCCCGCGGGAAATTCGAAGTCGCGCACATCGCCCGCGTGCAGCGTAATCGCCGGATCGCCCGCCAGATGCGGGGCCTTCGCGGCGAACCTCGCCGGGTCACGCGTCAGCACCGTTGCCTGCGCTCCCAGCCCCAGCGCGCGGTTCGCGTGGCAGAAGCTCTCCACCAGCCAGCACCCGAAGAACCCCGTCCCGCCGGTGATAAAGACGCGCTGGCCGCGCATCTCCTCCCACAGCTCTCGCGTATTGGCAAGAACCAGATCGAGATCGACAATCGAAAGCGGCGCTGCCATTTCATCTCTCCGGTGGAATGGTTCGCCTAACTGGAGCTTGTCGCCAGAATGCCAACTGGTGCATCCGATTTGGGAAGCGAAGGGGGAACTTCAAAGTTGATGCGGTCCAGTTCTACAACGTAGGGACGGTTCTGCACCTGAGTATAGATGGCCCCAATGTACTCCCCCATTACGCCCAGGAAGACAAGTTGCAGCGACGAGATGAAGAACGCTCCAATCAGCATCGGCGCCAGGCCAAAGCTGAAGGTCGACCAGAAGACGAGCTTCAGAACCAGGTAGACCACGGCAATCAGAAACGAAACACTGGCCCCGAGGAAGCCGGCCAGGGCCGCCAGGCGAAGCGGAATCTTCGAGTTGTTGATGATCCCCAGCATTCCAATGTCATACAGGCTGTACCAGTTGTTATTGGTGATCCCGAACTTGCGCGCAGGCTGGTCGTACATCAGCTTGACGGTGGGAAGGCCGATCTCGGCGATCATGCCGCGAAAGTATGGGTACGGGTCATCAAAGGAACGCACCAGATCGACGACCTTGCGGTCGTAGAGGCCGAAGCCCGTGAAGTTCTGGATCGTCTCGATCGAGGAGATGCGATCCACCAGCCTGTAGTACTGCTTGCGCAGCCAGAACATCAGCGAGGCCTCCTCGCTGGAGCGCTTGATCCCCAGCACGCAGTAGGCACCCTTCTCCCACTCGCGGACCATCTCCACGATCATCTGCGGCGGGTCCTGCAGGTCGGCGACAATGCTGATTACCGCGTCTCCACGGGCCTGCAAGAGCGCATGAATCGGCGAGCGAATGTGACCGAAGTTGCGCGCGTTCACGATGATCTTGACATTTTTGTCCTGGGCCGCGATCGACTTCAGAATGGCAACCGTGTTGTCCTTCGAGCTGTTGTCGATGAAGATGTGCTCGTACTCATACCGGCCGATCCCGGCCATCACCTCGCGCACCTGGTTGTAGAGGTTGAGGACGTTCTCCTCCTCGTTGTAGCAGGCCGTCATAATGGAGATGGTCTTCTGGCTCACGGCAGCAACACTCCTGAATGGCAGGCTCAAGTCTAGCTTAACCAGGCTCTGAATCCGTCATGGGTCTCAATCGGCCCTGCACGGACCGGATTCTCGGTCCTTGCAATTCCCTTCCGCTTATAGGTAGCGGAAGACCTTCGCCGCCGTCGCCTCATCCAGATCGGGAGTCATCCGGTGCAGCGGGTTCGACTCCATCCCGCCCGATGCCGTCACCCGGCTGGAGATCTTCGGGAAGTAGGTCTGCATCGGATCGATCTTCACCAGAAAGGCGCGCGCGCCCACTGCGTTGAAGCGTTCCAGAAACTCCGGGTCGCTCTCGAATCCCGGCCCAATCCGCATCACGGGGATGTCGTAGGCCGCAAACAGCGGCTCCCAGTCGGGAATCCCCAGCCCGGTCTCGATGTCGCATCCCACATACCGCCCGCCGAAGTAGTTGCTCTGCGTCATGCGGATCGACGCATACCCGTTGTCGTCGAAGAGAAATATCTTCAGGTTCAGCTTCTGCGCCCGCACCGTACCCAGCTCCTGCAGGTTCTGCATGAACCCGCCATCGCCCTCCACCAGCACCGTCCGCCGCCCGCCCGCCGCAAACCCCGCGCCAATTGCGCCGCCGGTTCCATACCCCATCGACGCCAGTCCCTTGTTGCTCACGATGCGCTGTCCCAGCTTCTGCGCGAACGTCTGCATCATCACCGTGAACCCGCTTCCACTGCTGCACGGGATCACCACATCGTCCTTCGTCGTCAGTTGCGACAGCTTCTCCGCAAACACATACGGCGACAGGTACCCCTCGCCCGTATGGTTCACCGGCTCCACCAGTGGCAGCGCGGCCTTCACGCCGCGGCAGAACTCCACCCACTCCGCGTGGCTGCCCAGGTCGGCGCAGGCCACGCCACGCAGCACCTCGTTCGCATCTCCGCAGACGGCCATCGCCAGCTTCGGATGTCCCTTGGTCAGCTCCGCCCGGTCGCAGTCCACATGAATCACCTCGCCGCCGGGTACAAACTGCTGCCAGTTGAAGCCCGTCTGCTGCAGGCTCAACCGCGTCCCCAGAGCCAGCAACACGTCTGCCTGCTGCATCAGAATATTCGAGTAGCGCATCCCCCACGTATTCGGCCGCCCAAAGTACAGCGGATGATCGGCCCCGATCCGGTCCATCGCATTCCACGTCACCATCAGCGGAACGCCCAGCGCCTCGAACTTCCCCATCAACCCATCGGTCGTTGCGCGGTCCACTCCCGCGCCCAGCAGAATCACCGGCCGCTTCGCCCGCCGTAGCTTCTCAACTATCGCGGCCACCGCATCATTTCCCACCAGTTCAAAACGCGCAGCCGGCGTGGTAATCTGCGTCGCCAACTTCTCCTCGTCCACCTGCGCGCCCTGCACATCCAGCGGCAGCTCGACGAACACCGGCCCCTTGCGCCCATGCACTCCGCAGCGAATCGACTCCGCGAAGGTCGCGCGATCGACGACCTTCTCCATCAGGATCGCCTTCTCTGTGATTGATCGTGCAATGGAGATCCCGTCAATCTCCTGAATCCCGCGCTGTCGAACCTCGCCACGCGCGAGATCGGGGACCTTCACCTGGCCGCCAATCACCAGCAACTCGCGGCTCTCCAGATACGCCCCGCTCATCGCCGTAACGATGTTGGTCAGCCCCGGCCCCGCCGTCACCATCGCAAAGGCCTTCTTGCCCGTATGCAGTTCGTTGAAGTACTCCACCGCAATCCCCGCCGCAACCTCATGCACCACCGGAATGCACTTCATCCTGTGGCTACAGCTCTCCAACAGATGCATGGTGTTCCCGCCGGCCACAAAAAAGCAGTGCGTATAGCCAAGCTCCACCAACCACCCGGCCAGCACATCGCTGTACTTCTTCATGAATACCTCTTCACAATCGTCTCAATCGCGCGCTCCACATCGCGCGTCACCTGCGCCGTCTTCTCAATCTTGCGCAGAACCACATCGCCGTTCTCCGCAACCAGGATCAGTGTAAAGTGCTGCGGCCCGTGCTTCTTGTCCGACCCGAACCGCTCGATTACCTCATCCACGCTCATCGCCCGCAGCGGTGCCGCAAGGTTCGGAACCTCGGAGATCATGGTGTGAAGATGTTCTTCCAGCAACTTCACGCGTGCCACTCCTGCGTAACTCACGCCCCGCTGCCGCTCGAACTCGTTTGCGGCGAGAATCCCAAGTCCAACCGCAATCCCATGCGACACCGCAAAGTGCGTCGCCCCCTCGATGGCATGGCCGAACGTATGCCCAAAGTTCAACAGCAGCCGTTCCTTCTTGTCGAACTCATCCTTCTCGATGAACCACTTCTTCGCGCTCAGGCTGTTGACGATCAGCCGCTCCAACGCTTCACTGCTCATCCCAATCGACGGCCCATACGCCACATGCTGCGCGAACGACTCCTCGCCCCGGCAGAAACAGATCTTCGCCGCCTCGATCAGCCCGCTCGCCTTCTGGTCGTCGGGCAGCGTCCGCGCCAGCGCCGGGTCGATCAGCACCCGCTGCGGCGGATGGATCGTCCCCACCAGGTTCTTGTACGGCCCCACGTTGATCGACGATTTCCCGCCAATGCAGGAGTCCACCATCGCCAGCACCGTCGTCGGCATATAGCTCCAGCGCAGCCCGCGCATGTAAACCGACGCGATAAACGCCGACAGGTCCTGAACGGTCCCGCCGCCCACGGCCACCAGCTCGGTCTGCCGGTTCGCCCCCGCCTTGCGAATCCTCTCGATGATCGCCGGCGACGCGTCCAGCGACTTGTTCGTCTCCGTCGCCTCGATGAAGATCGCCTCCGCCCCGGCCCGCTCGAACGCCGGACGGAAGAACTCGTCCGCTATGATCGCCGCCCCCTCGAAGTGCTTCAGGCTGCGCTCAAACGATCCACTCTCGATCCCAACCGAGTAGCTCCCAGTCGAGCTCTCAATCTCCAACGACGATGCCAGTTCAAACGATGCGGACACGGCTGTACCCCAGATCGGCTGCGATGAATTGTCCTGTAATCCCGGTGTTCTCCGCCCCGCACAGATAGCAGACCAGCGAAGCCACGTCCCGCAACTGCGACAGCGCTCCGAACTGCGTCGCACCCTCCAGCCGCCCAATCTGCTCCGCGCTCAGGTTCGCGCGCGTCATCGGCGTATCCAGCGCGCCCGGCAGCACAGCGTTGATCAGATGCCCGTCCTTGGCCAGGTCCGCCGCGGCCGACAGCACCAGCCCCCGCAGCGCCGCCTTGCTCACGCAGTAGGAGAGCTTGTTCTGTCGCGCCATCTCCTGCCAGATCGAGCTGATGACGCACAGCCGCGAACCCCGTTCCAGCAATCCAGCCGCCAGCAACGCCTGCAGCGTCACCAGAATGTATGTGCAGTTCGCGTTATAGATCGCCAGATGGCTCTCCACGCTCACGTCGTATACGCTGTCGTTGCGGTTCGCGCCCTGCGCCCAGCACACGCTGGTGTAGGGCCCGGTCGGCGCCAGCGCCTCAGCCGGGAACCCAGCTTCCAGCGGGTCCGCCGCAATCCAGAGCACGCCCGCACGCGCATCCGCGCCAGCAGCTCCGTGCCGGCTCACCGCCGTCACATGCCAGCCGCGCGCCAGCGCAGCGCCCAGGATTGCCCCGCCAATCGCCCCGCTGGCCCCAAATAACAACAGCCGCTCGCCGCCGTCTGTCATCAGCGGTTCAACACCGCCCAGCGCTTTTCCAGCATTTCGATGCGCTTGGCGTCCTCGTTCTGGATATGCCCATAGTAGTCGCGCTTGTTCAGCAGCCACAGCATCTCGAAGTGCACCGCATTCAGCAGCCCCTCGCCGATCTTCGCCTCGTTCGCCGCCTGCGCGTCGAAGATCACCTTGCGTGTCTCGAAGCGCGTCAAGTGCAGCGCCACCAACTGTCGCAGCACCGGGATCGAATCGCTGGATACTCCGCCGCCAACCACCAGATCCAGCCCCAGCTCCTTGCACTTCGCCGCGGTCTTCATCACGTATCCGGTCACCTCCTCGCCGTTGATCGCCTCCCGGCTCAACCCGGCGGAGAGCGAAAAATCCACTCGCCCAAAGACAATCCCCGATAGCTCTTTGGCCGCCTTGGTCTCCGCCGCCATCTCCTCCAGATGCCCAAACGCAGTGATCGTCTCCAGATTGAACAGAAACTGCGTCTCCTCCTGCTCTTCCTTGGAATAAATCTTGCCCACCGCCTCGGCGAACTTGGTCAGCGCATAGGGGCTCTCCACCATTGGAGCGATGATGTAATCCACCCCAATCTGCTTGCTCTCGATCAGGTCGCGCATCGCCTCGCAGCCGCCGATCTTCAACCCCAGCTTCAGGTCCGCCTTGCGGCAGATCTCCACCAGCCGAAGCAGCTCGTCCATCCGTGTGCCCTCGGCCTCGAACTCCGCCTTCACGGCAAGATACCCATACTTCTCCTTGCCGGCCTTCAGCAGCTCCAGCATCTTGCGCTCTCTGGTGTTCATATCTTCTCCTTGAATTTCATTCATGCCGTAGATCGCGCGCGGTCGTCTGCGCACATGAAAACTGGCCCTGCCTGCGGACCGGTATTGCTGCCAGTGAAGACGTGCAAGGCAGAACCAGTGTAGTCGAGAAGGCACGGTTCGCCTACCTTTGTTTTCTCAAAATGCACAGACTTCGCCTCTCTTCACATACTCCCGCACGCCAAACGATGTCATACTGATTCCTGGCGATCGCGGGTCCTGCTCCGCCCGCTGTTCCAAGTCTCTTCCAAGGAAGCTCACCCAAGATGAAAGCGGTCATCCTCGCCGGCGGTCTCGGCACGCGTCTCAGTGAAGAAACCTCCGTCCGCCCCAAGCCCATGGTCGAGATCGGCGGCCAGCCCATCCTTTGGCACATCCTCAAGCTCTACTCCCAGCAGGGCCTCAATGACTTCATCGTCTGCCTCGGATACAAGGGCTACATCATCAAGGAGTACTTCGCCAACTATTTCCTGCACACCTCCGACGTCACCTTCGATATCGCCCACAACAAGATGACCGTCCACAACTCCGTCACCGAGCCCTGGAGCGTCACCCTGGTAGACACCGGCGACGACTCCGGTACGGGAGGCCGCCTGCGCCGCGTCGCCAAGTACCTCGAAGGCGATTCTGACGACCCGTTCCTGATGACCTACGGCGACGGCCTCGCCGACGTCGACATCCAGGCCACCATCGCCTTCCACCGCGCCCACGGCAAGCTCGTCACCCTCACCAGCGTCCAGCCCGTTGCCCGCTTCGGTGCGCTCGGCCTCAAGAACAACCAGGTCTACGCCTTCCAGGAGAAGCCCAAGGACGAGGGCGGATGGATCAATGGCGGATTCTTCGTCCTCTCGCCAAAGGTCATCGCCGAGGTCAAGGACGACCGCTGGATGTTCGAGCGCGAACCCATCGAAGCCCTCGTCGCTCGCGGCGAGGTCCAGGCCTTCTTCCACCATGGCTTCTGGCAGGCCATGGACACCCTGCGCGACAAACAGCAGCTCGAAGAACTTTGGGCCTCGGGCAACGCCCCCTGGAAGTCCTGGTAGTCCGAAAGGCCCATGGCTTCGTCGATCTTGAACTACTTCCGAAGATGCGTCGGGCCTAGGCGAGGAACGCCCGGTCAGCCGGTAACATCAAAGTTGCAACCAAAATAAAAACTTATTAATCCCCACCCCGCACAACTATCTCTCTAGCCCTGTGTCTGCGTAATGGAACGGGCGAGAGCAGCTTGAACGATTCTCCGGCCGCTCAATACAAGTGATTCAGGCGATGACTCCGCACGCGAGCGCGCCCAGGTTCAACGCATTCCTTCCTGGGAGAGTGGCACAGTTGCCAACTTGGCGCTCGTTCCGAATAAGCTGCGGAGCACGCAGAAAGCGATGTGTCCTATGTCGTCTTCGAAACACCTCGGCAAACTTCCAGGCTGTCTTCTCTCTCTCGCTCTTGCCTCGCTCTTCGCCGCGGGCTGCGGTTCGGGGTCCACCGCCAGTACAGCCACGGGACCAGCCGGCGCGTCCTTCGTGGTCGGCACCGATGCTCCCATGTCCTCTGTCACCTCGTTCGCCGTACAGTTGACCAGCGTCAACGCCATCGACGCCAGCGGCAACACCGTCTCGCTGGTCAGTGGCGCGCCCACCGTCGACTTCGCCCGCTTCAACGGCCTGCAGACCATGCTCGACATGAACGACGTTCCCGCCGGTACTTACACCAACATACAGATCACCCTCGGCCCGGCGACCCTCGGCTACCTCAACATGGTCTCCGGCTCCGCGCCCACCATCGTCACCGAAGCCGCGTCCCTCACCTCATCCACCGTCAACATCACTCTGGCCTCGCCGCTGGTCGTCACCCAGTCGGGATCGCCCGTCGGTATCAACCTCGACCTCAATCTGCGCAAGTCCATCCAGGTCGACAGCAATGGCAACATCACTGGCCAGGTCACGCCCACCTTTACCGTCGGCTCGGTCGCCATCGGCGACGCAGGCGCCTACATCGACGAGTTTGACGCCGCAGTCGTCAGCGTCAACACCACCGCCCAGTCCTTCGTCGTGCAGGGTCCGCACGGCCGCGACTTCACCGTCAACGTCACCGGCAACACCGCCTGGGACAACAGCGAGAGCCTCAGTTCGCTCACCACCAGCAGCATTGTGGCCGTCTCCGGCAAGCTGGACAAGGCCGACGCAACCATCGACGCCGACGAGGTTGCCATCCTCTCGCAGAATGGCTTCTACGCCGACGGACAGGTCACCTACGTCACTCCCGCCACCGGAACAGCCACCAGCTTCAACCTGTATCTGCGCGGCCTGCTGCCCACCACCACCAGCCTTTCCCTGGGCCAGATCGCGACCGTTGCTGTAAACGGCAGCGAGAACTTCTTCATCTACCGGGTGCATAACACGCTCAGCCAGTTCCTCTTCAACTCCAGCAACCTGCTGGCTGGCCAGGCAGTAGCCATCGGCGGACCGGCGTCTGGAGTGTCAGGCTCGACGGTCACGCCCGCACGCGTTGTCCTGCGCCACTGGGGCTTCAATGGCACCTTCGTCGCTAGCTCCATCAACACGTCCGCCGGGACCTTCCAGATGACGATCAACGGCTTCGCCGGGCTGCTCGTCCCGCAGACCGTAACCGTCTACACCTCCAGCATCACAACCTTCCGTAACGGCTTCACCGCGCTCGGCACGGTCACAGGCAACGTGCGCGTGGTCGGCCTGCTGGTCAAGGACCCCGTCTCGGGAAATACAGTCCTGATCGCCCGCTATGTGGATGTACTCAACTAAACAACGCGGCACAAAGCAACGCCGCACTTGCAAATAAATCGCCGCAGCCAGTATTCCTGGCTGCGGCGATTTTTTGCCTGCCGAGGTTCCAGACAAGCGTATTTTCTCGTTGCAGCGGGAAGGGACTCTGCTTGTTGGATTTTGCTGCTGCTGCGGGATCTGACCCTGACACTGTAAAATGTTGCGCATGGAAACCATCCAGTACAACCTGCCGCAGAACCGCATCCCTCTCGCCTGGTACAACATCGTCGCCGACCTGCCAAAGCCCATGGCACCGCCCCTGCATCCCGGCACGCTCAAGCCCCTCGGCCCCGACGATCTCGCTCCGCTCTTTCCCATGAGCCTCATCATGCAGGAGGTCAGCACCGAGCGCGAGATCGAGATTCCCGGAGAAGTGCGCCAGGTCTACGCGCAGTGGCGTCCTTCGCCGCTCTTCCGCGCACGCCGCCTGGAGCAGGCGCTGGACACTCCCGCGCACATCTACTACAAGAACGAGGGCGTCAGCCCGGCCGGTTCGCATAAGCCCAACACCGCCGTCCCGCAGGCGTTTTATAACAAGCAGGCCGGCACCAAACGCCTCTCCACAGAGACCGGAGCAGGCCAGTGGGGCTCCGCGCTCGCCATGGCCTGCGCCTTCTTCGGAATGGAGTGCAAGGTCTACATGGTGCGCGTCAGCTACGACCAGAAGCCCTATCGCCGCGCCCTGATGGAGGTCTTCGGCGCGTCCGTCACCGCCAGCCCCAGCAGCGAGACCCAGACTGGCCGCGCGATCCTCGCCGCGCATCCTGACTCCAACGGCTCGCTGGGCATCGCCATCTCCGAGGCCGTCGAGATCGCAGCCTCGGACCCGCACACCAAGTACGCCCTCGGCAGCGTTCTCAATCACGTCATGCTGCATCAGACCGTCATCGGCCTCGAGGCCATCGAGCAGATGGCGCTGGCCGGCGATGAGCCCGACGTCATCCTCGCCTGCGCGGGCGGCGGATCGAACTTCGCCGGATTGACCATGCCGTACGTCGGTCGCAACCTCAAGGGCCAGAGCCACGCGCGCATCGTTGCCGTCGAGCCAGCCGCCTGCCCCAGCCTCACCAAGGGCCAGTTCACCTACGACTTCGGCGACACCGGCCACCTCACCCCGCTGGTCAAGATGCACACCCTCGGCAGCACCTTCATGCCGCCGGGAATCCACGCCGGCGGACTGCGCTACCACGGCATGGCCCCGCTGGTCTCGCACGTCAAGGACCTCGGCCTCATCGAGGCCACCGCCGTGCATCAGCTCGACGCCTTCGCCGCCGGAATCCAGTTCGCCCGCGCCGAGGGAATCGTCCCCGCGCCGGAGTCCAACCACGCCATCGCCGGTGCCATCTACGAGGCGCTCGAAGCCAAGCGCGAGGGCAAGCCGCGCACCATCCTCTTCAACCTCTCCGGCCACGGCAACTTCGACATGCAGTCCTACATCGACTTCCAGGCAGGAAAGTTGCAGAACTACGAGTACCCCGCCGAGGAGATCGCCATGGCCCTCGCCGGCCTGCCCACAGTGCTGTAAGCCGTATCAATCAAATCGTCATTCTTGCGAATCGGCACACGCCGTCATTCTGGCGAACCGGCATACGTCGTCATTCTGGCGAAGCCAGAATCTCTGTATTGTTTTTGTCGTTGTCGTTGCCTGTTCTCCCGTCGCCCCACACCAAAGCTCGGGTGCCCCATCCATCGCAGCTTCATCGCGATGGGTGGGATGTAAGCTCTGTCAGTGAATAGAATCTCTGCGCTCAACCCACCGGCGTAAACCGCAGCTCCAGCCCATCCGCCTTCACCGTCACTTCGACCTCTTCGAGCGACCGCGCAAGCCACGTTGCAGCGCGCAACTGCTCCGCCGGATGCGTCCCCAATACGCCGAGCACGCGGCATCCCGCGGCCACGCCCGCGCCAACGCCGGATGGAGCGTCCTCCACCACCACACACTCGCCGGGCGCGAATCCCAGCAGCTCCGCGCCGCGCCGGTATGGCTCCGGATCGGGCTTGCCGCGCACCACCATGTCGCCGCTGATGACGCGCTCCGGGACCGGCAGTCCCGCCGCCGCAAGCCGCCCAACCAGAAGCCGCCGCGTCGCCGACGACACCACCGCCCAACGCTCCAGCGGCAGCCGCTCCAGCAGCGCCTTCACCCCCGGCAGAACCATCAGATCGGCCGTGTCCTCCAACTCCAACTCTTCGATCGTGTGCAGCCCTTCGGCCACCTGCACCTCATTGAACCCCGGCTTTAACATCCGCACAATGTCCACCGCGCGCGTGCCATGCGGCACCTGAAACTGCTCCGCATTGGGCATGCCGTACAGCTTGCACCAGCGCTGCCAGCAGCGCACCACCGATCCGGTGGAGCTGATCAGCACGCCGTCCATGTCGAAGAGCAGCCCCTTGGTCTCGACCGTCACAATTTGATTGGCTGTTGCATCTGCTGCGGTCTCGATCAATCCGCTCTCCCTGCCAACACGAACGCGCGCGCCGCCTCAAGAATCGCCGTCACCGACTCGGTCGAACAGCTCTCGCAGTAGACCCTCAGCAGCGGCTCCGTCCCCGACGCGCGCAGCAGCAGCCACGTCTCCGCCGCATTCTTCTTAGTCGCTGCGACAGGATTGTCGAGGAAGAATTTAATCCCGTCCATCGTCTCCACGCGCAGAATCTTCATCCCAGCTATCGTATCGCCCGCAACCAGCGCGCCTGCCCGCGCAATCGCCAACTGCTTCAGCTCCTCGTCGATGTGCATGTCGATGCGCCCGTACTGGTGCTCGCCGAACTCCTCCTGCAGCGCCGCCACCAGTTGTCCCAGCGTCTTCTTTTCGTCCGCCATCACGTTGGCCAGCAGCAGCGAATTCAGCAGCCCATCGCGCTCCGGCAGGTGGCGGCTGATGCCGATTCCGCCCGACTCCTCGCCGCCGATCAGGATCTCCTGCTTCAGCATCAGGTCGCACACATACTTGAAGCCGATCCCGTGTTCATGCAGCGTGCGCCCGTACTTCGCCGCGATGCGGTCGATCATCTTGGTGGTGTTGAATGCGCGGGTCACGTCGCCCGGCCAGCCCTTGCGCGTTAGCAGCCAATACAACAGCACCGAGAAGACCTTGTGCGCGTCCACCACGTTGCCGTGCTCATCCACCGCGCCGATGCGGTCCGCGTCGCCATCCGTGATGAACCCGGCATCACACTTCTCCACCACCACCGCCAACTGCGTCGCATGAATATGCGGCAGGATCGGCTCCGGATTGATCCCCGGAAACAGGGGATTCAGCTCGCTGCGTATCTCCACAAATGGAATCTCCGCGCGGGTAAAGATTCCCGCAATCACGCCGCGCCCGCAGCCGTACATGCAGTCGATGAGGAACTTGTAGCCCGACCCACGGATCGCGTCGAGATCGACAAGCTTCGCAATCGCCGCGATGTACTCCGGGTTGAAGTTCACCTCTTCGATCTTGGCGGGAGTCGCAGCGTCCGGCAGCGGATCGCCCAGAGTGCTCTCGATCGCGGCCATGATCGAGGGACTGCCCGATCCGCCGTAGCTCGCCTTGTACTTCACGCCGTTCCACTCGGCCGGATTGTGGCTGGACGTAATCATCACCCCGCCCGCCGCCTTGCGCCCTCGCACCGCATAGCTGAGCGCCGGCGTCGGCGTGATCTCCGAACCCATCGCCACCGGAATCCCCGCATTGGCCAGCACCTCGGCCGCCACCATCGCGAAGGCCCGCGAGCCGAAGCGCGTGTCGTAGCCAATGCACACGCCGCGCTTCGCGTCCTCATGCTTCAGAACGTAGTGCGCAATCGCCCGCGCCGCCACGCGCACGTTGGCATAGGTGAAGTCGTCGGCAATGATGCCGCGCCATCCGTCCGTCCCGAACTTTACCGCTGTTTTCGTCTCTGCCATCTCTTCCTTCGATTCCCACGCGCGTCCTTCGCGAACGCTGTGTCGCCATGCAGCCCTTGAATCTACAGTCTTCAGATTAAATCGTAGCGGCCCCGCGCCTTCAGCTCCGCAACCACCTTGCCCACGTCCTGCGACCTCTCGCGCGTTGTAATCAGCAGCGCGTCCGTGGTCTCCACCACCACCAGGTCGCTGACGCCAATCAGCGCCACAACCTTGCCCAGCGCGTACACATAGTTCCCCTCGGCATCGATGACGACGCTCTGCGTACTCGCTCCGTCGCACACATTCTCCGTCGCTATCTCTCTCGGCGTGCTGTCGGCGCGATGCTCGTAGAGTGCCGCCCACGAGCCCAGATCGTTCCACGCAAAGTCCGCCGGCAGGCAGTAGATCTCCGATCCCGTCTCGCCCTTGGCCGAGCGCGGCTCCAGCACCGCGTAGTCGATGCTGATCTCCAGGCACAGCGGGTATGTCTCGGCAAAGACGCGGTTGAACTCCGCCTGCGACTTTGCATGGGCCGCGGCAATCTTCTTCAGCAGCGGCGCCATCGCCGGCGAGTACTCGCGAATCGCATTGACAAGCGTGCGCGCGCTCCACAGAAAGATCCCGCCGTTCCACGCGTAGTTGCCCGTGGCGACAAACTCCTGGGCCCGCGCCAGATCCGGCTTCTCCGTAAACCGTTTCACCCTGCGCACCGGCACATCGCCGCAGGGCACGCTGGCGGCATCCACCACCTCACCCAGTTCGATGTAGCCGTATCCCGTCTCCGCCCGCGTCGGCGGCACGCCCAGCACCACAATCCGCTCGCCGCTCGCAGCCAGCTTTACACCCGCCCGAATCACCTCGACGAAGCGGGCGTGGTTCCGGATCACATGGTCGGACGGAAAAACGCCGATCACCGTCTCCGGCGCCGTCCGCTCCAGCAGAAACGCCGCCAACGCGCACGCCGGCGCCGTATTGCGCGCAACCGGCTCCGCCAGAATCCTCTCTCGCCCCACCTGAGGCAACTGTTCAGCGATCACCGCGCTCAGCAGTTTGTTGGTGAACACCCACATGTCCTCGCCCGCGGCCAGCGGAAGCAGCCGTTCCAGCGTCTGCTGGATCATGGTCCGGTCGCCATCCAGCGCCAGCACCTGTTTGGCGTGTGCCCGCCTGCTCCGCGGCCAAAAGCGCGTCCCGCTGCCGCCCGCCAGAATCATCGGGGCAAATCGTGGCCCCGCTTTGCCCTTCGCCAAATCCATAGACCCTCATGTACGTGGAACCATGCTGCGCCTGACGTGCAATATACCCTTGGATGCCGTTTCGCACCTGCGTGGGCATGCAAACAAACGCCTAGCTCAACTGGCCGAAGTACTCGCGCATCCGTTTCACGCCCTCATCCACCACGCCGGCAGAGGCTGCGTACGAGATGCGAATGTGCTCCGCCGTCCCGAACGCCTCGCCCGGAACCACCACCACGCGCGCCTCGTTCAACAGCTTCGCAGCCACATCCGACGCCGTCTTCAATCCGCCCTTGCCGAAGAACGCGCTCACATTGGGATACACATAGAACGCTCCCTGCGGCACCGAGCACGTGATCCCTGGGATCGTCTTCAGCCCGGCCAGCACCTGGTCGCGCAGCTTCAAAAAGTCCGCCCGCATCTCGCTTACGCACTGCTGCGAACTGGTCAGCGCCGCAACCGCCGCCTTCTGCACAAAGCTGGTCGCATTCGACGTGCTCTGCGACTGCAGCTTGCTCATCGCCGAAATAATCTGCTTCGGCCCCAGCGCAAACCCCGCGCGCCAGCCCGTCATCGCGTAGGTCTTCGACAGCGATCCCAGTATGACCACATGCTCCTTGCAATCCGTAAACGTCCCGCCGCTCACCGGCTTGCCCGTGTAGGTCAGGTAGGCGTAGCACTCGTCCAGCAGCAGATAGATGCCGCGCGCGTGCGCCAGCCGCACAATCGCCTCCAGGTCCGCCGCCGACACCACCGCGCCCGATGGGTTCGACGGCGTATTCAAAATGATCGCTTTCGTCTTCGGCGTAATCGCCGCCTCGATCATCTTCGCCGTTATGCGGAAGTCCTCGCGCTCGTCGCTCTCCACATACACCACCTTGCCGCCCGCGTACTCTATGATGTCCTTGAACGAGACCCAGTACGGCACCGGAAGCACCACCTCGTCGCCGTGGTCCACCAGCACCTGGATCGCGTTGAACAGCGCCAGCTTGCCGCCGGAGGTAAAGACGCACTCGTCCACTGCGTAGTTCGATCCGAAGTCCGTCGCGTGCCGCTCCACGATGGCCTTGCGCACCTCGGGAATGCCGGGGACCGCCGTGTAGCGCGAGAAGTTCTTCTCGATCGCCTCGATCGCCGCGTCCTTGATGTGCTGCGGCGTGTTGAAGTGCGGCTCGCCCGCGCCGAAGTTGGCCAGGTCGATCCCCGCCGCCTTCATCTTCAGCGCCTCCGCTGTAATCGCCATGGTCGCTGAAACTTCAATCCGGTTGATCCGGTCCGTCAATATCTTGGTCATGGTTGCGCTCATACTTCCAGTCTCGCAGATTTGCCCGGCGAGATAAAGTGTTCCGGGGAGGCCGGTGGTGGGTCAGTTTGAAGTCCGCGGCTGACGAAGTTACCTATAACGGCGTTTATCGTTCCTCATCCGATGAGTGGTGAAGGTTTCGCTAGGAAAGTATTGTGCTGAGTCATATAAACCATCGAATCTCGTGGCGGCACCGGCGGAAGTTTTGCCTAGGACTTATCCGCGCGGATGAGCGCCCGTGCGTTGCCGCACCTGGCCCAACGCCAGCAGGATGCCATGGAGCAGCGCTTCCGGGCGGGGAGGGCAGCCCGGAATGTAAACGTCAACGGGAATGACTGCATCCACTCCGCCAAGCGAGGCGTAGTTTGTTCCGAAGATGCCTCCGCTGATGCCGCATGCGCCCACGGCTACCACGACCTTCGGATCGGGCGTCGCGGCCCAGGTCTTGCGCAACGCCAGCTCCATGTTGCGCGTCACCGGGCCGGTGATCAGTAGCATGTCGGCATGACGCGGCGAGGCCACAAAATGTATGCCGAAGCGTTCGATATCGTGGACCGGGTTATTCAATGCACAGATCTCCTGCTCACAGCCGTTGCACGAGCCTGCGTCCACTTGGCGAATTGCCAGCGAGCGTCCGAGCAGGTTGTGGATAGCCTCTGCGATCCGCTTGGCGGGCTCTTCGGCGCTGGGGCCGCTGGTGGATGAGCGCAACGCGGCGTGGCTGCCGTCGGGATGAAGCGTGTATTCGGCGGTAAGAACGAAGTCGCGGCGGTCCGTGGCGGCAAGCTCGAAGTGGCGGGTGCTGCGCACGGCGCCATCGGCGGAGGCCTGCTCGCATTCGCCGCAGTAGATGCAGCGGCCGTAGTCCACGGTGACCTGACGCGCGCCGTCACTGTCGCGGATGGCGATGGCCCCGGTGGGGCACGCGTCGGCGGCGGGACGAGCGTCGCTCCAGGCGGCGAAGTCGAACTCCGGGCATCCCCGAAACTGCTCGGCCAGGCGAGGCGCGATGCGGGGATAATCGGCCGTCGCGGAACCAACGCTGAGCGATTTTTGAAGGATCTTGAACATGGCGTTACCGGTCCGTCCCCGAATAAGACAAGTTGAAGCTCTTGTTGATGACTGGGAAATCCGCAACGATATTGCCTTCCACCGCTTCCACGATGGCCGGCCAGTTGTTGAGGGAGGGGTCTTTCACCTTGCAGCGTTCCAGGCAGTTGCCTTCGCCGGTGCGGACCCAGTGAACGATCTCGCCGCGCCAGCCTTCCACCGCGCCGATGGCGCAGCGACCGGGCGGAATGGGCTGAGCG
>Ga0224555_1000075_pt1 | contig 124390 bp, 109 predicted proteins | sample 714S23034metaG_FD_180687 | JGI IMG/M metagenome (GOLD analysis project Ga0224555, IMG submission 180687) | Peat soil microbial communities from Stordalen Mire, Sweden - 717 S2 30-34 | ecosystem: Environmental > Terrestrial > Soil > Wetlands > Peat | place: Sweden: Norrbotten County, Stordalen... | reverse complement strand
TTGCTCAAACGCACGTTGCCGCGCTGCACCGGCAATGCATCCTTGATCCGCTCATACTGCGCTTCCGTGATCTCCATCCACAAACATTAACACAGATTAGCCGTAGTGTGAACACGCCCTAGTTGCGCGGTCGCCTGAGGAGCTTGTCCCGGAGGCTAAAGCCCCGATTTTTGGGGCGTGGGAATGCCAGGGCTGAAGCCCTGGCCTATCTCAGAAGCAAGTGCGAGCCTCAGAGGCGGGTGCGGGAGTCTCGGCTGCAGTGAGCTTCTCGTACTCCTCGACCGAGAGCAGAGCGTGGGTGGGCTTGCCGTAGGTGGTGATGATCACCGGGCCTCGCTTCACTGCCGCCGACAGGCCGCGGAATGTGCTTCGGCGAAGCTGCATGCTGGTGAGTGTGGTGACTGGCATCGAGAATCTTCCTTAGGTTGCTACCAGGTGTTGCCTTGCTGGAGGAATTCGGGGCTGACGGGGTTCTCGTAGACGGAGTAGTCGCGGGTGACGACGGTGAGGCCGCTCTCGGAGACGAAGTAGTTCTTCTTGTCCTCGTTGGGGTCGTAGCCGATGACGGTGCCGTCGGGAATGTGGACGTCACGGTCGATGATGGCGTGGCGGATGCGGCAGTGGCGGCCGATGTTGACGTGGGAAAAGATGATGGATGAGTCGACGTCGGCGTAGGAGTTGACGCGCACGTCCTGGGAGAGGACGGAGTTGCGGACGACCGAGCCGGAGACGATGGAGCCGGCGCAGACGACGGAGTTGATGGCCATGCCGGTACGTCCGGGCTCGCCGAAGACGAATTTGGCGGGCGGGTACTGGTAGGGGCGGGTGCGCATGGGCCAGCTCTTGTCGTAGAGGTTGAAGATGGGGGTGATGCCGGCCACGTCCATGTTGGCCTCGAAGTAGGCCTCGAGAGTCCCGACGTCGCGCCAGTAGAGGGCGCGCTGCTTGTTCTCGTCGACAAAGTTGAAGGCGTGCATCTTGACCCGGCCGAGCAGCTTGGGCAGGATGTCGTGGCCGAAGTCGTGGGTGGAGTCGGGGTCTTCGGCGTCCTTCATCAGCTCGGGGAGAAGGATGTCGGTGTTGAAGAGGTAGATGCCCATGGAGGCGTCGACCATATCGGGGTTGAAGGGCGAGCGCAGGTCGGTGGTCTTGGGCTTTTCGACGAATCCGGTGACCTCGCCGTTGCGTGCGACCTCGACCACGCCGAAGCGGAAGACTTCCTCCGGGGCGATGGGGAGCGTGGCGAGAGTGACGTCGGCGCCGGAATCAACATGTTGCTGGAGCATGCGGCCGTAGTTCATCTTGTAGATGTGGTCGCCGGAGAGGATGAGGACAAATTTGGGCTCCTCGGCGCCGATGGAGTAGATGTTCTGGTAGACGGCGTCGGCGGTGCCCTGGTACCAGGATTTTGAGACCCGCTGCATGGGCGGGAGGATCTCAATGAACTCACCCAGCTCGTTGGCGACGACCGGGCCCCAGCCCTCGCGGATGTGGCGATTGAGCGAGAGCGCCTTGTATTGGGTGAGGATGTAGACGTGGCGCAGGTCGGAGTTGATGCAGTTGGAGAGGGTGATGTCGATGATGCGGTATTGACCGGCGAAGGGAACGGCGGGCTTGGCGCGGTCGCGGGTGAGAGGGAAGAGCCGTTCGCCAGCCCCACCTGCAAGCAACACACCGAGTGTCTCTCTCATGGTCCACTTACCTCGAATCCGAAGTGCACTTTCGCATACGACGATACCAGAGCGGATTTACGCCGGCGTTGCCCCGCGGGGGTCGCATTCGGGTGGATTCGGCTGACCAGCCAACCACACATTGCCTTCCCTTGCCGGCGTCCGCTGCGAGATCCGTTCCATGTCTGGAACGAATCGAGAGTCTACCACGCAAAGGTTCACTTTTGCGCCGGTGCCAGTGGCGGGGCCGACGGGAGCAGCTTGCGAAGGGAAAAAACCCGGCCCGGCGGTCGAGGCCGGGCCCGCGGGGGTTGCGCATTCGTCTATACGCCGGCGGAAGGACTGGCAGCGGAGTCGCCGGGAGGGTCCAGGTCCGGCTCGGGATCGTCCTCCAGGCCAGTTGATTCGCCAACGGGCAGGCTGATGCGGAGGGATTTGAGGAAGGTGAGGTCGTTCCGGGTGAAGGCGCCAAGAGCGTTTTTATACGCCCCCAGCACGTCTTCATGGGACGAGTCGGCGCCTTCTTCGGATTCGGTCTCGACCTGGTTCAGGCCGATGGTCGCCTCCAGCATGAGCATGACGTCAAAGCCCTGGTCACGGATGTTCTTGACCACGCCCGCGATGTTTTCCGATTCGGAGACGGATTCGTGGATCGCCTCGCCCAGCTTCTGGATCAGCTTCTTCACTTTTTGATTCAATGCCACCTCCGGGCTGCCCTGGGATTCGATCCGCATCGGGTATTCCCGACGCTGAGGAGATCGGCGGGAACGGCATTGCGGGGCACATCGGACCGACTGTTCGATTTAGAATACGCTGGGTCGGAAACTGCCGCAATGCTATTTCGGCGGATGGATTTTCCGAGTGGATCGCACCGGGCTGCGCGGCTGCGGCGAGACGTGCAGTCGCCCGACGCATTCCCAGGGCGCCGGCTTCTGCGGAAGACGCTTTCGTGGAGGGAGGCTGGGAGGCTACACTTCGAGCATGGACAGGGTTCGCTTTGGACGCGTGCTTGGGTTCGGGGCACGGCAGGCGGTGAAGACGCTGGTGACCGCGGTGGACGCGGCGACGGCGGAGAATCCGTCGGCCAAAAGCGCGGTCCGGGGTGCGAATACCGGTCAAACGGTGGCGCAGGCGCGGCCTGCGGCGACCGCGGGCGCACCGGCCGGCACGGCGCAGACGGCGAGGCCAACGGCAGCGGCTGGCAAGGCCCCCAGGAGGGCGGCCAAAAAGGCGGCCCAGGCGGTCGTCCAGGCGCGCGAGGTGAAGAAGGGGATAGGGCGCGGGAGCCGGCGTTTCGGCGAGGCGGTTTGGAAGCCGTTTGTGCGGCTCTCCGGAGTGTTGTGGCTGGAGGTCTCGGGGGTGTTTTTTGGGATCTTCGCGCTGCTGGCCTTTGGATATATATGGAAGTTCCGCGGAGCATGGCGCGGGAGTGCGGCGAACACCGGGGCCCATCGCAGCCTGATGGGCGCGGCCGTGATGCTGGCGCTGTTCGGCTACTTCTGCGTGAGCAGCTTTGTGCGGGCGCGGCAGCGCGAGCGGGGGCGGTAGCTCGCAAGCGAGGCGGCGAGTAAGGCTAAACCAGGAATCCGATGCGGTAGCGGGTATGATTCTTGTGCCTATAAGAACGGGTAGTGGAAGGGTATGAATGTGTTGCGAGTGATTGCCGGATTTGCGTTTTCGCTTCTCGTGGGCCATTTCGTGCTGTGGTCGTTCATTGAAAAGACCCTGTGGCCGTATGTACGCAAGCACCATCCGCCCGATCCGGACCACCAAAAGTCCCGGCTGAGCTGGATGGTAGGCATTCTGGAGCGGACTATCTACACCGGCGCGTTCATGCTGCCCGGCACGGGAATTCAACTAGTCGCGGGCTTTCTTGCGCTGAAGGTCGCGTCCCGATGGCATAGCTCGTCGGGTCCGCGCTCCACGGTGGACAGCGATAACATCTGGATCATTGGCACAACTCTCTCGGTGCTGTTTGGCTTGCTCGGCGCGTGGATCGCCCTGGGGCATATGCCGGCGCTGGCCAACATCAAGAGCATCAACCCGGTGCAATAGAGCCGCGGCTCGCGGTGTAAAGTCGAGTCATGGGAGACCGCCGCCAATGACCACCGCTGCCGCATCCTCGACGCTCCGCAAGACAGCATTGAATGCCACCCATCGCGCGCACAAGGCGAAGATGGTCGACTTTGGCGGGTGGGACATGCCGGTGGAGTACTCGGGGCTGGTGGCCGAGCACATGGCGGTGCGGACGGGGGTGGGGCTGTTCGACGTGTCGCACATGGGAGACATCCAGTTTCGCGGGCCGGGGTCGCTGGCCGCGGTCGAGCGGCTGTCGATGAACGATGCGTCGAAGCTTGCGGTGGGGCAGGCGCACTACTCGGCGATGCTGTATCCGGATGGCACGTTTGTCGACGACGTGGTGGTGCATAAGCTGAGCGACAACGACTACCTGGCCGTGATCAACGCGGGCACGCGGGAGAAGGACGTGGCGTGGGTGCGCAAGACGGTGGGGCACATGCCGGGCATCCATATCAGCGACTACAGCGATATGTACACGCAGCTTGCGATCCAGGGACCGAAGGCGCAGGCGACGCTCGAAAAACTGACCGACACCGACCTGAGCGGGATCAAGAATTACTGGTTCACGTGGGGGAAGGTATGCGGGCTGTACAACGTGATGATTGCGCGCACGGGGTACACGGGCGAGGATGGCTTCGAGATCTATATCCCGTCGGATGAGCCGACCAGCGGGCGGGTGTGGGGTGAGGTGCTGGAGGCAGGCGCGGAGTTCGGCATACTGCCGTGCGGACTGGGCGCGCGGAATACGCTGCGGTTGGAGTCGGCAATGGCGTTGTACGGGCACGAGATCTCGGAGGCGACGAACGTGTTTGAAGCGGGCTTGGGGCGGTACGCGAAGCTGGAGAAGGGCGTGGACTTTGTGGGGCGCGACGCGCTGGTGGCGATTGAGGCTGCCGGCGGGCCGAAGCGCAAGCTGGTGGGCCTGGAGATGATCGAGCGCGGGATTGGGCGGGATGGGTATCCCGTGTGCGCGATGAGCGGCGAGAAGATCGGCGTCATCACCAGCGGATCGCCGGCGCCGTTCCTGAAGAAGAACATCGCGCTGGCGTATGTTCCGGTGCAGTATGCGAGCGTGGATGAGGTGGTTGCAGTGGAGGTTCGCGGGCAACTGGTGAAGGCGCGGGTGGTGCCGACGCCGTTCTATAAACGGCCAAGGAAGAAGGCGTAGGGTTTTGCCCGGGAAATCCACTTCGTCGAGCGGGTAGACTGGAATAGCGGCTGCATCGAGGATTGGAGATTACGCGAATGGCTTACCCTGCCAACTACAAGTACACCAAGGAACATGAGTGGATTTCGGTCGATGGCACGGCCGGGGCCGTGGGCATTACGGACTACGCGCAGAGCTCGCTGGGCGATATCGTCTTCGTCGACCTGCCCAAGGTGGGCGACACGCTGGAGGCGGGGAAGATCTTCGGCTCGGTGGAGAGCGTGAAGGCGGTGAGCGACCTGTATTCGCCGGTGTCGGGCACGGTGACGGCGGTGAATGAGGAGTTGAAGGACGCGCCCGAGAAGATCAATGAAGACGCGAACGGGACCTGGATGCTGAAGCTCGACCTGAAGGATGCGAGCGAGCTGGACGGGCTGCTGTCGGCGGAGCAGTACGAAGCATTCGTGAGTGAGGAGACAGGACACTAAGAATGCGCTATCTGCCAAAGTCACCAGCGGACCGCGAGGAGATGCTGCGAGAGATCGGCGTGGGTTCGATCGCCGATCTGTTCGCGACCATTCCCGCGGAGTACCAATTGACGCGCGATCTGAAGGTTCCGCGGCAGCACTCGGAGTCGGAGATCGTCGACCGCTTCCGCGAGTTTGCGGAGAAGAACGCGACGGGGTATGCGAGCTTTCTGGGCGCGGGAGTGTATCGCCACTACAAGCCAGTGATCATCGACAGCCTGGTGCTGCGCGGCGAGTTCCTGACCAGCTACACGCCGTACCAGCCGGAGATCTCGCAGGGCACGCTGCAGGCGATGTTCGAGTTCCAGACCATGATCTGCGAGCTGACGGGGATGGAGATTGCAAACGCGTCGATGTATGACGGGTCGACCGGCGCGGCCGAGGCGATGATGATGGCAGTCCGCGTCACCGGCCGCGACCAAGCGGTCATCGCGCGGACGGTGCATCCGGAGTATCGCGAGGTGATTCGGACGTACGCGCAGCACCAGGAGATACCGATTGCCGAGGTAAGCTACGCGGCGAATGGGCGCGTGGACATGGCGGCGCTGGACGCGGCGATTACCAGCCAGACGGCGTGCGTGATGATCCAGTCGCCGAACTTCTTTGGGACGATCGAGGATGTGACGGCCATCGCGGAGATGGCGCACGCCAAAGGCGCGCTGCTGATTGTGGCTATCGCAGAGGCCGTTTCATTGGGCGTGGTGAAGCCGCCGGCGGAAGCGGACATCGTCTCGATGGAGGCACAGTCGTTTGGCGTGGCGTTGAGCTACGGGGGCCCATATTGCGGCGTGATTGCGTGCAAGGAGAAGTTTCTGCGGCAGATGCCGGGGCGCATCGTGGGCGAGACCAAGGACATGGATGGCAAGCGCGGCTATGTGCTGACGCTGTCGACGCGCGAACAACATATCCGGCGCGAGAAGGCGACGAGCAATATCTGCACCAACCAGGCGCTGGTGGCGATGATGGTGACCATCTTCCTGACGGTGTATGGCAAGCAGGGGCTGCGGGAGTTGGCCGAGCACAATCTGGCAAAGGCTGATTATCTGAAGGGCGTGCTCGCGGGTGCCGGCTCGGAGAGTGGCGGCGCGAAGGTGCTGTTTGAGGGCGCGCCGCGGTTTCATGAGTTTGTGCTGGAGACGCCCTCTGGCGCTGCCGAAACCAATGAGGCGTTATTGGCCCAGAAGATCATTGGTGGGCTACCGCTCGAGAGGTGGTATCCGGAGCTGGGGCCGAACGCGAGCTTGTGGTGTGCGACCGAGATGACGACGCGCAAGCAGATGGACGCGGCGGCCGAGGCGCTGCGGGCGGTTGCGGCAGACGAGTTGACGAAAGTTTAGAGATGGATATTTCGGCGATTGAAGGTGAGGAGCTGAAGGCGGTGGAGTTTGTGGAGGACTATCTGCAACTCCGCTTCGGCGAGTCGCTGCTGAAGCTGTACGACTGGCCGCATGTGCTGCTGACGGATTTTTCGGTGGCGTTCGGCGAGCCGGAGTATCGCAATGCGCTGTGCGCGCAGATCGGCGAGACGGTTGCGACGGCGATGCTGGAAGAGGACGACGCCCTGACGATTGAGTTTGGCAACGGCGTGGTGTTTGGGCTTTCGCTGCGCGAAGAGGATAAGGACCATCCGGAGTCGGGGAGCTATTCGGCGATGGGCGATGAGGCGGATGCGCAGGAGTTCTAGCGATGTTCAAGATATTTACGGAAGAAGCAGTTCCAAAATCGGCATTTGAAATGATGTATGCACGAGCAAATCCGGATTCTGTCTCAAAGCTGATTCGGGCCTGCCGATGGTTATTCTGGGCCGCAATGTTTGCTTCTATCGCCCTGATCGTCATTCACGGCACATCGCGGGCGGAGAACCGGTTTGCACGTCTCGAGTGGATCTGCTTCTTCGTTTTCAACACAGGTAATTTTGCGCTCTACCATGTAGAGCGGCGCCGACAGAAGAAAAAGGAAGCTGAAGCGCTATGACTGATCAAAAGTTTGTAGGCACACCGAAGAAGGCGACGACGCATGTCAACCAGAACGAGGGGTTGATCTTTGAGAAGTCGTCGCCGGGGAAGAAGGCGTATCGGCTGGCGGAGCTGGATGTGCCGGCGGTGGACGCCCCTTTCCTACTGGGCGCGAGTGCGCGCGCCAACCTGGGCGTGATGCCGGAACTGAGCGAGATTGAGATCATCCGGCACTTCACGCGGCTGTCGACTTGGAATTATGCGATCGACCTGGGGATGTATCCGCTGGGAAGCTGCACGATGAAGTACAACCCGCGGGTGAACGAGGCAGTGGCGCGGCTGGAGGGGATTGCCGAGGCGCATCCATATCAGCCGGAGGCGCTGAGCCAGGGTTGCCTCGAAATTATGAGGCTGTTGTCAGCCTGCCTGATCGAGATTACGGGCATGGACGCAATTACGCTGCAGCCGGCGGCGGGCGCGCATGGCGAGTTTACGGGAATTCTCTTGGTCCGGGCCTACCACGAGAGCCACGGGAATGCGCGCAAGAAGATTTTGATTCCCGACTCGGCGCATGGAACTAACCCGGCGACGGCGGCGACGGCAGGCTACCAGGTGGCGAACCTGAAGTCGAATGCGCAGGGGATGGTGGATATCGCCGAGCTGGAGCGCATGGTGGATGAAGATACTGCCGCGCTGATGCTGACGAATCCTTCGACCATCGGCGTGTTCGAGAGCGAGATTCACAAGATCGCGGACATCCTGCACGCGAAAGGCGCGCTGCTCTACATGGATGGCGCAAACATGAACGCGCTGGTGGGCAAAACACGGCCGGGCGACTTTGGTGTGGATGTGATGCACCTGAATCTGCACAAGACGTTTTCGACACCGCATGGAGGCGGTGGGCCGGGGAGTGGGCCGGTGGCGTGCAAGACGATCCTCGAGCCGTTTCTGCCCACGCCGGTGCTGGTGACGCGGGCGGGCGGGTCGCTCGGGCTCGATTACGACCGGCCGCTTAGCGTCGGGCGGGTGCGGGCGTTCTACGGTAACTTCGGCATGTTCGTGCGTGCGCTGGCGTACATTCTGGCGAATGGGCCGGACGGGCTGCGGCAGACGACCGAAGACGCGGTGCTGAACGCGAACTACATCCGCGCGAAGCTGGAGGGCACGTTCGAGCTGCCGTTTACGACGCCGACGCTGCATGAGGTTGTCTTCTCCGACCGGCTGCAGGCCGGCTCACTTGCGAAGCCGGGCGTGAAGACGGGCGACATCGCGAAGCGGCTGATCGACTATGGGTTCCACGCGTACACGGTGAGTTTCCCGATGATCGTGCCGGGCGCGATGATGATCGAGCCGACGGAGAGCGAAAGCCGCGAGGAGCTGGACCTGCTGATCGACGCGCTGAAACAGATCGCGCAAGAGGCGGCGGAGAATCCGGAGCTGGTGCAGACGGCTCCGCATACGACGCGGGTGCGGCGGATGGATGAGACCGCCGCGGCGAGGAAGCCGGTGCTGCGCTGGAAGGGACCGGCGGAGGACGTCACGGGGGATGCGGCGGCCAAGGAGTGGTAAATCTCGGCCCTTTGCGATACGACGCAAAGGATGGGCACCCGGCGATCAGGCGTGGGATTGAGGTGTCGGCGCCGGGGCGCTGGAGCGCTTCGCCTCGAGCAGCTTCGCATCGACCAGGAAGCGGAACCACAGGGTCTGCAGCACGCAGAAGATGAGGCCCTCGATGCCGTCGAGGAAGCCGAACTTGAAGAAGTAGCGATAGAGGAACAGTGCGAAGGCGCGGAGAAACAGGGGCGCGCGATCGTATTGACTGCGCAGGTAGCGTTTGCGCTGGACGACATCGCCTGAGAGTTTCGATTCGACGCGGCCTTCGAGCGAGCGGCCCAGCAGCTCGCGAACCTCGGCGTCCGACCAGCGGTTATGCCGGTAGGTCCACTCGGAAAGCGACATACGGATATCGTCCAGCATTGAGTTGTGCAATCTCGCGGTGGTCCCGGTGCAAAAGAAATGCTGGTCATACTCGCGGAGTTCGCAGCGGCCTTTGCCGGCGCGGAAGAGACGCATGTGCCAGGTGGGTGCAAGGTTGTGCTTCAGGGTGCGGTTCATGAAGCGAAGGTAACGTTTGAGGAAGAAGCCGTCGCAGCCGGGATCGTCGGGCAGGGCAAGGATCTCCGTTCGCAACGCATCGCTCACGCATTCATCGGCGTCAAGATGGAGCTGCCACAGATACTTTGCGGGGATGTTGTCGATGGCCCAATTGCGCTGGTTTCCGTAATTGAGGAAGGGATGCTGCTGGATCCTGGCTCCGAAGGCCGAGGCAATCTCAACGGTGTTGTCGGTGCTGCCCGAGTCGACGATGTGGACATCGTCGGAGAGTGAGGAAATGGCGGCGAGCGTATTCGCGATGGAGTCGCTGGAGTTGAAGGTGAGAATAATGATGGTGGGCTTCATGAGATTTTGCTTGCACCCGGGTTTTTCGCGCTGCGAGCCGCGTCCCACAGACCGGTCGGCCAGCTCGCACGCAAATAATGGGCATTAGGAAAGATCATCTGCAGGTCGTCCGTATCCATGGTATCGCGGTTGGAAATCATTGAATCGGGATGCCCGGGAGCGGTATTGCTAGAAAAGGCGGTATTCAAGATTCGGCTAGATCGCGTAGCGGCGGAAGGCGAGGACGGCGTTGAGGCCGCCGAAGGCGAGCGAGTTGGAGAGGGCGAGGTCCTTATCTGCGGCGAGCGGGCGCGGCTCGCCGATCAGGACATCGAGGTGGAACGTGGGGTCAATCTCGGTGACGCCGGCGGTGTGGGGCAGGCTGGCCTGGTCGAGCGCGATCACCGTGGCCAGCGCTTCGATGGCTCCGGCTGCGCCGATGGAGTGGCCGGTGAGCGATTTGGTTGCGCCGACCGGAAGGTTCGACGCGAGATCGCCGAAGGTTTGATGGATGGCGGCCGCTTCCACCGCGTCGTTGGTGGGCGTACCGGTGCCGTGGGCGTTGATGTAGCCGATGCGCGAAGCAGGTTCGACAATTCCGGCGTGCGCGGTATCTTCAAGCGCGCGGCGCATGGCCAGGGCGGCGCCTTCTGCCCTGGGCTGGGTGATGTGGTGGGCGTCGGCCGACATGCCGAAGCCGACGATTTCCGCGTAGATGCGCGCCCCGCGGGCCAGCGCCGCCTCGAGCGGCTCGAGGATCATCATTGCGGCGCCTTCGCCGAGGGTCATGCCGTCGCGGTCCACCGAGAAGGGGCGGCAGGAGGTGGGCGAAACCACGCGCATCGAGTCCCACGCGCGCAGAAATCCGTAGGTGAGCGCGGCCTCATAGCCGCCGGTGATGGCGGCGGGAGCCATGCCTGAGCGCACCATCTGGAAAGCCAACCCGATGGCATGGGTGCCCGACGCGCAGGCGGTTGCGATGTTCAGCACCGGGCCTGTGATTCCCGTTTCGATGGCGATGTTGCTGGTTCCCGAACTGGCCATGGTGCGAATGATCACCGTAGGAGGGATGCGCGCATTGCGGAGATAGAGATTGCGGTTCGCGTCTTCATCCGCGGCTCGCCCGCCGCAGGAGCAGCCGGTAACGATGGCGATGCCGGTGGCGTCGTAATGCTGGAGCAGGCCGCTGTGGGCCACCGCCTGGCGCGCCGCGATGATGCCGAACTGCGCGCCCAGCTCGGAAGTCAGGATGAAGCCCGAGCTGAGGTGCTGCTCGGGGTTTTGGGTGGGCTCAAAGCCCTTGACCTTGGCGGTGGTTTTGAAGCGGATGCTGGGATCCGGCGACAGCGCTCCGGGCATGGTGCTGAGGTCGAAGGGCGCAATGCCGGTGCGCCCCGCGTAGAGCGATTCGCGAAACGCATCGACAGTGTTGCCGATCGGTGTGACGCATCCCAGGCCGGTAACGACGACGCGGTTCATTGAGCCCTCACAACCTGGGTCCTCACCCATGGATCCTCACGCAGCCGAGGCCTGGCGGACGGCCTGCAACTATGACTTCGTGGCATTCGGCGGCGCAGCGGCGCGCAGAGTCTCCACGCCGCGGACCACATCGCCGACGGTCTTCAGCGAATTCAGGGCGTCGTCGGGAATCTCGATGGAGAAAATCTCCTCCACCTCGAAGCTGAGGTTGATCTTGTCGAGCGAATCAATCTGCAACTCCTCGAACGTGCTGTCCATGCGGACGTCCGATACCGGCAGGTTCTTCGATTTGGCAACGAGTTCGATAATGCGGGATTGAATGTCGTCCATGCGTTCTCCCATACTCCCCAGCGGCGTGCTTCCACCACGGGACCTCGAACATGAGCCAGCCGGCGGATGGCCCTGGCGCACACAATCTATAAGTTACTGTCTGACAGTTTTACCACCTGCGCGCGTATGCCGTGCAAGCTTGTACGGTTATCACCACTGCAGGAGCACCAGTTCGAGGCAGAAGCCGGGACCCATCGCCGCCAGAATGCTGTAACTGCCGGGCGCACCGCGATGGCTGTCGAGCGTGTCGGCCAGCACCATCAGCACCGACGCAGCGGAAAGATTGCCGACCTCGCGCAGGCTCTTCCAGGACAAGGCGAGCGCGTCCTTGGACAGCTCGAGCGAGGCCTCCACCGCCTCCAGCACCTTCGGCCCGCCGGAGTGGAAGATCCAACTGGAAATGTCGGTGAGGGCCAGGTGTTTCTCGGCCAGAAAGCTGTCCACGTCGCCGCGCAGGTTCTCCATCACCACCTTGGGCACGTCGGGCGAGAGCACGATGGTGAACCCGGTGTCGCCGATGTCCCAGCCCATGACGTACTCGGAGTTGCGGTAGAAGGTGGAGCGGGTGGCCAGAATGCTGGGGCCGGGTGCGAGCTTGGACAAGGGGAGGTCGACCTCGTCGCCGGTGATGACCACTGCCGCCGCCCCGTCGCCGAAGAGGCCGCAGGAGATGAGGTTGGCGATGGACTGGTCGTTATCCTGCCAGGTCAGCGAGCACAGCTCGACCGAGAGCAGCAGCGCGATCTGCCCTGGGAAGGCGCGCACATAATCCGAGGCGCGCGCGATGCCGGCCGCGCCCGCCACGCATCCCAGGCCGAAGATGGGCGTGCGCTTTACGTTCGCGGGAAACGGCATCAGGTTGATCAACCGGGCGTCGACCGTGGGGCTGGCGATGCCGGTCACGGAGGCGAAGAAGATGGCGGAGACGTCGGCCGCGGTGAGGCCGAGGGGATCGAGGGCGCGGGCGATGCAGGTCTGGGCGAGCTCGACGGCATTGGCGATCCAGACATCGTTGGTGGCTTTGAAGCCTACTAGTCCGGGATAGGCCTCCAGCGGCAGCACGAAGTAGCGGGATTCCACGCCGCAGTTGGCGTGCAGCCGGCCGAGCATGCGCGGCTCAGGCAGCTTGCTCCCCCAGTAGTTGCGCAGCTTCTCAGTAAATTCAGTTTGAGCAACACGGTGGCGAGGGAACGCGGTGCCGACAGATGAAATACGCATGAAGTGGGGCCTGCTCCTGTGAGACTCGGTAAGTTGGTTGGACAACGCAATTAAAGAGAAAGAGGCCCCGCGCCACGTGCTGGCGAGCTAAATCAATGGTGGGCCTACAAGGACTTGAACCTTGAACCAACGGATTATGAGTCCGCTGCTCTAACCAATTGAGCTATAGGCCCTTGTTGCAACGCTCCGCCTATTGTAGCGGTGCAGGCCGGCTACTAGGAAACGAGACGGCGGGACCATGTCGGCGGAGCCGGCAAACCAACGTCTCGCAGGCGGCATCTACGCCGAACGAGGGCCTTTGAGGACCGGTGATTAAAATCACATACAAGACTCTCCGGGGTTGGGAAGATAGCGAAAAGCCGGGATGGGCCGAGGTGGATTCACTCTCCGAGTCGGTCTTGGTGGACGACCGGAGCATTGACGTTGCAACAGCAAATGCGGGTGGGCCAAGCCAGGCGTTTCTGCTGTGCAGGTCCGGGCAAGTGGCGTGCGGCGGGGCCTACACCGCATTCCATTCGCTCGGCGAAGTTGGGGCCTTGCTGGTCGAGCATGGCAAGGGGGCAAACCTTCCCCCGGCCAGTCAGGGTTTCGCTGTGATTGAGACAGCGACGGCCGCGCCGCCCGGCGATGCGGTGTGTGACCTGCGTCGCCCTGGGCCGCGCGGCCGGGGGCCGGATTTGGCCCTTTGCGGCTGGGGTGTGGTCAAATGAAACCAGCGATATGGTTTCAGAGAATCCAAGGTTCCGCCGTCCGATGCCCATACGCCGCCGCTGGAAGGCGGTAACCCGCAAGCTGCGCGAACTGGGGTCGATCGGGTCGGCGCTGCTGGACACCGGGCACCCGTACATGGCGCATATTGTGCCCATGCGGCGGTGCAACTTGGCCTGCACCTACTGCAACGAGTTCGACGACGTCTCCGACCCGGTTCCGATCGAGGAGATGGAGCGCCGGATCGACGAGCTGGGCCGGCTGGGGACCTCGGTCATCACGATTTCGGGTGGCGAACCGCTGCTGCATCCCGAGCTGGACCGCGTGATCGCGCGGATCCGGAAGACGGGTGCGCTGGCCGGGATGATCACCAACGGCTACCTGCTGATGCCGGAGCGGATCCAGCGGCTGAACCGGGCGGGCCTGGACCACCTGCAGATCTCGATCGACAACGTGATGCCGGACGCAGTCTCGAAGAAGAGCCTGAAGGTGCTGGACGCCAAGCTGAAGATGCTGGCGGAGCACGCCGACTTCCACGTGAACATCAACTCGGTGGTGGGCGGCGGGATTGCGAATCCAACCGATGCGCTGACGGTGAGCGAGCGGGCGCTGGAGCTCGGGTTCTCCTCGACCATCGGCATTATTCACGACGGCAGCGGCCAGTTGAAGCCGCTGGGCGAGGCGGAGCGCACGGTGTGGGACAAGGTGCGGCAGCTGACGCGGCGAAGCTACTCGCGCTTCAACCACTTCCAGGAGGCGATCGCCAACGGCCAGCCCAATGACTGGCGGTGCCGCGCGGGCGGGCGCTACCTGTACATCTGCGAGTTCGGGCTGGTGCACTACTGTTCGCAGCAGCGCGGCTATCCCGGCGTTCCCATCGCCAGGTACGGCAGGGCGGACGTGAAGCGGGAGTTTCTGGCGGAGAAGAGTTGCGCCCCCAACTGCACCATCAGTTGCGTGCACCAGGTAAGCTATATCGACCACTGGAGGGCGCCGCAGACGACGCACGTGACTCCGGGCGCGTCGCATGGGGCCGGCGCGGGAGCGGATGCTGGATTGGTGCAGATCCGTTAAGTTTTCAACGGCTCCGCGCGGGCCCACGAACCGGAAGACTTCGACTAGCTCTTGGGCTGATGAGTGCTGTCGGCAATCTCTTTAAGACTCCGATCGATGCTCTTAAGGGATTTGACGATCATCCAGAGGACCCACAGCACGAAAATATAAAAGACCCCCCAAATGGCTACTATGGGGATAAAGTACGTGGAAATGAGTTCTGTCATGGGCACGACCTCGCAGCGAGCATATACCCCCGACATTCCCGTCATAAAGGCGTATCCGAGGGCGGGTAGTGGGTCAGTAACTAACCGACGATCCGGGACATACGGCGCAGTGGCTGCGGCCCCGGGCAAATTTCGCAACCCAGGGAAGGCCGCGAGACTCTAAACTTACAGTGAACGTGGCAAATCTTCTTCAATCGAACGACGCAGGCGCAAGAGCGCGGACGCAAACGCGGCAACGCATGGGTGCACTCGCGGCCCTGCTGGCGCTGGCAAGCGTGGGGATTGCGCGGGCGCAGGAAGACGCTTCGTTGCCGATGGCTCCCAGTGCGGTAGCGGTCGCGCTGCCGGCCGATTCCAGCCACCGCCTTACCGGCCAGGCGGCTGGGATCTCGCCGATTCGGTTTGCCGGGGACGTTACGGTGGAATCGGCCACGCCGGGTGCGCTGTCGCTATCGCTGGACGACGCCATCGCTCGCGGGCTGAAACAGAACCTGCAGGTGCTGCTGGCGAATCAGGCCGAGCGGGCGGTGCATGGACAGATTTCCACGGTGTTCTACGCGCTCCTGCCGAACCTGAGGGCGACCGGCTACACCAACGCGGAGGAGATCGATCTGGCGGCCCAGGGCTTCAAGCCATCCTCGCTGGCGGCGTTCGGGTTTGCTCCGGGAACGATTTCGACGATCGTGAAGGTGGACACGACCGACGCGCAGCTCAGCGCAGACCAGGTGCTGTTCAATCTGCCGGACTTCTACCTGTACGCGGCGGCAAAGAAAGCAGCGAACGTGGTCACGATGAATACGCTGAACACACGCGGAGGCGTGGTGGAGGCGGTGGGCACGCAGTACCTGGCAGCGCTGGCGGATGAGGCGCAGATCGCCGACGCGCAGGCGCTGGTGACGGCCGACGAAGAGGTGCTGCGGCAGGCGACGCTCGCGCACGACGCGGGCGTGGGGATCAACCTCGACGTGTTGCGCGCCAAGGTGCAACTCCAGTCCGAACAGCAGGCGCTGGTGAAGGCACAGAACACCTTTGCCAAGGACAAGATCGCACTGAACCGTCTGATCGGCCTGCCGGCGGAGCAGGAGTTGACGCTGACCGACGCGGTACCGTATGCGGACCTGGCGGAGATGTCGCTCGACCAGACCAGGACGCTGGCCTACCAGCGGCGCAAGGACCTGCTGGAGCTGGAGGCGCAGCTCGAGGTCGCGGAGCGGGCGCGCAAGGCGGTGAAGTACGAGCGCATGCCGTCGCTGGCCTTCAACGGATACTACGGCGTGCTGGGCGAAACGCGTGGTTTATACCACGGCGTGTTTACGGCGCAGGGCGTGCTGAAGATCCCGATCTTTGAAGAGGGCCGGTTCCGCGGCGAGACCGAGGTGGCGGCGGCGCAGGAGATCGGCGTGCAACACCAGATCGAGTCGCTGCGGGTCACGATCGACGCGCAGATCAGGGCCAGCAGGCTGGATGTGCAATCGTCCGCCGAACTGGTGAAGGTGGCGCGGAGCAATGTGGACCTGGCCGCTCAGGCGCTCCAGGACACGCGCGACCGGTTCACTGCCGGCGTGGACGACAATCTGCCGGTGGTCGAGGCGCAGGCGACGCTGGCGGCGGCGCAAAGCCGGCTGATCGCCACCGAGTTCCAGTTCAACCGGGCCAAGCTCGACCTGGCGCGCAATACCGGCGTGGTGGAGACCGAGTATAAGCAGTACCTGGGCCGGTAGAGACTAGAGCCGCAGAGTGCTTAGCCAGGGGTACAATTTCGGCATGAGGTGGTTGCGCTCAAGCTCGCCGATGCAGTTAGCCGGGTGGTCAGGGGTAGGCTGTCTCATCTATCTCGCCGGGTATCTGACTACATCCTTCAATGTCCTTTCGCGTGGGCTGCAGACGCTCGTGTTCCTCTTGCTGGTCGGGCTTGGAATGGCAGTCACGTGGCTGGCGTGGGAGCGGCTGAATGACGGTATAAGAAACGAGAAGTGGACTGACGACGAAATCGCTCCCCTTCGCCGGCTCATGGAGCGTCCAGTATTTAAATACATTCCATGGTTGATGCTTGCCTCTCTCGTCGTGATGGCCAGCGTCCCTGGTCCTCTCCATAGCTCGTTGTGGTTCTGGCCGGTGTTTTGGGCAAACCTGACTCTGGGACAGCTAAAGGTTTCTGTGCGGCCGATCGTGGAGAATCGTGGTGGGGCTGGTTGGCTTAACGCGGCACCAGTTCGGTCCGCGCACTGGGGCGAGCGGCGCGTGGCGGGCGAGGAATCCACTTCGAACTGACGGGTTCCAAGATGTTGGGCCCAGGCGCAAAATGTGAAACCATAGGCGGATGGCAGCAGGCGGGAGCGGTGCGGCGGAGCCTGAATCGCAGGCAGGCCCGGGCAGCGCCTTTCTTTCGCGCGACTTCCGGCTGTACCAGACGGCGCGGCTGCTGGTGATTCTGGGCGCGGAGGCACAGTCGATTGCGGTGGCGCGGCAGGTGTACCAGATCACGCGCTCGCCGCTGGCCCTGGGCCTGAGCCAGCTGGCGCTGTTCGCGCCGGGAATCTTCTTCAGGTTGGCGGCGGGGCATGTAGCCGACCGCTACGACCGGCGCTGGATCATCCTGACGTGCTACTCGGTGCAGGCGGTGTGCACGCTCGCGCTGCGCAAGGCCGATGCGCTTTCGGCGGAGTCGCTGATGCAGTCTAATATGCAACAGAGCTTTGCGGAGCCGGCGGATTGAGGGCACGGTTCGAGGTTCGAGGTTGGAGGTTCGAGGAAAGACGGAGGCAATCGGAGCATGACGACGGGGAAAAAAGTTGCGATCGCCATAACCGCGGCCATGGTGCTGGCGGTTGGGATTGAGTTGGTGTATCTGCACCACGAGCGGAATTCCCCGGGCACGCAGGTGGTGCCGGAGGAGTATGGGAAGGTCGATCTGGACGAGTTGGTGTTCCTGAAGAAGGAGCGGCCATCGTCGATGGCCGACTTGAAAGACCTGTTCGGCAGGACGGTGTGGGTGTCGGCCGCTGGGCAGATGGACTACTACCCTTACGCGGCGCATCGGGCAGACTATGCGAAGGCAGCGGGAACGCTGCTGGGAGCCGAGCCGCTGGCAATCAAGGATGCGTTCGAACAGGTGGCGCCAAAGGCAGCGACGTTCCGGATTGCGGGCGGCGATAAGCAAGTGCTGCTGGCCTTCACGATGCCGAAGTCGGCCGACCCGGCAAAGGAGTACGCGGTGGCGGTGGGGTACCAAAAGGGTGGAGATTACACCTTCTACACGGACGATATCTTCTTCTATGACGACCCGCATGGGCTGTTCGACTACTGGGGGCCGAAGGTGTGGCAGGCCATCGATGCGCACCAGGTGATCCTGGGGATGAAGGAGCGGCAGGTGCAGCTCTCGCTCGGGCAGGTGTCGCAGAACTCGAGCCAGGATTACGGCAACCGAACCGTGGTGTACTCGAACGTGGGCCATCCGATGTCCGTGACGTTTGTGGATAACCACGTGACCGCGTTCCAGCCGAGCCAGGGATACTGAGGCCGGCGGAAAAACGGCGGGCGTTGGGATTCCCTGAGGCAAACCAGCGGCGGTTTTGCTCTATACTTTTAGTTCCCATGCAGCCAGCCCACGCGAACCGGTTCGAACACGCGCTACTGAAGAACTATTTGCTGGACCACGCCTACGACGAGATGTTCGCCGGCGCCGACCAGCTGCACCCGCACTATGAGCCTCTGTTTGAACGCTTTGCGTCGCTGCCGACCGACGAACTGCAGCGGCGCAAGCACTCCGCCGAGCTGAGTTTTTTGAACCAGGGCATCACCTTCACCGTCTACGGACGCGACGAGGGCAAGGAGCATATTTTCCCGTACGACCTGGTGCCGCGCATCATTACCGCGGCCGAGTGGGCTACGGTGGAACGCGGCCTGACCCAGCGGCTGACCGCACTGAACATGTTCCTGCGGGACATCTACAACGAGGGCCGCATCCTGGCGGACGGCATTGTGCCGCGCGAGATCGTGTACAGTTGCAAGCACTTCCGCCGGCAGATGGTGGGCCTGCAGGTGCCGCGCAACGTGTACGTCGCCATCTGCGGGACCGACCTGATCCGCATGGAAAACGGCGAGTTCGTGGTGCTGGAGGACAACCTGCGGGTGCCGTCGGGGGTGAGCTACATGCTGACCAACCGGCGCGTGATGAAGCGGATCTTCCCGCATCTCTTCCGCAGCTACAACGTGCGGCCGATTGAGCAGTACACGCAGTTGCTGCTGGGAACGCTGCGGTCGCTGGCGCCCGAGGGCAGGCCGGAGCCGAACATTGTGCTGCTGTCGCCGGGCGTGTTCAACTCCGCGTACTTCGAGCATGCGTACCTGGCGCGGCAGATGGGCATCGAGTTGGTGGAAGGGCGCGACCTGGTGACGCACGACAACATCATCTACATGCGCACCACCAGCGGCCTGCGCCGGGTGGACGTGATCTACCGCCGCGTGGATGACGACTTCATCGACCCGCTGGCCTTCCGTCCGGATTCGATCCTGGGCGTGGCCGGGCTGTTCAATGCCTATCGCGCCGGCAATGTGACGCTGGCGAATGCCTTCGGCACCGGCGTGGCCGACGACAAGGCGCTGTATGCGTATGTGCCCAGCATCATCAAGTACTACCTCTCCGAGGAGCCGGTGCTGCAGAATGTGAAAACGTACCTGCTGACCGAACCTGCGTCGCGCCAGCACGTGCTCGCGAATCTGGACAAGCTGGTGGTGAAGGCGGTGGGCGAGAGCGGAGGCTACGGCATGTTGATCGGGCCCCAGTCGACCGCGGCGCAGCGGGAGGAGTTTACCCGCAAGATCCAGGCCGAACCGCGCAACTACATCGCGCAGCCGACGATTTCGTTCTCGCGCGCTCCGTGCCTGATCGGCGACGATCTGGAGCCGCGTCATGTCGACCTGCGGCCCTACATTCTGTATGGCGACAAGGTCAACATTGTGCCCGGCGGTCTGACGCGGGTCGCGCTGAAGCAGGGCTCGCTGGTGGTGAATTCTTCGCAAGGAGGCGGCAGCAAGGATACGTGGGTGTTGAGCCAGTGATGCGGAATTCTTTGAGGAGGGGACCGAATGCTGTCACGCGTCGCGGATAGTCTCTACTGGATGAGCCGCTACATCGAGCGCGCGGAGCATGTCACGCGCCTGCTGGATGTGAATCTCAACCTGATGCTGGACGAGAGCGCGGTCAGCGCGGACCACCGCTGGCAGCGGATGCTGCAGGCGCTGGGCAGCCCGAAGGACGTGGAGTGGACCGGCGATCCCTACGCACTGACGCAGACGCTCTCGTTCGACACGGAGTTCAAGGGGTCCATTCTTTCGTGCATCATCTCCGCGCGGGAAAATGCGCGCCACGTCCGCGAGCAGATCTCCACCGAGCAGTGGCACCGGCTGAACAGCCTGTATCTGGAGGTGACGCAGCCGGAGATGCAGGCGAACCTGGACCCCGAGGGCAGCATGGCCAACTCCGATCAGCCGACAGAATTTCTGCAACACGTGATGGAGGGGGTCCACCAGTTTCAGGGCGTCAGCGACTCCACCATGAGCCACGGCGAGGGCTGGCAGTTCATCCAGGTGGGCCGCTACATCGAGCGCGCCGCGGCGACTGCGGTGCTGCTGGAGGCGTACCACGAGGACCTCTGGAGCCACTCGGACCGCATCGCGGAAGGCAACGAGTACCTGGAATGGATGGGCCTGCTGCGTTCGGCAACTGCGTTCGAGGCCTACTGCAAGGTCTACACGGCGGACGTCACGCCCGACCGCATTCTGGAGTTTCTGCTGCTGGACGAGGAGTTTCCGCACTCTGTCCGCTTCTCCATCGACGCGCTGCAGAATGCGCTCGAAGCCATCCACGGCGAGGGCGGCAAGAGCCGCGCCGAACCGCTGCGCCGCCTGGTGGGACGGCTGCAGGCTTCGCTGAACTATTCGAGCGTCGAAGAGATCCTGCACGGAGACATCGTGGCGTACCTGCGCGGAATCCAGTTCCAGTGCCGCGGAATTCACGAGCTGATCTATCAGCTTTACATCGACTACAGCATTCAGGCCGCGCTGGCGGGATAGAAACAGTTGCAGGTTGTTAGTTGTTAGTTGCAAGACGAAAAAGCGCGGCTCTTTCAGGGATTCAGGGCGCGGCCAAGGAGCGGGATGTACTATTCGATTCGGCATTTGACGAAGTTTCTTTATTCGAACCCGGTGAGCGAGAGCATGATGGAGACGCGCATGCATCCGCGGTCGGACCAGAACCAGCGCTGCCTGACGTTTCACCTCTCCGTAAGCCCGCGCTGCCGCGTCTTCAGCTACCGCGATCACCTGGCGAACCAGGTACACCACTTCGACATTCCCGGGCAGCATGGCCAGTTGGTGATCGTGGCCGAGTCTCTGGTGGAGGTGCAGCCCGCGGCGCAGATTCCTTCGTTCCTGGCGCCGGATGCGTGGGACGAACTCGACAGCATGATCGAGCGGGGCGATTACTGGGAGATGTTGCTGCCCAGCGAATTTGCCACGCCGACGCCTTCGCTGGACGCGTTGGCCGAAGAGCTGGATGTGCGCCGCCGCGACGACCCGCTGATGGTGCTCCACCAGTTGAACGAGCAGCTGTTCAACCACTTTGAGTACGTGCCCAGGTCGACCAAGGCGGATTCCCCGATCGACCTGGCATTGCTGACCCACGCGGGCGTCTGCCAGGACTTCGCGCACGTGATGATCACGCTGGTGCGGTCGAAGCTGCGCATTCCCTGCCGCTACGTCAGCGGCTACCTGCACCATGGCCGCGCCGACCACGACCGCTCGGTCAACTCGGCGACCCATGCGTGGATGGAGGCGCTGATTCCACAGCTTGGGTGGGTGGGCTTCGACCCCACCAACTGGCTGGTTGCCAGCGATCGCCATATCCGCACCGCAATCGGGAGGGACTACGCCGACGTGCCTCCGACGCACGGCATCTTCCGCGGCCGCGCCAACAGCGAACTGACCGTCGCCGTGCGCGTGACGCCGAGCGAAGGCGCGCCGGCGCTGGACCAGGAGCTGCCGGTGGCCGAGGATTGGTCGATCCTGGTCGAAAAGGCGCAGGCACTGCCCGAGCCGCCTCCACTCACCACTCGCCAGCAGCAGATGGCGCAGCAGCAGCAATAGATCGCGCAGCAACAAGTCATCGCGCAGCAACAAATCATCGCGCAGCAACAAATCGCCGACGTTGGGTTGAATCAACCGCAGATCCCCATTTCAACAGGATAGGATCTCTCTATGCGCAAATTCATCGCCAGCTTCGTACTTCTCGCCGGCTCCGCCTACGCCCTCGATGGCGGACCGAGTGCGCCGCTCCGTGGTTACACGGCTGACCACTCCGCAACCGAGGTCACGTGGGAGCAGAAGTTCCGTGCACTGCCCGATCCCGCGCGCGTCCGCGCCACTATGCAGCGCCTCTCCGCCCGGCCGCACCACGTGGGTTCGCCGTACGACAAGGACAATGCCGAGTGGCTGCTGGCGCAACTGAAGTCCTACGGCCTGGACGCGAAGATCGAGATGTTCGATACGCTGTTCCCCACGCCGAAGGCGCGCACACTGGAGTTGCTGGGCCCGACCAAGTTTGTCGCGAAGCTGGAAGAGCCGACAATTGCAATTGATCCAACGTCGGACCAGCACAAGGAACAATTGCCGACCTACAATGCCTACTCCGCGGACGGCGACGTGACCGCGCCGCTGGTTTACGTCAACTACGGAGCGCCGGCCGACTACGAGGTATTGGATGCGATGGGGGTCTCGGTGAAGGGGGCGATCGTGATCGCGCGCTACGGCCAGACGTGGCGCGGCATCAAGCCGAAGGTCGCAGCCGAGCATGGCGCCGTGGGCTGCATCATCTACTCCGACCCGCGCGACGACGGGTACTTCGAAGGCGTGCAGTATCCCGATGGCGCCGCGCGCCCTGCGGATGGCGTGCAGCGCGGAAGCGTGATGGACATGGTGCTATATCCGGGCGACCCGCAGACGCCCGGCATCGGCGCGGTGCCCGGGGCGAAGCTGATTCCTCTGGCCGACGTCCAGACCATTACCAAGATTCCCGTGCTGCCCATCTCCTCGAACGATGCGAAGCCATTTCTTCAGGCGCTGGGCGGGCAGGTGGTTCCGGAGGCGTGGCGCGGCGGACTTCCCTTCACCTACAAGGTCGGCCCCAGCGTCGCCAAGGCGCATCTCGCGCTCGCTTTCAACTGGGACCGCAAGCCGCTGTATGACGTGATCGCACGCATTCCCGGTTCAACTTACCCCGATCAGTGGGTCATTCGCGGAAATCATCACGATGGCTGGGTGAACGGCGCGGAGGATCCGCTGAGCGGGACCAGCGCGGAGTTGGAAGAGGCCCGCGGCCTGGGCGAACTCCTGAAGCAGGGGTGGCGTCCGCAACGGACCATCATCTACTGCTTCTGGGACGGCGAAGAGCCCGGCTTGCTGGGTTCCACGGAGTGGGCGGAGACCCATGCCGGCGAGCTGTCGCGGAACGCGGTCGCGTACTTCAATTCCGATACCAACGACCGCGGCTACTTCTGGGCGGAGGGTTCGCAGTCGCTGGAGAACTTCGTCGATGGCGTCGCCAAGGACATTGACGATCCCGAGACGAAGATGTCGGTAGCGAAGCGCGAGCGGCTGGTCGACATCTCCAAAGCTGCGCCGGATGCACGGGCCGAGATTCGTTCGCGCGCCGACCAGCGCATGCCGGCCCTGGGATCGGGTTCGGACTACACCGTGTTCCTCGACCATCTCGGCATTGCGAGCGTCGACCTGGGCTACGGCGGCGAAGACCAGAGCAGCGGGCAGTATCACTCCATCTACGATGACTTCTACTTTTACTCAAACTTTCTGGACACCGACTTCGTCTACGGCCGCGCACTGGCGCAGACGGCCGGCACCATGATGATGCGCATGGCCGACGCGGATGCGATCCCCTACCAGTTTGGCGACTTCGCCGATACCGTGCGCACCTACGTCACGGATGTGAAGAAGCTCGCGGACACCACGCGCGCGCAGGCGAAGGAACGCAACACGGAGATCACCGAGGGCGTTTACCAGGCGCTGCGCGATCCGAAGGGCGTGCGGGTTGCTCCGTCTACGGAAGAGGTCCCGCCCTACTTCAACTTTGCCCCGCTGGACCAGGCGTCGGATGACCTGACCGCGGCGGCGGCGGCTTACGACAAGGCCTTTGCCGCGCATGCAACGGCTGTGCCGACAGCTCTGAACCCGCAGATACTCCAGGCGGAGCGCGTCCTGATGGATCCCGACGGCCTTCCGCGCAGGCCCTGGTTCAAGGACATGATGTACGCTCCCGGCTTCTATACCGGCTACGGGGTCAAGACGCTGCCCGCGGTGCGCGAGGCGATCGAGCAGAAGCAGTGGAAGGAAGTTGATGCGCAGATTGCGCGCACCGCCGCCGCGGTAGAGCGCGAGGCCAGCCTGCTGAAGGCGGCTACGCACACGCTGGAGGCGGGGCAGTAGGACCTCAAGTTACAGATTGAGCTTCTTGAAGATGCGGTCGGGGATGTTGCGGACGACGAACATGATGGGCTGCCACTTGAACGGGACGTATAGGTTGTCCCGCTTCGCGTCGATGGCCTTGACGATGGTGGCGGCGACTTTGTTCACGTCGGCCTTCCTGATGTTCATGTGGGCCGTCATTGCGGTATTCACCGGGCCGGGCTTGATGGTGAGCACGGTGACGCCTTCGCGGTCCACTCGATTTCTTAGCCCGGCGAGGAATGCGGTCAGGCCGGCCTTGGACGAGCCGTAGAGGTAGTTCGACTTGCGGCCGCGCTCGCCTGCGACGGACGAGAGCACCGCCAGTACGCCGGCATGGCGCTGCACGCAGAAGTTTGCCAGCCAGGTGAGCAGCGAGACGGGCGCGACGAAGTTGGTGTGCAGAATCTGTGCGGCGTGCTCGAAATCCTGCTCCGCGCGCGGCTGGTCGCCAAGAATGCCGTACGCAAGGTAGGCGATATCCATGCCGGTAAGCGAGTTGATGGCGTGCGAGAGCAGCTCCGCGTGCTTGTCGGTGTCGTCGAGATCGGCAACGGCGGTGCCCACGTAGGCGGCGCCGCGGGTCTTGAGATCGGCGGCTACGGCGGCCAGTTTTTCCGGATTGCGGGCAACCAGGAAGAGTTGCGCCCCCTGCGCGGCCCAGATGCGGCAGGTGGCCTCGGCGATGCCGGAGGTGGCACCGAGCACCAGTATCTTTTTCGTGAGCTTGCTCCGGTCGGGGGCAGTTGGATTCGTTGCGGGCGATGCGTCCAAAGGCGGGGTGGCGAGGGTGTTCATAGTGTCGGTTTAGCTCCGGTGGAATCGGTGACGCGCTCCCAGAAGCTGGAGGTAAGCATGGGATCGCGGAAACGCGCGAAGCGGCGCCACTCCGGGTAGAACGTCTGGAACTGCGCTGCGGTCATGGCGGCGTCCTTGGCGGGATACAGGCGGCCGCCGTATTCCAGCGTCATACTGCCCAGGCGTTCCAGCAGCGGGAAGGTCACGCCCGGCTTGATGGGAAAGTCAAGCGCCAACATGATGCCAGGCTGCGGAAAACTCATCATGCCCAGCGAGGGGATGTCGCCGAAGGCCTTGAGCACGGCGAGGAAGCTGGCGAGGCCCGACTTGGCGATCTCGCGCAGGATGGCGATGGTGCCTTCCTTGGCGTGCTCCCACGGAATGGCGTACTGAAACTGCACCAGCCCGCGCTTGCCGTACATGCGGTTCCAATGCAGGACCGCGTCGAGCGGGTAGAAGAACGGCTCGTAGTCGTGGATCGCCTTCACGTGGGCCTTCCCCTGCTTGTGGAAGAAGACGGTGTTGAACAGGCTGACGGTGGTGCGGTTGAGCGCGAAGGCGGGCGCGTCAAACGGAAAGACCAGCCTGGGCTCGGGCGAGGGCTTGAGCTCGCCGGGGACCCTGGAGTGCTCGCCCAGCATGAAGATGCCGCGCGCGAAGTTCTTGCCGGTGGAGACGCAGTCCAGCCAACTGACGGAGTACTCGGCTTGGCTGTACCGGTGCTTGAGGTCGAGGAACTCGTCGATGCCGTGGAACTGGATGCCCTCGTAGTCGATGCCGCGCGAGACGATGGGTCGAAGCCGGAGTTGTGCCCAGGTAATTAGACCGGTCAGGCCCATGCCGCCGATCGTTGCGGCGTACCAGTCGGGATTCTCGGTGCGCGAGCAGAGGCGGCGGCTGCCGTCGGAACGCACCAGTTCGAAGCAGGGGACGTGGTTGCCGAACGAGCCGGCCACCTCGTGGTTCTTGCCGTGGATGTCGTTGGCGATGGCGCCGCCGAGGGTGACGTACTTGGTGCCGGGTGTGACGGGGAGAAAGAAACCGCGGGAAACGGCGAAATCAAGGATCTGCGCCAGCGAGATTCCCGCCTCGGCGGTGAGGATGCCGGTTTCGGAATCGAAGTCGATCAGGCGGTTCATCCCGGTGGTCTCGAGCAGGGTGCCGTCCTTCAGCAGGCAGACATCGCCATAGCTGCGGCCAAGTCCGACCGGAAGCGCGCTGTCATGCGAGCCCGCCAGCACGGCGGGAAAGTCGCCCTGCCAATTGAGCGGGACGACCTTTGCGTTGTACTTCGGATAGCGGCCCCAGGACTCGAACTGCGGCGGCCCGGTGGGAGGATCAGGGGCGGCCGCGATGGTGGTGAGCACTTCAGGTTCGGCAGTCGACAGGGGCATAGCTCTAGGATAAACGCTTGCGGCACCGGAGGTGGTTATCGGATAAGGATTGCCGGGCAGCAAATGAAAAAGGCACGACCGCGATCGGCCGTGCCCTTCTGTCCTTTGCCAGACTGGTGACTTATGCTGCCGACTTGGAGCGGGCGGCCTTGGCGGAGCCGAGCGCGGCCTTGGCGGACTCGGCGAGGGCGGCAAAGCCGGCGGCGTCGTTGGTGGCAATGTCGGCGAGGACCTTGCGGTCGAGCGGGTTGCCGGCCAGTTTGAGCCCGTTGATGAAAGTCGAGTAGCTCATGCCGTTGGCGTGGCAGGCCGCATTGATGCGGACGATCCACAGGGCGCGGTACTGGCGCTTCTTCTGCTTGCGGCCGGTGTAGGCGAACATCAGCCCGCGCTCGACGGCCTCCTGCGCCGCCTGGTAGAGCTTGGATTTGGTGAGGAAGTAGCCGCTGGCGCGTTTCAGTATCTTCTTGCGGCGGTCGGTGCGCTTGGTACTCCGTTTGACACGGGGCATGGTGGTTCTCCTTTTGCGTATTTCGCGGCGCTCAAGCGCCATCTTGGTTACGCCCGGCTGGAGGTAAGGTGGGCCTCTTCACACAGGCTATGCAACTTCAAGTCTCGGTGGGCTTTGCTCAAGCAAATCCCAGGGGCCGTAACGCTTTGACTGGCCCTTTGCTCACGTTTTTGCCTTTAGCAATACAGCTGAGCGGCTCGACTTGAAAAACTTAGGGTGGTCCCGGCCCAAAATCAGGCGTAAGGGAGCATCCGGGCGATCTTCGGGGTATCCGCCTTGGACACCAGAACCGACTGGCCGAGGTGGCGCTTGCTCTTGGTTTCCTTCGAGGTGAGGATGTGGCGGGTCTTCGACTGGCCGCGCTTAAATTTGCCCGACGCGGTCTTGGTGAAGCGCTTGGCCGCGCCCGAATGGGTCTTCAACTTTGGCATGGTGGTTCCTGACGAAAAGCTACAGTTTGGACAGCAAATTTGAGTTTACCAGATGTTCGCCTGTTTGACCTGGAATTTTGCCCCCCAAATGGGACAAAACGCACCCGGAAAGGCCCCTCCCGGTGGGCAAAAAACTGGCCCCAAATCGTGCTATAATTAAATGAAAAATGAAGCGCGTATAAACGCAGAAAATGCTGATTTGGCGCGCCTTTTGTAGGAATGCCGGGCCGGACCAGGGACCCTGGCCCAAGACCCGGAATTTGCGGCCGCACCAGGCCGCATGGAGTGTGCATGGCATCGACCGCAATCAGCCCTGAAGCTGTCCTTCAAGAGGTACAGCCGGCCCCAGGAATCCAGCCTGCCGCGCCTAAGCCGGGCGGCGGCTACACAGGTGAAAATATCACCGTGCTGGAGGGGCTGGCAGCGGTCCGCCTGCGCCCGGCGATGTACATCGGCTCGACCGGCGAGATGGGCCTGCACCACCTGGTGTATGAGGTGGTGGATAACTCGGTGGACGAGGCGCTGGGCGGACACGCGACCAAGATCGACGTCACCATTCACGTCGACAACTCCATCACCGTGGTCGACGACGGGCGCGGCATCCCGGTGGACGACATGGTGACCAACGGCGAGAAGATGCCCGCGGTCCAGGTGGTGTTGACCAAGCTGCACGCCGGCGGAAAGTTCGACGCGTCCAACTACAAGGTCTCCGGCGGTCTGCACGGCGTGGGCGTAAGCTGCGTCAACGCGCTGAGCCAGGAACTGGACGTCGAGATCTGGCGCGACGGCTTCGCCTGGGAACAGGACTACGCCAAAGGCAAGCCGACCAGCAAGCTGCGCAAGATGGGGCCCTCGAAGCGGCGCGGCACCAAGGTCCACTTCCTTCCGGACAAGTCGATCTTCGCCGTCATCGACTTCAACTACGACACACTGGCGCAGCGCCTGCGCGAGCTCGCGTTTCTGAACAAGGGCCTGGAGATTACGCTCACCGACGAGCGCACCACCGACCCCAAGACCGGCGAGAGCAAGGTCCAGACTTTCAAGTACGCCGGCGGCATCTCCGAGTTCATCAAGCACCTGAACCGCGGCAAGCAGGTGCTGCACGACAAGCCGATCTACATGGAAGCGGAGCGCGACGGCGTAGCCATGGAGATTGCGCTGCAGTACAACGACGCATACTCCGAAACCGTCTTCTGCTTTGCCAACAACATCAACACGGTCGACGGTGGCACCCACCTTTCCGGCTTCAAGACTGCGCTGACGCGGACAATCAACGCGGTTGGGCAGTCGCTGGGCCTGTTCAAGGATGTGAAGGAGAACCTCTCCGGCGACGACGTGCGCGAGGGGCTGGTGGTCGTCATCTCGGTCAAGCTGTCGCAGCCGCAGTTCGAAGGCCAGACCAAGGGCAAGCTCAACTCCGACATCGCGGGCACGGTGCAGGCGTTCGTGAATGAACGTTTGAGCGCATATCTGGAACAGAACGCAACCGTCGCGCGCAAGATCATCAACAAGGCCATCGATGCGGCGCGCGCGCGCGAGGCCGCACGCAAGGCCCGCGACCTGACCCGGCGCAAGGGCGCGCTGGATGGCGGCGGCCTGCCGGGCAAGCTTTCCGACTGTTCGGAGCGCCAGCCCGACCGCTGCGAGCTGTACCTGGTCGAGGGCGAATCGGCCGGCGGCACCGCCAAGCAGGGCCGCGACCGCCGCTTCCAGGCCATCCTGCCGCTGAAGGGCAAGATCCTGAACGTCGAAAAAGCCCGCTACGACAAGATGCTGGGCCACGAAGAAATCCGCGCCATGATTACGGCGCTGGGCTGCGGCATCGGCAAGGACGACTTCGACGCCACCAAGCTGCGCTACGGCAAGATCATCCTGATGACCGACGCCGACGTGGACGGCTCGCACATCCGCACGCTGCTGCTGACGTTCTTTTTCCGCCACATGACGGAACTGATCAAGCGCGGGCACGTGTACATTGCGCAGCCGCCGCTGTTCAAGATCAAGAAGGGCAAGTTCGAGCAGTACATCAAGGACGAGCGCGAGTACGTGCAAGTGATGGTCAAGCGCGCCTCCGACGGCATGGTGCTGCGCCACGGCGACGGCGGCGCCAAAATCGAAGGCGAAGCGCTCACCAGATTCATGAGCCAGCTCAACGACTATCTCGGCTTCTTTGACAAGGTGGAGAAGCGGCTGCGCAACGAGCAGGTGACCGAGGCGTTTGCGCAGATCTTCGCGCAGGAGGGCAAGGACTCGGCGCGGCGCGTGGACTTCGAATCGCCGGCGAAGCTGAAGGAGATGCAGCGCCGGTTGAAGGAGTTGGTGAAGCCGTACCAGTTCCGCGATGTCAGCGATGTGCTCCACGATGAAGAGCACAAGACGTACTCAGTCACCTTCACCGACTCGCAGGGCGCGGTGCGCAAGATCGACTGGGCGCTCGCCTCGACCGCGGAGAGCCGGCAGATGCTGGCCAAGCATGCGCAGTTGAAGGACCAGCTACAGCCGCCGTTCCTCATCGAGTACGCGCAGAAGACCGCGAAGGTTGAGGCGGAAGAAGAGGCAGACGAGGCAGCAGAAGAGGGTGCGGCCGAGGCAGCCGTTGCAGACACCGCGGCCGAGGCCAAGCCGGCTAAGCGCAACAGCAAGGTGTCGCACGATCCGGTGGAGAAGCAGACCGCGCGCGAGGTCTTTGAGTACGTGATCGAGCAGGGCAAGAAGGAATATCAAGTCCAGCGCTACAAGGGCCTGGGCGAGATGACCGCCCCGCAGCTCTGGGACACCACCATGGACCCCGAACGGCGCACGCTGCTGCAGGTGCGGCTGGAAGACTACGTAGAGTGCGACAAGATCTTCACCATACTGATGGGCGAGGACGTGGAGAGCCGCCGCAAGTTCATCGAAGAGAATGCGCTGGACGTCAAGAACCTGGATATCTAGAGCTTCAGTCAGTCAATCAAGCGGGTTATTTCTGCGGGATTCCTTGCGGCGAAGGAGTTGGCTCATGCGTGCAGCGGCCTTGGTAGTGTTGGCGCTTTTGCTTCCTTGCGCGGCTCAACAGAGGACTGCGACGCCTATGGTCGCGCAGGTGCGGCCTGTTCCCGATGAGGCTGTGCGTCAGAATGCGCGGCTGGCGATTAGTCTCTCGCCTTCAGCAAAAGCCAAGCTGCAGTCCGCGGCGTCAGCGCTTGCTGCGGCGGCGAAACAGCAGCCCGCGATGACGTCGGCGCAGATGCAAGCCAAGGCGCGCGCCTCAGTGATCAAGGCGTTCCCGAACCTGCAAGGGATGGATGTCGATGCGGTGGTGTTTCTGGTGATGATGGAGTGTGCGCAGGACCAGGAGTCTGACCTGCAACAAGTGATGAGACAGACGCAGCAGAACTCGCTGGCCAAGCAGTCGACGCGTGCGGAGGGGCAGGTAAACTCCGCGGCACAGGCGAGCTCTGCGTCGCAGTTGAGCGATGCGAGTGGGATGCAATCGATGGAACTGCAGATGCTGATGGACCAGCGTAGCAAGCTGCTCCAGGCGATAAGCAACGTGATGAAGTCTGCGTCGGACACGCAGTCCGCGATCGTTGCAAACCTGAAGTAACCGAGGGCGGCTCTGACCCTACATCAGCTCTTCGACAAACTTCTTCGCCACGTCGGGCGGGATGTGCAGGTCGCGGCCGATCAGCGGCCCGGCGTCGAGCACCGGCTCCGTCTCCTCCAGCGTGGGCAGGTCGGTGCGCTCGTAGAATTTGCCGATGGGAATCTCTTCGCCCCAGACGGTCGCCTTCTCCATGGCGCCGACCCAGTTGGTCGCGTCATACTCCGCATTGTCTTCGAGCTTCTTCACCCGCGGACGGAACCACTGGAAGGTATTGTCTTTGTTGTAGGTGACGCACGGGCTGAAGACGTCGAGGAACGAGAAGCCCTTGTGCTGGATGGCCTGCTTGATGAGTTCCGTCAGGTGCTTCTGGTCGCCCGAGAAGCCGCGCCCGACAAACGTGGCGCCTGCGGAGAGCGCCAGCGTGATGGGGTTTACCGGCGTGTCCATATTGCCGTAAGGATTGCTCTTGGTCTTCATGCCGATGCGGCTGGTGGGCGATGTCTGCCCGGTGGTCAGGCCGTAGATCTGGTTGTCCAGCACCATGTAGGTCAGATTGATGTTGCGGCGCATGGCGTGGACGAAGTGGCCGCAGCCGATGCCGAAGCCGTCGCCATCGCCGCCCGTCACCAGCACGGTCAGCTCGTGGTTGGCCAGCTTCAGGCCGCTGGCCACCGGCAGCGAACGGCCATGCAGCGTGTGCATGCCGTAGGTGTTGATGAAGCCCGGGAAGTTGGACGAGCAGCCGATGCCGCTGACCGTCGCCACCTGGTGGTTGGGAATCTGCAACTCGACCAGCGCCTTCTGCACCGCCGCAAGCACGCCGAAGTCGCCGCAACCGGGGCACCAGTCGGGATCGACCTTGCCCTTGAGGTCTGCCATCACCATGGGCCTGGGAGCCGTAATATTGATCGTCGCCATTGTCGATTCTCCTTAAACCATCACTTCGTGGGTTGGCACGGAAAGGGTGGTCGTTCCGGCAAGCTGTTCGCGCACCGCCGCAACGATGTGATGCGGCATGAAGGGCTCTCCGTCGTACTTGCGAATATGGCCGTCGGCCACGAAGCTCGTCTCGCTGCGCAGATAGCGGGCGAACTGGCCGCTGTAGTTGTTCTCCACGATAATCGTGTGCTTCGCCTTGCCGAGGATGTCGAGGATCGCATTGCCGTGCAGTGGAACCAGCCAGCGAATCTGCAACTGGTTGGTGCTGATGCCCTGTTCTGCAAGCTGGGCACGCGCCTCGCGGATGGTTCCGTCAGTCGAACCCCAGCCGATCAGCGTGACATCTGCGTCCGCCGGGCCTTCGAGCTCCGGCTTCGGCACCGCAGCCTCGATCCCCTGCACCTTGCGCATGCGCTTCTCCATCATGGCGCGGCGTTTGGCGTGATTGGTGTACTCGTCGCTGATGAGCACGCCGTTCTCTTCGTGTTCGTCGCTGGAGACCACGTGCGTGAGGCCAGGAATGCCGGGGATTGCGCGCGGCGAGATGCCGCTCTCGGTGATCTTGTAGCGCAGGTACTCCGCATGTATTTCGCCATTGCCGGCGTCGCCGTTGGAGGTGATGAGTTCGCCGCGATCGATGGGCGGAGCGAAGTTCAGCAGTTCGGGTTCAACGCTCAAGCGACCCTCGGAGAGCAGCAGATCGCAGAGCACAATGCCGGGGCACTGGAACTTGTCGGTGATGTTGAAGATCTCCGGCATCAGCGTAAAGCAGTCGCCGATATCCAGCGGCGCCGCGATGACGCGCGGGAAGTCGCCGAAGGCCGCGCCCAGAGCCTGCCACAGGTCACCCTGCTCGGTCTTGGTGGGTACGCCGGTGGACGGGCCGGCGCGCATGCAGTTGATCGCCACCACGGGAATCTCGGCCATGGCCGAGAGACCGAGGCCCTCGGTCATCAGCGCAAAGCCGCCGCCGGAGGTCGCGCACATGGAGCGCACGCCGCCGTGGGCCGCGCCGATGGCCATATTGATGACGCCGATCTCGTCTTCCACCTGGCGAACCAGGATGCCGGCCTTGCGCCCGTGCGACGCCATCCAGTGCAGCACGCCGGTGGAGGGGCTCATGGGGTACGCACCGTAGAACTTGACGCCGGCGGCCGCTCCGCCCATGGCCATGGCGGCATTGCCGCTGAGCACCGCGTAGCGCTTCTCGGTCATCGGCAGCGGCCGCTCGAAGGGCTTGAAGTTGGCTGTGGCGTAGTCGTATCCAGCGCGCGCGATCTCGACGTTCTCCTTGACGACAGCCTCGCCCTTTTTGCCGAACTGGGCGGCCAGCACGCTCTCCAGCGACTGGAAGCCCACGCCCATCATGCTGAGGGCCGCGCCCAAAGCAAGCGTATTTTGCGCCACCTTGTTCCGGGTAATGTCCGCCAAGGTGCTGACTGGCAGCGGGCAAAGCTGCATGCCGTCGGCGGCTGCACCCGGCTTGATGGAGTCGGCGTTATAGATGCACGCGCCGCCCGCGGTCAGCAGGCGCAGATGGCGGTCCATCGTGTCCTGGTTAAGCGGGATCAGCAGGTCGATGCCGTCGCCCATGCTCTCGACGGGGTCGACTCCGGTGCGAACGGTGAGAAACGTATGGCCGCCGCGAATGATGGACTGGTACGCGTTGTAGGCGTTCAGATGCAGCCCGCGCCGGCTGAAGATCAATGCGAAGATGTCACCCGGTGTGGCAACACCCTGACCGGCCGCGCCGCCAATACCGATGGCGAAGGTCTGACTCATAAGGTCCTCTCCCAGCTATAAGACGCCAGAACTATCTGCACTGGTAGCGGGCCCGCCTGACCTTTACGTCCGGCCCTGGAACTCGCAGGCCAGCCGCACCGGACAGACATCAGTGGATTCCGCTTCGTACCGGGACACACGTTCGGCGAAAAAAATTGCCCAGCAAGAATTGCTCCTCTTCGGGGTGGCAACCAGAATACACAAATCCCGGCAGAGTCGGCTCGGAACGGCGAAAGACCGCCTTATTCGGCCCTGCATCTCCCCATTATTAGACCAAGACGCTACCGGCCGGGCTCGCCCATATGCCGCACCGTCATCTGCAGGATGCGCGCGTTGCGGGGCTGCATGCAGGCGAAGACGATCGCGTCCGCGAGCTCGTGCGGCTCCATCATGTAGGAGTTCTTGACGCCCTCTTCGGTGCGCCCCTTGCCCACGGCAAACTCCGTTTTGACGCCGCCGGGGCAGATCGTTCCCACCTTGATGCCATACTTGCGCAACTCACCGTCCAGCGCCTGCGCAAAGCCGATCTGGGCAAACTTGCTGGCGCAATATACCGCCTCGCCCGCATAGCCCTGCAAGCCTGCCACGGATGAGATGAAGAGGATCTCGCCGCCCTTCTGGGCGATCATGACGGGTGCGGCATGTCGGGTGAAGAGGAAGCTGCTCTTCATGTTGGAATCCATCAATGCGTCATACTCTTCAACGCTGGTGTCGACCAGGTTCTTGTAGTTCCCTGCCCCCGCGTTGTTGATCAGGATGTCCAGCCGGCCAAACTGCTTCACAGCCAACGCCACGCAGTTCTGCGCGGTTGCCTCGTCCGCCCCGTCTCCGGCCAGGTACGCCGCCTTGCCATCGCGCGCGCCGATCAGGTCGCACAGCTCGCGCAGCCGCTGTTCGCGGCGGGCGGTAACCACGACACGAGCACCCTTTTCCGCGAAGGCCAGCGCAGTCGCCCAGCCGATTCCCGCGCTGGCTCCGGTGATAATGGCGGTCTTCCCCGCAAGACTGTTCGCATCCGGCATGACTGCATGGCTCCTGAATCGGAATGGGTTGGGCACGCCCGCACGTGGATGGGCAAACCCATAGGAATGCTACCATTCCGCCTATGCCCAGCTTCGACGGTAACGAACATCGCACGGACCCCGCGCCGGTCATGCCCGCGTTGGTTGAGGCACGCGGCCTGACCAAGGAGTACCCGCGCGAGGGAGGAGTGACGCGCGTGGTGGATGAGGTCTCCTTCGCCATCCAGCCGGGCGAGATCCTTGGCCTGGTCGGCGAATCCGGCTCTGGCAAGAGCACCGTGGCGCGGATGTTGCTGCGCCTGGTCGAGCCCACCGCCGGCGAGGCCGTCTTCGAAGGCCAGCCGCTGCCGCGGGCCTCATCCGCGCGGATGCGCGCGCTCCGCCGGCACATGCAGATCGTCTTCCAGGACCCCTACGCCGCGCTGAACCCGCGCATGCGCGTCCACGAAATCCTGCTGGAGCCGTTCCGCATTCACCGCGAGCCGCCGGCCGAGGGCACCCGGGCGCGCCTGCGCGACCTCCTCGACTCCGTCGGACTCGACCAATCCTCACTGATGCGCTATCCGCACGAGTTCTCCGGCGGCCAGCGCCAGCGCATCAACATCGCCCGCGCCCTGGCGCTGCGCCCGCGCTTCCTCGTCCTGGACGAGCCGGTCAGTGCGCTGGATGTCTCGGTCGGCGCACAGGTCATCAACCTGCTGCGCGATCTGCAGCGCAAGCTGGGCCTCACCTACCTGTTCATCTCGCACTCCATGCCGCTGGTGCGCTACCTGTGCGATCGCGTCGCCGTAATGCAGCGCGGGCGGCTGGTGGAGATCGGCGACTGCATCGAGGTCTGCGAGCAGCCGCACAACCCCTACACGCGCCAGCTTATCGCCGCTACTCCGGAGATGCCGGTTGCGCTGACTCGCTAGCCCACCATCTCGCGCTGACTCGTTACAATAAGACGAGGATGATCTCCAGCCTAAGCTCGCACGCTCCCTACCTTTGGCTGGTTGCGGCCTCGTTGATCGCCGGCGGCATCAACGCGATGGCCGGCGGCGGTTCCTTCATCTCCTTCCCCGCGATGCTCGCCATCGGCGTGCCACCCATCCAGGCTAACGCCACCAACACCGTTGCGCTGTGGCCCGGCCAGCTCACTTCGGTCTGGGCCCTGCGCACCGATCTGCGCCGCGACCTGGTCGCCGTCGTCGTTACCGCCTCCATCGTCGGCGGCATCAGCGGCGCCGTGGTCCTTCTGCGCACACCGCAGATCACGTTCATGCACATGGTTCCCTGGCTTCTGCTGACCGCGTCGGTGCTGTTCGGAATCAGCGGGCCGGTCTCCCGCTGGCTGCGCCGCCGCTCCGACCAACCGCACGTCCCGCGCACTCCGTCTGTCATTGCGCTCTTCTTCGTAATCATCCCGGTCACGTTCTACATCGGCTACTTCGGCGCCGGCGCGGGCTTCCTGCTGATGAGCGCGCTCGCTCTTTTCGGCATCGAGGATATGAACGCGCTGAACTCGCTGAAGGTGCTGGCTGCCTGCACTTCGAACTTCTGCGCCGTCGTTACCTTCATCTTCGGCGGCGCCATTGTGTGGCACTATTGCGTTGTCTCGATGATCTTCGCGGCGATCGGCGGATATGTCGGCGCACAGTACGCTCGCGGGATGAACCCCAACGTCCTGCGCACCATCGTGGTGGTCACCGGCTGCGTGATGGCCACATACTTTTTCTGGAGGCAGGCATGACCCCCGTCCCCACCCTAGACCTTCTCGCAGGAGTTTGAGCCATGAGCCACGAAGGAATCCGCATCGTCAGCGGCGAAGAGGCACAGGCCACCAACCAGGAGGACGTACGCCTGCCGCCGGACGCCGTCACCCCGCTCAAGGTCCGCGTGAAGAAGAGCGAGGGAACCGGCGTCGAGATTGACTGGCGCGATGGCCACCAGAGCTCGTGGACCTTCCGCTGGCTGCGCGACGCCTGTCCGTGCGCCACCTGCCACGAAGAGCGCGAAAAGAGCGGCAGGGCGCCCGGCGAGCCCAAGCCCAAATCCCAGGCCCTGCTCATGATGTACCAGGAGCCTCCGCGGCCGGTCGAAGTTAAGCCAATCGGCAAATATGCGCTCGGGTTCAAATGGAACGACGGCCACGAGGCCGGGATTTACTCGTGGGACTACCTCCGCCGCGTCTGCCAGTGCCCGGTCTGCCAGCCGCCGCGCGCCTAGTCGGGGATGCCCAGCAGCCGAAGCGCCTCATCCACCGTCCCGGCCACCAGCACGATCTCCCGCTTCGGGTGGCTCAACATCCCCTGCTCGACGCAGTGGTCGAGAAACTCCAGCAGCTTGTCGTAAAAGCCATTTGTGTTGATCAGGAGCACCGGCTTGGCGTGGAGCTTCAGCGTCTGCCATGCCAGCACCTCGAACAGTTCCTCGAACGTCCCAAACCCTCCGGGCAACGCGATGAACGCGTCCGACCGCTCGCCGATCAGCGCCTTGCGTGTGTGCATGGTGTCGGTGATATGCAACTCGGTCAGGCCATGGTGCGCGACCTCGAGATCCACCAGCACCGTGGGAATCACGCCAACCACGCGGCCGCCCGCAGCCAGAGCCGCCTCGGCGACAGCCTGCATCAAGCCTACCTTTGCGCCGCCATACACCAGGCCGATGTTTCGCTGGGCCAGCGCGCGGCCAAGCTCACAAGCAACAGTTCGGTAAACCGGAGAGGACCCATCGGCGGACGCGCAGAAAACAGCAACGTTCTGAATCATCCTTTGAGGATAACAAGCCAAAGAAGAGCGCCAGCCGTCGCAACCTGGCGGACGGCTGGCACATGCAACATCCACTGCGAAACGTCCTCACCTGATGGTCAGGGTAGTGTTGTCCAGCGCGGCCGAAACCTCGGCAAGCAGTTCGCCGGCCGTATGCTTGTCGGTCGCGGCGTTCACCACAATGCGCGTCCCCACCGCCAGCTTCAGCGCAACCGACTTGCCTGCATCGAGCGACACCATCTCGTCGCCAACCTTTAACTCGAGCGGAGAGCCTGAATCGTTGCGCAGAGCAACTTTCACGGTCTTGCTCTTCGCAAACATGGCGTGACCGGGCGAGGGGACATTGGAGGAAACGGCGCAAACAGCGGGGGCTGCGCCGAGACCCACGATAGCGACAGCAATAGCAATTGCCGACCAAACTTTCATAACACCTCCGGGTGTTTCGGGGAATTCGGCGGGATTCGCTGCCATGGTTCAGCGAAACTCGTCGTACCTGACTCTACGCAACCCCTTCCGCTCCGGTTCCAATCAATTCTGTAAATCGTTTGTCGCAATTTAGTCATTCGCTATCCGCCGCGCAGCCTATTAACATAGAGAGTGGAGTGCCCGCCGTGTCCCGCCTTCTCGACAACATGAACCCGCAGCAGCGCGAAGGCATCCAGGCCGTCGATGGCCCCGTTCTGTTGCTGGCCGGCGCGGGCTCGGGAAAGACCCGCGTCATCACCCACCGCATCGCCTATCTCATTGAAGAGCGCGGCGTTCGCCCCGACCAGATCCTCGCGGTCACGTTCACCAACAAGGCCGCCACGGAGATGGCCGAGCGTGTGGACAAGCTCCTGGGCCACAGCGCGCTCGCCAGGCCGCTGCTTTCCACCTTCCACAGCTTCTGCGTGCGCGTGCTGCGGCGGGATATTGAAGCCCTGCGCGTCAACAACTCAGGCCTCACCCGCACCTTCGCCATCTACGACGAGACCGACCAGCAGGCCGTCGTCAAGGCCGCGCTCAAGCGCCTGGCCATCGACGACAAGCAGCTCAAGCCGCGCGTCGCTCTCGGCCGCATCAGCTGGGCCAAGAACCACATGATCGATCCGCAGGAGTACTTCCTCGCCTCGACCAACCCGATGGAAGAAAAGATCGCGCACATCTTCGAGATCTACCGCAAGGAGCTCTTCAAGGCCAACGCGCTCGACTTCGATGATCTGCTGCTGGAGACCGTGCGCCTGCTGAAGGTTGCTCCCGATGTCCGCGAACGCTACAACCGGCGTTACAAATATCTGCTGATCGACGAGTACCAGGACACCAACCGCCCGCAATACGAGTTGATGAAGCTGCTGGCCGGGCCGGCCCATAACGTCTGCGTAGTCGGCGACGAGGACCAGTCCATCTACAGTTGGCGCGGCGCCGACATCCGCAACATCCTCGAGTTCGAGAAGGACTTCCCCGAGGTGCGCACCATCCGCCTGGAACAGAACTACCGCTCCACGCAGATCATCCTGGAAGGCGCATCGGCCGTGGTCGCCAACAACATCCAGCGCAAGGGCAAGACGCTCTTCACCACGCGCGAGGGCGGCTCGCTGATCGGCTACTACGAGGCCCCCGACGGCGAGAACGAAGCGCTCTTCATCGCCGACCGCATCCAGCAGTATCTCCGTGCGGCCGGGCAAAGCGATTCCGACGCCCTGCCGCGATGTGCCGTCTTGTATCGCACCAACTCGCAGTCGCGGCTGGTGGAAGAGGCGCTGCGCCGCTATCAGATCCAGTACCACATGGTCGGCGGCTTCTCGTTCTACGAGCGCGCGGAGGTCAAGGACATCCTCAGCTACATGAAACTCGTCCTCAACCCGCACGACTCGATCGCATTGGCGCGAGTGGTCAACTCGCCCGCGCGCGGCATCGGCAAGACCACCATGGAGACGCTGGAGCGCATTGCCCTGACCGCCGGCCTTAGCACGTGGGACGCGATCGCCCGCGCCACCAAAGAGCAGCTTCTGCCCGCACGCGCGCTGCAGGCCCTCGCGAAGTTTCGCCGGCTGATCGAGGACACGCGCGCCATGCTCGGCCCTGACTTCGCCGATAAGCTCACCGCCGACCTGGCTCCCGAAGGGGACGCGGCGGAGGAATATGGAAGCCAAGCCGCTACCAGCGAGACCGCCGCGGAGTTCAATCCCGACGAAATCGCGGTCGAGTCCGGCGAGGACGATCCTGCCGTGGCCGAACCGGACACCTCCTTCGACACCAGCTTCAACTTCGGCTTCGACTTCGGCCTCAGCGAAGAGCTCTCCACCATTGCACCGGAGAACGCCGCTAGCACTGACGCCGCGCGCGCCGTCGCGTCCGAGTTCAACCCCTTCGCGCCGGTCGTGCTCAAGCGCGCTGCGAACACCACGCCGGAGCGGACCGCCGAAATCCTGATGGACAATGCAAGCGATGCGGGCGCCGAAGCCTTCCGCAAACCCGGCGACGCGGCCACCCTGCCTGAACTGATCAAGTTCCTCAACGATCGCTCGGGTTACATCCGCACGCTCGAAGAAGAGGCCACGCCCGAGTCGTTCTCGCGCATCGAGAACCTGAAGGAACTGGCCAACGCCGCGCAGGACGCGCAGGAACGCGGCGAGACCCTCTCCGAGTTTCTCGATCACGCCGCGCTCGTCTCCGACGCCGACTCCTACTCCGCCGAGGCCCGCGTGACCCTGATGACGCTGCACGCCGCGAAGGGTCTCGAGTTTCCGCTTGTGTTCATCGCCGGGATGGAGGAGGGCCTCTTTCCCAGTTCGCGCACGCTGGTCGATCCTGGCGGCCTCGAAGAGGAGCGCCGCCTCTGCTACGTCGGCATGACCCGCGCCATGGACACGCTGATCATGACCCGCGCCCGCTACCGCCGCCGCTACGGCTCCGACATGCCGGACTCGACCATCCCTTCGCGCTTCCTTGAGGAGGTCCCATCGCGCCTGATCGAAGACCTGGGCAGCCCCACGCCGCGCCCGCAGTTCTCCGGCTCGCCCTACGTCACGCCGTATCCCCAGCGCAGTCGTTTCGGCCGGCCTTCCGGCGCCGAAGGCGGCGACCGCCATTACAGCTACGAAGACGAAGACCAGAGTGCCAACCCACCGGCAAACCGCCGCGCCGCGGCGAAGTTCTCCACCACGCGCGTCGCTCCGGGCTCGCGTCCTGTTTCGACCAGCGGCTCCGTGGATAACATCGCAAACTTCTTTGCGGCGCGGGGACAGAAGTTCACCCGGCCGAAGATCGACGTCCCCGAACCCACCGGCAAGACCGGCCTCCGCCAGGGTTCGCGCGTGCGCCACCCGAAATATGGGGAAGGAACGGTCTTTCGGCGCGAAGGCGAAGGGGATGATGCGAAGATTACAGTACAATTTCAACAGCATGGCGTAAAAAAGCTGGTGGAGAAGTTCGCCCAGCTTGAGGCTCTGTAGAGGTTCGCGCCCTGTACCCCATCTTCAGGAAAGTACCCATACATTCATGGCAGATACCAAGAGCATCACCGACAAGCTGGAGCGCAAGAAGGTGAAGCGCGCAGCACGCAAAGCAGCCCCCGCTAAGGGCAAGCGCACCGGCGCTCGCGGAGAGAACAAGGCCAGGGTCAAGAAGGCAGCGCACGGCAAGTCGAAGCGCTAACGCAAGCAGAACCAAGGCGCTCCCGGCTCTGCTCGCGGGCCGGAGCGCCGCTTCCCCTTCGAAATCGATTTGCGCCGGCTGTATTCTTAAGACTTCGCCTACAGGAGCTCGACGCTGTCCAGGCAAATCTTCGCCACCAAATCCATCGACAAGCTGATCGCCGAGTCGGAGCTGCCGGAGAACTCCCTGCACAAGACGCTCGGCCCGGTCTCGCTCACCGCGCTCGGCATCGGCGCCGTCATCGGCTCGGGCATCTTCACGGTCATCGGCGTCGCCATCGGCGGCAATCCGTCTCAGCTCGCCAAGTGGTCGGACTCACCCGTCATCGATCTGATCGTTGGCTGGCTGCACCACTCCAGCGGCGCGGTTGCGGGACGCCCCGGCGCGGGCCCTGCACTGGCGCTCTCGCTGGTCCTGGTCGCCATCGTCTGCGCGCTCACCGGCCTGTGCTACGCCGAGCTCGCCTCGATGATCCCCATCGCCGGCTCCGCCTACACCTACACCTACGCCACCATGGGCGAGCTTATCGCCTGGATCATCGGCTGGGACCTCATCCTCGAATACGCCTTCTCAAACATGAGCGTCTCGGTCGGCTTCGCCGCGCACATCGTCGACCTGCTCGACTGGCTCGGCATCAACCTTTCCCCCAAGTGGCTTTCGCCGGCATTTCTTCCGCTCGGCCTGCAGAACCTCGCCGGCCAGGATATCTACGCGCCCGGCTGGCACGCCGGCTTCGACATTCCCGCCTTCCTCGTCGTCATGCTGCTCACGGTCATCCTGGTCCGAGGCATCCGCGAGTCGGCGCGCACCAACAACATCATGGTGCTGATCAAGATCGCGGCCATCCTGCTCTTCATCGGCTTCGGCGCCAGCTTCATCCACCCGGCGAACTACCACCCGTTCTCACCCAACGGATGGACCGGCGTGCTCGCCGGCGGCTCCATCATTTTCTTCACCTACATCGGCTTCGACTCCGTCTCCACTGCCAGCGAGGAGTGCCGCAACCCGCGCCGCGACGTCCCCATCGGCATCCTTGCCACGCTTATCGTCTGCACCATCCTCTACGTCGGCGTGGCGGTGGTGCTCACCGGCATCGTGCCCTGGCGGTCGGTCGCAGGAGACGGCGCACCGGTGGTCAACGCGCTCAAGCGCGTGTCGCTCATGCCCGGCGGGCACCGCCTCCATTTCGTTCGCCTCGCCGTGTTGCTGGGCGCGCTGGTGGGCATGGTGTCGTCGATTCTGGTCTTTCAACTCGGCCAGGCGCGCGTCTGGTTCGCCATGTCGCGCGATGGCCTGCTTCCGGCCGTCTTCAGCCGCATTCATCCACGCTTCCGCACGCCCGCCTTCGCCACCTGGGTCGCCGGCGTCCTGGTCGCCATCCCTGCCGGCCTCTTCGACGTGGGCACGCTGGCCGAGATGTCGAACATCGGCACACTGTTCGCCTTCGTGCTGGTCTCCGCTGGAGTCATCGTCCTGCGCTACAAAGACCCCGGCCGCCATCGCGGCTTCCGCGTTCCCTTCGGCCCCATCATCCCCATCCTCAGCGTGTTCTTCTGCATCCTGCTGATGGCCGGACTGCCCGCGCGCACCTGGGTCCGCTTCTTCGTGTGGCTCATCGTCGGCCTGTTCGTCTACGTCCTCTACAGCCGCAAGCGCAGCGAGTTTTACCATGCGTCTCCTAAGTCCGCGTCCTAGGCAATCGCACCGAGCCCGATTCTATAGCGCCTCTTTGAGCTTGCGCCGATACTGCACAAACGCCTCACGCCCCGCGTCCGTCAGATGAAGCAGCGTCTGCGGAATCTTGCCGCGATACGTCTTAACCACCTCCACGTAGCCAGCCTCCTCCAGCCGCGACAGATGGCTGGACAGCGTGCCCTTGTTCATCCCGGTCTCGTGCTGGAGATACAGGAAGTCGGATCGCTCGACAGCAAACAGGAGCGCGACAATCATCAGCCGCCCCGGCTCGTGAATCACGCGGTCGAGCTCGGCAATGTTTTGGATGTGCTGGTTCATGCGGCCGCCGTCGCCGGAGGCTGAGTGTGCCGCAAGTAAAGCACGAAGCTGATCGCGCCGGAGATGAGCAGGATCGCGCCATAAGTGAGGATGGAAAGCAGCCATGCGCCGACAGCTCCGGCTGAAAATGCTCCGGCGCCTGACGTGCTAACCGCTATGGCGCCGACCAACTCCGCTGGCAACATGGCAATCACAACCGAGCAGGTCGCGATGGCGCCAGCCACCGCCCATTTCCAGCGAGCTACCCGGGCAATTCCATAGGCGTAGGCGGCGGCGAAAACCAGCCCAATGAGGGCTGCAGGCGTGGTGAGGCCCAAGTGGGAACCGATGCCCCAGTGGGATCGTGCTGCGAAGGCGAGTCCCATTGCGACCAGCGCCGAAGTGACGAAGGCGATCGCCGCCGGCCAGACGTTGTCCCGCTTCTTGTACTCGACAAAGCCGGTACGCGGATAAGTGACGTGCTTTTTGATCGTCTTGCTTCCGTAGTCGATGATCGAGGCCATCAATAGCATCAAGGGAAGCACCACATAGACCTTGTGCCAAATCGCGCCGCGGGGGGATTGTGCTTGCAGCCAGGTCAGCAGCGCGAACCCAAGGCACATAAAGCCCATCCCAAGCTCGCCCACACCGTCGATGTTGTTGTAGAGTTTTGGCCGTTCCATCAACCTTTCCACTTGGTCCATATTCGTACCTCGAATCGTTCGGCAAGGTTCATGGGGGAGACGGTGCCGATCCGCCTCTATTTGTTTATGCCAACTAGTTTGCATTACAAACCACAATCTGTCAAGAACAAAACCTGAAGGAATCTAAATCAGGCCAAATCAAAGGAAGGCTGCGGAAAGGGCCCCGGATGCCCGCAACCCTAATACAATCAGACGCAATGGCCCGCACCTTCCTTACCGCCGAATGGCGCAAGCTCATCATGGCGCAGTATCAGGTCGACCCCGCGATCCTTGCGCCGTGGCTCCCGCCCGGCCTTGAACTCGATCTCTACACCGCCGGCGATACGCCCCGCTGCTATGTCTCGCTGGTCGCATTCCACTTCGACCGCGTCCGCGTGAAAGGCGTCTCCATTCCCTACCACAACAGCTTCGAAGAGGTGAACCTCCGTTTCTATGTCGCGCGCGCCGCGCCGGACGGGACACGCAGACGCGGCGTGGTCTTCATTCGCGAGTTTGTCCCTCACGGTGCCATCACCCTCATCGCCAACCTGCTCTACGAGGAGCCCTACGTGACGGTGCCCATGAGCCACAGCATCCACGCCACGCCGGGTTCGCTGTTCGTGAGCTATCGCTGGGGCCATCCCAGCAACTGGCAGCGCCTCACGGTCGAGGCCTTGCCCAATGCGCGGCTCATTGAACCTGGAAGCGAAGAGGAGTTCATCACCGAGCACTATTGGGGTTATACGAAGCGAAGCCGCGGGCGCACTTCCGAATACGGAGTCCAACACCCGCGCTGGACCGTCTATCCGCTCAACAGCTTCGGGGTCGAAGTCGATTTCGCCGAATTTTTCGGGCCGGCCTTCGCACCGCTCAATCACCAGGAGCCTGCGAGCGTTCTCCTCGCCGAAGGCTCCGAAGTCACCGTATCCACGGGCACCCGCCTCCCTTTTAGCCGGCCTCACGCCACAAACACCATCCGCCGCCCGCTCGCGGCACATCCCCAGGCCGCTTCCACATCGGCGAGCGGCACCGCCTCCGTCTCAATCTTTAGGCCGGTCGACGCGGCCACGTCGTACATTCGCCGCAGCGATTCCACAATGGCCGCTGCCGAGAGGCTGCCCAGCCCGCTGCCCATCAGTTCCACGCCCGAGCTCCGCAGCAGCTCCCCTTTCAGCGAAATTGTCTCTCCGCTGATCGACCCAATCTGCACATAGCGCACCCGCGGCTCGCCCTCGGGGGCGCCATGCCCTTTCGCCGCCGCCAAAATGCACTCCGCCGAATGGCCCCACAGAAAATCCAGCACCACATCGACGCCCGCGAGCGCGCCGCGGAACGCGTCCACCAGCGCCTCGTCGGCTTGCCGCAGCGAGATCGTCTGGTCCGCCCCCAGCGCCCGCAGCTTCTCCAGCGCCGCCTCGTCGCGTCCTGTCGCAATCACGCTGCGCGCGCCCAGGACCTTCGCCACCTGGATCGCCTGCTGCCCCGCAACGCCGGTTGCGCCGTTCACCAGCACCGACTCACCCGGCTGCAACCGTGCACGCCCCAGCAGCGCTCCCCACGACGCCAGGCCCGGATTGCCCAACGCCGCCGCCGTCACGTCGTCGACCGCGTCTGGCAGCAGGATCGTCCGGCTGGCCGCGGCCACACTCCACTCCGCCATCGCACCGAACGGCGCAGGCGGCCCGAAGAAGTAGGCACGCCGTCCATCGGGCAGTGTGCCCACGCCGTCGAAGCCCGGCACGAACGGCAGCTCGCTGCCGCTGCTGTAGTGTTTGCCGCTGGCCTGCCCTTTCACCAGGTTGCTCAGCGCCGCCGCCCGCACCTTCACCAGCACCTCGCCCGCACCCGCGTTCGGCTCGCGGAAGGTCGCATAGCGAGGCGGTCTCTCGAAGCTCTCCACGACGGCTGCCTTCATGGCTGACTCACCCTCCCGTCCCGCGCCCTGGGCCAGCGGGGCATTTCCCCCAGAATACCGCCGCCAAACCGCCCTGGAACCAGATTTGGTACGGGATATCCACGAGTTTCTGATGAAGAGACCGTGAACCCCCTTGCCTGACAGGCGCACGCGACGCATACTCGCTGTAGAAGTCCCGGACGAGCATTCGCACGGTTCCTGTCGAGACCCACACGTGACCCGATATAGCCGGCAAGACGTTCTGAGAATCCTGCATCTGCGAGCGCGTCAGTTGACCGCGTGGGAGCAGGCGGGACTGATTCCCGCCAACGAAAACTACTCCTTTGAAGATCTCGCCCAGTTGCGCACCCTGCGCACGCTGCGCGCCACGCGCATCACGGCGAAGAGCATACGCGAGTCGGTCGAGGCCATGCGCAAGGCCGCCGGCATGGGCAATCCGCTGATCGAGGCCAGCGCGGTCGGCCATGGCTCGCGCCTGGCCTTCCGGCACAGCGGGGCGCTGGTCGAGCCGCTGACGCAGCAGCTTGCCTTCGACTTCGACGCCGCACCGGAGCGCCCACTGTGTATCGTGGGGGCCGCGCACGGCCATCGCGCGGACGTACAGGAGATGTTCCAGCGCGCGGTGCAACTGGAAGAAGACCCCGCGACCCTGCCCGAAGCAGCGGAGATGTATCGCCGGATTCTGGCGCTGCGGCCGGGATACGCGGCGGCAGCCATCAACCTGGGCACCATCCACTACAACCTGCGCGAGTTCGCCATGGCCGAGCAGCTCTACCGCCGCGCCACCGAGGCCGACCCCGAGTACGCGCTCGCCTTCTTCGACCTCGGCAATGTGCTCGACGAGCTCAAGTGCCTGTCCGACGCCATCGCCGCCTACCAGCGGGCAATCGCCCTGGTGCCGCAATATGCCGACGCGCACTACAACCTGGCGCTGGCGTACGAGCGGCAGGGGCATCGCCGGCGTGCCCTGAGCCACTGGCTGACCTACGTGCGGCTGGATCCCGTCGGCCCCTGGGCCAACCACGCCAAGGCGCAGGCGAAGAAGATCCTCAGCACGGAGCGGCTCTCCATCGTCAGCCGCGCCGGCCGCCTGGTGCAAGCCGGATAGAACCGCATTCGGCGCCGCGCGAAAACAGTTGTGCCCGCGGCGTCCTCGTGTTCTCATCGTCTTGTTCATGAAATAACGCTTCGTGATGTGCCGGCCCGCGGAGGCCGCGAGGAGCAAGCCCATGCTGTACCACGTCTCACGCAACGGACAGAACTACGGTCCCTATACGCTGGAAGATCTCCAGCGCTACGTCGCCGCCGGCAATGTGCTGCCAACCGACCTCGCCAAGAGCGACAAAATGCAGGACTGGGTCCCGGTCGCGCAGGTGCTGGGCGCGTCAATGCCAGCCGCGCCCGCGCCGGTCGTGGCCTACGGCGCACCGGTGCCCGCTTACCCGGTCGCGGTGGCCATCTATCCCGACCCGCCCAACCTGAACTGGGCACTGGTGCTGCTGATCACTTGCTTTACCTGCGGTCTCTTCGGGTTCGTCTGGATGTTTGTGCAGGCTGCCTGGATGCGCAAGGTGAACCCGAACAGCAAGGCGCTCTTTTACTACATCGCCGCGATCGTGGTTTATGTGATCATGATCGGAGGCGATGTCGCCATGATCGCGTCTGGCAGCAGTGGAACTCCGTCCGCTGGAACCTCGGCGCTGCTCGCCGTGTGCGGGATCGCCTATTGCGTCCTGTTCATCGTTGCCATCTTCACCATGCGCTCGGACATGGAAGAGCACTTCACCGGCCCGGAGCCGATCGGCCTCTCGCTTAGCGGGGTCATGACCTTCTTTTTCAGCATTCTCTACTTCCAATACCACTTCACGCGCATCAACGAAATCAAGCGCGCCGCGCGCTTCCGGGGCGCGGCGATCTGATGCGCGCCGCGCATTCGCAATGGCAGCGTCCGGTGGATTCCCGCGCGGACGCTGCCCTGAAGCGGCGACGGTTCCTCGCCCATCTGCTGCTCGGCTCCGCCTTGTTGCTCTGTGCCCTGTTGCTGATCTACCCGCCCACGCGGACCCGCTTTTACCCCACGTGTCCCATCCATCAGTTTCTGGGCATCGAATGCCCCGGATGCGGCGCCACCCGCGCCCTCGCCGCCCTGTTGCGCGGCCGCCTTGCGGAAGCTCTACGCCTCAACGCGCTCTTCGTGCTGCTGCTGCCTGTAGCGCTGGCCGGCGCGTTTGAGAGTTATCGCCGCGCCATGCGCCCGGGCGTCTTTCACTGGCCGCAACCGCCTGTGCCCGCCCTCTACGCCACGCTCGCTGCCGCCGCCATCTTCACCGTCGCCCGCAACGTGATCCGCTAGAACGAGTCGCTCACGCATCTGTCGGATCTACTGCGGGATTATGCCAACTCTCGCCCGGCCCAAGAATCGCATCCGCATGTTTCGGCCCCCACGTGCCGCGCTTGTATACCTTGACCCGATCGTGTTTCTTCAGCACTGGGTCGACCACCGCCCACGCCGCCTCCACCGCGTCCTCACGGGTGAAGAGCGCTCCATTGCCCGCCATTGCATCGCCCAGCAGCCGCTCATACGGAGCCTCCTGCCCGGCCAGTTCCTCGCATAGGTACAACTCCCGCTGCTCCCCGATGTACTCCTTCCCCGGTATCTTCACGCGAGTGGCGAGCGCGATCGCCGCGCTGGGCGACAGCCGGAAACGCAAGTAATTGGCGAGGCCGTTCTTCGGAGCCGAATCCTCGAACAGCCGTTGCGGCGGCGGCTTTAGCTCCACCAGAACTTCGGTTACGGTGTCGGGCAGATACTTCCCCGAGCGCAGATAGAACGGCACACCCTCCCAGCGCCACGAGTCGATAAACAGCCGCACCGCGCAGAAGGTCTCTACATCGGAGTTCCTCGCCACATCCGGCTCCTCGCGATAGCCCGCGTACTGGCCGCGCACTACGTCGGCCGGCTTCAACGGCCGCATCGCCTCGAAGATCTTCGCCTTCTCTACCTGCACCGCGCCATAGTTTCTCGTCGCCGGCGGCTCCATCGCCAGCAGCGCTACGATTTGAAACAAGTGGTTCTCGATCACATCTCGCAGGCAGCCGGCAGTCTCGTAGAACCCTCCCCGGCCCTTGATGCCGAAGTTCTCCGCCATGGTGATCTGCACGCTGGCCACGTAGTTGCGGTCCCAGATGGGCTCCAGGAAAGAGTTGGCGAACCGGAAGTAAAGGATGTTCATGATCGCCTCCTTGCCCAGGAAGTGATCGATGCGAAAGATGGAGTCCTCCGGAAACACCGCATGCGCCACGCGGTTCAGCTCCCTCGCCGAAGCCAGGTCGCGCCCGAACGGCTTCTCCACGATCACGCGCGCTTCCTTCGCTAGTCCGGCCTTGCCCAGATTCTCAATCACCGTCTCAAACAGCGATGGTGGAATCGCGAGGTAGTACGCAGGCCGCTTCGCCCCGCCCAGCGCCTGCTTGATCGCCGCAAATGTCGTGGGGTCCTTGTAATCGCCGCTCACGTAGCGCAGCAGCGACAGCAGCTTCTTGAGCGCGCCCTTGTTGTCGATCCCGCCCGCGCGCTTGACGCTGTCCGTCGCGCGCCGCTGCAGGCGCTCCAGGCTCCACTTCGGGAAGGCGACGCCGATCACCGGCACCGTGAGTTCTCCGCGCTTCACCATCGCATACAGCGCCGGAAAGATCTGTTTGTGGGCGAGATCGCCGGTGCAGCCAAAAACCACCAGCGCGTCCGAACGTGGCACAGCCATCAAGCATCCCCCTTTTCCGGTGCAGTTTTTTCCAGATGCCCGCCGAACTGGTAGCGCAGTGCGGACAGCAGCTTGTCGGCGAACTCATCCTCGCCGCGTGAACTGAAGCGCTCATACAGCGCCGCGCTCAGCACCGGCGCCGGCACGCTCTCGTCGATAGCCGCGCGGATGGTCCAGCGCCCTTCGCCCGAGTCCGACACGTGTCCGCCGAAATTCTTCAAGTCCGGGCTGTCGATCAGCGCCCGCGCTGCCAGGTCCAGCAGCCACGACGCCACCACGCTCCCCCGCCGCCACACCTCGGTAATGTCGGCTAGGTTCAGGTCGTACTGGTAGTATTCGGGGCAGCGCAGCGGCGTCGTCTCCGCATCGACCGCGGTCTTCTCCTTGCCGGCATTCGCGTGGCGCAGGATGTTCAGCCCTTCCGCGTAGGCGGCCATCATCCCGTACTCGATGCCGTTGTGAACCATCTTCACCATGTGCCCGGCGCCGCTCGGCCCGCAGTGCAGGTAACCTTGTTCGGCCGTGCCGCCCATCTTCTCGCGCCCCGGCGTACGCGGAGTGTCCCCAATCCCTGGCGCCAGGCTGGCGAAGATTGGGTCGAGCCGCTGGACGACGGCGTCCTCGCCGCCGATCATCAGGCAGTAGCCTCGGTCCGCTCCCCACACGCCGCCGCTGGTCCCCGCGTCCACGTAGTGAACGCCGTTGGGCTTCAACTCCCCCGCGCGCCGAATGTCGTCGTGATAATACGAGTTGCCCCCGTCGATCACGACGTCGTCCGACTCCAGCAACGGAACCAGCTTGGCCAGAGTCTCATCCACCACTCCCGCAGGCACCATCAGCCACACCGCCCGCGGCTTCTGGAGCGCCTTCACAAACTCCTCCAGCGAGCCCGCCCCCGTCGCGCCCTGTGCGACCGATGCCTCGACCGCCGCCGCAGACATGTCGTACACCACGCAATGGTGTCCTGCCCGCTCGAGCCGCAGCACCATGCTCGCTCCCATCCTGCCCAGCCCAATCATGCCAAGTTCCATGGTGTCCCTCTCGATGAAGCGCAGTTTTCCGGCACTAAGTCTGATGCTCCAACCTTATCCTGCGAATCCCATTGTGCATGAATTCTGAGGCAAACCCCGCCTACGAGTGTTTGTGCCGGCGTACCGGCGGGCTGGACCACCAAAGCAAAGGGCCCGGACGTGTCGCCCGGGCCCAATGTGCTGCTGAAGCTCAAAAAGAAGTCTACGCCTGGTGTGCCTCTGGGGCCGCAGCCTTCGTCTGCGCTACAGTCCATTCAGCCGCGCCGACCTTGAATCTCGCGAACCGGCGAACCGTGATATTCTCGCCGAGCTTCGCCACCTTGGTCGCCACGATCTGCGCGATGGTCTGCGACTGGTCCTTGATGAACGGCTGGTCCAGCAGGCAGAACTCCTCGTAGAACTTGGCCAGCTTGCCCGCGACTATCTGCTCGGCAATTCTTTCAGGCTTCCCGCTGGCAATAGCCTGCGCGCGATAGATCTCCTTCTCGCGCTCCAGGTCTGCCTCGGTCACATCTTCGCGGCTGACGAAGCGCGGATCGGTCGCCGCAATATGCATGGCGATGTCGCGCAGCAGCTCCTGGAAGTCGTCGGTGCGCGCCACGAAGTCCGACTCGCAGTTCAGCTCCACCAGCACGCCGATCTTGCCGCCGGCGTGGATGTAGGTGCCCACCGCGCCTTCGTTGGTGGTGCGGCTGGCCTTCTTCGCCGCCGACGCCATGCCGCGCTTGCGCAGCACCACGAATGCGGCCTCCATCTCGCCCTTGGCCTCCTGCAGCGCCTTCAGGCAATCGCCCATTGGCGCGCCCGACTTCTCGCGCAGTTCCTTTACCTGCTTGGCGTCAATCTTCACTGCGGTCTCCGTAGTCATGGTCTCTTCTTCTCCTGATGCCTGATTGTTCCCAGCGCCCACCTTGCTGGTTGCATGGTACGCGTTTGATGTTTCGTCTTGGTGTCGCTTTACGCAGAAAGAGCGTGGAGCGGATCGTGCCGGCCTCCACGCTCTCGTATTGAGAAATATGGAGTGTTACGCGCCGGTCGCGTGGGCCGGCTCGGGCTCGACTTCTTCCTCCGTGGCAGCCACCGGGGCCTTGCGGATATTGCCGCCGAGCACCGCCGCCAGGTCGACATTGTCGTCGTCCACTGCCTCGTCGGCCGATGCAGCCGCGATGCCCGCGGACTCGTGGACCGTGTCGACGCCCTCTTCGCCAACATACTCCGGCGCAACTTCGGCCGGCGTCACGTCCGCAACCTCGGTCGCGAATGCCTTCTCCGTGACCATCTGCACGCCTTCCGCAGCCGAGTCCGCAATCTTGGTCGTGAACAGGCGGATCGCGCGCAGCGCATCGTCATTGCCGGGGACCACGTAGTCCACCATGGTGGGATCGCAATTCGTGTCCACCACCGCAACCACCGGGATGCCCAGCTTGCGCGCTTCGGCGACCGCAATGGCCTCGTTGTTCGAGTCCACCACGAACAGCGCGTCGGGCAGCCGCTTCATGCTCTTGATGCCGGAAAGGTTGGTCGAAAGATGCTTGCGCTCCCGCTCCAGCTTGATGACTTCCTTCTTGGTCAGCAGGTCATAGCGCCCGTCGGTGGACATGTCGTCGAGTTCCTGAAGGCGCTTCACCGACTTCTGCACCGTTACCCAGTTGGTGAGCAGCCCGCCCAGCCAGCGGCTGTTGATATAGGGCATGCCGCAGCGGTTGGCCTCTTCGGCAATCGCGTCCTGCGCCTGGCGCTTGGTCCCGACAAACAGCACCAGCTTGCCCTGGGAGGTCAGCTCGGTCACGAACTTCGACGCCTCTTTGAACATCTTCAGCGTCTTCTGCAGGTCGATGATGTAAATGCCGTTGCGTTCCCCGAAGATATACTCCTTCATCTTCGGATTCCAGCGCTTCGTCTGATGTCCGAAGTGGACGCCAGCCTCGAGCAGTTCCTTCATGGTGATATTAGCCATTCATCATTCTCCTTGGTTAAGGCAGCCAGGTATGCTCGCTGGTGCCCGGATTAATCCCTCGTAAGGGAGATTTGACTCCTTGCCCCGGACCGTCTCCGCTCCGGGGGTGATGCTCCGTTTTCACTTACCACTTACCACTGACCACTTACCACTGGTCTTTACCGCTTCGAGAACTGGAACCGTGCCCGAGCGCCCTTCTGTCCGTACTTCTTGCGTTCCTTGCCACGCGAATCCCGCGTGACCAATCCCTCGGCCTTCAGCGCCTTCCTCAGCTCCGGATTGAACACCATCAACGCGCGCGCAATGCCCAGCTTCACCGCATCGGCCTGGCCCATTACGCCGCCGCCCCGCACCGTGGTGACCACGTCGAAGGTCTCACCGATGTCCGCGATGCCCAGCGAGCGCTTGGCCGCCGCACGCTGCTGCGCGGTCACAAAGTACTCCTCGAACTTTTTCTTGTTTACCGAGAACTCACCGCTGCCCGGACGCAGAAACACGCGCGCAATCGACGACTTGCGCCGCCCGGTTCCGTAATACTGCACCAATTCCGCCATATCGCTCCTCAAACCCTTTGGTTTTCCCTTGAACCTAGAACCTTGAACCTAGAACCTGCCTCTAAAGCGCCACCGGCTGCTGGGCCAGGTGCGGATGATGCGGTCCCTTGTAGACCTTCAGCTTGGTCGCCATCTGCCGGCCCATCTTCGACTTCGGCAGCATGCCCTTGATCGACTGCTCCAAGATCGCCTCGGGGCGCCGTGCCAGCAGCTTCACAAACGACTCTTCCCTCAGCCCGCCGGGAAAGCCCGTGTAGCGGCGATACAGCTTCTTGTTCGCCTTCAGCCCGGTCAGCACAATCTTTTCGCAATTCACCACGATCACGTGGTCGCCTACATCGATGTAGGGCGTATACAGCACGTTGTTTTTGCCCGCCAGGATCGACGCCGCCTGGGTCGAGAGCCGGCCCAGCGTCTTGCCGGTCGCATCCAGCACAAACCACTTGCGCTGAATGTTCTTGCCGCTCGGTATGGTGGTGGTGTTATTCATAAATCCGCGTTACTCCCTGGTTCTGCCGTCTTCCTTCTCCAGCCCGGCGTGGTACGGAAGAGATGACTGTTCAAACAGCGTGAAACTGCACCAGGCGGCCCGCCGAAACCCACGCCGGAACGCCAATCCTTTGCTTCCAGGCGAACGGCACAGCGAAGGGCTGGAATGGAGCCTGATTTCGCTCCCCTGCTCAAACGCGGAAAAGCCTCGCCGCCTGGGATACGCACATTGCCTGGTAAGTGGGTGCTGCAGGGCGGCCCGTCTTGCTCGAAGCTGCTCCCGGTCAATCCACCACGTTTGCCCCATCCTGCTGCATTGTCTGGGCATGCTTCGCCGAAGACGTGCAGACGCGGGACTGCGCGAGCTTCTAGAATAGCCGACTGGCCCACCCAAGTCAACGCGGAATCCGTGAAAATCCCCTGCATTCCGGCCCCAGCCGCCGCCGCACCAAAGGCCGTGGCCGCCTCAGCTCGTCCGTGTTCGACCCGCCCAGCAGGCCCCGGCGACGCCACCTATCGGGACGCGCCTGCCACAACCTCTTTTCCCTAAACCGCGCCGGTCGCCAACTCGGCCTGCAGCGGGGGAACCACCGTCCCATCCTCGCGCACCTCGATACTCTCCACGTAAAAATACTTCAAGTCCGCGTTGCCGAACGACGTCGTGATCGCAACATCCGCCGCATCCCGTCCCGTCGCCATCAGCACGCGCCCTGGCCGGGCCTCGTTGTGGCGCGCATCCATCGTGTGCCAGCGCCCGTCCAGCCACACTTCATACCACGCGCTGAAGTCTCCGGCGCCCGTATACGGCCAGCGAATGTCGCCCAGGTATCCGGTCACGTACCGCGCCGGAATATTCTGGCAGCGCGACATGGTCACAGCCAGATGCTGGAAGTCGCGGCAAACGCCCACCCGCTCGGTGAACACGTCCATGGCGGTCTTGGTCGGCCTCGCGCTCTGGTAGTCGAATCGCACCTTCTCATGCACCCAGTCCCGGATCGACGACGCCCGCTCCCACCCCGGCTTCATCCAGCCGAACAGGTCATGGGCCACGGGCGAAAACCGGTCCACCTCGCAGTACCGGCTGGGCAGCAGGAATTGCAACACCTCCGCAGGCAACTCTTCTATCCGCGCCTGTTCTGCGTTCACGTTCACCGGATCGGGCAACCCGTCCACGTCGATCGTGCTGGTCCCGCTCAGCCGCAGATGTCCCTCCGGCGCAACCAAACGCGAGCACCGGTTCCCGAAGCTGTCGCGATATTCCACCGTTCCAATCAGCTCGCCATATCCCGGAGCCACGCCCGGCTCCAGATGCTCAATCACCAGCACATTGCCGGTGCGCACATGCCGCTCCAGCGACGGGTGCAGGTGCAGCATCGCGAGCATCGCCGTGCGCTGCGGAAGCTGAAATTGAATGTCGAAGTCGGACTTGATCAGCATGCATTGCCCTCATTCCCTCAGGGTTATATCGAGTGAGATGCAATTGTGGCAGGCAGGAACAGTCTACCGCCCTAACCCGCTTCATTCGCTGCGCATGACTGGCTCTATTCGCCCCCGGCAAGCGCGGGCTCCAGCTCCCATCAAGAAATGGAAACGGGCGGACCTTGCGGCCCGCCCGTCAATTGGTTGCCGCAAAGAGCTACTTCGCTGAGACTGCCTCCGCGACGCCGGCCTTCAGCGCTGCTGCCTTGTCCGTCGCCTCCCAGGTGAAGTCCTTGCCCTCGCGTCCGAAGTGCCCATACGCCGCCGTTGCCTTGTAGATCGGCCGCCGCAGGTTCAGGCTCTCGATGATTGCCTTCGGCGTCAGCGCGAAGTTCTTTCGCACCAGCACCTCCAGCCTGTCTTCATCCACCTTGCCCGTGCCAAAGGTGTCCACCAGAACGCTTACCGGCTCAGCCACGCCGATCGCGTACGCCAGTTGCACCTCGCAGCGGTCCGCCAGCCCTGCCGCCACGATGTTCTTCGCCACGTAGCGCGCCATGTATGCCGCCGAGCGGTCTACCTTGGTTGGGTCCTTGCCGCTGAACGCGCCGCCGCCATGACGGCCCATGCCGCCATACGTATCGACGATGATCTTGCGCCCGGTCAGCCCGGTGTCTCCCATGGGCCCGCCGATGACAAACCGCCCGGTCGGATTGATGTGGTACTTGGTGCCGGCGTCCAACAGCGCCGCGGGAATCACCGCCTGGATCACATGCCGCAGAATGTCGCCGCGCAACTCTTCGTTGGTCACCGTCTCCGAGTGCTGGGTCGAGATCACCACCGCATCCACCCGCACCGGCTGGTTGTTGGCGTCGTACTCCACGGTTACCTGGCTCTTGCCGTCAGGCCTCAGGTACGACATTAGGCCCGACTTGCGCACCTCGGAGAGTCTCCGCGTCAGCTTGTGCGCCAGCGAGATCGGGGTCGGCATCAGCTCCGGGGTCTCATTGGTCGCGTAGCCGAACATCATGCCCTGGTCGCCCGCGCCGCCGGTGTCCACGCCCATGGCAATGTCGCCCGACTGCTTGTTGATCGTCGAGATCACGGCGCAGGTATTCGAATCGAAGCCGTACAGCGCATTGTCGTAGCCGATCGACGCGACCGTCCCGCGCACAATGCTCTGGAAATCCACATACGCCTTGGTCGTGATCTCGCCCGCAATCACCACCAGGCCGGTGCACGTCAGCGTCTCGCACGCCACCCGGCTGAACGGGTCCTCAGCCAGGCAGGCATCCAGAATCGCATCCGAAATCTGGTCGGCAATCTTATCCGGGTGACCCTCGGTCACGGATTCACTGGTAAACAAAAAACGGTCGCGCTTCGCCAAAAGAATACCTCCATTCCATCTTGTCCGGGGAACCCCGCAACCTTACAATTTTACCCTTGCACCCCGGCTGCGGCCAAACCCGGCAGAGCCATCCGGCGAGAACCAGCCCTTGAACCGCGGATTCCTGCATTCGATGGGAAAGCGGTTCTCGGTGAAGTCAAAGCCAGCGCCGCCTGCCTCACGCGGGTTAAACGAAGACGGCGCCTGCCGTTGAAGGCGGGCGCCGTTCCCTCGATTCGAGGTTAGAAGTTGATCTTGCCGGCAACCTGCAGAATGCGCGGGTCACGCGTTGCCGTAATAGTTCCGAACGTGCTGCTGGTGGAGGTGGTTCCCACCGTACCCCAGTTGGTGTGGTTCAGGACGTTGTAGCCCTCGCCGCGCAGTTGGAAGGTCAGATTGCGGTAGAGCTTGAAGTTGCGGAACACGCCGACATCGAACCGGTTGTACCCCGGCCCGGTCATGATACTGCGCTGTTCGTTGCCCACCTGGAAGCTGGACGGCGAGGGTGCCACAAACGCCGTCTGGTTGAACCAGTGCAGTCTCTTCCTTAGCTGCGTCTGGCCATAGCCGTCGTTGGGGTTCAGCACCACGTTCGGACGCCCGCCCGCCGCGCTCGCCGACACGGCCCATCCTAGGCCTGCCGCGTCGTTCGCCACACCGCCGTTGGTTTGATTGTTGTAGATGCTGGTCAGCACGCTCCCGGAGGGGCCATAGCTGACCGTGCCGCCGGCGGACATGCTGGCAGTCAGCGGCAGACCGGAGTTGACCGCAAAGATGCCCGAGAACTCCCAGCCGCCGACAATCTTGCCCACGATGCCCTCCTGATCCCGGTACCAGGGCAGTTCCCAGACTCCGTCGATCGTCAGAACGTCGTTGCGGTTGTAGGCGGTCGGCCCATACTCAGCCCTAATGTTGTAGGTGTTCTGCGGGGCTGTCGTGTAATCGAATGCGTATGGCGCGTCGGAAAGGCCGCGACTCCAGGTGTAGTTCGCATCGATCATGCTCTTGCCGCTGAACTTCTTGGTGAACTTCACCTGCAGCCCGTTGTAGTTCGAATTGAAGATGGTCTGCACATCGTCGATCGCGGCGTAGCCGAGGTACGGACGGATCTGGTTCAGCGGGGCCTCGCAATTCTGGCTGGTAAAACTGCTGCACCCTGCCTGCTGGCCGAAACCGATACTCGTCTTGGTGAACGCTCCAGGACGCACTTCGTTGATGTCGACCGCACCCTGCAGATGGTCCCCGTGCTCCCCGACATAACCCACATCCAGCATCATGGTTGGCGTGATCTCCTGCTGCAGGTCCAGCGAGAACTGCTGCACATAGGGCGTCTGGTAGATCAACGGTGAACCGTGCAGCGTCGGCGGAGCCAGGTTCAGCACCGTCGTGCCGGAGACTGCGCTAACCGTTGCGGTTGAGTAGGTATTCGTTTGCACATAGGGCGGGTTGGAGAAGATCGCCGTCTCGTACATGCTCACAGCCGAGTCGTCATACGCCATTCCGTAGCCGCCGCGCAGCGCCGTCTTGCCGTCCCCGAACACGTCGTAGGCAAACCCGATGCGCGGAGCAAAGTCATGCTTCTCCGCATGTCCCACTTCCGCACCCCACGGAGAGCCATGGGTGTTGATGTTCGGTGCGCCGGATGGCGTGGTGTACGGGAAAGCTGTGGAACCCTCCGCACTCTCTTGAGCAATTAAGCCCGGGTCGCCCAGAATGATCCCGTTCAGCGGGTCCGCCACCGTGTTCGGCTGGTACGCATTCAACCCATTAATGTTGGGGCAGTTGTTCAGTGTATATGTCGTAACCACACCGGTAGCGGTAAACGTCGTCACCGACGTCGTTTGTCCGGCCATTGTGCACAGGTTTCCGTTGCTGGCAATCGTCTCCTGGTTGTAGGCCTTGTAGGTCGCGGGATCGAAGTTGCTCAACTCGTTATTGACGTCGTACGGCTGACCGAAGAAGCTGTAGCGTACGCCCAGGTTCAAGGTCAACCGCCGGGTCGCTCTCCAGGCGTCCTGCCCATACAGTTCGATCAGGTTCTCGTTAATATTGGCGACCGGCGCTTCAGACGCCTGCGTGAAGCCGCCATTGGCATTGCCAATCAGGAAGCCCGCAAACTCCTGTTCGAACTGACTGGGAGCGGCTGCGCCCAGCGTCGTCAACTCGCCGGAGGAAGGCGTAGTTCCAGACTGGTTGAAACTGAACGATCCCTGGTTGGCGGTACCGGTGGCGTTCTCATCCTTCTGATAGTGGTTGTAGGTGACGCCGAACTTCAGCGTGTGCAGCCCGCGAATATACGTAACGCTGCCGAATCCATTGTGGTTGCGGTTGTAGTCGTTGTAAATACCATCGCTCGAAATCGACGGTCCGGTTCCCGTAAACGAGAGCGAGGGGATCACGCCGATCGTGGAGACAAACGGCAGCCCTGGCGTAACGTCGGGAGAGTTGGCGCTTGCAATTTCACCGATCGGCGTGCTGATGACCGCACCCGAGCTAAAGGCGTAGCCCATATCGATGAGCAGATTCGTACGGGCCGCGATGGTCGCGTGCCCCATGTGCTGCGTACCCGGCGACTTGGTCGACGTCGTCGACACTCCGGGGATGCCGCCGCCGATAAAGAGACCGCCGCCTTCCACGGTCGGCAGGCTGTCATGCAGGTACCGGTAGAAGAGGTTGGTCTTCTTGTTCAGTGCGTAGTCGACGCGGGCAAATTCCTGCGTGTCGTTAGCAATGTTGCGGATATTGTTCACAACCGTATGCGGATCCAGACCGGCCTTGATATCTGCCGCGCTGTTGGGCTGGGCAACCTTGCTGTAAACATCCTTGATGTACTCCAGCGCCGTCGGATCGAAGGTGGTCAGGGTCGTGGCATAGGATGTCCCGCTCGAGCAGGCGCCCGACGTGGCGTTGGTACATACCGCAACCGGCAACGCGCTGCCGGGCTCGGTGGTAAAGTTGCCCGCCATTTCCGCGGTCGTCGGCACATACGCTGTCGCCACTGCGTAGGTAATCACCCTCCGGAACTCCTGCGAGTAGTAGAAGAACGCCTTGTCCTTGCCGTTGTAAAGATGCGGAATCACGATCGGTCCGCCCACCTTGAAGCCGAAGTCGTTATACCGCAATGGGGGCACCGGGGTGGCCGGCGGCGTCAGCTTGCTGAAGAAGTTGTCCGCGTTGAAGAAGTTATTGCGGAAGAACTCGTATGCGCCGCCGTGAAAGTCGTTGGTTCCAGACGCGGTCACCACGTTGATCAGCGCGCTGGCGCTCCGGCCATACTCCGCCTCATAGGTTCCGCGCAGCGTCTGCACTTCGGCAATCGCGTCCACGCTGGGATACGCCAGATTCGTTATGTTCGCTCCGCGATCCACGTTGTCCGCGCCATCGATGGTCCAGTTGTTCGCCGTCGGGCGACCACCATTCACCGAATAGGCCACCTGGTTGGACGATCCCAGAGGGTTCGAAACTCCAATATAGATCTGGTCGCTGGTCGCGTTGCCATACGAAACGCCCGGCTGCAGGGCCAGAAACTGCTCGTAGTTCCGGTTGTTCAGCACCAGTTCCCGAAGTTGCGTGCCATTGATCAGTCCCCCGCTCTGGCCGTTTTCCTCGTTCACCCGCGCCGCGTCGGCGACGATGGTGACCGTCTCCGTCGGGGCGCCGACTGCCAGTTTCTCGTCCACCTTCAACTCGTCGCTGGCGTTCAGCACAATCCCGGTTTCGGTCGCCGTCTTGAATCCCTTCATGGCAACCGTCACGGAATAGGTTCCGAGAGGCAGCGAGGTCGCCGAATAATACCCGGCTCGATTGGTCGTCAGGGTCCGCTCGACATACGCCCGGTCGGTGTTCGTCAGGGTCACGGTGGCACCGCTCACCACGGCCCCGGCTGCATCCACAACCGTCCCGCTGATGTTTCCCGAGACCTCTTGCGCACGGGCCAGAACCGAACCCGTCATCAACAGTACAAACCACACCGCACCGCGAACCCAGCGTCTTGACAGCGTCATCATCATCTCCTGAAGAACTTACCTTACTTGCATCCGACGGGCTTTGCCGGCTTTGCTACCTGCGTTAAGCTTCAGCTCGCCGGCCCCCGGTTCACACAAATCCCGAAGGGCGGTCATGCCGTGAATGTAGCCCGCGATGGCAATCTGAACTTCTCAGCGCGCGGTTACAAACAATTTCAATCGAGGAAACAGTAAATTACCTGGACGGCCCATTGTCAACCCAAGAATTCAGTTCCACCCAAACCAGGGGCGCCGGAAGTATCCGGCGGTGGGTTGCCAGCCTCCAGCCGCACCATCCCGCCAGCGCGAGCGCGGCGGCCAGGAGCCCCACCCCCACCCTCCTCAGGCCGGCGCGGCGGCGGGGTCCACCCCGGCTATTCTTCACGTTTTCGGCAAATGTGGCCCACTCCATCTCGGCCGGGTCGCGCACCCCGCTTTCGCGGCAACTCTCCTCAAACCGCCGCATCCACGCGCCTTCTTCCAGCCCCAGGACCCCCAGGTAACTACGCACGAACCCCCGCCGGAAAACGCCCCCCGGCAACTCCCCCAAGGCCCCCGCTTCCAGGGCGCGAATATGCTTGGCCGGCACCTTGGTCGCTGCGCAGATGGTTTCCACAGCCACCCCGCGCTCTTCGCGTGCCCGCCGCAACTCCTCGCCGAATGCCTCCACTCCGCCCTCTCGCGCCATGGTTCTCGATGTCGCTGCCCGCTCCATACGATAAGCGATCCCAAGTGCCAAATCAAAGGAATTTGCTCGATTCTGCGCCCCCGGAACCTGCCTAGCCCCCTCCCTTGGCACCAGGCCCGCCTGGGCGTTTAGAACCAGTCCGATCTTCGCCTGCTAAACTGGCCGCTAGCCAACGAAGAGGCGCTGGTGCTCCCTGCCGAGTTGGCGGGAATCGTCCCCGGCGCCAGCCTCCACTAGGGCGCATTAATCGCCGCAATTCTCCCTGCTACACTTGAGGCCAAGTGTGTGCGTATCCCTTTCCCAGAACGCGTCCCGATCGACGGCGTCGCTCTCTTCGCCATAGCACTCTTCGTGGTCCAGTGGCTCGAGGGGACACCCCTCTTCTTCAGGGTCGGCTAAAGGCGGCTCCGTTCAAGAATGGGCGAACAGTGATCCTTATGAGCACATCGAGCACCCCCGACAATTCCCACGCAAACGAAGGCCATCATCAATTTCGGATAGCCGGAATGCCAATCTCTGCTCTTGCGTTTCTCATTCTCACCGCTGCAATAGCGCTTCTTTGGTCGCACTATTACCTTCTGTGGGCAGATGAGTTCGGCCCGTTGGAAGCCGGCAGTATTTCAAGTATCGGCCGGCTCATCCACGTACAGCTAACGACACCCGTTTCGGTTGAACCGCTCGGCTACAACGTATTGATACACGTTCTCATTGATCTTTTCGGCACGAGCGCGTTTGTGGTGCGGCTCCCCTCAATCTTTGGCTATCTGCTGATGCAGGCATGCCTCTTTTATTTTGTGCGCAGGATTGCCAGCGAGCGGGTCGCGACCTTCGCCCTGGCACTTCCGGCCCTGATGGGTGCCTTTAGCTACGGCGTTCAGGCACGCCCCTATGCCCTGCTGCTTGGCTTATCGGCGCTTGCGATGCTCTGTTGGCAGACGGCTGCACGGCGCGACTCTCGGCGAACATTGGCCCTCGTGGGTCTTGCGTTGTCTCTGGCGATGGCAGTGAACACGCACTACTATGGTGTGCTTTTGTTTTTTCCACTTTGTGCCGCGGAATCCGTTCGCGTTCTCGGACGTCGGCGCGTGGATATTCCTGTCCTCGCGTCGCTTCTTGCAGGGATGGCCGGGATGCTGGTCGTGATGCCGTTCGCGCGGGCGCTGGCACAATTCCGCACTCAGTACGCCGCGGGAGTGAACGGGGCTGACTACCACTTCATCACACACTCCTATCTTTGGATTCTGTTAGGCCAGGAAGACCTGAGCGTGCGCGTGCAGCACCTTATAGGCTTTGGTATCGCACTTCTCCTAGTCTCTCTGATTGCTCGATTCCTTGGTCTTCGTTCGTGGGCGACGCTGCAGCTTCCACCCGCTGAGGCTATGCTTCTTTTGACATTTGCGGCGTTGCCGTTCGTCGGCTATCTGTTGGGGAATCTCGTTCTTCACTTTGTGCAGCCACGCTACATCCTGCCAACAGTAGTCGGCGTTGCATCCATCCTTGCCATACTGATGGCACCTCTGCTCCGGAACAAGACCATCGGTCGCATCCTTGTTGCTTCGCTATTCGTGGCGATTGCCGGAGCCGGAGCCTTGCATATCCGATCTGCCAGAAGGCAGGCGCAGGCAACCATGGCGTCCTTGCGCGTTGCCCCAGCGACACAACGCAAACTGGCAATGTTCCCGGGGCAAGCAATATATGTTCTGAACCCTGGCGTTTTCGCGGTTGTAGGTTACTACTCACCGGACCCTGACATACGATCAGACATAGCGCTGGTCTACTCCCAATATTGGGAGATGCAAGTTCAACATATTGGATACCTATCCCGTGTGGCCGCCAATGGGCAGGCTGCTGGCATTCGGAATATTGTGCCGTACGAATCGGTGTCTAACCCTGGGACTGAGCATCTCTTTTTGCTGTATCACAATCCGTGGGACTGGACCGATCAGGCGCTAGCCGCGTCGCATGCCCAAATCACATATCTAGGCCAGTTCTATGGAGGAGACCTGGTTTCGGTTCGTTTTCCGTAGTCCAAAACTCGCGGAGAGATGCTTCTGACCGCGGCCGTGCTTTGCTACACTGTTGGTCAAGCATGTGCGCATCCCCTTCCCAGAACGCGTCCCGATCGACGGCGTCGCTCTCTTCGCCATAACACTCTTCGTGGTCCAGTGGCTCGAGGGGACACCCCTCTACTTCCGGTTTGGCTCTGCCGTCTTCATCCTCATCGCCGCCCTCGCCTTCAACACCGCCGGCGGACTCACCCGGGCCTCGGGCGTATACGTCTTCTTCTATTCGACTCTGGTCGTCATCGTTGGTCTTTGCTACAAAGCCTTTCTCGGAGAGCCGGCGCAATCCAATCTCCTCGACCCGCGCACCACCATCGAAGTGTATGTCGGCGGCATCACCGCCATGCTTGCCGCGGTCATCGTTAGCAGCCGATTTCGACGCAAGACCGGCCTGCTGCAGCACGTGCTGAAAGAATCGCAGATGTATCGCGCCTCCGTTGGGTGTATGCTCTTCGGCGTTGTCGGCGCGTCTGTCATTTGGCTGCTGGGCTCAACCAGGTTGGAGACCGCTTTCACCCAGCTCAACCAGCTCATCCCGCTGGGCATCCTCATCGGCGTTATGTACGAAATCCGCCGCAGCGGAGGCACGCGCAGCATCAATCTGCCCATTGTTCTGGTCGGCATCTACAGCTTCTGGGGTTGGGGACTGATGGCCTTCTCCAAGCAGGGCATGCTGCTGCCTCTTGTTTGCTGGCTCTTCCCCGTATGCGCCCTGCGATTTCGCCTCTCTGCCTTGCAGGTCCTTTCGGTTCTCGCGGGCGTCTTCCTCGTCTTTTACTACCTGGTCCCGTATGCGCAATACGGACGCAGTCAAGTTGACGAGACGATGACCTTCGACCAGAGGGCTGCAGTTACCTACAAGCTGCTCGAACACCCAGAACAAACCCGGCAAACCTACAACGAGGTTGAGTCCTCAGGCGCGGGCACCGTTGGCGAGTACTTCGACACGCCGCAGGGTTTCTGGGACCGTCTGCAGTTTATCTCCATCGACGACTCCATCATCAACGTCACCGATCAGGGCAAGGTCTTTGGGCTTTTTCCCATCAAAGCGGCGATGTTGAATGCGATTCCGCACATCTTCTGGCCCGACAAGCCGATGTACAACTTCGGGAACGCCTACGCCCACGAGGCTGGCTTGCCGATCAGCGAGGAGGATACCGGCACGGGCATATCCTTCAGCCCCACCGCGGAGGCCTATCACATGGATACCTGGGTTGGTGTCCTGGTCGTTGCACCGCTCATCTGGTTCGTGCTGTTCGTCGTTTACGACTCACTCTTCGGAGACCTGCGCGCCACTCCATGGGGGCTTTTGGTCATTGCGATGTTCAGCCACTTCGCGTCCGAGGGTATGCTGACGGGCGTGATTGCCCAGTTGACCTTCGGGACCGAGGCCTTGCTTTTCTGCGCCCTCTTTGCTGCCTGGGTCGCCCCCGTCTTCGCCTCCGCTGTCCTTCCCCGGCCCTCGATGGGAGCCGCCAGCGCAATGCAGCCACGCTTGCCCTAAGGGCTGACCATCTACTGGGGCGGCGCCTCGGCGGGCCGGGCCAGATCGAGGACGATTAGGCGCCCGTCGTCATAGATGCGGCGGCGGCTGTGAGCCAATTGGTCATACTGCACGAAGCTTGCCACCCTGATGCGGTCCTCGCTCAGTATCCACTGGCTAGAGGGGTTGCCAACCTCCAACATCAGCTGCCTCTCCACCTCCTGCAGCTTTCCGGCTGGGAGAGACACCACGAGGTAGCGCCTGTGGATCGAGAGCAGATAGGCGGCCAGGGCGTCGCCGTCGGATCCGCTTGGCCAGCCGGGCGGAAGGCTCGCCGCTCCGGGGATGTCGGCGATGTAGATGTCGCGCGATCTAAAGTCCAGCAGGAACGGATAATCGACCGTCGCGAGGGCGCCCTCCGGGCCCGGGGGGATCGACTCCTCCATAGAGGCGTATGATGTGACGGTGGCGGCCGGCTCAATGCGCGAATCGGCGACGCTTGCAAGCAGGCACTTAATTGTCGTCGCGTACTCGTGTGTCCACGAGTTGAACCCGACGTACGCCGCCAACAGAACGCACAGCAGCGCGCTCAGCCACTCCAACTGGGCCGCCGCGCGGCGAAGGTTGGCTCTGTGCGAGGCGGCGAGATAGAGCAGGAGAATCGCCGGGACGATCACGGGGTAGCTGTACCGCCTCACCGAGTCGCCGCCGGTCGCAAGACCGACGAGAACGGACGCCCCCATTGCCGCGGCCGTAAGCGCAACCAGCACACGCGTCGCCTCGTCACGCTCGCACCAGAACCACTCCACAAGCAGAACGGCCAGGAGCGGCAAGTTGAACAGCGCCACCTTCGAGACGATCTTCAAGGGGTCGCCGCTGGACGGGGGGAGGAACAGGCCGTACGCGCTGTACTGATAGCCCTTGCCCAGCAGCGGATAGAACCACGTACCGGACGCGGCGTGGCTGGCGACCATCCAAGGAGCTAATACTAGAAGGCAGCCGAGAACCGCGAAGAGAAAGGTACGGAGTCCCCCCACGGGGCCGCGGCGACCTTTGTGCAGCAAGCCAACGCAAAGGATGAAGAGAAGTCCGTGCGGCAGGTATGTCGATTTCAATGAGGCGATCGCGGCGGCAGTTGCGCCCAGCAGAAAGGCCTGCAGTCTCGGCTCCAGCTCGAACCCGTCGAGGTCGGCGGCCAGATAGACCAACCCGCAGAATAGGGCATACGGGAGGACTACGAAGGTTAGGTTGAACTGCAGCTGCGGCGTGATGAGAAGAAACAGCCCGAGCAGGGCGCGCTGTATCGGCCTGAGCCGGAAGACCGCCCCAAGGCCGCTGGCAACGAACACCAAGAGCAACAGGCCCAGGGCCCGATCTGCCATCTGTACATCCTCGACGGGAAGCTCGGTCAGAAACGCCGCCTGCAGGAAATAGTTGCCGCCGAGCGAGGACATTATGCGCCGCTCGCTAAACGGGTCCGGCGCAAACTCGTGCAGCTGCGCCATCTTGACGGGGGCGGCTAGGTAAAAGTTGTAGTCGTCGTCGCGCTGATAGTAGGGGGTGTGCACGCTCGCGCCAAGTCGGATCAGAAAGACGAGGGCAGCGAGCGACAAAACCAGCTGCGTCCACCGCGACGCCGCACGGGGCCCGTCCTCGCCCGCCGGGCGGGGGCCCGCCGGGGGGCACAGCACGAGAAGGCAGAACACGCCAATAAGAATAAGCAGGAGTAGCGCCGCGGGGCTCACCCAATGCAAAAGGTTTAGGCAGCCGCCGAGGAAAATTATCACGCCGAAGCCTGCAACCGCGGCGCGCGGAATCGGGGCCCTGCGCACGCCGCAGAGGCGCAAGGCGGCCGAGCCGTGCCCCACAACCGCGGCGAAGATGACTGCCGCCCACGAAAGGGCCCCCACGAAATGTAGCAGTGAGATCAAGGTCATTGGTCAACTCACGTTGAGTCGTCGTCCCCGTGGCTGCGGCTTGGCACGAGGTCAGCTTTTGCAGGGCACAAGCGCAGCCGAATAACCCGATGAAGCCGCGACCCGATACACGGCTGCGATCGACTGGAACTCTCTAAGGTCTCCAGGCTTTGCCGACAGCGCATAGAAGTCGCTCTCATTCCGGGTCAGCGTGTAGTACGTATTCCTGAGCGGTTGCAGCGCCGGGCTCCAGTGATACCGTCGGCGGAGATACGTGGCATCGCACCGCGTGATCGCATCCACCTGGACCAGCTCTGCGCTGGTCCCGCGCGCCAAATCGACCAGACTCTCCGGCGTGTAACCGACGCGGACGTGACCGCCGTCCTGCGTGGGGCTGGTTTCCATCAGCTCGGGCATATTGCCGGCGTTGTTCTTCCGGTGGGCCTCCGAGGGCATCGACACAACGATATAACCGCCTGGCTTTACCAATCGGCAAATCTTCTTGAACACCCCATTGTCGTCGACGATATGCTCCAGGCATTCGGAACACCAGGCCACGTCGAACTGTCCGAAATTCCAATCGTCGTCAAGGTTCGTATCGTGAAACTCATGCGGCGTCTTGAAGCCCTTGTAGCGCGCATACAGGCGGGACGCCTTGAAATCCGCGCCGACGAAACCGCTGACCAGGTCCGGTATCTCCCGCTCGACCATATAAAGAGAGATCGCGCCCCCGCAGCCAACGTCCAGGAGTCGCACCCGCTCGTTCCGCGACCTCAGAAATTGAATGAGATAGAGGATGCGCTCGAAGGAGCTGTCATCGCGCGTGATCCGCATATAGGGATAGCCGACATGACTGAAAAGGAACTGGTCAACCTGCGGCAAGAGGGACATAAACGGAGAATATCACGCTCACTCCCGCGGCAAATCGAGCACTCCCGACCGCTCTCCGCCCTTTATCCACCGGCCCGCCACGCCCACCTCAGATGGTGCAGACTTGGGTATTCGTATCCGTAGTGGGCCCGAAGGAGCCCGCGAAGGAACGCTTCAGCCTGAGATAGACTATGTGCTCATGCTTCGCACTCGCCCGATTTCATTATGACCCAGGCACTTTTCGACAGATATTACCCTCGGACCCGCTTCGAAGGCGGTACCGCGCCATTTTTCCGACTATGCCGTGAGAGGATTCCGCCCGGGGCCGAGATTCTCGAAATCGGCGCCGGCCCATCCAACGAGTCATCGGAAATGCTCAGCGGAATCGGTGCTGTGACCGGGCTGGATGTCGATCCAGATGTGAAAAACAACCGCTGGCTGGCGCATGCGTTCGTCTTCACGGGCGGACGCATGCCATTTGCCGACCAGTCGTTTGACGCCTGCTGTTCCAACTACGTGCTGGAACACGTCGAGAACCCAGTGGAGCACTTCAAGGAAGTGGCGCGAGTCCTCCGTCCCGGAGGCGTCTACTGCTTCCGTACACCCAACCTGTTTCACTATGTCTACATGAGCGCGCGCCTGATGCCTCATTCCATGCACCTGCTCCTGGCCAATCGGCTGCGTGCCCTCGGCCAGGATGCGCACGATCCCTACCCCACGTGGTTCCGCTCAAACACCCCGGGAAGACTCGCGAAGCTCTGCCGCGCAGCGGGGTTGGAGCCACCGTCGATCTCCCTGATAGAGCCGGAACCATCCTACGGAAGGGCGCATGCCCTGCTCTTCTACCCCATGATGGCGTACGAGCGCATAGTGAACCTATCGAACGCCCTCGCCCGATTCCGGGGAACCATGCTGGTGGCGACCTGCAAGCCTCGGCACTAGCGGTTCATCTGGTATGGGCTCTTCAGGTGCAGCGCCTTCAGTGTCTTCAGCGCCACCACGCGGAAAGCGCCGCGCAGCTTGCGCTTCAGTTCAGCGCGGCGGATGATCGCGGCCTGCCGCTTGCGAAACCGCTCCTCCGGCGGTGGTCCGTGGCGCAGCGATCGTGCCGCAAGTTCAATGATGCGATCGACCTCCCGCTCTACGGAGAAGTACTCGACGTAGGCCTGACGGGCCAGCCGTCCGCGCTCTGCGGCGGTCGCAACGTGGGCTTCCAGCAACGCCGGCAGCCGGGCAAGCTCCCGCTCGGGAATGCGCAGCAGGAATGTGTCCCATGCCGGCCCCGGCGGCAGCTCGTAGTCGTCGGCCAGCAGCACCGGGGCAATCCCCGCCGCCATCACCTCGAAGAAACGCATCGTGCCCAGCCCCGCCCCCCGCGGACACAATACAAAGTACGAGGACGCCACCGTCTGCGCGTAGGCAAGCTGGCGCGCCTGCCGGTCCGGCTGCGAGTCGTCCCAATGGTAGTACCGTGAAGTGTTCTCAATCAGCACGTCGGCGCGATCGAACTTCAGATTGAACAACCGCTTGCGCACCAGCGAAGTCGACCCGCCCTGAAATGTGAAGAGATACCGCCGGTCCGCCGCGGGCGCCGCAGGCAGCGCCGATCCCGTCTCCGCAAGGTACGGATTCTGATACCGGCCGTTGCGGGACACATAGGAGTAGCTGAAGATACGGCCCGCGCGGCTGTGCTCATCCCTGTGCGCCGAGCAGTACACGCCCGGAGCCAGCGGCAGATAGTTGTCGTCCTCCGTGTACACCGCGCAGCGGTCGGGAAAAGCCTTGTAGATCGGGTGATCCAGCAGATCGCGCGGGTTGACCCCAAAGCTGCCCAGCATCAGGATCAAATCGGCCGAGCTGGGGTCGTCTGTCAGCTCATACGCCTTCTTGAGCGCCGCGCGCGCCTGGAAGAGTGCGACCAGTTCCGTCTCGTGAGACACCGCCAGATGGATCTTCATATCGGGACTTCTTGATTCCCTTCACCCGCAAGCGGCCTTGGAGCGGAAACCCCAGTTTAGCTCACCAGGCACGACCGGCACGCCCTTTCAACCTCGCGTAGCGTGGCTATTCAGCGGCGTGGTCGAGCGCCTCGCGAATCTGCGCGATCTCCCGGGAATCAAAGCGCGAGTTGGCGACCGCCTGCACGTTGGCGCGAATGTGCTCGACTTGCATCATGGTAGGAATCACCACGTGGATCCCGCGGTCCTGCAGAATGACGTTCAGCACCGCGTCGGCGAATACGGCGCCTTCCAGGCTCCCCAGTTTTTCGCACAGAACTGCATCCAGCCCTCGCCTTTCTACCAAGGTTCGCAAGACCTCGCGGCAGCGCCGCACCTTGGCCACACCGCCATAAGGTTGATTCGCCACGCAGATATATTCCCCGGCACTCCGCAGCACGGTACTCGCGGCAGAGAGGGTGAATACATTGCAGGGAAACTGCATCGCCCGCAATGGAGGAGTCTTCCGTCGAATCGCAAGCTCTACCACCTCTGGTTCGGCAGAAAGCCCCGCGATCTTGACCTTGCCCGCTTCCACCAGTTTGCTCATTGCCTCAAGCAGGTCATCCTGCTCCAATACGCTGGCTGGCGCTGCATGCAGAAACAATAGGTCCACATGGTCTGTCCCGAGCTTGCGCAGACTTTCCTCGATGCTCCGCTGGAGCACTGGGATGGTGAACTGATTTTGCTTGATCTGGGTTGCCGCTCCTTTCTGCAGCACGGAACGCGCCGAAGGTGCGGCTGCCAGAATCTTGCGCGCCACCGTCTTCGCCGCGCGCTTCCAGCCGGATTGACGCGCCGCCAGTATCCCGAACTTCGTGGCGATGACAGCCTGGTCGCGACGCCCCCGCAGGAACTCTCCCAGCAGCTCCTCCGATTCGCCGTATCCATACGAGCGCGCCGTGTCGAAGAACCGGATGCCCGCGCCCCATGCGGCAGCCAGCGCTCGCAGCGACTCGGTTCTTCCTGATCTGCCCAGTATTGCCGAGCAGCCAAACCCAAGCCGGGGGGCCCGCAGGCCCGAGTTGCCAAGTTCGATATCCTTCATCTCGTCCCCGCTCACCCTTTGGCACGTGAATTCGACCAACTGCGACATGTTTGGTTGGCCCTTGTGTAACTCGCTGGTCAGGCGAATACCGAATGCGACTGCAAGCAGCGTGGAATTTGCCTGCCCAGATGTAGGAAACACGCTGGAAGAGGCTACGAATAGATTTTCGAGTCCATGTACTTTCAGGCTCGGATCGACCACACTTTGCGCGGGATCTTCGCCCATCCGCGTGCTGCCAACTTGATGATATCCATCCGATGCCTGAGCGTAGACCCGCTCCTGTAACTGCTCCGGGCTATACAGATACTGCAATCGGCCAATCCCATTCAGTTGCAAGGCCTCGTCCAACAGCTTGTGAGAGTCGATCGCGCTGCGCACGTCCTGGTCCGTAAAACGAAGGTCGATGACTGCCCGTGGAACGTCGAATGAATCCCTTTCCCTACCCAGCGTGATGCGGCTGTCGGGGTTCGGGACCTGTTCGGCATGGTAGTGCAGCGCATACTTGCCACCCTTATTGAAAACAAGGAATCCGGGCTTCCTGGGCTTCTTGATAAAACGGTCGCGGAGAATTCTGTAGACGTCCTTGGCGCCGCGCGGTGCGCCCAGGATCGCGTTGCGCAGGTGGGGTCCAAGCCGGTACGGCTTCGGACCCGTATGTGCCCGCCGGATAGCCTCAGACAGGAGTCGTCGGCCCGTTGGCGGAAAGGCCAGCACCAGGAATACTCCCGAAAGTACTCCGCTGCCGTGGTTGGGATCATAGAACGACGGATTGTCGGGCCAGAATGCGGTGTTCAAGACCTTTTGTTCCAACTGCGCGTCCGCCGTCAGCATAAAGCGCCTTCGATGGTAGGCTCCGCTCTCATCCAGTTTGAAATCCAACTCGCTGATCGAGCCGGGATCGTTGAACACGATGCTCGCGATCTTCCCGGAAATGTGGCCCATGTAGTACCTGCCCAAAGGCCCATCGACTCCACCAAAGTGGCCCGGCCAGCGCTGTTGCGTATGCAATAGGAGCCGCGTGGTCTCGACGCCTCCCATCGCCAGCACAATCCTTCGTGCCTTGACGGTCCGAACCCCCTGCGGCGTACTCACAGCCAGGCTTTCCACTCGCCGCCCATCCGCGCTCAGGTTCAGGCCCGTTACCGTGCTTTTCAGACTCAACTTGATGCGCGGTGACTCCAGCAGCCGATTGCGATGCTCCAGGATCAACTTTGGTTCCCGAGACCAGCGCTCCACGGCATCCAGTGTCAACCCGCCGGCGAGCGTCTGCTTATAGGGGATGGAAAAGATGTCATTGCCGCAAAGCAGGTATTCGGCTGCCCGCGTGTACCACGGGCGCATTGCATCGTGCGTCAGGGGCCACCGAGCGTCCGCCACAAAGTCGCGCTGAATCCAGTCGACATCGTCGTAGGCCACGCACCGGCCGCCCCAGGTCCATGACGTCCCGCCCAGTGCTCGGCAAACCGCGATCTCCATATCGGCGTGGCGAGCCTTATCCACGATCTGTGCCCGCGAAGCCTCCGCCATCGCTGGGTCGACTTCGCTGCCTCCCGACTCAAGCACCAATACTTCGTCCCCGAGACGGTCGCACTCCAGGGCCATAGCCATGCCAACCGGGCCGGTGCCAACGATACAGAGGTCCCACACCGTGTCATTTGAAAGGTCGCTTTCAATCACGCCATACCGCCCGTCACAAACTCAGATCGTCGCATCGCGCACATACACGTCAGTGGCACCAGCGCCACCCCATACGGCAGGAAGATACGCACCTCCTCGACGCTGCCCACCACAATCCACATCGCCACGTAGACCGCCGAGCCAGCCACCAGCGCCAGGCCCGGTGCCTCCGCGGTCGTGCGCTTGCGCAGCTGCTTCGCCACCACCCACGCCCAGGGCAGCATAAAGAGCACAAACGGGGGCCAACGCAGTGGATTCATAAGATTCAACCCCAGTTCCAAAACCGGCGTCTTCCCGTAGCCGGCGTGGGGATACACCACATGCATCAGGTAATACTGAATGCCACCGGCGATCGCTACCGCCAGCACGCTGGTCGCCGCCTGAACTGCGCGAGGCAGCGCAAACCCATTGCCCGCGCGCGTCAGGCATACCAGCAGGACCCCCATATGAAGAGCAAAGATGACATCGGGGCGAATAAACCCCTGCAGCCCCGCCAGAACCAGCATGGCGGCCGCAGCAACCACCATCGACACGCCTCTCGAAAATGGCAACGGCACGCTTAGCAGCCACAGCGTCGCCGCCAGAACGGCCGCGCAGGCCATCGTCTCCGGCCTTTGATACCAGGTAATCCACGCGAAGTAGTACTGCACCAGGAACAGGAATGCAGCTGCGCCAAACCAGCGTCCGGCCTCGTTCGCCGCGCGGTAAACCCCGGACCGCTCGAACAGCGCGAACAGCAAATACACCGCCGCCACCGCGCAGAACAGATCGACCAGGGTGAAGCCGTGTCGCAGCCCCATGTGCCCATGCCGGCGCAGCAGGTCGGCGACCCATGGCACGCCGATGCGATACTGCTGGGGCGCGTCCGCCGTCCCACGGATGACGTCCATCCACGTATCCGGATTGACGTGGTACTGCCTGCTGTACTCCCAATAGTCGGCGAAGATCGTCGAGCAGACGATAAACGCCAGCAGCAATCTCGCCGCCTTGTGCGGGCTTCGCATAGCTTCCGTTTGTCCTTCCATTTAGGGTGCTCTGCGCGATCTCCTCGACAGTTCCGGAGTTAGTGTAGCGCGGCGAAAGCTGCTCCCCAATGGCTATGCTACGGTCCGCGCGCAACCAAGCCACATCGTCAGACGACACTAATCCCCAACAACCTTAAATTTGCGGCCAGCCCAGCTCGCGGAACGAACCAGGTAATCGCTCATGCGATAGCCCGGATAGACGGCGCTCCAGTACACCTGCATCTGGTGATCGATCTGGGGCCGGGCCGGGGAGTCTTTGCGGAGGGCGATTCCGTAGTTCGCGGCCCCGGCGTAAACGTCATACTCCGCGAGGAATTCGGGGTCCGCAAACATCTCGCCGCGCTGGTAGGTATAGCTGGCATTGGGCAACCAGATGATGTCGGGCTTGCGCTGCAGCAGGGCGGTCACATCGAATCCGTGCAGCGCTATATCGGTGTCGTTCAGGCCGGCAAGATCGATGATGTTGATCTGCGGGGCGCGGCTGCCAAGGTAGCCGACTTCGCTGGCGGCGACTGTAGTTCCCGTGGGCAGCGGAGCGATCAATCGATCGGTAATGTCACTCATCGCGACATCCCACGGCATTGATGGAAGCGGGCTGCTTGCCGCAATCTCGACCTGGGCCGGTTCATACTCGAAGTGCGCCTTCGCTTCGAGCCGTCGCACCGTGGCCTGCACGCTCTCCGACGATAGGGCCAGGAAGCACATCATCATCAACCCGACGGCACAGGATCGAACCAGAAGCGTCTTGCGCGGCCACCTCTCTTCTGCAGACGGCTCATCGCTCAACCATCGATCGAGTACCAGCAGCGCCGGAACGATGAAGAAGGGGAAGTATGGCGTGTAGTAGCGCGCGTTGAAGCCCATAATCTGGGTCACCGTGCCCAAATACGCGAATACGGCCAACGCCGGTGCAAAGCAACCGACAATCAGCCTCCAGTCCCGTCTGCGTCCCAGCAGGATGAGCGCAGCAAGATAGAGCTGGCAGCCGGCCATGAAGGCCAGCATGAGCAATTCAGGATGCCAGATTTCGCGATACCCCTCGTAAGCGTGCCTGCTTTTCATATAAAAGCTGAGCGGCAGCGCGGTGTGAAAGTACACCTTGCAGACGAGGAAATCAACCAGGACTCCGACGAAAAAGATCCCGGCGATCGTAACCAAGTTTCGTTTAGGAAGAGTCGGCGCAGGCAGCAGAATCCATACCAGGGGTGGAAAGAGCACGACCGCGATCGCCGACTCAGGGCGCGTGAGGAATAGCAGTAATCCCACCAGAGCGACCAGCTCCGGCCTTGCCGCACCGCGCCTGCATTCGAACATCAGTCCGACAAAAAGGGCGGCCAAACAAGTTGCAAGCATCGTCTCCATGCCGGTCGCCTGGTTTCCGGAGAAGACCAGGGTGTCGGTCAAAGGCAACACCACCAGGGGAAGCACGCGCCAGGTGCTGGACATAAACCCGCCTTGCGCATTCGCGCTAACCGCCCAGGCCAGCGCAATAACGGCAGCGATCGACCAGACCCACGATCCCAGGGTGAGCATCTTCCAGGTGCCGATCGGCAGATGACTGAAGAGAACGACCAGCATGCCCCATAGCGGCGATGTTTGTCCGTAGATATGGACACCGTCCGGGTTCCACGAGACGCCAAGGCCGGCCCGGACATTCCCGGCATAACGGGCAAACATGTAGGCGTCGTCGAATGAGAGGGGCCTGCGCTGAGCAATCCACAGATTCTGGATCCACGTGCCTGCGGCTTTAGCCAGCAAAACCCCCGCGGCTATGTTCCATAGGCGTCTGTGGTTTGCGGACAGCATAAAGACCTTTGCCAGGAGAGTTGGTGAAGCCCCCGCACACAGGGGACGTTTCCTTGAGTAGAGCAGATGGCTCAACTCTTGGGAAGACGCCGCATGGATAGCAAAACTCGACTCTTAGAGCGTGACCGACTGCTTTGACTCCGTCGGCATCTTGAAGCGCTTCGCCAAAGCCCCCGCCGCCTTTGCACCGAGTCGCATACACGGCGACTCAATCAAGTGAAATGCAGCAATCGAGAACGTCGTCAGGCTCACCAGTAAGATCGCAACCTGCATCGGTCTTCCCAGATTCCGCCCCACGTAAAACGCCAGCAGCAATGCAAACGGATGCGTCAGGTAGACACTTCAAGCTTGGAATAGCTTGAGCATTTGCTCCCTTCATCCTCCGAGTTTGAATACTCCGTACATCAGACCAATTGGCACGGGAAACACGATGCTGGAGAGTTTTGGACCGAATCGGGGAGCGGGGAGTCCATACCTTTGAGCGAGGCGCCGCACAATATGCGCCAACGGTGCGTCATAGGATATAGACCGGTATCGCGTCTCGTGGAGGCCGGCGCGCTCCATGAATCTCTGAAGTGTCTTCCGATTGAAGTACCAGAGGTGCTCAAGTAGATAGTTGTTCCAATGGCTGCGCGACAGCCTTGCATTCCAACTCCCAACATCGGGTACCCCGATCACCAGGTGCCCTCCTGGCCTCAGCAGAGAACTCAAGGCCTCAACGTACTTATCGAGATCGGGAAGGTGCTCGAAGACCCAAAAGGAGGTGATCAGATCGAAGCTCCCTATCTCGAACCCATCGGTCCCGACGACATCAAGGAAACGTCCCGTTGTGACCCGGCAGGGGCCGACCGAGAAGACACCAGGTTCGCCAAGTTCGAAACCAACACCCGCTGGATCGTCCATTGCGAGTAAGAACCCGCCGCTGCCGCAGCCGAAATCAAGAAAACGATCAAACTTTCCGATGTCGCCGCGCACAGTCTTCGCAAGTCGGCGAGAGCGTTGGGCATCCGCCTCGCGCAGGGAGGCTTCCGAGTCGCTGGATTTAGGGGAGTTCTTGTATATCTCGTCGTAGCCGTCGGCGTGGAATTGCGGGTTCGTAAAGGTAAACCCACAGGTTTGACAGCGTTGAATCCGCCCGTGGACGACGCCGCGGCGATTGGCGAGAAAAAACGGGGCTGCGTCGAGCGGAGCACCTGAGAACGTGCTCTCTATCAATGTCATGAAGCTCGCACCCGAACAGACCATGCACTCCGTAATGGATCTCATGGACCCTCTCATGTCGATGGTCTTTCGAAGCTTTGCCACGAATCTAACGCAAAAGCATTCTACGGGAAAGCTGCGCCCAGGGAGCGCGGGTTTTTCGTAGCCCAGACCGTGCGGCTCTTGCTAAGCTCGCTCTCGTTCGTCGACCACCGCTGTTGCCGACTAGACCAGGAATAAAGTTCGAAGCCCAGGCTCTTTAGCAGCGCAAAGGCATCTTCCGGCTTGAATCCGTAGCGCCGACTCCAATCCTCCTCAATTTCGACCATCACGATGACATTGGGTGACTGCGAGAGGAGGCGCTGAGAGCCCTTGAGCAAGCAATACTCGCCTCCTTCTACGTCGATTTTGAGGAAGTCGATCTCGTTAATCTTGTTGGCGGCGGCGAAATCGTCAAGTGTGCTCACGTCGACTGTTTCGACTGTATCTCCGGCAACAGCCTTACCGGCGTAGTCCAAATGCCGATAAAGATCGCCGAAACCATCCTCGGATCGCAGCGTGAGTTCGCCTCGAACGTCGCTCAAGGCCAGGCGATGGGCAGCTACGGTCGTCGTACCGTTGAGCGCCAGGTTGTCGAGAAAGAGGTTATATGTGGTTTGCGAAGGCTCAAATGACCAGACTTGTCCGGCATCGCCTATGCATTTTGCAGCTAGTAGAGAATAAAGGCCTATATTGGCTCCTGCGTCGACCACTTTCATATCCGGCTTTAGCAGCTTCGCGACCAGTCGCATTTCTGTGCGCTCGAAGACCGGCATGAAGGGGATGAAGTCAACGAGTTCGCCCTTCGGGTGAATTTGAAACTCGAGCCCAGGCGATACTACGCAGCGCAGGGGGAGCCCGTCACGATATTTGAGGCCATGAATCCAGCGCAGACCTGCTCGAATGAATTTGGTGTGTCGGGAGTGTCGCAGTTTGCGTTGTGGGGCCAAGGCTGACGGTTCTCCTCAATGGTTATGGCACTGGATATGGGAAGAGGGAGGCTAGGTGATGAAAGACTGGCCCCGCAATTAGGCTTCTGCTGAATCTCGTGTCTTCAGGATAACAAGCCTCCACCAAAGCCGCACGCGTCCGCGCGGAACTACGTGCATCCGCGCCCAATGCCCGCTGGGGCGTCTCTGTATCAATCTGGTACCGCCGAAATGTAGATCGCGCGATCGTGCGGCGGGTACCAGGCGTGAAAGTGAACGGGCGCAAACGACGCGGGCGGAAAGCAGCTTGACGGGCCGCTGGTTATCTCGAAGCGTGGTTGGATCGACGGGGTCGAATCGAAAGCCCAATTGTGGCACTCGGGTGGTGTGCCGGAAGGCTTTCGCGGTTGATAGGCGCCAACCGGCAGAGTCAGTAGACTCTCGTTGACGTACCCAGTCATCTCAAGTTGCGCCCAGCCGTCGAGTCCGAACCCTCCCTCGATCGCAGTCCTTGGAATGCCCGCGGACATCATGTTGTTCACCGCCGCGTTACTGGCGGATACGTATGCAAACATGTCATGCGTGTTGGCCACTGCCAGAATTGCAAAAACTCCAATCACAGCCACAGAAACCATCGGCAGCCTTCGTCGCGGCGCGTTCCGCGTATAAACCCACAGCAGCAATAACACGAACATAGGAAGAACCGTTACCAGGTATCTGGGCCAAAGCGCCTCCCTGGTAACAACGAGGAACATGTAGGCACAGGTGAATGGCCCAAGAAGCACTATCCAGGTACGTGCCGGAACAGCAGCCGCTCCGGTTGGGATGGAGGACGGCGCTCCAGCAATTGCGTTTGAGACCGCTCCCCGCAACTCCGCAACGAAGCAGAACAGACAGGCAAAGCTCAATCCGGTAAGCGTCAACTTAACCATGAACGGGACCGCCCCGGCATAAAACACGATGAGAGAACTGACACGGTCGAAGCCTCTGCTGTGATCGAGCAGAAGAATGCCGCAACCGGCAACCGCGCCGGCAAACAGAGTCCAATAGCGAACCGGGCTGCGAAGCGCGCTGGCAGGAAGAGCGAATGCGCTGAGCACGGGTAGGGCCAATAAGATTGCCGCAAGAGCGAGGTTCCAAACCTGGATTAACTGGCCGCGGTGGTAGGAAAAGAAAAGCTTCTCATGCAACGCATAAGGCTGCTGCCGAAACCAGTGCATGCAACCTGCAATGAACAGCACACTAAGTGCCCAAGTAACCACTGTAGCCATCGGGACCCCTCGCCGCCGTCGCACGCACCACGCCGCCGAGGGAACAAGAATCAGCGCACCGAGCCAGGAAATCTGCCGCACCGTTCCCAGGAGATCATTGGAGACAGCCGCGGCGACGAGCCACGCGATCGTAGCCCTCTCTGACTGCGTCTGAATGGCTCGCACGCAGAAGTAGAGGCAAACCAGTACCGCGATCAATCCTGGGACATCGGACATGAAGGTGGTCGCGAGCGGCAGAAAGAGGGGCGATAGAACGATCGAAAGGGTCACGATAGACGCGTTCCAGTCGCCGAGACCCATCCGTAGGAAGATGCGGTGCAGCATCGCTGCACTCATCAGCGACACCAGCGTCACCGATGCCCGAACAACGGTGAATGAGAAACCAAAGAGCTTGATGAAGAGCGCTCCAAGATAGAGCTGCCACGCGAGCATTGCCGTGGCCCACCCCATGTACACTACGTGGCCAGTCTCGGCGAGCACCTTCGCGGCCCAGATATAAGCAAAGTCGTCGCCCATCCCTGTCTCTGCAACAGGATGAGACACCAGCACGCAAACCAATAGAATGGCGACGCACAAGAGTGTCGACCGGAAGTCACGGACTTTCGCAACGGCGCCTCCCGCTACTCTGCCACCCGTTGGCAACTGACTCATAGCCCCAGTCTATCCGAGCGATTGTTCTCGCTCGCCAGTCGATCTGTTGAGGTCTCGGCTGCCGGCTTCGTTCCACCGCTCAATACTTTAGCGCGACCTTGGAATAGATGGGATCGCGAAACGTGATCTCCAATGCCTCTTGCAATGGCGTCGCTCTGACCCCAAAGATCCCTGGCCAATCGATCGCTTCGAATACGTCCGCTGTCACCAGCGCCTCCAGTTGCCTGCTTGTAAAGGGAGGATCTCTGTCAACCAACGCGTTGGCTTTTAACAGCGCCCAGAAGATGGAGTAGGGTATTTTCACGAGCTTTGTCTTCGCGCCTGTCGCCTCTTTCACCATGCGGATAAGGTCGATGTAATCCACCCGCGCCTGCCCGATAATGTTATATGAGCCGGTGATTTCGGTTTCGAGAGCAGAGGCAATAATGTCTGAAAGGTCTCCGGCGTACAACGGTTGGCGCAGATACCTGCCATCGCCTGGGATCGGAAAAACTGGAGTCCGCTGCATGAAGCGCGCCAGCCAGCCAATGTGCTTCCGGTCAAACCATCCAAACATCAGCGTCGGCCGCAATACAACCTGCTTAATCCCGCAAGCGAGTACGAGTGACTCCTGCGCCTTCTTGGTTTCGGTGTAGAAATCGGTGGCTATCGAGTTAACCGCCGAGGAAGAAATACTGATCGCATACGCGACCTTGCAACGCAGGGCAACGTCGATCAACCGTTCCGAGGCCTGCACATTATTGCGAACGAATTCCTCCCGGTGTAGCCCGCCAATCTGCGCGTGGCCGATTACCAGGTGCGTACATCCTTCCAACTCCTGCTGCCAGGCGCCTGCTTCCGCCAGATCGGCTTCGACGACGCGGATTTCCGGGTGCAGTTGGCGCAGGATGGAGATGTTTTGATGGTGCTTATCGATTGCGACAATTTCATTGAGATTGTCGCGCTTTAGCCGGGGCAGTAGATTTTGTCCAACCAGGCCCGCAGCTCCGGTGACCACAATCTTCTTGTGCATAACCATCAATGTACCCTGTGGGAACAGCTCTCGGGGCAGGCTGCGTTCTCTCCGAACAACCCACTCTACAATCAGAAATGGCTTGGGTCTTTTACCATTGATCCGAGTCAGACTTATATGGATATGTTCATATGCCAGGCGAATTAGTCGCGGACTTTCGCGACGGCGCCTCCCGCCACTCTGCCACCCGTTGGCAACTGACTCATAGCCCCAGTCTATCCGAGCGATGGAGCAGCCATCGCATTTCTCATTGAGTGTTTCGCATCGGAAAATTTGCCTCCCAAGTTCTCTGAACATTGCGGAGTGTCGCGCACTCCCGCCGCGAGGGACGATACTGGTATGAGAGCCCACGCAATGTCTACCCCACGCTACCCAGACCCACCGCCCGCCGGCATCCTCGCAAACCTGTCCGCCTCGCCGCAGCAAGCTGCGCCGCGGCTTGCCGTCCCCAGCCTCTTTCCCGGCCGCCAGTGGCAGCAGGTGCTGGCGCGCGACGCCCGCGCCGACGGCCAGTTCTTTTACGCCGTCAAGTCGACCAGGATCTACTGCCGTCCCAGTTGCCCCAGCCGCCGCCCCGCCCGGAAAAACGTCGCCTTCTTTCCCACCGCCGCCGCGGCCGAGCAAGCCGGCTACCGCCCCTGCAAGCGCTGCGAGCCCGACCGCGCAACCCCGCGGCCCGATCCCCAGGCCGCCGCAATCGCCGCGGCCACCGAATACCTCATCCGGCACGCATCCGAGCGCACCCGCCTCGCCGACGTCGCCAAAGCCACCGGGGTCGGCCGCCTCACCCTCCTCCGCGGCTTCCGTCGTGTGCTCGGCGTCTCGCCCGGCGAGTTCGCCCGCGCCCAGCGCGTCGCCCGCTTCAAAGACGCCCTGCAGCCCGCCGCGCTCCAACCCGCCGGCGCCCCACCTCAGCCCCATCGCGGCAACTCGCCCGCGCCCTCCGCAATGCGCATCACCGACGCCATTTACGAAGCCGGCTTCGGCTCCTCCAGCCGTCTCTACGAGTCCAGCAACGACTCGCTCGGCATGACTCCGCGCGTCATGCGCGCCGGTGGCGCCGGCCTCGTCATCCGCTACACCACCGCCGCCAGCCCGCTGGGTCGCATGCTGGTGGCCGCCACCCCCACCGGCGTCTGCGCCATCGCCTTCGGCCGCGACGACGCCGAGCTCGTCGCCGGCCTGCGCAAGCGCTTCCATCAAGCCCAACTCGTGCCCGCCAAAGGCAACACCGGCTGGCTCGCCGACGCCGTCGCCTTCATCGCCAGCCAGACTACCGAGCATCCCCTCGCCGCAACCTTCCCGCTCGACGTCCGCGCCACCGCCTTCCAGCAGCGCGTCTGGAAGGCGCTGCAGCAAATCCCGCGCGGCCACACGCGCAGCTACTCCGACCTTGCCCGCGAACTGGGAAAGCCCACCGCTACCCGCGCGGTCGCCTCCGCCATCGGTGCCAATCCCGTCGCCGTCGTCGTTCCCTGCCACCGCGTCATCGGCAAGGATGGCAGCCTCACCGGCTACCGCTGGGGCCTCGAGCGCAAACGCAAGCTGCTCGCCGCCGAAGCCGCATCCGCATGAAACTCATTAGCTCACACCTCACAACTCATAGCTGATAGCTATAGCTGATAGCTGATAATGAAAAATCAACGCCTGTTGCGACCCTACCCAGCGGCCTTCGCCCACGCCTCCACCGTCACAAACCGCGTGTCCGTCCCCTGCCGCGCCGTCAGCAAGCGGTCCACCGCACGCACCGTATCCATCCGCTCCCAGCTCATGCCGCGATGGCTCCCGTCATGCAGCAGCAGGTTGGACGACCGCCCCTCTGCCCGGTTGCTTGCCATGCCCGCATCCAGGTTCTTCAGAATCCCATCCATCCCGATCGGGTTCCAGTCATACCCGGTCACATTCCACATCACCGGCACCAGCCCCAACTCCCGCGCTGCCCGCAGCACCATCGGCCTTCTCGCGCCAAACGGCGGCCGGAAAACATGCACCGCAGCCCCCGTAATGTCCTCCAGCACGGCGTTGCAATCCGCCAGCTCCTGCCGCACCCGCGCCGCCGGCTGTACCGACAGCCTGGGATGGCTCATCGTGTGATTGCCTACCAAATGCCCCGCCGCCACCACCTGCCGCACCAGCCTGGGCTTTTGCCGCGCAAAGTTGCCGATCGCAAAAAATGTTGCCTGCACCTTGTGCCGCGCCAGCACCTCCAGAAGCTCTGGCGTCGCCGCATCGTTCGGCCCATCGTCAAAGGTCAGCGCCACGTCGCGCGGGTTGTCTCCTGCGATCAGCGTCCGCCCAAAGATCTGCGAGGTCGGCCACACCGACGCATACAGCAGCCCGCCGGCCACGAGACCCAGTCCCGTGGCGCCGGCCGCCACACCCGCAATCACTCCCGGCACGTCACTTCTTCCCGCCGGCCTTCAGCAGCGCAAACACCTCCTCCGCGTGCCCCGCCGGTGTCACCTGCTCGAAGACATGCAGCAGCCGCTGGCCCTTCCCCGTGTCCGGCCCAATCACGTACGTGGTCCGTGCCACCCCCGTCACCGGCTTGCCGTACATCATCTTGTCCTTCAGCAGGCCATAGCGCTTGATCAGAACCATCTCCGGATCGGCCAGCAGATCGTACGGCAGCCCATACTTGTCCTTGAACTTCTTCTGCTCCTTCACCGTGTCGCGCGAGATCCCCAGCACCACGATCCCCGCCTTCTGGAACTTCTCGAACCCATCCCGGAAGCCGCACGACTCAATCGTGCATCCCGGCGTGTCCGCCCGCGGATAGAAGAACAGCACCACCGGAGACTTCTTATAATCGCTCAGGCTGACGGTCTTGCCATCCTGGTTCTCGAGCGTGAATTCTTCCACAATGTCATTGATCTGCATGTTTGTCTCTCCACACGTAGTTTACCCCCCAGCAAGGACTGGGCTAGAATCACTCGTGTTCCACCGGAGACCGTGGGCCCGCGTCCGGCCCTCCGCACCACCCTTCGTTCGGACTCGCGTAGACCAGGGGGAACCCATGCAGCGTCCAACGCGCTTCGCCATCGTACTTCTCAGCCTTGCCGTGTGGGTAGCTGCAGATCCTGCCCAGCAAACGCCGCCGCCAAACCGAATCACCCTCGACGTGGTTGTGACGCCCAAGTCCGGCGCACCGGTCACCGGCCTGCAAAAGCAGGATTTCACCGTCCTCGATAACGGCGTCGCCCAGCCCATCGCGACCTTTGCCGCCGTCGGCGTTCAACCGGCTCCGCTTGAGGTCGTTCTCCTGATCGACGCGGTCAACACGAACTTTCAAAACATCTCCTACGAGCGCAAACAAATCGACAGCTTCCTGAAGTCGGATGGCGGCCGCCTGGCCCATCCCACTGCCCTCGCCATCTTTACCGACACCGGTACGCAGATGCAGCAGGATTTTTCCACTGACGGAAATTCGCTCAGCGCCGCGCTCGATCAGCAGACCATCGGACTGCGCGAGATTCGGCCCGACAGCCAGTGGGCGCTGCAGGAGCGCCTGCAAATATCCCTGGATGCCCTCAACAAGCTCGCAACCAAAGAAGCCGCCCGTCCGGGCCGCAAGGTCATCCTTTGGGTGTCTCCCGGATGGCCCCTGCTCTCCGGCCCCATGGTGGAACTCGACGGCAAGCAGATGCAGCAGCTTTACGCGCAGATCGCCGCAACCTCGACGCTGCTTCGCCGCGGCGGCATCACTCTGTACAGCATCGATTCCCTGGGCCCCGGTGAGAATGTTGAGCGCACAGATTATTACCAGACCTTCCTCAAGCCCGTGACCAAACCCGGTCAGGTCGAGCTTGGCGACCTCGCGCTGCAGGTGCTTGCCGTGCAGAGCGGCGGCCTGGTCCTCGGTCCCGGCAACGATATCGCCCGCCTTCTCGAACGCTGCATGGCAGACACCGCGGCCTACTACGAGTTGTCCTTCGACCCTCCGCCCTCGGAGCGTCGCGACGAGTACCACGCCCTGCAGATCAAACTGGCTCAGCCAGGCCTCACCGCCCGCACCCGCAACGGCTACTACACCGGGCCCTGATTCCCTGTCGCAGCAAGGCCCTACCCGCCGAACCCCGCAACCGCTTTCTCCAGCGACGCCGAATCCTCCACATTCAGCACCGGCGTCGCCGCGTCCTTGCCCTGAATCTGCCGCATCAGCCCGCTCAGCACGCGTCCCGGCCCAACCTCGATAAAGTGGGTCGCGCCGTCAGCGACCAGCAGTTCGACGCACTCCACCCAGCGCACCGCCCCGGTCACCTGCGCAATCAGCGCCTCGCGCGCGGCATTTCCCGCGCTGACCAGCGTCGCGCTCACATTCGCCGCAACCGGAAACGCCGGGTCGCGAAACTCCAGCCCCGCAAGGTCCTTCGCCAGGGCATCCTGCGCCGGCTGCATCAGCGCACAGTGGAAGGGCGCGCTCACCGGCAGCATCACCGTCCGTTTCGCCCCTGCCTCTTTGCACAGCGCCGCCGCCCGCTCCACGGCCCCGGCCGCGCCTGAGATCACCGTCTGCCCCGGCGAGTTCAGATTCGCCGCCGAAACCACCGCCAGCTTTCGATCGAACCCCGCCGCCCCCGGCGTCTTTGGCAACGGCGTCATCTGGTCCGCAACCTGTTCGCAGATCGTTGCAATCAGCCCTGCATCCATCCCCAGGATCGCCGCCATCGCCCCTTCGCCCGCCGGCACCGCCTCCTGCATGTACCGCCCGCGCAGTCGCACCGCGCGCACCGCATCGGCAAAGCTCAGCGTGCCCGCCGCCACATGCGCAGAGTACTCGCCCAGCGAGTGCCCTGCCGCCAGCGCCGCCCGCACGCCCGCCTCTGCCAGCACCCGCCCCGCGGCCGTGGACACCGTCAGAATCGCCGGCTGCGTGTGCTCGGTCAGCTTCAGCGTCTCTTCCGGCCCTGCGAAGATGAGCTGCGACAGCCGAAAGCCCAGCGCCTCATCGGCCTCGTCGAAGACCGCGCGTGCAGCCGGAAATCTGTCGTAGAGATCGCGGCCCATGCCCACATATTGCGAGCCCTGGCCAGGAAAGAGAAAAGCTGTCTTGATCACGAAATCAATCGTAAACCAGTCGGAGCGGCAGCGGGCTGGTAGCTCAAGGCTTTAGGCAGCGTTGGCGAATCGGCGTCGCTCTCGTTTTTGCTTCTGAGATAGGCCCGGACTTCAGTCCGGGTATAAGCGGACGGCGAAAATGTGGGCTTTAGCCTCGGGGACCTGTTCTCTTACCGCGACATCTAGCCCGTTTTTTGTTACGAATCCGATTCACCAAACACTGCCTAGCCTTGGGTCTCAAGCGGTAATCAAGTCAAAATCGGACGGCCTTTAGCCCCGGGACCGGGAAGCTTAAATCCCCACGCCGCAATCCACATCCGGCAGTTCATCGCCCGAGTGCGCGTACAGATCGTACGGCGTCTGCCGATTGAACTTGTACCGCTGGCGGATCTCGCGCCCCACAATCAGCCCCAGCGCCACCGCGCCCAGCGCCGCGGAAACCCAGCCCACCGTCTTCAGAAAGTGGGACTCTTCCTCGAACTCCGCCTCACCGCCGGCGCCGTTGTCTCGAACCGCGCCGGTGGCTTCTTTCTCTTCACAATCCCTGGACGATCTTTCGCAACACCCGAACATGGGGAGAAACCTCATGCCAAGCATGATATCGCACGAGCCATGTAGATCGGAATGAATTTCCGTTCACACGTGTACCACTTAAGGGTCAACGGCACATTTCGGTGCCTTAGCTCACATCCACCCCCTCAAAGCCGAGCGCATACAGCAGCGCCGTCACCGTGGCCCGGGCGTTCTTGCGCGCCGCGTCCAGGATGCCGTCCGCCAGCGCCGCATGCTGCAACTGGTCCTGCGCCTTGGCGCTGGGGTCTGCCTCCAGGTCCTGATCGGCCGGGACCAGCAAACCCGTGGAGCGCACATAGACCCGTGCGTGCTGGCTATCCACCGTGGTCGTGAAAAGCTGCGAAGCCGGCAGCGTCACGTGAATGCTGCGCGTGCCCGCATCGATGCGCACGTCCTCCGGCTTCAGTTGCCCAAGATCGATGCCCGCGGTGCTCTCGCCGTGGATGACCAGCAGAATGCGGTCCCAGCCCGGCGCATCCGGCAAGCTGGCCGGCGGCCGGCTGGTCTCGACCACGGTATCCACCGAGTACACCGCCGTCTCCAACCGGCTCAGCCGCTGCACCTTCTCCACCACCTCCGGCACGGACGCATCCAGCGCCGGCGCCCTCCCCGCAATCCACGTGGCCAGGCGACCCAGCCTGCCCGCAGGCGCATGGCGCACAAAAACCGCGAATCCCGCCGCGCCCAGCACCAGCGCCAGCACGAAACCGACAAATCTGCCGAAGTAATTCGGCCCCGAATAATATTGCGTCGTCATCGTTTCTCCGAACCCCAATCATAGTCCGCCGCCGCAACGCTCTCGCCCTGTATCATTTTGCTCACGTCGCCCTGAGGTCTCCATCTCGATGACCCGCCTCCCCCGCCGTACCCCAACCCGAACCTCCGCAGTCCTGGCCGCCGCAGCCGCCTGCCTCGCCTTCGCCGCTTCCGCCCAAACCGCCATCCAGACCGCCATCCAGAACCCAGTCGCTCAGAATCCCGTCCAGACCACCCCCGCGCCCGCCGGCCAGCCCCCGTACACCATCGAGACCCGCGTCCCCCTCACCATCGTCGATGTCACCGTCACCGACGCCAAAGGCAAGCCCGTCCACGGCCTCCAGCAGTCCGACTTCACCGTCCTCGAAGACAACCAGCCCATGCACCCCAACAGCTTCGAGGAGCACCGCACGGATCAGGCACCACCGCCCGCCGCTTCCACCCTCGTTCAGCAAACCCTCCCCCCCAACACCTTCACCAACATTACCCCCACCCCGCCCAAACCCGGTCCGCTCTTCATCCTGTTGCTCGATGAACTCAACACCCCGATCCAGGCCCAGCAGCAGATCACCCAGCGCATGATCGATTTCGTGAACAAGATGCAGCCGGGAACGCAAATCGCCGTCTTCCGGCTCACTACTCACCTCTCCATCCTTCAGGGATTTACTTCGGATCGAGAGTTGCTGAAGGCTGCTCTCACCAGCAAGAAGAACTTCGCCGAGCTCTCGCCGATCGAAGATCCCGGTCAGGAAGTGCCGGAACCTCCGGCTCCAGAGCCGCCCGAAGCTGTTACGGAGAGGGAGGGCAACCACTCCGCGATGCAGGGTCAATACACCATGGCTGCCATGCGCCAGATCGCTCGATACGTCTCCGGCATGCCCGGCCGTAAGAACCTCGTCTGGTTCACCGCCTCATTCCCGCTACAATTTCCTCCGGTCAGCGATCCCTACGCCTTCCCTGGCGCCACGATGCAAGGCAGTGTGTACGATTTCGCCGACGAGATGAAATCAGCCACGGACCTAATGGCGCGCGCTCACGTTGCGCTCTACCCGGTAGACGCACGCGGCCTGCAATACCTTCCACCAATGTCCCCGTGCCCCGTCACTTCGACCACCTGCATGACGAACAGAGCTAACATGGTGTTCGGCGAGCACACTACCATGGACGCCATCGCCGATCAGACCGGGGGCCACGCCTTCTACAACACCAACGGCTTCACGGAATCAGCCGAGCAAGCCATCGACGCCGGCTCCAACTTCTACACCCTCACCTACACTCCCACCAACCAGACCCTGGACACCCGCTTCCGCACCATCAAGGTCACCGTCTCGCAGCCCAACCTCCACCTCACCTACCGCAACGGCTACTACGCCGTCGCGCCCGACACCGATTCGCGCGGCAAGCCTATCGAGCAAGTCACCTCCATGCAGGCCGCCATGATGCGCGGCTCGCTCCCGCCCACCCAAATCCTCTTCAAGGTCAGCGTTGCCCAATCCCCCGCCACGGAAGCCACCGCCCCCGCATCCAACCAGCCCGACCCTAAGCTGATGAAGCCGCCCTACCGCCATTACTCGCTCGCCTACGTCATCGATGTCCACGGCATCGACTTCGCCCCCTCGCCCGACGGCAACTATCGCGGCGACTTCGAGTACGGCGTCCGCGTCTACAACGCCGACGGCGACGAGATCGTCAACTCCATCAGCAAAACCGTCAGCCCCATCCTGCCGCCCGCCGTCTACCGCTCCATGCTCACCGGCGGCGCCAACGCCCACCAGGAGATCGACGTCCCCGCCACCGGCGACTACTTCCTCCGCATCGCCGTCCACGACCTCGCCTCCGGCCGCGTCGGCGCCATCGAAATCCCCACCGCCTCCATCACCCCCAACTCCACCCCAACCGCACCCAAAGAGGCAGCATCCCCCGCGCCGTAGCTTCTTCGTACTGCTTAAGGGCACGGCTTCAGCCGTGCCATAAGAGCCGCAATTTGAATTGGGGCTTTAGCCCCTGAGGGCCAACTCTAAAGGAGACCAACCGATGCGGTCCACCAGAACGACTCTCGCGATAGTTGGCGCAACTTGCGTTCTGATCCTCCTCATCGCAAGCCGAATTCGCCCGGCGGAGGTCGAGGCCAAAGACCGGACCGCCTCATTCGCCGCGCAGACCAGTTCCCCCGCCACCCCCACCATCCAGGTCTACTCCCGCGAAACCCTCGTCGACGTCACCGTCACCGACGCGCAGGGCCATCCCGTCCGCGGCCTCAAGCAATCCGACTTCACCATCAGCGAAGACGGCTCGCCCCAATCCATCCGCAGCTTCCAGGAATTCGGCACCCGCACCACTACCGCAGCCCGCACCCTGCCCAAACTCCCGCCCAACGTCTACACCAATCTCCAACCCGCCTCCGGCCCCCTCAACGTCCTCCTGCTCGACTACATTAACGGGACGTCGTTCGACGAGGTCCGGGCCGCGCGGTTTATCAAGAGTCTCCCGCCTGGAACCCAGGGTGCAGTCCTCGCCCTTGGCATGAAGCTCAACGTGCTGCAGGGCCCAACCTCAGACCCATCGCTGCTGCTTAAGGCCGTAACCCGGTATGTCGAGCCCTTCGCCGTAATGGCAATCGCATGCAACAAGCAGGACCTCGAAAACTGGGCGACCATCGATCAGATGAACCAGGTCGCCGCCTACCTCTCGGGCATCGCAGGGCGCAAGAACCTCCTCTGGATCGGCACCGGCATTCCAACCATGATCATCCCTGTTGTCCCGTGTGCCGCAGCGGACCAGTTCCAGAAGCCCCTCAGCAGAACCTACGCCAGGCTTGCCGACGCCGAGGTCACCCTCTATCCGGTGGATCCTTCCGGCGTAGGCAACCTCGGCGCCCGACAACTTTCCATGGAGGCCGTCGCCGAAGCCACCGGCGGCGTTGCCTACTACGAGACCAATGACATTGGAAACGCCATCGCCCAGGCGGTCGGCTCCGGCTCCAGCTATTACACGCTCTCCTATGTCCCGCCCAATCCCGCCTACGACGGTCGCCACCACGCAATTGGCATCACCGTAAACAGGCCCGGCATCCATCTCGTCTACCGCAAGGGCTACGACGCCGAAGACCCCATCCAGCTCGCGCGCACCACGGCCACGGGCCATCCGGAGAAGACTCCTGAAAGCAAGGCCGACACCCTCGCCGCCGCCATGGCTCCCGTCGCTCCGCCCGCCACCCAGCTCCTCTTCGACGTGCGCGCCGAGCCCAGCACCACCCCGCCCAGCCCTATCGACCCGCCCATCCTCGGAGCCCTCAACCCCAAGCTCGGTAAAGCCCCGCTCACCCGCTACAGCTTCCTCTTCGCCGTGCCCGCCAGCCAAATCGCGTTCACCAGCGCCGCCGGCGGCACCTACACCGGCTCGCTCGAGTTCGACGTTGCCGCCTTTGACCCCGACGGCCGCCTCGTCACCATCCGCAGCCAGACCATGAAGCTCCCCCTCACCGCCGCCGAGTACCGCCAGTTCATCGCCGCCCCCTTCAAGTTCTTCCAGCAACTCGACCTTCCCCCCGGCCCCCTCACCCTCCGCGTCGGCATCCTCGACGGCGTCTCCAACAAAGTCGGTACCCTCGAAATCCCCGTCACCATCCCAAAGAAATAAATCTCCGAACCGTCTCCCTCTGTGCTCTCTATTTTCCTCTGTGTTCTCTGTGATTCGCTCTTTCCCCCACCCGTTACACCAGCCGGAAGTCAGAACTCCAGCCGCAGCCCGAACTGCACCTGCCGTTCCCGCGCCTGGTTCATCCCCGCCGCTGTGTACGCGCCGAACGGCAGCACATTCAACCCTTCGGTCGCCACCGTCGCTGCATCCTGAAAGACCAGCGGCGTCACCTCCGGCCCGGATGTCCCGTTCAGCGGCACCGGCGTCCCCACCAGGAAAGCCCGCTGCGTCACGCCCGAGATGTTCACGTGATTCGCCACGTTGAACCCCTCCACCGCGCCGCGCAGTCGCAGCGTTTCGCCCAGCCGGAAGCTTCGGCTCAGCCGCAGGTCCAGGTTGGCCGAATCCGGCAGCCGCAGCGTATTCCGGCCCACCGTCGGCAGCACCGTCGACCCGCCCGAGCCGTTGATGCTCTCGTGCCCGCCCGCCAGCCGCGTCCCGCCGAACACGTCGTAACTGTACCCGCGCCCGCTCGCCTCGGAGAAGATTGCCGCCAGCGACCATCCATCCGCCACTCGCCAAATCGCCCGCTCCGCCGTCGCCGCCACATCGGAATCCGCCCCGCGCACCCGCGGCGACCACACCGCCGTCGCCACCACGCGATGCGGAAAATCGAGCGCCGAAAGCCCCTTGTCGTAGCGCACATCGAACGGATCGAACTGCCCATTCGTCCGCGGCACCGCGCCCGCATTTTGTCCGTAGTCGATCGCCTTCGACCACGTCCACGCCGCGCGGAACTCCAGCCCCCGCCCGACCCCGCCCATCCCTGCGCGCCCGCCCAGTCCGCGCCGCGCCTCCAGCGTCAGCCCGTTGTAGCTCGCATTCGCGTTCGAGATTATTTCCGTCACCGGCCCAAAGCTCGCGCTCACCCGCGCCGCGTACACCGGAACGGCAAAAGTCTCTCCGTTCCGCGCACCCACCGCGCCCGTCCCGCCCTGCAACTCGAACTCCTTCACGTCCGTCGACGGAGCGATATTGATGTCCACCGAGTTCGGCAGTTGCCGGTCGAGATTCATCTCGTACCGCGCGCTGCCCAGCACTCCCCAGCCAACCTCGTGCTCCAGCGAGACCGATCCCTGCTCGACCATCGGCAAACGAAACCTGCGGTCGAACACCATCGCCGATGTCGTCGCCGCCACCACGCCGGCCGGCTCCGCGATATAGGAACACGCGTACCCAAACCCGACCTCGGTGTTCTGCGGGCAAAGCGTCTCGGTGGTCGGCAGAATCCGCACCCGCGTCGTCGAGCTTGGCAACGCCGTATCCAGCAGCGCCGCGCGAATGGTAGCGCCCGGAAGCTTGCCGAAGTAAACACCGTAGCCCACCCGCACCACACCGCGGCCCGTGCCAAACGGCGCCCACTCCAGCCCCAGCCGCGGCCCAAAGTTGTTTCTGTCCTCGGGAAACACGCTGGTCGCGCCCACCGCGCCGAATACCTCATCCAGCGCTGCGTTCGGCTGCTGCGGCAGCGGCAGGAACTCGTACTCGTACCGCACTCCCGCATGCACCGTCAGCCGCTGCGCAACCCGCCAGTCGTCCTGCGCAAAGCCCGCCCACTCCTGCGTGGGGAAGCTCAGGCTCTGCTGACCGAAGCTCTGCGAGTACGACCGGAAGCAGAAGTCATGCACCTCCGCCGTAATCGACGGACAGCCTCCGTTCGGATACGCGTTCACGTTGAACGTCGAGTCCGTAATCCAGTCCACCAGGCCGCCCGCCTTGCCGTTGGTCGCGCCGCTGTCGTAGTTGAACGTCCCGTCCACGTTCGTCAGCGAATCCGTGAAGTCGCTTAGCGCGCTGAAGTCCCCGCCGAGTTGAACCAAGTGCCGCCCCCGCACCCACGCCAGCACATCCGCAACCTCCAGGCGCCGCTCGTCGGGATACGCCTTCTGTCCCAGCGCGGCCGGCGTTCCGAAGACGAATCCGTCCGGCCCGATCGACACCTCCGGCGGCATTCCGCCTGGCCCGATGTTCGGTTCCTGCGCCAGTGGCGCCTGCGCTGTCTCGTACTGCAGTTCGCGCCCGTACTGCGCCCGCACCTCGTTGCTCAGTCCCCGAGTCAGGTACTGTACCCACCGCGCCACGCCCGCATCCACCTTGCCGTAGCTCGATCCGACGCTGGCCACGCCGCGGTCCACCACCGCGCCCGACCGCGCCGTCCCTGGCCCGCTCCAGCGTGCGCGGTTGTACTCCAGCACCACCCTGCTGCCGCCCCTGCGCTGCCAGTCCACGCGCCCGAAGTTCACCGTTTGGTCGGCCCCCCGCGCGACCGTCCCCGTCAGGCTGTCCAGATAGTTCAGCGCCGTATTCGTCTTTGCCGGCGTCACTCCGCGATTCGCCAGCAGCGCGGTCTGTGTCGCCGTCAGAGTGTAGAACCCCGCATAGCCCGGCGCGGAGATCGCAGGAAAGTTCCGCCGTTGCCCGTCGAACGCATAGAAGTAAAACAGCCGCGGCTTTTCTTCCGCGCTCCGCTGCGTTGATCCGCGGTCGCCCTTCAGCCACCGCATCGGCCCGCCCACGCTTCCCCCAAACAGCTGCCGCAGATCCAGCGGCTTCACTACCCCGCTGGTCACCACACCGTTCGCGTAGGTCGAATCCACCGAAAACGGGTTCGCCGCTGCCCACGCGCTGTCCCGGACTGTGTAGAAGGCCATTCCGTGCAGCCTCGTCCCACCCGACCGCGACACCGTCGTCACCACGCCGCCCACGCCGTGCCCGTAGAGCGACGACCCATAAGCCGCCGCATCGCCCTGTCCCTGCACGCGGAACTCGCGCACTGCCGCCTGCGAAAACGCATACGACGATCCGGCCCGCTGCCCGCCGTCGGCCACCGACCGCGAGCCGCTGCCCGCACCCGCCGCGCGGTCGTACACCTCGTCCGAACCGGCGTTCGCGTCCTCTTCCACTCCCGCGCCCACACGCGCACCGGTAAAGCCTTCATCCCCGCTCGCACCATCGATGCGATCGCTGTTCTGGGTCGCGGCAATCCCGCTAAAGCTCACGTCGTTATCCCCACCCGCCGCGTCGTTTGCCCCGGCAACCGTAAGTGCCAACGACCTCCACTCACCGTTCGCAGGCAGAGCAGCCAGGTCTGCCTCCCTCAACCTCGTCCCGTCGGCCTTCGCCCCTCCGGGTAAACTCAACCGGCCAGCTCCCGGGCCGGAGGCGACCGGCCGTATCCGTGCCTCAATCTCGGTTACATTGCCCAGTCCCACCTCGACCGGCCCGGGAAGCGTCAGCACCGCCCCTGCATCCTCCACGGATACTGCATACTCGCCCACCGGGAGTCGCGCCACCAGAAACTCGCCATGGGCCCCTGAGCGCGCGCGCAGCGCAAGCCCCGTCTCCACCTCGCGAACCACTACCCACGCGCCTGCCACCGGAGCGCCCGCCGCGCTCAGCACCCACCCGCCAATCGCCCCATCCGTCGCCGACTGCGCCCACGCCCCCGCACCCAGGCCGCAACCGAGCCACACCAGCCACACCCCCACCGCCGCGTTCCACCCCACCCATCCCAATCTGTGGTGCAGCCCGTACCCGACGCCCATCGGCCCTCGTTCCAGAAATCCAAGGGCCACACGAAGACTTTCCCGGTGCAACCGGCCAAAGCCGGTCGACCTGCCTTCACGCACCCTCCGAACCAACTCAGCAGGAGAGAGAGATACAACGCGTTTTACCTGCCCGCCCGCCTCGATTCGAGAAGAGCGTGCCGACCCGCACCGCCGTTGCGGCGCAGCCTGAAAAACCACTTCAGCGCCGCCCGAAACAGCGCGCGGGGAGCAGCCGAAGACTAACCGACTTTTCCCAATTTGGGAAGCCCTTTACCCGAACCGCCGTAAACCTCAGCCTGGCGACCCCTCACCCAAAAAGAAGGGCGGCAGCCGAAGCCGCCGCCCATGGTCCTATACGGATGAAGGGTTAGAAGTTGAACTTGGCTGCGATCTCCACGTTGCGCGGAGTGAAGAGGAAACCGCTGTTGTTGCTGCTGGTAGTCGATCCGAAGTTAGTAGCGCCGACTGCCGAATCCTGGAACGTCAGGGTGCCCGCCGTCGTACCGCTCAACTTATATGCCGTTGTCGCGATACCGTCGATGTTCTGGTGGTTGGCAATATTGAAGACGTCCAACAGCAGCTCGACATTGTAGCGCTCTGTAATCGGAATCTTCTTGTCGATGCGCACGTCATCCACGATGTGGCGGGGGGCCCTGTAGGTGTTGCGGCCGACCACTGGGAGAAAGGACGTAAAGCCGTCTCCATACCACCCCTGCAGGATTGCGGCAGAAGAGTTGTAGCTGCTGCTGACGGCCGCCGAGTACGGCAATGAGCTCCCTGCCTGGAAGCTGTCGTCAATATTCCAGTCGTTGGTGAAGTACTTGAGGATGCGGTTGCCGTGGATGCCCGGAATGTCATAGAGGACATAGGCAACAAAACGATCGGGGATATCGTAGTTGGAGTTGCCGTAGTTGCTCGACGCATTTGCATAGGGATCCTGCCAGCCTTCCGTCGTTCCGGAGAGGCTGGTGGTGGCGTTCTGGGCATAGTCCAGAGCGTGCGCCCACGTGTAGTTGAAATCGAACTGCAGATTGCGGATGGAACGGTTCTGCACTTCGCCGACCAGGGCGTTGTAGGAGGAATTCACGTTGCTGATGACCTCCGTAATGCCCTGGTAGCTGGTGCCTGCCGTCCCAAACAAAGCAGCGTTGCCGTACTTGGCGTACGTCTTCACCTGGTAAACCGTGCCGTTTGGCAGCGGGCCCTTGTTCGCTACATCGGAGACGGTGATAGGGATCGTCACGGTTGTGGTCGGGTCCATGTTGACGTCGAGGAAGTTCGGCAACTGCCGGCCCAGGGAGCCCAGATAGCTTGCCGAGAAGACCGTACCTCTTCCGATCTCCTGCTGGTAGACGAGGTCGAACTCGTGAACCTGCGGATTTTGCAGATTCTTCGCCAGGAACACTACCGCCGGTGTGGGCGGATTGGTCGTACTGTTGTAGATGTTAGGCAGCATGGGACCGGCCGGCGTGCTGCCGGAAACAACCGGTTTGAAGCTGGTGGTATATTGCCCGCCGGTCAGGTTTCCGGAGTTCTGGTATGCGGTCAAGATAATGCCGTTGGTAATGCGGCCATAGAAAATCCCATAGCCGCCGCGGAGCACCGACTTGCCGTTGCCGAACATATCGTACGCGAAGCCGAGACGCGGACCGATGTTGTTCTTGTCGCTGGGGTGGTTTGAGGTCTGCGGGATGGCGGTGATCGGAATAGGCGGCGCCGGCAGAGCTTCATAGTCGTACCTGAGGCCCAACTCAAAGGTCAGCCGCGGAGTCACCTTCCAGTTGTCCTGCGTGAAGAATCCGTAGTCCGTGGTGGCAATGGAGAAGACCGGCGGTCCATAGCTTTGACCGAAGCTGGAATAGCAGGGAGAGGTGCCTACCGCGGACGTTACCACGCCGGTCGTCGTATTCAATGTCGCGAACTGCAATCCGGTGGTGTTGCAACTATCGCTGGCAAGGGCGTTGTTGTGCGCGTAAATGTCGGCAAAGTAGTTGCCAAGATAGCCGTAGGTGTAATAGCCGTTCGGATCGTTGTTGAGCACGTTCGCCAGGTCGAAGTTGTGCACGATATCCGCGCCAAACTTGAAAGTGTGGTTGCCCTTGATGTAGTAAAGGCTGTCGGCGACTTGCCATTTATGCTCATCGGGATAAGACGTGCGATAAGAATAATAGGGCGAGCCAACGTTGAAGGCGACCGACGTGTCCAGCGCAATCTCCGGCACATTTCCCGTCGAGCCGATCAGGTTGGCCTTGGTGTAGGCGCTGTATGCCTGCTGGCCCTCGTCGTTCAACTCGCGGCTATATTGGTAGAGCAGTTCGTTGCTGACGTTCGGCGTAATCGAGCTGGTAAGCTTGGTAACTCCATAATCCAGCTTGACGAAATCATTGCCCCAGGTGTCGATGGTGTAGTCCGTCGAGGAGCCGGTCTGCACGTCGCCCGGCGCATCCCAGCGCAGGCGGTGATACAGGACGCTGACGCGGTTCTTGGCATTGATCTGCCAGTCCAGTTTGGGGGTATTGATCTCCTGATAGCCGGCGCGTGGCACACGACCGAGGTCCGGCAGGAAGCTGGCGATGCCGGCAATGTAAGCCGACGCGCCGGCTGCATAAGTGGATAAGCCTTCGCGGGCTGCAAGGGTGCAGGCCGATTCGTCAAAAGTATTGGTGTCGCCGCTGAGATAACCGGTAGTAAGGCTGCAGGTTCCCGCTGTCGTCGCATTTGGCAGCGTGTAGAAGGTCGCCGACGACGTAGGATTGGCGACGCCGGGATTGATATGGCTGTGCTGGTCGTAGGTGTAGATGAAGAAGAGTTTGTCCTTGATCAGCGGACCGCCAACCGTGAAGCCGTAGATCTTGCGAATGTCTTCGGGCTTGTAGGGTGCAGTCACAAAGCTGCTGGGGATGGTGCCGCCGTTGGCATAAACCGCCGTGGTGTTGGTGGTGTAATCGTTGTAGGCGTTCCAGTTGCTCTCGCGATCGAAGAAATATACCTGACCATGAAATTGGTTGGTGCCGCTCTTGGTCACCGAGTTGATGACCCCACCGGCCGCGCGGCCATATTCCGCCGCATACACGCCGCTGTTGACCGCAAACTCACGCACCGCCATCGCCGAGGTGGAATACGCTTCGCGAGTGCGGCCGCGCTCTTCTGCGAAGTAAGCCTGGTTGTCGTCCGCGCCGTCGATCAGCACATTATTCAGAATCGGGCTGATGCCGCGAATCGACACCAGACCGAAGCCACTGCTATCCGAAACCACGCCCGGAGTTCCCATCGCCAGCGCCGACCAGCGGCGGTTGTTAATGGGCAAGTCCTGCATCGCCTTAAGGTTCAGGTTGGAAGAGAAGTCCGGCGACTCGAGGTTCAGCACCGGGGCCTCTGAAGTGACCTCCACCGTTTGCGCAGCAGTGCCGATCACCAAATGCGGCAACAAGGTCGTCGGCTGGCCGACCTGCACGGTAACGCTGTGCTCAGTCACGGTGCCGAACCCCGACGCGCCGATGGTCACTGTGTAGGTGCCCGGCTCGACCAGCGGCGCATTGAAGTTGCCGCTCCCGTCCGATGTTACCTTGATCTCCGCGTTGGTCGCGTCGCGGTGAATGGTCACCGTCGCATTCGGAATCGCCGCGCCCGTCGAGTCGAATACCGTTCCGCCGATCGCTCCCTGGGTGCTCGATTGCGCCATCATTGCCGTGGTCGCTATGCATAGGACCGCGATACAAAGCGCCGTCATCCTGATCTTCTTCATCATCATCGTCAACATTTGGTCTCCTGGTGTTTCCAAGAACTTCGTCTATCTCCGCCGATGCCCTGGGGCGCTCGAGTCAGCCCCAGCCGGTCACGGGATCAATCCTTCTCTTACGTCGGTCTCTTGGCTTCGCCTCCCATCCTGGCACCTTTGTATCAACGGGAAGTTACGGCCGAGACCAAATCATCCAAATTAAAATACGCAACGTGCGAGTGGACCCTCGCTTTCCACGCTGCAGCGAATCATGGTATGCGCTAAGCCTATCCTGCTTCCGCTACACTGGGAAGTGAAAAATGTTCATCGATGAAGCAAAAATCCGCGTCAAGGCCGGCGACGGCGGCAACGGCTGCATGGCCTTTCGGCGCGAGAAGTTCGTGCCTCGCGGCGGTCCGTCCGGCGGGGATGGAGGTCACGGCGGAGATGTCCTCATGTCGTCCTCACTTTCCCACAACACCCTCGTCCACTTCCGCTTCAATCCCGAGCACAAGGCCCAGCGCGGCGGCCACGGCCTCGGCTCCAACTGCTCTGGCGAGACCGGCGAACCCGCCACCCTCAACGTCCCGGTCGGCACTCTGCTCTTCGACGACCAGACCGGCGAACTCATCCACGACTTCGCCCACCCCGGCGAGACCATCGTCATTGCCCGCGGGGGACGCGGAGGACGCGGGAATCAGCACTTCGCTACCCCCACCCATCAAGCTCCCCGGGAGCACGAGCTCGGCCGCGCCGGCGAAGAGCGCAGCTATCGCCTCGAACTTCGCCTGCTCGCCGACGCCGGCCTGGTCGGCTACCCCAACGTAGGCAAGTCGACCTTGATCTCCCGCCTCTCCGCCGCCAAGCCCAAGGTCGCCAATTACGCGTTCACTACCCTCGAGCCCAACCTCGGCGTGGTCCAGGTCGGCGAATTCCCCCACACCGCATCCTTCACCGTCGCCGATCTGCCCGGCCTCATCGAAGGCGCACACCTCGGCCATGGCCTAGGCATCCAGTTCCTCAAGCACATCGAGCGCACCTCGGTGATCGTGCACCTCGTCGATGTCTCCGACTCAAGCGCCACGGAAGGTACAGCCCGCCCCGATCCGGTCGCCGACTTCCGTGTCATCACCACAGAGCTGAAGTCCTTCGACCCGGCCCTCGCCGCCAAACCGACGATCCTGGTTGCAGCAAAGGTGGATATCGCCAACCCCGACAAGCTCAAGAAACTCGCCGCCTTCGCCAGGCGCCGCAAGCTGCCCTTTTACGCCATCTCCGCGGTCTCCGGCGAAGGCATCGAGCCGCTCAAGTTCGCCATCGCCGAACTGGTCGCCGCCCACCGGCCCACCCCCATTGACATGGGCGAACCCAAACCGGCTGCTCCGGTCAAACTCAAGCCCGCCTACCCGCCGCCCGCCCCCCGGGCTCGCGGCCGCGCCCGATAAGACTTCCTACCCAGGTTTCGCATCTCAGATTGAACCGCGTTGCCCGGCAACAATCGTCGCCCGCATATGGCAATCTGCGCGTATCGTTGCTCCACCACTTCTTCACGAAAGCTGGGAATCGCCGCCCCGCAACTGAAAACTGCCATCCCTCCCAGAGACTCACATCCGATTGCGAATCTTTCTATAGACTTATAGCTGCGCTCCTCTTGCGAGCGGCGCCAGCGTTACGTTTTTCTTGAGGATCCATAATGAAGCTTCGGTACCTTGCCACAGTCGTCTTTCTCGCCCTGACGACCGTCGCGGCCCGCACCCAGGAACAGGGTAACGTCGGCCTCTACTTCAACCCAGTCGCCATCGTGGCCAGCAACTCGGTGGCGGACAACGGCCCCTTCGCTTTTCTCGGCCAGAACTCCACCTCCCAGGTGTTCTATGGCTACAATCTGGGCGGCTATTACGACTTCTTCCACTCCGGCAAGATCGGCGCCGGCTTCGATATGCGCTACTCCGACCTGCACGCCAACAACGCCATGCTCAGGGAGTTCCTGGTGGGCGTGCGCGTCTCCGCCACTCCCTTTACCCGACCCTTCAAGCCCTATGCCGAGATCACCGTCGGCGACGGCACCACCAAGGCCCCGCTCAGCACCGTCCACATCAGCAAGCTCGACTACGGCGTCTTCGGAGGCGTCGACTATCCCCTCGCCCACCATGTCGACGTCCGGATATTCGAGGTCGGCTACGGCTCCCTCGCCACGGCCAGCACGTCAACCATCGCCGCCAGTGGCCCCTCCATCCCCGCATCCAGTCTGCTCCGCTTCAGCTCCGGCTTGGTCTTCCGTTTCTAGAAGACTCTGGCCTTTTATCGCTCGCCGGACCGTGCGGGTACACCCCCAAATGCCCGGTTTCCGCCATCGAAATCTTTCCGCTATAGAAATTTGCTGACATTGCCGTCTTACTTCTATATGCTCATCGGTGCGCCAAAACTCTTCGCAAAAGGAACATCGATGAAACTGCGAACTATAGCTATTGTTCTCACCGTCGTCCTCGCATCAGCCGCTGCATACGCGCAAACCGGAGTCTATCTCAGCTTCAATGCCCAACAGTTCACGCAGGAAGGCGTCAACACCTTTATCACGAACCCAGGAAGTCAGAACATCGACCGTCCATGGCTCTTCGGGCCCGCCTACGGTGTTTACTATGACGTCACCCATCTCCCCTACCTGGGCAAGCTCAAGACCGGTCCCGTTGTCTTCGGCATCGACGCCCGCGGACAAACCCTCCGCGATACCGTAAATTATGGTTCCTTCAACCAACAGGACGGCATTTTCAGCCTGCGCGTCGCCACCAAGAATACGGTCAAAGGAGCCGTCCCTTACTTACAGGGCGGATTCGGCATCGGTCACACCAAGGTTCCCGGCAGGACCTACTACAGCAACAACTTCATCTATCAGTTCAGCGTCGGTGCGGACTATAAGATCCACCACCGTATCGACTGGCGCGTCGTGGAGTTCAGCGCCGGGTTCCTGGGCAACTATGCCACGGGCTATTATCCGACTGGCCTTGGCCCCAACCAGAGCAACCACATGCTCACTCTGGGAACAGGTCTCGTCTTCGGAAGGCGCTAATCCGGCGCCGCCGCTGCATCGGTTTCTCGAGGAGTGCCGCGCACAGCGGGACAGCGCCAGCGTATTCTTCTCCGCGGGAAGCGCACTGTGCAAAGCGCTTCTGCTCCGTAACCGCCGGCAACTTCCAAGTCCCCCAGCCCCCCTTTCCGTGCATTTCCTGAAAGGGTGGACTGTCTCCGGCAGACAAAGAACTCCATGTCCCTGATCTCCGCAACGCCACGGTGACTGCCAGGATGCTCTAGCATGGTCACAATGCGCGTAGCCTTCTTCGGCGGAACCTTCGACCCCATCCACCGCGGCCACCTGCGCCTGGCCTCCGCTGCAGCCGACGCCTTTGCGCTCGACCGCGTCCTCTTCGCTCCGGTTGGCAATCAGCCCCTCAAAGCCAAACTGCCTGCCGCCTCCTTCGCCGACCGCCTCGAAATGACTCGCCTTGCGCTGTCGTCGACAACTGGCAACCTGCAACCTGCAACCTGCAGCTTCCTCGTCTCCACCCTGGATGCCCCGCGCCCCGACGGCCAGCCAAATTACACCGTCGACACACTCGCCGCACTCGCCCGCGAATACCCTGCTGCAGACCTCTTCGTTCTCACCGGCGCCGACAGCTTTCTGACCATGCGCAAGTGGCGTTCGCCCGACCGCCTCCTTGCCCTGGCCGAATGGATCGTCGTCAGCCGCCCCGAGTTCCCCCTCGCCCAGGCGCAACTCGCCGAGCTCGCTCTCGCGCCCGGGCAACTTGCCCGCGTCCACCTCCTCGCAACCGTCCAGGAAGATGTCTCCGCCACCGAACTGCGCCGTCGCCTCCAAGCCGGCGATCCATGCCCCGGTCTGCTCTCCCCCGCCGTCGCTGCGTATATCCAGGCACATCATCTCTACCGCTGAAATCCCGGCTGTCCCTGCGATCGATCGCTCGCGGCCCACACCTCACCCCAAATGCTCTAGACTCTTGCGATATGGCCGAAGGCGACGAAAACTCCACTCCCCAAACGCTGGCCAGCCTCTGGCTCAAGTCCAAACCTGCGCGGGCACCGCAATCCGCGCCCGGGCAATGGCCCGACCGTCCCTCATCCGCCGAATCCCTCATCTCCAAATCCCCCAGTGCCCAGTCGCAGATGGATCTCCTCTTCGCGTCGCCCGCGGCTGGCCCCGCCCAGGCGCCTTCCTCGCCAAAGCCACGTTCAACCGCGCGCAGCCGGCGCCAGTCCTCCCAGGCCACCGGCACGGCAGATGCCGCACCCAGGCAGACCAAGCCACGACGCCGCGCTGCTCTCACCGCAAAGCCGGCTACGCCCCCGCCTGCGCGGGCCCAGGAACGCCGCATCTGGACCGTCCGCGACCTGGTCACCGGCATCCGCCAGCAACTCGAAGGCGAGTACCAGGACATCTGGGTCGAAGGCGAGATTTCGAACTGCCGTCCCGCGCCCTCCGGCCACATTTATTTCACGCTGAAGGACGGCGAGGCCCAGCTTCCCGTCGTGCTCTTCCGCCGCCAGGCTTTGCTCCTCCGCTTCCGCCCAGAGGACGGCCTCGCTGTCCTCGCGCGCGGCCGCATCTCCGTATACGAGTCCCGCGGCCATCTCCAGCTCATCGCCGAGACGCTCGAACCCCGCGGCGCGGGCGCACTCCAACTCGCGTATGAGCAACTCAAAGCCCGCCTGCTCGCAGAAGGCCTCTTCGACGCCGCCCGCAAGCGTCCATTGCCTGCCTTCCCCCGCTGCGTTGGCGTCATCACCTCCACTGCCGGCGCCGTGCTCCACGACATCATCAAGGTCGTGCGCCGCCGTCACGCACGCCTCCACCTCCTCGTCTACCCCGCCACCGTGCAGGGCCCCGGATGTGCCGCTTCAGTCGCCGCCGGCATCCGCTGGTTCAACCAACATCCGAATCAAGCAGACCTCATCCTCATCGCTCGCGGCGGCGGCTCCATCGAAGATCTCGCCGGCTTCAACGACGAGGCCCTCGCCCGCGCCATCGCCGCATCGGGTCTGCCCGTCGTCTCTGCCGTGGGCCACGAAACCGACTTCACCATCGCGGACTTCGTCGCCGATCTCCGCGCCCCCACACCTTCCGCCGCCGCCGAAATCGTCACCGCCGCCCAGCACCGCATCGAGGAACGCGTGCAAGCCCTCGACGCTCGCGTGCGCCGCGCCATGCGTTACCAGCTCATGCTCGCGCGCCAGCGCTTTACCGCACTCTCCATCCCGCAAATTCAAAATCGGTTGCAGACTCTCATCGGCCGCCGCAACCAGCGTCTCGACGACCTCCGCCACCGCCTCGAGTCCGCCGCCGCTCGCCGCCTGCGCACGCCCGCCACGCGCATCGCCGCCTTCGCCACACGCCTCGAGCGCCACCACCCAGGCACCCGCCTCTCCCTCGCCCGCCGCCGCTTCGACCGCGCGACCGAATCTCTCGCCCGCCTCGCCACCTCCACCATCGCCAACCGTACCGCCCGCGCCGGCCACGCCTCCGCCCGTCTCCATGCGCTGTCGCCCATCGCCGTCCTCAACCGCGGCTACGCGCTCGTCTACTCCGCCGACGGCCAACTCCTGCGCGACGCCGCCAACACCCAACCTGGCGAATCCATCCGCGCCCGCCTCGCCAAAGGAACTCTCGAAGCCGAAGTCACCCGCACCGAAAGCTAGGTTCTAGGTACCAGGTTCTAGGTATTAGGCTTCCACGCAATACACCCACGTATCCAAGGACACAGCGACTCCCTTCCTCGGCCGCTAGAATCGACAGCCATGGCAAACTCGTATCGCGAACTCAAAGTCTGGCAGAATTCCATCGACCTTGCGGAGAAAATATATCGACCCACTTCCAGCTTTCCGGCCTCCGAAATCTACGGTCTCGTCTCGCAACTGCGCAGGGCGAGCGTCTCTATACCTTCCAACATCGCGGAAGGCTGGGGGCGCCGCAGTCGCAAGGAATACGCGCGGTTCATCCTGATGGCCGCAGGGTCGAATGACGAACTTCAAACTCAGCTGGTAATCGCGGAGCGGTTGGCATTCGGCGACAGGCAGCTTCGCGACGAAGCCGCGGCTCTATCCGACCAGATCGGTCGTATGCTCCAAGGCCTCCACAAACTCCTGCAACGCCCAAGATGCGCATCTACCCCTAGTACCTAGAACCTAGTACCTAGTACCCTGTATCTATATGAAGAAACTCTTCGGAACCGACGGCATTCGTGGCGTTGCCGGCCAGCCGCCGCTCGATCCCCCGACGATCCACGCCGTCGGCCTCGCCCTCGCCCACCATCTGGGGCGGGACCATAGAGACCAGCCACCAAGAGTTCTCATCGGCCAGGATACCCGCGAATCCTCTGACTGGATCGCCGCTACACTCGCCGCCGGCCTCGCCGCCGCCGGAGCGACCGTCGAATCCGCCGGCGTCATCACCACCCCCGCTGTCGCCTTCCTCGCCCGCGCGCACTCGTTCGCCGCCGGCATCGTCATCTCCGCATCGCATAATCCGTGGCAGGATAACGGCATCAAGCTCTTCGGCCCAGACGGCTACAAGCTTCCCGACGCCACCGAACTCGCCATCGAAACCGAGATCTTCCGCCACCTCAACGCCTCTACTGACCACTTACCACTTACCACTTACCACTCGCTTCAACCCAACCAGGCCGACCGCGCCGAGTACATCCGCTTTCTCCTCACCGCCGTTCCCGGCCTCTCCCTCGATGGCCGCCGTCTCGTCGTCGACTGTGCCAACGGAGCCGCCAGCGCCATCGCGCCCCAGCTCTTCGCCGAACTTAACTCCAACGGCGGCGGCGAGGTCCTGCTCACCCACGCCTCGCCCAACGGCCGCAACATCAACGAGCATTGCGGTGCGCTTCACCCCGAAATCGTCGCCGCCGAGGTCGCCAAACACAAAGCTTCCATGGGCATCACCTTTGACGGCGATGCCGACCGCGCCCTCTTCGCCGATGAGAACGGCAAAGTCGTCAACGGCGATGCTGTCCTTCTGCTGGCCGCCCGCGATCTCGCCGCCCACGGCCTGCTCGCCAATCGAACCGTCGTCGCCACCACCATGTCCAACATGGGCCTCGAAGCCGCGCTCAAGCGCGCCGAGATCAAGATGCTCCGCGCCCCCGTCGGCGACAAGTACGTCCTCGAACAGATGCTCGCCACCGGCGCAGCCCTCGGCGGCGAGCAATCTGGTCATATTATTTTCAGCGGTCGAAGCACCACCGGCGACGGCCTGCTCACCGCGCTCCTGCTGCTCGACATCGTCCACCGCAGCGGCCAGACCCTCGCCCAGCTCACCGCCGACCTCAAGACCTTTCCCCAGGTCATCGTCAACGTGCACGTCCGCTCCAAGCCGCCTCTAGCCCAGATCCCCGCCGTTGCCCGGGCCATCGCCGCCGCCGAACTCGCGCTCGCCGACTCCGGCCGCGTCGTCATCCGTTACTCCGGCACTGAAGCCCTCGCCCGCGTCATGATCGAGGCCGAATCCGAGCCCCTCATGCACCACCACGCCACCGCCATCGCCGCCGCCATCCGCACCGAGCTTGGCGTCTAGACGGGGTTCCGCGACCCGCCGCGGCTTGCCCTCTTACTCTCATTTCCGCACGTCTGACAAACGCAGCGCACGGCTCCGGCCAGGAACCGTCTCTCGTAGCGACGCAACTCTGGCGCGGTGCCAGCGCGCTTCCCGATGCGCGGGAACCGCATCCTGCGGCCCGATCATTCAAATAACAGCCGTGAGGGTGTTGCCAATCAGGCCGAAGGCATTGTTGATGTCCGCAGCCACAGTCTGCATCCCTGCAGTGGCTCCAAGAGCGATCAGTGCAACGACCAGCGCATACTCAATCAGGTCCTAACCGTCTTCGCCCGACATGAGGTCCCGCATACGGATGGCAGAGTGTCCAGAATTTGATGTTCATCTCGGTCGACTCCTAACAGCCTAATCCCATTCGATCTCTTGACACGGGCGGACACACTGGTGGACTGGCCGCCAGCATGCCTCCCGCGGCAAACGAGACCGTCGCGCGGACCACCACTTAGCCGATGGCCGCAGTGAGCGAGGTGCCGATGTTGGTGAACGCGTTGTTGATGTCGATGGCCAGCGTCCTCATACCTGCGGTCGCTGCAAGAGCAATCAGAGCAACTACCAAGGCGTACTCGATAAGATCCTGGCCCTCTTCGCGGCTCAACAGACCCTGGAACTTGACAGAAAGCATCAAAAAATAGTTCTTCATTAGATATCTCCGTGACATGGATTCTGAGTCCAGCCGATGGGCTGATACTTAGGTCTATTGCAAATGAAATGCCACTTTTGTGTTAACTGCATCTCATTGGAAACCAGATAGTTACTGACTTTGCAATGTTTTGCGGTGTGACCGTAAGTTTACAGACCGGCCAGGAGAGATATGCCCCGTATACATCTTGCCTGCCGTGCACTCCCCCCGCCTATCTTCCTTGTCATGAAGGAGATATATCGAAGGTCATGCCTCCTCCGTAACCGTGGTAATCCCGTCCACAGGCCGCGATAACCCGTCTTCGTCCGCACGCCCCTCGCTGCGCATGGCGCACAGGTACCACCCCAGCCAGGCTGGAGCAGTCCACAGGTACAAAGCCAGGGTTCTCAGTGGCAATCCCAGGAAGTTCCCAATCGCTATCGTGGCGCTCAACAATGCCAGAATTGCCACCAGGCTTCGCGAACGATTCCGGTACAGGGCATGCAGCAGCGCCGGCAACAACACGGCCTGATCCATGTACCACGAGTATGGGGCCACCACCACAGAAACAAGCATCAGCAGCGAGCCGTGTTCCATCCAGTCCCAGTCGTCACGATGGCTTTGAAAGTAGGCTAGCGCCCACACGCAGCCGAGCGCAGCCGGCAGAAACTGGAGCCAGTTCGCGTTCGGATTCACCACCAGGCGAAACATCACGCTGAAGCATGGAATGATCTGCAGTGGCAGCCGCTCAGCCCTCATCGTCTGCGCGTATTGCCCCCAAGCCAAAGGATCCATAGCGAACACAACCGCGGTGCTCAGGCCAAAAGCGGTCACTGCGCCAAGCAGGACTTTGTAACTCCTGGTCCCGATGATCCACGCGAGCAACACCAGGCCGAACGGCAGAAATAAATGTGGCTTCAACGCACAGAGCCAAAGAGAGGCGCCGGCCACAAACGGGCGGGTCTGGTGAAAGCGAAGAAAAAGCACCAGCCCGAGCAGTACAAAGGTCGCGAGCTGCCCGGCGATAAGACAGGAAAGCGCTGGCGCAAAAGTGTACGCAAGAATGTTCAGTTGGCTCTTCGAGCGGTCGTGCATGGCCGCAATCATTTGCACGGATAACACCAACGCCGCCACCAGGAACAGCGACCAAAGCAACGAGGCAGCGCGAATGCTCAGTAAACCCAGCGGAAACACCAGCAGCAGCGCCGGCGGCGGATTCCGCATAATGAGAGGTGGATGGCCCGCGGAAAAACCTGCGGAGCGTTCGAGTCCTAGTATGGCCTTCCCGGCGTAGGGGTTTGCGTGCTCGGCAAACTGGTGTCCCGATGACCAATAGCTTACAAAGTCACGGTCGCCCGCATAGTTATCCGTAAGCAGAGTCACAACCAGGCCGCTGGCGTTAAGTGCGAACGCCAGGGTGCAGATGCCCACTACCAGAAACTCGGCGATGACCCGCATGGTCTTCGGCGGCGTCACCTGCTCCATTCGCCCGCGGAAGCCCGGTGCGTTCAGAACGCCATTCATCGCCACACCTCGTCGGCTTCCGGCCCGGCAGGCCAGGCGGACGGTACTGGCTGCGCGGCGAATCCAGCTTCTGTCATAGCCGGCGTTGCGCGCGCGCGCTGCGGCGGCTGGCCGGCGCTTGGCGACCGGACCCCACGGGTAGCGGCGAGATACCACGCCAGCCATGCCGGCGCGGTCCACAGATAAAACAGTGACTGCAACACCGGCAGCCCTCGAAGCGGCCCGATCTCGATGACGGCGCTCGCCAATGCCAGCGCTGCAAGGAGGCCGCGCGAGCGCGTAAGCAAGACCCCATGGAGCAGCGCCGGTATCAGGATGGCCTGGTCGATGAACCAGCTATACGGCGCCACCAGGACCGACACCAGCATCAGTGGCGAACCATGTGCCATCCAATCCCAGCTTTCGCGATGTCTGCGGAAGTAGAGAATCGCCCAGATGCAGCCAATGGCCACCGGCAGATACTGGAGCCACATGGTGTCCGGACTGATACTCCTGCGAAACAAGTTGCTCAGGCATGGGATCGGCAGCTTATCGACTCGCATTGCCCTCATCATCTGGCTGTATTGTGTCCACGCCAAAGGGTCCAGAACAAAAGCGATCGCGGTGCTGACCGCGAAAGCTCCGGCTGCGCCAAACAGGACCTTGTAGCACTTGGACGCAACCATCCACGCCAGCAGTACCACACCGAACGGCAGAAACAAGTGTGGCTTCAACGCGCAAAGCCAAAGCGAAGCGCCTGCCAGAAACGGCCGGGACTGATGGAGCCGCAGGAAGAGAACCAGTCCGAGCAGCACAAACAGCGACATCTGACCAGCCGCCATGCATGCAAGCGCGGGCCCGAAGGTATACCCGAGGATTTGTAAATCACCCCTCGGAGAGCCATGCATCCTCCAAACCATTCGCACCGACGCCACCAGACAAGCCAGCAGCAGCAGTGTCCACAGTAACTCGCCAGACTGCGGACCCAGGAAGCCAAGCGGATAAACCAGCGGCAGGGCCGTCGGCGGGTTCGGCATAACCAGCGCGGGGCTGCCGGGCGGGTACCCCACGGAGCGTTCGATTGCCAGAATGGCTTTTCGGTCGTAGGGGTCTGCGTGATGTGCAAGCTGCTGCCCGGACGCCCAATACTCCACGAAATCACGCATTCCTGCAGTGTTTCTTTCCACCACCGCCGCACAAATGCCCAAAGCGGTGAACGCAAATGCCAGCACGCAGACGCTCACAACCAGAAACTCCGCGATGACCCGAAGTTTCTGCCCGAGCGAGATGCTCTCCATTTGCCGGCCGGGTTCTTGCGCGTCCGCAACGTCGTTCATCGCTGCTCCTGTTTCGTTGCCAACCCCGAAGACCGCGCCAATCGGCGTCTCCGCCTAAGGCGAGCTCCATTGAGTCACTGCGCCTCCGCGCCAACTTCCTTCAGCGCCTTCGCTCCCCCGGCGGCGTGTTCGTCTCTCCACCCGGATCCGGCCTCTTCCTCACCGCGTTGCCCTGTCCCGCGGTCCGCGTAGAGATACCATGCGAGCCACGCGGGTGCTGTCCACAGGTAGAGTCCCGAGGGCAGTTGAACGCCCGCAAGCACCTCCATCAAGGCAACCCCGGCGATGCATCCGAAGGGCAGAAGCGAGCGGCCCCTATCTGAGGCTCGATACATCCCCACCAGAATTGCCGGCAGCAGAATGACCTCATCGGTAAACCACGCGTACGGCGCGACCAGCACAGAGACGATCAGCAACAGCAGGCCTCCGTCCATCCAGTCCCACCGTTCGCGGCGCGTCCAGAAATACCAGAACGCCCACGCGCAGCCGGCGAACGCGGGAAGAAACTGAAGCCATACGGCGTTGCGATGGATCGCAACCCGCAACAGCGCGCTCACGCAAGGGATGAACAGGTTCTGGATGTTCTCCCCCCGCTCCCCGTGAACGTATTGGACCCATATGGCCGGATCAAGCAACAGTATCAGCGCCAGGCTCGCCAGCAGAGCAGCCAGGGCGCCCGTCAGAATTGGATAGGCTTTGCGCATCGCGATCCACGCAATCAGCACAACGCCGAACGGCAGGAAAAGATGCGGCTTCAGCGCGCACAACAGCAGCGCAGCCCCGGCGAGATAGGGCTTAGTCACGTGGAAGTACAGGAAGAGCGTGACGCCAAGCAACAGAAAGATGCCGATCTGTCCGGCGAGCAGGCATGCGAGGGCAGGCGGGAAGATGTAGCCGATCAGATGCAGCCGGTCCCGGGGGCGGCCCTGCATCGTCCAGATCATCCGAATCGACGCCATCAGCGCCGCAATCAGTGCGAGGCACCAAACAATGGCCCCAACTCTCACGCTGACGAAGCCCAGCGGCAATGTTATGAAGAGTGCAGTCGGCGGGTTGCGCAGGATCATGTTTGTATTCGACGTTGCGCCGGCCGCATGTACGGTCCGCAGAATAGCTGCGGAATCATAAGGATTTCCGCGGTGAACAAGCTGTTGCCCGACCGCCCAGTACTCTGTATAGTCGCGATTTGTTGCCTCGCTCCCGCTCATCGCGAAGGCCAGAACACTAACCCCAGCCGCAAGCATCAGCAGCGCAGCCGCAACCGGCAAAGGGCTGGTCCGGGGTGCACAGTCCAGGGACGCGGTCGTCGCAGTGTCGCAAGCCCGGTTCATCGCTCCACCTCATGCCCGGCAGTCCAGGCAGTGCGACGAACCTGTTCTCGCAGACTCGCGCGCCCTGCCCCAGCCGTCACCCGACCCCATGCCGCCAGATCCGGTCTGCGTCGCTCTTGCGAACGCAAACGCAATGCCGCACCCGCGCTGCAGACACAACGCTCATCATTGTGGCGTCTGCGGCATCGGGACAGCGGAAGTCCCCGGCGACGTGGTCCCTCCCATGCCCGCAGTCATGCCGCCTTCGATCACCAGTGGTTGCTCGGGTTTCATGCTGTCGATCAGCGTCTCCACGGGGACCGCCGGCGGTGGTGGAGCGGGCGGCTTGGCGCCTGTCACCTCAGCTCCCGGCGTCGTCATGGGATTGTTCGAATTCGGCGGCAGAAACTTGTCCGGATACTTGACTGCGGGCAGGGCCGCTCCGGCGGGCACGGGAGCAACAATCTCCGGCGTCACGATCACGATCAGTTCGGTGTTCACTTTGCTGTCAGAGATGGATTGGAAGAACTTGCCCAATATCGGAATATCGCCAAGGAAGGGAATCTTGGAGAAGTTCTTGGTCGCGCGATTGTCCAGCAACCCGCCAATGGCGAAGCTCTGCCCTTCAGCCAACTCAACTTCCGTTTTCACTCGGCGCACGTCAATGCCGGGAACGGTGAATCCCGAAATCGTAATGCCATTGGCAAAGTCCAGTTGGCTCACCTCCGGAGCCACCTGGAGGCGGATCGTGCCGCGCGGGGTGATCGTCGGAATGAAGTTCAAACGCACCCCGAATTGCTGGAACTGAATCGTGATCCCCCCCGTGCCGGTGCCGGAGACTCCCTGGACCACCGGGTACGGATACTGCCCGCCCGCGAGGAAGCTCCCCTCTTTGCCATTTGCCGTCAACAAATTCGGTTCGGCCAATACTTCCAGCACCCCGTTCGTTTCCAGGGCCTGAATCGTAGCGCCAAGATTCAAATCGGGGCGGAAGATAGCGATGTTCAGCAGGCTCGATAACGCAACAGCGGCTGGAGTCGCCGCAGCGGTCGCGGAAGCCGCAGCTCCGGAAGTAACCGTAGGCGGAGAGAACTGCTGAGTAGTGACAGCGCCGACCGTGTTCGCAGCTCCCAGGCTGTACAGGTTAATGCCGAGCTGCTTGGCTAAAGTCCGATCATAGCTGGCAAAGCGCACCTTCAATAGAATCTGCGGCTCTGCCGGCGGTACATCGACGTAAAGCAGGTTGACCACCTTGCCCGCCGTCGCAGCAATCTGCACCGCGCGTGCGGAGTTGTTCAGGTCCTTGACCGTGCCGCGCAGAAAGATGAGGCCGTTTTCTGAGCTGACGCGAAGTGTCTGCCCAGGGAGCTCCGTTCTCAGCTCACGGCGCAGATAATCAAGCTTGTCGGCCGTCGCGTAGTCGCTTGCGCGAACCTGCACATTGAAGAACTGCCGGCCGCCTCCCGCTTGCCAGACGATCAGGCTCGTGTCCCCGGCGGCCTTGCCGTTCAGCATGATTTCGGTCGGACTCACCGCCGTGGCCTCGGCAATCTCGCCCGAGCCCACCGCGATCCGTTCAATTGGCTGGGCGCAGTCCACCAGCACCGACTTGCCCACCGCAACCACCAGGTCATTTGCGGTGTCCTGCGCCGCGACCCCCGCCGGTTGAGAAACAGGCCCCGGGGCCTGAGCGCCGGCAGTTGGCTCCGCACAGATTGCAAGCGACAATGCACAGAAACAAGCTATGGGGATGCCGATTCTCGCGTTCACGGTTTCTCCTCACCGGGGGTAAACTTCGCCTCACTCTGCTTCGACCCGTTGTAGATCTGGATCACATAAACCTGCTGCGGCTTCGGCTTGGGCTCGCTGGGTGGCGCTGCCGCGGGCCGGGGCTTGGGCCCAGGGGGCGCATTCGCGCCCGCATAAAGGTTGGCAACCGCGGTCCCCGGGGTTTGAGCTACCTGGTTATCCAGAGGATTCCGCAACACCAGTTGGACGTGTGCCTGGGTGCTGGCCAGACTCAGATCTTCAGCCTGCTCCGGCGTCACCAGAAGGTTGACCACCTGGACCTGTTGCGCCTTTCCTTCCGCGTCTTTTTGAATGTTAGTACCGGCCGACAACACCTCGAGGTTCTGAAGCAGCGTCTTCACCTCCGGTCCCTGATTGGGGTTCGGCGCATCCGGAGGATTGCCCGAGATCAAAACATCCACGTGCATTCCCGGAGTGACAAATCCAGCCACGCCCACCACGTCATCGACCTTGATCGCGCACGCCCGCATCCCTGGGGGAATGGTCGCCGCCAGCCCTCCGCCTGCCCCGGGAGCTGCGAGGCGGCTATCCAGAATCGGCTCGCCTTTGTACAGATTCGAGGTCACTCCGCGACCCACGGCCTTTTGCCGATCGGTGATCGCGCCCTCGGGCAAAGCGCCCTCGATCTCCACGGTCCCAAGATCGGAATCGCTAAGCACGCTCCCCAGCGGGATGTCCGAGGCAGCCACGATCACCTGGGTGGTCTGCGGCTGCGTTGCCACAATGCGGGCGCCAACCACGCGGTAGACAACGTAGCTGCACAAGGCAGCAACAATGAAAGCGGTCAAAAGAATCAGCTGCACTCTTCTGTTCATGGAGAGACCTGTTCGAGCTGGCTGTCCAGCCAGTTCTGCCTTCCTAGCTTTACTGGCAATTCCTTTGCCAAAGGAATACCACATATACTCCCGTCAAATCAATCATTTAGAGGGTCCCCGCCAGTTTAGGTGTGAACGTGTGTTTACCACCCCCCCCGGCTGTGTAGCCGGGTAGACACGATCCACGCCGCAGCCCCCTATTTTTTGAGCCACTTGCGGCCCTGTTGGTTGGCCTGAGAATTGCATCCTTAGCAACGGAGTTTCCTGGGCCACCGGTATCGCTGGCGGCACACGGTCCAATCGTTCTATCCTGCACTGGCAATGCCGGCGCGTGGGGAGCCAAGCCCATCATGAAGCCTGCCCCGATGATCACGCTGTTTTCGCGGCCGCAGTTCTCCCCGCGCGGGGGATCTGCTTCCGTCGTGGTCTCAATCCTGGCGCACGCTGCCGGATTCGGCTGTTTGTTCCTGGGGCTCAGCCATGCGCCGCGAATCGACCGCAATGCCACCCTGCGGCACTTTACCGTCCGGGTTCTCGACACTCCCCTCACCGCCCCCCCGGCGCAGCAGTCTGCCGCGAGCGGCGTCGCCCCCTCTCTCCCGCAATCGGTTGCCCACGCCCACTCATCTGCCGGGGACACGGCCGCGTCCCCGCCCACCTTGACTGCGCCTGGGGAAAGCCCGGCGGCATCCATGCCCACCCCGGCATCGCAACTCAAGCAACTGGTCCACCAAGCTCAGACCCTGGTACAGCCGGACGCCCCGCCGAATGTCCTGCTCCTGCATAAAACGCCAATTCCAACGGTCTTTATATGGGCCCCGTCCAGCGCTCCCATCAAACCAATCATCGTGGCCCCCCAGCAGAAGTCCATCGTAGCCAAACTGCGGCCGTCAACCGACCCTCCCAATCGCGAAGTGAATCTGGCTGACATCAAGATGTCGTCCACCCCTTTCACCACCGCACTGCACTTGCTTCTTCCCAGCACCACGGCCCCCATCGTCGTCAGCGGCCCCAACCCGGCACAGCAGATGCCGCAAACCGCGACTCAGCCGGTCGCCCAGCCCACTCCCGTCCGGGTGATGTCCCTCTCCGACCTTCAAGCCCAGGCAGGTCCCATTGCCATCCCGCTCGCCAGTGCATCGGCCAGCCCATCCCCGTCGCAGTCGCTCTCCTCCGGCCACTCCGAAAAATCCGCGGAAGCGGGCCACGCCGGCTCCGCGGAAACGGGCCATCCCAGCCCGGCCAACCAGCAAACCGGCGCTGGCCCGGGACAGAACTCAGGCGCAGCGCCAGCGCAGAACTCAGTTGCACCGGGACAAAACTCCGGCGCACCGGGACCGAAGTCCGGCAGCCCGGGGCAGAACTCGGTTAAGCCGGGTCTGAACTCTGCCAACCCAGGGCAGAACTCAAGCGCGCCCGCCGGCAGGGCCCCCGCCGGCAATGGCACAGCCGTGCAAACCGCCGCCAACACCGCACCCGGGCCGGGATCCGATGCCGGTTCCGCCCTGGATGACCCGGCTTCGGTCAACCGCATCACTCTTCCCAGGGATGGGCAGTTCGGAGTTGTCGTGGTCGGGTCAGCGCTCGCCGAACAATACCCCGAGACCGTCGGTCTCTGGAGTGGCCGGCTGGTCTACACCGTGTATCTGCACGTCGGCGCGGGCAAGAGCTGGATTCTCCAGTACTCTCTGCCACCCGCGGCGCAAGCTGCCGGAGCCGCCAACGGCGCCCGGCCGGACGCACCCTGGCCCTACGACATCGTGCGCCCCCGCTTTGACCCGGACGACTTCACCTCCGACGCTTTGATGGTCCATGGATTCGTCAATGCAGCCGGGCACTTCGAGCGGCTTGCCCTGGTCTTCCCCGCCGACTTTGCCAAGGCCAAGTTCCTGCTCAGCGCACTCCAGCAGTGGGAGTTTCGGCCTGCCCGCCAGAACGGACAGGTCGCCGCCGTCGAGGTCCTGCTGATCATCCCCGAAGAATCCGAATGAGGGCTGCCTTCCCGCCCGATTCCAAGTCCTCCGCCTGCCGCCAAACGAAACTCTTGCGCCGCACGGATCACCACACGCCGTTCGCCAATGGTCCGTGCGACATGCTGGCTTCAGTCCGCGATTACCATCTGCGACGTGCTGGTCATGGTTAGTATCCTGAATGCCAAACGCGGAATAGCCAGGGGAAATTGATAACTCACAACCACCTTAACGAGATCGCCCGGAGCGTTGTAGTTCGTGGGCGTCGACGACCAGGTTGTCCCATTGGTGGACCAGGTCGTCGTCACCGTCATATTGCTCGAGACGATTCCTGGAAAACTGATGCCCTGTAGATAGGTCTTGATTTCGGCCGAGGTGGCGGGGCAATTCGCTAAGCTCAAAGAGGAACTGCCACCGTACGTCGAGCAGCTCGATCCTCGAACCATGGCGTAGCGGGTCCCTTCCCGCGCGGCGTCGGAAATAAAGTGGTACGAGTAAAGCGCCAGAGACATGGCCATAACGCCAAACACCAGGCTGAGAAGAATCATTATGGACAGTGCGAACTCCACCAGGGCCGAGCCGTGTTCGTGGCGCAACGACCCCGAATCGTAAACGCGAAGTCCGCCCTCCCGTGGGAACGGAAGGCATATCGCACCGGCAGATCGTCTTACCATCGCATCTACCCCAGTTGAAATAGCATCCCCGCTGCCGTCATTGCACCCTCATGATGGCCTGCCCAGTCAGCGTGTAGGAACTCGGCAGACCCGGAACGTGGAACTCAGGCGTCACCGTTGCCGTGGTCGTCACCTCAACGTAATTCAAAACGTGATTGCCGCTGCCGGAACAGGTGGGAGGCAAAGACGACTGCGTAGACGGCGCAGCGGAGCAGGACCAGAATTCCTTTGCTGTCGCCACCAATCCCGGCACATTCGGACTGTCATTGACCGCTGCATTCTGCATGCCCGCAGTGTCCGCCGCCGTGGCACTGGACTGTGAGCCATACGCCACGCCGGCGCGCGCGGCATTGGAAGTTTCGATGGCGGCGTACTCCACCCCTGCAAATTCCGCCGATCCCACGATCAACACTGCGAAGACCGGCACCATCAAGGCAATTTCAATAATCGATCCCCCGGTGCTGCCGCGCAGCAGAGCGCAACGCTCCAATAACCTGATTCCCGGCCTCCTCGGATCACGTGAGATCGGCATGGTCGTCTCGCTCATCCATTTACTCCACCATCGTCGAATTTGAAAGTGGGGACACTCCAGCCAGCGGGGCATAATCGCTTATGTTTACGCTGCCCGAGATCTTCAGCGAACCGACAACGAGATCAGTATCAAATGTCGCACCTGTGCTTCCAGTCAAGTCAAGCTCCGCATTCGGGGCATAAAAGATACCGTTGAAAGTCCTGGAAGAGCTGCCGGTGATGGACATGGTCATGATGTCATCCGGGTCCTGGTAAAACAGGATGCCGCTGTACATCCCGGTTGTCGGCGCCGAGAGGTTGATCGTTCCGCTTCCATTGATCGAAAGCGAATTGCTGCCCGGGGGCAGGTAAAACGTCACCCCCGTCCCCGACAGCCCCGCGGACCCCGAATTGCTGAAGTTTCCGTTGATCACGTAAGTGCCCGCGGGAAATGTAATCGTGCCGCTTCCCGTATTGGATATGCCGTCATAACAAATAATTCCGCCGGGAGTAGACGGCCCAGGAATTGTTACCGAACTGCCGCCGCTATTGCTGAAGGCTGCGCTGCAGGACGATGCAACATAGGAAGGAGCAGTGAGCGACAATGGATTGAGCACCGCCGTGATGCCGGTGGTTGGATTGGGGGAAATACTCCCCGAGCCAGTTTGACTGTAGTTGCCGACGATCCCGATCGACTTCGCCGAAATGCTACCCGATCCAGTTCGCTTAAGCGCAGCAGTGGGATCGCTCGAGTCGTCGAGAATGGAGCAGTTGGATATCGTCAGGTTCCCTGAGCCACCTGGGTTTTCGGTCTGGAGGATATCCGTTCCCGTGAGGCCCAGGGTGTAGACGCAGTTCGTGCTGGGTACGTTCGTAGCCACCGCCCTGGCGCCAACCGCCAGGGAGCTGAGGTGGAACAGGTTCATGAAGAAAGTTGGCTGGTTTTCGGAGATGTCCACCTCCACGTAGGCCGAATTGCCGGAATTTGGTCCGCTGATCGGCGGATTGTGGACTGAAACCGCCGAACTCGGTACTCCGTTTTGCGCTGCGTCGTTCTGGGCCCCTGCCGTCACATCCCCGTAACTGATCTCTGCCGCTCCGGCGAGCGCCGCGCTATCGGCCGCGGTTTGCTCGACGCGCTTTTGGCGCAGCAGTATTCCAACATCCACAGCGAATGCCACAAAGCCAAGCAGGACGGTCAGGCACAGTACCGCCAGCACCATCACCTGACCGCTTTCATCGAGAAGTTTTTTCTGTAGACTTTTCATCGGTTCGCTCATTTCAGATCAGTGAAGCCGACACAAGATAGTCAATCGCGCGTTCCCGAAGGTCAGCCAGACACAGCGCTGCGAGGCTGCACTTTGGACAAAAACCTCTGCGGAATTGCCATCCGCTTTGGGATACCACGCTGGAGCGGAGTTGTCCACTGCGCACTCATGCGCTCTGTCCCTTGTCCGCATGCACCCGATCGAGGAACTGGTGCAGCATCTTTATATCGGCCGCCCGGTTGACGGAATCCTCTGCTCCGCGTGAATCGATTGGCGGCGTCGGCAGAAACGCAAGGCCAACCCCATCTGCGCCTGACCGCACCACCTTCGCATTCACCGCAATCGAACGCTCAGGATCGGTCGCGGCGGCGTGCGCTCTTTGCAGCGTCATCGTAACCACCGTGCCCGGGTACCAGCGCTGCTTGGTCAGCAGATACAATCCGGTCAGGCTGGCATCGAGTACACCGTGGGCCTCTGGTTCTGCGCCATCCCAGTAATAGGCCACCAGCGGGAGCGACTGGTACCGTGTAGCCCGCCGGCGATCCTCAGAGAATAGCCATTCAATCCACCGCTTCACTGGGTCATCCCTCCGTGATCCAGATCAACCCGTTCCCGTTTTTTGCGGCGCCGTGCGGCCCAGCCACTGCTCCATCTCCTCGGCGACGCAGATCAGAAGTTGGTCCCCCACCTGGGTCTGCGACGAATAAATCGTGTGCGCCGCCAGTTCCAGCACACTGTCCGAGTCCGCCCGCAGCGGTGCGATGCGAAATGTCGGAAAATGTTCTACCAGATGAATCACTCGATGCTTCTCATCCAGGTAGATCAGATCGAGAGGGACAAGCACTCCCAAGGTGTGAACCCCGTTCGACGGGACAACCCATATTCCCTCGTCGGATCTGACGCTGAGTTTCCCAATCAGTCCTTTGAGGCGCGCCAGCGGAGTGTCTGCGGCGGTGACGCCCAGACTCAGGAAGCATTCGCGCGTTTGGTTGTATACACAATACTTCCGTCGTTCCATAAATTGCACATCCTCGGTAAGTGTTCCCTGCCGCAGTCCCTGTTCCGTCAACCTTATCGATCCTTCGGAGCAGTACCTCCTCCCGGCCAGCCGCCTTTGCCAAAAGTCGACTGCCTTGCCCGGATTGGAGAAAATACTGCCCTTCGGCTTCAGATCGGAATCCGAAGCCATGCTGCAAAAAGCACTGAGACGGCCCATAGCCAAGCCGAAAATCCGCCAACCCTGCAATCGAAAACGCCTCTAAAACACCCGCCTGACAACCGGAGTTGCGTGCGCAGCGGCTTACTCCATGGACCGTCAACTTGCGCCGCTAGGAAGACTCGGCTAGTGAATCTTGGTGCGACGACGCTGAATGAGGAATATCAGCACGATCACAAACAGCACAGCGCCAATAATCCGGATAATTGTTACATTGTCCACGTCATGCCTCCTTTCGTTCTAATGAGAAAAATAGGTCCGGAACGACTGCATCATGATAATCATCTCCGGCCCCAGAGTAACTACAAATAGCGAGGGGAAGATAAGCAAAACAAGTGGGAAGACCAGCTTGACGCTGGTTTTCGCCGCTTGCTCTTCTATCTGCTGGCGGCGCTGCGTTCTCAGCGTTTCGGCGTGGACCCGCAACGTCTTCGCCACACTCGTTCCAAGCTGCTCCGACTGCACCAGCACGGAGACCAGCACCCGCACCGTATTCACATCCGTGCGATCCGCAAACTGCCGCCAGGCTTCGGAGCGAGGGCGCCCGGCTCGCTGTTCCAACACCACAATGTCCAGCTCATCGCCCAGCGCCGGCCGCGCCAACCGCAACTCTTCAGCAGTCCGCGCCGTGGCCTGGTCCATGCTCAGTCCTGCTTCAATGCAAATCACCAGAAAATCCAGCGCATCCGGCAAACCCAGCCGAATCTGCTTTTGGCGCCTCTTAATCTGGCGGCCGAGCCAGAAATCCGGCAACAGAAACCCCACGCCCAGCGCCGTGGCGTAGGCGAAAAACGGACTGGCGCTCGCAATGCCAGTGACGATGGCAATCAGGCACAGCGACAGCGGAATCAGTACTTTGGCCCCGTAAAAAACCTTCACGGCTGACTCTTTGCGGTACCCGGCGCGGATCAGGCGCTTCTCTACGATCGAAACTTCCGCGTCGCTCTTGGGCAGCACTCGGTCCAGCCGTTCCACCATTGCACCCAGCGAAGAGCCGGTCTGCTGAAGTGTGTTCAACAAATCTCCTCGCCGCGGACGGGGCGTCACCACCGACGAGAGCCGCTGCACCATCGCCTGGCGATAGAACAGCAGCAGGCCGCCGCTTGCGATCAGCAGAAATACCACGACGAAACTAAAGGCTGCGAATTCCATTGCTCACCTTCACACTTCCATGTTCACAATCTTCCGAATGACCAAACCACCCGCCACGGTCATGGCGGCCGAGCCTTCGAGCAGTTTCACGCCGAACGGATTCTTCCACAGCAAACTCATCGTTTCCGGGTTGACAAGATAAAGCAAGAAACCAAGGACCACGGGCAAAAGCGTGAGGATGATCCCGGTCAGGCGTCCTTGTGCGGTGTGGACGCGAACCTGCCGCTTCAGGCGGAATCGGTCCCGAATCAACTGCGCCGCCTTGTCCAGCACCTCTGCCAGGTTGCCGCCGCTCTCTTTCTGAATCAGAATGGCCGTGGCCACGATTCTCATGTCCTGCAGCGGAACGCGGTTCACCAGGTTCTCAAGGGCAGTCCGTAATTCAAGTCCGTAATTCTGTTCCTCAAAGCAGGTCCGGAATTCGCCGCCGATCGGTTCGGGCGACTCCTGAGCTACCAGGCGCAGCGCGGCAATCAGACTATGGCCGGCCCTCAACGCGCTCACAATCAAATCCAGCGCTTCCGGCAATCCCTGTTCAAATTTGTCGAATCGCTGCCTGCGTTTATGCAGCACGTACATCAAGGGTGCAAAGCCGGTCAGCACCCCGATTATCACCGCGAAAATAGCGGCCCCGGTGCGCAGATAGACCAGATACGCCGGAATCACGAAACAGAAGACCGATATAAACAGCAGTCGCCCAGCCGTCCAGTTCAGATTGGACTGCAACAACAAAGTCCGTAACCTCGGAGCCAGTTCCATGCTCAGCAGCCAGCGATTGACCCAGGGAACCGCACTCAGCAGTTCGATCTTGCGAATATCAACCATCTGGTCGCGCGAGTCCGGCCGATTCGTAGCCAGCGCCGACTCCAGATTGGCAAGAGTCTGTTTCGTGTGCTCCGAGGCGCTTGCTCCGCTCGCATACAGCAACAGGGCCAGCACCGCGAATACACCCACGAATACGACCACCACCAGCATCAACATACCGCTCATAACGCTCTCTCCTCGGCCCTTCTAATTCACTTCCAGCGTCTGCTCAAACAAGCCCGCCGGAAGGAAAATGCCCGCAATCCGGAGCCGCTCCAGGAACTTTGGCCGAATCTGCGTTGGCTGGAATACGCCCACCACCTTGCCATCCGGGCCGACCCCTTTCCGGTCGAATCGGAATATCTCCTGCATGCTCACCACGTTCTCTTCCATCCCGGTAATCTCCGAGATGTTGACCACCTTGCGCGTGCCGTCGCTCATGCGCGAGACCTGAACCACGATGGCGATGGCCGACGCAATCTGCTGCCGCACCGTCCTCTCCGGCACACTGATGCTGCTCATGGCCACCATCGATTCCAGCCTGGTTAAAGCATCCCGCGGAGTGTTCGCATGGATCGTCGTCATCGACCCCTCGTGCCCAGTGTTCATCGCCTGCAGCATGTCAAAGGCCTCTTCGCCGCGAACCTCCCCGATGATGATGCGGTCGGGGCGCATGCGCAGGCTGTTGATCAGCAGTTGACGCTGACGCACCGCGCCCTGTCCCTCGATGTTCGGCGGTCGGGTCTCGCAGCGCACGATGTTCTCCATCGCAAGCTGCAATTCGGCCGCGTCTTCAATCGTCACCAGGCGTTCATTCTTGGGAATGTACTGCGACAAAATGTTCAAAAGCGTGGTCTTGCCGGCGCCGGTGCCGCCCGAGATCAGAATGCTGATGCGCGCACGCACCGCGGCGGCCAGCGTCTCCAGCATCTCCGCGGAGATGCTCTTCAACTCCACCAGCTGGCTCGGAGCCAGCGGCCCCGTTCCAAAGCGGCGGATCGACAGCGCGGGCCCGTCCAGCGTCAGCGGCGGAAATGATCGCATTCACGCGGGAGCCGTCGGGCAGACGCGCATCCACCATCGGCGACGACTCATCCACTCTCCGGCCTACGCGCGACACGATCCGGTCGATAATCTGCAGCAGGTGGCGATCGTCCCGGAACGACACAGTCACCCGCTGCAGGATCCCCCGGCGCTCGATGAACACGTGGTCTTTGTCATTCACCAGAATGTCGGAGATGCTCGGATCGTTGAGCAGCGGCTCCAGCGGACCCAGCCCGAACACCTCGTCCAGCAGATCGTCCTGCACCTTTTCCTGCTGCTCAAAGCTCAGCGGCACCCGTTGGCTTACGACGATCTCGTTGATCATCTCCGCCACCGCCTGTCTCGCCTGAACCGAGTTGACGCGCGACAGCTTCTCCAGATCCAACTTTGAGATCAGGGTCCGATGCAGGTCCGTTTTGAACTTCTCAAGTTCCGGTTGTTCCACGCTATGCCATCCCCCAATGTGCTGCCTTCGCCCTTACTTGAACAATTGAAACCGCTTCTTCTTCTCCGGCGTTTCATGCGCGCCGCTCGCTGCTTTGGTCATCTGCTTGATCGCCCGCGAAATGGGTGAATCCTCCAGCGCCAGCGGAGTGGCCGTGTTCTGCGCGTTCCGCGCCGCCGGAAAATCCCCGGGAACCTTCCACGCAATCGGCACCGTGAGCGCCTTGGTAATGCTGGCTTCATCGATAGTGAGAGTGCGGGCCGCAAACCGGTTCAGCACCACCTCGACCTTGACTCCATTCGGCTTGAAATACTCTTCGATAAGACGGTTCGCATTGCGCAGTTCGGAGACACCTACCTGCAAGACCAGGTAAACGCTGGAGCCCGCGGTGAAGAGCGCCTTGGTGGTCGGGTCAAATCTCGACCCTGCGTCCACCACCACGTAATCGAAATCCTGACGGGCGACGTATAACAGCCGGTCCAGAGCTTCCTCGACAATTTGCACCGTCGTGTATTTGTCCGGCGCCGCCAGCACCGACAATCCGGAGCTGTGCTTCACCAGCAGCGTGGACAGATAGTTCGAGTCCAGCCGGTTGAAACTCGCCAGCGCATTCGCCGTCGAATACATAGCGCTTAGCCCCAGGCTGAGGGCAGCATCCCCAAGCGGAAGATTCAGGTCGATCAACACCGTGCTGCGACCCGATTCCTGCGCCAGCGAAACGGCAAAATTGCTGGCCACCGTGGTCGCTCCTGAACCGCCTTTGGCGCCGGCAAACACCAGCAGCTTGCCCATCGGCTTCTTCACCGCGTGACTTGCAGGACGGCGGACTGAAGCCCGGACCATCGCTTCGGCAATCGAACTGGAAGTGACCGGATGGGTCAAAAACTCCCGCGCCCCCGCCCGCATGCAGCGCACCAGCATCTCCGGATGCACCTGCTCGGAGTACACCATCACGGTCACGGAGCTGTTGCTGCAAATGCTCTCCACCAGATCCAGGGCGTGCTCCGGATTGCTGTCCAGCTCAATAATGATCACGTCAAAATCCGGCTCCAGCAGCCGCGGCACATCGTCCAGATCGGGATACGCGGAGAACTCCCGCGTGACCGCGCCATGCAGGCTGGCAAGCGCCGCGGCTATCGGCTCTCGACGCGCATCCGTTGGGCCAATCAATCCAATCGACAACACGCCGCTGCCCAGCGCGTCCGGCAGCCTGGTGATAGGCGAATTCATGGGCAGCCCACCCCCCACGGCTTCCAACCTCTCCGGCGATTTGACTGAGACTGACATATTGGCGAACTCACCATGTGCGTCTTCCATTCCCTAACGAGAAAAAAAAGAGACCAGCGTTCCAATCGCAATTGCAGGCGCGTACGGCATCTTGCGGGCCGCCGGATTGTCGAGAACCAGTTCAGGATGCGGACCAAGTCCGCGGTCCTTCAGACCGAAAACCAATTCCCCCGTGTTCTTGAATAGGTCCCCCAGAAACCCGCCGGCAACCGCCCAGCAGATGGCCATGATACCGCCGGCAATGCCCGTCAGAACCAGCGCTACCAGCAACTGCGACGGTCCGATCCAGGCGCCGATCGCCGCGCACAGTTTTACGTCGCCCATCCCCATGCCTCCCATCCAGCAGAGAATGCCGAACAGCAGCGCACCCAGCCCCAACCCCGAAAGGCTCTGCCCTATCCCGTGCCATCCGTGCTGCCAGCCGGAAACGGCAACGCCTGCAACCATGAAAGGAAGAACCAGCCAGTTTGGAATACGCCGGCTGCGCAGGTCCGTGAAGGTCGCCACCGCGAGAACAATCAGAGTCGGCCACCACGCAATCGAGTGCATAACTAAACCTTTCCTCCCGGCAGGGGAATCATAACCTGAATTGCAATTCCTCATCCAAATGAACCGCCCCTTCAAATGCCTGATTTCAAGAGCTTACGGTCCACTCTTCCCAGCCCGGTGTTCACGGCTGTTTACATCCCTCTCTCCGCAGTGAAGCGGAGGATATACACCCTCTACCAGTTACCGTAGCACGCCGCCAAACTCCTGTGTCGGCTTTACCTGGACTCCTGCACAAAGACGCTGTGCAAGCCCGGAATGTATCCACGCTCCACCTCCGCGAAGACCACGCTCCACGCCTCAAAGCCAGTCTCGCAAAATGCGTTCCCCTCAAACCGGGAATGTATGAACCTCCTTTGGAGCAGGGTTGCCGGCCGGCTCCCCTGCGCTGTTGGAGGCAAAAACTCGCATGCGGTTGGCCGGACGAACCAGCATTCTTGGGCTGTGGTGGCCGCCTGACGCAACGTCCGGAAGCGTACACAATGTTTTTCCACAAAACTATGCAAAGTCTTGCAGCTACACTGGGAAAATTTCCGGCTCTTTATTGATTCTATGAGACTTCTTCCAGTCATTGTTCTGGCATCTGGATTGCTTGCTATAATTTGTGAGTTTGCCTCCTGCTGTTCGGGCCCTACACCTACAGTTAGTTCACAGATAGTTGCTAGCGTACCTCATTGCGTGACCCTCCTGGGAGATTGTCTGCACGCACGAACCAGGATTGGTCACATCACAGCTAGGCCGCCCGTCGTGCCGAACCCTATTCTGCATCGCCCCTCGCGATGGCAAACGATGGTTGTCTCCAAGGCGATCAGTCGCCTGCTGCTAACAGAACGAGATCGGGGGATTAGTTGATGATCCGCATCGGACTGCATTCCGACGACCGCACCCTGCAGCCACTCCTTGCCTCTGCCTTAGCAGCCCGTGGTTAAAGTCGGCGGTTGATGCAGCACAAGACTGGATTCAAAGCGTCTAACGAGTATGGCGATGGGCAGGCGGGAAGATCAGCAAACGCAGGAGCTTTTGTGGATTGCGCAC
>Ga0224555_1000074_pt1 | contig 124812 bp, 106 predicted proteins | sample 714S23034metaG_FD_180687 | JGI IMG/M metagenome (GOLD analysis project Ga0224555, IMG submission 180687) | Peat soil microbial communities from Stordalen Mire, Sweden - 717 S2 30-34 | ecosystem: Environmental > Terrestrial > Soil > Wetlands > Peat | place: Sweden: Norrbotten County, Stordalen... | reverse complement strand
CGTTCGTCTTCCCGCATTCGTGGGAGGCCGAGATTTTGCCCAAGCGACCCCTCATCAAACCGCTGCGCTGCTACACGTATCCCCGCGAGGCGGAAGAGGTCGAACGCGGCGCACTGGAAGTCATGGTGCAACCCGCCGGCAACGCGCTCAAATTCCTTGCGACCTTTGCTCTCGGTTTTGCCGATCCGGCCGTCCCCACTGGGCTCTGGAGTTGCCCCAACCCCGACGAACTGTGCGCCGTTGCCGGTGGGTATGCCTACATCGTGAACACCCTCGATCCAGCAGAGTTTACGCATCTCGCGTTGAGGCCGGTGCTCGAGGTGGGTTCTTTGCCGGACCACAACCTGCTCGTTTTTGTCGGTCATCAGGCGTTGCTGGCCTGGGGAGCGAATGGCGAAGCCTGGCAGACGCGTCGGCTCTCCTCCGAGGGTGTTCGCCTGACCGAAATCTGCGGCAATGAGTTGTACGGTTTTGGCTGGGATCTCCGGACGAATCGTGAAGTCCCGTTCATCGTGGATCTGCGAACGGGTGAGACGTCTCAGCTCCCCTCCGATTCTGTGCGGTAGAAGCTAAGCGCCGCGTCGCCCTGCTTCAGCACCCGATAGCGAACCAACGCCCCGTAGCGCGCCTCCAGTTCCCGCCGCTTCTCGTGTTCCGCGATCACCAGCGCGTCCGGCGCCAGGATTGCCGAGCATTCGCCACCGAGCAAACTCAGAGTTTGCTCGTATTCGTCCGCCTTCGCATAAGGCGGATCCAGAAACACTAAGTCGGCGCGTCGCCCCGCTTCGGCCAGCCTTCGCAGCGCCGCGCCAACACTGCGCGTCTCCAGCGCATAGCCTCCGCGAATGCCCAGGTTGGCGAGATTCGCCCGGATCACGCGGTTCGCGGCTTCGGCCTGCTCCACGAAGATGACTTCCCGCACCCCGCGGCTCAGCGCCTCGATGCCCACTGCGCCCGACCCGGCATAGAGATCGAGGAAGACCAAGCCCTCCATCCGTGGCGCCAGCACGTTGAACAGCGTCTCTCGCAGGCGGTCGCTGGTGGGCCGCGTGTCCAGCCCCCGCGGTGCCTGCAGAACCCGCGACCGATATTGCCCCGCGATCACGCGCATGGCCTTCTCCCGGAAAAATCCGCCGACCCTCTACAATAACGGCAAGGACCTCGGGAGACGAGATGCGCGCCTGGTCATTACCACTCGGACGCTGGTTTGGTGTGCACCTGCGCATTCACTATTTCTTTCTCCTTCTCCTGATCTTCTGCATCCTTTCCACGAACCTCTCGGGCATCGCATCGTGGCGCGGCGTCTTCCTCTGGTTTTTGCTCTTCGGCGCTGTGCTGGGGCGCGAAGCCACGCGGGCTCTGACCGCGGCCTGGCACGGCCTTACGGTGCGCAGCATTTTGCTGCTTCCCATCGGCGGCCTGTTCTCCTATTCGAGTCCGGAAATGGCCGAGCGCGCTGCCGAGGGCTCCACGCAATGGGCGCTCACCCTTGCCGGCCCCCTCTCCAATCTGGGATTCGCTGGTCTGGTAACCGCGCTCATTGCAGGAGCCAGTTCGCAGGTCCGCATCGCCGCACTGCCCATCGTCACCCCCGCCCATCTGATGCGCTCGACCATCTGGCTCAATGTGGCTCTCGCGGTCATCAACTGCGTTCCTGCCTACCCACTCGACGCGGGCCGCCTGATGCGCGGCAGTTTCTCGCGCAATCGCGGAGTCGCGCAGGCCACGCGCGCCGCCTCCGGTCTCGGCCAGATGCTCGGCATCGGCGCTGTGGTCGCGGGACTCGCCCTGTTGGCCATTCCGAACACGCATCTCGCGTCGTCGCTGAGTCCCTGGTTCATCATGGGCGGCTTCTTCGTCTTTATCGGCGCGCAGCTGGAAGACCAGGGCGTGCTCTTCCAGTCTGTCGTCGAAACTGTGCGCATGCGTGATGTCATGCTCACCGACTTCGACACGCTCTCGCCCTCGGACACGCTCTCCGACGCGCTCTACAAGGCTATTCACAGCCTGCAGGACGATTTCCCCGTGGTTCGCGGGGCAGCGCTGGTCGGCGTTGTGTCGCGCCAGGGAATCATCCAGGCCCTGCGCCACGGCGGCAACGGCTACATCCAGGCCATCATGTCGCGCGCCTTCCAGGTCGCACAGCCTGACGATTCGCTGGGTGCGCTCATCCGCCGCATTGGCAGCGGCCGCCTGTCTCTGATCCCCGTTGCCGAAAGCGGCCGTATCGTTGGCATCGTCACCTGGCAGAACCTGAGCAGCAGCATGGGCCTGCTGGCAGAGTATCGCCGCCTTGAGCGCGCCGACAGCGAAGCGTGAACGACGAACCGCTGGCGCCCGGTCTGTATATCGTCGCCACGCCTATCGGCAATCTTGAGGACATCACCCTGCGCGCCCTGCGCGTGCTGCGCTCCGTGGACCGTATCGCCTGCGAGGACACGCGGCAGACGCGCAAGCTGCTCGATCGCTATGGCATTACCACACCCACCATCAGCAGCCATGAGCACAACGAGGCCGAGCGCAGCCGGCAGCTGATCCAGGAGCTAAAGAACGGCGCCCGCATCGCCGTCGTCTCCGACGCGGGCACTCCGGGCATCTCCGATCCCGGCATGATCTTCGCTCAGGCTGCAATCGCTGAAGGCATTCCCGTGTTCCCGATTCCCGGAGCGAACGCAGCTCTCACGGCGCTGGTCGCCTCAGGGTTGAACACGGATCGTTTCTCCTTCATCGGATTCCTTCCGCCGAAGGCGGGCGCCCGCCGCACAGCGCTCGAAGGCCTGGCGCGTACGACTGCCGATCCGACGACCCTGGTCCTTCATGAAGCTCCACATCGTATCGTCGAAACGCTGGCGGACATCGAGTCGGTTTGGGGGCCGGACTGCCGGATCGTGCTGGCGCGCGAGATGACGAAGGTGCACGAGGAATTTCTCCGCGGGGCAGTGCAATCTGTGCGCGAGCAACTGGCCGCGCGCGCGAGCATCCGCGGTGAGATGGTGCTGCTTGTTGATGCGAAGCCCGTGTCGGCCGAATTGGCGGTGGGCTCAACAAGCGTCCAGGCACGGCTCGCCGAGCTGCAAAAATCCGAGGGCCTGACGGAGAAGGATGCGCTGAAGCGCATCGCCCGCGAGCGTGGGGTCTCAAAAAGCGAGATCTGGCGCGAGCTGCAGCGCGAACGTGCATGGACTTAGTAAGTGCAAGGACGAAAATTCTGAGACTAGGCTCCCGGCACCGTGATCCCGGAGCGGCGGACCCACTGGCCTCCGTGCTTCTCGAGATAGATCCAACTGCCTGAGGAGCATAGGTGCGCGCACCAGTCGTTCATATAGACGAGAGCGGCGCGGTGCTTGCTGTCGAAGTAGACTTCGCTGAAGAAGGTGACGCCGGGAAAGCCCGCCCACTGCGACTGCACTTCGGAACTCACTTCCGCTGACGTCCTGGATGCGCGCAGTGCAGCGACTTCATCCGGACGCAGGAGCGAAAACGGATGGTTGAGTCGAAATACATCCCTGGTGAGCGCGATGCGGACGTACCGGTTGGCTATGTAATCGAGGACGGCTTCCTGGAAACCGACCGGGTTCTCAGGAGGGGCCTGCAACTGGCCTTGTGGGGGGATAGCCGGATTGCGGTCCCCGTCGTTGATGGTGATGGCGGCGATCGCCCACTGCGTCGTTTGCTCGGGCGCCATACTGGCGAGCTCCCGGCCCGGCATCAGCATGGAATAGATGGCGTAGGAATCCTCTGCGCGATCCGCGGGCATCGCGATCGCCCCTTGTTCGGAATAGCGCGCGGGTGGCGCCGATGGTCTGCGGTTGTTCGCCGTTTGCGGGACGGCGACCAGCGCGAACATCCCCAATACGAGAATTGGCAGGAACCGCGGGCGCGCATGCATGTCTGCATAGACGCGCCCGGAGGCTGGAGCGTTTCTTTTTGTCCGGCGCATCAGGCGCTGGTCTTTGCTGTTCCGGCTAGCTGGCGGAGGACGTACTGCAGGATTCCGCCGTGCTCGAAGTAGAGGATTTCCTGGGGGGTGTCGATGCGCACCGTCGCCTTGAACTCCTTCGCGGAGCCATTCGCCGTGACGCGCACTTCGATCGTCTTGCCGCCGGCGAATTTTGCATCGAGCAAAGCCTTAACCCCGGGGAAGTCGTACGTCTCCTCGCCCGTCAGACCCAGCGAATCGACGTTCGTGCCCGCCTCAAACTGCAGTGGCAGGATGCCCATCCCCACCAGGTTCGACCGGTGGATGCGCTCGAAGCTCTCCGCAATCACGGCCCGGACACCGAGCAGGCGCGGCCCCTTTGCCGCCCAGTCGCGCGACGAGCCTGAGCCGTATTCCTTCCCTGCCAGGATGATCAGCGGTGTGCCGCGCTCGGCGTACTTCACCGACGCGTCGTAGATCGACATGGGTTCGCCTTCTGGCAGCAGCCGCGTGACGCCGCCTTCCGTGCCTGGCGCCAGCTTGTTCCGCAGGCGCACGTTGGCGAAGGTTCCGCGCACCATCACTTCGTGATTGCCACGGCGCGAACCGTAGGAGTTGAAATCGGCCGGCTTCACGCCATGTTCGGTAAGGTACTTTCCGGCCGGGCCGTTCAGCTTGATCGATCCCGCCGGCGAGATGTGATCCGTGGTCACTGAATCGCCCAGCAGCGCCAGCACCCGCGCGCCGGAGATCTCCTTCACCGGAGCGGGCTGCGCAGGCATGCCGTCGAAATACGGCGCTTTCCGGATGTAGGTCGAGTCCTGCTCCCACTGGTACACATCGCCGGTGGGGAAGCTCAGCTTCTGCCAGTTCGCATCGCCTTCGGTGACCGTTGCGTATTCCTTCGTGAACATCTCCGAAGTGACGGCCGAAGCGATCACGCTCGAAACCTCCTGCTGCGTCGGCCAGAGGTCGCGCAGGAAGACGGGCTTGCCGGCCTTGTCCTTCCCGATCGGATCGTTGTCGAAGTCGTGGTCAATACGCCCGGCGAGCGCGTACGCAACCACCAGCGGCGGCGACATCAGATAGTTCGCGCGGACCTCGGAGTTGATGCGTCCTTCGAAATTACGATTTCCGCTCAGCACCGAAACCGCAACCAGGCTGTGATCCTCGATCGCCTTCGAGATGTCCGAGGGCAGCGGGCCGGAGTTGCCGATGCAGGTGGTGCATCCGTAGCCAACGGTGTTGAAGCGCAGCTTGTCGAGCCACTGCGTCAGGCCAGCCTTATCGTAGTAGTCCGTCACCACGCGCGACCCCGGCGCGAGCGAGGTCTTCACCCACGGCGGCACGCTCAGTCCCTTCTCGACCGCCTTCTTCGCGACCAGTCCGGCGGCAACCATCACTGAGGGATTCGACGTATTCGTGCAGCTCGTAATTGCGGCGATCACAATGGAGCCGTGATCGAGATATGGCTCCACATCCACACCGAAGCGCTCTTTCACGGTCGAAGCGATGTGCCCGTTGCCGTTGGCGGCAGGCTCGGGAGTCGCATGGGTCGATTGCACATTGCCGTTCGCTGATGCGTGGCCGCCTTCGCCTTCCCAGCGAATGGCCTGCCGCTGCCCGACCTTGTCGGCGTTCGGTCCCAGCAGCGAGGGCAGCTGCTTTTTGAAGTTCGCTCCCGCCTCGCGCAGCAGAACGCGATCCTGCGGGCGCTTCGGGCCGGCCACGCTGGGCTCGACAGTCGCCAGGTCCAGCCCAATCGTCTGCGAGTACTCCGCCTCCGGCGCATCAGGGGTGTGAAAAAGCCCTTGCTCCTTGAAATAGGCCTCGACGAGCGCGATCTGCTCGGCGCTGCGCCCGGTCAGACGCAGGTAACGCAGCGTCTCGGCATCCACCGGGAACAGGCCGCAGGTCGCGCCGTATTCGGGAGCCATGTTGCCGATCGTCGCCCGATCCGCCAGCGGCAGCTCTGCAATGCCGGGGCCGTAGAACTCCACGAACTTGCCAACGACACCCAGCTTGCGCAGCATCTCCGTTACGGTCAGCACCAGATCCGTCGCCGTGGCGCCTTCGCGCAGCTTGCCGGTCAGCCTAAACCCCACCACCTGCGGCACCAGCATCGACACCGGCTGGCCCAGCATGGCTGCCTCGGCCTCGATACCGCCCACGCCCCAGCCCAGCACGCCGAGGCCGTTGATCATGGTCGTGTGCGAGTCGGTTCCTACCAGCGTGTCGGGATACGCTTGTGGTTTCGCGCCTGAAGTCGTGAACACGACCCGGGCCAGGTGTTCCAGGTTGACCTGGTGGCAGATGCCCATGCCTGGGGGCACCGCCGAGAAGTTCCGAAACGCCGTCTGGCCCCACTTGAGGAAGGCATAGCGCTCGCGGTTGCGCTGGAATTCGAGGGCTGCGTTCACCGAATACGCATTGCCTGTGCCGAACTCATCCACCTGCACCGAGTGGTCGATCACCAACTCCGCCGGCTGCAGGGGATTGATCTTCTGCGGATCGCCGCCGAGCACCTTCATGGCATCGCGCATCGCGGCCAGGTCGACCACCGCCGGCACGCCGGTGAAGTCCTGCATCAGGACGCGGGCCGGCATCCACGAGATCTCCCGAGAAGGCTCGGCCTTCGGGTCCCACTTCGCGAGGAACTCGATATCGTCGGCGGTGACGGATTTGCCGTCCTCATAGCGAAGGAGGTTCTCGAGCAGGATGCGCAGGCTGAAGGGAAGCCGGGTGAGCTGGATGCCGCGTTTTTCGAGCGCGCTGAGGCGAAAGATCTCCCAGGTCTTGCCACTGGACTTCAGTTCGGACTGGCTGCCAAAGCTGTTCATGACGGTTCCTTTCGTGGTGAGAGGCGCAAGCCAACCCGGCGAGCGAAGCCGCCGGGGAGCCCAGGGCGCGTGCAGCGCCGGGGCGAGTCAAAAAGCGACTGTCAAACGGAAGTGTGTCGTCCGCGGTCGGGGCGGCCATGCCGGTAGCGCCGAAGCAGCGGGAGAAACGAGATGAGAACGCTCACCGTCACCGCTCCATATTTTAGACCGTCCGGCCTGGAAGTCGCGAGGCCTGCGGATGCGGCGCCTCGATCACGCGCATATGTGAACTTTTCTTAACACTTGTGTGTTAACTATGGTTTACAAATGCGGCCCAATCGAAGTACACTTCAGAGAATGGCGCGGTCTCCAGACGCCCACCCAGAGGCCTGGATGTCGCTGCGCGGCCCATTGGAAAAGGAAGTACCCACCGAGGCGGGATGAGTGCAGGAGCACAACCCGAGCGCCGGCTGCGCGTGTTGAGCGCGGACGACGAAGTCGTAGTCACGCACGAGGACATCGACCGCGCGCATGACCGCGCCCGCGTCTCGGCGGCGCGGAGGGGCCGTACGCTGCGTTCGCGCGCCTGGCTGCTGTGGCTTCTGATTGGTCCCGGCATCCTGGTCATGCTGGGCGAGAACGACGGCCCCAGCATGCTGAGCTATGCGGCGACGGGCGCAAAGTTCGGGGTCGGCTTCTTTATCCCGTTCGTCATTCTCACCTTCGGCATGGCGGTCGTGGTGCAGGAGATGACCGTCCGCCTGGGCGCTGCCACCCATCGCGGCCACGCGGAGCTGATCTTCGAGCGCTTCGGGCCCTTCTGGGGCTGGTTCTCGATGATTGACCTCGCCATCGGCAACTTCCTCACGCTGATCACCGAGTTCATCGCCATCCGCGCGGGGCTGGGGTTCTTTGGGATACCGCCCTGGGCGGCGGTTCTGGTGGCGCTGGCGGTGCTGTTCTCGGCGCTGCTCAGCCATCGCTACTGGACCTGGGAACGCGTGACCCTGGTTGCGGCCGCGTTCAACCTGATCTTCATTCCTGTGGCGCTGATGGCGCATCCGCACTGGGGCGCCGTCGGCCACGCGCTCGTGAGCTGGAAACCGCTGCCCGGCTTCAGCAACGACACCCTGATGATCGTGCTCTCCGATATCGGCGCGACCGTCACGCCGTGGATGCTGTTCTTCCAGCAGAGCGCGACCGTCGACAAGGGGATGACGACGAAGGACATCCGCTTCGGGCGCATCGACACGCTGGTGGGGGCGGGGCTGGCGGCAGCGGCGGCGGTCGGCGCGATCCTGGCGACGGCGCCGCTGTTCGGGCACATCAGCGCGGAGAACTTTCAAGCGGCGCAGTTTGCGCAGGCGCTGCAGCCCTTCATCGGGCATATCGGGGCCAGCCTCTTTGCGCTGGGGATGGTCGAGGCGGGCATCGTCGCGTCGATCACCATCTCGACCTCGTCGGCCTATGCGTTTGGCGAGGTCGCGCAGCGGCCGCACAGCCTGAATCTGCCGGTGAAAGAGGGCAAGTCGTTCTACGCGGTGCTGGGTCTGTGCGCTGCTGCGGCGGCGGGCATCGTGCTGATCCCGGGATTGCCGCTGGTGTTCGTGGTGCTGGTGGTGAACGTGGTCGCGGTGCTCGCGATGCCGCCGGCGCTGGTGTTCCTGTACCTGCTGGTGAATGACAAGCAGATCATGGAGGGCGTGAAGAGCCCCGCATGGATGAACGCGCTGGCTGCGGCGGTGGTGGTGGTGCTGACGGCAGCCGGCGTTCTGTACGGCATCAGCGTGGTGGCGCCGAATGCGTTTGCGTGGATGGGAAGGTTGTAGCCGATGGATTCGAAGGTAGAACACGAACACGCGAGCCTGGCGGATACGAGCCTCGTCCTCGAGACGCTGGAGCACGATCAGCTGGTGAGCGCCAAGCGCGAGCCGGTGCCGCGCCGCCGGCTGAAGCGCGGCGAGCTGGCGCTGGTCTGGGCGCTGCGGCTGTATCTGGTGTTCATGCTGGTGGTGGTGTTCTGGCAGGCGTGGATCGCGGTGCGCTGACCGGGCACCGGGCACCGGGTTCCGGGCACCGGTCACAGCGGCCGTCGGTTTGGACTCGCGGGGGATGCTGCGATAGGCTCGGGTGGGGATCAACGACACGATGAAGGTGCTGGTGATTGGAGGAGGAGGGCGGGAGCACGCGCTCTGCTGGGCGATTCGCCGCTCGTCGCGGGTGAGTGAAGTGGTTTGCGCGCCGGGCAACGGCGGTATCGCGCAGGGCTCGCGGTGCGTGAAGGTGGATCAGAAGGACATCGATGATCTGCTGCGCGTGGCCGGAGTCGAGAAGCCGGACCTGACTGTCGTTGGGCCGGAGGTGCCGCTCTCGCTGGGCCTGGTGGATGCGATGCAGGCTCGCGGGTTCAGGGTCTTCGGGCCGACGCGCGATGCGGCGCTGCTGGAGACGAGCAAGGCGCACGCCAAGCGCTTCATGCAGCGCCACGGGATTCCGACGGCCAACTATGCGGTCTGCGAGTCACGGCAGGAGGCGCAGCACGCGCTCGAGATGTTCCGCTTGCCGGTCGTGATCAAGGCCGACGGGCTCGCGGCCGGCAAGGGCGTGCTGATCTGCGCGACCAAGGCCGAGGCCGAGCAGGCGATCGCGGACCTGTTCAGCGGGCAGCTGCTGGGGTCGGCGGAGAAGAGCGTCGTGCTCGAGGAGCACCTGACCGGCGAGGAGCTGTCGTTCCTGGTGCTGAGCGATGGCAAGCATGTGGCGCCGCTGGTTCCGGCGCAGGATCACAAGCGCATCGGCGATGGCGACACGGGGCCGAACACGGGCGGGATGGGTGTTTACTCAACTGACAACATGCTCGATCCGGCCATGCAGGCGTGGATCCTCGAGCACGTCGCGCAACAGGCGATCGATGGCATGGCCGCGGAGGAGACGCCGTTCGTCGGCGTTCTGTACTGCGGGTTGATGATGACCGCGACCGGTCCGCAGCTGCTGGAGTTCAATGCGCGCTTCGGCGATCCGGAGACGCAGGCGATCCTGGTGCGGATGGAGAGCGACCTGGTGGAGGCGCTGGAGGCTTGCGTCGAAGGCCGGCTGAGCGACACCGAGTTTCGCTGGAAGCCGGGGGCGTCGGCGTGCGTGGTCGCGGCGTCGCAGGGCTATCCAGGCAGTTACGAGAGCGGCAAGGTGATCTCCGGGCTTGAGGAGGCGGCGCAGGTTCCGGGCGTGGAGGTGTTTCATGCCGGGACGATGTTCGCCGATGGGGAGTTTCGGACGGCGGGCGGGCGGGTGCTGGGCGTGACGGCGGCGGGAGCGACGCTCGAGGCGGCGCTGGGCTCGGCGTATGAGGCGATGGGCAAGATCTCGTTTGAAGGGATGGTCTTCCGGCGGGACATTGGGCATCGCGCGCTCACGAAGTTGTGATTTTTTCCAGGGGCAAATGGGGGTAACGACGCGCAAGTATTTGATTCTATTGATACGTGCGAATTGGAGTGGCGCGTATCCATTTGATTCCATGATGGTTTGCGGGTAAGCATTTTGTTTTGAAATGCGCAGGTGCGACGTTGAAAACGGGTGGCGCGTATCCATTTGAATCTAAAGTGGAAGTTGTCAATCCATTTGATTCCAAGGTGCTTGGTGCCAGAGATCTCAGCTACGGAGATCTGTCTGACTGATTAACATTAAGTTATTAAAGGGCAGGTGGTTGCAGTATCGCGGCGGTAATGGTAATCAATTATCAACGGGTGCGTTGCTCTCCTCATTCGTCACTGTTTAACAAAATTCTTATCACTTAAATGTGTCACTCTAATTTTCGGCAGCGGAATCTGCCGTTTTCCGCTTCCTGAGTGGAGCTTTCCTGCAAGGAGGTCGTGGCACATGCTGATCGCTCTGGTTATCGTTCTGTGGTTTCTGTGCGGACTGGCGGGGATCCATCTGGCCTTCGCTGCTGCACGTAGCCGACAGGACAACTTTGACCCGGTTCACATCTGGTTGGCAATCCTGGGGCCGATCAGCCTGGTTCTTGCCGGCATCACCTTTGCGGATGCTAACCGTGGCTCGGCGGCCGCGGCAGAGGCGAGCGCGGAGCGGCACATCCCTGAATCTGAGAAACTCCCTGCTCGTTTTCCTCCGGCCAGCGTAGGTGCTGCAGCAATCGAGGAGGGCCGACGGCCCTTTCGAGCCACCGGCACCTAAGGCTGAAAGACAGCCCGCGCCAGCTTCTCGAAATTCAATTTGGACAACACAGGGACCCCCAAATTTTGATTTTTATGGGGTCGATCCCCTGGGATGTGATTGATTTCGCTGGGTCGGATTTTTCGCGACCCCCTCCGTGTTAGCGAATTGATTATCTGTTCGCTCCAATGAAAAAGCCCGGCAGCCACTCGCCGGAGGCAGGGACGGGGCAAGAGGAACCGTTCTAGCCCCTGTCGCTGCCGGTCTTTTTGCGGCGTGTAGGCTTGCGGGCTGGCTTCTTGGGGTTCGCTACTTTGGGGGCCTGAAAGACAGCCCGTGCCAGCCGCTCGAAATTCTCCCCGGCCTTCGGTCCTTCGTGGTATTCGTGTTTCATCTCCCCTTATTATCCTCCCAAAGAACCATTCGAGAAGTCGGAGTCCACCCCATTGACCGACGAGCACGCGGATCAGGAACAAACCCCACTTCGGTATGAAGGGGGGGTCCCAGTCCTCCCCACCCCAGCGGATCGCGAAAATGCCGCCCGCAGTGCCGAGAAAAAAGAGCAACAGGAATATAACCGGGAGCAGGTAGCGATTCAACGCGGGATATTTAAAACGCAGGTTGCTCTGGTCATTTTCGGAATTCTCGGATCGATAATCAGCGCGTATCAGGCCCACACTGCTCGACAGAGCGCTGGCGCTGCGCAGTTTGCTGCTCAAACTGCCGCCAATACATTGGCTGAAACCAGCGCGAATGATGCTCGCCAAGCTGTTTCCTCTACTGATGCCCTGCAAATCACGATCAACCAATTCCATCTGGACCAAAGAGCTTGGATTGGAATCGGGGATATTAATGGGACGCCTACCGTCAATGAGGTATGGGAGATTGTGGTTGTTTTCCATAACAGTGGAAAGACGTTTGCCAGGGATTTCTCTGGTTATGCTGTCGTGGAGCCAGAGAAACGTGGCCAAGTACCAGCTTTCGATTACGGCAAGGACAGGAAGATTAGTGGAGCTTTGATTATCCCGAACGGGGACTATAACGTCAGGTTCGACGTTACCAAAAGCAGCAAGGGAGAGCCTTCCAAGGTTATTCAGCCGATGCTCGACTCCATAAACGATGGTGCGGTTAGAGTTTACGAGCACGGATTGATCAGTTATTTTGACGTGTTCGGTAAGCGTCACTGGTTCGATTACTGTTTTTTTTGGGACCCGGGCACAAGAGGCTTCGCAGCCTGCAAAGAGCACAACGATACAGGCGATGGCTATCCGGCACATGTGCGTTAACCGTTTTATTGCCCTGGGATGTGATTGATTTCGTTCGATCGGATTCTTGGCGACCCTCTCCGTGTTAGCGAATTGATTATCTTTTCGCTCCAATGAAAAAGCCCGGCAGCCTTTCAGCCGCCGGGCCGGTGCTGAAGCCAGCCTATTTCGCGGCGGCGGGAGCGGTGGTGGTCTCCTTTCCATCGAGGATGGCGATGGCCTGCTCGACGACGGGTGCCAGCTTCTTGAAGTCATCGATGAGAGTGACGAAGCCGGAGTAAACCTTCGAGTCCGCGGCGAAGTTGAGGCCGTTGGCAGTGAGAGCGCCGTCGGAGGCCGCGATGAGGGCCTCGACGTCGGCGACCACGGTGGAGAGGCCCTGAATGAAGGGCTGCTCCAGGGGCTTCTCGGACTTGAGGATCTGCTCGACGCGGAGAGCCAGGCCGACGATGGCTTTGATTTCACCGGCGAGCCACTTGCCAAAGTCCGCGATTTTGACTCCGACTTTTTTCAGGATGTTCATAGTGATTGCTTCTTCCTTTGCATGCAAAATGAGGGGCAAAAGAAAAGGCCCGCCTGGGTCACCCCAACACGGGCGCCCCGATCAGCGAGCCTTCCTTTTAAAAACTTCCCTCTATTATTCAGAATACCAATTTGAGCGGGTAAACCTGCCAACTGTTGTGGCGTAGAAGTGGCATGAAATCAGCGACATGCACTTTCGTAACGGGGCCAAAAGCTTGACAAGTTTTCCACATTTTGGGCTTCGCGCCCTTGAGGGCGTAAAGCAGGCTAAAAAGCGGTCAGCTGAGAACCGGTCGGCGAAAAGCGGCGGAAAGGCGAGCGCGAACGACATGTCAGCGTAAGGTCAGCGACCGGCCGCCGCCACTTCGGCTCCCGTGAAGGCGAGGGTGAGGACGGTGATGTCGTCTTCCTGACCCCAGGCGCGGGCGGCTGCGGCGATTTGCTCGGCGGATTGGGTGGAGATCTGGCGGGTGCGGTCGAAGCCGTAGAGTTCGCCGGTCCCACTGCCGGCTTCGACGACGCCGTCGGAGAGGAAGGTGAGGGAGTCGCCGGGGGCGAGCTGGATCGGGTGCTCGGAGTAGTCGATGTGGGCTGCGATGCCGAGGGGCAGGTTGTTGCCGCATTCGAGTTCCTGGCCGTTGCGCCAGGGTGGAATGTGGCCGGCGTTGGCGATGATCATGCGCCCGTCGGCGGCAATGTGGGCGGCGCAGCAGGTGACGAAGCCGCCGCCGAGGTTGCCGCCGAGGCCGCGGTTGAGGGCTGCGAGGACCTGGGATGGTTGCCGCGATTCCATGGCGCGCAGGGCTCCGATGATGGCGGAGACGGCCATGGCGGCGCGCAGGCCTTTGCCGCTGACGTCGCCGACGACGAGGAGGAGGCCGCCGTTGTCGTCGGGACGGATGTGGTAGAAGTCGCCGCCGACCAGGATGGCGGGGAAGTAGGCGCTGGCCATGCGGAAGCCTGGGACGGTGGGCGGGGGGACGACGAGGCGCTGCTGGACTTCGCGTGCGGCGTCGAACTCCGCGCGGAGCTGATTGCCCTGGCGCCAGGCGGCGAGGGCGCGCCGGATGAGCATGGCGGCGATGGCCAGATCGACGAGCATGATGCTGATCTGGAAGAGGTCGAGCGAGAAGTGCCCGACGGGGAAGTGCTGGGAATAGCCGAAGATTCCGAGCGCGACGATGATCTCGAACAGGCTTTGAGCGGCGGCGATGGCGCGATTGCCGCGGGGGCGAATCATCTCGCGAATGCAGACGGGGAAGAGGATGCAGTCGAAGGCGGGAACGCCGGCGATGATGACGATCTGGCAGAAGTGGGCGAGCGCGGGGGAGTCGAGAAAGAACGCCTGAGCCAGCTGGGCGGCCATAAAGACGATCCAGATGGCGTGCCAGAGGATGCGGAGCCAGCGGGTGCGGAGCCCGAAGAGGGTCCACATGAATTCGATTTCGGCGAGGAGGCCGGCGCTGTAGAGCGCGGCGGTTGCCACGGTTTGCGCGCGGAAAGAGAGGCTGGCGGTGACCGGGCCCGCGGAAAGGATGGCCGTGAACAGAGGAGTCACGAGCATGATGGCGGCCCAGAGGTACTCCAGACTGCGGGAGGAGCGCCAGATGAGGAGAAGGGCAACGCCGACCAGAGCCAGCACCACGCTGAGGAAATACTGGGGGCCATTGGCGATGAGGGTTTCGGCGGCGTCGACGCGGACGGCCAGGCGGAGGGGGCGGGCTTCGTCGATGGCGGCCACGGGGCGGCTGGTCACGCGGGCTTCGAAAAAGGCGGGAGCGTACCACTCGCGCAGCGCGAGCACGGCGGTTGAGCCGGGCGGGGCGATGGATGCTGGCAGGTCCATGACAGGTGAAACGGGAGGAGCGGCGGGATTCGCGTGGGGCGGGAACGCTCCCTGGCCGCCGAGGGCATGGCCGTTGACGAAGACCTGCCATGCGATGGGCTGAACGCCGAGGCCGGTGAGGTGAAGGGCGAGCGGAGCTTGCAGGTTGGGGACGGGCACGCGCATGCGGACCCAGACGAAGCCGCTGTTGTCGCCGGAGCGGGAAGGGACGAGGTCCTGCGTGGCGATGATCCAGGAGCTGTCGTCGAAGGTGGGGGAAGCCCAGCCTTGGGCGCCGTCGGGGTCGTCGCCGACGTGGTAGTGGACGCTGGGAGCCGAGGTGCCGGGGGTGATCGCGGGAGTGGTCTGCGCCGCGGCGATGAGCGGCACAGTGCCGCACAGGATGGCCAGTAACGATGGGCGCAATTGTGCGGGGAACGCGGTCATCCGGGGATTGTCCGTAGGGGATGAGGGAATAGTACAGGGAGAGGGTGCAGAGTGCAGTGTCCGCTGGCGGACAGCGGGATGGGGCGGTGGACGGTGGCTCCCGGCTGCGCGGAGGGACCGCTCTTTGCTTTCAATGCGTTGTGTCGTGGGGCGATGGAAGGCGGGTTGCAGGTCAATCCTGAGGGCCGCGAACCGAATCCAACGGAAGTGGCCTGAGATACTCGCCCCAGGAGTTTGCCCAGCGTGTCTGTCGATTTGAAAACGGTTCTGCGTCAATTGCGGAAGTCGCCCGGGTTTACGATCACGGCTGTCCTGACGCTGGCGCTGGGGATTGGCGCGACGACCGCGATCTTCACGCTGGTCGACCAGGTGCTGCTGAAGTCGCTGCCGGTGAAGGACCCGGGGCAGCTATGGCGCATCGGGGACGATGAACAGTGCTGTTTCAACGGAGGAATTCCGACCTACACAGGGAAGCCCTACGACTGGGCGCTGTTTTCGTATCCGCAGTATGTCGAGTTTCGTGACCACACGCCGGGGCTGCAGAGTCTGGCGGCCTTTGAGGGCGGCGGACGTGAGCTGGCGGCGCGGCGTGCCGGGAGCCATCATCCGCCGGAACCGTTCTATGGGGAGTTTGTTTCGGGCAATTCGTTCGATGTGCTTGGAATCCAGGCATACGCCGGGCGGCTGCTTGGGCCGAGCGACGATTCCGCAGGCGCGGCTCCTGTGGTTGTGATGAGTTTCCAGATGTGGGAGCAGAAGCTGGGGCGAGATCCGTCGGTGGTGGGATCGAGTTGGCAGATCAACGGGCAGACGGTGACGGTGGTGGGGATTGCGCCGCCCGGGTTTTACGGTGAAAGGCTGAGCCCGACCACGCCGGCGTTCTGGATGCCGATGCACATGGTGCCGATGATCTGGCCGCGGGACGCAGATTTGCTGGAGCGCGGGGAACAGCAGTGGCTGAACCTGATGGGACGGCTGTCGCCGGGCGCGAGCGTGGCGTCGGTGCAGGCCCGCATGCAGGTGGAGCTGCAGGCGTATCTGCGCAGCCCGGTGGCTAAGCTGCCGGCTGCGGATCTGCCGCTGATCCCACGGCAGTATCTGCGGCTGACGCCGGGAGGCGGGGGCGTGCAGCGGATGCAGGAGCAGTACAAGAGCGATTTGCACCTGCTGATGTGGGTTTCGAGTTTTGTGCTGCTGATTGCTTGTGCGAATCTGGCCAACCTGATGCTGGCGCGGAGCGTAGCGCAGCGGCAGCAGATCGCGGTGCGGGCGGCGCTGGGCGCGCGGCGGGAACAGCTGGTGAAGCGGGCGCTTGTGGAATGCCTGATGCTGGCCATGCTGGGCGGCCTGGCCGGCGTGCTGGTGGCGTGGGGCGGAGCGAAGTTGATCCTGCACCTAACATTCGCGCAGGATCCGATTGCGATCAGCGCGAGCCCGTCGCTCACGGTTTTGGGTTTTGCTTTTGTGGCGTCGCTGGCGACGGGGCTGTTGTTTGGCGTAGCGCCGGCGTGGATGGCGGCTAAGGCGGATCCGATCGAGGCGTTGCGCGGCGCGAACCGGTCGACAGGACGGCATGAGACGTTCGCACAGAAGGCGCTGGTGGTGGCGCAGGCGGCGGTGTCGGTGGTGCTGCTGTGCTCGGCGGGCCTGCTGATCCTGAGCCTGCGGAAACTGGAGCACCAGCATTTCGGATTCGATCCGGAGCATCGGACAATCGTGATGTTCAACGCGCAGACCGCGGGTCTGAAGCCGGAGGAACTGGACGATTTCTATCGCAAAGTGAATGATTCTCTGTCGGAGATCCCGGGCGTGGAGCGGGTAGCGTGGTCGACGTGGAGCCCGATGGACGGGAACAACTACAGCGAGAGCGCGTACATCGATGGGCAGCCCGCGCCGCCGCCGGGATCGGCTGTGAATGCGACATCGTGGGTGCGCGTGAGCCCGAGCTATTTCGCGACCATCGGGACAAAGCTGCTGGAGGGGCGCTCATTCACCGACGGCGACAGCCGGAATTCGCAGCCGGTGGCGATTGTGGACGAGGCGTTCGTGAAGAAGTTCCTGCGCGGGGAGAACGCGATCGGCGCGCATTTTGGCGACTGGGACGCGGCGCACGCGGGGGTCTACACGATTGTCGGAGTGGTAGAGAATGCGCAGTACTGGCCGCCGAACGATCCGCAGGAACAGGGACATCCGATGTACTTTCTGCCGTCGGGACAGTGGGCGGCGCCGGAACCGACGACCCCTGAGGCGGCGGGCTATGCGCAGTTCGAGACGAACACGCACTACATGCCTTCGCTCGAAATCGAGACGCACGGGGCGGTTCCGGAACTGCAGACGCAGGTGCGGAACCGGATGGCCGAGCTTAATCCGAACCTGATGGTGGAGCGGTTCCATAGTTTTGGCGAGCAGGTGCAGCTGGGATTCAGCCAGCAGGCCATGATTGTGCAGCTGACGTCGCTGTTTGGGATTGTGGCGCTGGCGCTGGCGGCGCTGGGACTCTACGGTGTGACCGCCTATGCGGTGGCGCAGCGGACGAGCGAGATTGGGATTCGGATGGCGCTGGGCGCGAATCGTCTGGACGTGCAGCGGATGGTGCTGCGCGGCGCGTTTCTGCAGGTGGGGATGGGGCTGATCATCGGAATTCCGGCGGCGATCGAGGCCGGGCATTTGATGTCGGCAGAGTTATTCGGCGTGGGAGCGATGAATCCGCTGGTGCTGGGCGCGACGGCCGGAGTGCTGCTGCTGGCATCGCTGCTGGCGTCGTCGCTGCCGGCGGCGCGCGCGGCGGGCGTGGAGCCGATGGAAGCGCTGCGCGGCGAATAGGGCGGGCCCTCGCGAATCTCGACGAGCAAGCTCGCCGAGATTGCCGACGCTCGGGAGGTCCTTCGACTGCGTTTGTCTCACGAAGCGAGCCAAACATCGCTCAGGATGACGGCACCGGGCACCGAGCGCCGGGACTCTTTGGGACGAAGCGTCGCTCCGCTGTGACGAGCGGGTGCAAATTTTTACCTAACCGCAGGGAACCCCAGCTTTCAAAGACTCGTACATGCTCCTGTGGCGACACCACAGGTTGGCGTGGTATTGCTTCTGTGGCCATAACACAGGGGACGGAATGAGCGACGAAAAACTCGATTTGTTGCAGGGAACGCTGGACCTGATGGTCCTGCAGACGCTGGCCACGATGGGCGAACAGCACGGTTACGGCATTGCCCGGCGCATCGAGCAGGTGAGCGGCGACGAGGTCCTGCTGAATCAGGGAACGATTTACGCGTCGCTGGTGCGGCTGCAGCAGCGAGGATGGATCGACGCGGAGTGGGGCTTCTCGGATAACAACCGCAAGGCGAAGTTCTACTCGATCACGAAGCGTGGGCGGAAGCAGCTGAAGGAAGATGCGGCGTACTGGCGGCGTTTGGCGGCGGTGATGGGGCGAGTGCTGGAAATGCAGGGAACAGGGAACAGGGAATAGCGAGCAGGGCACCGAGCACCGGGCACCGGGCACCGAGCACCGGGCACCGGGCACCGAGCACCGGGCACCGAGCACCGAGCACCGAGCACCGAGCACAGGATTATCAGGATAAGAGGCGGCGCGTGATGAAAGATGGGTGGTCGCGGCAGGCGTGGAATCGGATGCGGGCATTCTTCGGCAAAGCGCCGCTGGATGCGGACCTCGATGCGGAGATGGCTTCGCATCTTGAAATGGCTATAGACGAGAATCTGCGGCAGGGCATGACGCCGGAAGAAGCGAGGAGATTGGCGATGGTGCGATTTGGCGGGGTACAGCAGGCGCGGGAGAAGCAAAGAGAGGCGCGGGGTTTGCCGTTTCTCGATGTGCTGGGCCAGGACGTGCGCTACACGGTGCGCACGCTGGGGCGCGATGCCGGTTTCACCGCGGTCGCAGTGCTGATTCTGGCGTTGGGCATCGGAGCGAACGTCGCGGTGTTCAGCGTGGTGAACACGATTCTGCTGCGGCCATTGCCATTTCCTGAATCGCAGCGCCTGGTATGGATCGCGCCGCCGCCGCAGAAGTGCGGTTTGTCGTGCGCGACGTATTCAGCCGATGCGTATGAGGAATTCGTAGCGGGGACTAAGTCGTATGCAGGCGTGACAGGCTACATGGCATTCACCGGGCCGGACAATCTGTGTCTGACGGGACGCGGCGAGCCGGTGCCGGCGACGGGGATCGAGGTTATCTCGAATTTCTTTCAGGTTTTGGGCGTGCGGCCCCTGATGGGGCGTTTGTTCACGCCGCAGGAGTCGCGCGCGGGCGCGCATCCGGTTGCGCTGCTGGAGTACGCGTACTGGAAGCGGCAATTCGCCGGTGATGCGGGAATCGTGGGCAAAGAGATCGATCTGACCGGCAGTCCCACGACAGTGGTGGGCGTGCTGCCGGAGGGCTTTGACTTTGGCGCGATTTTTGCGCCGGGCGAGCGCGTGGATCTGCTAACGCCGCTGGATCTGGATAAGGAACGGATGTGGGGCAACATCATCGCCATGACGGGGCGCATGAAGCCGGGTGTGACGATGGGCCAGGCGCAGGCTGAAGCGAACATCGTGGTAACGAAACTGTGCTGGAACATCAAGTATCCGCGGTCGTGCGGCTCGTATGTGCACAAGCACGGAACTTCGATGTTGGTGCGGACGCTGAAGGACTACGTAAGCGGGCGGCTGCGGCGATCGCTGATCGTGCTGTGGGCGGTGGGGATGATCCTGCTGATTGCGTGCGTGAATTTGTCGAACCTGCTGCTGGCGCAGGCGGCGGCGCGCAGCAAGGAGTTCGCGATGCGCAGCGCGCTGGGCGCGAGTCGTGCGCGCATGGTGCGACAGCTGATGACGGAGAGCATGATTCTTTCTGCTGGCGGTGCGGTGCTGGGGCTCGGGCTGGCGTGGGGGCTGGTGCTGTGGCTGGCGCATCAGGGATCCGTGGCTCTGCCGCTGCTGAGCACGCTGCACATCGACGGCCATGCGCTGGGCTGGACGGTGCTGATCGCGGTGGTGGCGGCGCTGCTGTTCGGTCTGATGCCGGGATTGCGCATGGCGAGCGGGAACCTTGTGGAGACGCTGAAGGATTCCGGGCACGGCTCGAGTGCGGGGCGGAAGCACGAAGCTGTGCGGACCGCGCTGGTGATCACAGAGGTGGCGCTGGCGTGCGTGCTGCTGGTGGGCGCGGGCCTGCTGCTGCGCAGTTTTCTGAAGGTGCTGGACATCGACCTCGGCTTCCAGCCGGATCAGGCGGCTTCGATGCGCGTGGATTATGACGACAGTGCGCCGACGGAGGAAGCCAGCGCGCTGAAGCGCGGGACGATCTTCGAGCAGGTGATCGCGCGGGTGAGCGCGCTGCCGGGCGTAAAAGCGGCGGGCATTGTCGACTATCTGCCGCTGGGGGCCAATCGTGCGTGGGGCGCGCCGGTTCCGCAGGGCAAGACGTTCCCCGAAGGTGCGCTGCCGTCTCCGCTGGTGTATGTGTGCACGCCGGGGTATATGGAGGCGATGGGCATGCGGGTGCACGGGCGCGACTTCAGCTGGAGCGACGGGCCGAAGAGACAGCAGGTGGTGATGATCAACGCAGCGGCAGCGCGCACGTACTGGCCGGGTGAGGACGCGGTAGGCAAGGTGCTGATGAGCGGCAATACGGAGCTGCATGTCATCGCGGTCGTCGATGATGTTCACGCCTCGAGTGTGGAAGCAGAGAAGGGCTGGCAGATTTATTACCCGGTGACGCAGGCGAATCCGAACAATGCACAGTTGGTGATTCGGACCCAGGTGCCGCCGGCCACGCTGGCCGGGAGCGTGCTACGCGCGCTGCGCGAACTGAATCCGAACCAGCCGGCGGCGGAGTTCCAGCCGATTCGCACGATCGTCGATCGCGCGGTGTCGCCACGGCGGTTTTTCATGCTGCTGGTTGGGATCTTTGCCGGGCTGGGACTGCTGCTGGCGTCGCTGGGAATCTACGGCGTGATCGCGTACGGCGTGACGCGGCAGACGCAGGAGATCGGGATTCGCATGGCGCTGGGGGCAACGCGGGGACGCGTGCAGCGGACGGTGCTGGGCAGGACGCTGGGAATGGTGTTGCTGGGAATCGTGGTGGGAACGGTTGCGTCGTTTGCGGCGGCGCGCATGATTGCGTCGCTGCTGTTCGGGACCGAGCCGACCGATCCGATGACGTACCTGGGGATGATCGCGTTGCTGATCGCAGTCGCGCTGGTGGCTGGGTATTTGCCGGCACGGCGGGCGTCGCGGATCGATCCGCTGGTGGCGCTGCGAACGAACTGAACCCTCGCGATCTCCGACGAGCCCGCTCGTCAGAGATGTTGGCGCTCGGGAGGTCCATTCGACTGCGTTCGGCCCGCCATGCGGGCTGAACTTCGCTCAGGATGACACTCGTCACAAAGCCCTTGCTTCTCTATCCATAGATGGTCTATGGTTCCGACATCATGGCCGAGAAACCGGAACTGATGCCTGGAACGCTGGACCTGCTGATCCTGCAGACGCTGAAGCGCGCGCCGCTGCATGGATATGGCATCGCGCAGTCGATCAAACGCACGTCCGATGACGTACTCACCGTGGAAGAAGGATCGCTGTATCCGGCGCTGCAGCGGCTGCTGCTGCAGGGCTGGGTGAAGGCGGAGTGGCGGAGAACCGAGACGAACCGGCGCGCTCGCTTCTACACGCTGACGGCCGCGGGGCGGAAGCAGCTGGGCATCGAGCTGTCGAAATTCGAGCGGATGGTGGAGGCGATGGGACGCGTGCTGCGCGACGCCGAGGAGGCGCGATGAAAGATCCTGGATATTGGTGGCGCAAGGTGCAGCTGCTCTTCGGCCGGGAGAAGTTTGCTGGGGACCTGGAGGAAGAGATAGCCTTCCATCGAGAGCAGATGGCGAAGGAGCTGGAGGAGAAGGGAATGACGCCGGAGGCGGCGCGGTCCGCTGCGATGCGGCAGTTCGGGAATACGGCGCGGATGCGCGAGCGGAGCCATGAGGTGGTGGGGTTCCGCGCAGAGACGGTGGCTCAGGATCTGCGGTTCGCGATCCGGCAGCTGCGCAAGAGCCCGGGATTCGCGGTAACGGCGATTCTGATGCTGATGCTGGGCATTGGTGCGAGCACGGCCATTTTCGGTTTTGTGGATGCTGCGCTGATCCAGCCGCTGCCGTACGCGCAGCAGAGCCGGCTGGTGGACGTGGACGAGAGCGCGGAGGCGTTTCCGCGGTCGAATATTTCGCGCGAAGACTACGAAGACTGGAAGCGGATGAACACGACGCTGCAGTCGCTCGATGTCTATACGGGGTCGGGCTTTCTGCTGCGGATTGGATCGACGGCGGAGCCCGTCCCAGCGGCACGCGTGAGCGACGGGTTCTTTCACACGCTGGGCGTGCAGCCGATGCTGGGGCGCGATTTTCGTCCCGGCGAGGACAAGCCGGGCGGAGCGAAGATCGCGATGTTGAGCTATGGCACATGGATGACGCGCTTCGGCGGGCGCCGCGATGTGGTTGGTGAGAAGGTGAGCCTGAGCGGCGATCCGTTCACGATTGTCGGGGTGCTGCCGCGCAACTTTGCGTTCGCTCCGCGCGGGGGAGCTGAGGTGTGGGTGCCGCTGCTGGATAAGCCTTCCTGCGAGCAGCGCAGGAGTTGTCACGATCTCGACGGCGTGGCGCGGCTGAGGGACGGCGTCAGCCTCTCACAGGCGCGGGCGGATTTGCAGAAGATTGCGGCGCAGCTGGCGATTCAGTATCCGACGTCGAATACGGGTCAGGGCGCGAGCGTGCAGGCGCTGTCGGAGTTCATCGTCGGCAAGGTGCGGCCGATTCTGCTCACGCTGCTGGCAGGCGCGGGATTGCTGCTGCTGATCGCGTGCGTGAACGTGGCGAGCCTGCTGCTGGTGCGGTCGGAGAGCCGGAGGCGCGAGATCGCGGTGCGTGGCGCGCTGGGGGCAACACCGGGGCGGCTGCTGCGACAGTTTGTCACCGAGGCGCTGCTGCTGGCCATCGCCGGCTGTGGCGCGGGAGTCTTCGCTGCTGTGGGCATGATGTCGCTGCTGCGGAGTCTGTTCCCGAAGCAGATCGCGCAGGGCGCGCCCTTCCTGGACAACGTGAAACTGAACGCGCATACGTTGTTGTTTGCGGGGGCGGTGACGCTGCTGGCGATGCTGCTGATGGCGTTGACGCCGGCGATGCGGCTCGCGGTGCGCGATATCCACGAGGCGCTGAGCGAAGGCGGGCGGACCGCGGCGGGACGATTCTGGCGGAGGATGGGCGCGAACCTGGTCGTGGTGGAGCTGACGATCGCGATGGTGCTGCTGGCCGGGGCGGGGCTGCTGGGCAAGAGCCTGTACCGGCTGCTGCATGTGGATTTGGGGTTCGATCCCACGCATCTGGCGACGGTGCAGTTGATGATGACGGATCCGGCGAGCCAGAAGCCGGAGCCCATGAAGGCACTGTATCGCGCGATCCAGGCGCGGGTTTCGAGCCTGCCGGGAGTCGAGTCGGTCGGACTGACCACGGATCTGCCGGTGCAGTGCTTTTGCGATACGGACTGGATCCGCGTTCCCGGCAAGCCGTTCCACGGAGAGCACCACGACGTGATGGAGCGGGACATCAGTCCGGATTACATGCGAACGCTGGGGGCAAAGCTGATCGAAGGCCGCATGTTGACCGCCGCGGACGATGAGAGTCACCTGCGAGTGACCATCATCAACCAGACGCTGGCGCGAAAATATTTTCCGGGCGAGGATCCGGTGGGGAAGATGATCGGCGACATCAAATTGTCGCCGAAGTCGATGCGCCAGGTGGTGGGTGTTGTCGGCGACGTGCGCGAAGCCGCGCTGGACAACGACCCACTGCCAACGGAGTATTTTTCGATCAACGATGGGCCGGACGCGTTCTTCGCCCTGGCGGTGCGCACGCGTGGCGACGAGAAGGCATTTCTGCCGGAGCTGGTGAAAACGCTGCGCGCGATGAATCCAAGCCTCGGCGTGTACGGCGAGGTCACGATGGAGCAGCAAATCGGCCAGTCGCCAACGGCGGTGATGCATCAGCTGTCCGCGTACCTGGTCGGCGGATTCGCAGTGCTGGCGTTGTTGCTGGGCGTGGTGGGTCTCTATGGGGTGGTCGCGTATTCGGTGAGCCAGCGCACGCGCGAAATCGGGGTGAGGATGGCGCTGGGCGCGCAACGCAGTGCCGTTCACAGGCTGATCCTGAAAGAGGCGGGTCTGCTGGCGGGGATCGGCATTGCGGTGGGGCTCGGGTTGTCGATCGGCGCATCCGTCGCGATGAAGAGCCTGTTGTTCGGCGTGCGCGCGTGGGATATTTCGACTCTGGCCGGCGTGGCGGCGGTTCTGGGTGCGTTTGCTCTGCTGGCGAGCTTCATTCCGGCGCGACGGGCGGCGCGGGTCAACCCCGTGGAAGCGCTGCGAGCGGAGTAGCGGTTTAGCTAGTCGCGGGCCGGTAGGGAACTCCAGGACGGGAAACGGCGTATTGATAGCATCCCCAGGAGGAATCACCGATGCCCAACCGCTTCCATGTCTGGTGCCTCGCCGCCGCGTTTGCCGCCGGTGGCGCGACGGGTTTCGCTCAGAATTCGGACTTCAAACTCGACGTTCATGCCAACGATCGCGCCACGGCGGAGAAGATCGGCCTGCCCGTTTACCCCGGAGCGGAGATTTATCAGGACAAGGACAATTCCTCGGCGGACCTCGGGCTGGTGCTGAACAGTTTCCACTTCGACCTGAAGGCGGTGAACTACATCACGCCGGACGCGCCCGACAAGGTTCTGGATTTTTACCGGAAGCCACTGTCGCGGTATGGAGAGGTGCTGGAGTGCCTGCACGGCAAAGCGGTGGGCTCGCTGGCGAAAACCAGCAGCGGGCTGATGTGCTCCGATGAGCAGGGTGGCCACGTGGATGTGAACGGCAGCGCAGACTCATCGAAGGACCATGAATTGCGCGCTGGTGCGCCGAAGAAATTCCGGATTGTCGCAATCGACAATGACGCGCCTGGCGGCAGGACTCGTTTCGGGCTCGTCTATCTGGAATTGCCGAAGGACGAATAGCGCGGCGGGCCCTCTTTATTACCGCTGTCATTCGATCCGGAGCGCGCGATGGGGTTCGAGACGGGAGGCGCGGCCGGCCGGAATCCAGACGGCGAGCAGCGCGACGGCGGATAAGACGACCGGGACGGTTACAAATACGAAGGGGTCCCAGGTTTTTACGCCGAAGAGGAAGCTGGCGATGAAGCGCGTGAGTCCAAAGGCCGCGCCGATGCCGATGATGACGCCGACGATGGCCAGGCGCATGCCGTGCCACACCACCAGCGAGCGGATGCGGGCGCGGTCGGCGCCGAGCGCCATGCGGATGCCGATCTCCTGGGTGCGCTGCTGCACGGAGTAGGCCATGAGGCCGTAGATTCCGATGGCGGCGAGGATGAGCGCGGAGGCTCCGAAGATCGTGAGCAGGAGCATATTGAAGTCTTCGCGCGCGGTGGAGTTCGCCACCACTTCGTCCATGGGCCGCACGCGGGCGACGGGGAAACCGCCGCTGGCCTGACGGAGCTGCTCCGTCACGGCGGAGATATATTGATGCGGGTCGCCGTGGGTGCGGACGATCCATGCGACGGGCCCAATGCCGGCGTTCAGCGCGGTCATGCCGTCGGTGACCTGGGCCTGGGGAACGATCATGAGCTCGCGCGGATCGCGATTGAGGCCGCCGTCGCGAATGTCGCCGGCGACGCCGATGATCTGGCGCGGACCTTCAGCAACTGCGGGCCGACGTCTTTGCCGATGACGATCTGCTGGCCGATGGGGTCCTGCTTCGGCCACCACTTCTTCGCCATGGTCTCGTTGATGATGACGACCAGGGGCGCTGCGGCGGTGTCCTGATCGGTGAAGTCGCGGCCACGGAGTGGAATGCGGAAGGTCGCGAAGTAGCCGGGGGAAGTGTTCATCCAGCCGGCGCCGCCGGTGCTGGGATCCTTGCCGCGCGGGCGGCCCACGATATCAAAGGGCAAACCGAAGCCGCCTTCGAGAGGGAGGCAGCAGGTGGAGGCCGAAGCTTCGACGCCGGGAATGGCATTGACGCGCTGCCGGCCTTCGAGCGTGAGTTGCGCAACGGCGGTGGTTTTCTGGAAACGGTCGCCGGTCAGCGACATCTCCATGGTGAGCACACCGTGCGCGTCGAAGCCAGGATTAACGTGGCGCAGCGCGACGAAGGTGCGGATGAGCAGAGCAGCTCCGATGAGCAGCACCAGGGCGAGTGACACTTCGCTGATCACGAGGAGCGAGCGCGTGATGTTGTGCCGGAATGCGGTCCCGGCGCGGTTGCTGCTTTCCTTGAGCGTGGTGTTCAGGTCGGGGCGCGAAGCGCCGATGGCGGGGGCCACGCCGAAGAGAATGCCGGTGAGCAGAGAGACGCCGAGGGTGAAGAGCAGCACGCGCCAGTCGAGCCCGACGGCGGATCCGCCTTTGCCAACAAGGGGCAGATTGGCGGTGCCGATGGTGAACAAGGCGCGAACGCCGATGTAGCCGACAAGAAGGCCGAGGATGCCTCCGCTGAGCGCGAGCACGAGGCTCTCGGTGAGCAACTGGCGAACGATGCGGATGCGGCCGGCACCCATGGCAGCGCGGATGGCGAACTCCCGCTTGCGGCCGGTGGCACGCACGAGCAGCAGATTGGCGACGTTGGCGCAGGCGATGAGCAGGACGAAGCCCACAGCTCCGAGCAGAACGAGCAGCGAGGAGCGGGCGTCGGCAACGATGGAATCGCGCAGCGGCTGCACGCCGAAGCTGGCTTTGGGATCGGCGAGCGGCCAGCGGCGGCGGAATTCCTGGTAGGCGAGCTTCATCTGCGCGTTGGCCTGCGCCAGGGTGACGCCAGGCCTGAGCCGCGCCGCCGTCATGAAGTAGTGGCCCTGGTTGGTGCTGTTGGGATCGATCTGGAAGGGCAGCCAGATGTCGGCCACGGGATCGGAGCGGAACTGCTGGCCGATGACGCCGAGGATCGTGTACGGCTCATTGCCGAGCGAAAGCGCGGTGCCGACGATGTTGGGATTGCCGCCGAACTTACGCTGCCAGAGGCCGTAGCTGATCACGACCACGTGTCCGCCGTTGGGCGAATCTTCCTGCGGCGTGAAGGTGCGGCCGAGGATCACCGGTGCTCCGAAGAGGCGGAAGTACGCTTCACTCACGTGAATGCCGTGGACCTGCTCGGGCACTTCGCCGGTGAGGTTGAAACCGGGACCGCCGAAGTCGTAGGCAGAGACGTCCTGCAGCACGCTGGTTTGTGTGCGCCAGTTGTTGAACTTGGTGGGGGATGAGCCGGGCCAGTTGCCGTCCGGCTCGATGTTCATCAGCTGCACGATGCGATCCGGATCGGGATAGGCGAGAGGCTTGAGCAGCACCGTGTTGACGACCGTAAAGATGGCGGTATTGGCTCCGATGCCGAGGGCGAGCGCAGCAACCGCGGTGATGGTGAAAGCCGGATTGCCCGTGAGCATGCGCAGGGAATAGCGGAGGTCGCTGAGGAAGTCGCCCATGATGTGTGCCGCCTTTGGACTGGGGTCCCGACGCGGGGGAGGGTTCATGCCAATCTACGGTATCCGTGGAAGATTGGTTCACGAATGTTACGAATTGTAACGCTTAGACGCTGGCCGACGAGGAGGGTGAGTCAGTCTCAGAAGAAAATGCGGACCTTCAGCCGAGCGTGCCTGTCGGCATGGGCACCGGGATCGGGCCCGCTGCGCTGGCGCTGATCTTGTCCAGCCAGGTGAGGGAAGGGAAGTAGACCTGCGGATTCTGTTCCATCACGTCGAAGTAGCCACGCAGGAATTCCTCGGCGATGGTCTGCGGGTTCTGCTCGATCTCCGCCGTGAGCACCTGGCGCGCGACGTCGAGCAGAAGCCCATCCATCTTGTCGCCGAGCCCTTCTGCCTGGCGGATCTCCCTGCGGTCGATGTAGCTGAACGAGCCGCGGTTGGAGAGGACGATCATCTCGGTCTCCTCGCCCACTGTCGTGTCGTACTTGCGCGCGAGGTAAAGCAAATACGTCATGCGCAAGACGGTGGAGCGCAGGCTGATGCCGTGGCTTTGCCGCGGTGCCAGCATCTTGAGCCATGGCGTGATGGGACCGGCGGCGGCGCCAACGACACAGGGGCCGAAGGTTTCCATCACGGTGGAGGGCGGCTCGCACAGCAGGATGCGCCCGGCGTTGTCGTCGGTGGAATTGCTGGCGACGAGAAACTGCAGGGCGGGAATCTGCGCCACACCGTAGGAGCGGAACCAGTCGCCCATCACGCGCTTGATGCCGGGCACGATGTCCTGGCGCGTTGCAGCGCCGCAGGCGACGGTGGCGATGTCGGAGGCCAGCATCCGGCCGGCGCGAGGATCCTTAGCGGCGTAGGTGATGGCGAAGATGCGTTTGCCCGAGGTCACGGACATCAGAGCGGGCTCGCTCTCGGTCGCCGAGCCGTCATTGGCCTCGATCCCGGAATCGGCGCAGAGGATGGAACCGCCTGGAAACGGGACCGCGATCCCTAAGGTCATGCCTGCGGGCCTTTCACAACCACGTGCGTGGCAGGACAAAGCAGGCCGCTGGGCGCGGCTCTTGTGTTTGTCCGGTTGCTGGTTCGGCTCCCGCAAAAAGGCTGACAGCGTTGGGGTCGCGTTGCGAGCCGTCTTCCGAGTGACGGCAGTAAGACCCACTTTTCATTCGATACGTCATGGGGAGACGGGTCAATGGAACGGGGGCCTATATTTCGTTTTAAGAACCAGCGAGTTCAACATTGACGCGCCCGATGTTGGTGCGGCGGCCTCTTCAGAGGGGCAGGTGACTGGTTCCGCTGGTGTGCCGTGGCGCTGCTGGCCTCTTTGCGGCCAGGCGTGCGCGCGCCGATCAGGTGCGCTCTGAGCAGCCCGGTTCCGCGCCTCCATTTATGATCAGGAATTGGCCTGAAGGGTCATAATCTCATCCTGGGATCATCATGAAAACCGGCATTATCGGCCTGCCGCAGGTAGGCAAGACTTCGTTGTTCCAGATTTTGACGCGGGTCAAAGTCGAAGGCGGCTACTCGAATCCACGCGAGGCACACCTGGGCGTGGCCAAAGTCCCCGATGACCGGCTGGACCGGCTGGCCGCGCTCTACAACCCGAAGAAGCTGATCCACGCCACGGTGGAGTACGCAGACGTGGCCGCGATTGGGCAGGAGGCGTTGAAGGAAACCGCGTTCCTCACCAGCCTGCGCAACGTCGATGCGCTCATCCACGTGCTGCGCGCGTTTGAGGACGACTCGATCCCGCATGTGGGAGCCATCGATCCGCTGCGCGATGCGAAGAGCGTGGAGTTCGACCTGATGCTCAGCGACCTGACGCAGATCGAGAAACGCCTGGAGCGGCTCGAAAAAGATCTGAAGAAGATGAAGACCGCGGACCTTGAGAAGGAGAACGCGCTGCTCCTGCGCTCGAAGGCGGCGCTCGAGGCGGAGCAGCCTTTGCGCGAGCTGGAGATGAACGCCGAGGAGAAGAAGCTGATCCGCGGCTTCATGTTCCTCTCGCAGAAACCGATTCTTTACGCGGTAAACGTGGGCGAAAGTACGAATCTGGGGGCGGACCTCGAAGCGGCCGAGGCGAAGTACGGGCTGACGGAGCTGGCTTCGCGCCCTAACGCAGGCGTGACCGCGTTCTGCGGGAAAGTGGAAGCCGAACTGGCCGAGATGGACGACGAAGAGGCGACGGAATTCCTGGCGTCGTATGGGCTGAAGGAGAGCGGCCTGGTGCGGCTCATCCGCCGCAGCTACGAGCTGCTGGGACTGATCAGCTTCTTTACTGTGGGCGAAGACGAGTGCCGCGCGTGGACGGTCCCGGCGAATTCGCGCGCGCAGGAAGCGGCGGGCGCGATCCACACCGATCTCGAAAAGCACTTCATCCGTGCGGAGACGATCCACTGGGACACGCTGCTGGCCGCGGGATCGGAAGCTGCGGCGCGTTCGCAGGGCACGCTGCGGCTCGAAGGCAAGGACTATCTGGTGCAGGATGGCGACGTGCTGCACATAAGACACTCGGGGTGAGGCAGGGCACCGAGCACCGGGCACCGGGCACGAGGGGGAGAGTTGAGCGGATCGTATAAAGATCTGAGAGTGTGGAAGGAATCTTTCGCGCTCTCGGTTGCTATTTACAAACTCACGCGAGACTTTCCGACCGAAGAACTGTATGGTCTTACGTCGCAGATTCGGCGAGCTGCCGTTTCGATCCCAAGCAATATAGCCGAGGGCTATGGGAGGGGAACAAGGCGCGATTATCGTAATTTCATCGCAATTGCCCGCGGCTCCACGCTGGAACTCCAGACCCAGCTGGCAATTGCGGGCGAGTTGGGATTTGGCCGTGCCAGTTTGATGAAGGAAGTTCGAGCTCAGGCAGAGGAGGTAGGCAAGATGCTCTGGGGACTGCTCCAGAAGCTCTGAAGTTACCGGTGCTCGGAGCCCGGTACCCGGTGCCCTTTTTCTTATGATTCTCGCGCTCGGACTCGGAAGCCTCGCCGCGGTCGCCGACATTGTCGGCGGCGTGGTGCTGGTGCAGCGCAACTGGACGGCGCGCTATCTGCGCTACGCCATCGCGCTGGGTGCGGGCTTCATGATGGCCGTCGCCATCCTCGACATGATTCCGGAGAGCGTGCATTTTTCGCCGGTTTGGGGGCCGGCGCTGGTGCTCGCGGGTTATTGTGCCATCCATCTGCTCGAGCACACCATCACTCCGCACTTCCACTTCGGGGAAGAGACGCACGGGCACGAGTTCCTGCATCGGCGCACGGGCTGGTCGGTACTGTGCGGGCTGGCGGCGCATTCGTTTTTCGATGGCGTCGCCATTGCGTCGGGATTTGTGCTGTCGAATACGCTCGGCTGGCTGATCTTCGTGGCCATCATCCTGCACAAGGTGCCGGAGGGATTCACGATCGCGTCGGTGATGCTGGCCTCGGGACAGACGCGGCGCACGGCGGTGATTTCGGCGACGGCTTTGGCGCTGGCTACGATTGCCGGCGTGCTGATCATCGGCTTGTTGCCGCGCTGGGTTGAGGCGGGGCTGCCCTTATCCGCCGGCGTGGCGATTTACGTGGCGGCGACGGACCTGGTGCCCGAAGTGAACCGCGAGCCCGGCATACGCATGGCGCTGGTTTTCTTCCTGGGCGTGGCGATCTTTGTGCTCGTGCGGATTGTGTCTCCGTTGTGAGTCGTCACTTGTGGAAGAACAAACTGTAGAGCAGGATCAGCAGCACGATGGTGCTGACCGCGGTGTAAAGGTGGTCGCGCTCAAAGAGAAAGCCGACGATGCACATGCCCACGCGCGCCACGGGCGTGGCGATGAGCACCAGCAGGCCGAGCATGATGATGCTTTCCGGGTTGAGCGCCGCGACTCCGTGCATGATGCCGGAGAACGCGATGAGATGGACCGGTTCGCCGTTGAAGTGCGAGTAGTCCGGCCGCGGGCCGTGGCTGTGCGCTAAGTAGAGGATGCCGCCAAACAGGACGATGGCTGCGGCGAGCATGACGCCGGTGCGCAGCATGACTCCGACCAGGATTTCGATGCGCTGATCGGTCCATTGGCCAGGAGCGGGCGATGGCGCGGACGGTTCTCTCGGCGAGTTCACAGGGCACCTCGCAGACTGCTGACGATCATCTCGATGCCGAGCACGACGATGATCACAGCGAAGACAATCTTGAGGGTGCGGACGTGGACGCGCACCAGCAGCCGCGATCCGATGAGCGATCCCACCAGAACGCCAAGCATCACCGGCATGGCGAGCGCCGGCGCCAGATAGCCGCTGCGCAGGTACAGCCCTGCGCTGGCCGCCGCTGTGACGCCGATCATGAAGTTGCTCGTCGTAGTGGAAACCTTAAAGGGCAGGCGCATGGCCTGATCCATGGCGATCACCTTGACCGCGCCGGAGCCAATGCCAAGCAGGCCGGAGAGAATGCCGGCCAGCGACATGAGGCTGAAGCCCGCCGGGACGCGCTGCGCCACGTAATCCTCGTGCGTATCCGGGCCTGTGGGCAGGGTACCCTTGAGGCGCAGGCGCATAGCAAGTGGGTCCGGCCTCTGCGTAATGATGTCCTGGTGCTGTTTGAGCGCCGTATATGCGGAGTAGAGCAGCACCAGGCCGAAGATAATTCCGATGGCGTGCGTCGGTACGCGTGTGGTGAGCCATGCGCCGACCAACGCGCCGAGCGTGGTCGCAATTTCCAGAAACATGCCGACGCGGATGTTTGAGAATCCCTCGCGCACGTACGCGGCTGCCGCGCCGGACGACGTAGCAATGACCGAGACCAGCGACGCACCGATGGCGTAGTGAATGTCGACGTGGAAGAGGATCGTCAGCAACGGGACGATGACGACGCCGCCGCCGAGTCCGCTGAGCGCGCCGAGCAGCCCGGCCGCGAGAGAACTGACGAGGAGGATGAGTGAGAAATCGAGCGCGTTCATCGAAGAGACAGGGTACAGCAGCGGTGCGAGGATGAGTTGTTTTCAGTCGCGGTCATCGGGTTTTCACGTTGTTGTCAGAACAGCCACGGAATCGGGCGGCAGCACGAGTCCACGATTCGTGATCCGAATCTCTTCCGGCGACGCGAGCACCATTTTCGAGCCCGGCCGCACCTCCACCTGCACCGGTTTCTCTGCGAGCGAAAACGCGACGGTGATTGGCCCGCGCTCCATCAGCAGCCACTTCTGCTCCTCGCTGTAGCGCACGCGCACATGGCCGAGGTCCGGGTCGTTCATGTCCGGTGTGCCGCGGTGCAGCGCAATCAGCCGCTTATACCAGGCGAGCATCTCTGCGTGCGGCGGCCGGCCGCGCTCCTCCCAGTTCAGCTTCGAGCGCTCGAAGGTCGCAGCCGCCTGCGGATCGGGAACGTCATTCGGGTTCCACCCGAACGCCGCAAATTCCTTGCGCCTGCCCTCAGAAACCAGCCTGCCCAGTTCCTCATTGTGATTCGTGAAGTACTGGAACGGTGCCGAAGCGGCCCACTCCTCACCCTGGAAGAGCATGGGCACAAACGGTGCCGTCAGCACCAGCGCCGCGGCGATTTTCGCGCGGCCCAGGTTCACGAGGTGGGAGATTCGCTCGCCTTTGGCGCGATTGCCCACCTGGTCGTGATTCTGCGCGTAGCCCAGGAAGCGCGACGCCGGCAGATTGACCACCGGTCGCCCGTGGATGCGCTCGCGATACGGCGAGTAGCGCCCGTCGAGGACAAAGACGTCGCGCAGCGCTTTCGCAATATCCCCGATCGATCCGAAATCCGCATAGTAGCCGGAGGCGTCGCCAGTAAGCGCCGTGACCAGCGCGTGGTGGAAGTCGTCGCTCCACTGCGCGTCGAGCCCGTAGCCTCCCGCTTCGCGCGCCGTCACCAGGCGCGGATCGTTGAGGTCGCTCTCGGCGATCACGACGTAGTTGCGGCCGGTCTGTCCCTGAAGAGCGTGGACTTCGGCGCCGAGTTGCTCCATGAAGTGGATCGCGGAGCGATCCATATACGCGTGTACAGCATCGAGCCGCAGCCCGTCGAAATGATAGTCGCGCAGCCACATCAGCGCGTTGTCGCAGAAGAAGCGTCGGACCTCGTGGCTGCCGCGATCTTCGAGATTCACCGCGTCGCCCCACGGCGTATTGTGCGCCGCAGTGAAGTAGGGCCCGAATTTGCCAAGATAATTTCCCGCGGGACCGAGGTGGTTGTAGACCACGTCGAGCAACACCGCCAGACCTTTCGTATGGCAGGCATTTACAAAGCGCTTCAGCGCTTCCGGGCCGCCGTAGGGCTCATGCGGCGCGAACAGGTCCACGCCGTCATAGCCCCATCCCTGCACGCCGGGAAAGGAATTGACCGGCATCAGTTCGACATGCGTGATGCCGAGATCGCACAGCGCATCGAGCTTTGTCTGCGCCGCGTCGAAGGTGCCTTCCGGCGTGAACGTCCCGACATGCAGTTCGTAAATGACAGCGCTCGCCAGCGGAGGCGCTTCCCATCCGGCGTCGGTCCACTGAAACGCAGAGTGGTCGAGGATGCGTGAGGGTCCGTGGATGCCCTGCGGCTGCCACAGCGAGCGCGGATCGGGCAGCGCGAGATCCTCGTCGTCGACAAAGTACGCGTAGTCCATGCCCGGCTGCGCTGCATCGACCTCGGCCTCCCACCAGCCGTCGTCGTGATTCCCGAGCGCGTGCCTCGCGCCTGCGACTTCGACAGCGATTCTTCCGGCGCTGGGCGCCCACACACGAAAACGATGCATTCGGAGAAGTTCTCCTCGAAGTGAGTCTACCGATCAGACGAGAGATGCAGGCCGCGATAGCTCAGGCGTGAGGCGCCATCTCCTCGCGGTGGTGCCGATGCCGCAGGCGGTGGTGTTCCTCTTTCGCATGTTCCAGATCGAACGCCGCGTTGACCAGGGCAATATGCGAGAAGGCCTGGGGAAAATTGCCAACCAGCCGTTTGCGCTCGACGTCATACTCCTCCGAGAGCAGCCCCAGATCGTTGCGCAGCGCGAGCAGGCGATTGAAGAGCTTGCGCGCGTCCTGCTCGCGGCCGATGGCTTTGAGCGCGCTCACCAGCCAGAAGCTGCAGGCGAGGAAAGCGCCCTCACCGGGAGGCAGACCATCCTCGACCCTGCCGGTGTCGTAGCGCATCAGGAATCCACCGGCCATCAACTCGCGTTCGATGGCCTCAACGGTACTGCGCACGCGTGGATCGCTGGCGGGCAGAAAGCCCACGATGGGCATGAGCAGCAAAGACGCATCGAGCTGCTTGCCGCCGTAGAACTGCACGAAGCTCTTTTTCTCCTCGTTGAAACCGTTGCGGCAGATGTCCTCGTGAATGTTGTCGCGGATCTTCTTCCACTTCTCGATCGGGGCCTTGCAGCGCAGTTTCTTCGCGATCAGAATCGCACGGTCGAATGCCACCCAGGCCATGACCTTCGAATAGGTGAACTGTTCGCGTCCGCCGCGCGTCTCCCAGATTCCCTGGTCGGGTCGCTGCCAGATCTCTTCCAGGTGATCGAGCAGGAGCATGAGCACGCGAAAATCCTGCTCGTTATGTTTTTCCATGCCATGCAGCGCGTGAAAAAACGTGTCGAGCAGCTCGCCGTAAATATCCAGCTGTACCTGGGTCGAGGCGGCGTTGCCGATGCGCACCGGCGCGGACGCTTCATAGCCGGGCAGCCAGTCCGCCTCCCACTCGATGAGGGAGCGCTCGCCCTTGAGCCCGTACATGATCTGCACCTGGTCGGGACTGCCCGCGATGGCCCGCAGCAGCCAGTCCTGCCAGGCACAGGCTTCCTCGTAAAATCCGGCGGTGGTCATGGACAGCAGGGTGAAGGTGGTGTCGCGCAGCCAGCAAAAACGGTAATCCCAGTTACGCGAGCCGCCGATGGATTCAGGGAGCGAGGTCGTCATCGCGGCAACCACCCCGCCGCTGGGGCGGAAGGTCATCGCCTTGAGCGTGATGAGCGAACGCTCCACCGCTTCGGCATACTGGCCGTCGTATTGCAGGTGCGAAATCCAGCGCGTCCAGAAGCGTTCCGTGTCCTTCAGCGCGTGCTCGGCAACGATGGGGCGAGGATCGGGCCGGAAGGATTCGCCGTAGGTCAGCGTGAACCACACGCGATCGCCCTCGTTGACCGTGAATTCGGCCGCGGTATGCAAACTCTCCCCGTGGACCGGGACCGAGGCGTGCAGCACGGCGAGACTGGGCCCGGCCAGTGCGCGGATGCCGTCGTCGATCGCCGTGACCCACGGTACCGTGCGCCCGTAATCGAAGCGCAAAGAAAGAGCCATGGTCAGGTCCATGGTTCCGCGAACGCCTTCAACGATCCGCACCACATCGGAGTTGTGCTCGCGAATCGGCATGAAGTCGATCATGCGCACTGCGCCCTGGTCGTTTTCGAAAATGGTTTCGAGGATCAGCGTGTGCTCGCGGTATCGCCGGGAGGTTTTCCAGTCCTCGCCCGCCGGGCAAATCTGCCAGTAGCCATTCTGCTTTGATCCCAGCAGCGCGGAAAAGCAGGCGGCCGAGGAAAAATCGGGCCAGCACAGCCAGTCAATCGAACCTTCCCGGCTGACCAGGGCAGCCGTCTCGCAGTCGCCGATCAGAGCATAGTCTTCGATCTTTGAGGCCATAGGGGAACGTGCTTCTTACTGTTCGTGATAGTCGCGCATCAGGCCGCCATCGATCAGAAATGTGCCGCCGGTGACATAAGATGCTTCATCCGAAGCAAGCCAGGCCACCATCCCCGCCACATCGTCTGTCGTGCCGAGGCGGCCCAGCGGAATTTTCTGCAACAGCGCATCGAGTTTCGTCTTGTCCTCGAGCAAAGCCTTGTTAATGGGGGTGACAATGGCGCCCGGTGCGATGTTGTTGATCGTGATGCCCAGCGGTCCCAGCTCTACCGTGAGGTTGTGCATCATCATGCGCAGGCCGCCTTTGCTGCAGCAGTACGCGGTGAAGCCCGGGAAGGCCATGTCTTCGTGGACCGAACTGATGTTGATGATCCTGCCTGGCTTTTTGGCCGCGCGCAGCCGCCGCACGAAAGCCTGGGCCAGGAAGAACGGTCCGCGCAGGTTCACCGCCATCTGCATGTCGTACTCCTCTTCCGGCGTGTCCCAGAAATCGGATCTCTTCTCCATGCCGGAGTTGTTCACCAGGATGTCGGCCGAGCCGAATTTTTCCCAGGCGGCGTCAACAAGCTTGCGGAGGTCGTCTGTTTTTGTGACGTCAGCCCGGACGACTTCGCCCTTGCTACCACAGGCCTCGATCGTGCGGCGCGTCTCGTAGGCGCCCGCTTCGCTGGACAAATAATTGATGATGACTTTGGCGCCCTCGCAGCCCAGGCGTTTCGCGATGCCCTGGCCGAGGCCGGAGCCGCCTCCGGTCACAATGGCCACTTTCCCTTGCAGACGCATGGATTCCTCTCCCTTTCTCAGGTTGACCGTTGATTAGATGCCAAAAAGGCGCGGAGCCGGGGCCGGGGCCGGGGGTTGACGGATGGGGAACCGACAGGGCCCCCAGCGCGTATTTCTCACTGTACGCTGAAGACGTGGCGATCCGGCAAGTCCGCAGGGCTCCGTGAACGCCAGGCCGAGGCGTTATGCTGAAGTTTTGGATCGGGGCCGAAAATTCGTCCCCGAAGCTCCGCAGGAGGAATGGCCATGGCTGTATTTTGCAGGAATTGCGGAAAAAGTCTCGCCGACGATGCCCGGTTCTGCTCCGGATGCGGCGCGCAGATGCAGCCGCCTGTGGTGCCGCCCCCGTACTATGCGACCCAGTCCGTGACTCGGCTGGTGCGCCCGCGGATGGGCCGCATGATCGCCGGCGTTTGTCAGGGCCTGGCCAACGCCTACGCCTGGGATGTCGTGTGGGTGCGCGTGATCACCGTGCTGCTGACCGTCTTCGGCGGCGGATCGGGCCTGCTCGCCTACATTATTTTCTGGATTGTCATGCCGGAGGAGCCCCTCATGCTGCCGCCGATGCCGCCCATGCCACCGCCTCCGTATACACCGCCGAGCCAGTAGGAGCGACTCAGCTTAGGGAAGCGGGCGTTGCTATCGTTTGCCCCGCGATGCTTCCTGCGAGTTCACCATGGCATGCCGCAGCAGGTGATTCACCCGCGTCTGATAACCGCGGCCATAGCTTTTGAGCCATTCCACGATGTCGGTGTCAAGGCGCATGGTGACCGGCCTTTTCGAGGGGCGGTAGAACTTCCCCATCTCGGCGCCGGTCCAGTCAGTCACCTCGGGCATGTCGGTCAGATCAATATCGGCGTCTTTTTTCACCGCGATGGCGGCGATTTGGCGCTTTTGCTCCCTTGTGAGCTTTCTCATAAGATTTCTTCTCCAAACGCGTTGCAGTTCGAGCTGATATCAATCGAATTGCTTCTTCTCCGTCCTTTGCCGCAAACGCGGTGTGGACGACAAAGAGCAGGACACCCGGAGCAACTTCACCAAGGGTGATGTAGCGCTCCTCCTCATCGTGGAGTTCGTCCCGCCGGGTGAGAGCAAAGGGGTCCTCGAATACGATCTGAGCGGTCTCGAAATCGACGGAGTGTTTTCTGAGGTTGAGCAGGTTTTTCCGCTCACGTATTCGAATCGCACCGCAGCGTTCAGTTCTCTAAATTCTGCCGAATATACATACAAATGTCAATACGATTTGGCGGACCAGAGTCGCTCAGAGCGATTAGAATCCAATAGACCTTGCCATGGACTACTACTCCGACGGCTCGAAGCTCTTCTACGACACGGTCGGCGGCGGGCCCGCGGTCATTCTTCTCCATCCCACGCCCGTCGATCACCGCTTCTGGATGCCGGTCGCCGAAATTCTCGCCGGCAACTATCGACTCATCGTCCCCGATCTGCGCGGTCACGGGCAGTCGGAGCTGGGTGAGGGCCCCATCACCGTCGAAAAACTGGGCGCCGATGCAGGCCGGCTGCTCGATCATCTGCAACTGGAGAAGGCGCTGTTTGCCGGATGTTCGATCGGCGGCTATACGCTGTTCGAAGTCTGGCGGACCATGGCCGCACGCGTCGAAGGCTTGGCGTTCTGCTGCTCCAAACCCCAGGCCGACACCGAAGCGCAGCGCGCCAAACGCGCCGAGACCATCGCGAAGGTCCAGGAGCGCGGTACGGCGGAATTCATCGAAGGCAATCTCCAGACCCTGATTGGTTCCGCGGCGCGGCGCCGCTGGCCGGAGAAGGTCGCCGAGGCGCGCGAGATGATGCAGGCCGTCCCGGCGGAGAATATCGTCGCCGTGCAGCAGGGCCTGGCCACTCGGCCCGACTCTGTCGTAACCGCCCGCACCATGCGCGTGCCCTGCTGCATCATCGCCGGCGGCGAGGACCCCGGCAGCACTCCTGCCGACATGCGCCTGCTCGCCGAGCAGATTCGCAACGGCGGCTACGGCGCCGAATACAATGAGATTCCCGACGCCGGCCATTTCGCTCCCTTCGAGCAGCCCGAGCTGGTTGCTCGCATCCTCCGCCGATTCTTCGATTCCGTAATATAAAGACGGCGCTTCGCACCGATGTTCGCGCAACTTAAATGCCCGCTTCGGTTTCCAAAGGCTGAGCAGCCCCAGTTCCCGGGCCGCTCTGGATAAGGTAAGGCCCACAGGGCTGAAAGGGACCTTCGATGAAAGAACTTTCCGAGTTTCAACCCACGACTGGTTTACGGATGAGCACACGCACGTGGATGCGCCGGCTCGCCGCAATCCCCCATACAGTGTCCAAACGCGGCATCGCGCTGGCTCTGGCCGGACTCATGATTCCGATCGGATTTGCTCAGGTTTCCGCGTTCGCTCAGGACGCGCCGCCTCCTCCGCCCGATCAGCAGCAAGTCGATCAGGGGCCTCCGCCTCCCGATGACAACGCTGCTCCGCCGCAGCAGTGGAACGCGCTCAGCCCGGATCAGATGAACGAACTGGTCGCGCCCATCGCGCTGTATCCGGACTCGCTGGTCGCGCAGGTGCTCGCGGCTGCGACCTATCCGACTCAGGTGGTCGAGGCCGACCGTTTCGTGCAGTCCCAGGGCGGAGCGCCTCCGGATCAGATTGCGCAAATGGTGAACGGCCAGCCCTGGGATCCCAGCGTGAAAGCGCTCTGCGCCTTCCCGTCGGTTCTGGCCAACATGGATAAGAACCTCGACTGGACCACGCAGTTGGGCAACGCCTACTACAACCAGCCGCAGGATGTGATGAGCGCTGTCCAGGGCATGCGCCAACAGGCGTACGACCGTGGCGATCTTCGCTCCAGCCCGCAGCTGAATGTTGCCTATCAACCTGGCGATATCGTCATCGAGCCCGCCAACCCGGCGGTGGTCTATGTGCCCTACTACGATCCCTGGGCGATCTATGGCTTCCGTCCTTACTATCGCTGGTATGCGCCTCCGCCGCCTCTGGGATGGGGGGTTGGCGTCCGCTTCGGTTTTGGTGTCGGCGTGGTGGTTGGTGGCTGGGGACACTATGGCTGGGGCTATGGACACTGGGGCTTCGCGTGGGGTCCGCACCCCTACGTTGCCTTTAACCACGCTACCTATATCTCACGAAGCTTCACTGTGGTTAACCACGGGTACTATGGCCGCTTCGATCGCGCGCCGGAAGCCCGCCACTATAACGTGCAGGCGGCCCACGCAGCTTATGCTGCCGGCCAGCGCAATGGCTTCAACCGTGGCGAACGCAATGGCTATAACAACGGCTTCAGGAGCGGTGCCAACCGCGGCACAACCAACAATAACTACCGCGCTCCGAGCAATAACAACTACAGCCGGCCGAATAACAACACGGCGCGGCCGGCGGTGAATCAGGGCCGGCCCGCGGGCAACAATAACTACAACCGGCCGAATACGCCGAACAACAACCGCCCGCAGAACAACAATTACAACCGGCCGAACACGAACAACAGCCGTCCGAATAACCAGAGCCGTCCGGCTCCGCACAATGAAAGCAAGCCTTCCGGCGGCGGTCACCCGCAGGGCGGCGGCGATCATCCGCACGGCGGTGGCGGCGACAAAGGCGACAAAGGCGACAAAGGCGGTCACCCGCACGGCCGTTAACAATTCACGAGGAGCAGTTTTCAGAGGGATGGCAATCCGCCGTCCCTCTTCCTTTTTGGGCAGCGCTTTTTGCGGGATGCCGTGCGCGCGACGCCGCGCGGTGGTAAAACGGTTTGTTAGCCGTCAAGGAGGAATCTCGCCATGGCAACGAACCCGACTCGCAACCAGGACCGCCGCGCCTTTCTGAAGGGAACCACCGCCGCCGCAGCCGCCGTGCTCACCGGAGCCGCTCTGCCCCGGGCCGCGAGCGCCACCACCCTGCCGGCGCTGCCCAATAATCCGCGCACCCAGGATGCCATGCCCACGCGCAACCTTGGCCGGACCGGCTACAAGGTCGGCGTCTTCTCACTCGGCGGCCAGGCTGCGCTGGAGCACGCCAACAACGCCGACGTGGCCGTATCGATTATCAACCGCGCCCTCGATCTCGGCGTCAACTACATCGACACCTCCTCAATCTACGGCGGCCCCATGCGCTGGAGCGAGCAGTACGTCGGCGAGGTGATGAAGACGCGCCGCAACGAGGCGTTCCTCGCCACCAAAACCAAAGAGCGCACCCGCGAAGGCTCGATGCGCATGATCGACAAGTCGCTCCAGCTGCTCCAGACCGATCACGTCGACCTCTGGCAGCTGCACGACATCGGCACCATGAAGGACATCAACGCCATCTTTGCGCCTGGCGGCGCCATGGAAGCCCTGCTCGAGATGCAGCAGCAGAAGGTCGTTCGCTACCTGGGTGTCACCGGCCACTATCGCCCCGACGCGCTCATCGAAGCGCTGCACAGGCACGACTTCGACTGCATCCTGATGGCGCTGAACGCCGCCGACCCGCACCACTTCACCTTTCAGGAGCAATTGCTGCCGCTCGCCGTCGAAAAGCAGATGGGCATCATCGGGATGAAGATCCCGGGCCGCAGCCGTCTCCTCTCCAGCTGGACGCCGCCGCCGGTCGAGCAGCAGCAGCATTCGTGGGAAGGCATGGTGATCACAACCACACCGGGCACACTGACGATGAAGGAAGCCATCGGCTACACGCTGTCGAAGCCGGTCAGCACGATCATCGTCGGCTGCGACTCGATCGCGCAGCTGGAGGAGAACGTCGCCATCGCCCGCAACTTCACGCCGTATAACGAGCAGCAACTGGCGGCGCTGAGCGCGAAAGCCGAGCCAGTCTCGAAGCCTGGGCTGTTCTTCCGCTTCTACGACCACGACGCGGTGTGATGAGCACGGATAGGGTGCAGAAGAGTCGTTTCTACTCGAAGATCGCGGTGCTCCAGTAGAAAAGCATTGCGAGCGAACACACTGCCGCGTGCCAGCGAAGAGGACTTCTGCGACCTAACCCGGCCAGGGCAAGGACCACTGCGGTTGCCGAGATTCCAAAGCCCCAGTGGATGATTTGCAGAAAGGAAGGAGCGTAGTAGGCCCGTCCATCTGTCATCTGCCCATATGCGATGGAAGAAACCGCCAATACAGCCGAAGCGGTGGCAAGCCAGAAACCTGCATAGGAAAGTCCGGCGACAATGTTGCCGGGATTCCTTTGCTTGTACCAGCGAATACAGCCCCATAGGGCCATGATCGGCACGCCAACATAGATCAGCGGAATCGCGAGGGGGATCGCAGAGTCGAAAAGCTTCCATAATACGTGTCCCATTCTTTAGCCGCCTGTTCGAACGAATCCCTGAACTCTGATCTCTAATTCCTGTTTTTCAGCTGATGTATTCCTTGATGAACGCATCATTGGAGTGCACCAGCTCCTTCGTTGTTCCGTCGAACACCAGGTGCCCCTGGTGCAGCATCAGAAAGGTGGTGTTGGGATCGGTCTGGTGCGGCGGGAGCTCCTCCATCTGGTTCGTCGTCCGATTGAAGCGATGTTTCGCGAGAATGAATGCGTCCTGGATGCGATGCGTCACGACCAGGGAGCTGGTGTGCGAGACGTCGCGCTGCTTCATGACCAGCTGGATGATCGTCGTGGATGTGATCGGGTCCAGCCCGCCGGTGGGCGAGTCGTACAGAATCAGCTTTGGATTTGTCACGATCGCCCGCGCAATGGCCACGCGCCGCCGCATGCCCCCCGACAGCTCGGATGGAAATTTGTCCAGCGTATGATCGAGCTCCACGAAACGCAGCGCCTCCTCGGCGCGGGCATCGATCTCATCGTCCGGCAGCCGCTCCTCGATGAGCCGGTAGCCGACGTTGTCGCGCACGTTGAGCGAGTCGAAGAGCGCGCCTTCCTGAAAGACGGTTCCGATGGAGCCGCGTAGTTCGAAGAGGTCCGCTTCGCGCATCGCCGTGATTTCCTTGCCGAAGACGAAAATCCGGCCCGAGTCAGGGCGCAGCAGGCCGTTCACCAGTTTGAGCAGCACGCTCTTGCCCACGCCCGCGGGGCCCAGCAGGATCCGCATCTCGCCCGTGTGGACCTGGAAAGAGATGTCCTCCAGCATCGGTTTGCGATCAAACCCGATCGAGACGTTTTCGAAAACCACGACCGGTTCCACGGAGGCGGGAGCTGACGCGGAGGTTGCTCCGTTGCCGCCTGCCCCGATACCGGCGTCATTCATGCCTGCATTTCTGCTCACCTGTTTTACCGCCCGAAGATGCCGATCATGAAGCGGCTGATCATGAAGTCGCAGACGATGATCAGGATCGACGACCAGACCACGGCCTGCGTGGTGGAGCGGCCGACGCCCTGCGTTCCGCCGCGCGTCTTCATGCCGTAGAAGCAGCCGATGGTGGCAATGATGAAGCCGAAGAAAATCGGCTTCACCAGACCCTGCAGAATGTCGGGATACTCCAGCGACTGATACGACGTGTGGAAGTACTGCGAGCCGTCCTGCCCCAGCATGAAGACAGAAACGAAGCCGCCGCCGCTGATGCCCACCGCGTCGGAGATGATGACCAGGAAGAACAGCATCACCACAGTCGCGACAATACGCGGCATCACCAGTTTCTTCAGCGGATCGGTGCCCAGCGCGCGCATCGCGTCGATCTGCTCGGTCACCATCATCGAGCCCAGCTCGCTGGCCATGCCGGAGGCATTGCGGCCCGAGACCATCAGCGCCGTCACGACCGGGCCGATCTCCTTGATCATGGAGAAGCTGACGAGCTGACCGGTGAACGCCGCCGCGCCGAACTGCGTCAGCGTGGCTGCGGACTGCAGCGCGAGCACGCCGCCCAGGAAGAATCCGGTGAGGATGACGATGGGCAGCGACCCGACGCCAATGATGTCGGCCTGCATATAAATGTCGGAGCGATAAAAAGGCCGCCGGAACAGATCGCTGACGGCCCGCGCCGAGAGCACCGCGTAGTCCTGGATGGCGAGCACGCCTCGTTTGGCGGCAGCGTCGATGTTCTCGAGGGCCATAGCCTGGTTTATATCAATCCGCTATCGAAATCCGTAACGGATTGGATGCCGAACGAAGGGCTCTCCGCTCCGAAACTTGAGCGTAGCACACAGGCCCGAGCACCGAGCACCGGGCTCAGGGCGCCGGGTGTTGCGCGTTACAATCCGCTCGGAGGGTGTGATGATCAAACGGACTCTGCTGGGCATTGCGCTGGGAGCCCTGCTCTGCGTCACCGTGGCAAGCGCACAGACGATTCAGGTCGACAGGAACAACCGCACCATCGCGGTCACAGCAAGCGACAAAGCCTCGGCCGAAGCGGACACCGCCATCGTCACGGTGGGTTTTCAGATTTATGCGCCCGATGCATCGACCGCCTACAGCCAGGGTTCGCAGCATTCAAACGCGATCCTCGATGCGCTGAAGAAAGCCGGGGTGGCGGACAAGGCGATCGAGAGCCAGGACCAGAAGCTGAACTACACGGAGTTCCCATCGGACGACAAGACCACGCCGGAGCAGCGAGCGCAGAAGCAGTTCACGCTTCAGCAAAGCTGGAGGGTGACCTGTGTGGCAGCCGACGCGGCGAAGGTGTTGCATGTGGCGGTCGAGGCCGGCGCAAACCAGAGCGGCAACATCGACTGGGACCTGAAGGACCGCAATGGGCTGCAGGCACAGGCCGCAGCGAAAGCGCTGGTTCACGCGCGAGCCGTGGCCGCGCAAATGGCCGAGGGCCTCAACGCGCATCTGGGTGCGCTCATCTATGCCAGCAATCAGACACCGGTGTCGCGATTCTTCAACGGCGTGCTGAATACAGAGTCGGCATCCATTGCAGCGAAGCCCGCTCCGCCTCCGCCGCCTCTCGCAATCCGCCCGCAGCAGGTCGAGGAATCCGCGACCGTCTATGCGGTATTTGCAATCGAGTAGGCGTATCTCGGGAACGACTCGCCGCTCATGCCGGTTTTGCTATGCTCGTGGGAGCTGGGGGAGTGCATCGAAGTGCGCGTCGCGCGCACACAGCGTTAGCGAATGGTGCAAAACCAGGGCCGCAATCCACATGTCATGGGTCGGGATCGGTGTTCCTTGCCTGCGCAGTTGCCGGTACACGCTCGCGTAGTGATGCGTGGTCTGCTCGTCGGCATAAATTACGTCGACTTCTGGTTGGAGAAGAAATCGCCGGAGCGTGGCTTCATTTTGTGCTGTTTTGGTGCCGAGAGAGAACCCTGCGCGCAATTCCGCCAGCACGATGAATGGAAGCCAAACCTCGTCGGCCGATTCGACGACTTCCATGACATCGGAGTTGCCGCGAGAAAGATCGGTATAGCGGTTCGTGTCGAGAGCCAACCTCACCGCCAGAGGTCCTCATCGACTTTGTCCTGTGCAGCGATCGCCTCGTCAAATGCGGGATCCTCTTGCCACGTACCGGCCATGAATCGAAGATCTCTTTTCCGGATACGCTCACCGCTGATGCCGGCGCCACGTGCCAGCGCCTCGATCGCGATGTCGTTCAGGCTCTTGCCCTGCTCCTGCGCGCGACGGCGCAATGCGGCATCCAGGGAACCTGGCACGTTCCGAATCGTGTACTGCATGCATTTAGTGTAGGCAATGCAGGCGTAATATGCAAGCATCGCTGATTTGAATCGCTTCGCGCTAATCGCCTCATTGCTAACAGCTTCTCCGCCGACCTGCTTTTAGCTAACCGTTCCATCGTTGCCTGTGTAAATCCACACTTGCTCCTTCTTTGTCAGATAGGCGAATATAAGGCGAAAGTACTGCTGCATGCCTTCCGCTGCCTACCTCCGCCAACAGATCGAAGCCGCCCTCGCTGACCGGATCCCGTCCGCGCTCACTCCACCACCGCGGATCATCCGTCCCACAGCTCCCACCGGCATCTCTGCTCTCGATGACGCTCTCGAGGGTGGTCTCCCTATCGGCGCCCTCACCGAGCTCACCGGTTCCGAGTGCTCCGGTCGGACATCGCTGGCCCTCTCTTTCCTCGCGTGTCTGACAAAGGACAACCGTGTCTGTGCATGGGTCGACGTGTCGGACACGCTCCACCCAGAGTCCGCCGCCGCTGCAGGCATCGACCTCAACCGCCTGCTCTGGATCCGCTGCGGCCCCGAAGCCGAACAACTCCCACTCCCTGGCATGTCCGACAACGCACCAGCTGAGTATCAGTCCCGCCTGGTCCGCCCGAGCCCGGAGCCCGGTGCCCGGCACCCTGTTTCCGCGCCGCCGATCCGCCACGACTACCTCGCCGCGCGCTGTTCCGAGCCGGTGCCAAAAGTCCGACGCCAAAGCCGGGAAGCCGTGTCTCCGCAACCGGAGCTCGGAGCCCGGGGCTCCGTGCCCGGTGTTTCAAACTCTAAACTCCAAACTCTAAACTCTGCTTACCGGCACCCCCGCAAACCATATTCCAGGTTAGATCAGGCTCTCCGCGCCACCGACCTCCTCCTCCAGGGCGGAGGATTCAGCGCCATCGTCCTCGACCTCGGCTCCATCGCGCCCGAATTCGCACTCCGCGTCCCGCTCGCCACCTGGTTCCGCTACCGCGCCGCTGCCGAGCGCACCCATGCCAGCGTTCTCCTCCTCACCCAGCACCCCTGCTCAAAAAGCAGCGCCGGCCTCGTCCTTCACTGCCAGCCCAGCCAGGTCGATCCAGAGGCGTCTACCGTCTTCACCGGTGCCGAACACCGCATCGAAATCGCGCGCGACCGCTTCGCCCGCGTCAGCAACGTCGTCGACTTTGGCCGCCGCAAGCCGCCGCAAAGCGACCATACCGTCCTCTGGAGCAGCCGCACGCCCTGGTCGACCACCGACCCCACAGCACCAACCAAAGCAGGCCGCCGATGACCCTCCCCCCTCTCTACGCCTGCCTCTACGTCCGCGAATTCCCCGCGCAGGCCATGCTCCGCCTCCGACCCAATTTAAAGAACACTCCCGTCGTCATCCTCGAAGGAACCCCGCCGCGTCAGACGGTCTGCTCGTGCAACGCCCGTGCCCGCGACATCGGCATTGAACCCGGACTCACCCGCGCCGAACTCGACGTCTTCCCCGGTGTCACCCCTCTCCCGCGAGCGCACTCCGAAGAATCGAGCGCCCGCGCCGCCCTCCTCCAGTGCGCCGGCCGATTCTCCCCCCGTGTCGAATGTCTGACGCCGGATTCGAACCCTGCCGCCCAATCCAAATCGATGTCCGACAAATCCGGCCCCGTGTCCGACACCGCGTCCGACACGTATTCCTTCGCCGCCGTCCTCGACATCGCCGGTACCGAAAAGCTACTTGGCTCTCCTCCGCAACTCGCCAAAAAACTCCTCGCCGCTGTCCGGGCCCTCAGCCTTCACGCCGCCATCGTCGTCAGCGCCAACATCGAAGCAGCCCTCTGCCTCGCCCGCAGCCTCACCCCCCGCACCGCCGCCTCTAACTCCTCACCCCTTTCCGGATGGTCCACCGCCGTCATCCCCACCGGTGAAGAAGCCACCGCGCTCGCCCCGCTCCCGCTCTCCGTCCTCCCCCTCACGCCCGAACCCGCCGAGACCCTCACCCGCTGGGGCATCTTCACCCTCGGCGCCCTCGCAGCCCTTCCTGAAAAAGAACTCATCGGCCGCCTCGGCCAGCCGGGCCGCCTCCTCCGCCAACTCGCTTGCGGAGAAGCCCCGCACCTCCTCGTCCCTGCCCCTCCGCCCCTCCTCTTTGAAGAACGCACCGAACTCGACGCCACCGTCGAGCTCCTCGACTCGCTCCTCTTCGTCCTCGGCGTTCTCCTCGATCACCTCATCGCCCGCGCCGCCGCGCAAATCCTCGCCCTCGCCTCCGTCACCGTCACGCTGGCTCTCGACGGCGGTAGCACTCACACCCGCACCGTCCGCCCCGCGCTTCCCGGCAACGACCGCCGCCTCTGGCTCCGCCTCCTTCATCTCGACCTGCAGGCGCACCCACCCTCCGCACCCATCCTCGCCGTCACCGTCACCGCCGACCCCGGAGCAACAAGCAAAGTCCAGCTCGGCCTCTTCACCCCGCAGCTCCCCGAGCCTGATCGTCTCGACGTCACCCTCGCCCGCATCCGCTCTCTCGTCGGCGACCACCGCGTCGGACGCGCCGTTCTCGAAGACACGCACTGTCCCGACATCTTCCGCATGGAGCCCTTCACGATCCCCACAACCCAAACCACCACCGGCACACTGCCCGTCCCCCAGGACCAAATCAAGAACCAGGCCCACGCCGCGCGCCGTCGTCTGCGCCCGCCCGAACCCATCGCCGTCACTCTCCGCGAACGCCGCCAGACATCCTTCGTCTTCCGCAACCAGCGCTACACCGTTGAGCGCGCCTGGGGACCCTGGTTCTTCTCCGGCAACTGGTGGGGCATCGAATGTTGGTCCATCGAAAAGTGGGACCTCGTCGCTCGCACCGACTCCGGCGCCATACTCAGCTGCGCCATCGCACGCAACCCTCTCCGCCCCGCCACCCTCAACGACTGGCGTCTGGAAGAACTCTATGACTGAGTCCTACGTCGAGCTCCACGCCGCCAGCGCCTTCAGCTTCCTCGAAGGAGCCTCCCAGCCCGAGGACCTCCTTTCGCGCGCGATGGAACTCGAAATCCCCGCCGTCGCCCTCCTCGACCGCAACGGCTTCTACGGCTCCGCGCGCATGCACACCTCCGGCGAGCGCAACAGCATCCGCGCCCACGTAGGCGCCGAAATCTCCACCTCCGCATTCGGCCCCCGCCTCACACCAGCGCCCTGGATCCCCAACCAGCACCCAAACGAACCCGCCCGTCTTCCGCTCCTCTGCGCCTCGCGCATCGGCTACCAGAATCTCTGCCAGCTCATCACGCAGTTCAAAATGCGCGAGCCCACCGAAGCTGAAGGCGCTGCTACCCTCAACGATCTCGCTCAATATTCCGAAGGGCTCCTCTGCCTCACAGGCGGCGACGAAGGCCCGCTCGCCGCAGCCCTCACAGCAGGAGGCGAACCCGCCGCCCGCGCCCGCCTCGAACAACTCATCTGCCTCTACGGTCGCGACAACGTCTACGTCGAGCTCCAGCGCCACCAGCTTCCCGACCAGGAAGCCCGCAACCAGGCCGCCCTCCGCCTCGCCCGCTCCCTCCGTCTGCCCATCGTCGCCACCAACGGCGTCCGCTACGCCACGCCCCACGACCGCGAAGTCCTCGACGTCTTCACAGCAATACGTAACCACGTCGACCTCGACCACGCCGGACGCCTCCTCGCCACCAACAACCACCGCTACCTCCGCAGCGCCGCGGAAATGTCCGCTCTCTTTAGGGACCTCCCCGACGCCCTAGCCAACACGCGCGAAATTTCCCAGCGCCTCCAGTTCCAGCTCACCGACCTCGGCTACGAGTTCCCCCACTATCCCGTCCCCGACGGCGACACTATGGATAGCTTCCTCCGCAAGCGCGTGGATGAAGGCGTCAGCCTCCGCTACGGAGCGAAAAACAAACCCGACCTCCTCGCCCGCGCCCGCAAACAAATCGACCGCGAGCTCGACCTCATCGCGAAGCTCGGCTTCGCCGGCTACTTCCTCATTGTTTGGGACATCGTCCGCTACTGCAAACAGCACGACATCCTCATCCAGGGCCGCGGCTCGGCGGCCAACTCCGCTGTTTGCTATGCCCTCGAAATCACGGCCATCGACCCCATCGGCATGGACCTCCTCTTCGAGCGCTTTCTCAACGAGAATCGCGGCGAGTGGCCCGACATTGACCTCGATCTCCCTTCAGAAGAAAAACGCGAGCAGGCCATCCAGTACGTCTACCAGCGCTACGGCGAACTCGGCGCCGCCATGACCGCCAACGTCATCACCTATCGCGGCAAGTCCGCTGCTCGCGAGGTTGGCAAAGCTCTCGGCTTCGACCAGGAATCCCTCGGCCGCCTCACCTCGCTCGTCAGCCAATGGGAGTGGCGCGGCGAAAACGACACCATGGCCAACTCCTTCCACCACGCCGGCTTCGACGTTGAGCACCCGCGCATCGCCAAATACCTCCAGCTCTGCGTCCGCCTGCAGGACCTGCCACGCCACCTCGGCCAGCACTCCGGCGGCATGGTCATCTGCCAGGGCCAGCTCAACCACGTCGTGCCGCTGGAGCGCGCCTCCATGCCCGGCCGCACCGTCATCCAGTGGGACAAGGAAGACTGCGCCGACCTCGGCATCGTCAAAGTCGACCTCCTCGGCCTCGGCATGATGGCCGTCCTCAAGGACTGCCTCACTCTCATCCCACAGCACTACGGTGACCCCATCGACATCGCGCACCTCCCCGAAGACCCGGAAGTCTACAAAGTCGTCCAGCGCGCAGACACCGTTGGCATGTTCCAGATCGAAAGCCGCGCGCAGATGGCCTCGCTCCCGCGCAACTGCCCCGACCACTTCTACGACCTCGTCGTCCAGGTCGCCATCATTCGCCCCGGCCCCATCGTCGGAAAAATGATGCACCCCTACATGCGCCGCCGCCAGGGCAGGGAAGCGATCACCTACCCGCACCCCTCACTGGAGCCCGTGCTCAAGCGGACTTTGGGTGTGCCGTTGTTTCAGGAACAGCTCCTCCGCATTGCTATGACCGTCGCCAACTTCACAGGAGCCGAAGCCGAAGAACTGCGCCGCGCCGTCGGTATGCGCCGGTCGTGGCAACGCATGAAGGACCTCGAGGTCAAACTCCGCGCAGGCATGACCGCCAACAACATCCCCGCAAAAACGCAGGACGAAATCGTCCAGGCCATTAGCTCCTTCGCGCTCTATGGATTCCCCGAGTCCCACGCCGCCAGCTTCGCCCTCATCGCGTACGCATCGGCCTATTTCAAGGTGAAATACCTTGCCGCCTTCACTGCGGCGATCCTGAACAACCAGCCCATGGGCTTCTATGCGCCCGCCGTATTAGTCAAAGACGCCCAACGCCACGGCCTGAAAGTCCGCCCCATCGACATCCAGGTTTCGGACTGGGCGTGCACCGTCGAGCACGAAGAAGCCGGGAGCCGGGAGCTGGGAGCTGGGAGCCCAACTCTCCGCCTGGGCCTTGGCTATGCGCGCGGACTCCGTCAGCAAGTCGGCGAGGCCATTGCTGAAGAACGCCGCCAACGTGGCCCGTTTCGTTCCGTCGATGATCTTGCGTTGCGCGTGCCTGGTCTCAACAAAAAAGAAATAACGTTGCTGGCCAACATAGGAGCCCTCAACAACGTCGCCGGCATCGGCCATCGCCGCGACGCGCTCTGGCAGGTCGAGCGCGCCGGCAAGCCCGAAGGCCCGCTCCTCACGTACTCCGGCGCGCTCCTGGCCGATCCGCCCGACCCCTCGCCTCTCGCGCAGATGACTCCCGAAGAGCGTCTCGTCGCCGATTACTCCGGCACCGGCCTCACCACCGGCCGCCATCCCATGTCCTACCGCCGCGCCGAGCTCCGCGCGCAGAAGGTCCTCACCGCCGAAGACCTCCGCACTTGCCGCGACGGCGAATGGGTCCGCGCCGCCGGCTGCATCATCGCCCGCCAGCGCCCCGGCACCGCCAAGGGATTCGTCTTTCTCTCCATGGAAGACGAGACCGGCATCGCCAACATCATCGTCACGCCGCAGATGTACGAACAGAACCAGGTCACCGTCACCCGCGCCCGCTTCTTATTAGTAGAAGGCCCGCTCCAGAACCAGGACAACGTAGTCCACGTCAAAGCCGCCCGCCTAACCCCGCTCAGCGACAACGCCGTAGAAATCCGCTCCCACGACTTTCACTAAAATAATGTGATCATTAGTGTAGCCGATAAGCTACAATAATACCGTGATCGAAATTCGGGAGACGGTAACCTTCTCCTCGTGGCTTCGAGCCCTGCGTGACTCTCAGGCCCGAGCGAAAATCGCCGCCCGAGTTCGGCGCCTCGCCTTCGGCAATCCAGGCGACGTCCGGCCTGTCGGCGAAGGCGTCAGCGAAATGCGGATTCACCACGGCCCCGGTTACCGCGTCTATTACATCCAGCGCGGCGCGGTCCTCATCATCCTGCTTTGTGGTGGAGACAAAAGCACGCAGGACCGAGACATCGCGGCAGCCAAACGGTTGGCAAAGGAGACAGAATGAGCAAAGTGAAAACCAAACCCTTCGATCCGGCGGAATACCTCGACGACAAAGAGTCCATTGCCGCCTACATGACCGAGGTCCTCGAAACAGGAGATCCGGCCTTCATCACCGACGCGCTCGGCGTCATCGCCCGCGCCAGCGGCATGACTGAGGTTGCCCGCGAAGCCGGCGTTTCGCGCGAGAGTCTCTATCGCGCCCTCAGCGCCGACGGCAACCCCGAATTCGCCACCGTCCTCCGCGTCGTCCACGCCCTGGGACTCCGCCTCTACGCCGCCCCGGCCAGCCGTGAACCCGCCGCTTGAACTAACCCAACTCCTCGCTCGCCACCACCTTCACCCCGGCCCTCCCAAACCCCGCCTCCATCCTTGCCACCGAACCCTCCACATCAATGGCGCGGCAAGCATCCTTGATCACCAGCGCTTCAAACCCGCACCGCCTTGCATCGAGCGCTGAGAACCCAACGCAAAAGTCATACGCGAGCCCGACGAAAAACATCCGCTCCAGCCCGCGCTCCCGGCAATATCCCGCAAGGCCGGTCGGTGTCCGGTGGTCATTCTCGAAAAACGCCGAGTATGAGTCGACCTCCTTCCGAAACCCCTTCCGCAAAATCAACTCCGCCCGCTCCAGCTTCAGATCCGGATGAATTTCTGCTCCCTGCGTCCCCTGCACGCAGTGATCCGGCCACAAGCGCTGCTCCTCGCCCCCGACCAGAACCACATCGCCCGCCTTCTTCCCCGCATAGCTAGACGCAAATGAGCAGTGCCCCTCCGGATGCCAATCCTGGGTCAACACAATGTGTTCAAAAACAGGCGCGATCCGCTGAATGACCGGAATGACCGCATCGCCCTCCGGCACTGCGAGCGCTCCGCCCGGGCAAAAATCGTTCTGCACATCCACCACGATGAGCGCGTCGCGACTCGTAAGCTCCATCCAGCGATTATCGCCCGCGCCTGGTTCTGGAGACCCGACCTGCAACTTGGTGCTACAACGGAAGGCAGCACGCGATGCCCCTCCGAAACCGCATCCCGACCGCGCTCCTGCTGTTCTGTTGCGCCGCGCTCGTCGCGCAAAACCCGACGCCTGCGCAAAAACCAGCCCCCAAAGCGGCTGCACCAAAAGATGTGCAATCGCCCGCGAGCCCGGCCCAACCGCCCGCCCCCGAGTACACCGACCCCTGTGCGGCCCATGCCATGACCGTCGACTTCGACACCTGTTACGCGGACCAGTTCAAGCTCACCGACCAGGACCTGAACCGCCTCTACCGCAGCACCCTGCTCGCCTTCGAAGCCGACATTGCCGACGCCAACAAGCGAGGCGATCAGGGCCAGATCAGTTACGACGCCACTGCGATCGCCGACCTCAAAGCCGCTCAGGGCGCCTGGGTCAAATACCGCGACCTGCACTGCACCGCCGCCGGTCAACAGCTGCAGGGCGGATCGATCCAGCCCATCGTGGTCAACAAGTGCATGATCCTGGTCACGCGCCACCGCATCGACGAGATGCGCGCCGCCTACGAGATCGGCGGCCGCAATCTCGAATAGCGGGCCTAAGGCAACCCGCGCAGCTTCCGGTTGAAGAAGTCCGCCGTCAGCCCGTACGCCGTGATCCACGACCGATGCAGCAGGAACCCGTGGATTTCATCCGGAAACACATGCTCCTCAAACGGTGTTCCCTGTGCCCGCAACGCCGCAGCGAGCCGCACCGTCTGCGAGAACTGCACGTTGCGATCGTCATCGCCCTGGATCAGCAGCACCGGCGACCGCCAATCCTTCACGGTCGCCAGCGGCGAAGACTCCCACGCGATCCGCGCTGCCTGCTGGTCGGCATTCGGGTCGTACTTCGGCGTCCAGTTCTCCAGTTCCAGATTCCAGTCGTGCACGCCGTGAAAATCCACGCCCGCCGCAAACAGGTCCGACGCCCGCGACAAGGCCAGCGCCGTCAGATACCCGCCATAGCTCCCGCCCCACACGCCGATCTTCGCGCCGTCGACGTCCGGCCGATTCCGCAGATACAGTCCAGCCCCGAGCACATCGTTGAACTCGCTCGCCCCCGCTGCCCCATAATTCAGCGCCTCGCGAAAGTTCAGCCCATAGCCGATCCCGCTCCGGTAATTCACCGACAGCACGATGTAGCCCAGGCTCGCCAGATACTGGTTCATCCCGTACGCGTCGGAGTAGTAGTCCATGTAGTGCCAGCCCAGCAGCATCTGCCGCCGCGACCCGCCATGAAAGAAGACGATGGCCGGATGCCGCTTTCCATTCTCAGCCGCCGCCGGCAGGAACAGCTGCCCGTGAATCTTCATCCCATCCGCGGCCGACAGGATCACCTGCTGCGGCACGATCATCTTTGCCGCCGGAAACTCCGCCGGCATCATCTGCGGCGCCAGGTCCTGCATCTCGCCGTTGCTCTTCACCACCGCTGGCCGGATCGGCACTTTCGCATCCGCGCGCAGCACCGCCACCGTCCCATCCGGCGCAATCACCGGCACCACTTCCAGACCGTCTCCATGCGTCAGCTCACGCGGCGATCCACCGTCCGCGCTCACCTCCCACAAATGCCGCCGGTCGATGTCCAGGGGATCACCGGCGATTTGGTTCGACGAGTACACCAGCTTTTTGCGATCCTTGCCGAACGCAACGTAGTCCACCTCAAAGTCGCCGGGCGTTAGCTCCGTTGGACTGCCTCCGCTCGCCGCAACCGAATAGAGGTGCAGCCACCCGCTCCCCTCCCAGGGAAACGCGATGTGCCCATCCGCGCTCCAGTAGAGTTGCTGATCTTCCGACTCCGTCCCGTGAAACACGCTGCCCGGCCCGTCATGCGCGCGCCAGATCTCGTGCCCCTGGCCGGTCTTCACGTCGGCCAAACGCAGCGACCACGGCTGCGCACTGCGGCGCGGCTTGAAGTCGACGCCCGATGTGTCCGGTGGAATCCGCACGAACGCAATCTGCCGGCTGTCCGGCGACCATACCGGCTCGCGATCGATCTCGGTCGATGGATCCAGATAGCGCAGCGCTTTCTCGTCGAACGAGTAGACGCCCACAAACCCGTGATCCCCGCGTCCGCTCACAAACGCCAGCCACTTGCCATCCGGGGACCACTCAAGCGACCCGAGCCGCCCGCGCCCATGAAAAAGCTGCACTGGCTTCGCCGCGGCATCGCGCAGATCCAGCGTCCAAATCTGATCGTCCTTCAGATACGCCACGGTCGCGCCGTCCGGCGACACGGCGGGCGATCGCCCTGCCGCCAGCTTGTGCGCGTCGCCGCCATGCACGTCCACCATCCAGATCTCTTCCTCAAGCCCGGCGGTCAGCATCGCGGGATTCGCCGCCGGCTTCTCAGGAAACTCGAAGTCGCCACCGCTGACATAAATGATGTGTTCGCCATCCGGCGTCCACACGATGTCTCCCAGGTCCACGCCATCGTCCGCATCGTCGCTCGTGACGCGGTGGACGGCGTATGCCGAGCCGCTTGGTTCCGCAACCCAGATGTTGCGCTTGCCCTCCTGATTGGCGATCCACAGAAACCCGCCGCCCTTCGGCGCAGCCTGCAGAGCAGAGCAAAACGGTGCGCTCAGCACCTGGTCCAGCGTGAAGCTCTGGGCGCCGGCAGCGAGAGAAAATACGAACCCACAAACAAAGACGGCAAGCCGTTTCATCACAGGAATCCTCGGGTGTTCGAGATTCGCCCATTATCCGGATCGATCCCTCCGATTTCAAATCCGCCGGTTCTATACTCAGCAGTTGTGAACTCTTCGCCCAGCTCTCGGCAGAAGCCCGAACACCAGCTTGGCTTGTCGTTTGAGTCGGCCCCAGCGGCGATCACACGCCATATCTGGAAGGTCGGCGACCTCGTCAGTGAAGTTCGCCTTCACGTCGAGCGCGAATACGGCGACCTCTGGGTCGAAGGCGAAATTTCGAACCTGCGCCCAGCGCCTTCGGGTCACGTCTACTTCACACTCAAAGATGGAGACGCGCAGCTGCCGGCTGTTCTTTTCCGTAAACAGGCCTCGCTGCTCCGCTTTAAACCAGCCGACGGCCTGCACGTTCTGCTCCGCGGCAAGATTTCGATCTATGAGCAGCGCGGACAAATGCAGCTGGTTGCAGAGTTCCTTGAACCCGTAGGCGCCGGTTCACTGCAGATCGCGTTCGAGCAGCTCAAGCAGCGGCTGGAAGCGCGCGGCCTCTTCGACCCCGCCGGCAAGAAGCCTCTCCCGGCGTTCCCGCACTGCGTCGGCATTGTTACCTCTCCCACTGGCGCAGTTATCCGCGACTTTATCAACATCGTCAGCCGCCGCCATGCCGGCTTGCACGTGCTGCTCTACCCCGCCCTCGTCCAGGGAGAAGCCGCCGCAGCTGAAGTCGCCGCCGGCATCGCGTACTTTAACCGCTCCCGCAGCGTAGACGTCATCGTGATTGCTCGCGGGGGTGGATCCCTCGAAGATCTTGCCCCCTTCAACTCCGAGTTCCTCGCCGAAGCCATCTTTCGATCCGAAATTCCCGTCATCTCCGCCGTCGGCCACGAGACCGACTTCACCATCGCGGATTTCGTCGCCGATCTGCGCGCCCCCACGCCCTCCGCCGCGGCAGAGCTTGTCACGGCCGCCCTGCACAACGTGGCAGACCGGGTCTACACACTCGATCAGCGCCTCCTTCGGGCCATCCGTTATCGTCTGATGCAGGCTTCGCAGGCCATGGTCCGCGTTCGCGTTGAGTCGATCCTCACTGGTGAACGCGACCATCTGCGCCGTCGTCAACAGCGCGTCGACGACCTGGTGCTCCGTCTGGAATCGCAGTGGCACGCCCGCCATCGCCGGCTTTCGGAAAAACTGCACGATCTGTCTGCGCGTCTCCTTCGCCAGGATGTTGTCGCGCGCACAGGCGTTGCGCGCGAACGTCTCAGAGGCCTCGATGGGCGTATGATCCGAGCGTTGCGCGACTGCATCCGCGCTTCGCGCGACCGCGAATCCGGCGTCGTCCGGCAGCTCAACAGTCTCTCTCCGCTCGCCGTTCTCAGCCGTGGCTATGCTTTGGTGTACGACGAACACGGCATGCTGATAAAAGATACAAAGAACACCACACAAGGTCAGTCGATCGTTACCCGCCTCGCTCGCGGTCGCATCCGCAGCCGGGTTACTGCGGTCGAGAAAGAAGCACAGGGCTCATGAGAAAGCTGTTCGGTACGGACGGCATCCGCGCGGTGGCTGGCGAAGCACCGCTCGACAGAAAGACCATCTACGCAGTTGGACTCGCCCTCGCCCACCAGCTCAACGGCTCACATGCGCAGCCAAAAGTTCTTTTCGGCATGGACACGCGCGAGTCCTCCAGCTGGATTGCCGCTATCATCTCCGCCGGGCTCAGAGAAGGCGGAGCCCACGTTGAAAATGCCGGAGTGGTGACGACTCCCGCGATTGCATTTCTGGCCCGCGAGCACGGATTCTCCGCCGGCATTGTGATCTCCGCCTCGCACAATCCCTGGCAGGATAACGGCATTAAAGTTTTCGGTGGCGACGGTTACAAATTGCCCGACGAAATTGAGCTTCGTATCGAAGCGGAGATCTTCAGGCGCCTCGAAAATGTGCAGGATCCGGGTTCCGCTGCAGCCCCGGCCGTCAACCAGAAATATCGCAAAGACTATGAGCAGTTCCTTCGTTCGACATTCCCGGACCTTAACCTCAAGGGCCTTCGCGTTGTTCTCGACTGCGCCAATGGCGCGGCCTCTGCGATCGCGCCTGAACTGTTCGCTCACCTCGGCGGCACTATCCATCTCACCCACGCCTCACCCGACGGCCGCAACATCAATGCGAATTGCGGCGCTTTGCATCCGGAAGTCGTTGCCGCCGAAACGAAGAACCTCAAGGCCGATCTCGGCGTGACCTTTGACGGCGATGCGGACCGCGCCATGTTTGCCGATGCGCACGGCAACGTTGTCAACGGCGACGCCATCATGCTGCTCGCGGCTCGCGACATGAAAGAGCGCGGAATTCTCCGCAACGACATTGTTGTCGCCACCACTATGTCCAACATGGGGCTTGAAGCTGCGCTGCGCCGCGATGCGATCCGCATGCTCCGCGCTCCCGTCGGCGACAAATACGTCCTCGAGCGCATGCAGCAGGAGCAGGCCTCCCTTGGCGGCGAGCAGTCCGGCCACATCCTTTTCCCTCATCTCGCCACCACCGGCGATGGTCTGCTGACCTCGCTCGTTGTCCTTGACGTTCTCCGCCGCTCCGGCCGTAGCCTCCACGAAGTAATCGCCGACCTCAAGGTCTTTCCCCAGGTCATCGTCAATGTTCGCGTGCGCGAAAAGAAGCCGCTCGATCAAATTGCAACCGTCACAGATACAATTCGTGCCGCCGAAGCCGAACTCGCCGAAACCGGTCGCGTTGTCGTTCGCTACTCCGGGACCGAAGCCCTCGCCCGCGTCATGATCGAAGCCGAATCGGAAGAAGCCATGCGTCGCCATGCCGACCGCATCGCCGATGCGATTCGGGCCGAACTGGGAGCCTGAGCACTAGTCCCAAAATGGGACAATGCGCCATTCAACGAACCCGCTAATTCTGCCGATCAGAGCTATACTGCTGTCGAAGTAGATCCCGGAAGGGGTGCTCACCCTCCCGGGAGGTTTGTGCTACTTCATCGGCAGCACAAGGACCAATAGGATCACGATCGCTATAACAAACCGCCAGTCAATGGCGACTGTTATGGCGATTCGTGTCCAGGACGGTCTTTTGTCCATGGGCCTGCCTCCTTCATCGGAACGGCCCGCAGGTCGTTGGGCGGCCAGCGGGACCGTCAGCCCAATCTTCCGGGCCGATCTCCGGCATTGCCGCAAGTGCACCCTTTGTAAGGAGGCGGGCTCAGTCTAAGTCGACGCGTCCGCACTGCAACGCAGCGCCCATCACTTTCCCGTCGAAAAGTAACGTTCCCCTGGCTACTCCAGATCTCTCCAGTTCTTCCCCACGCCCACATCCGCGACCAGCGGCACGCTTAGCTCGATGACGCGCTCCATCTCGTGCTGGACGAGATTCTTCATCGGCTCAACCTCGTCCTCCGGCACATCGAACACCAGCTCGTCGTGTACCTGCAGCGTCATCCGCGATTTGAGTTTCTCCCCGACCAACCGCTTGTCGATCCGGATCATCGCCAGCTTGATCAGATCCGCCGCCGTGCCCTGCAGCGGCGTATTGATCGCCGTCCGCTCTGCAAATCCGCGCTGATTTGCGTTGCGGCTCTGGATATCCGGAATCGGCCGCACCCGCCCGAACATCGTCCGCACCTTCTGCTCGCGCCGCGTCTCCTCCAGCATGCGGTCGATGTACGCCCGCACGCCCGCATATCGCTCGAAGTAGGTTTCGATGTACAGCCGCGCCTCATGCTGATCGATCCCGAGCTGCGCCGCCAATCCAAACGGCGAAATCCCGTAGACAATCCCGAAGTTCACCGCCTTCGCACGGTTCCGCGTCTCCTTGCTCATCGTTTCGGCCGGAACTCCGAACACCTCCGCCGCGGTCAGCGTATGAATGTCCTGCCCGGTTCGATAGGCCTTCACCAGCAGCGGATCTGCCGAGAAATGCGCCAGCAGCCGCAGCTCAATTTGCGAATAATCCGCCGACAGCAACACGCATCCCGGCGCCGCGATAAACGCCGCGCGAATCTCGCGCCCCAGCTCCGTCCGAATCGGAATGTTCTGCAGATTGGGATTCGTCGACGACAGCCGCCCCGTCGCCGTTCCCACCTGGTTGAACGTCGTGTGCACACGGCCGTCCACATCAGCCAACAGGGGAAGGGAATCGGCGTAGTTTGACTTCAGCTTCGCCAGCTGCCGGTACTCCAGCACCAGGCGCGGCACATCGTTGTGGACCGCCAGTTCCTCCAGCACATCCTGCGCCGTCGAAATCACCTTGCCCTTGCCATATTTCAGCGGACGCGGCAGGCCCATCTTGTTGAACAGCACGTCGCCAAGCTGCTTCGGAGAATTGATGTTGAAGCGGTGTCCAGCGAGAGAAAAAATCTCCTCGCTCAGACGATCCATCTCCTTCGACAACCCCGCCGACATCTTCGACAGCTCTGCGGAATCGATCCGTACGCCCTCCTTCTCCATCGCCAGCAGCACGGGCACCAGGGGCAGATCGATCTCGTCGTACACGCGCCGCTCTTCGAGCACATCCACTTCCTCGCGCAACGTCTTCGTCATCGCCTCAGTCAGAAATGCAGCTTCCGCCAGCGCGCGGTCACCCATCTCGTGCGGAGGCCCTCCGCCAAAACGCGCCGCTACATCGCCCAGCCGATGCGTCGCATGCGTCGGATTGATCAGGTACGAGTACAGCATCACATCGTCCGCTGTGCCGCGCAGGGCCACACCGTGCGCGTCGCAAACCCGCAGCGCCGCCTTGAGATCGTGTACGTGCTTCGGGACGGTCGCATCCTCCAGCAGGTCCTTCACCACATCCAGCGCAACCAGCAGTGCTCCATCCACTCCCACGGCCACGCCAACCCGGCACTCCTTCTCAGCCGGAGCCGTCTCGCACTGTGCGTCGGCCGCTTCTGCCAGATCGAGCAGCGACATCGTCTTCATCTCCGGCTCGCGCTCCTCCAGCGCTTCAGACTCCTGCTCGCTCACCTGCTCGGCCGCGGCCTCGAGTTCCGAAGCTGGCAGCGCCAGCGTGAATCCATCCTTCCGCGCCTGCTTCACGAACGCCGCAATCTGCTCCGCCGTCGGCTCCAGCACATACTCCACTGCCTTGGCCGGAACCGCCGGAGCCAACTCGCGCAGCAGCGTTGTGAACTCCAGCTCCGTAAACAGCGAGCGGCACGCCGCCACATCCGGCTCCTGCGTCCGCATCGCTTCCGGATCGAACTCCAGCGGCACCTCGCAGTGAATCGTCACCAGCTCCTTGCTCAGCAGCACCGCCTCGCGGTTATTTTGTAACGACTCGCGATACGTTTTCCGCTTGATCTCCTCCGCTCGATCCAGCGCTGCCTCAACCGACCCGAATTGCTGGATCAGTTCCACCGACCCCTTGTCCCCAATTCCCGGCGCTCCCGGAATGTTGTCGATCGAATCGCCCCGCAGCGCCATCACGTCGATCACCTTCTCCGGCGGTATGCCCAGCGTCTCGATCACTTTCTCGCGATCCAGCACCAGGTTGTCCTTCACCGGATTCAGAATCTTCACGTGCTCGTTCACCAGCTGCATCATGTCCTTATCGTTCGAGACCACCAACACCGGATGCCCGGCCTTCGCCGCCTTCGTCGCGAGCGTCCCGATCACGTCGTCGGCCTCGAAACCCTGCGCTTCGAGAATCGGAATCCGAAATGCCTCCAGCGCTCGCCGCACATACGGCAACTGCTGCGCCAGATCCGGCGGCATCGCCTCGCGCTTGGCCTTGTATCCGCCCGTCTCTACCGTTTCAAATTTCTGTGTCTCCGCACTGAACTTCTTCACCGTCATACCGCGCGCCCGCTCGTCGCGAAACACCGGACCCGACACGTCGAATACCGCAGCGAAATACTCTGGCTCGAAATCCTTGCGCAGCTTGCTCACCATGTTGATGAACACATAGGTCGCCGCCGTCGGCACGCCCGTTCGCGTCGACATCGGCCGCGACCGCTGCATCGCGTGATACGCACGAAAGATGAATGACATCGCGTCCAGCAGAAAAATTGTGGGTTGGGTCGCTTCTTTCGCCACGAATTTGAGTGTATCCCTTCGTCCGTTGCGGCCTGCGGCCCCCCGGCGTTATTGAGAACAGCACCGGCAAACCAGCCGCTATAATTTCCGCACGGAGAAACCTGCATGACGCGTCGCCTTTTGCCGCTGGCCATGGCCGCGGCTTTTTTCCCTGCCTGCCTTGCACAATCTACCGCCGCTCCTGCCGCCGAACATCCACTGGCCGCCATCCCCTACTCGCCCTCGCTCGATCTCGCCGACATGGACCGCACCGCGGACCCCTGCGTCGACTTCTACCAATACGTCTGCGGCGGCTGGGTGAAGAACAATCCCATCCCATCCGATCAGGCGTCGTGGGATGTTTATGGAAAACTCTCAGACGAGAACCGGCAGTTCCTCTGGGGAATCCTCGAGGAGGACGCGAGGCTCACAAATCGTACGCCCGCGCAGCAGAAGATCGGCGACTACTACGCCGCCTGCATGAACACCGACGCCATCAACGCCCGTGGCCTTGCGCCCCTCCGGCCGGAACTGGACCGCATCGCTGCCATTCAGGATCGCAAACAGATCGCCGCATTCCTGCGTGAAGGCGCAGACCAGCGCGGTCTCTACTTCCTCGACGCCGGCTCCGAGCCCGACCCGAAAAATGCCGGCATGACAATCGCCGGCATCGCGGCCAGCGGCCTCGGCCTGCCCGACCGCGACTACTACACCAAAACCGACGCGAGGAGCCAGGAAATCCGCCAGCACTATGTTGCTTACATGGCGCACCTGCTCGTGCTCGCCGGCGAGTCCCAGCCCCAGGCCGATCAGGATGCCGCCGCGGTCATGAAAATTGAAACCGTTCTGGCCAATGCCTCACTGACCCGCGTTGAGCTCCGCGACCCCTACAACACGTATCACCCGATGAAGATTGAGGCCGTCGACTCCCTTGTCCCCTCACTCGAACTCAGCGCCTACCTGAAGCAGGAAAATGTTCCGGATTCCGTCCTCTCCAACGTCGATATCTCCGAGCCAAAATTCATGGCTGCAGTGCAGTCCGAGCTCGCCACCGAGCCGCTCGACAGTCTCAAGGCCTATCTTCGTATCCACGCTCTCAACGACGCGGCTCCCAGCCTCTCCAGCACCTTCGAGGACGCCCACTTCGATTTTTACTCGAAATACCTGCGCGGCGTTCCGCAAATGCCGGCCCGCTGGAAGCGCTGTGAGGGCCAGGTCAACCGTTCTCTCGGCGAGGCTCTCGGCCAGGAATTCGTCGCCCGCACGTTTTCGAAGGAAACGAAGCAAAAAGTTCTCGTCATGACCCAGCAGATCGAGCAGGCCATGCAGGACGAGATCCAGAACCTCGACTGGATGAGCCCCGCCACCAAACAGGCCGCCATTGCCAAGCTGCATCAGGTGAACAACAAAATCGGATACCCCGACAAATGGCGCGACTACTCTTCGCTCACCATCGAGCGCGACGACTATTTCGGCAACGTTCTCCGCAGCCACACCTTCGAAGAAAAGCGTGACTGGGCCAAAGTTGGCAAGCCCGTGGATAAGAGCGAGTGGTTCATGCCGCCGCCCACCGTCAACGCCTACTACAACCCGCAGATGAATGACATCAATTTCCCGGCCGGTGTCCTGCAGCCGCCGCTCTACGATCCCAAAGAGGATGATGCGCCCAACTATGGCGATACCGGCGGCACGATCGGCCACGAACTCACTCACGGCTTCGATGACGAAGGCCGCCAATATGACGGCCAGGGCAACCTCAGGGACTGGTGGACCCCCGCTGACGCGAAGGGTTTCGAAGACCGCATCAATTGCCAGCGCGATCAGTACGCGAACTACATCATCGTCGATGACATCCACATCAACTCAAAGCTGACCAGCGGAGAAGACGTGGCTGATCTCGGCGGTACGCTCCTTGCCTGGCTCGCCTGGAAGAAGCAAACCGCCGGCATGCACCTCGAAGACAGGGACGGCTTCACGCCCGACCAGCGCTTCTTCATCGGCTACGCGCAGTGGGCCTGCGAAAACGAGCGACCGGAGAACCTCCGCGTCCATGCCATCACCGACCCGCATTCGCCCGGCAAATACCGCGTCAACGGCATCGTCGCCGATCTGCCGCAGTTCGCCCACGCCTTCGGCTGCAAAGCGGGCCAGCCCATGGTGAGCGCGAAAGTTTGCAAGATCTGGTGAGTGGAGACCGGCGGGGATGCTCGACTAGCCCTGCATCCCCGCTTCCACCTTGCGGATCAGACTCTCCATCCACCGCCGCAACAGACGATCGCTGCGCGCCAGCAGCAGAGAACGCGCCATGATCCGGTAAACATCGTTGCGCTGGATCTTCGAAGCTTTGGCCGGGTCCAGCCACGCCTCGTTCCGCACCAGCAGCACCATCGTCTCGAGTCCGATGAGCACCGGCCACAGGCAAGCCAGGCGCAGCCGCAGTGACGACCGCCGCAGCGCCAGAGTGTAATCGATCGCCGCGCGATAATGTTCAAGGTCCCGGCGCACCAGCTCGAACAGCAACGGCCGCGCACGCTGCGCATTCTCCAGGTGCAGCAGCTCCTCCGGGGCGAGCCCGTACCTTGCGAGGATCGTCGACGGCAAATAGCATCGCCCGATCCGCAGATCCTTGCCACAGTCCCGCAGAATATTCGTCAACTGCAGTGCCTTCCCAAACCGAATCCCGCGCTCCAGCATCGCTGCGGGCTCTCCCGCAAGGCTGCCCGGCGCGTGCGCCCAGGTCATCTTCGTCCAGAACTCGCCCACGCACCCCGCAACCAAATATGTATAGCGGTCTAGTTCCGCATACTCGCGCAGCGCCGCCAATTGCCCTGACGACTCGTCCGGAAACGTTCGCAGGTCGAACTCCATGCCCTGCGTGAGTGTCGTAACGATACCTCGTACCGCCTCGCGATCCGCTGCGTCCAGCTCCGCCAACACGGCCAGCGCCGGCTTCAGCGACTCGAGCAGCCTCTTTTCATCGGAATCGCGCTGCTTCCTGCCGACCTCAACAGCAATACGTTCGAGCGTTCCATGGTCGTCGCCCCCGTTCACGCACGCGCGAAAGGCAAGCAGGCACTCCAGCCGCTTTTCCGGCGAGAGCAGGGCCGTGTCTGCAATGGTGTCGGCGGCGCGCGCCAGCAAATACGCCAGCCCCACCGGATCGCGCATCCCTGCAGGCAGCACGCGCAGCGTCAGGTAAAACGAGCGCGAAACACCTTTCAGCAGAGGACCGAGCAGCACGATACGAGAATCGGCAGGCATAAGTGCAGACGTTCCTGGCAGACGTTCGGAGATGGTTCTGATTCTATCGGGCAGTAACGCATCCGCCGCCGCGCCATCACGTAATCAGCATGCAGTCGCCGTAGGAGAAGAACCGGTACCCCGCTTCCACCGCATGGCGATAGGCCGCCAGCACCTTCTCCCGTCCTGCAAACGCGCTCACCAGCATCAGTAACGTCGACTGTGGCAAATGAAAATTCGTCAGCAGCGCGCCAACCACGCGAAACTCAAAACCGGGCGAAATAAAGATGCTCGTCACCCCCGAGTGCGCCTCAAACTCGCTACCCTTCCGCGCGCAATGCTCCAAAGTCCGCACCGTCGTCGTCCCTGCCGCCACCACCCGCCGTCCCTCGCGTCGTGCCGCATTCAGCGCTGCCGCCGTCTCCTCAGAAATCGCATACCGCTCCGCATGCAGCTCCACATCTTCGACGCGATCCACGCGCACCGGCTGAAACGTCCCCAGCCCTACGTGCAGCGTCACAGTTGCCACCTCAACACCGCGCGCGCGAATCTCAGCCAGAATCTCCGGCGTGAAGTGCAGTCCCGCCGTCGGAGCCGCCACCGACCCCCGCTCCCGCGCATACACCGTCTGGTACCGCTCGCGATCCCCGGCTCGATCCTCACGGTGGATGTACGGCGGCAGCGGCATGTGTCCCAGCCGCTCCACCGCCCCGAAAAAATCCAACACCGGCTCGAACCGCAGCGTGCGCTCTCCAAACTCGCCGTGCGCCATCACTTTCGCCCGCAGCGCCCCATCGCTGAAATCGAGATGCTCGCCGGTCAGCACCTTGCGCCCCGGCCGCACCAGCGCCTTCCACTCCCATTCGGAGAGCTGCTCCGCAAGCAGCACCTGCACCCGCCCCGTGACCTGATGGTTCGCCTGCGTGTGCAGTCCCGCCCGATGCGCAAACAGCCGCGCTGGAATCACGCGGCTGTCGTTCAACACCAGCAGATCGCCGGGCCGCAACAAACCCGGCAGCTCGCGAAACCAGCGATCCTCCCAGGTCCCGGCCGCCCGGTCGAGAGTCAACATTCGCGATCCCGCGCGATCCGCCGCCGGCTCCTGCGCGATGAGTTGTTCGGGAAGATCAAAATCGAAATTCGAAACCAGCATCCGAAGCCGATTCTACTTCTCGCGCGTCCGAGCGATGTGTTCCTCAGCCCGCATCCGCGCCCGCTCCAGCGCCTCATTTAGCTCCACGCGCTTCGCCTCCAGCGCAGACTGGTCCGCATCCGCTGCCGGTGCCTGCACGGGGCATGCCCAGCTCACCACCACGCGAGAGAAAGGAAGCGGCACGAGGAACCGATCCCACGACCTCATCGCCCAGGCGCGTTCGGGCAACAGATAGAAGCAGCCCATCTCCTGGCCCGTCATTGCTGCCAGTTTCACCGGGCCAATCTTCGTCTGGTAGATCGGCCCCCGTGGTCCATCCGCCGTGAACACCACCGGCTCGCTTCGCTCCAGCACATCGCGCATTGCTATCAGTCCCGCCGCGCCGCCGCGCGAACTCGACCCGCGCACGCTGTTGTACCCCAGCATAGCCAGCGTCCGCGCGATCAGCTCCCCATCGAAGCTCCGGCTGATCAGAATGGAGCTTCGAAACTTCCTGAAGTACCACCCCGCCGGAAGCGTGCAGCGATGCCAGAAGCAGAAGATTCCCCGCGCCGGCGGCGTCGCTGGGGTCACGCCTTCCTCCGCGATCGTTTCAAATCGCAGCGTCGCGCCCACCGCCGCCAGCAGCATCGCCGTCAGCCTGGGAACCACGCCCAGCACCACGCGCTGGCCAACGCTGAAGCCCCCGCTGCTGCTCTCGCTCACGCTACCGATTGTAGCCACTGGATCGCAAGCGGCCCTGTGCCCCCGGACGTAGCCCCGCGCCACCCGAATGCCGCAGCGCCTCCCACTGCAGTGACCGCGCTGCGCAACCAACGTCGCCCGCGCTCCCACCATCGTGCTACAGCGCGCCCCTGCAAGGCGGCCGATGATTCTTTATCGGGCCAATCTCTCGACCGAGTCGTTCGCGATGAAACGCCTTGTAATTGCGCTGCTGCTGCTCGCCTGCGCCCTCTGCGCTATGACGTAGCGCTAGCCGCGTCCCTACTCTCCCGACGTCGTCACCGGCACCGGCGCGTTCTTCGGCGTGGCGATGTATCCCTTGATCTGATTCTTGTCGATGCTGTTCACCACCAGTTCATACAGCATGTGATCCTTCCCCGTGTAGAACTGGATCGGCTCATCCAGGTTCCGGTCTTTCTTCTGGATCGCCTTATCGTCGGCGTAGACCACCAGCGTGAACTTGCTGTGCTTCGGATCGGCCTTCTTCAGCTCGAGAGCCACCGTCGCCACTGCCTGCTTCTGGTTCCTGCCCAGCGTGAATTCGTAGTAGTTGCGGTCGCCCTTGTGCTTCAGGATGTCCAGTTCCTTCCCATTCGTCGCGATCAGGCCGCTCTGCAGTCCCATGTCGCCCTTCATCGCCGTCATGGCCGCTTCGTCGGTCTGCAGTTGCGTCTTCGTATTGCCCAGGTCGGTCTTCACCCCGCCCACATCGGTCTTGACACCCGAAACGTCGTTCGACACCGAGCTGATCTGCCGCTGCGTCGCCTGCAGCTGTTTCGCATCCGCCTGCTGCCGCGCCAGCAGGTCCTCCGCCTTTTTCTCCAGCTGCTTCTGGGTCATCCCCAGCGATTGCCCCAGAGTCTCGGTCGTCACCTTCAGCCGCGCGTTCGTCTGTTCCAGCGCCGATGCCAGGTTTGCGTTCTGTTGCTGCGCCGACGCCACCTGGGCTTCGGCCGTTGTCAGCCGGCTGGCAAGCCTGTAACTCCATACCAGCCCCGCGATCGCGCAAATCACCGCAACCGCCAGCGCCCCCATAAACAGCCCCGAGTAGCTCCTCTGTACCGGCACTTCAGCCGTTTCGTCCATAGTCGTTTCCTTGTCCTTTCAGCACCACTTGTGCGCACTGTATCCCAGGACCGCCAGCCCCCGCAATCACCAATAGACTCGCGCACTCCTTCTGCAACCCACGCGGGCGGCGGATAATCTATGACGTATGCCACGCTATCAATACCGCGAAATCGAGCCCACCCGCGAAGCCAAAGAAGTCTTCAACCGCTGGGTCGACTACCTCGACGACGAGTTCTCCCGCCATACCAACGTCGTCCTCCGCGGCGAGATCGTCCGCGACAATCTCCACCAGCTCCTGCTCGGAAGCCCGCACGGCGGCCGCCTCAACTTCACCCTCGCCACCGAGCTGCCCTTCAACGTCCTGCAGCTCTCGCTCGACCCGGCGAACATTACGCTCGAGCCCGAATACTATGGCGACATCGACGCGGACCGTTACGCCCCCATCAAGCCGCTGGTCTGGTTCTGGCGCATGTTCGACCGTTCGCCCGTTGCTCTGAACCACTGGCTCGGCTTCCGCCTTCGCTCCATGCTCGGCAAACACATCTTTAAGCACATCGGGAACAACGTGAAGATCTACCACGGCGTCGAGTTCACCTTCGGCTACAACCTCACCCTCGAAGACGACGTGATCATCCACAATCACGTCATGCTCGACGACCGCGGCGAACTCGTCATTCGCAAAGGTACGTCTGTCTCCGATCATGCCGCTGTCTTCTCTCACGCGCACGACCCGGTCGAGGCCTGCATCATCGAGCATCGGCGCACCGAAGTTGGACCCAGCGCCCGCATCACCTATCGTTCGCTCGTGATGCCCGGTGTCCGCGTCGGTGAAGATTCCATGCTTGGCGCGCAGGCGGTTGCGACCCATAACCTCGAACCGCACTCGATCGTCGGCGGCATTCCCGGCCGCAAAATCATGGCCAAAAGCGAAGCCACCCGTCTCGGCGAAAAAGACCCTGCCGATCCCTGCGCCGAATTACCGCCGCACGACTAAGCCGGTGGCCGCTTTTTCGCCGACCGCTTCTCCGCTGACCGGCTCGTCGCTGACCGGCTCTCAGCTAAGAACCCTGATACCATCGAACTCGTCTTCCGATGGATCCCAATAAGCTCATCATCGCGACCTTCGAGTTCGCGGTGCTCCTTTTTTCCCTTAGCCTGCACGAGGCCGCGCACGCATGGACCGCCTCGCGCCTGGGCGATCCCACCGCGCGCATGCTCGGCCGCGTTACTCTCAACCCCATCAAGCACATCGATCTCTGGGGCACGATCATCCTGCCCGCCATCATGCTGCTCATCAATCCGGGCTTCCTCTTCGGATGGGCCAAGCCAACCCCCGTGACTCCCTCTAATTTCAAAAACCTCACCCGCGATGACATCCTCACCACGGTCGCCGGTCCGAGCAGCAACATTCTCGCCGCCATCGCCGCCATGCTCGTCCTGCTTATCCTTTCGCACGTCAGCCCCGCCGGCTCGGCCCTCGTGCATCAGATGGCTGGCTCCGGCGGTTTCGATCCCGCCCTCATGCAGTCCAGCCCCGTACTCGTCCCCCTGGTCATCCTCTTCTTCATTGGCATGGAGCTGAACCTCGTCCTGGCCGCTTTCAACCTGCTTCCGCTGCCTCCCCTCGACGGCTCCCACGTCTTCCGCCACTTCCTCCCTTACAAGGCGCTTCGCATCTACGACTCGCTCGGCATCATCAGCCTCTTCGTTATCTTCATCTGGGGCGGCCCCGTCATCGGCTTTCTCATTCGCCCAGCTCTCGGCCTCCTCACGCGCGTTCTTCTGGCTTTCTGATCCACGCCTGGCCACGGCTGCACGAGCGCGCCGGCTGGCTCGCGAAATATAATCCGTGACGGTCGGTAAAATCATGCGTCTCAAATCATTTCGTCTTTGCCTCGTCCTCGCTGGTACGGCCCTGATTCTTGTCGCGCTCGTCACGCCCGGCCCCGCCCGCGCGCAACAACCCTCCTTCCGTGCCGCCGACGGAAAATTCCTCCTCAATGGCAAGCCCCTCCAGGTCATCTCCGGCGAAATGCACTACGCCCGCATTCCACGCGCGTACTGGCGCGATCGCCTGCGCATGGCCAAAGCCATGGGCCTGAATGCCATCACCACCTACGTCTTCTGGAATGTCCACGAGCCGCGCCCCGGTGTGTTTGACTTCTCCGGCAATCTCGATATCGCCGAGTTCATCCGCGAAGCCCAGCAGGAAGGCCTTTATGTCATCCTTCGCCCCGGCCCCTACGCCTGTGCCGAGTGGGAATTCGGCGGCTTTCCTTCGTGGCTGCTCAAAGATCCGAACATGGTGGTCCGCTCCACCAATCCGCAGTTCCTTGCCGCCGCTCGCACCTGGCTGTTGCGTCTCGGCAAAGAAGTCGCGCCCCTCCAGATCGGCAACGGTGGCCCCATCGTCCTCGTCCAGGTCGAAAACGAATACGGCTCCTACGGTGACGACCACGCTTACATGGAAGACATCCATCACGACCTCGTCGACGCCGGTTTCACCCAGGCGCAGCTCTATACCGCCGACGGCCCGGAGGAAGTGCCGCGCGGCAGCCTGCCCGAACTGCCCGTCGGCATTAACTTCGGTCCCGGCGAATCGCAAAAGGGCTTCGCCACCCTGAAGAAGCTCCGCCCGAACGGGCCCTTCTTCAACAGTGAATATTGGGACGGCTGGTTCGATCACTGGGGCGCGCCGCACGCCCACACCAACACCCAACAGCAGGCCAGCGACCTCGACTGGACGCTCCGCCAGGGCTACTCCATCAGCATTTATATGTTCCACGGCGGCACCAGCTTCGGCTGGATGAACGGCGCCAACTGCGACGGCAAAACCTACGAGCCCGACGTCACCAGCTACGATTACGACGCCGCCCTCGACGAGAGCGGCCGCCCCACGCCGAAGTTCTACGCCTTCCGCGACGTCATCGCGCGCGACACCGGCGCTAAACTGCCGCCCGTCCCCACGCCGCCCCCCGTCACCACCCTCCCCGCTTTCACACTCGACCGCTCTGCCTCGCTGTGGGAGAACCTCCCCAAGCTGGTCCACTCTGATCAGCCTCTTGCTATGGAGCAGATGGACCAGGCCTACGGCTACATCCTCTACCGCACCACGGTCTCCGGACCCATCAGCGGCGATCTCGCCATCGGCGCCCTTCATGATTACGCGGAGGTTTACGTCGACGGCAGACTCGCCGGGACCATCGACCGCCGCCTCAACCAGAATTCGCTGCCTCTCGCCATCAACGCCGCCCACGCCCGGCTCGGCATTCTCGTCGAGAACACCGGCCGCGTGAACTTCGGCTCCGCGCTCCCCGGCGAACGGGTCGGCCTGCTCCAGGGCGTCACCCTCGCCGGCAAACCGCTCACCGGGTGGGATAACTACTCCCTGCCGATGCTCACTCCCGATACGCTCGCCTTCGCCGCCAGGCCCTGCACCGGCGCATGCTTCTACACCGCGAGCTTCACCCTCTCCCACCCCGCCGACACATTCCTCTCCACCGGCGCTCTCGGCAAAGGCGAAGTCTGGATTAACGGCAAACCTCTCGGCCGCTTCTGGCACATCGGCCCGCAGAAAGCGCTCTTCCTTCCCGCTCCCTGGCTCAAAGCGGGGGCCAATCAGGTCGTCGTCTTCGATCTCGAAGGCCAACCTAACCGCCAGCTCCAGGGCCTCGACCATCCCGTCCTCAACGCGCCCATTGAAAACCCGTGATGCGGTGAGCGCGATAATCTAATTTCGTAGATCGAACCTTCTCCATCCCCCGTCACCCTTCCTGCACATTCAGCAACAGAAGGAGCCATCATTCATGACCCAGTCCCACGGCTACGCGGCGCAAAACGCCACCACCCCGCTCGCACCCTTCAAGTTCACCCGGCGTGAGCTCCACGACCACGACGTCCAGGTCGACATCCAGTGGTGCGGTGTCTGCCATTCCGATATCCACTCCGTCCGCAACGAATGGAACAACGCCGTCTACCCCATGGTCCCCGGCCACGAGATCATCGGCACCGTCAAAGCCGTCGGCTCCGCCGTCCAAAAATTCAAAGTGGGCGACCTCGTCGGCGTCGGCGTCATTGTCGACTCCTGCCGCACGTGTCCCAGTTGTAAAGCCGGAGAAGAACAGTACTGCGAAGTCGGCATCACCCTCACCTACGGCCAGAAGGACAAGTACGGCGACCTCACCCAGGGCGGCTACGCGAACAACATCATCACCGACGAGCACTTCGTCCACACCGTCTCGCCGAAGTTGAACCCCGCCGGCGTCGCGCCCCTCCTTTGCGCTGGCATCACCACCTGGTCACCGCTGCGCCACTGGAAGGTCGGGCCCAACAAGAAAGTCGGCGTCATCGGACTCGGTGGCCTCGGCCACATGGGCCTCAAATTCGCTCACGCCTTCGGTGCGCACGTCGTCCAGTTCACCACTTCGGAGTCGAAAGTCGCCGACGCCAAACGTCTCGGCGCCGACGAGGTCGTCATCTCCAAAGACGCCGCCGCGATGAAGAAGCAGGCCAACTCCTTCGACTTCATCCTCGACACAGTCTCCGCGCCCCACGACATCAACCCCTACCTCGAGGCGCTGAAGCGCGACGCTACCTACGCGCAGGTCGGCCTGCCCGACAAGCCGCCCGTCATCTTCCCCGGCAATCTCATCTTCAAGCGCCGCAGCTGGTCCGGTTCGATCATCGGCGGCATGGCCGAAACCCAGGAGATGCTCGACTACTGCGCAGAGAAGGGAATCACCGCCGACGTCGAGGTCATCAAAATCCAGCAGGTCAACGAAGCCTTCGAGCGCGTTGTCAAAGCGGACGTGAAATACCGCTTCGTCATCGATATGGCTTCGCTGGGCGCATAACGAAGCCGAGCAAAATAAAAGCGGGAGAGGTTTTCTCTCCCGCTTTCGTTTTCTAAACTCTAAACTCTAAACTCGGCCCTACCGTCTGAACTGCTTCCCCATCCGGTACACCACGCCCACTGAGATGGCGAATTGTTCCTTCAGCCCCGCGCTGCCGAAGTTTGTCAGCGTCGCATCCGGTGCGATGCGGAAGACCAGCCGCGGCGACCGGTTCAGATCGATCGACCCTCCGAATGCGCCGCCAAACGCAAGCTGGTTCGAGAAGAACCCCACGTTCTGCGGAGGAACGCCATTGAGCCCGCCGGTGAAGTATCCATAGGCGCCGCCCACAAACGCGTGCAGCATCATGGCCGCGTGCTCGTTGGCCTTCAGCCGGTATTCCGGCCCGCCCAGGAACATGTGCTCACTCACGAACGGTCCCTCGATGGGGCCCGCATTCGGCCCACTCCCGGTGCAGCTGCCGCAGTTCGGCTCCGCACCGCTCGTCCCGTAGTAGCCGCGTACGTTCACGCCCACGCCCCACCGCGTGCCCAGCTCCCGGATCGCCCGCGCGTCAAACCCGCCCAGGTTCGCGCCCTGGAACGTCTGCGGTCCCGCATCGAAGTGCGAATAAGCGAAGCCTCCGTAAATCTCCCAGGGGTAGTTGTACTTCACGCCGGCCAGCGGCGCCGGAGGCGGCAGCTGCGGATTCGGCGGCGGGCTCACCACCTGTCCCTCGGCCCTTATTCCCAAAAAGCAGAACGCAGCGGCCATCGCCACCACGCCAGAACGCACACTCCACTTCCTCATCAACCGGCCATTCCTCCAGCAAGTAGTGGGCAGACTCTGCAAACTGTATCGCAAGCTTCAAAGATACATGGGCGAGCCGCCTTCTGTCCCCACCTCTGCCCTCCCTTCCCGGTTCCGAGTATCTTTAGAAGGATGTCCGCCACTCGCACTGTTTCCCAACAATCCTTCGACTCGCTCGACGCCATGATGGAAGCGTACGCGCAGGAAGCTGTCCGCGTGGCTGAGGCCGATCACGGCATGGCCCTCGACTACACGCCCGACTCGATTTCGCGCCTCGAAACCGTCCTCGCCGCGCGCGGCCCTGTGCCGGAGTCCGAGCAGGAAGAAGCCACCCGCCTGTGGGGCGCTTACTATGGCGAAGTCTTTCGCAGAAAGTACCCCGCCGACTGGATCATGGCGGTCTATCCAGGCCAGCTTAATTCAGGACGAGCCGATGCCGAGACGGAGGTAGCCATGCCGGTTCTCGACATCCGCGGCTCCCAGGTCTATCCGTTGCTGAAGGTCTTCCGCCGCCTGACCATCGGGCCCACCGAAGACCTCGCCGGTTTCTACGTCAAGGTCGCCGTCGCTCTCGATGCGCGCCAGGGACATGCGTCGGAAAAGTGAGAATCGCCGCAGGAATGTTCAGCTCACGTTCACGGCGCAAGCCTCGCACCCACAATGCCGCCGCAGATAATCCCACGAATAAATTCCGGTCGCGTGCCCGTCATTCCACTGGAAGCTGATCGCGTAGTTGCCCACCGGGCTCGCTGAGTTCGGCCGCGCGGGCGCCGCATACATCGGCAGCAGCGCCGCGGGCTTCGGCTTCGGCTCTCCCGGCTGCCGTCCCTGCGCGTCGCGCTCTTCGTGACACGTCGCGCACGGGCACGCATCCCGCAGCCAGACAAAATCCCAGTGACTCCGGTGCCCATCTTTCCACTCGATTTCGAGACCTTCGCCGGTCGATTGCTGCACGCGTACTTTGGCCGGCGTCACCGCATCGCGCGGCAACTCCTGCTCCGGCGCATGCTGCGCCTCTTCCGCGCTGACGAGGCGAATCCCTTCATGACTCATAAATCTCTGCTACGGCTCCCGGCTCCGAGCCCCAGGCGCCCGGCTGCCATTCACGCCGACTGCAAAAACGCCACCGACTGCAGGCCCGTCACCTCGAACCGCTTCCGGCACCGGATGTTCCTGCAGGCCAAAAGGTCGTCCTGGCGCACCATGTACGACTGCGCCTTGGCAAACCGCGCCCGGTCCCGCTCGTCCGCGTTCCTGGGCAGTTGCGCCTTCCGCATCCGCACCAGCCACCGGACCTCGTACTCGCCCGGCTGCCCGCAGTGCGGACAGGTCAGCGTGTGCTTCCGCTGCTCGGACTTCTCATCGAAAAATTCGCGTTCTTCCATCGGCTACAGCTCCAATAAAAGATTCCGTTAAAAGTATTTCACATTGCATCGCCGCCGGATGCGGTTTTATAGGACAATCGGACCACGCGCCGTACCGCCAGCGGGCACGCGGCCGGCGTATTCGTATCAGGCACAATTCGGGGCCCCGGCGTCCGAGGGTCGGCGCATTGGGCATGAAAGAAATGCCTAAGAAACGCGCCAAAAAGCGAATCTTCTCCGCGGTTAAGGCGGTCAAAGCCAACGCACGCGCGCGTGTCGGCCAGCCCAAACCCGAGCGCGTTATTCCCAACACCTCGCGCGAAACCAAGCGCGGCCAGAAGCACCCTAAACCCCTCGCCAAACTTCTTTCGGAGCACGAATAACATGGCTCAGGCTACCGGCATCGGCGGCGTCTTCCTTCGCGCACGCGACCCCAAAGCGCTCTATGCGTGGTACGAAAAGCATCTCGGCCTTCCCATGGGCCAGGGCTCTTTCGCCATTCCCGCCGAACACGAGCGTGGCATGATCGCGTTCGCCTTCTTCCCCGAGAAGACCACCTACTTCCCGCTCTCGCAGCCTGCCATGATCAACTTCCAGGTCGACGACCTCGACAAGCTCCTCGACCAGCTCGCCGCCGCCGGTGTCCCGGTCGACCCCAAACGAGAGAGCGCCGACTACGGAAAGTTCGGCTGGATCACCGATCCGGAAGGCAATCGCGTGGAACTCTGGCAACCGGCCGACGAAAAGCGCTAAGCGCCGATCACTGTCATCCTGAGCGAAGGTCGACTCGCTGGCGAGTCGAACGCAGTCGAATGGACCTCCCGAGCGTTCAGTAATTCCGACGAGCGCGTTCGTCGGAATTCGCGAGGGCTTCTACCCCCTGTCCCCTACACGGAGTCCCACCGCCTCCATCAGCTTCAGCGCGTTGCTGGTCTGCACAATCCCCGGGCGCAGCCGATAGTCGAACTTCAGCAGCCCATCCTCGATCGTGTCTTCGAAATGGCAGTTCGTCGCCGCGCTGCTCATCGTATCGGGAATCGCCGTCAGGGCCAGATCGTGCGTCGTCACCAGACCGATCGCACCCCGCCGTGCCAGTTCCTGCACAATAAACCGCGTCCCTTCGAACCGGTCGTGCGAATTCGTCCCTGACAGCAGTTCATCCAGCAGGAACAGCAGCGGCCTCGGCCCCGCTGCCAGATCCGACAGCACCTTCAAGCGCTGAATCTCCGCATAGAACCGCGACACCCCCCCGGCGAGCGAATCGAGCACGCAGATCGACGCGCCCACCGTCAGGGGCGACATCCGCAGCCGCTTTGCCCGCACCGGCGCTCCGCACTGTGCCAACACCGCATTCAGGCCTACTCCGCGAAGAAACGTGCTCTTACCCGCCATGTTCGGTCCGCTGATCACAATCAGCTGCGGTGACGCGCCCAGGTGCAGATCGTTCCCAACCGCCTTCGCCGCGGGCAGCAGGGGATGCGCCAGATCTTCCGCATCGAAGCACGGCGTCTCGGCGCAAACTTCAGGCAGTACGTCCGCTGGATGCTCGTACGCATACCCCGCCAGCGCCGCCAGCGCTTCAAACTCCCCCGTCGCCTCCAGCCACTCGCGAATCCCCGGCCCGAACCTTCCGCGCCACCGCTCCGCGGCCATGGTCAGCTGCGCCGTGTAGAACACGAAGGCATTGAAGATCGCCACGAAGCCGTTGCGCCGATCCTCCAGCCAGTCGTAAATCCGCTCCAGCTTTGCCACGGCTCGCGATGCCGGAACATGGTGCGTATCCAGCCTCGCCCGCAGTCCTGTAAGCCGCTCCGCCAGGAAGGGCTCCCGCTCGATAATCTCCAACACCTCGGCCAGCAGCTTCAAATCCGGCGCCGCCTTCTCCACCGCGCCCGCGGATTCGCTCACCTGCCGCTGCAGCCAATAACTCACCGCGTAGTTGATCAGCGACATCAGCAGCGCCAGATCCCAGTTCCGCGTCAGCCCCCAGAACACGATCGACGCTACCCACGCCGCCGCCAGCACCGCCAGCACCCACGGCAAAGCGCGCGATCGCAGCTTTGGCTCGCCATCGCCCCAGCCGGCGAGCGGTTCCGGATGCACCCCCGCCCGCACGTCCTCGCCTGTTGCAAACAGCTGCTCCCGCAGCGCAACCCGGTCCTTGAGTTCGGCCACCGCGACCTGCCGCGCGCGCACTTCTTCCGTAGCCGCGGCCGTCAGCAGCCATCGTGCCAGCGTCTCTTCGCCCATGCGCGTGCGCACCGTGCACAGCAGTTCGAAGAGCGACCCCTTCCCAAACAAGTCCAGATCCCGTGCATAGGGGTGCGCCGCGTCGAAGAACCGCTCGCCCGTCTCGCCGGTCCCAGCCCACTGATCCTCGATCCGTGCCAGCCCGCGCGCATAAAACTCCGTCACGCGCACGTATTTTGCAAGCCGCCGGATCACCCGGTCATGCGCGACAATCAGCGCTACAAAGATCAGAAGAGGAATCAGGAGCAAGCTCAACGGCCCGTGCATGCGAATCAGCAACGCTGCGGCAATCACGCCGGCAAGAAAATCCGCCAGCTTCGCGTAACCAAGCCCAATGTGCCAGCGGCGCACGGCTTCCATCCGCGCCTTCTTCTCGGCGAACAACCGGCGATAGACCGCCTCAACAGATTCCACGCATCAAGAATCGCACGTCAGACGGCGAACAGTCGTTTTCAAAGCTGGATGACCTGCAAGCCAGGGATCATGTGGAAGTGGCGGGCATTCACGGTGAGAACGGAGAACGCAAGCGAAAGTGCCGTCGCTCCGATCAGGAGATCGGGAAACGGAATGATCACGCCCCTGGCTGTCTGTTCTCCGTCGATTCGTCCTGCCAAAAGCGCCGTATCAGCCGTGTATGGATACACCGTCAGCCCGGCAACCAACTCTTCAAGGAACGCCTGCCGACGCCGACGCGCCTTCACAGACTGGGCGCGGTAAATTCCATGAGCAAGCTCGGTGAGTCCTACTGATGACAGCGCAGCCTCCTGATCGCCAGCTGCGCTCAGAGCTCGCTCTACCAGTTCTTGTGGAGTGTCACCGCGTCGTTCGGCAGCGATTACTACACTTGAGTCAAGAATCAGTCCCATTCGGGAGGATTCAGAGCCTCGGGATGGCTTGCAATAACGTCTTCGAGATCTCGCTCAAAGCCACCATCGAGCGTCACCGTAGAACCACGCTCCTTCAGTAGCCGCAACGACTCCGACAGCTTTCGTATATGCGGTCGCTCGGCCGGTTTTAATACCGCCACCGGTGCAGCCTCCGGCCCAATCATCACCTCTTCGCCCGCGCGCACCCGGGCCAGCAAACTCGCGAAATCACGCGCCGCATCGTCCTCCGAGATGTGGATCACAGCCATGTCCCGATGATACCCCCATCCCATGTCCGCCTGTCTTCCGACCTATTCCTTCTTCGGCTCTCCGACAGCAGCGTCGCTCTTCACCTGCGGCGGGTTCCCGCCCTGCAGGAACGTCCGGTATTGCGTGTCGACGATGCCCAGGTTGCGCGCCAGTCCCAGCCGCGCCTGGTTCAGCTGATAGACGCTGCTCACGTACTGCGATTGCGCCGCCGCCAGCGTCGACTGCGCTTCGGCGACCGGCAGGTTGTCGCTCACGCCGGCGGAAAACCGCTGCTGTGTCTGGTCCAGAGCCGTCGTCGCCAGATCCACATTGCTCTTCGCCACGTCGACCGTCTCGGTCGCCGTCTGCAGATCCAGCAGGCTGTCGCGCAGTTGCTGGTCGATCTTCTGCTTCAGATCCTCCAGCCGCGACTGGATCTCCGCCAGCTGCGCTGCCGCCACATCGCGATCGCCGCGAAACTCCGCTTCCTTGAAGATGGGAATGCTCAGCGTCCCCACCGCAGCGAACGTCTCGTGATACACCCCGCCGGAAACGCCGGTCACGCCCCAGTTGCCGCCGAACGTCAGGGTAGGGAAACGCTCGTGCCGCGTCGCTGCCCGCTCCCGGTCCGCCACAATCAGCTCCTGCTTCAGCCCCAGATAATCCTGCCGGTTGGCGTAGGCCTCGACGCGCGCATCCACCAGATCCATGGGGTGCAGTTCGGCGTAAGGACTGGATTCCGTCAACACGATCGGCTGCTCCGGCCTCAATCCAATCTCGCGGTTCAGCGCGATCTTCGCCTTCTCGAAATCGTCCTGCGCCGCAATCACCGCCTGCTGCTGGCTCTGCAGCTGCACCTTCGCGCGCAGATCCTCCAGATTCGCCACCACGCCCGCCAGGTGCTCCTCGTGCGCCTGGTTGAAGGCCGTCTCGTCGGTCTTCAGCAGCGCCTGCGCGTAATCCAGCCGCGCCTTCGCCGCCAGTGCCTGCAGATACGTGTTGCCTACGTTCAGCACCACCAGCCCGCGCGATGACTGCGCGTTGTAGTAAGCCGCCTTCGTGAAGGCCTGCGACGCCCGCCACACGTCGTAACCCGCCCAGTTGAACAATGCCTGCGAGAAATTCACCTGACCGATCGTCGTGTCCACCTTCGTTACCAGGGGAAATGACGACAAACTGGTCCCAGGCGGAAACAGCGGCGCAAAAGTCGGGAGCAGCGACGGATGGAATCCCTCCGCCTCCAGGTTGTACTGGTGGACGCCGGTCTCGCCATGCAGCGTGATGTTCGGCAGCAGCACGGTCACCAGCTCCAGCCTGGTCGCATCCGCGGTCTTCTGCTGCTCGCGCGCCAGCGTCAGCGCCAGATTGTTCTGGATCCCCAGCTTGATCGCATCGTCCAGCGACAGCGCCTTCGGCTCCGCCGAAAATACCACCGCCTGCACGCTGCCCATATAAGGATTCGCGGCCGAGTTGCCCGGATTGCTCTGCGCCCGCGCCGTTGCCCCCAGCAGCAGCGCACTCCCCAAGATCGTGCCCACGACCCGCGTCTTCATCGCGTCTGAATTCATGCAGATTCTTCTGTTTAGATCAGAATACCCGCTCCGCGTTGCCAAAAAAGTCACCGCGATATGCCGTTCGTCATCTCGGGCCGCAGAGAGATCCGGCAAAAAACCGTAAATTCCACATTTTCAGCCTCAAACCCCTTTTAGAGCCAAGCAACACTCCCTGCAGCCCTCACATCGAATTTTCTGAGTAAGATGTTGCGGGCTCCAGAACGCCAACTTCCGCCTGGTCGATCTTTACCGGTTCAATTGGCCGCGTCCTTGCATCGGAACGCCGGGGAAACTTGAGTGAGGCTCGTATGGCATTGCGGGAAGCCGAGAGGCTTCCCGTAAGAAACGTACGCGATAAGGCGAAGATCCACGCACTGAATCGTCCGAGTTGCTGTGTGACCATGACAGGCCCTTCCATTCCGGCAGTCCTCATGCTGCGGTGCGCCGCGGTGTCGCACCATGCCGTGCGCGCAGCGGCCCGGCACGCGGGGCTCCGGGTCACCCTTGAGTTTGCTGAGAACCGCCGCGAATTCCTCGAGGAGCTGAGTCGCGGCTCGACCGACCTGATCATCGCCGGCACCGAGGGTCTCACCGACATTGACACCCGGGAGGTCATCGACCGCGCCCGCTCCGCCGACAGTCCTATTCCCGTCCTGCTGGCCGGAGGCCGTGTGGGTGAATCCGGGGCCATTCGCATGCTCCGCGAAGGAGCCACCGAGATCGTGCAGTCGGGCGAAATGGAGCGGCTGCCTTCCGCCATCGCCCGCGCTCTCAAAGTGCGTCAGTCTGCCGTCGTGCAGAGCCATGCCCAGCATGAACTCGACCGTTCCGCGGTCATGCTGCGTGATAACCAGAAGCTCATCACCATCGGCCGCCTCGCCGCTTCCATCGCGCACGAGATCAACAATCCTCTCGAATCGGTGATGAACCTGCTTTACCTCCTCGGGGAAGAGAAAAATCTGTCGGCCACCGTGGCCGGCTATCTCGATCTGGCGAAGCGTGAACTGGACCGTGTTGCTCAAATCAGCCGGCAGACGCTGAAGTTCTCGCGCGAGACGACCGGCCCCGTTCCCGTCCACATTGAGGAATTGCTGGAAGAGGTGCTGTCGCTCTATGGCCGCCGCATGATGGAGAAGAACCTCCGTGTCGAGCGCCAGTACGATTGCGGCGAGGAAGCGGTTGTCTATCCCGGCGAGATGCGTCAGGTTCTGTCCAATCTCGTCACCAATGCCATCGAGGCTTCGTCCCTGCGCGGGCGCCTGCGCCTTCGTGTTCGTTGCACCCGCAGCTGGAGCGATCCCGGGGTCCACGGCATTCGCGTCTCGGTCGCGGACAACGGCAGCGGCATCCCACCCGAGGTCCTGCATCGCCTCGGCGAGCCTTTTTTCACCACCAAGGGGCAGCGCGGCACCGGTCTCGGCCTTTGGGTGACGCGCTCCATCATCCAGCGGTATGGCGGTGAAATGCAGCTGCGTTCCTCGGTCCGCCCCAATCGGCACGGCACGGTCTTCACCATCTTCCTGCCGACCAATCTCCGGCCGCGGGTCGTGGATCGCCCGCCCCACGGGTCCGAAGGCGAGAACAGCGGCTCAGGATCCGTCACGCCCTTCCCCAATCCCGGGTCCAGTGCTGCGGACCTCGCACGGGGAGGCGGAACGGCCCGCCATACGCGCGGCGCCTGAACCGACGCGCAATTTCCGGCGCAGATGTATGTGCCCTGGCCTGCGGGTCCGCGGTTTTTCTGTTGCCTGCTCCCTGCTGTCTGCCGCAAAATAGCTTCCTCCCCACAACTGAACACCGAAAAGAGTGCCCATGAGGAAGCCCGCCCTGTCCTTTCTTTGTTCCGCAATTGCCCTATCCACCGCCACTGCGCTGGCTCAAAACGACGATGGGTCAGCGGCTGCCAGCGCTGCCGGCTGCGGCATCTGCGGCTCCTTCTTCCTCTTCTTCTTTCTCGCCATCGTCGCCCTTAACATCGCCATCCTGGTCTGGGTGGCTCGCGACGCCAAAGCCCGCGGCCTGGACAATGGCGTTCTCTGGATGCTGTTGGTCCTGTTCACCGGCATCGTCGGCCTCATCGTCTATCTTCTGGCGCGCCCGCAGGGCAACCTCATCGTCTGCCCCAACTGCGGCAATAAACGCATGCAGGCAGCCGTGAAATGCCCCAGTTGCGGAGCCTGAACGAACCGAGCATCATGCGCAAAGCACTGCGCAGCCCGGCGACCTGGCTCGCGCTGTTGCTGCTTTTCGTCGCGCTCGCGGTGGCCGATTCTCTCCGTCCGCCTTCACGCCAGGTAAGCGTGCGCCTTTTTACTGCGGCCGTGACCGGTTATCACCACTACCTGCATCCCCTGACGGGCCATTTCATTCACTGTCGTTACGAGCCCACCTGCTCCCGTTATTCAGTGGAAGCGGTTCAGAAGTACGGGATCGCGAAAGGGCTCGCCCTCAGCTTCCGCCGCATCCGCTCCTGCCGCCGCTCCGTCCCCATGGGCACACGCGACCCGGTGCCGTGAGCACCCGTCAGTATCCGGCATCCGCCAAATGCAAGGTTCCCCGGCGCGCTACAGGCTCCCGGCTCCCAGCTCCCCGCTCAATTCAGCTGTACCGAATCCACCGCAGTATCTCCGGCAGCGTCGCCCGCTTCCCGTACATCAGCACGCCGACCCGGTAGATCCGCGCCGCCAGCCACACCATGGCCCAAACAGAAGCAGCGAGCAGCACCACCGACAGCCAGACCTGCCATGCCGGCGGCATTTGTGCGCAGATGCGCATGTACATAATGATGGGCGTGAAGGGCGGCAGCAGCGACAGCACGATCGCCGCCGTCGAGTTCGGATTTCCGATTACGTACGGCAGCAGCACCACACTCACCACCAGCGGCGAAATCAGGATGAAGCTGAACTGCTGCACCTCCTGCTCCCCGCTCACGGTCGATCCCAGCGCCGCCGCCAGCGCGCTGTACAGGTAGAAGCCGCCCAGGAAAAAGATGACGAAGAACCCCAGCTCGGCGTTCGTGATCCCCAATGACGACAGCCCGTGAATGCCCTGACCCGCCGCCATCGACGATCCGGCGTAGAACACCACCAGCCCGATCCAGATTCCCATCTGCGTCAGCCCCACCGCGCCCACGCCCAGCAGCTTGCCCAGCATCAGCGAGTCGGCAGAGGCCGTCGACAGCAGCACTTCGAAGATACGCGACGTCTTCTCCTCAACCACCGAGCGCGCCACATTGATCCCGTAGATCAGCACCGAGGCGAACAGCACGATGATCAGCCCATACGCGCCCAAAAAGCTGCGCTCCGAATCCGACGCCACCACCGCGCCGTTCTTCAGCTGTTTTGTCTCCAGCTTCACTTGCTTCATCAAACCGTGAACCTGATCCTCGGGCAGGCCGCGCTCCGCCAGCTGCTCGCGAATCAGCGCGGATCGCACCGCCGACTCCATCTGCGCCTTGCCCACCAGGTTGATCGACGCGCCCGAGATCCACGTCGTCTCCGGCTCCAATTCTCCCGGAACCGTCTCGATCGTCAGATAGCCGGCGATCTGGTGCGACGCTACCTCATCCTTGACCTGCGACATGTCCGCATCGGATGCAGGCGCATACACCTCCACCAGCTTCGGCGGAAACGCCCCATCGTCCAGTGCCGCTTTCACCTGCTGAGCCAGCCCGGCATTGTTCGACAGGATCGCCAGGTTCTGCACGCCCTCCAGCTTGCGACCGCTCATGCTTCCCAGCAGCGCCATGCCGGCCATCCCGATCGGCACCAGCAGCGTCGTGATGCGAAAGACTTTGCTTCGCACCCGCTCCAGGTACTCGCGCCTGGCAATCAGCAGCGTGTTCCGCAACAGTCCATCAGGCATCGCTGCGCCCTCCCACCGTCTCGATGAAAATCTCTTCGAGCGACGGTTCCACCAGCTCGAATTTCGTGATCGTCGCCGTCGCCGCGGCCGTGCGCAGCAGATCCTGCGCGTCCGCGCGCGGCTTCAGCTTGATCTCCGCGTGCCCCGCGTAGCTCTTGACCTCAGCAATCGCCGGATGCTTTAAAAACTCGTCGCTGCCCTCGAACTGCACAATCACCCGATTGCGTTCGTAGCGCGACTTGACCTCGCGCATGCCGCCGGCGAGCACCGCCTCGCCGCGATTGATGAGGCAAATCGAGTCGCACAGCTTCTCCACCTGGTCCATGCGGTGGGTCGAGAACAGCACCGCGTTGCCATTCTTCTTCAGCTCGATGAGCACGTCCTGCAGCAGCACCGCATTCACCGGATCGAGCCCCGAGAACGGCTCGTCCATGATGATCAGCTCCGGGTCGTGCAGCAGCGTCGAGATGAACTGAATCTTCTGCTGCATCCCCTTCGACAGCTCCTCGGTTCTCTTATCCATCGATTCGGAGATCTGCAGCCTCTCGCACCAATGCGTCGCGCGCCGCTTCGCCTCCAGCGCGCCCAGGCCCCGCAGCTCGGCCAGAAACACCAACTGGTCGATCACCTTCATCTTCTTGTAGAGCCCGCGCTCTTCCGGCAGGTATCCCACGCGCTTCAGCGCGCCGTTGCCGAAGGGCTTACCGAAGAGCGAAACCTTGCCCGAGTCCGGCATCGTGATCCCGATCATCATGCGGATGGTCGAGGTCTTGCCCGCGCCATTCGGCCCCAGCAGTCCGAACATCGTGCCCGCTTCGATCTTCAGGCTCAGATCGTGAACCGCGGCTTTCTCTTCGTAGGATTTTGAGACGTGGTCCAGCTCGACTAAGGCTTCCATACCGCGAGGTGTGCTCCGAGACTGTCGGCGAAGGCAGAAGGATGTGGATCGCAGCCAGCATATCAGCACCTGTCCGCGCGTCGTGCCCGCAATCGCTGACACTCTGCCGGCTACGGGTGTAAACGAACAGCTGCTTGCACCAGGGTCTGACATGAACGCTCCGCGAACCCGTCTCAGCGATACAACCGCGCACGGCGGAGTCTCCGTCAGACCGCCGTTGGAATCGGCGCGCCTTCGAGGGCGACGAAGCGCGTCGGCTGGCAGCAGGCGCGGCTCAGGCGTTCGCGATCGGCCCGAAGCTGCGGGTCGTGGCGCAGCGTCTCGAGCACGGTGGCGAAGATCGAAGCGGCTGCCTCGCCGCGCGGCGTGGCGAGGCGATAATGCATCCACTTGCCCTCTCGGCGGGCGGCCACGATGCCGGCGCGGCGCAGGTAGGCGAGGTGGCGCGAGATTTTCGGCTGGCCCTGGCGGAGAACTTCGACCAGATAGCAGACGCAGACCTCGCGGCCGGCGATGAGGTTGAGCAGGCGCAGGCGCGTGGGGTCGGCAAAGGCGGCGAAGAGGGGGACGAGATCGGCCGAGGGGGCGGGTCTGGTCATGGCCCAATTATATACGTCTTGACAAATATGTGTGGCCGGAATAGATTCGCTTTAGCAAATATGAGGAGGCCCTCGATGGCCAGTGGAAGTCAGGTAAGGGAGCAAGTCCGGCAAAAGTACGGGAGCGCAGCGCAGTCAGTCACCGACACGGGGAGCGCGGCTTGTTGCGGGCCGAGCTTGCGCTGCTGCGATCCCATCACGGCGAACCTCTACAGCGACGAGGAGCGGGGGCTGTTGCCGGAGAAGGCGGCGCTGGCCTCGCTGGGCTGCGGCAATCCGACAGCGCTGACGGAGCTGAAGCCGGGCGAGGTGGTGCTGGACCTGGGCTCCGGAGGCGGCATCGATGTGCTGCTGTCGGCGCGGCGCGTGGGACCCACGGGCAAGGCCTACGGGCTCGACATGACCGACGAGATGCTGGCCCTGGCGCGCGAAAACCAGCGGCAGGCGGGCGCCGAGAATGTCGAGTTCCTGAAGGGCGAGATCGAAAATATCCCGCTGCCGGACGACTCGGTCGACGTCATTATCTCGAACTGCGTGATTAACCTGAGCGCGGACAAGGACCGTGTGCTCCGCGAGGCGTTTCGCGTGCTGAAGCCCGGTGGGCGGCTCGCGGTGTCGGATGTGGTGGTGCGCGGCGAGGTTCCCGCCGCGGTGCGCGAGAGCATGTTGCTGTGGGCGGGCTGCGTTGCCGGAGCGCTGGAGGAGAGCGATTATCGCGCGCGGCTGAAAGCGGCGTGTTTCGAGAGTGTCGAGATTGAGCCGACCCGCACCTACAACATTCAGGACGCGCGGCAGTTTCTCACCGGATCGGGCGTGGACGTCGATGCGGTTGCGCCGCAGGTGGAGGGCAAGTTCATGAGCGCGTTCATTCGAGCAACGAAGCCCGCTCCCTCCTGCTGCGGGACGGAGTGCTGCGGCGGTGCGCATGCCGGAGAGAAAAAATAAGCCATGGCCGATCACTACAACGTTTTGTTTCTCTGCACCGGCAACTCGGCGCGCTCCATCATGGCCGAGGCGATTCTGAACCACAAAGGCAAGGGCCAATTCACGGCGTACAGCGCCGGCAGCCATCCCACCGGGCGCCCCAGGCCGGAGGCGCTGCGGCAGATCGAGTCCGCCGGGCTGCCGACGGCGGGGTTGCGGAGCAAGTCGTGGGATGAGTTCTCCGGCCCGGCCGCGCCGAAGCTCGATTTCGTCTTCACCGTGTGCGACAACGCGGCGAAGGAGCAGTGTCCGTACTGGCCGGGACAGCCCATGACGGCACACTGGGGCATCCCCGATCCCGCCGCGGTCCAGGGAACCGACGAGGTAGTGGCGCGGGCCTTTCGCGACGCCTTCGTGATCCTCGATCGGCGGATTGGGTTGTTTCTCTCGCTGCCGCTGAGCACGCTGGCACAACTCGCCATCAAGCACGAGATCGACAGGATCGGCCGCTCGTAAACGCGCGGTTCCGCGGAGACCCGAAGGATGAAGAAGAGCCGGCTTTCGTTTCTGGACCGTTATCTGACCGCCTGGATTTTCGGCGCGATGCTGTTCGGCGTGGCGCTGGGCTGGCTTGCGCCGGGAGTGGTCCCGTTTCTGGATCGCTTCAGCGTGGGCACGACCTCCATCCCGATTGCAGCGGGCCTGATTCTGATGATGTATCCGCCATTTACGCGGGTCCGCTACGAGGAACTGCACGAAGTGTTCCGCAACAAGCGCGTGCTGGGGCTCTCGCTGGTGCAGAACTGGGTGATCGGGCCGCTGCTCATGTTCGTGCTGGCCATCGTGTTCCTGCGCGGCTATCCGGAGTACATGGCGGGCCTGATCATGATCGGCCTGGCCCGCTGCATCGCCATGGTGATCGTGTGGAACGAGCTGGCGAAGGGCGACACGCAATACGCGGCCGGACTGGTGGCGTTCAATTCGCTGTTTCAGGTCTTCTTCTATTCGGTCTACGCCTGGGTGTTCATCACGGTGCTGCCGCGGTGGTTTGGGCTGCGCGGAGCCGTCGTCCACGTTTCCATTGGAGAGATTGCGCAGAGCGTCTTCATCTACCTGGGCATTCCGTTTCTGGCAGGATTCCTGACGCGGACGGTGCTGGTGAAGGCGAAGGGCCTCCCCTGGTACGACCGGAACTTTGTGCCGCGCGTGGCGCCGCTGACGCTGATCGCGCTGCTGTTCACGATTGTGGTGATGTTCTCGCTCAAGGGCGGCGCCATGGTCCGGCTGCCGCTGGATGTACTGCGGATCGCCGTGCCGTTGCTGATCTACTTCGTCGTGATGTTCCTGGTGTCGTTCTACATGGGGCGAAGGCTGGGCGCGGACTACTCGAAGACCACGACGCTGTCGTTCACCGCAGCTTCGAACAACTTCGAACTGGCGATCGCGGTGGCCGTCTCGGTGTTCGGCATCAACTCCGGAGCGGCGTTTGCGGCGGTGATTGGACCGCTGGTGGAAGTGCCGGTGATGATTGCGCTGGTGAACCTGGCGCTCTATTTCCGGCGGAGATACTTCCCGGCCGCCGAGGCGCTGGATGTGGAGGCGCCGTGCGCGTGCGAAGCGGTGCCGGCTCCGGCTGCAGGCCCGCGGATCTCCTGAGGGCTAAGGCTCAGGGCGGAGTCCGCGTGGTTAGTGGTGCCCCGGCCAGAACTGCTGCACCATCAGGATCACCGACAGGATGCTCACCACGACCGCCGTGACCCAGGCCACTCCGTTGAACCAGAGGGAATTGACCATGTCGCCCATCAGGTCCTTCCGGTTGATGAGCAGCAGCATGAGCACGATGACCACCGGCAGCAAAATTCCATTCAGCGCCTGCGACTCGATCGCCCACTTGATGAGCGGGAAGTTGGGGATGAGCACGACGGCCGCTCCGCCGGCGATGAGCAGCGTGTAGAGCCAGTAGAAGAAGGGCGCCTCGTGGAAGCGCTTGTCCACGCCGGACTCGAGGCCCAGGCCTTCGCAGACCACATAAGCGGTCGAGAGCGGGAGCACGGAGGCGGCGAAGAAGCCGGCGTTGAACAGGCCGAAGGAGAACAGGATGAAGGCGTAGGAGCCGGCCAGCGGCTTCATGGCTTCGGCGGCGTCGGCGGGCTCCTGAATGGAGCCCATGCCGTGGACCCACAGCGTGGCGGCGCAGGCGACGACGATGAACCAGGCGACCACGTCGGTGAAGATGGAGCCCACGATCACGTCCAGGCGCGAACCGGCATAGCTCTCCTTCGTCACGCCTTTCTCGACGATGGAGGCCTGGAGGTAGAACTGCATCCACGGCGCGATGGTGGTTCCGATGACGCTGACCACCATGAAGACATAGCTGGAATCGCGCAGCACCGCCATTTTGGGCAGCTTGATGGTGGCGATGGCCGCGTCGCGCCAGCCAGGATGCGCGAGCACGCCGGCGATGATGTAACTGAAATAGATCATCGACGCGAAGAGGAAGACCTTCTCGACGCTCTTGTAGTCGCCGCGGACCGCGAGCAGCCAGACGAGAAAGGCGCAGACGGGGACGGAGATGTATTTGGAGACGTGAAAGAGCTGGAGGCTGCCGGCGATGCCGGAGAACTCGCCGATGACGTTGCCGAAGTTCACCACCACCAGCAGCAGCATGACGATGATGGTGAGGCGCAGGCCGAATTCCTCGCGGATGAGGTCGCTGAGGCCTTTGCCGGTGACGGCGCCCATGCGCGCGCACATTTCCTGCACCACGATGAGGGCGAGGGTGACGGGAAGCATGGTCCACAGCAAGGCGTAGCCGAACTGCGCGCCCGCCTGGGAGTAGGTGAAGATGCCGTTGGGATCGTTGTCGACGTTGGCGGTGATGAACCCCGGGCCGAGCACGGCGAGGAAGAGCAGAATCCGGGTTCTCCAGCGTTTCAGCATGTCGGCTCGGCGGGTCGATTCGTTCAGTTCGCGGGATTCCGAGCCGGCGGGCCCGGGATGCAGAGGGAGCGGCGAAGGATCAGTGTAGGCGAGGGAACGCGATTTGTGTCTGGCGATTTAGGGTGACTTTGGATAGCCTCCGCGACCGCTCCGGAACGTTTCTGTAGACTGAAAATCAGCATGAAATCAAGCCGGTTTGCTCGTCCTGTGGGGCTGCCTCTCTTTGCAGCCTGTCTCTTTCTGATGCACGCTTCGGCGGCGTTCGCCCAGGGAACGCGGCTGTGGAGCGAGTCGCGCTTTGAGGATCTGGAGCGCGGAACGCCGAACGGAGTAGCCGTGACCAGCGACGGGTATCTGGTGCCGGGACCGGAGAGCAAACTGGTGCTGGCGACGCCGTCGACGTATGTGTGGGCGGTGGCGACGGACAAGGAAGGCAATGCGTATCTGGCGACGGGGACGCCTGCGACGGTCGCGCGCGTGACGCCGGACGGCAAGTCGGCGACGCTGTTTACGACGCGCGAGATGAGCGTGCAGAACGTGCGGATGGGCCCGGACGGGATGCTGTACGCGGCGACGCTGCCGTCGGGCAAGGTATACAAGCTCGATCCGCATGCGGAGGGCAAGACGGACGATACAGCGACTCTGGTGTTCGATCCGCAGGCGACGCAGGAGAAACCGAAGTATGTGTGGGACCTGGCGTTCGACGCGAAGGGACGGCTGTTTGTGGCGACGGGCGCGCCGGCGGCGGTGTATCGGGTGACGCCTGGAGGGAAGCCGGAGTTGTTCTACAAGAGCGACGAGGAGCACATCCGGACGCTGGCGTTCGATAAGGCGGGGAATCTGATTGCGGGTTCGGACGGGACGGGGCTGGTGTACCGAATCGATCCGGCGGGGAAGGCGTTTGTGCTGTTCGACTCGCCGAAGAAGGAGATCACTTCGGTGATCGTGGCGCCGGATGGGTCGATTTACGCAGCCGGCGTGGGCGAGAAGGGGCGGGGCAATCTGCCGCCGCTGCCGGTGACCGGGCAGGCAACTGTAACCGCGACGATTACGATTGTGCAGCCGGGTTCGGTGCAGGCCTTCAGCGGAAACTCGCTGATCCCTGACGGGTCGGAGCTGTACGAGATACCGAAGGGCGACGGGCCGCCGCAAAAGATCTGGAGTGGGAAGGACGACATTCTTTACTCGTTGCAATGGACGCCGGATGGCGTGCTGGCGGCGACGGGCAATCGCGGGCGGGTTTACCGGATCCGTGATGACGGGACGTGGGCGGATGTGGCGCATCTGGAGGCGGCGCAGGTGACGGGCTTTGCGGATTCGCCGAAGGGGCTGTACGTGAGCACGGCGAATTCGGGGAAGGTATTTTTGCTGAGCCACGGTCCGGCAGCGGAAGGCACGTACACGAGCGAGGTGTTTGACGCCGGCGCGTTTGCGCAGTGGGGACGTGCGGAAGTGGAAATGGGCGCGACGCCGGTGACCGGGGTACAAATGTCGGCGCGTGCGGGGAACATTGAGAATCCGGAGCGCGCGTGGAGCGACTGGAAGACGTTTGCGCCGAATGCGGGGGCGGTGGGCGTGGATGCGTCGCGGTTCCTGCAGTGGAAGCTGGTGGAGCATCCGGGCGCGCAGGTGGGCGGGGTGGCGATCAACTACCTGCCGGTGAATCTGCCGCCGGTCATCGATGAGGTGATGGTGGCGCCGGGCGCGCGGGCGAATTCGATCACGCAGCAGCCGGGGCAGCCGCAGCCGATCACGCTGAATTTTGCTTCCACGCAGAATCAGGGTGTGAATTTTGGGCAGGAGCCGGGACGCGAGCCGCTGTCGGCGGTGCGGGATCGCACGGCGGTGACGGTGCGCTGGGCAGCGCACGACGACAACGGGGACGATCTGAGCTTTGCGCTCTACTATCGCGGCGAGGAAGAGCACAACTGGCAGTTCCTGAAGGACCATATTCATGAACGGTTCTACAGTTTCGACGCGTCACAGCTGCCGGATGGGCACTACCGGATCAAGGTGGTGGCCAGCGACGCGCGGTCGCACAATGCGGGCGAGGCGCTGACGGGGGAGAAGGTGAGCGACGCGTTCGTGATCGACACGACGCCGCCGGTTGTGTCGGGGCTGGAGGCGCATTTGGTGAACGGGAAGATCCACGTGGTGCTGACGGCGACTGACGCAACGTCGCCGGTGACGCACGCGCAGTTCTCGGTGGATGCGGGGCGCTGGCAGTACGTGTCGCCAGTGGGGAACATTGCGGATTCGCCGATGGAGAGGTTTGAATTCGATGCGCCGCTGCCGAAGGCGCGCGCCGATGCGGAGGCTCCGGTGGATCTGAGCGAGCATGTGGTGGCGGTGCGCGTCTACGACCGCTACGACAATGTGGTGACGGTGAAGGCAGTCACAAAGTGACAGCTGTTAGCTGTTAGCCGCTAGCTGTTAGCTAGAAGCTAAAAGCCAAGAGCTAAGGGCTAAACGGCATGCGGTTTGAACTTTTTATTGCGGCGCGGTATCTGCGGGCCAAGCGCCGCCAGGCAGTGATCGGGGTCATCACGTGGATTTCGATCGCGGGCGTGGCGGTGGGCGTGGCGTCGCTGATCCTGGCGCTGGCCATCACCAACGGCACGCGGCGCGATCTGCAGGAGCGGCTGCTGAGTTCGACGTCGCATGTGGACCTGATGCGCACGATGAGTGACGGCATCCGGAACTGGCGTCCGCTGCTGGATCGGCTGAAGAAGCTGCCGCATGTAGTGGCGGCGTCGCCCGGTCTCTACGAACCTGTCCTGATCTCGCGCAACGGGGCGCGCGCCGGCGGAGCGATGCTGAAGGGGATCATTCCTTCAGAAGAGCGCACCGTCTCCGACATGCTGAACAACATCGCCCAGGGCAGCGTGGCGCCGCTCGACGAGAACGCGAACACCGAGGATCCGTACGGCGCGCCAACGCCGCCGCTCGTGATTGGCAGCGACCTGGCGGACTCCATCGGGGCAGGCCTGAACGATGTGGTGATGGTCACGAGCCCCCAGGGCGATCTGACGCCGTACGGGATCATCCCGCGGTATCAGCGATTCCGGGTGGTGGGGATTTTTCACTCCGGCTTCTATCAATATGATTCGAGTTTCGGGTTCATCCGGCTGGTGGATGCGCAGCATCTGTTCGGCGAGCCGGACCTGATCTCGATCGTCTCGTTCCGTGTCGATGACCTGTACAAGGCCAACGTAATCGGCGACGAGATCGAAAAGGCGGCGGGCCCGGGGTTCATGACGACGAACTGGATGGAGCAGAACCGCGAGCTGTTCCGGGCGCTGAAGCTGGAACAGATCGTGACCTTCATCGTGATTGGGCTGATCGTGTGCGTTGCGGCGTTGAATATCCTGATCGCGCTCACGATGATGGTGATGGAAAAGACGAAGGACATCGCCGTGCTGCTGTCGATGGGCGTGCAGCCGGGACAGGTGCGGCGGATTTTCCTGCTCCAGGGGCTGCTGATCAGCGTGATCGGGACGGCGATTGGGCTGGTGCTGGGATACGGGCTGGCCTGGGCGGGCGGTCATTACCGCTTCATTCATCTTTCGGCCGATGTGTATTCGCTGGACTATCTGCCGTTCGCGCCGCGCGTGATGCATGGGGTGCTGGTCACGGCGCTGTCGCTGGGGGTGTCGCTGCTGGCTACGCTGTATCCGTCTAGCTCGGCGGCTCGGGTGCTGCCGGCGGAGGCGTTACGCTACGAGTAGCGAGCTAAGAGCCGGTTAGCTGGTGAAGCGGTTAGCAAAAGGCGAGTGGAGAACCGAATGGAAGAGCGAGCGAAAGACGAGCCGTCAAACGCGGAATCCTGGTTGCCCGATGCGGAGGAGGAGCGGCGTTTCCTGGAGGCCGTTCGGATTGGGATCGAGCAGGCGGATCGTGGGGATTTCATCGAGGAAGCAGAGATGGACGCTCGGGTGAAGCGGATGTTGGACTCCCGAGACTAGTTTGGATCTCAGCGCTGCGGCACCCACGCCTGACCGGGATGTCCATTGATGGATACCTTTCCCGCCGACAAGATACTGAGTCTCGTCTGATCGGAGGACAAAACGTTCCAGCAGGCCACGCGGTGGCCGAGCAGGACGCAAGTCTGCGCAGCGTAGAGCTTCATGCCGGGCTCCAGCCCTTTCAGGGGACCATTAACGTCGGCCGTCACTTTAATGAATGCCGCGGGATGTCCGTCGAGGACAAAGTCAATCGGTTCGCCCATTTCAAGGTGACCATAGACGTTCATCAGGTTGTTCGATGTGCTTCTTGTTAGCGGGCCGATCTGCGGTGTGTCTCTCTTAAGGCAGTCATAGTCAATCTCGTTGATGAGTACGCGTTCATAAGGACGGTCAGACTTCCCTGCAAGGCGGAGCGGTGTTGTGAGACACTCTCCGAGAAGGGGTTGCTGAGGAGGAAGTGGGCGGAAATCGTCCGGATAGCTGAAGGTGAAGTTCATCGCCGGCTCGCTGAACGTGACAAACTGCGTTGAGGCCGGAGTAGGATTCATCGCAAACGCATTCGATGCTAGAAAGACCAGTGACGTTCCGCGCATGGATATAAATTAGCAGCCCGTCTGCGCCAGCCCGTGTGGAAGTTTGCGTGTGCGGGCACCAAGCATGACATCCCCCCTTTGCCATGTGCATCCTACAGGTCGTACCCGGCCCTAAACTGCACGGAGGAACGGCAGCAGGATGAAGGGAAAGTTTGCGTTTGTTGGTGCGGCTGTTGTACTCCTAGCGCCCCTCGCCTTTGCCTTCTCGTTTCTGACCCACGAGACGATCATCGACGCCACATGGGAGTCGGGGATCAAGCCGGTCCTGCTGGCGAAATATCCCAACACGACGACAGCGGAGTTCGAGACCGCGCATGCCTTTGCCTACGGCGGCTGCGTCATTCAGGACGCAGGCTACTACCCACTGGGGCATCCACCGTTCAGCGATCTGGCGCATTACGTGCGGACGGGCGATTTCATCACCAATCTGATCCGCCAGGCGCACACGGTGAATGAGCTGGCTTTTGCGCTGGGCGCGTTGTCGCATTATGTGGGCGACACGATCGGGCACATGGACGCGGTCAATCCCGCCGTGGCCATCGAGTTTCCCGATCTGGCGCGCAAGTATGGACCCGTTGTCACGTACGAGGAGTCAGAGCATGCGCACGTGCGGACGGAGTGGGCGTTCGATATCGATCAACTGAGTCACGCGCGGTTTGCCCCGGCTGTGTACCTGCGCAATGTTGGGTTCCGGGTGCCGCGCCAGCTGCTGGAGCGGGCGTTCTATGTAACGTATGGGCTGCAGCTGAGCCGCGTTATCGGAAATGAGGGACACGCGGTCGCCAGCTATGACTGGGCAGTGCGGCAGTTTCTGCCGCGCGTTTCCTATGCCGAGGTGCTGCTGCACCGGAAGAACTTTCCGCCGGACGAAGACCTGCCGGGATTTCATACCTTCGCAGACCGGCTGAAGAAAGCGTCGGCGGACAACGGTTGGGAGCAATATCGCAAACACACGGTGAGCTTCAGGACGCGCATGGTGGCGTTTGTGATTTTCATCCTGCCGAAGGTGGGAATTTTGTCGGACCTTTCCATTCGCGGCCCGACCAGGGACTCCGAGGAAAAGTATGTGGAAGCGGTGAATGCGGCGATCGACCGCTATCAGCAGCTGCTGGGAGAATTGGGGCAGAAAGAGAAGGACGGTTTTTCGGTGCCGGATCTCGATCTGGATACGGGTTACCCGAGCCGGCCGGGGACCTATCGGCTGATGGACGAGACGTACGCGACGCTGCTGAAGGAAGTGACGGACAAGACGGCGGCGCCTCCGCTGGGGCTGCGGCAGAACATTCTGGCGTACTACTCGAACCCCGACGCGCCGATTTCGACGAAGAAGCACCCGAAGAAGTGGGCCCAGGTGCAGCAGGAGCTCGAGGTGTTGAAGAACATGCCCGCGACGCGAATTCCGAATGCGAAATAGCAGGTCGCAGGGCACAGATCACAGGTCGCAGGGAATCGATCACAGCTCGCAAGGCACAGATTGAAGTTACCTGTCTCGATTCGGGATATGCGCCGCGAACCGTCGCGGCGTGTATTCTGCCTTTGGCATGAAGCGCGTCCTGACGGCAATCGTCCTGATTCCCCTGGTGATCGCGGTAATTTACGTTTCGCCACGGTGGCCCATCGTGCTGATGAGCACGATCTTCGTGATTGCCGGCCTGGCGCTGTGGGAGTATCTGGGACTGGCGAACGCAATCGGCGCGAAAACGCCGAAGGTTGTCGTGATGGTCCTCCTGGCCCTTCTGATGGCGGCGATTTTTCGCAACCCCGAGCTGATGGCTCCGGTGATCGGCGCGATGGCGCTGGCGCTGCTCGTGATCTGCACGTTCCGCTCGCCGCTGGAGCGCGTGCTGCCGGACACGGCCTTTTCGGTTTTCGGGCTCCTTTATGTCGGCTTACCGATGTCGACGCTGTATCTGCTGTCGGCCCAGGACAACGGTCCGTCGCTGCTGGTGTTTCTGCTGCTGGTGGTTTGGGCGGGAGACATTGCCGCGCTGTATGTGGGGCGTTCGTTGGGACGATGGATGCTGGCGAAGCGGCTGAGCCCGAACAAGACGTGGGAAGGCTCGATCGCATCCGTTGCGGCCAGCGTGGGCATCGCGGCGCTGCTGGTGTGGCTGGGTGGCATGCTCACGGCACGCAGTCTCGAATATCTTTCCTATCCGGGAACGTACGTGCACTGGATGGGGCTGGCGGTACTGCTGAACATCGCCGGCCAGGTGGGAGATCTGGCAGAGTCGGCGATCAAGCGCGCTGCTGGCGCAAAGGATTCCGGCAAGCTGCTGCCGGGGCACGGCGGCTTTCTGGATCGCATCGATGCGCTGCTGCTGGCTGCGCCGGTGCTGTGGTACGCTCAGTTAGCTCAGCAGTCGTTTTGAGAGACAGCCAGGAAGCTGTCAGCTAACAACCGGTCAGCGATGAAGCGGTTAGCGATACGACGGTCAGCAGTGAGACGGCCAGCGGGAAATATTCGGCAGCACAAGATTTCGGCACGGCTGGCCTCCTGGACGGAAGAATTCCTCCCTTGAAGCAGATCGCCATCCTTGGATCGACGGGCTCGATCGGGCAGAGCACGCTGGATATTGTTGCGCGCTATCCCGAGCGATTCGCCGTAGCCTCGCTGGCCGCAGGCCGCAATGTGGATGCGGCGTTCGAGCAGTGTGTACGGTGGCGTCCACGAGTGGTTTCCCTGGCGACTGAAGAACTGGCTGCGGAACTGGCAGCGCGTTTGCGCACGGCGGGCGTGAACACCGAAGTCGTCTGGGGCAGCGCCGGCACCGTGCGCGTCGCGACTCTGCCGGAAGCCGACTTCGTCGTCTCGGCGATTGTGGGCGTCGCAGGACTCGAAGCCACCTACGCAGCTGTGCAGGCCGGCAAGACCATCGGCCTCGCCAACAAAGAGGCGATGGTTGCGGCGGGCGAAATTCTGACGGCGGCGGCGCGCGCGAAAAAGGTGGCGCTGCTGCCCATCGATTCCGAACACAACGCGATTCACCAGTGCATGCGCGCGGGGGAGCGGCGCGAGGTGCGGCAGATCTGGCTTACGGCGTCGGGCGGCCCTTTTCGCACGCTGCCGGCGAGCGAGTTTAAGAACATCACAGTGGAGCAGGCCCTGAATCATCCAACGTGGGTGATGGGGAAGCGGATCACGATCGACTCGGCGACGCTGCTGAACAAGGGGCTGGAGATTATCGAAGCGTGCCGGCTGTTCGATCTGCCGCCGTCGGCGATCCGCGTGACGGTGCATCCGCAGTCCACGGTGCACTCGCTGGTGGAGTATGTGGACGGCAGCCTGCTCGCGCAGATTTCCGTGACCGATATGCGGCTGCCGATCCTGTATGCGCTGAGCTATCCGGAGCGAGTGGAGTCGGATCTGCGCTTCGACATGGCGGCGCTCAGCGATCTGCACTTCGAGCCGCCGGATCTTCAGCGTTTTCCATGTTTACGGCTCGCGTATGAGGCTGCGGAGAAGGGCGGCGCGCACGCGATTGCGCTGAATGCGGCCGACGAAGTGGCGGTCGAGGCGTTCCTCGAACGAGTCATTCCCTTTACAGGGATTCCAGATACAATAGACCAGGTACTCGAGACAACCCCGGAGACGCATCCGGCGACCATAGAAGAAGTGCTCGCGCTGGACAGTCAGGCGCGCGAGCGGGCGCGGGAGGTTTTGACGGGACGCAAAGCGTTTCGTCGTTGCTGAGTCCAGGAATCTCCGGTATGCTGCGCAGGTTCTCCCGGTTTTCGCCGAACTAGATTTCCACTATGCCTTTCGCCGTTACTGCGACCGTTTCGTTTCTTATTGTGCTCGGAATCATGGTGCTCGTGCATGAGTTCGGGCATTTTGCCGTGGCCAAACTGTGCGGCGTGCGCGTGGAAGTGTTTTCCCTCGGCTTCGGCACGCGGCTGTTCGGCGTGAAGTACGGCGACACCGATTACCGGATCAGCGCGCTGCCGCTGGGCGGTTACGTGAAGATGTCCGGCGAGACGCCGGGCTCGGAGACGACGGGGGACCCTGGAGAGTTTAGCGCGCATCCGCGATGGCAGCGGGTTCTGATCGCGCTGGCCGGGCCGGTGGCGAATTTCATTCTGGCCTTTGTGCTGATGGCCGCCCTGTACACCATGCACAACGAGGTGGAGCAGTATCTGGCCGCTCCCGCGGTGCTGGATGTGGTGCCGCCGAATTCACCCGCCGGGCGCGCGGGCCTCGAGACCGGCGACCGCATCCTCCACTTCGATGACAAGAAAAATCCGACGTGGGAGACACTCACCGATCGCGCCTTGCTCGATGTGAACACCACGGTGCCGATCACGGTGGAGCGCGCGGCGAACGGGCAGACGAAGCAGTTCAGCACCGAGTTGCTGCTGGCCGATCCCTCCCATGGCGAGGATTTCGATATCGAGTCGCTGGGCCTGCTGCCGAAGGAGCAGGACGGGCCGGTGATGATTCAGGATGTGGTGCCGGGCAATCCAGCAGCGAAGGCCGGGCTGAAGACAGGCGATGGCCTGGTTGCGGTGAACGGCCAGCCGGTACACAGCGTTGCCGCGGTCATTACGGTTCTCGATGAAGGCGGCAACAAGCCCGCCAATCTGGTGATCGATCGCAACGGCAAGCAGTTCAGCGTCACCGTTCAGCCTGTCTGGACCGAGTACAGCACGGGCCAGGCACCTGGCTACGCCCTTGGGTTCCTTCCTGCACCGCCGCCGTTCACGGTGGAACAGCTGCCGCTGTCGAAGGCGATCCAGCGGTCGATCTCCTACAACGTGCATTATTCCGGACTGATCCTCGACATTCTGCACCGTATGTTCACGCGCCACGGCCAGGTCATGCAGCAACTCAGCGGACCGATCGGGATGGCGCGCATGACCGGCGAGGCTGCGGAGATGCACGGATGGCAGCCGATCATCGGGCTAACCGCGCTGATCAGCCTGAACCTCGGCATCATGAACCTGCTTCCCATCCCGATCCTCGACGGCGGCATGATTCTGCTGCTGTGCATCGAGGGAATGCTGCGGCGGGACCTGAAACAGGAGTTCAAAGAGCGCGTGTATCAGGTCGCGTTCGTCATGCTCATCCTGTTCTTCGCCATCATCATGGTGAACGACGTCTCGAAGCTGAATCTGTTCCAGCATCTGAAGCCATAGCTCTTTAGCCATAGTTTTTTGAGTTTTGAGACGAGGGGTCCGCCGCATGGCGGGCCTTTTCGTTTTGTGCGTGGCTCTCTCGGGCTTAGAGAGCCATCGGCGGCGGCTCGTAGCCAAAGGCGCTGTCCAGCGCGTCCGCAACCTCCAGGACCAGTTCGTCGGCCCACGGGCGGCCGGCGATCTGCACGCCGATGGGCAGGCCTTCGGCCGAGCGCATGACAGGAACCACAGCGGCGGGTCCACCCAGCAGATTGAACCACTGCGTGAAGCGCATCGCGTCGAGGTAGTCGACGCTCTGGCCGTCGATCGTCCACCTGCGCTCGAAGGGTTTGAATGCCGGAATCGAGCAGGCGGGGCAAAGCAGGATGGGGAAGGCGCGCATTTCGTCGAGGAGGCGCGCGCGAATCTTGTCGGACTCGACCCACGCATTGAGCAGAGAGTCGGCGGTAAGCGGCGATGCGGCGCGAGCGATGGCCAGGAAGTCGCGGAAGGTGGGGCTGAGTTCCTGCTCGCGGCCGCGGATGGTCGGTGCGTAAAGCATCGCTCCGCATTGAACGAAGAAAGTGAACCAAAGCTTGCGTGCGGCTTCGAGGGAGGCGGGCCGAAAGGGTTTGACGGTGAAGCCCTGGTCGCGGAGAGACTGGGCTGCCTGCTGGATCGCGCCGCGCGTTTCTGCGGTGACAGGTACAAGCCCGTCGTCTTCGAAATAGCCGATGGGAACCTGCTTTGCTTCCTCGCGCGAGAACCGCCGATGCGGAACAGGCGCGCTGTTGGGGTCGATGGCGTCCTGGCCGGCGAGCGTTTCAAACAGAAGCCGCACATCGCCGATGGTGCGTGCCATGGGGCCGATGGAGCCGAGGAAAGCGAAGGGACCGAGGCACGGCGGCAGATGGCCGGCCGCGGGGAAGCGGCCTGCCGTCGGCTTGAGCGCACAGATGCCGGTGAAGTGTGCGGGCTCGCGAACGGATCCCCCGCTGTCGCTGCCGAGTCCGGCCGCAGACATGCCCGCCGCGATCGCTGCCGATTCGCCGCCGCTGGATCCGCCCGGGGTACGTTCGAGATCCCAGGGATTACGCGTGCTGCCGTAGAGCAGGTTCTCGGTCTCATAGGCCATGAGGAACTCGGGGCAGTTGGTGGTGCCGAGGACGACGGCGCCAGCCGCGAGCAGGCGGTCGACCAGGACGGCGTTCGTATCCGGAATGAAGCCGCGATGGATCGTGCTGCCGGTTTCGCAGCCATACCCGGCGACAGCGATCGAGGATTTGATGGTGACAGGCAGGCCGGAGAGCGGACCGGGGCGGAGGCGCGCGACCTGAGACCGCACGCGGTCGGCGTCGAAGTCGACCAGGGCGTTGAGCTGCGGATTGAGCCGCCGGATCTGTGCGATGTGCTCGTCGAGGAGTTCGCCCGGCGTGATGTCGCGACGCTGCAAGAGTGCGAGCTGTTCGGTGGCCGGGCGGAGCGTGATGGGCAATGAATCGGACATGAAACGGGGCGAAGGCAAATTATAATTTCGACGCAGTGCTGACTCACTCCTTCGACGCGCCACGTTTTGGTTCGACTCCCTCCTGGGCCGAAATTCTGGGGCGCGAAACGACGACTCATCGACCCATTCTGATTCCTGGTGTTGCCGGCCGGCGTGTGCTGGTGACCGGAGCCGGTGGGTTTATCGGGTCGGAGATGGCGCGCGTGTTCGCTGCTTCCGGTGCTGCTGAGATCGTGCTGCTCGAGATTGCGGAGCGGGCCCTGTTTGAGGTCGACCGCAACCTGTCGGCGCAAGGCTTCGGCGAGAGAACGGTTCCAGTGCTGGGCAGCCTGTGCGATCGCGCGCTACTGGCGTCAGTTTTTGAGGAGCATCGGCCGGAGATTGTGCTGCATGCGGCCGCGCTCAAGCATGTGCCGCTGATGGAGCGGAATCCGTTTGCGGCGGTGGAGACGAACGCGCTGGGAACATGGCGGCTGGCGCAGATCGCAGCCGGGCACGGAGTCCGGAAGATGATTCTGGTCTCAACCGATAAGGCGGTCGCCCCGCACAGCATCATGGGTGCGTCGAAGCGGATCGCGGAGCTGGCGATGCTGCCGTATGCGGGATGCGCGGCGGTGCGACTAGTGAATGTGATCGGATCGCCGGGCAGCGTCGCCCCGCTTTTCGCGGAACAGATTGCGCAAGGGGGACCGCTGACGGTGACGCATCCGGCTGCGCGGCGATACTTTTTCACGCTGAACGAAGTAGTGGCGCTGTTGGCGGAAGCGTTCGAGACTGACCGAGCACAGGGTGTGCTGGTGCCCGAGCCCGGCGAGCCTGTTGTGATCGCCGATCTGGCGCAGCGGATGATCACTGCGAGCGGGCAGGACGTGCCCATCGTCTACAGCGAGCTGCGCGCGGGAGACAAACTGGAGGAGGCATTGGTAGCGCCGCGCGAATGCTGCAGCGGGCGCGTGACCGCCGGACTGCGCAGCGTTGTGGGTCGTGCGGTCGCAGAACTGGAGCCGCGTATTCAGGGCCTGGAGACAGCAATTGCCGCTCGCGATCTTCCCCAACTGCTCCGCCTCGTCGAGCATCTCGTCCCGGACTACGAGCCGAGCGCGCTGCTGCGCGCCGCGGTGTGCGCCCCCCGATGAAGCGCCGCATCGCTGTCGTGACAACGTCGCGTGCCGACTACAGCCACCTGTACTGGCCGCTAAAGCTGCTCTCGGAACATCCCGAGGTCGATCTGCGGCTCATTGCTATGGCGTCGCATCTGTCGCCGGAGTTCGGCGCAACGGTGCGCGAGATCGAGAAGGATGGCTTTGCCATCGCGGCGCGGATCGAGACGCTGCTGAGTTCGGACAGCGATGTGGGGATGGCGAAGAGCATCGGTATTGCGGTGTTATCGCTGGCCGACGCGCTGGGCGCGATGCGCCCCGACCTGTTGCTGCTGATCGCGGATCGCTACGAGATGCTCGCGCCGGCCTCAGTGGCGCTGTCGCTTCGCATTCCGATTGCGCATATCGAGGGTGGAGAGATCAGCGAAGGGGCGATTGACGATGCGGTGCGCAACGCGCTGACCAAAATGAGTCACATCCATTTCACGTCGACCGAAACGGCGCGGGCGCGAGTCATTGCAATGGGCGAAGAGCCGTGGCGGGTGCATCGGGCCGGCGCGCCGTCGCTCGATCACCTGCGACGCAGCCGCCTGCTGTCGCGCGAGGAGGTAGAAGCGGCCTGCGAGCTGGATTTTCGCGTCCCGGCGCTGCTGGTGGCGTATCACCCGGTAACGCTGGAGAAGGACACAACCTGCGAGGCGGATGCGCTGTTTGCGGCGCTGGAGCAGATCGCGCAACAGGGGACGATGCAGATCCTGTTCTGCTATCCCAACGCCGACGCGGGGAGCCGCTTGCTGATGGAGCGGAGCCGGGCCTTCGCCGCACAACACACGGCGGTGAAGATCTTCGTGAACCTCGACGCGGTGACGTACTGGAGCCTGCTGCGCTGTGTCGAGGTGGTGGTGGGCAACTCGTCAAGCGGCATCATGGAGACGGCGTCGTTCGCGCTGCCGACGGTGAATGTAGGGCTACGGCAAAGGGGACGCGAGCGGGCAGGCAATGTCCTCGACGCTGAGCCTGAGAAAGATGCGATTCTGGCGCGGATTGCGGAGGCGCGGAGCGCGACGTTCCGCACTTCACTCGAGACGATGACGAATCCCTATGGCGACGGGCATGCGGCGGTGCGAATCGTGCAGGTGCTCACGACGTGTCCGCTCGGGCCCGAGTTGTTGGTGAAGCGAGCGATACCTTTGCCGAGCGGATTGAAGGCGTGATGGAGCACGAGATTCCGCTTTCGGCGCCCGACATCACCGAGGCGGAAATTGAGGCGGTCGCCGCGGTGCTGCGCACGCCGCGCCTGAGCCTGGGTCCGAAGCTGCAGGAGTTCGAAGCGGCGATGGCGGCGTATATGGGCGTGCCTCACGCAGTGGGCGTGAGTTCCGGTACGGCGGGATTGCATCTCGCGCTCGTGGCGCTGGGCATTGGCGCGGGCGACGAGGTCATTGTCTCGTCATTCACCTTCGTCGCGGTGGCGAATGCTGTGCGGTATGTGGGGGCCACACCGGTGTTTGCGGACATCGATGCGGCCACGCTCAATATCGATTCGAAGAGTGTGGAGGCCGCGATCACGCCGCGGACGCGAGCTCTCATTGTCGTCCACACGTTCGGGCGACCGGCAGATCTAACGTCTCTTCTGCCCATCGCTGAGCGGCACAACTTGCTGCTGATTGAGGACGCGTGCGAGGCGATTGGGGCGGAGATCGGCGGGCGGCGGGTGGGGAGCTTCGGGGATGCCGGTGTCTTCGCGTTCTATCCCAACAAGCAGATCACGACGGGCGAGGGCGGGATGGTGGTGACGCGGAGCGCCGATGTCGCGCGCCGCATCGCGGCTTTGCGTAACCATGGCCGTTACGAATCGGATCCGGCAGGCATCGCGCAGACTCCGGAATCTTCCGGCTCCTGGTTCGAACATGCAGAGCTGGGGTTCAACTACCGGCTCTCGGAGATGCAGTGCGCCCTGGGGCTGGCGCAGCTGGCGCGGATCGAAGCGATTCTGGCGCGGCGCGAGGCAATCGCCCGCCGCTATTGTGAGCTGTTAGGTGGGGATTCAAACCTCATCCTGCCTGCGATCGATCTTCCGGGTCAGCGCCTGAGCTGGTTTGTGTTCGTCGTGCGGCTGGCGGCGCGCTTCTCGCAGGCAGATCGCGATCGCGTGCAACGCGATTTGGCCGCGGAAGGGATTGCGACGGGACGGTACTTTGCGCCCATTCACCTGCAGCCGGCCTATGCGGCATGGCGCGAGCGTGCCCGGCTGCCGGTGACGGAATCTGCTGCGGCCCGCGCTCTGGCGTTGCCGTTCTTCAATCGCATCACGAATGAGCAGATCGAGCGCGTCTGCGGCGTACTGAGACGCGTATTGCAGTCCGTGCGTTGACAGCGGGCCGACGTGGAGAACCTGCTTCATTATCCCCGGAACGAGTCATCGCGGTTTCACAGCCTGATGCTAGGATGAGGCCATGCCCGCCAGCCGCAAGACTGCAGCGAAGCGGCGTCGCGCCGCTCCCGCAAAAAAGCGTTCGCACGCGCCGGGCATTCCTCGCGAACTGGTGGTGCTCACCGGGCTTTCCGGATCGGGCAAAGCGTCGGCCCTGAAGGCGTTCGAGGACCTCGGATTTTACGCCGTGGACAACATGCCGGTGATGCTGGTGCCGCCGTTCGCGGAGCTGGTCGCGCATTCGCGCGATATCCGGCAGGCGGCGCTGGTGGTGGATGTGCGCGAAGGGCAGAGCCTCGAGAAATTTCCGGCGATCCTGCGCGATATTCGCCGCACACTGGCGACCACGGTTGTGTTTCTTGAAGCGTCCAGGGCGGCGCTGCTGGCGCGCTACTCCGAGACGCGGCGGCCCCATCCGCTGGGCCGCCAGGAGAGCGTGACGCGCGCGCTGAACGAGGAGCGCAAACTACTCGAGCCGATCCGCAATGTTGCGGATGTGGTGATCGACACGACGAAGTTCAACGTGCACGAACTGCGCGCGTACATCCAGAAGAAGTTTATTCGCGAGAGCGACGGCAAGAATCTGATGATCTCGTCGATCAGCTTCGGTTACAAAAACGGCGTGCCGCTGGACGCGGATCTGGTCTTCGATGTGCGATTCCTGCCCAACCCGCACTTCGTGCCGGAGTTTCGGAACCTGACCGGTAAAGACCCGAAGGTCGAGAACTACATCGTGAGCTTTCCGCAGACGCGCGAGTTTCTGGATCGCGTGACGGAGCTGCTCCTCTTTCTGGTGCCGCATTACATCAACGAAGGCAAGAGCTATCTCACGCTGGCCTTCGGATGCACCGGCGGCCAGCATCGTTCCGTGATGATTGCCGAAGAGGTAGCGCGCCGCCTGGGTCGCCACGGCTACATCGCGAAGACCGCCCACAGGGATATACCGCGGTAAGGCGGCCGGCAGCAGCGCGCCTCAGGCGTGTTGCGAGATCGACAGCACGTTGCCGTCGGGATCCTTGAACCAGGCCACTTTGTCGCCGTTGGGGAAGGTGCAGACGCCGTCGGCATCCTGGCCCATGTTCGGGTAGCGTTCGAAGTTCACGCCGGCCTGCCCGAGCTTCTTCATCGTGGCGGCGAGGTCGCGAGCTTCCCAGCCGAGGACAGTGCCTTGTGCGGGCGTGAAGCTCTTTGCTTTAGAGATGCGCAGCATCACGCCGTTCATGTCGAAGACCAGGGCAAAGCCGTCGTCGCGCAGAAACCGTAAGCCGAGCTTGTCGCGATAGAAGGCAATGGCCGCGTCAGGACTCTGGGTCGTGAGAAACGTCACTACGCTGTCCATAGAAATCTCCGCGTGCGCAACATCGTACACGCGTGGCAACCTGTGCGAAAGATTTGTACCCGGTTTTCCTCGCCGTCGCCGCACAATCCGCCGTTGACGGACCACCTAAAATAGAAACAGACATGGCGGAATTTACTCATCTGCATCTGCATACCGACTATTCGCTGCTGGACGGCGCATGCGACGTGGAAAAGCTCGTCCAGCGCGTTACGAGCATCGGACAGAAGTCGGTCGCAGTCACCGATCACGGCAACATTTACGGGGCGGTGCACTTCTTCGAGGCGGCGAAAAAGCACAACGTGCATCCGATCCTGGGGTGCGAGCTTTACATCTGCAAAAAGGATGACCATCGCGAAGATCCGCAGGGCGACGATTACAACCATCTGCTGGTGCTGGCGGAGAACGAGGAGGGCTATCGGAATCTCGTTCGCATCACGTCGGAGGCGTCGCTGCACGGGTTCTATCGAAAACCACGCATCAGCAAGAAATATCTGGCGAAGCATGCGAAGGGGTTGATCGGGTTTTCCGGCTGCCTCGCGGGCGAGCTGTGCGAGAACCTGATGGCGGATAAGTACGAGGCGGCGCGCGCGACGGCGGCGCAGTATCAGGACATCTTCGGCAGGGGGAATTTCTTCCTCGAGATTCAGGATCAGGGCCTGGAGCTGGAGAAGAAGATTCAGGCGGACCTGTTCCGTCTGGAGAAAGAGCTGGACATTCCGCTGGTGGCCACCAACGACAGCCACTATCTGTGCGAGGACGACGCGCACGCGCATGAAGTCCTGTTGTGCGTGCAGACGCTGTCGTCGATCCACGATCCGAAGCGGTTCAAGTTTGATTCCGATCAGTTCTACGTGAAAACGGCCGCGGAGATGGAGCGGCTTTTCTCTCACGCGCCACAAGTCGTGAAACGGACGATGGAGTTCGCCGAGCGCTGCCATCTGAAACTGAACAAGGTCGACAATCCGTTTCCGGAATTTGCGGTTCCTCCGGGGCACACGATCGACAGCTACTTTGAGGAAGTCTGCCGCCAGGGCCTGAAGAAGCGTCTGGACACGGCGGTCCGGAACCTCGAACTGCGCGGAGTGTTGCGCTCGCCGCTCCACGAGTACGAATCCCGTCTGAACTTCGAGGTGGGCATCATCAAGGAGATGAACTACTCGGGGTATTTCCTGATCGTGTGGGACTTCATCAAGTACGCGCGCGATCACGGGATTCCGGTGGGGCCGGGGCGCGGGTCGGCGACGGGCTCTCTGGTGGCCTATGCGATGGAGATCACGAACATCGATCCGCTGCAGAACGTTTTGCTGTTCGAGCGCTTTTTGAATCCGGAGCGCGTGACGATGCCGGATATCGATGTGGACTTCTGCCAGAACCGGCGCGGCGAAGTGATCGAATATGTGACGCAGAAGTACGGGCGCGAGCAGGTGGCGCAGATCATAACGTTCAACACCATGGCGGCGAAGGCGGCGATCAAGGACGTGGGGCGCGCGCTGGACATGCCCTACGGCGACGTTGACCGCATCGCGAAGCTGGTGCCGACGACCATCGGCGTCACCATCGATCAGGCGCTGAAGGATTCGCCGCCGCTGCAGGAGGCCTACGAGAGCACTCCTCAGATCAAGGAACTGATCGATACGGCGAAGAAACTCGAGGGGCTGGTACGCGGAGCAGGCGTACATGCTTCAGCGGTGGTGATCGCGCCGCGACCGCTGACGGAGCTGGTGCCTCTGAACCGGACCAAGAACGACGAAGTCGTGACCGCCTACGACATGAAGGCGGTCGAAAAGATGGGCCTGCTCAAGATGGACTTTTTGGGGCTGGCCACCCTCACGGTGATCACCGATTGCGTGAAGCTGATCGAACAGACCCGTGGCGAGAAACTGGACATCGAAATGGTGCCGCTGGACGACCCGGAGACCTTCCGGCGGGTGTTCCACACCGCGCTCACGTCCGGGATCTTTCAGTTTGAATCGTCAGGGATGCGGGACATTCTGCGGCGGTACAAGCCGGACACGGTCGAAGATCTGACCGCTCTGAACGCGCTCTATCGTCCCGGCCCGATGGACATGATCGACGATTTCATCGACCGCAAGTGGGGCCGCCGCAAGGTGGAGTTCCTGCTCCCGGAACTGGAAGGAATCCTGAAAGATTCCTACGGAGTGATCGTCTACCAGGAACAGGTGATGCGGATCGCCAACGTGCTGGCCAGCTACTCGCTCGGCGAGGCCGACCTGTTGCGCCGGGCGATGGGAAAAAAGAATGCCGAGGCCATGGCCGAACAGCGCGATCGGTTCATCGGCGGCGCCGCGGCGCTGGGGCATCCCCGAGCCGCTGCGAGCGAGATTTTCGATCGCATGGAGAAGTTCTCGGGCTATGGGTTCAACAAGTCGCACTCGGCGGCGTATGCGCTGGTGGCCTATCAAACGGCGTATTTGAAGACCCACTATCCGGTGGAGTTCATGTCGGCGCTGCTGACGTCGGAAATTTCGAAGCCGGACAACGTGGTGAAGTACATCAAAGAGTGCCGCGAGATGGAAATCGCGGTCGAGCCGCCCGATGTGCTGCACAGCGATGCGGACTTTACGCCGCACGGCGACAAGATCCGCTTCGGGCTGACGGCAATCAAGAACGTAGGGCGCAACGCGATCGACTCGATCCTGGCGGCGCGCGAGGAGCTGGCGAAGGAAGGGAAGAGCTTCGCCGGGTTCCAGGAGTTCTGCGAAAAGATCGATCTGCGGCTGCTGAACAAGCGCGTGATCGAGTCGCTGGTGAAGGCGGGAGCGCTGGATTCGTTCGGGCGGCGCGCGCAGCTGCTGGCCGCGGTGGACAAGATGATGGAACGCGCGCAGAAGACGCAGCGCGATCTGGAGGCGGGTCAGGCCGGGCTGTTCGGAATCTTCAGCGCGCCGGCTGGGGACGCGAAGCACGACGACCTGCCGAACGTGCCGGACATGGAGGAGAGCCAGCGCCTGGCGGCGGAGAAGGAAGTGCTCGGCTTCTTCGTCTCAGGGCATCCGCTGGACAAGTACGCGGAGAAGCTGCGCAATCTGCCGGGTGTGGTGGACATCGCAACCGCGCTGGAGATGAAGCCGCCGCCGTCGAACGGGCGTCGCGGGCAGGCTCCGGAGAACGAGATTGCGATTGCCGGGGTGATGCTCGGGCTCAAGGTCGCGAAGTCAAAGCGCTCGGGCGAGCTGTACGCGCAGGCTGCGCTCGAGGATGCCAGCGGCAAGATCGACCTGATTTGTTTTCCGAAGGACTACGAGCGGCTGGCGGAGTCGCTGCGCATCGAGGCGCCGGTGCTCGTCCGCGGGCAGCTGCGCGCGGAAGAGGAAGCGGCGCCGAAGCTGGCCGTGTCGGCGATTCAGGCGCTGGAAGATGTGAAGGTGCGGCTGCCCATGAACGTGCGCATTCGCATCCAGCTGGATCACGTGAGCGAGACGACGCTGGAGGAGCTGCGCGAACTGGTGGGGTCTGCGCCAGGGCCTGGGCGGGTGATGCTCAACGTGGAACAGAAGGGGCAATACTGCGTCGTCATGGAGCCGGAGGAACTGCGCGTGGCTGCGGACCGGGCCTTCATCGACAAGGCGGAGCTGCTGCTGGGGCGGGGCATGGTGCAGGCGCTGGATTAAGCCACCGCCATTGCTACAAATGAACCCTGCCGGCCGGGCCCGGCGCATCGATCCGTCTCCGTGCCTGGCGTCTACAATGCGGAAAGCCTCATGAGCGACCTCGCCCCAACGGCTTCGGCGTACGCTCCGCATCGCCGCTGGCGCATTGCGGTGCTGCTCGGCATCGGCGTGCTGGTCAACTTCTTCGACCGTGTCAATGTCTCGGTCGCCTTCACTTCGCTGCACGCCGAGTGGGGCATCACGGCGGTCACCTTCGGCTACCTCGCCAGCGCCTACAACTGGAGCTACGCGGTGCTGCAGATTCCGGTGGGCATCAGTCTGGACCGCTGGGGCGTGCGGCGGATCGGGCGCGTGGCGGCATTCCTGTGGAGCATGGCGTCGATCGCGTCGGGCTTGGCGACCGGCGTCTACAGCTTTTTTGCAGCGCGCCTGCTGCTGGGGGTCGGCGAGGCGCCCACATTTCCGGCGAACGCGAAAGCGGTGGGCTACTGGTTCCCGGAGGGCGAGCGCAGCTTTGCCACCTCGCTCAACGATGCGGCGGCGAAGTTCGCCTCCGCGATTGGCGTGCCGATTCTCGGCCTGCTGGTGTTTCGGCTGGGGTGGCGGTGGAGTTTTATCTTCACCGGCTTCGTGAGCTTCGCCTATTTCCTTCTGTTCCGAAGTGTTTATCGCAACCCGAGCGAAGATCCAAAGCTCAGCCCCGCGGAAAAGCAGTTGCTGATCGAGGGCAAGGCGCAGCCGGAGGCGGTTCCTGGGCACCCGACGCGGCATGTTCATGGAGCGCCGCTGCTGTACCTGCTGCGGCAGCCCCAGGTCATCGGCGCGACCATCGGCTTCGCCGCCTATAACTACGTCTTCTATCTGGTGCTGACTTGGCTGCCCAGTTATCTGTCGATGAGCCTGCACGTGGATGTGCTCCACTCGGCGCTGGAGACGAGCATTCCGTGGCTGGTGGCGACGTTTACGGATCTCGCCATCGGTGGGTGGATGGTGGACGCGCTGGTGCGGCGCGGTGCGCGGTCGTGGCTGGTGCGGCAAGCGGTGCTGGTGGGCGGCCTCGCGTTTGGAATGGGCATCTATGGCGCGCGATTCGCGCATACGCCGGCGGTGGCGCTGGCGTGGATTAGCCTCTGCATGGCGGGCCTGGGCGCGATGGCGCCGGTGGGCTGGTCGATTCCGACCTTCATCGCCCCGCGCGCGAGCGTTGGGCGCATTGCCGGGATCATGAATTTCGCCACGCAGATTGCGGCCATCTCCGCGCCGGTGATTACGGGCTACTTTGCCAAGGCGCACAACTTCGGCGGATCGTTCGCCCTGGCTGCGGTGGTGCTGGCCATCGGCATCGCCGGGTACGTGCTGGGACTGGGGAAGCTGAAAGTAATTCCAGATCCGGCATAGCGCGGGGAGTCCGGCTCAGGTCGTCAATGGAAACCTCGCGCGAATTTCGTACTTCGAGCCTTCAGGGCCAGGGAACGATTCGTAAAGCAGACATTCCTCCGCGGTGAATTCTGCGCGGAGCTGAGGTTTGTTCTTCTCGAGTGACTTCTGCAAAGGCTGCAGAGCCTTCGCGCCGCCGCGGCCCTTCGCGCGGGCCAGCGTGATGTGCGGGCTATACGCGCGGTCTTCGGGGATGAATCCGCAATGCCGCATCGCGGCGGTCACGAGTTGCTGCAGCGCGAGAAGTTCCGGCGTAAGAACGACACCCGCCCAGAAAACCCCGGCGCGCTCGAAGAATCCCAGGCCCTCGATGCGAACAGATGCCGGTGCTGCGCGAACGGTTTTCAGCTGCTCGCACACGCAGGCCGCGCGGTCATCAGCGACCGCTCCCAGAAACTGCAGAGTCACGTGCCAGCTCTCAGGCGCCGACCAGCGCAAGGCTGGATCGGAGCCGGAGGGCCCCGAGCGAGGCTCGAACTGCTGCCGGATCCGTTCGAGTGCGTCCGACACCACCGGCGGCAAGGCGATACCCACAAAGAGCCTCATCAGGACAGAGTATCGAAGCGCCCACCTGTCCAGCGGATGAAGAATCGTTCAGATGAAGACGATCGACAAGGTTCAGCGTTGAGCGGCCTCGCGCACGCGTCGTATGATCGAAGTTCGTTCTCTGTCGTTGCGAAAAGAGGTTGAGCATTTGAGGGGAATGGCTGCAGGAAGGTCGTTGGCGGCTCTTGTCTGCGTCGCGCTGGTTCCGCTCATGACGTTCGCGCAGCCTTCCGGCAATCCGCCGGTCGCGTCGGCTTCGACAGACCCCGCCAGCTCAAGCTCATCGGCGGTTCCAGGCGCAGTTCTCAATCTGCCCGATGCGCCGGTACCGAACGGACCGCAGAGTACGGCGCAAACTCAGACCCAAACACAAAGTTCATCTTCCCAGCAGACGCAAAACAACGACAAGAACCAGCAGCCGCAATCCGGCAATGCGCCCACCCTGGGCGACCTGGGATTCACGCCGCAGCAGACGCTGGCGAATGCCGAGATGCAGAAGCGGCTGAACGAGCGCACGCATGATCTCAAGATGCATCAAACCTTCGGCCTGATCACGGCCGTGCCAATGTGCGCGGCGGTGCTGGTGGCGGGTGGCGCGAAGTCGAAGAAAAACCGTTCGAATCCGAACGGCACAGTCACGGGGCCCAGCTCTTCCGGAGTCGATCTCCACGTCGCGCTCGGCTCGACGACCGCGCTGCTGTACGGAGTCACGGCGTACTACGCTATCGCCGCGCCGAAAATTCCCGGTGTAAAGCCGAAGGGTGCGATCAAGTGGCACCGCGACCTGGTGTGGATCCACGCGCCGGGCATGGTGCTCACGCCGATCCTGGGCGCCATGGCGCTCAACCAGGAGAATAACGGAGAGCGCGTCCACGGTATCGCGTCGGCACACTCCTACGTTGCGTGGACCACGATTGCGGCCTATGGCGTGTCCATCGTCGCCGTCTCGTGGCCGATCCATCTCAAATTCTGGGAAAAGAAATGAAGTTTGCCGCTGTGCTTCTGCTGGCTGTAGCCCCTGTCATGCTGCACGCGCAGAATCAGTGGGTGCTGACCCAGTCGACGCTCACGTGGAACGTCACTCATCCGATGCACGAGGTAGCCGGAACCAGCCATGCGGCGAAGGGCAAGGGCAACTGCAGTGCGGGGCAGTGCGATTTCCTGATCGCAGTGCCGGTGAACACGTTTGACTCGGGCGACAGCAATCGCGACCTGCACACGCTGGAGGTTGTCCGCGGTGCGCAGTTTCCGATGGTGATCGTGCGAACGCATCTGGCCCAGGCTGCGCTCAACCAGCCCATCATCGACGCCGATCTCGAGGTGCAGTTTGCCGGACAAACAGCGCACTACGCCCACGTGCCGCTGCACGGAACCAGCCACGGCACCGACGTCGAGATCACGGGCACGGTTCCTGCGACCTGCTCGGATTTCAAAATCGATCGGCCGTCTTTCTTGACGGTGCCGATCCGCAACGAAATCCCGGTGACCGTCGACGCGACCTGGAAGCCGGAGTAGCCGCCCGCTTCGATCGCGCAACCAACCCGCCCCGGCCCGCTATTGCGGCGAACTCTCCTCGTCGGTCGCATAGAATGAATTCCTGACCGGGAGGTCCCCATGCTCCTTGCACGTCTGCTGCGCTCTTCGCTTCTGGTTGGAGCCCTTTCCGGTCTCACCGCGTGCAACGCGAGCGCCGCAGCCCGCGCGCCGATTCCGCCGGCCCAGACTGATGGGTCGCTGGCTGCGCATCCCGGCAAAGCGAAGGCGGTGTTCGCCGGAGGATGCTTCTGGGGTACGCAGTCGGTCTTCGAGCGCGTGAAAGGCGTGATCGATACGACAGCCGGCTATGCTGGCGGATCGGCGGCGACAGCAACCTACGATCAGGTAACGACGGAAACCACCGGACACGCCGAGTCGGTGGAGGTCGTCTACGATCCGTCGAAGATCACTTACGGGCAGTTGCTGCGAATCTTCTTCTCCGTCGCACACGATCCCACCGAGCTCAACCGCCAGGGGCCCGATGTGGGCACCTCGTACCGTTCGGCGATCTTCTACATCAACGATGAGCAGAAGCGCATTGCGCAGGCGTATATCGCGCAGCTTGATGCAGCGAAAGCATTCCCCCGGCCGATCGTGACCGAGGTGACGCCACTGAAGGGCTTCTATCGCGCCGAGGACTATCACCAGGACTACGCTCTGCACAATCCCGACAATCCCTATATCCTGGTGTGCGACCGGCCGAAGATCGAGGCGCTGAAGCAGCAGTTCCCGGAGCTGTTCACCCAATACAAGGGGCACTGAACGCGCGCGGCCGCAATCAGACACCATGGCGATCCTCACGCGGCTGTTCGTCCGATGCAAAACCTGGCGATGCCGCGCGGACATCCATCTCGACGGCGTGCCGGGTTTCTATTTCTGGGCTAATGAACTGCGTTATGAAGGCCCTGCTCCCCTGCGCGTCACCTGCAGCGCCTGCCGCAAAACCCATAGCTACAAGCTGAGCGACGTGACGGTACGCTACGGCGGAGACGCGCTGCGTGGTGTTCCCGCGGTCGTCGATCCTCCCGCGGAATAAAGGCCGCCGGTTGCGGGTGGCGGCAGCCTGCATCGCGGCGTATGTTGGAGTAAGTTGTTCTCGTGCCAGGAGTTCCGCAAATTGCAGGATAAAGCTGAGGCACGCCAGACAACGACTGGCCTCTTTCGTTCTTCCAACCTGGGTTGGGCTTTGAATCCCGCAAGGCACCACCGGCCCCTGCTTCGACAGAACGCTCTTGATCTCCCACGATCGACGGCGTTCATGCACGATGCGCGAGAGGAGTTCTCATGAGTTTTTCTGCAGTTCCGCTGGGCCACAAGTTCACGGCAGTGCTGGTGGCCGCGGCAGCAGCATACGGGGTTCACATCTGGCTCGATCGCCGCGCGGTGCAGACGGCTGCGACCGCCGAGTTATCCTTCAGCCTCCACGCGGCACAGCGGCTCGATGCCGGATTCGTGCACGCCGGCGCACCGGCCGTGGTCTTCGCGCAGTCGGTCCTGAGCGACCAAAAGATCGCTGATCTTTCCAGGTCGGCGTATCTGTCGACGTCAGGGATGATGAGCCGGGTTGGCGAATTTCGCTCGCGTCTCGATCTGACCCAGCCGTCCCCCGAGGTGCTTGGTGTGCGGTTCCGGGATGCGGATCCCGCGAAGGCAGTGCAGACCGCGAATGCGATTGCCGATTCGCTGGTGGCATGGAGCCCTTCACCCGACGCCCCTTCGGCGTTGACCGAGCCCGCGCCGGCAGCTCCGCAACCGGCAGCCCAGCAACCGCCCGCAGCGAAGACGACAACGGCCCCGGCCCCGGCGCCGGCAAAAAAGCCGATCACAGCAAGGAACAGCAACGACGCCTCCGGAAGTCCGTCTCCCCTTGCAACCTCCCTCGACCAATTGCAGGCACAGTTGTCCTCGACCAGCCGGCAAATCGAAGAGGGAGCCTCGGAAGGTCCCGCGAGGCCCGGCTATGGAGGGCGCGCCTATGCGGAGTCGGAGCAGCAGCACATACTCAAGGCCCAGGTGCGCGACGCCGAGAAGAAGGTGAGCGACCTGCGCTCCCAGTACGGCAGCGGCGCAAACGCTCAGCGGCTGGGTGCGATCCAGCAGGCGCTCGCCTCGGTTCTTGGTGGCGGTGGCGTTGGAGTGAGCGCCAGCCAGCTGCGTCGCGAGCGCGATGGGCTGACCCGCGCGATCGCCGTTGTGCAGACGCAGCGTGCGGCGATCGAGAAGGAAACCAACACAGGCGCGGAGTCCAGTCCAGCGCCCACGGCGCAGACCCCCGCCGCGGGCGCGTCGAATACCGCGAGCGCGGCGCAGAGCCCGGCTGCGTCCGGTTCCAGCGCCATTTCGGAGAGGAACTTAACCAAATCGGGTTCCCCCGCGCCGGCCTCGCCGAATTCCCAGGCCGCGGCACCCGCGTCCGCTTCGTCGCAGCCGGCCTCCTCCACAGCTTCTGATCCAACGGAGGACCCCTCGCTCGCAAATCCATTCCGGATGGAAAAGTCTGCAGCAGCGGCTCCGCCCATTCAGTGGTGGCCTGCCGCGGCCGCCGGTGTCGGCTGCGGCCTGCTCTACTGGCTTCTGATGGCGATGGTTTCCGGCCGTCGTGACGACGAGCCCGCTTATGCTGAGGACAACGTGTCGTACGGGCGATTCATTACGTCGAATGGGCCGGTGCCTCACGTTGCGCCCGCGCCCGAGCCGGCGCCCATGCCCGCCGCAGAGAGAGACTCCTACCGGCGCGCGTCCTTTACCTGGGATCCCGGTCCCTTGGGGAATGCGGCGCGGGTTGAGCCCGCCTCGGCCCCCGATGTGGAAAGCGCTCATGGGACCCAATCCGGCGAGGACCGACCCGCGAATGAATCCGCCGCGGATTCCGTGGCGCGCGGGGCCTTCCATCAGGAGAAGGCGGAGAAGGTCGTCGAGATCGATCCCTGGACAGACCTCGTGCAAAAGGCGCTCTCCGAGACAGACATTGGCCGCAAGTTTGAAACCCCGGCTGACCGAGCGGATGCGGCTGCCAGGAACGATGAGGATCAGCGGCTCGCAGGGCGTTCGGATCGTCGCGCAAGCTGACGAAGCAGGCGGCAGGCCCTGGGGAACAGAACACGGCGGAATCGGGGCGCGTTGGAACGGCGGAGCCACATCCAATTGAACTAAACTGACCTGTTATGGCTACCCTCGAGAATCCCACCGTTATCCTGCCGCGCAAGCCGCAGGGCGCCTTCCGCAATGAGCCGTTCATCGATTTCTCGCAGCATGAGAATGCCCGCGCCATGCGCGGCGCGCTGGAGCGGATCGGCGACGAGCTGGGTCACGAGTACCCGCTGATCATCGGCGGCGAGCGGGTGAAGACGAGCGCGAAAATCGAGTCGCTCAACCCCGCGCGGCCGGCCCAGATCGTCGGCGTGCATCAGAAAGCCGGCGCGGAGCATGCCGACCAGGCCGTCCAGGCGGCGCTCAAGGCGTTTGAGACCTGGCGATTCACACCGGCCGAGGAGCGCGCGTCGCTGCTGCTGGGTACGGCGGATCTGATCCGCGAGCGCAAGTTCGACTTCTGCGCCTGGCTCACCTACGAGGTCGGCAAGAACTGGGCCGAGGCTGACGCTGACGTCGGCGAGACCATCGACTTCCTCGAGTTCTACGCGCGCGAGGCGCTGCGTCTGGCCGCGGCGACACCGCCGATTCAGTTTCCGGGGGAGAAGGATGAGCTGCTCTACATCCCCCTCGGCGTGGGCGCGGTCATCTCGCCGTGGAACTTCCCCTTCGCCATCATGGCCGGCATGACGTCGGCGGCCATCGTGAGCGGGAACACGGTGGTCCTCAAGCCCTCCAGCGATTCCCCGACCATCGCCGCGCGCTTCATGGAGGTTCTGGAAGAAGCCGGGCTCCCGCCAGGCGTGGTGAATTTCTGTCCTGGGTCGGGCGCGTCGTTCGGCAACGCGGTGGTGGCGCATGCGAAGACGCGCTTCATCGCCTTCACCGGATCGAAGGAAGTCGGGCTCGACATCCACGAGCGCGCCGCGAAAGCGCAGCCGGGTCAGATCTGGATCAAGCGCACCATTCTCGAGATGGGCGGCAAGGACTCGATCATCGTGAGTGCGGACGCGGACTTCGACGCCGCAGTAGCGGGAGTGGTCGCTTCGGCCTTCGGGTTCAGTGGGCAGAAGTGCTCCGCCTGTTCGCGCGCCATTGTCGAAGAGCCGATCTACGACGCCTTCGTCGAGCGGCTGCGCGAGAAGGTCGAAGACCTCAAGGTCGGCGATCCAACCGAGAACCGCAACATGGGCCCCGTGGTCAGCGAAGGCGCGATGAAGACCATCCTCAGCTACATCGAGATTGGGAAAAAGGAAGGCCGCCTGGTCGCCGGCGGCAACGCCATCGAGACGCCGGAGAAGGGCTACTACGTCGCGCCCACCGTCATCGCCGACGTGGCGCCGAAGGCGCGTATCGCGCAGGAAGAGATCTTCGGCCCGGTGCTGGCCGTGATCAAGGCGCGCGACTTTGACGACGCGCTTGCAATCGCCAACAACACGGAGTTCGGGCTGACGGGCTCGGTGTACTCGACCGACCGCACCAAGCTCGATCACGCGCGCCGTTCGTTCCACGTCGGCAATCTCTACTTCAACCGCAAAAGCACAGGCGCGATGGTCGGCGCCCATCCCTTCGGCGGCTTCAACATGTCCGGAACCGACTCCAAAGCCGGCGGCCCGGACTACTTGTACCTCTTCACGCAGGCGAAGTCCGTCGGCGAAAAGCTGTAGAGGCAGCTGGGTAGGCTGACGCGGGTAGCGGCCGACCCGATGTGCGATTGCCTGGGTGATCCCTTGTGGTTAGCGGCGTGAAACTTCCGGGAAGCCGGTCACACGGTACAAATCTCGACTACTCCCAACCGGCGCTGTCATCCTGAGGAGCACAGCGACGAAGGATCTGCGGTTGCTCTTCTGCTGCGGCCCGCTCCAAACTTCCGAGTAGCCGGTGACACGGCAGTAATTGGATTCCATGCCGCAGACCGCATCAAAATCGGTGGCTTTCAGCGCGGCGTTGTGCCCATGATGGCGATGCAATGAGGTCTCCTGAAGAGCAGCAAGAATTCCTGGAACATGGCCGGTACGGGGAAGGCGTTCAGGCCCCCAAACGAATTCATCTTCATCGACTCGTTCGGGCTGGCCTGTTGTCTTTGTTTGCCGGAGGGACGCTTTTCGGCTTAATGATCGCTTTGAATATCGGTAGAGACGACGGCGGCCCGCTGTTTTTTATGGGATCCATTGCGTTCAGTGCAGTTGGTGTTGCGCTCTGCATTGCGGGACTTGTGCGCATGAGGATGGTTCAGGGCAATCTCTCGCGCCAATCACGCTTTAACGGGAAATCTCGATAGTCGCGTTTCGAGCGTCTGGCACTTCCGAATTGCTGGTACTTCATAAGAAATCGTGCTCGATTGCCTGTCGGCCATTCCGCTGTACGATCAACGGGCGGGAGCACAAGGATGGGTAAACGCCACCAGTCTAACCACGATGAGAACCGCCGCCCGACAGACACACCTCGGACGTACGATCCGATACAGGCTCATTGGAGCCAGACAAGGAAATTCAATACGGGGTGGCTGAAGAATGGCGAGCGTCTGACCGTGCTGCAGCGGTCTGGATATACGCTGATGTCGCTGCTCTTTGTCGCCATTGTCGCGCGCAGGGATCGCAATTCGCAATGGCGCAGAAAAGAAAATGGCGCGGCAGCAGATGTTGCCTGTATCTGCTGCGGTTCTTCGTCCTGATGTTCAGAAGCGAAGACTGGGTTTTCACGTTGATATTCGGAGGAGCGACACTCTTCTTCATGATGGTCGGCATCATGGGGTTACGAAACGTCCTCAGGGTTCCAGCGCGACCATAGACGAGCTCGAGGCGTGATTTACCGACAGAACTCCCGGTTGGTCGGCCGTCCATTATTTAATCCGCTGACTAACTCCGGCAAAAGTCCCGCACCGCTGCCTTCCGTGAGCACACCGCATCTCACAGCTACCGGCTCTCAGCTCCATGCAAACAGAGGCGCCACCCACACCATCAGCGGCAGCGCCTCTCAGAGTCAGCAATCCGTCAGGAAGCGGAGTCCGTTCTAAACGACGCCCTGCAGCATCTGCTCCCCGACCGCCTCCGCGGCCTCGGCCAGAATGCGATGGTGAATCGTAAACAACGCCAGCTCCAGACGATCCGAGACCCCCGTCTTGTCGTATACGCTGCGCAGATAATTCTTGATCACCTGCTCGGTCGTGTTCAGCCGGACGGCGATCTCCTTGTTCTTGCAGCCCTGGACAATGAGCGCGACGATCTTCAGCTCTTTGGGCGTCAGACGGTCACGCACCCGGGAGCCGACGCTGTCGTCATCGGTGACGGGCAGGTCCACACCGGCCGCGCGAACATTGCGGTCGCCCTGGCCAACGTGCCGGACGCAGTCGATCAGCGACGGGCCAGTCACGTTACGATGCGCTGCGCCCTGAACGCCCGCGTTGAACCACGCCTGGATCGCCTCGCCGTTTTCGGCAATCACGATGCTGCGGCTGCCCGCCGCGGCAACCCGCGGCACCAGCGTCTGTGGGTCCAGTTTCAGCGAAGACGCGAAAACCACAATCGCTCCACGGAAGGTTTCAAGAGCGGGAAAGAGGCGGTCTGCCTCGGCGCACTGTGCAATGATGCGGAAGTCATCTTCCATAGCCAGAATTTTGGCGGTTCCGGCTCTGTAGATGGCCTGGTTGTCAGCAAGAATCAGCTTGTTCATGGGGTCCGCTTCCTCAAAAGGTGCGTCGACGGGGGATGGCCCGAAGACTGGTGAGTGCAAGCCCGTCCCAAAAGGAGACGTGCAAAAACGGTCATCGTTCCGAGGAACAGAATCCGCTCGTGCGTTTCTTGGGAGCGCATCGAGTGCCACAATAGGGCTACGGTTGAACGATGGATCTTTCCGGTGATGGGTCGCCGGAAAGCGGTTCATCGATGACTTGGGTGTTGCCATCATTCAGAACAAAAAGTAACCCGCGAGTAGTCGAAAGTCCTGTGACGCTCGTCACGCCTGTAGTAACCAATTCCGCATGCAGGGAGGCCTTTAGCCCTCTGTTTGCACTGCTTTCGAGGCACACCGCGATCCTCAAACCGCACGGCGCACCTCAGCAGAAATCAACGTCCGCCTGTAACTTATTAGTAGAGCTTCAGAACGTAAGGAGTGGAGTGAATGGCCAGGCCCATCATCCTCGCCGTAGACGACGACGCCAGCGTGCTGGAAGCCGTGGTCCAGGACCTCCGCCGCAAATACGGGCAGTCCTACCGGATCGTCCGCGCCGGTTCAGGCCAGGCCGCGCTCGACACCTGCGCCCAGCTCAAAGAGCGCGGCGACGTCGTGGCCCTCATCGTCAGCGACCAGCGCATGCCCGGCATGGCCGGCGTGGAGTTGCTGGAGCGAGTGCAGAAGCAGTACCCCGAGGCCCGTCGCGTTTTGCTCACCGCCTACGCCGACACCGAGGCCGCCATCCGCGCCATCAACACCGCGCGCATCCACTACTACCTCACCAAGCCCTGGGATCCCCCCGAAGAGCGGCTTTACCCGGTGCTCGATGACCTGCTGGAAGACTGGAACCAGGGCTTCAAGCCTGCCTTTGAGGGCATCCGCGTCGTCGGCCCGCGCTATGGCCTGCTCGACTACCGCGTGCGCAATTTTCTCTCGCGCAACCAGGTGCCCTACGTCTGGCTCGATCCCGAGCGCGACGACCAGGCGGTGGCTCTGCTGGAGAAATTCGGCGTCAGCGACAGCAAGCTCCCCGTCGTGCTGTTCCAGGACGGCACGGCTCTGGTGCAGCCGCAGGAGGAGGAACTCGCCCAGAAGGTCGGTCTGCGCACCGAGGCGAAGCAGGACTTCTACGACCTGGTCGTTACCGGCGCCGGCCTGGCCGGCCTCGCCGCTGCGGTGTATGGCGCTTCAGAGGGATTGAAAACCCTCGTCCTCGAGGCTGAAGCTCCAGGAGGACAGGCCGGGAGCAGCTCGAAGATCGAAAACTACCTCGGCTTTCCCACCGGCGTCAGCGGGGAACGCCTCGCGCGCGCGGCTTACGACCAGGCAAGGCGTCTCGGCGCGGAGTTCATCACCCAGCGCGCCATCGGGCTCGTGGGCGACGGCCAGTACCGTCAGGTGCGGCTGGCCAACGGCGCTGAGGTTTCCTGCCGCGTCAGCCTCGTGGCGGTCGGCGTCTGCTATCGCCGCATGGACGCGCCCGGTATCGAGCGTCTCACCGGCTCCGGCGTCTACTACGGGGCGTCCCTGGCCGAAGCGCAGTCGTGTAAGGACGAATCGGTGTTTATCGTGGGAGGAGCCAATTCGGCGGGGCAGGCGGCCATGCACTTCTCCCAGGTGGCCAAACAGGTAACGATGCTGGTGCGCGGCGATGGGCTCGTGAGCAGTATGTCGAAATATCTCATCGATCAGATCGCTGGCACATCGAATATTAAGGTGGAAACACGAGCTGAAGTCGTCGAAGCCATGGGCAACAGCCATCTGGAGTGCCTGAAAATCCGGACCTCGCAGGGCGAAGAAGTCCGCCCCGCCTCGTCGCTGTTCCTGTTCATCGGCGCGGCCCCGCAGACCGACTGGCTGCCCGAGAGCATCATGCGCGACCCCAACGGCTTTGTGCTTTCCGGGCGCGATATCCGCGTCGAAGGTCAGCTGCCCAAATTCTGGAAAGAGGATCGCGAGCCCTACCTGCTCGAGACCTCGATGCCTGGCGTCTTCGTCGCCGGCGATGTGCGCCATGGTTCGGTCAAGCGCGCCGCCACAGCAGTGGGTGAAGGTTCCATGGCCGTTCAGCTGATGCACCAGTATTTGGCTCAATTTTGAGTTGTTCAATTGGCGCAGTTCTAAAGGAAAAGGAGCAGATGGAAAGCACGACGGCGGAATCGCAGCTCAGAGCAAGGACAGTACCACCGCAGGAGCTGTCCCAGCTCATTCGCCGCATTCCTATCCTCAGCAGGCTCAAGGAAGAAGATCAGGGCTGCCTCGGCGAAGTGAAGATGTTCGAGGCGCCCGCGGGAACCGTGCTCGTCGAACAGGGCGCCTGCGTTCCCGGCTTCTGCATGATCCTCGAGGGCGAGATCCGCGCCGTCCGCATGGAACAGAACGGCAGCGAAACCCCGCTCGCCATCTACCAGGACGGCGAGGCCTTCGGCGAAGCGCCGCTGCTCATGGGCTCCAAAAAAGCCGGAGTGCAATGCGTCGTCACCCGCGACCTGCGCATGCTCGTCGTCAGCGAAGAAAACTTCTGGCAGCTCATGGCCACCTGCCCCACCGTGCGCCAGAACGTGCTCGCCACCGCGGCCCAGCGCATCCACGCCTTCCAGGCCACCACGCTCCATAAGGAAAAGCTCATCTCCCTCGGCACGCTGGCCGCCGGCCTCATGCACGAGCTCAACAACCCCGGCTCGGCCGCCAAGCGCTCCGCCGCCCAGCTCCGCGAGAACCTTACCCGCCTGCAGGACCTCAGCATGCGCTTCTGCCGTTCTCCGCTGACTCCGCAACAGGCCACCTGCCTGTTCGACATGCAGCGCGAAGTGCTCGCCCTCGACAAGCCCCAGGCCATGAGCAGCCTCGATGAGGCCGACGCCGAAGAGGAACTCGGCGCCTGGCTCGAAAGCATCGGCGTCAACAACGCCTGGAAGCTCGCCCCTACCCTGGTCGCCGCCGGCTGGCGCCGCGGCGACATCGTGTGCGCCCAGGAGGCCTTTCCCGGCGAAACCCTCCAGGTCGCCCTCAGCTGGCTGGAGTCCCTCATCTCCGCCATGCAGCAGCTCACCACCATCGAAGAGAGCATCAGCCGCGTCACCGACCTCGTCATCGCCGTCAAAAAGTACGCCTACGAGGACAAGAGCGGCGAGCACATCATCGATCTGCACGAGAGCATCGCCAGCACCCTCACCATCCTCGGCCACAAATTCCGTTACAAGCAGCTCGTCATCGAGAAGAACTTCGACCCCAGCCTGCCGAAGATCAAAACCCGCGGCACCGGCCTCAGCCAGGTCTGGACCAACCTGCTCGACAACGCCATCGACGCCGCGCCCGAAGGCTCAAAGATCCGCATCCGTACCTGGTCTGAAGACGGCAACGTCTGCGTCGGCATCGCTGACGAAGGCGCCGGCATCGCCCCCGAGATTCGCGACCAGATCTTCCAGCCCTTCTACACCACCAAGCCGCCCGGTGTCGGAACCGGCCTCGGCCTCGACATCGCCAAACGCATCGTCACAGCCCAGTACAACGGCACCATCGGATTCACCTCGGAGCCCGGCCGCACGGAATTCGTGGTCAGGCTCCCCGCCCCACCCGCCTGATTCGTCTTACCCCGCCAGCGCCACCTTCCGCGGCCTTCCACCCTTTCTCCCATTCGCCCGCGCCGACTTCTTCTTTGCCGCACTCTTCACCGATCCGCCCCTCCGCCCAATCGCAGCCATCCACTCCCGCGTTCCGTAAACGTCGCGCAACAAATTCGGTACATAGTGATCCAGATCCAGCGCCGGCCAGTGCAATCCCGTTCCGTTGCCAAGAAGCTGCACCTTCCCGATCTGCGCCCGGGTAGCGCCCGCCAACCCCTCGATATCTTCCACAGGAATCGCGCGCCGCCGGCCGTCACTCAGCGTCAGGATCACCAGGTTCAGTCCCGGTCCCGGCTTGTATTCGACCGCCGTCGCCCGCGGTTCATCCGCCAGGCGCGCTGCCCTCCCGATCGCCCGGTCGATCTCCGCGTCCGTTGTGATTACCTTGTGTCCCGCCATGAATCCCCTCCCACAACGCTACCCGCTCTTCGAAGTGAACAGCCGCGCAATTCAGAATCCTGCGCACATCCGGCCTCTTCGCGTTCGGTGGACGAACCGCATCCACCCGATCGCTCAGGGCCACATTTCCATCGGCGCGCAGATCGACAACCGCTTCCGTTTCGCTCACAAACCCGTGAACGTGCCGCGGAGGATGGTCGTTGGAATACACAACAAAGCGAACGCCATCGAAGGTACGCGATCCCATGGTTTCAAAAACCCAAGCCGCATGGGTTAATCATATCAGATTGCTCCACAAACGAGCTCAGGCTCCGGCTTTCTCATGCGGAACGAAACCGGACTCCGCACCAACGTAAGCCGCCAGTTCGTCAATTCCTGACCGCAAAGCGAAAAAAAGCGCTCCCCCAAACGCTGCGACGGCCAGGTTCACCCCACAGCAAGAAGCACATACCTCTGCCCTCGAATCGTCAACGGAATTGGATTGCGCCTTCAGCCAAACGTAATCCCTTACGCCATCGCGACGCCATTTCGGGAAAAACTCACGCTCGCGTGCCATCGCCTCCCTCCTGCTATCGCCACGCTTTTCGCCGATCCACCTTCCAATCGCCTTTCGGGGCTCGCGGGAAAGCCCGCACCAATTGTCGTTCACCCGTCCAAAACAGCCGAAGCCACGCAGGCGGCCATTGGATCAGCCAATCGAAGATTGCCCGTTCCGGCGGCACCCCGGCCCGTTCCCGGCTTGTCTTCCAGTTATCTGCGACGGCACTGTGCGAAACCATCTCGAACGACAACTCCGTGTCGGCTCCTCGCGTCCTACCGACAGCGGTTCGGAGGATGCTTGCTATGTCCTGCGCTCAGGGTCAACGTCTCTCCACCCAGTTCCTCCAGGCAGCACTTGCAGCCAGAGATCTGGAGTCCAGCGAAGTTCCGGGCTCTTCCCGGGAGAAGCGAGCCAGAGTGGACGAAATTGAACAGGGTCGTGGTTTGAAACAACGGTGCCAGCTTGAAGTGGCGGCACATGCAAACTCATGCCCCACATGCGGACCCGGACAGAAATAGTCGCCTTCGCAGCAGATCCGCTCGACCTGGGTTGACGCGCGGATCGCGTTTTCGGGATGCCGTCTTTACAACTTGCGGAAATACTCGCCTGCTTTGAAGGGGCACGGGCTTCAGCCGTGCCGTAACCCGTGCAGGATATAGCCGGCTTTAGCCGCTGAGGGATGCTTCTTGCTTCGATTGGTGTTTTTCCGCAAGCTGTTTAGCCACACGGATCCTTCGCGCCCAGATCCACCGCATCCCGTTTTGACACACGCCGCACATTACCAAAGACTAGCTCCGCACCCGATTCTCCTTGCCTCCCCCTCCCCCGTACCCTAGCCTGATATCAAGGGGATAAGTGTCCCCAAACAAGCCTCGCCAAAACTGGTGGGGCTTTTTCATTGGATCCGGGTCTCGCTTCCGAGATCCGGCCATGTGCCCGTTCTTTGGAGGAACGCAATGTCGGACGATGCAACTGCCCTGAACCCCGAGCCTCACTTCCCAACTACAGATCCCGGTGCCCTGTGCCCGGAGCCCGGTGCCCGGAACGCAGAGCCCGGTGCCAGGAACGCGCCCTGCCGCGCCATCACCACCGCCGGCCAGCGCTGTAAAAATGATGCCCTCGACGGCTCCCACCTCTGCTACTCCCACGCCCGCCACCGCCATCCCACTCTCCCCCACCCCACCCAGGTCTCCATCCCCCTCCTCGAAGACCACGCCTCCGTCCAGCTCGTTACCACCCAGGTCATCCACGGCCTCCTCACTCTCAAAATGGAGCCCGACCGCGCCCGCACCATCCTCTACGCCCTTTCGATCGTCGCCTCCACACTTCCCCGGCCCGCCCGCCTCCCGGCCCCCAAT